>Ga0155838_127_pt1 | contig 116549 bp, 118 predicted proteins | sample RifCSPlowO2_01_FD_107492 | JGI IMG/M metagenome (GOLD analysis project Ga0155838, IMG submission 107492) | Candidatus Blackburnbacteria bacterium RIFCSPLOWO2_01_FULL_40_20
CTTCCATTTTTAGAATTTTTTTCCTAGATAATATTGAATTCAAATACGATGAGGCTTTTGGAACATACCAAATTGTTGATTTTTATAACCATCCGCGCTTAATCGAAATAGGTGGCATGTCTTATACTACCGGAACTTCTACTGCGCCCCTAACTATATACCTATTAATTTTCATGTCTTTTATTTCTCAACACCCCCAAACAACAACGTTTTTCATAGCATTAACAAGTTCTATTGCCGTTGCAGTGTTCTATCTTTTAACAAGACGTGTTTACGGTAACACTGTTGCGTTATTAACCTCGTTAATTATTGCTACATCACCTTGGGCCATCTTATATTCAAGAAAAATTTGGCCACCTGATTTGTTGATGCCTTTTTTGGTGCCCATATCTTATTTTGTCAGCCAAATTATCTTGAAATACAATGTGCCGATACAAAAATACTTTTTCTGGTTATTCTTTCTCTTAGCATTGACTGCACAAATTCATGATTCGGGGGCAGTTTTATTTGTTGTAACAGTTATAATTTTAGTTGTTTTAAAAATAAAAATTGACGTAAGGTCGTCTTTGAAAGGTTTTGGAGTAGGTCTTATCCCGCTTTTGCCATATATCATAAGGCAGTTCAAATCAAATCCTTTCTGTATTGATTGTCAGGCATTATTTAATTATCACACAGTCCAGGAATCAACCAGATCTTTCCAGTTTTTAATGTTTAAAATCCCATTTTCACTAGAAAGGGGGGTGTCGGGAGTGTTGGGTGAAGATTATTCAAGTTTCCTCTTGGCTCACCCCGTTGTTAGCATGATAAACACCATATTTGCATTGGAAGGACTGTTGATTTTTCTTGCGTTAATATGGATCACAACCAAAAACAGAAAATATCTATTTCTTGTACTTTACCCCTTCTTGGCAACCTTTATATATTTTGCTGGAAGAAGCAACCCATATGATTATTATTTACTAATTATTTACCCTTTCCTTCTTTTGGCTGTTGGTTTATTTTTCAAATCACTGCTGGATATAAAAAGCTACTTTGTAAAAATTCCAGTTTTAACTATTTTCACCATAATGATTCTTTCAAATATTATTTTTGAAATATCTTTCAATAAATTTCTTGCAGAAAAGAAAGTCATCAATAGTGGGTATGGCCAAATTTTTTCTGTTACGGAAGAATATGTGAACAAAATTGTTGAGCCATACAAATATCAGCCCGACTACGAACAGATAAAGGCGTACGCGTATATTTTTGCCAACAACAGAGAACTACACCCCAAACTTAATGACGAAGCAGAGCATATAAAGCTAGGTGAATATTTCGCTCAATCAGGAAGACTTGAGCTTGCTATTCGGGAATTACAGATGGGAATAGAAGTTAATCCGGACAATCCCTCAACCCGTGCAGTTTTGGCTCAGGTTTTTATGCAAACCAAACAATTTGATAAGGCAAAAGATCAAATTAAAATCATCTCAATCCAAGACAAAGGACTCGCTGACCAACTAAATTCAAAGCTTGAGACGATAGAATCAACAGCTAAACTTTACAAGAAAAACTATTGACTTTTAAGTATTGTCTTCTAAAATCAAAAATAAAATGAAGGTTGTTATTTTGTGTGGAGGAAGAGGGTATCGACTTAAAGAAGAAACCGAGTTTAAACCAAAACCAATGGTTTTAATCGGCAACCAACCTATCCTTTGGCACATTATGAAAATTTACTCTCATCACGGATTTAACGAATTTATAATTGCGCTTGGATATAAGGGTGACTACATTAAAGATTATTTCTTAAATCAAAAACATCTTGCTCACAATTTCACTCTGCACACAAGAAGTGGATATACCAAACTTCACAAGATCAAAAAAGATCAATCCAAAGACGACTTTAAGATAACTTTTGTTGATACTGGACTCGAAACCCTACCAGGAGAACGAATCTTGAAAGTAAAGGAATATATTCCAAAAGACGATGAAGATTTTATGGTAACTTACGGAGACGGGGTTTCCAACGTCAATATTAAAGAGCTGTTCAAATTCCACAAGAAACAAAATGTATTGGGGACAGTTCTTGGGGTTAACCCAAGAAGTAAATTCGGACTATTAAAAGTAAATAAACAAAACCTCGCTACAAAATTTACTGAAAAGGCGGTAATCAAAGAATGGGTAAACGGAGGATTTATGATATTTAAAAAAGAAGCTTTTAAATATCTTCGCAAGGGAGAATATGAGCATGAGGCGTTAAAAAGACTTTCGAGAAAAAAACAACTGGCAGTTTATATTCACAAAGGTTTTTGGCATGCTATGGATACATATAATGACGTTGATAGCCTAAATAAGTTTTGGTTGGAAAATCCTAAGTGGAAGGTATGGGACGGAAGATAGGCAAACGAACATTGATATCCCCCAGCTAAAATGCTAATGTTCCTTTAGAAAATCTGCATGGTATCAAATAGTCAAATCAGAAGCATTTTCGAAAACAAAATTACAAAAAAGTATGCCCCTTTGATTATTTTTGAAATGGCAAATAATCACATGGGTGATGTGAAACACGGAATTAAGATTGTTCACAAATTTGCCAAAGCCGCGGAAAAGTTTAATTCCTTCAATTTTGCCTTTAAGTTACAAGCCAGAGATATTGATACTTTTATTCATCCCGATTTTAAATCAAGACAAGACATAAAATACGTCAAACGTTTTTCAGAAACTCGCCTAACAAAAAAAGAGTACAAAACGTTAAAGAAAGAAATTGAAAAGTGCGGTTTTGTCTCAATTTGCACACCGTTTGATGAAGCTTCTGTTGACTTAATTGAAGAACTGGATTTCCAAATTATTAAAATTGCCAGCTGTTCACTTGCCGACTGGCCTCTTTTAGAACGTATTGCAAAAACTAACAAGCCGATCATCTTTTCAACTGGTGGAGCACGACTTGAAGATATCGACCAAGTGGTAAGTTTTTTCCAACATCGAGACAAGGAGTTTGCCTTAATGCATTGCGTTGGTGAATATCCAACACTTAAGGATAATCTTCAGCTTAATCAAATAGACTTGCTAAGGGAACGTTATCCAGATGTACCCGTTGGCTACTCAACCCACAAAGAACCTGAAAACAATCTAGCCATTGCTTTAGCTTTGGCAAAAGGAGCAAGAATAATAGAAAAACACGTTGGTGTGAGGACAAAAAAATATGATCTAAACACATATTCATCAACTCCCAAGCAAGTCGAAAAAAGTCTAAAGATTGCTTCAGAAGCATTAAAAATGGGTGGAGTGATTGAAAAACGGCATACAATAAGCGAAAAAGAAAAAGCTGATCTTCGACAATTTCAAAGAGGAGTTTTTGCAAACTGCGACATCATTGCCGGAGAACCGGTAAATTTAAAGAACACTTTTTTTGCCTTCCCTAATAGTGACGGTCAAATAATTACAAACAACTTATCAAAATATGTTGTTTTTACAGCAAAAAAGGATGTTAAGAAAAACCAACCAGTTATGAATACAGACGTTGTTTCGATTAACATTAGAGAGAGTGTTTATAAGATAGTATCAAAGGTACAAAAAATGCTGAACAACAACAAAATTGTATTACCAAGCAAGCTAGAATGGCAAATTTCTCATCATTACGGTCTTGAAAACTTTCACAAAAACGGCGCAGTGTTAATTACTGTTGTTAACAGAGAATACGCGAAAAAAATTCTAGTGCTCTTGCCGAAACAAATTCACCCTTCCCATCTTCATAGGAAAAAGGAAGAGACTTTTCATGTGCTTTCTGGAGACTTTATTCTTTATTTAAACAATAAAAAACAAGTTCACAAAGCAGGCGAAGTTGTGATAGTCGAAAGAAACATACACCACTGGTTTACTACAAATAAGGGTGTGATTTTAGAGGAAGTTTCTACAACTGCTGTCCCTAACGACTCTTTTTATGAAGATGAAAAAATTACTCAAAATAAAAACAGGAAAACCTACCTTACATATTGGCAAGACTAGCTTCTTGCAATGTTCAAACCTCCTTATATAATGGCTAAATATAATGTCTAAATGAGTCATCTAGAAAGTATTAAAGCACTAGGATTAGACTTTGATAATTGTTTAATCTTGGATCCCTCAACAAGAAAAGGATCTGAGGAAATAAAAGACCAAGCTTGGTTTGAGGTGTTTCCAGAATACGACCCTGCACAACTTAAAAAGATTATAAAACAAGTCCAAAAGGAAATATCCGGGGGTAAAGGAGACAGAGCAGATGTTATACGCGAAATATGTAAAGCATTTAAAGTTCCAGATGAGCAAATTCCGCGTGAGGTTGAAAAAAGGAGCGAAGATTTTAATCGGATCGTTCTAGATGGTATTTTGAATGTGGACATTTCAGAAGACAACAGAAGAGCACTCGCCGAGCTTTCAAAAAAACTTTCAATTTGTGTTATAACGGCAACACCAACAGATAAATCTTTACAGAGCCTTGAGGCTTTAAAAATCTTAGGATTTATAACAAACGTTTATGGACGCCCGCAAAACAAAGAAGAAAACCTTCGAATGGCAATCCAAGATTTATCTGTTTTACCAGAAGAGTTGCTTTACGTTGGAGACCAGCCTTCGGATTTGGAAGCTGCAAAAAAAGTTGGCTGCAAATTTGTTGGAATGAATACTTTCAGAAATACCGCCTGGCATGACGGAAACTTGCCCTTTCCAATTATTTTTTCTTTGTTAGAATTACTGTAAATTTATGAAACTGAGTGATTTTGTATTTAAACATTTAGAGAATTTTACCGACACAGTGTTTTTACTATCTGGTGGCGGAATTATGCATTTGGTTGATTCTCTTGGAAAGTCAAAGCTTGACGCCATTTGCTGCCACCATGAACAGGCAGCTGCAATCGCAGCAGAAGGCTACGCAAGAATTAAAAACGATATTGGAGTAGTTTTGGTTACAACAGGACCTGGCGGAACAAATGCAATTACCGGAGTTGCAGGGGCATGGCTTGACAGTATTCCAATGCTCGTTATCAGTGGACAAGTAAAAATGGACAATATTGCACCACGCAAAAACGGGGTACCCCAAGTTCGCGCGATTGGTTTTCAAGAGCTAAATGTAATTGATATTGTAAAACCAATCACAAAATATACTGTAACGGTTGAAAATCCAGATGACATAAAATACGAGATTGAAAAAGCAATATACCTTGCAAAATCTGGAAGGCCCGGCCCTGTTTGGATTGAAATACCACTTGATATTCAAGCAGCAAATGTTGACACAAAGAAACTTAAGAAATTTACACCCGCTCCCCAATCAGAATTTGATACCCCACGAATTCCGATCAAATTAGTTGTTGAAAAGCTTAAACAATCAAAAAGACCTTTGATGCTTGTTGGAAACGGTATAAGGCTCGCAGGTGGCGAAAAGGCACTTTGGAAACTAATTGAAAAACTAAAGATAAACGTCGCAACTACGATTTTTACGTCAGACGACTTGGTAACCTACGAGTACCCTCATTACCTTGGAAGACAAGGAATGCCAGGCAACGAAACTGCAAACTGGGCAGTGGACAATTGCGACCTTTTACTTGTTGTCGGAGACAGGCTGCAGTTAACGCAGACTTCCTACGACTACAAAAACTTCGCAACACAGGCCCTTAAAATAATGGTTGACATTGACGAGTCAGAACTCCACAAAAAAACACTAAACATCGATATTCCAATTCAAGCCGATGCGAAAGAATTTTTAGAACTTTTGGTAAAACAAGACTTTAAGATTAACCAATGGCGCGTAACTCCTAAAAAAATTAATGCTGATAATTACAAACCAGGCAAAAATTTCGTAAACGTTTACAAATTTTTGGAAGCTTTGGGTAAGTATTCAAAGAAGGGGCTGCATGTTGCAACATCAGACGGCATGGCAAGCGTTGCACCGCACCAGACATTAAACATTGTTAGAGGACAGCGGTTTATTACTAATGCTGGTCTGGGACACATGGGATCAGGATTGCCTATGGCAATCGGTGCATGTATTGCAACCAACAAAAAACAAGTATTGTGCATGGAAGGAGATGGATCAATCATGTTAAACATTCAAGAACTTCAAACAATGATCTACCACAGATTGCCTATTAAGTTGTTTATTTATAACAACAATGGATATTTTTCCATTCGCAACACACACAAGTCATACTTTAATAAAATTTTTGCAGCAGACCCGGAAAGTGGTGTGAGTTTCCCTAATTTTGAATCAGTAATTAAGGGCTGGGGTCTTGAATATGTAAAAATTTCAACCGATGAGGAAATTGAGAAACTAAATAAAATTATGAAATCCTCCTCGCCTGTTGTCTGCGAGTTAATGATTGACCCTAATCAACCAATGCTTCCAAAATGGACGGCTGGACAATTTATATAGAAAAAATAACATGGAAAATTGTTTGGTAAGTATCATAATCCCTGTCTACAACGCAGAAAGATATTTAAACAAATCAGTCAAAAGTGTTCTTTCTCAAAGTTATAATAATATAGAATTACTTCTAATAGATGATTGCTCAACTGACAAAAGCGGTGATCTATGCGACCAACTTGCCTTGACTGAAAAAAGTATCAAAGTGCTGCACCAAAAAAACCAAGGACCAGCAGCTGCAAGGAATACTGGAATAAAAAATGCGCATGGTGAGTTTATATATTTTCTTGACGCAGATGACTACATTAAAAAATACACAATACAAACGCTAGTAAATTCATACAATAAAACTCATGCTAAGATAGTTATGTCAAACTTTAATAAACTTGAAAACAATGGAAAAATTATTAAGCAGAATGTTACTTTCAAGCCTAACTCAAAACCATTTAATGGAAAATTTATAGAGTTATCAAAAAAAGAAATTGAAGAGTTTGTTAGGTATTTCTTAAAATCACCAAGCAATCATTTAATAAGCTATTGTTGGGCACGACTTTACAGCCTTCCAACTATTAAAAAATATAACCTCCACTTTAATGAAAGCATGCGTCTATTTGAAGATTTCGTATTTAATCTAGAGTATCTAAAACACGTAAATTCTATGATATTTATTAACAATGACCTGTATACTTACCAAATGCATAACGACTGTGCTACCGCCAGCATGGGCATAATCAACGGGAAAAATCTGCTGCATGATATGCAAATTTTCAAAAATAAGGTGAATGAATTCTTTCAACTTCTGCAGATAGAACATACTGCAAATATTAATAAGGAAATCGGCCATGCTCTCGTCCATTACGCTATCATTTTTATGATACGCACATGTCGTTTCGTTACATATAAGAACATGAAAACTATCCACGATGAGTTTAAAAAAGTCCTAAATTCAAAAATTTTTAAAGAGAGTTTGAAATATTATTCGACGCTTCCTGGCAACAGTAAGATTATGCCACTTTTAATGAAACACAAATTAATTTATCCGATGATGTACTTTGGAAGATACAAAGCGTTCAAAAGATATGGGAAATTAGATAAACATGTTTAAGGAAATAAAAGAAATTAGAGAAACCAAAGAAAAACAAACACCATTAATAATATATGGAGCAGGCATCGTTGGACAAACAATGTTGTCAATTTGTCAACAAGAAGGAGTAGAAATCGAATGTTTTTTGGACGGAAGTGAGAAAGTAGCAGGCACAAAAATCGATGGACTAGAGGTTGTCGGACCATGGGATTTAAAGTCCAAATATCCAAACGCTCTATTTTTGATTTCTGTTGCAGCCATAAAAGATGTTATAGATAAATTACAAGAACTGGGATACCCAAACTGGATTGCCGGAGGAACCCTGCTAAAAGGACTTGATACTTCTCAACCGGACCCTTATTTAAACCATGACAGATTCGCAGTCGAAAATTGTATTTTGTGCCATGAGGGTTTTATTAATCCGACAAAACTTTTCATAAGAAGCGTTGACCTTATTATAACTGAACGATGTTCATTAAAATGCAAAGACTGCTCAAATTTAATGCAATATTACGAAAAACCCCAAAATTGCGACACTGAAATGCTTTTAAGATCAATTGACACTTTTTGCGCTGTTGTAGACGATATAATGGATTTTCGGGTAATTGGCGGGGATGCATTTATGAACAAAGAGTGGCCTGCTGTTGTTAATAGGCTTACTAGTGAACCAAAGGTGCGGAGAGTGGTACTTTACACTAACGGCACAATTGTTCCAAAAGAAAAAGATATTGAAACTCTAAAAAATGAAAAAGTTCTTATTATTATTACCGACTACGGGACTTTATCAAGAAAGCTAGTTAACCTTCGACATTTACTCGAAAACAGCGGAATTTCCTACCACATACTAAAAATTGTTGAGTGGCTTGATTGTTCGGCAATCTCACCCCACAGGCGCACGCAAGAAGAATTAAAAGAACTATTTAAAATTTGTTGTGCAAAAAACATGGCAACTTTATCTGATGGAAAACTGTTTAGATGCCCATACTCTGCGAATGCAACAAGACTCAAAGCAGTACCAAATTACGAAGGAGACCACATCGACCTGTTTAAGGAACCACTTGACGAAACAACCAAAAGTAGAGTAAAAGACTATATCTTGAACAAAGAATACCTTGACACATGTGATTTTTGTGACAGCAGACCGCTTTCTGGAAATGAAGTGCAACCTGCCATACAGATAAAAAAACCACTGCCTTATCGCAAGTTTAACAAGTAACGAAATGTTAGAAAGATTGGATCCACAACTAAAACCACAAGAAGTCGCAAACAGAAACAAATTGCAAGAAACAAAGCCTCGTGCGTACGAGAAAATAATCAAGTTTGATGAAAAGTACAGGCGCGGAGAAAGTATTGCTATTATTCAGTTTCAATATGATTACACATGTAATTTCCACTGTGAACATTGTTCCATAAAGAAATTCCAGGTTAAAAAAGGTGCCGACAAAGACAGGCGAGCCTTCGCAATGGACGACGTTAGAAAGCTTTCTCGGCAAGCAGACGAAATGGGGCTTGGGCGTTTTGTGATCACCGGCGGAGAACCATTAGTTTTTAAAGATTTTGATGTTTTAGTTGAAGCAATAGACCCAAGCAAATTTTATTTAAACTGCGATACAAATGGATGGAGATTAGATGAAGAAAGAGCAAAACATCTAAAGGCAATCGGAGTAGATAGGATACAACTAAGTCTTGATAGTCTTAATCCTGAAGAACACGATAACTTCAGAAAAGCAAAAGGCGCACACGCAAGAGCGATAAAAGCAGTTGAGAACGCGCTAAACGCAGAATTGACAATTTTTATTCAAACAGTTGTTACAAAACAAAGACTTTATTCAGATGAATTTATTCAATTTGTTGAGCATTTTAATAAATTAGGAATTGGAGTATTCGTGTCGTACGCAAAACCTGTTGGAGCCTGGGAGGGAAACTTTGACGGGTTGGTTACAAAAGATGACATGAAATACTTCGAACAGCTTGAGAAGAAATACCAACTATTTTCTCATTTAACTCCAGCATATGGTTTAAATATGGGATGCATTGCAGTCAAAGGTATGATCTCTGTCACACATTATGGTGATGTTTTGCCTTGCCCATATATTCACATTTCCATCGGAAACGTTTTTAATGAACCACTAAAAGATATCATCCAAAGAGGGCTTGACATTAAATATTTTGGTGAATATGTCGACACTTGCCTTATCGCAGAAGACAGACATTTTATCCATGAAGTAGTTGAAAAGAAAGTATACGGAAAGCCTCCGCCCGTTCCCTCTTCTGAAGTTTTTACAAAGGAAGATAAAACAAAAAAGCCATTTAACGAACAGGAACGATGAAAGAAATTTTATTCACAGTTCCCCCTTATATTGAATACGACGCATTTGTTACTCCATCATTTAATAATCGAACCGTAGAAAAAAAAGGCGGTAAATTTGGAAGTCTTGTAACAGACATGCCCCTTGGAGTTCTTTCGCTTAGCGCATATGTTAGGCAAAATTCAGAATACAGTACAAAGCTCGTTGATTTTAACATTGTCCTGAATAAACTAGAAAAGTTCGACTACGAATCTTTTGTAGAGTTCTTTCAAGATTTTCTTTCTTCTCAAGAATTAAAAGATTGTAAACCTGAAGTAGTCGGTATATCTTCTTTGTTTACCCCTTCATACAGAAGCATGCTAGAGATAGCACAGTGCTGTCGTGTTTTATTTCCCAATGCGTTAATCGTAGCAGGAGGAGGTGTGCCAACTAACATGTACAAAGAGATTTTTAGAGAAAGTACATCTTTTGATGCACTGTGTTATGGGGAAGGAGAAAAACCACTACTGGAATTATTACAGGCAAAAGATAAACGAAGATACTTAGAAGAAAGTCCTTCTTGGATTACTAGAAGAAAAACAGAAAAAACTCAAACTTTAAAACATAGTTTTATTGTAAACTTAGACGAAATACCGTTTTACGATTATTCGATTTTAAATCCCGATAATTACGCACTTAGTCCTACAGTAAACTCGTATGCTCATTTTGACAACAAGCGCGTTTTTCATTTTACAACTTCAAGAGGATGTCCTTACCATTGCACATTTTGTGCATCTCACACAGTGCATGGTAGAAAAATGCGTTATCACAGCGTAGAACGCGTAAGACACGACCTGACTCGGCTTCGTGATCAGTTTGGTGCCCGTATGATTGGAATCCAAGATGACAATTTCATGACAAATAAAAAAAGAGCACTGGAGATTGTCAATATTATCAAAGAGCTGGGCATGACAGTCTTCTTTCAAAGCGGCTTGGCACTTTATGCTTTAGACCAGGAGACCCTCGAAACAATTAAGGAAGCCGGAGTGGATCATCTCGTTTTACCAGTAGAATCTGGGAGTAGTAGAGTTTTGAAGGAGGTTATGCACAAACCCTTAAATCTTTCGATAGTAAAACGAGTAATAAAGGATTGTCGTGAGTTGGATATATATACAGACGTGAATGTTTTAATAGGACTTCCCGGTGAAACTAAAAAAGATATTGAAGACACAAGAACTTTTTTAAAAACTTTAAATGCAAACTGGTTTAGAATTTATATTGCCACACCTCTTGTGGGAAGCGAGATGTTTGAAATATGTGCAAAGAAAAACTACCTGAGTGGCAGCCATATTGGGAGTGATTTTAAAAAGGCGGTAATTGAAACTGAAGATTTTACTGCAGAATTCATTCAAGAAAAAATATACTCCTTAAACCTCGAATTAAATTTTGTCGGGAACTCAGATCTTAGGCTTGGAAATTATCAACTTGCACTAAGAGGGTTTGAGAATACAATAAAAGTTAAAAGTGATCACGCGTTTGCATATTATTTTTCTGCCTTGTGCTGCAAGAAATTAAAACAAAATGAAAAATATGAAAATTACAGAAGGAGATATGAAGAAATTATTAAAAACTCTTCTTTTTGGCAAAATTATGTTGAGCAATTTCAGTTGGCAAACATTAAATAATGAAGTTTATGTCAATTATAAGCGTAACCAAGACATTGAACAAATATATTCAAAACCCATGCGTAGGCTTACCAGATAAAGTATTCTATTTCATAAGCAGATTAACACCCTTAGTTAATGTTGATCTCTTAATAAGGGATGAAAAAGGACGTACACTTTTATCTTGGAGAGATGACAAATACACAGGTAAAGGGTGGCATATTCCAAGCGGTATTGTAAGATTCAAAGAAACCCTAGAGACAAGAGTTAAAAAAGTAGCCAAAACTGAAGCGGACATGGATGTTAAATTTGAGAAAACTCCCATAACAATCAAACAATGTATCCATAACGATCGAGACACCAGAGGTCACTTTATATCAATTTTGTACAAATGTTACTTGCCTAGTACTTTTATACCCCTTAACAAAAATTTATCAAAAAAACAACCACGCTATTTGAAATGGCACATTTCTTGTCCAAAAGATTTGATAAAAGCGCATGATATGTACAAGGAATTCATATGAGTAAAGAAAAAATCATTAGCGGACAGTCTCCAGGTGGAGAAAGAGTAAGACTTGCTGAAATCCTCCCTCTGGAAACCCCTTATGTAGTGCAAATTTTTCCAATTTATGCATGTAATTTAAAATGCAATTATTGCATTTTTCAGTTAAAAAAAACTGGAAGAGGTTTTATCTCCGACAAAGTGAGCATGGGTATCGATTTATACAAGAAATGTATTGAAGACATGACAAAGTTTCCTCAGAAAATCAAAGTGCTTCGTTTCGTTGGAATTGGAGAACCACTCTTGCATAAGAATATTACGGAAATGGTAGAATATGCAGCGTCAAAACGCATCGCAAACACAATTGAAATTATAACTAACGCATCTCTTTTAACTCCTAGAATGTCAGATTCGCTTATTAAAGCAGGGCTCACGAGACTAGTCGTATCCATGCAAGGAACTTCTGCAGAAAAATATCAAGAAGTGTGTGGAACTAAAGTAGATTTTGACGAGTTACTAAAAAACCTGCTTTATTTCTATAGCAACAAGACCTCAACACATGTATATGTCAAAATTGTAAATAGTGCGATAGAGGGAGAAGAAGACCAACAGAGATTCTACGATCTTTTTGGAAATCTCTGCGACTCAATGGCTATTGAGCATACCGTGCCTATTCACTCAGGCATAAACTACGAAAAAATATTAAGCGGTAACGACGCACAATTTACACAATTCGGTTTACCAGTCTCAGAAGTCAAAATTTGCCCTCAACCTTTTTTTACAATGCAAATTAATCCCGACGGCAAAGTTGTTCCCTGTTATTCTTTTGAATATCCAAAAATAGTGGGTAATTGCAATATGCAAACGCCTACAGATATCTGGCAAAGCGAGCAATTCCAAAATTTCAGAAGAACTATGTTTGAAGGGATCAAAAACGCCAGTGATGTTTGTGCAAATTGCAACATCATCAAATACAGACTTTTCCCAGAAGATGATTTAAGTAATGACGCAGAACGACTTAAAAAGTATTATTACAAAGTGCCGCAAAATGAATAGCTTTTGTTATTTAATTTGGATTGCAAGAAGCAAGTAACCACTCTCGGCCAAAACTTTAAAAATATTAATAGATAAAATGCAGGAATGAAACGTCAAATAGCCATTTTAGGTTCTAGCTCTCATATAGCAAAAGGGTTAATAAACAACTTTCTGCGTTATAGGGGCTACAATTTACACCTTTACACACGATCGGCAAACAAAGTTTACTACTTTTTAGGGGGAAGAGGGGAAGATTACAGAATTCACCAAAGGTACGATGTCTTGATGAATTATAAATATAACGTTTTAATAAACTGTGTCGGGGTCGGAACAGCAAGTAAATTGCAAGGTGATTACACAAAGTATTTTACAGTTAACGAAGAATATGACAACCTGGCAATTGGCTATTTATGTAAGTATCCCAATGCACTTTATATTAGTTTCAGTAGTGGGGTAGTTTATGGAAAGGACTATACAAAGCCAGCAAACAAAAATACAACAAATAAAATTCCCGTGAACCAAATTGTCAAGGAAAATTATTACTCGATAGTTAAACTTAATTCTGAAGCAAAACACAGGTCTTTTGAAAATCTGAGAATTGTGGACCTTAGAATATTCTCTTACTTTAGTAGATTTATCGATCTAACGGACAATTACTTTGTTTGCGAAATAATAAACTGTATTCTTAATAAGAAAACCTTTATAACTAATGATGCAAACATAACAAGGGACTATATTCACCCCAAGGACCTTTTTTTAATAATCAAGAAGTGCATAGAAATTGGAAATCTTAATACTGCATTTGATGTGACAAGCGCCAAGTCTGTCAAAAAAAGAGAAATACTTGACTATTTTTCAGAAAATTACGGTTTGAAGTACAAGATTGTACCTTCTGTAGAAAATGCCAGTCCGACAGGACAGAAGAATATATATTATTCAAAATATAATAAACTAGCCCAATTTGGGTATAAACCAGCACTTACCTCAATGGAAACGATTAAACAGGAATCAAGATATATATTGAACAACAGAAAGTCTTAATAAAAATGGAAAAACCAATCACCCTTAAGCTTCAAATTCTGGATTTAGTCAAACAATATTCTGAAGTTACATGGCCTGAAAAAAAGTTTGTTGCCGGCAAAACTCCAGTCCCCGTCTCGGGACGTGTTTTTGATTTTGATGACGTCTCTAGTCTTGCTGATGCCACATTAGACTTTTGGTTAACTACTGGGCGTTTTGCCGCACAATTTGAACAGGATTTTGCAAAATTATTGAAGGCAAAATATGCTATTCTTTGCAATTCCGGTTCCTCAGCAAATTTGCTAGCCGTATCATGTTTAACTTCCCAAAAGCTTGGCAAACAACAACTCAAAGAAGGAGATGAGATCATTACGCTTGCTGCTGGATTTCCAACAACAGTTAATCCAATTATTCAAAACAGACTAGTCCCGGTCTTTGTTGATATCGACATACCGTCATATAACATTAAAGTTGATCTAATCGAAAAAGCCATTGGCGCAAGAACTCGTGCAATAATGATTGCCCACACATTAGGTAACCCGTTTGATGTTGATAAAGTCCTGGCAATTGCCAAAAAAAACAATCTTTGGTTAATTGAAGACAATTGTGATGCGTTGGGCTCAACTTACAAGGATCGCCTTACCGGAACCTTTGGCGATCTCTCGACCGTCAGTTTTTATCCAGCACACCATATTACGATGGGTGAAGGAGGATGTGTTGTAACAAATCAGCCAAAATTAAAAATCTTAGTCGAATCTTTCCGTGACTGGGGTAGAAGTTGCTGGTGTAATCCTGGAAAAGATAATACTTGCGGAAAAAGATTTGAGTGGGAACTTGGAACTCTCCCCTGCGGGTACGATCACAAATATACATACGACCATGTTGGCTATAACCTCAAGTTAACCGATCTTCAAGCAGCAGTTGGAGTAGCTCAACTTAAAAAACTTCCAAACTTCATAAAAATTCGTAAAGAAAACTGGCAATATCTACGCAAGGGTCTTGAAAATTTACAGGAGTACTTTATTTTACCTGAGCCAACACCTAAAAGCGATCCAAGCTGGTTTGGATTTGCCATTACTGTTAGACCAGACGCTCCATTCACCAGAAACCAACTAATTCAATACCTTGACAGCAGAAAAATTGGGACACGTCTTCTGTTTGGTGGAAATCTAACTCGCCAACCAGCTTATCAAGGACTTAAATATCGAGTCACAGGAAATCTTACAAATACCGATTTTATAGCGAACCAGACATTCTGGATTGGTGTTTATCCTGGACTCGGGCACAAGCACCTTAATTATGTTCTAGAAATAATTAATAAAATCTGTCTAAAACCCAGTTTCGCATTACGCAAATAATAGGAACTCGTAAATATTGTCGCACAACCTTATTTGTGCTAATAAAGTTATAGTTGCTTTTTGCAATGCGCGTAAATACAATAAGTACCTGCACGGGGTTTGTAATAATGGAAAAAATATTATTTGTTATACCACCATATGTCAGTTTTGACAGTTTTGTAAATCCTGCCTTCAACGACGGAACAACAACAAAAAAATCTGGAAAATACAGAAATATTGTTGCCGATTTTCCTATGGGAGTGTTATCTTTAAGCGCTTATTTAAAGAAAAACGCAAACGTAGAAGTAAAACTTATCGACTTTAATATTGTTCTAAACAAGCTTGAAAGTTTCGAATATAAATCTTTTTCTGAACTATTCAACGACATCCTTTCGTCAAAAAAATATGTCGAGTTTGTACCAACCATAATCGGAATATCAACATTATTTACTCCGGCATACTACAACATGTTAGACATTGCAAAAGTTTGCAAAAAGTTATTCTCAAACTCTTTAATAGTAGCTGGTGGTGGCGTACCTACAAACATGTATAGGGAAATATTTAAGGTTAGCAAAAGTTTTGATGCGCTATGTTTTGGCGAAGGAGAAAAACCCATGTTAGACCTAATACAGACAAAGAACAAGTATCTGCATATTAATAATAATCCTTCTTGGATTACTTACAAGAAGATTCGCACCAAAAAATCGTTTCGACATAATTTTATCATTGATCTTGACGAGATACCATTTTTTGACCTAGATATTATCAAAATAGACGACTATCGATTGACCTCTGTTTTATCAACATTCCCGCTGGCGAAAGAAAGGATGAAAGGTATGTCTTTTATGACTTCAAGGGGCTGTGTGCATCGTTGTTGCTTCTGTGCATCTCACTCAGTCCATGGGAGACAAATGCGATTCCATAGTATTGTCCGAATAGAAAACGATTTAAGAAAATTGAAACGGGACTACGGAATCAAGCTCGTTGTTTTTTTTGACGATCATTTTATGGCAAACAGAGAGAGGGTTTTTAAGATTGTCAATATTATGAAAAATTTACAGTTGACCGCTTTTTTCCCTGCCTCGCTAACACTTTATGCATTAGATAGAAAAATGTTAGAAGCTTTAAAAAGCATTGGTCTAAACGAACTCGTTTTGTCAGTAGAATCAGGAAGCGATAAAGTTTTAAGAGAAGTTATGCACAAACCTCTCAACCTATCTATAGTAAAGCGTGTTATCAAAGATTGCCAAGAATTAGGTATAGATACTGACGTGGCTATTTTAATTGGTCTTCCTGGCGAGACGAAAAAAGATATCGAAGACACACGATCGTTCTTAAAAACACTCAATGCAACATGGTTTAGAATTAACATCGCTACACCTCTTGCTGGAAGTGAAATGCTTGAAATATGCTTAAGAAAAAATTATTTAAAAGGCGATTATATCAGTTGTGATTTTAAAAGACCTGTTATTGGAACCGAAGACTTCACCCCAGAATATATACAAGAAAAAGCTTATGCGCTAAATCTAGAACTCAATTTCGTAGAAAACAGCGACTTTAAACTTGGAAATTACAAAAAAGCATTAAGGGGATTTGAAAATACAATAAGAGTAAAAAATGATCATGCATTTGCATATTACTTTGCAGCAAGATGTTGCAAATCGCTGAAGCAAAATAAAAAATATATGGAGTACAAAAACAACTATAAAAAAATTATAAAAGACTCAGAATTTTGGAGAAACTACTTCAGGCAATTTAACCTGGAACCATTGAGGTATGACCTAACATATCTTAACTAAAATGAAATTAATCAGCATAGTGACTCCTTGCTATAACGAAGAAGGCAATATTAAAGAAGTTTATTGTCAGGTAAAAGAAGTTTTTAGTAAATTGAAAGCTTATAAATATGAACACATTTTTATCGACAATGTATCAAAAGACAAAACATTATCAATTTTAAAAAATATTGCAAATAAAGACAGAAACGTAAAAATAATTGTAAATGCAAAAAATTTCGGTGTCTTACGTTCTGGAAATCACGCACTTCTTCAAGCACAAGGCGACGCAGTAATAACAATGGTCGCTGACTTGCAAGATCCGCCTTGGATGATTGAGAATTTTATCAAAAAATGGGAAGATGGATACAAAATTGTCGTTGGTATTAAAAAAAAGAGTGAAGAGAATGTGCTAATGTTCCAAGCAAGAAAGCTGTATTATAGTTTTGTAAGCCGGATTGCCGAAACCGAACACATAAAAAACTTCACAGGATTCGGACTTTATGATAAATCCTTCATAAATATCTTAAGAGGACTGAATGATCCATATCCTTACTTCAGAGGGCTTGTTTCAGAATTGGGCTATGAAAGATTTGAGATCAAATACGAACAACCCGTAAGAAAAAGAGGAAAGACAAATAATAACATTTATGTCTTATTCGACACCGCAATGCTTGGACTAACTAATCATTCAAAAGTTCCTCTCCGGCTTGCCACGATGACCGGATTCTTCGTAGCATCACTGTGTCTTCTGACAGCTCTTGGGTATTTTATCTACAAACTCGCATTTTGGAATAGTTTTTCCGTCGGTATGGCGCCACTCGTAATTGGATTATTTTTCTTTGCTTCAATTCAACTGTTTTTCCTGGGGATAATAGGGGAATATATCGGGTCAATTCATACGCGAATACTCAATAGACCGCTGGTTATTGAAAAAGAACGCATAAATTTCTAAAAATCTTCGTTCATCGTTCTTCATTTCCATGATTAAATCGATTAAAATAAACAAGGCTTATGAAAAAGATTATTTTCCAGATACTCTTGTTTTTTATATCAATCTCCCCTTTTATTTTATCCAATTATCTTCTGTTCCTTAAAGACCCTCCTATTTGGCCAGATGAGCCTGTTTTTCTCAATATGGCCAATAATTTGGTAACAATTGGAAAATTGGCTATGAATATAGTTGGCGACCCCAACGCGGAACAAAGTGGAGGCGGATACCCCCCACTCTATTTTTATATACTTGGTGTTTGGACTAGCACTTTTGGAAATTCGATAGAAACAGTAAGATCAATGTCGCTTCTCTTAGCCTTTTTTTCACTTCTTGTCTTTTTTCTACTTGCCAACAAAATATTCAACAATTTTCGTTTGGCTGCAATTGGAACATTTATACTTTCTTTAGATGTCCATTTTTCCCGATCGTCAAGAACCGGCAGGATGGAAATCCTAACATTTTTTTTCTTTTTACTGTCAATTCTTTTATTACTGTGCGCTCAAAAAAGTAAGAAATTTTTCTGGTATTTGTTTTCTGGATTTGCCGCGGCACTGGCTACATTGTCACATGCTGCAGGTTTTGTAGCACCCATTGTTTTAATGGTTGGAGAACTAACTGTCCCGGAAAATAACCGCAAAAAACTTTGCAAAATATTAATACTTATTATACCAACTGTGCTATTAAATTTAATTTGGATAGTTAGCAAAAAAGGGTCAGTCGATTTTATTGCCTCTGCGTTTTCAATACAATTCCAAGACAAAGCCTCAAAGATCCCTTATATTTTTGTGCTTTTTCAATCAGATTTTTCTTGGTGTTTGTTGTTTTTGGCTTATGCGACAATAATTGCCACATCTTTAATTTTGCTAATAAAATTTTTCAAGCGAGAACATTTATTTATCCTTACTGGATCAATAGTATCAGCAATGTTTGTAATCTTTGGAAAAGAAGGTGGATATATTATTTATTTACAACCTTTCATTGTTCTAAATATTATCTATGTCCTCACTAAGAGGGTCGAACTAATAAATGAGACTGCAAAAATAGGAATAGTTTGCCTTGCTTTAATTGTAATAGTCTCTTATATAAACATACAGTTTTTCAACAACGACAACATCGGTATAACAAGATCTGGTGTCAATTCAATTTGGGACAGTAAAAACTACAACTACCACCAGTTTAGCAACGAAATTGCAGAAAAACTACCTAAAAACAAGAATTTAACACTTTTTCTTTCTGCCGCGCCTGACCCTTATTTTGATTTAGTAAAAAACAGTCAATATAGAATTTACGAAATGGTTTCCCCGTCTGCTCCTCTATCTGATAGCTTATATAAAAAGCTTTTGGATTCCACAGACTACATCATATTCACCTGGATCCCGCATCAATATTTGGCAGATTATATAAATAAAAACAAAGAAGAGTTCATTCATGTTGGACAAGAAGATACTTATCAAGCAACAATTGTAAAACTCAAACCGCTAAAAGATCGTATCTAAGCTTCCTTCGAAAACTCAATTCTGGTAAAATTAACAAGCTACATGAATAAAACACTTACTAACAGAATAATTTTTTTGTTGTCAATTTCAGGACTTCTTGTTAGTCTGTATTTGCTCAAGACCTACACTTCCCAATCTGCAATTGCCTGTTTTAGTGGCGAAGGTTGTGACATTGTCAGAAAAAGTACTTATGCATATCCCCTTGGAATTCCAATGCCAGCAATAGGAATTTTTGGATTTGGCATAACGGCTATGTTAAGTTTTTTGATAACTCTAAAACACAAGTTTCACGCGCAATTTGTGCGTGTCCTTTTGTTAATTTCTTTCCTTGGATTCTCGTTCGTGGTATACTTAACTTCCTTAGAAATTTGGGTAATTAAGGCATTTTGTTCCTGGTGTTTAACTGCGGCAGGTTTACAGTTGCTAATATTCTCACTTTCAATATACCTTTTTCTAAATGAATCAAGAAACTAAAGTTTTTATTGGTATCGGCGTAATCACTGTGGCTATATTAATAGGCGCAGTTTTTCTTTTTAGTAAACCACAAAGTGTACCGCAAGCAGCAGACACAAGGGTTGTACTGGGTGCCCAACAACAATCGGTGGGCCCTGAAAATTCACAGGTTACACTTATTGAGTTTTCAGACTTCCAGTGTCCGGCTTGCAAAGCGGCTTGGCCAACAGTTGAAGCGCTTACCAAAGCCTATCCAAACCAACTCAGATTTGTATATCGCCACTTCCCTCTTCCCCAACACAAATTTGCAAAAGACGCGGCCTACGCCGCAGAAGCTGCGGGGAAACAAGGTAAGTTTTGGGAAATGTCCAACCTTCTTTTTGAAAACCAAGAAAGTATTTCCCCCGAGCTTTTCCCTAAATTGGCAGACGAACTTAGATTAGACCTAGAGCAATTCAAAAAAGACATGGAAAGTCAAGAAATTAAAGACAAAGTTGAGGCAGATTTGAATGATGCTCGTACATTAGGTGTAAACTCTACACCCACATTTTATTTGAATGGTACAAAAGTAAACTTGGCAAATTTTGACGACTTAAAAACACAAGTTGAAAAGTCACTCCGATAAGTTGGTATTAAATATGTCCCCAAAAATATTAGTACTAGGTGGAGGTTTTGCAGGGGTAAGAGCAGCACTTGACCTTTCAAAACTTTTGCCCAATGGCGACATCACCTTAATTTCCAAATCAAGCTACCACTGTTTTGTGCCAGATTTATACGAAATAGCAACAGCAATAATTAAAAATGAACATCGTGCGGATTTCAAAAACTTAAGAGGAACTGTAAATATACCCTTGGACGAAATATTTGGAAAAACAAAAGTAAAAGTTATCATAGATGAGATCAAAAATATTGACTTAGTACGACAGGTTGTAAACACAACAAAAGAAAATCTTGAGTATAACTATTTGGTAATCTGCTTGGGTAGTACAACAAACTATAAAAACATCGAGGGTGCACAAAATTTTTCCCATCCCTTTAAAACCACAGAAGATGCTTTAAATATTCGAAACGACATTGATGAGCTGGTTTCCAAATCTCCAAGACCAATCGAAGTTGTTATCGCAGGTGGCGGTTTTACTGGTTGTGAGCTATCTGCGGAACTTTCAGGGTTTTTGTCCAAACTCTCAACAACACACAAAAAAGGGTTAGGAAAAATAGCAGTCCTTCAATCTAAAGATGCAATTCTATCTGGAATGTCAAAATGGGCGCAAGATGAAGCTTTAAAAAGACTTAAAAAACTAAAGGTGATAATTTTAACCAATCACAAAATACAAAAAATTACCCAAGCTGAGATTGTTTGCGAGAATCAAGAACGTCTAACTTTTGACTATTTGATTTGGACAACAGGAATTAAGAGTGCTTTTACCAATATTAATGGAATCAAGTTAAACAATCGTGGACAAATAAAAGTATCCAAAACATTGAATATAGAAAATTTTCCAGATGTCTTTGCTGTAGGTGATATTGCAGAATTCTGGGATGAAAAAGGAAATGCTCTTGTTCCACAAACAGCCTGGGTAGCAATCGGTCAGGCAAAAATAGCAGCTCGCAATATAGCTTCTTCATACAACAATCTTAAGTTGAAAAAATATTCGCCACTCAGCCCGGTGTTTATAGTGCCTGTTGGACAAAAATTTGCCATATCAAACATGTTTGGTCTAAATACCAAGGGCTTGTTTGTTTGGTTTGCAAGAAGACTTGTCTCGTTAAAGTATCTTACATCTGTGCTCTCACCCAACAAGGCGTTATTACTTTGGCTACAAGGTGCAAGAATTTACATTAAAAACGACACTTGACATGAAGCAACTATATCTAATAGACTATAAGTGGTTAGTCTTTTGTTCAAGCCTTGGTTCAAAGGCGCATTAAGGTTTGTACAGAGACTCCAACGCACCCTTTGGGGACTTGAGCCCCAGGGAAGTAGGAGAATCGGGATTGTCGACAGTGTTGCTTAACAGAGCTCCCGTTGACCAGGACACAGAGTCCTTCCCACCAGTTCTCCGCAGGTTAAGCTTGGAGGAAGAAAATCTAAGACGATGGGGCTGCATAACCCGTAAACACTTGCGAGTCGGTGTCAAGGTTAGCTCGTGCAGATTCCCAGACGAAACCATGACAATGACGATTGTCAAGATTGATTGGGATGGGTACGTCTACCTGGAAGGTCGAAGTGTGCCGTTTGATCCTATCTTCCTCGAGCTTGTAGTAGTAGAGTCTTGATCGCTGCTTGGGGCAAGGAAAAATCGTCCACTCGGACACCCTTGCCTCAAGTCAATTCTCAATTCAAAACTACGTAGAAGCTAATCGGCAAAATCCTGTGTTACCATTTTGCCGTAAATTCCACCGTCAATTATTCCAACACCAACTCTTCTAAAGCTCGGATCCAAAATATTTCGTTTGTGTCCAGGGGAATTCATCAAACCTTGATGTGCCAGCTCTAAAGTTGGAGCAAGAGCAAGGTTCTCGCCAGCTGTCCCAAAACGCACTCCACCCTCTTTCATCCTTTGAAATGGGTCCTTACCATCCGGATTAATATGCGCGAAATAACTTCTTTCCCACATGTCCTTTGAGTGAGTCCTGGCAACTTCTGTTAATAATTTATCAGCAACCAGTGGCGAAACACCAATTCTTACACGTTCTTGATTTACTAACTCAAGCATCTTCGCTTCCGACTCTTGGTCCACCGTCAACGTTTTTGGCTTAAAATTTAAATCTATTTTTTCATCACTTTCCGGCCTAACAGTCAAAAAAGTTAAAGTGTCGTTTATTGCTCCCCCAAACACATCTACCAACTGTCTTTCAACAAAAGTGGTTTTATCAACCAATAACCCACCAATCTTTGAGTTGGTGATATCGGATTTTACTTCACCAGAAATTGGGGCAGAAATAATAAAAGTCAAAATAATTGCACTTACAATTGCTCCATCAATTAGGGCCGGAACCACGGAGGCAACTTTATTTACCCAATTGTTCCAGAGTTTCTCGGGCAGATGCTTAAGTATTTTAGATACCACAGTATCAATTACAAGTTGCGCAACAATAATTACAACAACAAAACCAATGACTTTGGCAAAAGAAGAAGGGAGAGTAAAATTTGCAATTAAAAACTTGGCAACCAACCCATACGTTCTAAAAGCAATAAATAGAGAACCAATAAAAGAAACAAGGTCGCCAGCGAGTGCCCAAAATCCACGTTGAACTCCATTTGCAATGTAAAGCGCCAAAACTATGACAATAATTAAATCGATATAGTTTCCGTTCAGCGCTGGCATAGACTATTTAGCTTTTTGCTCTTTTTTCAACTGACCCAATTTCCACATGAATAGCCTGCCGCGATTGTTAACATTTCCAGCATCTTTGACAAAATATCGAGCATGTTCAAGCAAATGACGAGGGGTGTTCTTGGCCAATTTCATGTACAGACTTTTGTGTTCTAAATCTCCCAACTCCTGCGCCAAATCATATGCATACTTTTGGAATTCGCGAGAAATATAGCGGTCCTCTCTGGGGTCAAACTTTTTAAGTACTTTTTTGATATCAGAAAAATCAGACATACAAATAAAAATTCGAAATCCAAAATCCCAAATCCGAAACAAATTCAAATACTATAAATCAAAAATTCAAAACATTCTGAAAATTTGATATTTGAATTTAGATATTGTTTAGGATTTCGTGCTTCGTGCTTCGAATTTAAACCCGTATATAATTTTCGCTATTACTTGATCGATTATTTCCTTTTCTTCGTTTTCGAAATCCTCAAGCACATATTGCTCGCCTGAGATTCTGTTTTCCGGTTTTCTATTGTCGACTCCGACTCTGATTCTCCAAAAATCGGCTGTTCCAAGTTTTTCTTCAATTGACAAAAGCCCATTGTGGACCTTTGGCCCTTTGCCTTTTTGAATTTTATATTCCCCAAGCTTAATATCAAGATCGTCATGGATTACATACAAATCGTCGTACTTAACTTTAAACCAGTCAACAAGTTTTTTTACTGCCTCACCAGAATTATTCATGAACGTATGTGGCTGGGCAAGAAGTACGTCTACCGTCTTCAGTCCACAGACTACCGATAATAAATTACTCTTTTCTTCCCACTTGCTGTAGTCTGTAGTCGGTAGACAGTAGTCTTGTCCAATTCGATTCACCACCATAAATCCTACACTATGCCTTGTGTTTTTATATTTTTCTCCAGGGTTCCCTAAGCCAACAATTAGCTTCATTTAAGTTCTCCTGTCTCCTCTTCTGTTAATTCCGCTTGGGCAATTATTCTTCTTAATGTACCAACAGGAACAGGTCCTGGGTGAATTGCAACTTGTGTCCACCGACCATCAGAATGTTTAAGTCTGATATGGCTTCCACGTCCTCCAACTTCTTGGAAACCCATCTTTGTAAGAAATTTTACCAACTTTTGAGGTTTGACATTACGGGGCAATCTGCTCATAAATAGCCTAATTTTGCACCGGCCGGAACTTTAACTTGAGCTGTGGTTACCATTTGTAATTCAGTGTTTTCTATTGGAACTTCTTTTCCCTCTTTTACCAAAGACTCCAAAGCAAGTTCTATACCATCATTTATGCTTTCTAAAACCTCGTCGATGGAATCACCATAGTCAGCAACACCTAATACCGGACAATAGGCATTGTATACAGTCTTTTTGCCCATCTTTTCAGGCTCAACAATAATTCGATAGTTTAATACTCTTGCTTGCATACACCCATTTTACCACACGCTTTCCAGTTGATCTGGGCTTTTTTCCCAAAATATGGAAAATTATTCCTTGCTGTTAATAAGTTTATTTTCAAGAAGACAACTTTTTGCTAACTCAAATATTTTTTGATGTCCCCTTGAATTCGGATGTAAACCATCTGCCAACAAGTTTTTAAAATTAGCTTTCAAAAAGGCCTCGTAAACTTCAACAAAATTTAAATTTTGCTCATCACAGAGCTGTTTTATTGAATTATTATATTCTTTTAGGCTTTCGTTCGTATATGCAAAACCCTGCATGTGTGGAGTGGGGTTCATTTTATCCTCATCAACAGGAGGCAACCCAACAAAAACAATCCTTGCTTGATATTTTCTTGCGGCCAAAATTAACTCTTCAAGATTCTTCTTAAAAACATTTAAAGGAGTTGCATTTGTTCCGTCTTTTAAGGACATAAGCGAGTCGTTTGTTCCAACTTCAAATAAAACTACCGTTTCGACTCCTTCGTCACACCGCGCGTCCATCTCTTGCTCGACTCTTTCCAAAAGTGTGGTTGAACTGTCGCCAGGTATGCCCAAGGGGTAAGTCCAATTAAAATCAAACGAGCCAAGATGTTTTATATTATTCTCGTCAACATATTGCTTTAATCGTTGTGCCCACCCGCCTTGGGTATCCCATGCTCCCCAAGCGATACTTGCACCAAAAATTAATATCTGAGCCATGTTACAATTCTAGCAAATATAAACAAAATTGACATAGTAACTATAATTAAAGTTAAAGAACATGAAGGAATTTCAACCGAGACCCGGCGATAACTCATTAGAACTTATGCATTCTATTAAACAGTTATTAAATACTGGTTTTACTCAAGAACAATGTGTACTTTATTTGGTCTGGCGAAACAGTTATGGAAAAGATGCGAGTGTTTTTAAAGGTCCAATTGATATTGTTTCATGGCTTAAGAAAAGTGGTAAAATCGGAGAACAAGAACCAACCGAAAACTTGGATCAAAAAGTTGCAAGTTTGACAGAAGGTAATATAATAGTAAATACTATGGACTCAGAAAAAGAACAATCGCCATCATTCGCCGATTTGCCCTACGACGATCAAGTTAAGGAGTTGATTAGGATAGGATTTAGCGAGCAACAAATAAACAATTTGGATCGAATCAGAAAAAATAAAGCTTCGCATGAACTAACTCTAGAAACAAGGCGCTTGGAATTTGGAAGATGGCTAAAAGAACAAGGGCTGGTCACCGACTGGCCAGCAGTGTAAAACACTAGCCTTTTTGGATTTTATATAGTTTTGCAATCTCTCCAACTGAAGTTGCTTGATCAGGGTTTTTATCGTCTCGAACTCTAATCAGTCGCGGAAACCGCAGTGAATACCCCCTACTTTTGTCTCGTCCCGCAGTGTGTCTTGGAGACAAACTGATCTCATCTGCCAATATTTCCAAAACCAACTGAGGACGCACCCAAACGTCCGGCTCTGCTTCTTTGTCAACTTCATAAGTATTAGGCTTATCCTCAACTTTTAACTTTTCTACCTCTTTGTACATTTGCCGAAATTGCTCATCAGACAACCCTGTGCCGAGCCGGGAAATTGAGTAGTACTTTTCGCCTTTACCGGGAACTCCTATTAAAAAGGCTCCCAGTCCAAATTGTGCCCTTTTTCCACGCCCGCGATATGCTCCCATCAAAACACAGTCGATTGTGTCGGTTATTTTTCCTTCAGTGGTTTTTTTGAACTTTACCCAGTGGTACCCTCTTCCGCCAGCCCGATAAGGTGCATCTAGTTTCTTAGCTACTATCCCTTCCAATCCGTCTTTAATACAATTGTTAAAAAGCTCACGCAGCTTGTCCGCTTCTGTAACGATATGGTGTTGTGCCAAAACAATATCACCTTTTTCGCCACCCAACTCTTTTTCCATCAATTCACGTCGTTCCCGGAAGGGAACAGTCAGCAAAGTTTTTCCATTCAAAAACAACGAATCAAAAACAAAAACTTTAAGAGGGATCGATTTTGCCATTTCTTCAATTCCATATTTTCTTTTGCGTTGCACAGTTTCTTGAAAAGGAACAAACTTTCCTGTTTTTGAGTTGTAGCCAATTGCCTCTCCGTCAAAAATTCCAGACTTTACATGAAGTTTTGAGGCCGCGTCAACAAGGTCGGGGTACATATGCGTTACGTTCTCTAAGTTTCTTGAGAAAATCTTTACTTCCCTTTTATCACTTGACCCCCAAACATGCAGTTGCACCCGAAAACCATCCAATTTTGGCTCAACTGCAAATCTTCCATCCATCTTTTCAACTATTTTTTCAGCTGATGGCAACCTTTCGGCCAAAGATGGCCTTATCGGAACCCCAGGCTCCGCATCAACTTTTTCAACGCCTGTTAGACCTTCTTTTTTTATTCTTTGGGCGATTTTACCAATATCAACAAAAACATTGTATGCAGCCTCAATTTTCTTCCTTGCCGACTTGTCCCCAACTTCCATAACTGATAAGGCGTCCATCATACTTACGTCAGAGAATCCTAGTCGTAGTTTTCCAACAGGAATTCTTGCAATATACCGAGCCGACAGGGGATCTACCTCTGAAAGCAGTTCTGCAATCAAAGTAAGCTTCCTCTCTTGGCTCTTTTCCCCACCCTCTGCAGCAACCTTACGCAGCAGATCATAAACCTCACTCACACTCGTCTTAGACTTAAACTTAGACTGTTCTGCAAACTTCTCAGCAACGTCACCCAAGTCTCCAATATTTTTAAACTTCTCTGTCACTGTCTCTATCTCTTTCTTGTAAGCATAACCAATAGCTCTGATCATCATCTTCTCAGCAAAGTTAAATTCTATGCCTGTATATTGAGGCGCTACTCGACCTAAAACCAGATAGCAAATCTTATCAATTTCGCCAGAACTGGCATCCTTAAACAACCCTGCCAAGATTTGGGTAATTTCGTTTCTTGAGGCAGTTTTTTCAAGTTTTTGAAGATATTCGGAAAGTTTACTAAACGTCATTGAAGCAATAATATCACAACTCCCATTGTCAACAAAAACACAATTCCACTAAACAAACTAATCCATCCACAATTTTTCTCATGTAAAATTTTAGCTATCCCGTCCGCTACCAAAGTAACTCCAAACATAATTGGCAATGAAACTAAAATATAGATAAAACGTGGGTCAGAAAAGGACATAAAACTAATTTTCAATTTTCAATTTATTTTACGAGCTCATAATAGCTTCCCTTGGTTTTTCCTTTTTTACGGATTACATTACTTTTTACTAAAGCTTGAAATTCGCGCAAAACTGTATCCTCAGAAACCATTGGGAAAAGCGGCCTGATCTCTCCCATTCCTCCTCTTTCGTTTTCAGATAAATATTCAATTATTTTAATCTGCCGCTCGGAAAGAGCAACCTGCTGACCTCTTTTTGCTCTAATTTTTGTATCAATTGACAACTTTTTAACTTTCTCGCGAACACGTGTTAATTCAACTGCCAAACCTTGAGTAAAATATCCAATCCAAGCCGTCAAATCGCGATCTCCAAGCTCTTTCGACTGACCTGAGGTTGCAATTAGCGCTCCGTAATAAGCCTCCGCATCCCGATCAAAATATTCTTCTAAAGAAAACAGTCGCTTAATATCATAATCTTCAACAAACATAACTAGAGTTGCAAAAGCCCGTGCTGTTCTCCCGTTCCCCTCAACAAACGGATGGATAGCAGCAAGCACATAGTGCGCAACTGCCGCACGTATTACGGGGTGAACTTCCCTGCCTACTTTTGAATTCATGAAAACTACCAAGTCTTCCATCAGGTAGGGAACCTCAACTGATGGTGGTGGCCTAAAGGTTATCTCTCCCGTTCTTGAGTCGCGCAATACTACTTGGCTTTTTCTATAAACTCCTTGATTTTCCTCAGAAACCAACCTGTTTACAACAAGTTTGTGGATTTGTTTTATCAAATTTTCAGAGAAACGAAAAATGTCGTTTTTTTGGCTTGTATTGTATTGTTTGTCTAAAAACTCCATAACGGTTCTGTAGTTGATAACCTCTTGTATATCTCTTTCTCGTGCTGTAATCCCAACTTTTTCCACAGCTTTTTCTGCGTTTGTTTCTCCAAATGACCCTCGAATTACTTTCCCTGCTTGTTCAAAGGATAAATCGTTGCCCTCAATGTGAGTTCCGTGATGGACTGTTCGAATCATTGCTTCTTCTTGGAACTGCCTTTCATACGCCGGAATAAGAGGTGCTTCTTGAATAATTTCCTTACAAGCTTCAATCGTGCCAATATTTTTCAAAATGCTATTAGTGATGGTATACTTGGGAGAATACATCGTTAATTCAGTTTACGTTAATAATGCGGTATAAATCAAGGCGTAATTATTTTAAAACTTATGGCTAAAATCAACCCAGATGACAGTCTTCCAGCAGCCTTTGCTAAGCAGCTTTTGCAACTTGCAACAGCCGGGTTTGGATTGGTTGCAGCACTTGCTTGGAATGACGCAATTAAGAATGCTATCGAAGAATACATAAAGCCGCGCGTTGCCAACGGAACTGGCATCATCTCTCAACTAATTTACGCTCTAATTATTACTGCCCTGGCAGTATTAATTACTTATCAACTAACAAAAATCACAAGAAGGTTTGAGAGGAAGAAGAAAAATAATAAGAATTAATCTCATTGGCAACCTCAAATTAATACTTGCGCCATAACTATCAATTAAGATATAACATTAATGTTGCAACTTTTGTGCAGCAACTTGTTTTGTTTCTTGGCTTATATCAACTAGCGACAGTCTCCAAGAAAATCACAACAATTGAAAAGGTAGTAGTCGAAGTAAAGTGTGCTGGCTAGCAAAGGACAAGGAGGGCATTGTGGGAATAGACGCAAGACCAGGGTCTAACGGCAGTCGTCAGGGACCAGGCAGCGGTGGAGGTCATCCGGGAAATCCCGGCAAACCAGCAGGCGGCGGAAAGTAGCAAGCTCAGCACGCAGCAACGACTACTTCTTTTATTGGCAGGTGATCTAACTCAAATTAGACAAGGTCACCTGCTTTTCATTTCTCTTCAAGTGATTTTCCCAATTTTTCTGCATCAGTAGGCCCAATCGCAGCAATGTAGAAATTATTCTTTTGAAAATACTTTGAAGCAACTTCAAATACTTCTTGCGACGATATTTTCTTATACATATTTTCTTGTTCATTCGGAGAAATTGACTTGCCTCGCATTGATTCTTGAAATCCATACCACCGGGCAAAATCTGTTACCGTTTCCATGTTCGAAATCAAACTGCCTGTAATGTGTCCTTTAGCTAACTTCATGTCACTATCGCTTAACTTTTTATTTGATAACTTTTCAAATTCCTCCTTTACCAACGATGTAATTTTGTATTGGTTTTCTTTTGATGCTGACGCACTAAAAAAAAGATATCCTGTCTCGTCCAAGTTGTCCTGCCACATATTCCAATTGTATATTAGTCCACCTTCGTCTCTTAATCTTTGTGGCAAACGCGCTCCAAAATATCCACCCAAACAATCTGTAATAAAATCCAGAACGTGCCTGTCTTGGTGGGCATACGGTATTGTTTTTACACCAAACATTATAGCCGTTTGATCTGAATCGATAAAATTGACTTTTACCCTCTCGCCTGAGTTTGATACCTCATTTTGACTATGAAGAAAAGATTTTCTGTTATAGATTGTCGAATATTCATCAAACAATTTCACTGAACTCTCAAGGTCAACATCCCCCGCTACAATAAAGACTGTTGAGTCGGCCAAAAAATGATCACTAATGAAATTCCCAACATCGCGAGTCGATATATTTTTAACATCTTTTTCAACACCAGTACAAGGATGAGACAAGCATGTTCCTTTAAAAAACAGAGGGTTCCATGCAAAATCCCATATCGCTGTTTCAGGATTTTCCCGACGCTTCAAGATTTCTTCTTTTACAACACCCTTCTCCTGTTCCAAACCTTCGTTGTTTATAATTGGATTTACGAGTGTTTCAAAAAGTATTTCAATTCCTTTTTTAAGTTGTAGTTTTGGTAAATGAATCATGTGCCTTTGGTATTCAATCCAAGTAAAGGCATCGTGCCACCCTCCATGTTGATTTATGGATTGTGAAAGTAATGCTGAAGAAGGGTAGTTTTTTGTTCCGTTAAAAAGCATGTGCTCCGTAAAGTGAGCAAGTCCTGGCCGATTTGATGGATCATGCCGAAACCCGGCCTTTATGTAGGCTGAAATTGTAACAGGAAATGCACCAGGAATTTTTATAACACCCAAAGTTGATCCATTGTTTAGTCTGGTCTTTTGATAAAAAGTTTGCTTGCGCATGATGTAATTATATGACAAAAGGCTTGGCAATAAAAATAACAAGAAGATTTGAGAGGAAGAAGAAAAAGTAAACTATTAAATTTGCACTTTTTCCTGAACAAGTTTGTGCGTTTCTTTTTTAAAATACTCCTTTACATCGTCCCAATTTACCTCGATTAGCATATTGGGCATTTGACTTTCTTTTTCAGCATCATCAAAATAATCCAGAGAGCGCATAGTCGAATAAAGGTGATCTTCTAAAACAGAGTACTTTTTTTGATAAAACATTAACATTTCCTCAAGCGTGTATTTTTGAGAAAGAAAATAAACATCTACAAAATCTCTCTTCGTCCCACGTTGTTCAATTGCGTGAATTTTCATAGCAGCAATGTCAGCAAAGCTCGCCAATTGAATGCCCTCGAACAGGATGATCGGTTCAATTAGTGGAAACTTATAATGGAATATTGAAAACTTTGTTTGATTTATTTTTCCCCACACAGTCCACTTGGCAGTTCCTTCTTGAGTAAATTCAGGCATGGAAGTAAGTTTTGCGGAAAGCTCAACTTAGTTAAACTCACGCTGAGTAAAAAAGTCAAGGTCAATAGAAATCCTGTGTCTAATCTGTATGGCTAAGGCTGTTCCTCCGGCAAGATATCCCTCTTTAATTTCAGTAATGTTTGAAACTAACTGGATAGCCCGAAGTGTATCGGGGAGTAAGGTTTTTGTAAACATGGCACCTGTTTTTTATCCAAGCCAAGTATGTCGGCCCAAAAATTCCCTGTTAGCCTATCAAGATCGCGCGTACCTAAAACTACTTTTTTTATTACTTCGATCCCGTATGTTTTTATCAGCCAACGTATATCGCTAAAATTGCCCCTATCTAAAATCCGTTTTGTAATAAAAAAAATGTCCTTTTGAACCTCTAATTTTTCAAATTCTATGTCCCAAAAATATGGCCTAAAATTTTCGGGAACTCTCGTTTCTCCGCCTTGTTTCATACCTACATTATCGCATATTTTGGATCAGAAATCTAGGAATAATCTGCCAAATTTTTAACAAAAGGTAGGTTAACTAAAGATACAAATTTTGCGTCAGCCGTATATAATTTACACTTCTTTTCCTTTGCCAAAACAACGTATGACGCGCCGTAAACTGAAACTTCGTACTTTTTAGAAATTTCTACTGCTTTATTTGCTCGTTTGAAGTTAATAGGCTCAAAACTAATCCCAATTTTTTGCAGGTTTTTTAAGTTTAACTTAATCTTTTCAAAAGGAAGTGCACTTTTTGTCGCCCAAGCATTCGTTAATTTGTAAAGAAGTAAGTCTGGAACACAAATCGTTTCCTTTTCGCTTAAATGCGATTCAAGAATTTTCAGCGCAGTTGAGGACTCAGCTTCGTCACTATACCATTTGAATATCACTGAAGTATCAACAACTATCATTTTGCTTCTTTGTATCTCATCTCTCGCAACGTCCCAACCACATCGAAATCTTTTAAATACTTGGCATTTTGTTGGGCTAATTTTTTAGTCTGAGCTATTAGTTTCTTTTTTGAAGCAAGGGATTTTCCTCCTTTTCGAGCTAATTTTTCCCGAATTATAGCAGACAGGCTCTTTCGCTTTTTAGCAGCCTCTTCCTTGAGTCTTAAATAATCTTCCTCAGAAATTCGAATGTTAGTGGTTACATAATCCATAAAACCTGTTTCAAAACTCGCCTTGCGAGCTCGTTTTGAGAGATTCGCTAGGTTGTATGAACTAGTTTTGAAACCAGTTCATAATACAATTATACAATTGTATTAGTAAAAGTCAAGATCAATTAGCAAACTTGATCATATAAGTCATATTGGAAATTGACCTTAGAAATGATCCCCGAAATGCAGGAAAAGTTCTACAAAAAATACTGGACGAGTACAATAAATTGAAATAAATTTCAACTGATTTCAACTGATTCTTGACTGATTTAGACGTTTGAATTAGAATACAAACTATAGACAGGAGGTGTTTAACTTGAAATTGGTAATTAAAAGAAAAAAATCTCGTATTGTGATATTCTGTTCCCCTGAAGATAGATAATATTTAAATGCACTAACCGTACCGCCTCTGGTTCCACGTCGTTGGAGTAAGTGTAGTATGTATTATGGGTAGTAAACAAAAATTTAAATTAAATCTAAATTGGATAGTTAAAGAAGAAAAAGACCAAATTAGCCTCAATTCACCCTATGGAGAGAAGAAAAAATATACACCTTCAAAACATCTGTTAGAATTTTTAATAATCAAAAGTTGTATCAATCAGCCAAAAAGTTTAAAACTAATAACTCAAGATATACAAAACGTGCTCAACGTGTCGCAAAAGGAAGTGGAAAACAAGATAAGTGAATTATTAAAAGCTAAAATATTCAGCTATAATACAACATCTGGGAATACTTTCTCCACAAATGAATTAGACAGGTATAAATGGCAACTGGAATTTTTTACTTCATTTGAATCGTTAAAAAACTCTAAATATGACATACAAAATAATTTAAAAAACAGTCACATCGCCATCATCGGCATAGGAGGCCAAGGAAGTATCATCGCTCAAATACTCGTAGCTATGGGGATAGGAAAACTAACAATAGTAGATGGTGATACCATTGAAAGAAGTAATTTGACTAGACAACTGGCATATAATGATAGCGATATTGGTAAATACAAAGTAGAAGTGCTCAAATCAAGGCTGAAACTACAAAATCCATATACCAAAATAACTCCAATGAGGCAATATGTAACCTCAAAAAAAGATTTTATGGATATTATAAATGGTAAAGATTTTGTAATTTTGTGTGCAGATAAACCTCTCGTTAAGTTAGGGAGGTGGTTAAACAAAGTAGCCCTATCTGAAAGAATACCTTATTTAGGGGTTAGTGGAAATTGGATAGGCCCTATCTGTATACCCTTTAAAACACCCTGTTTTGAATGCGTATTGTCCCACCAAATAAATAAGGACAAAGATTTTGAAAAATATCTAAAGACATTGGAAAAACTCAAAGAAATTCCTAGGCCATCTTTTGGAGTTAGACCGATTTTATCAGGAACGTTAATGGCTTTACAAGTAATTAAATATCTCACAAAGGTTATGGACGTTGAGATTTTAGAAGGTAGATTTAGAGTCAACATAGATTTAACTACAGAGTTTGAAAAGATAAAACTAGATAACAATTGTAAGGCATGCGGAAATACAAAATGAAATTCTCTGCTTATCCACTAGATTATCCCCTAGGAGTTCCCAAGCTCCCTGGTTATGTGGTTAAGGCTCCTCGAATATCACAATCATCATCTGATGCAAAAAAAATAAGCAACATTGTAGGCGCGAGTGTAGGTCTTGAAAATAATAATGCACTACAAAGAGCCTATGGCGAAGCAATTGAAAGATATTGTTTGTATCAATACAATGAAACTAATTTTCAACAACATCATACAAACAAGACAGACGTTACAAAAATATTTAGTAAATTTATTCTCTATGACGATAATCAATATTGTGATAAAAATTTTCCCTACAGGAAACCGTGCGACACCAAGAAGTTTTTTGTTGTTCTAGGAGAAAGTTTGCTTAATGGCTCACAAAAATATTTACCTGTAGATCTGGTTTATCCCCGGCATAAGAAAGATCATCAGAGGATTGATTCAATGAATCCCAGTGGGTCTGCTTCTGGCAACACCAACCAACTAGCTATTCTAAATGGTTTGTGTGAAGTTATTGAAAGAGATTCTTTGATGTGTGCTTGGTTAACTTCTTCACATTTTTATCAGCTGCCATTGCGATTTGTCAAAGATGCAAGCGTCAATAAATTATTAAATATAATTAAAAACTCTAAACTTAATTTAGTCATCTATTTAGTGGTTAATGATATGAACATGGTTACTGTTGTTGCAGTATTGACTTCTAAAACCGCACCTTATATGTCTTTTGGATCGGCAATGACTCTTGAGATTATCCAATCAATAAAAAAAGCGATTGAGGAGTCAATTATGATTAGAAGGTCGCAACTAATCCTGTATGAACAAGACAATAACAAGCGCCAAAACAGAAAGGAAATATTAGAGTTAAGTGATCATATTATGGTTCCTACTAATAAAACTAACGTAGCAGAAATAAAGAGAACAATGGGTAATAAATTATTAAGCTTTAATCAATATAGAAAAATTTTGTCTAAGGCGCCAGTGAGTTTATACGATCTATTAATGCGATTAGATCAAAAATATTTTGAACCTTGGTGTGTTGATATTGCCCCTAAAGAAATTAAGGAAAGTGGGTTTTCTGTTTGTAAAATTTTAATACCCGGACTACATCCTTTAGAAATAAATCAGAACTATTTACATAATGATCCTAGAAGATTACAATCTTTTATAAATACGAGCGTTGCCGTGACAAGAGTAAATAAGTTTCCACATCCGTTTGGATAATCATGAGAATTTATAATAGTCTTACAAGAAAAACTGATATTTTTAAGCCTATAAATCCTCCTAAAGTAGGAATGTATACATGCGGCCCAACAGTACACGACTATCAGCATATTGGTAACTTTAGAACCATGATACTGTCTGATTTTTTGTACAGAACACTTGTTGCCAATAATTATCAAGTCAAGTCTGTAAGAAACATCACTGATATTGATGACAAGATAATAAAAAAGGCAAAAGAAAAAAACTTGCCGATAGAAATATTTACCAAAGAATACACTCAGGCTTTTATAGAAGATTTAGGCAAGCTTAATATTTTGCCTACGAGCATTTCCCCTAAAGCTACAAAGTACATAGAGCAAATGATTAAATATATTGAGGAACTGGTTAAGAAGGGTTTGGCCTATGTAGAAAGGGATGGCTCCGTTTATTTTGATATTTCTAAATTCCCCTGTTACGGCAAACTATCGGACCTTAATGGCCGAACGCTCAAAACAGGTACCAGAATTTTATCTGATGAATATTCAAAAGACGATGCTCAAGATTTTGCTCTCTGGAAAGCAGCGGCTCAAGATGAGGTTGGTTGGAGCAGTCCGTGGGGAAAAGGTAGACCAGGGTGGCACATTGAGTGTTCAGTAATGAGCCAACAACACCTAGGGGATACTTTTGACATACATGTTGGAGGAATAGACCTGCTTTTCCCTCACCATGAAAATGAGATTGCCCAGTCCGAAGGAAAAACCGGCAAACCCTTTGTAAAGTACTTTATACACGGTGAACATCTGTTGGTAAATGGCACAAAGATGAGTAAATCCTTAAACAACTTCTATACCCTAAAAGATTTAGTTGGGAAAGGATTTGACCCACTTGCTTTTAGATATTTGGTGCTAACAGCACACTACAGAGATAAGCTTAATTTTACCTGGGAATCACTTACGGCGGCCCAGAATGCACTTGAGAACTTGAGAGAAAAAATTAGAGGATGGAAACACGCAGGAAACGGATTATGTGGATACTATCACGAGTTTATCGAAGCTGTAAATAATGATTTAAATACACCACAAGCCGTAGCGGTAATGTGGAAGATGGTTAAGGCGAAAAAACCAGTCTCTGCCAAAGCAGCAACTTTGCTCCAAATGGATCAAATTTTAGGGTTAAATATAGAAAAATATTTAGACAGAAAATTAAACATTCCACCCGAAATTCAAGAATTAATTAGGCAAAGGGATGTGGCTAGAAAAAATAAAAATTTCAGACTGGCGGATCAGTTTAGGATAAAAATCCAAAAGCAAGGATATCGGGTGACAGATTTAGAAGATAAGACTCGAGTAGTAAAAAGGTGAATATTTTGTAAATCCAATCTCTAGTTAAGGTTTGGCCACCAACTGATCCTTGCACTTTGATTTTTAGTGGTATAATTATTCACAAAGCATTTAGCTTCAAATAACGACAAAAGCATAAGCAGTCGTAACCGTATCAACATTTTGCCCGTTAGTTCACTTTAATATTGTTGGTCTGCAGAAAATATTCCAACTCTAGTACATTCAGAAGAAAACTCATTGCGTCGCCTTCGAAATATTCCTCAACTTTACCTTTTTTAATATCGTGCACAATTTCCTCTGCCTTTATCCAACCTTTTTCTCCCAATCTAGAATTTTTTAATATGGAAAGCACAACCTTTGGTCTTTCTGTTAAATAGCGCCCCACATGTTCCTCTGCACCCTGTTTTTGCCTAAATTGTTCTGTAATGAATATATCTGTTCTCATGCGAAAAATTTCTTGTTTTGACGGAGTCGAACCTAAGCTGCGTGGCATGCCCATCGCCACACCAATTAAACCAGGATCAATAAAAGGTGTTATTGGCCAAACCCCTGTTTCCCAATTAATTAAAAAAGAATCATGCCCAACACCGATAGCAGAAGGCGAAAAAAGAGAGTCTTGTATGTTTTTCTCTTGGAACCTTGTTTTATCGAGAAATATCTCTAATCCCTTATTACTTAATATTTTACCGATACCATATTTGAGTTTCCATATGGAATAAAAATATTCTTGTTGCAAAGAATAACGAAGATTTATATCAACTGCATTCTTGTTTGACCATAACACTTCATCACCGCCAACTCCCTGAAAATAAACATTGTTACCGTCACTTTTTAATACTAATAAATACTCGTACAATTCAGACTTGTTTGTTTGATTTGGATCTAACTTCAGCCATTTGTTATAACTAAGAGTTGAAAATGGGAAGATATTTTCAATAGAAACGAGTTTTGATACCAAGTCATGTTTCTTCACAAATTGATTAACCACGACAGGGTCAGTGTCTTCCAACATTGTGCTGGCTACACGTGAGTAACAATTAAATTGTCTATTCGTACTATTTTTGAGCAAATAACAAACAAGGCTGCTATCAAATCCTGATGTTAAATCCGCGGCAAACTTGATATCTTTTAAAACAACCAATCTTTCCCTTACCCTTTCACAAAGTGAAGCAATAAAAGCATTTGTAAAATCACTTAAAGAACTGTGTTGAACAGTTTGAATATTTCTCTCGTACCAATTAATATCAACAGTATTATTAAGCCGATATGAATCGCCATATCTATATTCAAACAAAACTGCTGGCGGAATTTGTCCAATCTCTTTTATTACAGTCCTGTCAGTAATAAATATGTTACGCGAGATGTAATCTAGCGCGCTATTGTTGTCCATGCTTGGAGATTCAATTTCCTTCAAAACATTATGAAAGCTGGTTGATAAAACAATAGAATCACCAGCCATTGAAAAGAAACAGGGAAATTTCCCTGTTTGGTCAGTTAAGACTAATAATCGTTGTTGATCAAAATCACAAAAAAGTATAAGGAAATCCCCAACCAGACTTCCCAATTCGTTCCACTTCTCCGATTTGCAAAGTCTCAATAATTGCCTCGCGCTGATTTTCTTGCCATAGTCAATAAAATAACCTGCGCATAAACAACCGTCGGCTTCCTCGCGAAAATCCGGAGGAAACTTATTCGCAGGAAGTTTGAGATTTTTCCTTATGGAATTTTTAAAAGTCAGCTTGTCAGAAAAACCCGACTTGCTTAGTTTCAAGAAAAAATGTTCTCTAAGTTTCATATTCTGCAATTATCCCTTCTTCCAACATCTGTTTTATGAAAACCTTAACTGCAGAAATTTTTTGGCCAAGTTCTTTTGCAAGTTCAATAATTTGTATCCCAGGGTGAGAATTAATTTTAAAGAGGATCCAGTAGCCGCTAGAATTAACTTTAATATATCTTTTACTTTTCCAACTAAAAACGATGGTTGAATAACCGTTCCTTTTATCAATGGCGGGGTTAAAAATGACGGATAAAGGATTAACAATAAAACCTGTTTTCTCCATTCTGAATTAATTAACTAGGGGTAGCCTTAGGATATCGGGTTATATCTATCAGCACACTCTTGACGTTGCCTAATTCGATCATCCCGCCTAGTATTTCTGCGGTAGGTTCCTCTTCTACTTCAAGTTTTAATTCAGACATCTTCTCAAACTTATTTTCTACCAAGGTCCTCACCTCCAATTCCCAAGCTTTATTATACCGCAAGTCGTCAATTTGTGACTAAAAAAGTCGACCACCAACTGATTCTTGCACTTCCATTATTGGTGATATATAACTTATTCACAAAAAGTATTTTTTGCTTCGCAAAACTTGACAAATAACTGCTCCGAAATAGTTTACTCGCCTTTTTGAAGGAAAATAAATTTATGAAAAATAACAAGAGAATGGGAAAAAAATTTGCCCGAACACCTGAAAATTTTACTTGTGTAGTATGTGGACAGGAAATTAAAGGTACAGGCTATACCGATCATTGCCCAAGCTGTCTTTGGAGTCGGCATGTGGACATAAACCCAGGAGACAGAAAATCCTCATGTCAAGGTCTAATGGAACCACTAGGCGTGACCCAAAAAAAGGGCGATTGGCGTATTTATTATAAATGCCAGTCGTGCGGCTATAAACATTTCAATAAAACAGCTGATGACGACAACACGGAATTAATTATCCAGCTATCAAGCCGCCCAATAAAAATGAAAACTTAGAATGAAAGCGGTATGCCGCAATAATCATTGTTTGTACAGAAAACAACTTAATTCAAGCATGTTGTGATATACTCTTAACGAACAAGAAACGGCGCATTGAAATCAACTGGAGGTAAGCGTGTCTGACGACTATCCTGGTCGTATTGCCGTCACACATTTGGGCAAAAATGGCCTACCAGACCACACGGTCTACTCGTACGGCGGCCTTAGACGGAGTTTCGATTCGAACAAAGGCCAAAACATCCGCAACGAGCATTACACTGAAAATGGAGTAAAGGGGTCTGCTGTTACCCCAACCCCACCTCCTCCCACCAAAAAGGACAAGTAACAAATCAACCGACTGTCGCACCGTTTTCTTGTTCACAGAGGAAAGATTGTTTGATCTACAAACAATCGAACAATCTTTCCTTACTTTTTATAAATGAAACAACAAAATATTAAAGAGGATAAAACCATTAGAATTATATTTCCTACAAAAAAGTTCAAGAAATATCTTGAAAAATCAGGCGTAAGTTCAACAAAAGAATTAAGTTTAGACTTAATTCATAACGTTTTTGTCGAAACGATAGGAGATTTTAGAAAAGGAGAGCTTTCCTTAGATGAACTTTCTGGAATATCTAACCATCTTTGGTCAGATGGAATTAGCGACAAAGACAAATTTAATAGTGATTTAGCAAAAACGCTATACTCGGCCGCAGAGCTGTCTTTTTACGTTAGAAACGTCCAAGATAAGGATGCCGCAAAAAGATTTATTGAGTTTTTGCGTGAAGTTTTAAGCTATACAAGCTCCAACATATAAAATCTTTCCAAAATTTAATCAAACAATCTCGACATGCTTTATCTCGTTTAAAACCACACTCTCTGTTGACTACCCATAACACAAGTAGTACCCTGTATTAGGCTGGGTTAGGAATTAGTCGAGAGTGGGTGTTTCGTAACAATTTACGCAATGGAGGGTTCGCCATACCAAGCGGAGACATTTTTACAAGCGGACTTCGGGCCATAGTGAAATCCCTGGAAGGCAAAGTGGATTTTCCAACAGGCCATCAGACCCAGACCTACCCTGATCGTTATCACGCCAGTCGGGATAGACACGGACCTTGGCACTGGACAGACCACGACAAGAAGAAAAACGATCAGACTACCACAATCCGCCTCCCGACTCGAGAACCTAACCAAAGCCAGCTTAGGGAGAGTGTCCAACTTTAACCTTCACGAGCTAACCACTCTTTTCTCTCCCTAAGCCCTTATTTATATGCAAAACAACACAGATTATTTATTAGCCAAATTTTCTCAAGATGATGAGTCCGTAAGACTTTTGGCTAAATATTTTGACAAAAATAACATCCAATTATCCGCGCGAAAGCTCAACGAAAAAGATCTTGAAGTTATTTTTGCTTCTTTAGTGGAGGATTATTTGGAATATAGGATAGATCCCGATACATTGGGATACCTTTGCGGAAAAATCGTTTATTGTCTGATTCAAGACGACAAATATTTATGTAATACTCATATAGGAGGTTTGCTAAGTAGAATAGGTGATTGGGATATAGACCTAAGACATAATCCGGAAAGTGTGGGCGAAGTTTTGCAAACGATTTTAGATGAATATAAAAGAATTAAATAACTCCGTTTTATTTTTTAAATTCAATTGTTTCTATGTCTTCTTTACAACTTATTAGAAAATCGTCGATATTTTGATTTTTTGTTTTATACATTAGGTATTTTTTCCTAAAATAGCCTTGAATAGATATGTCCGTTTGGTTTTTGGAATATGCTTGATAATTGTATTCGGGATAACCAAATGTCTCAGCATCGGGTATAAGTCTCAATAAAACAGGATCAGCATTCAAGATTGAAACTAATATTTCACTCAGATGCCAATAATCATGGGGGGGCTTCGAAAGTATCTTCTATACTATTTGGGAAAAGCTCCCTCCACTTCTTGAAATATATAAAATGAGTAACTTCGTGGAGTATTGTTGCCAATGATCGAAATATGTAATCTTTGAAGTAAATCTGGAAACTTAGGGATTGCAAATCTCTTGGATATAATCGAACTATACCCATATAACAAACTATGCTCTCCAGTCCTTTCAAATCGGTATTCAACAACTCAGAAAGTCTTTGAAAAACTTTCTTTTCCAGTTTAGTCCAAACACTGTGAATGTTCCCATTGTAAGCCTCTAACTCGTCCTTGTGTTTCTGAAAATATTCATCAACATAATCCTTTATTGCCTTCTTTTGAAAATTGATATTCTTATTTTTAGAAATTATTTTTTTTAGGGTAAGATGGTCTTCCTGTAAAAATTTTTACCGTTTCCTTTTTAAACGGATTATCCTCTAAAAGAAAAAAATAGAGAGATTCGGTTACCGCTTGTGGTTCTGTCTTAAAATATAAATTAGTCATAGCACCTCATTAAATCAATCAAAAAAATGCAAATATTGGGTAAATTATAGCAGGTTTAGAAAACACTTTAAGGGTTGCAAATCTAATCTCTCGTAAGTTCTAAATCGAATCGCAACCCCCTTAGGTAGAATATCTAGTAAGGGGGTGAGAAAGCATAAAACACAAGAAGATTACTGATATTGAACGCGATTCAATAGCCCTTTGGCATTCTCAAGGTGATTCAAACAGTGAGATTGCAAAGAGGCTGGGAAAGCATATCTCAAATATAGGACGGGAGATAAAGAGAAACTCTTTTGAGGGTAGATATTACGTGGCAATTCATGCCCAGGCAAAAAGTAGTACCAGAAAATCACAAGCTGGTAAAAGACACCCTTTGAAAAATAAGGAAGTTTTCAGGTGGGTCATTACCAGGTTAATGCGTGGCTGGAGTCCTGAACAGATATCAGGCAGGATGAAGCTGGTTTTTCCTCGCAACCTAAGGATAAGAATTACTCCCGAGACCATTTACTCATTCATCTATTCAGAGGAATATAAACACAGAAAGTTCTGGGAATACCTGCCTTGGGGAAGAAAGAAAAGGAGACACAAAGCCGGCAGGCATGTCCACAGAGGTAGAATCCCAGATAGAATCAGCATTCACAATAGACCGGTTCTGATAGATCAGAGAGTGGAGTTTGGTCACTTTGAGGGTGATACGGTTGAAGGGAAGGGGCATAAAGATGGGGTACATACCGAGGTTGAAAGAGTTTCCAGAAAGTTCTTTGCCAAACTTGTTGCCAGGATTAGCTCAGAAGAAGCAATTAAAGCTCAAAGTGAGATCTTCTCCCCTCTCCCTGCCCTTGCCCGTAAGTCAACAACCTTGGACAATGGGAGAGAAAACCATCTGCACATACAGCTTAAAGAGCTGGGAATGGATACCTTCTTTTGTGACCCATATTCCTCTTGGCAAAGAGGATCAAATGAGTACCACAACGGACTATTAAGAAGGTACTTTCCCAAGGGAACTGATTTTAAAACCATATCCCAGCAGGAGATTGATGAGTGTGTGGAAGAGATAAACAATAGGCCTAGAAAATGTCTTGGATTTTACACCCCTAATGAGGTATTCTTAAGAGAGCTACAAAAGGGAGGGGTTGCGATTCAACCTTGAATGTAAGTCTTGTTAAGGTTTTTACTCAAGTGGTATAATTATTCACAAAGCATTTTGCTTCGCAAAACTTGACAAATAACTACAGGGCATGGTAATCTAACCTATATTATTGGTTTAAAGCATGTCAAGAAAAGAGTACCTGCCATACGGCAGAATATTCAATAGGCTTGCTCAAGGAAGCGAGGCTCGCAACGCTCAAAGGGACCATTTGAGCCTAGAGCCTCAACAAAAGGTGCCTGAACCGGCGCCCGGTGAGATGTCCCCCGAAACCGCCCCCGCCTTTACCCCCTCTGCCCCAACCACCACTCTTGAGTCACCCGCCCCTTTCACCCTTACTACCCTTACCCAAGAAATCACAACAACCACAGCTTCCGAAAAACCGGCTCAGGCGCAAATAATAGAAAACATCGCCGCTCCAGAAACAAAAACTCCAGGAGTATTAGGATTTTATAAGAAGCTTAAAACCCCAATTCACATTGCTGCTGTAGTAATTACTATGACAGCCGGACAACTATTAGGTCGCAGCCCAAGCGAAGGCAAAGCAAAGGAAGGAATAAAACCAGGACAAGGCATAACAGAAATCCAAGACGCCGGCATGCCCTCAAAACAAGCTATTGAAGGAACAAGAAAAGAGCTGGCAATAAACCCTGAGATTAAAACATATACGGACTACAAAGTAATTGATTTGAAAAGCAACGGCAATGAGCTGGTGACGATTTCAGAGGTTGGGGGAAAAAGGTATGTGAGCACTAACTCTAAAGATAGTATAGGTAACGATATTATAAAGAGTGTTGGAACCCCACCTTTTTATGCACTTTCAGCCGCAAGATCTGGAAATAATATTGTTGTTGTGGGAGACAAAGAAGCCCGATCCAACCAAGGCAGAGCATGGTTCACAACTGACGCGGGCAAGAACTGGAGATTAATTGAAAGTAGTGTTGGAACAATGTGGGCAGTGCAGCTTACCCCGGACAATAAATATGCCTATATTTCAGCTTCAAGCGTGAATCTTGAAAATGGAGTGCTTGTTTCGCGTTTAGACCTTGCAAATTCAACAGTAACAAACTTTACGGTATCGGGTACTCCTTCGGGAGAATCTATACGCATTCTGACCCCATTAGTGGCGGTAGAGGGTTCATATAAAAGTTATGCTGCCATACCTCTCAACACGGGGTATTACGAGATCACCCATTTAGCAGATAGAATAGATGCTGTCAGGTTTAATATTGATGAAGGTTACGCCAGAGGAGAAATTACTAATTTTACAAACAGCCAAGGAGAGCAAGAAGTTTGGCTGATTAATAACGATGTTGGAGGTTATCCTCCAAATAATTCAAGCCGGAGAACTGGAACCATTTATCGCAACATCGATAACGTTTTAAGTAGCGTTATACAACCAAAAACTTCCTTCCATCCAGAAGCTGGAACAAATAGCGGCATAGTAGTATCGACAGCTGCAGCTGAAGTTCACCTAGATCTGGGCTTTATGGCTGTTGGAGCCGAAATCGGCGATGGCGGGTTAAGTACTAAAATCGAAACATTCCCGATATCTGATCCTGTTAACTTAGAAAAAAGAGAACTAGTCCCTCAAGACGGAGATTGGCCTCAGATTTTATCAAACAAAGAACGAGTGGAGGTCAGATCCTTGAAAGTTTTGAGCGTAGAAGGGAAAAAGGTTTTAGTTGCGAACATTCAAAAATGGGAATATGTTTACGACTCTTCCACAAACACTGAAAAGCTTGTTTTCCAAACGGGGGGGCTACTAGAAAGGGATATTACCCAGGGAGTTTCATCAGAAAAACAATGGAGGAAAGCTTCTTCAATTGAAGAAATAATAAAACATCAAGTCTATATACCAAATGTGGTTAGGTAATAATTTACTTAAGGAGTAATTAATTTACAACCATCCGTATCTGGGTTTGAGGTTTGACAATCAGGAATAAGGACCTTTTGAACGGGAGTTGAGCCGTCTTCCAAATAAGCAGCAGTGTACATGTTTTTACTACTAAAAGCGTCACTAAACCGAATTTCCCAACTGACCTTATTTCCTTCCACACCCCTCCCCCAAACAACATACATCTCCGTATCAGAATCATTTTTTACCGGCCTTCCATCACTCGGAATCGAACTCCAAAGTGTTTTGTTCCATACATAAAAAGTTCCGTCTGAGTCGTATCTAAGTAAAATTCCATTTTGGGGGTTTGCTACCCTACTTGAAGCATCCGTAACAAACGTGTTTGCGTCTGTCAGTTTTGCACCCAGCGTTGAGTTGCTGTTATACATTGCCACATAATATTTATTAACAGAACTACTTCCTGGAGTGACTGTCAGCGAAACTTTCATCGGATTAACCCAACTTGAGCCGTTGGGAGCAATCTTGCCGGAATGAGTCGTAACTCCACTAAAGGTAGTTTGACTAGCTGTGGCGTTTGCAATTTTGAGAGTGCTGATTTTTGGGGCCGAATTGCCAACGGTCAATGAAGCATAACTCCCATCTCCGCAAGGCCAAAAGCCGCTATAAGACCAAGACGTAACGTAGGGGTTGCCAGCACAATTAAGATTATTTTCTCCATTATGGACTGTAGTACCAAAATAATAAGTTCCTGTAGATTTTGGGGTCCATTCTGCTCTCCTAATATTTCCACCCATGACATAAAAAGTGTCAATCGTTCCTCCTCCTATCCGGCACCAAGGAGACCCTGCGTTCGCTGGAACTCCTCCATTTTCAGAGCATTCGGAAGGAAGGCTGGCGGATCCACCATTGTCCTTTGTAACGAAAATGTATGCGTTAGACACATAGCCGGTTTGTCCAGCCATCCCTAATAAGCTACCAATATATTCGGTATACACCAGAGTATCTACTAAATCGCCTACTAAAGCAGCGCAACTACTTGCGCTTTTACATGTCACATATCCCGTGGGGGGATAATTGGCATTAACAACTGCTCTGTCCAACTCTGTATCTCCCGCAAAAAGAACAAAGAGTTTTCCAGGAAAGTTTATCCAATTTATATCATCTGATCCACTAGGATTACCGTTTACCGGACTTCCATTTGTTCTACTTACCGTTGTACTCGACGAGCTTAAAGTTGTGTTTGTTCCATCGCTGCCCCAATTATATAAATTACCAGAGTGTGAAGTTAAATCGAATGCATACAATCCCACGTTGCTCGCATTTGAAGTGGTGAAGCTTACATTTGGCAGGGGAATAGTAACACCAGTCGAACTACGACAGAGGTTGTTGTTATGGTTTAGAACACAAGGGTTGTTTGACGTTGTGATTGATCCTGTCGGGTCGCTGGGGGCGGGGGCAGACTCTCCTCCTCCTCCACCAGATGGGACTCCTGGAGTGTAACAATATCCGCATTCCCCTGAGCAAACAGCACCCGTCACACAACCAACACCTTGAATCCCGCTGCCCGAACAATTACCACTTTGATTACAAACGTAAGTCGTTACTGCAGGATTACAGGTTCTGCTATCTCCGCTGCCGTCACTACACCATTGAGTTCCGTCGCACCCTTCAGTGCTACAACTACAATCACCCCAAGACTCACAAGCATTTGCAATGCTTGTTTTTGGTAAAAATAAAAAATAGAACGTTGCAGCAACTGAAAGGAAGATTAACTTAAACATTTATTTTTCTACGATTGCAAGCCTTGTAATTTTTCCTTCTTCCGGCTTACTCATATCAAAAGAATAGTCCATCAATATTTGATCGCCCGCTTTTATTTCTGAAGCTGTAAATTCAGACTGTTTGCCCTGCGAATCTACTTTCACAACTAGATCTTTCGAAGATTTAGGTAGAAAAAATTTCCTTCCCAAATCTTGTCCAACCGGACTATACATCTCCAATTCAAATCCTTCATTATTGTTTGTGGGCGAAATACTCTTTATATTGCCTTGAAGTTGATATGAAACCATCACTCTTTTAATTGTCGATTTCTCAATTGCAAAAAGTGGACTACTAGGGGAAAGGAAAGGAGCAATAGAAGGAGAGGGGGAAGTAACAGGCTGTTGGGATACTTTGTTGTCTTTTTTAAGAGCTATCGATTGCAACAAATCTTTTTTGTAAGCCACTCCAATTGCGGCGAGTATAAGAAGAAAGACAACTCCGACTATTATGTAAATCAATTTTGGACCGAGAGGTGTGGCAACTTTTTTTTCAGGAACTTGTTGGGGTAATTGGGATTCCATACTTTACATAACTTGGAAAAGCAAGTTACTATCATCTAATCATCTTACAGCCCTCTTGTCAATGCCTGGGTTCTATTGATACAGTTCTATTGATACAAATAGATCTAATTGAATTTTGACAACTTTAGCTTTAATATAAACTCATGACAAAGAAACAAAAAGAAGAGTTTATGGGATTGTTGGTACAATTTTTCCATGAGGTAATTGCGCCTGTTTTGAAAGAAAATAAGACAGAATTAAAAGAAGAAATGAAGGATCTGAGGCATACGGTTGATAGAATAGAAAGAAGGCTGGAAACATACGACGACAGGTTTGATAGACATGATGAAAGACTTACAAAACTTGAAAAAATCCATCCTCAAAACAAACACGTTCTCGATTAAAGTTAAAGTTTAGCAATCTGTGCAGTACATTATCATGTAATCATCTTCTTTTCATCTTGTCAACACCTCGACACCACATGGAGAATGTATTCATTACTTGTCATATTTTCTGTTGTTTATTAATAAATCTGCTACTTTCTCCTAATTTTTAATCCTACCTGCTTTGAGAAAAATAACAGTGTAACATCTCAGTCAGAAATCTTAATATTATTTTGCTGAATGAAATACTCCAATTGTAGGGTAGCAAGTAAAAAACTAAGAGCATCTCCTTCAAGATATTTATGGGTGTCCCCCTTTTTCATATCATCGATAATCTCGCTAGCTTTTATCCATCCTTTTTGCGCCAAAATGGATTTCTTGAGAACTGAGATTATAAAATCTTGTTTCTTATCCAAAAAAAGTTGGACATGACCTACCGGGCCTTCTTTTGGTCTAAACTGGCTAGGAGCAAAAATCTCTTCGCGTGTTTTCCAAATTTCTTGTTTTGATAAAGCCTTAGAACCTTTACGGGGAATCATACGCGCTAGTTGCACCAACCGGGGATCGATAAAGGGAGTCATTGGCCAAATCCCAGTTTCCCAGTAAACGGGAAAAAGACCGGAATTTACCAATATGGCCGATGGTGAAATAATTGAAGGGAATATTTTTTTTCTTTGAAAACGCTCTTTGTCTAGTAACGCTTGTATACCTTTGTCTGTAAAAATCTTATCGAGACCAAATTTTAATTTTTTAACGGTCCAAAAATATTCTTCCTGGACAGGGAAAGGGGAAAGTACATCCATCGCATGGGCTTTATATATCTCGTCTCCTCCCTCGCCGGTAAATTCGATTTTTATTCCTTCTTTAGCTGGATAGGAGTAAAAGTGGAATAGTAACCCTTCAGCAATCTGATTAGGGATTTTTGCTGCCCGCTTTAAATCGTTCTTGCTCGCAAAAGGATAGAAAGGATCTTCGTTGATATATTTAATAATCAAGCCGTATTTTTGCGCTAATTCTTCCACTATTTTGGGGTGTGTATCACCAAGTGTATATTTAGAGATACCACAGTAGCACTTAAAACTTTTTTTTGTCTGTTTTTTGAGTAAATATACGACAAGAGAGCTGTCGAAGCCGGATGATATGTCCCCCGCGAAAGGAAGGTGCTCTATCGAAGAAAGCCGCTCGGCTATAGTTCGCTTCAATGATAAAAGAAAGTCATTCGAAAATTTTTCAGCGGATGCGTAAGGTTGCTGTCGTTGCTCGAGAAATTTGTCCAAATCCACTAATGGTGTCAAGGAGTACGAGAAGTCGTTCTTAATCTTCAAAAGAGTTGCTGGCGGGACCTGATTAATCTCAGCAACAACTGTTTGATCACTTACTAGTATTTGTCGGGAAATGAGTCCAAAAGCAGCTCCAATGTTAAGAGTAAGAGAGGACAATTTATCCTTCACTGTTTCAAAATCTGTTGACAGAACGAATTTATCGTCCTCAACTGAGAAAAAACAAGGGAATTTCCCCGTTTGATCGGTGAGAAGAAAAATTTCGTTTTTTGCGAAATCACAATATATAATTAAAAAATCTCCAACCAAATTTCCCAAGAGATCCCAGCCGCCTTCTTTACAAAGCTCAACGATTTCTTCGAACGTTACTTTCTTGTTGTAACAAACGAAATAACCAGCACAAAAGAAACCTTTACCTGTCAAATGGAAGCTAGGCGGAAATGTTCTTTCGGGTAATACAAATCCTTTCGCTACTATCTCCGACAACAGTCCATCTTTTAATAATTTTTTAGGAATTTCTAAATAAAGGTGGGAGAGTTTCTTCATTTTTCAATAATAATATTCTCTTTACTCATGGTCCCTAAAAACTTCCCAATTTTGGACACATCTACTTTAAGAAGCTGGTAAATCTCTTCTATGCCTATTCCAGGATTTTCATCAATTGTCCTCAGAATATTATACCCAAACTTATTAACTTTGATAATTTCTTCCGTCACAGAATTAAAAACAATTGTTTTATAATTATTTTTCTGGTCAAGTTGAGGACAAAATAGAACCGCAAGAGAATTTATAAAATACTTCATCAAAAAAACAGCAGGAAACTCTATTAACTTCTAAGGTGCTTAATCCAATGGGACATACCTAGTCCTGTCTATGTTCATTCTTTTACCAACATTCAATTCTCTTATCTTACCTAACATTTCTACGGTTGGTTCAACATCCGCAATCAATTCTCTCTCAATTTCCTTTGGACTCGCCTTACCTACTAACCCTAAATACCAGTTATTAGCTGTAAAATATTTTTTTGCTACTTTCGCGACGGAGTCGATTGTAATTTCTTTATATATTTTTGCTATTTCTTGTGGAGTGTAACTTTTACCCGAGAGAAACTCTTGTTCACCGTACCATCCATTATAATCCGCAGTTGTTTCCATATTTAAAAGAAGTTCACCTATTGTTTGACTTTGCGCTATTTCAAATTCTTCCTTCGAAAATTTACCTTTAGCAACTCTCTTAAATGAATAACATATCTGTTTAATTGTCTCGTTTAAAAATTTTCTACCTGTGGACGTTTTGAAATAAATATATCCTTCCTCCTGGAGTAAATCCTGATCTAATACCCAATCATAGATAAACCCCTTCTCTCTTAATTCATTAACCAATATGCCAGAAAAGGATCCTCCAAGTAATCGACTAATTAAACGTAAAGCGTGTGTGTCGTTGTGGTCTTTTTTTATAGTTTTGAAACCAAACATTAGATAAGTATTATCTGTATTATTTGGTAATATTTTCAAAGAACCGCCCTTATGTGGCGCAATTTTTTGTGCGGCATTTTTCCCTTTATTCTTTATATCACCAAAGTATTTTTCTACAATGTTTAAAGCGTAATTTGTATCGAAGTTTCCGGCTATACAAAGAACTCCTTTGTTGAAAGATATTTCATCTATAAATTTTTGTACATCAGTTATTGATATATCATTTAGATCATTAACATTTCCTGTGTATGGTCTTGCGAGTGAACTCCCCCTCCAAAACGCTTCATTCCAAGCATAATCCCAAACTGCTATGTTTGGCTCAAATCTGTCCTTGTTAATTTCCTCTATCACAGATTGTTTCTCTTTTTGTAATTCAACGTTTTTTAATAGCGGGTAACGTATAGTTTGTTGTAAAACGTCAATTCCATGTATGTCCAAGAGTTTATTAAACTCTTCGTCGACAAAACCACCAATCGCACAACATTTTAATCTCATTGCTTCGGAAATTAAATACAAATTTTGAGCTACATGTCCACATTCCATCAATATAAACCTATAACCTCGCTCTTCATATTTTATTCTGGTTCTATCCAGAACGGCGGATAATATTATCACACACGACGAGTCCCCAACAAAAGATTGTCCGGTATTGTCAACTAGAAAATTTTTGTTAGATCCTTTTCTTAATTGTTCAATTGAGTTGTTTTTAACATTAAAATGATATACTCCTTTTTTTAATGTCTTAACATTATTTACCTTTCTTGGCTTTCCCGACTCAATCAACATTAAAAACCAATGAACAGTCACCATAGTAATTTTTTTATTCGCATCATTTTTAACTTCGTAAGTAAACTCACCAAGATATTCAACCGGTTTTGCCCTAAATCCGGTTTCTTCCAATACTTCCCTTATTGCAGTTTGCTGAAGACTTTCTCCTGGTTCTTGATGTCCTTTTGGTAAAGATGTGTCCTTAACTGCTACGCGATCAATGGCTACAACACTAGCAATGCCATTTTCAACAGTCACCACTACCCCGACACGTCTTGATAAAGTTGGTAGTCTAAATCCTTATTGTCATTACTCATAAATTTATTCTGTCAAGCTATTTAATAGCTATTCATCAGTTGTATTACTTGCATATTCTCAAATCCTTCAATCGTATGCGGATCTGCAGTCGTTATAATTGTTTGCTGCTTACCCACAATTGAAATTACAACATCTCTGTGTTTGTGGTCTAATTCTGAAAATATGTCGTCCAATAAAAGCACTGGCCTAACCTTAGTCTTTTCTTCAATAAATGAAAGTTCTGCAAGCTTCAACCAAAGCACTCCCATCCGCTGTTCTCCCCGTGAACCAAAAATTGCCAAATCTCTTTTGTCACTCGTAGTTTGTCGTTTATCGTATGTCGTAAACTTCATGTCGTCGCGGTGTGGCCCAACCAATGTTTTTGCAGCTGCTACTTCTTCGTTTGCATATTTCTCAAGACGCATAGGCGAAATTATACTTTTGTCGTATTCTAAAGAAAAAGATTGGTCATTTAGGGCGGGTGTGTTATTAACAAATTCAATAAATTCTTCCCGTTTTGAAGTCAGATATTCACCATTTTTAATCAACAATTGGTCCCAAAATAAAAGTTGAGACCTTGATACTTCACTATCTCTTATTCTCTCTAATAGTTTATTTCTTTGCCGCAGTCCTTTTTCGTAAGATAACAAGGACCTTGTATATTCGCGATCCGTTTGGACTAAAACACTGTCTAAAAATCTACGACGTAGTGATGGAGACTCTGTAACCAGCTCCATGTCCCATGGTCCAAAAAGTACGACTTTTAAAATACCTGCAAAGTTGTAAAGCCGTTTTGCAACTCCGTTTACAAAAAACCTTTTCTTATTTCCACTGGAGTTGTTTTTCACAATCACAATTTCTAGCGCATCTTTGTCTTTATCTGTATCTGTATCTATAATGCCATTCGCCCTTCCCACTTCTTCTCCCTCTTGGACCATTTCGTCCTCACGTCGTGCTTTAAAAGACCTGCCTGTTGCTAACAAATTTATCGCCTCAAGGATGTTTGTCTTCCCAACAGCGTTAGACCCCACAATAATCGTCATAAGATTCTCAAAATCCAACTTCTTTTCTTTGAAGTTTCGAAAGTTCCCTAAATGAAGTGCTGATATTTGCATTTACTTTTGGCAATTGGGGCAATAATATGTTCCGCGCCCTCCCAAACGAATTTTTAGAATTATTCCCCCACAATTATTTGGACAAGGTTTGCCTTCGCGGCCGTAAACCAGAAAATGCTCTTGATAGCCACCCCCTTGTCCCAAGACATTTACAAAGTTCATTTCTGTTGCCCCACCATATTTTAGCCCTTGTTTTAATACTTCAATGATTGATTCATATAACTTAGACTGTTCTCTTAGACTTAGACTGTTTGCTTTTCTTGTTGGGTCTATCCCCGATAAAAACAACGCGTCATTTGCATAAATATTTCCAACCCCGCCGATTTTTTTCTGATCCATTAATAAAACTTTGATTTTTTGCAGAGTTCCACTAACAATCCCCCTAAAAACATCAAGGGTCAAGAAGGCTTGCCCTGAGCGAGTGTTAGCGAGTCGAATGGGTTCAGGTCCTAACTCGTGGATAAAAGGAAAATCTACGACACTTTCGGTAGGCAAAATCCTAATCCAACTAAACTGCCTTATATCGTTGTAATATAAATTTCCTCCTTTATCTAAATTGAGGATAAGATGCGTGTGTTTGCCTGGCAATGGCCCAGTAAGTTCACTTGATAATATGGATTCTTTTGGCCTATTGGGACCCAAGTAAATGAACTGTCCTGTTAATTTTATATGAGCAACTAAAGAAAAATTATTGTCTAAATCCAAACTCAACACCTTGCCAAAACGCCTTGCCCCAATTATTTTTCCACCAGTCAATTTTTCCGTATCGCCTTCTTTAACAATCTTTGGAAGCCGTACATCAACACCAACCACTTCGTGACCTACAATGTACTTCTCCATTCCCATTCTTATGGTTTCAACTTCAGGAAGTTCTGGCATCTTGCAATACTGAAGCACGGAGAATCCACTGAAATCACAGAAAATTACCGTGCCTCAACTTATAATATCACTCGTTTTATTTCAAGCTTGCTCTTTCCAAAATTCAAAATTAAACCCAAACGTAAACCAGTGGCCTTCAAATAACCAATTACTTGTTTTTTGTGCACATCCATTATTTCCCTCACAGATTTTAACTCTACAATTACTTTTTCTTCCACTTTAAAGTCTACTACTTCGAAACCTACATCTTTACCTTCATATAAGACCCTAAAAGTATCTTCTCTTTTGCAATTTAATTCCTGTTTTCTAAATTCCTCCAACAAGGATCTTTGGTAGATCTTTTCAGGGTATCCTGGGCCAAGTTCTTTATGTACTTTAATTGCAGCGCCAATTATCTTAGCAGTCAACTCGCTGTGCAAATAATCCATCTTCAGTGTTTCTGTGAACTTCCCTGTGATCTCTGTGAATGCACGCTTTCTACATATTCCTTAATCTCTCTCTTAAATCTTTCCCTTGAAAACTTCTCTCCTTGTTTTTTACAATCCTGCGGCTTAATTTTTGTTTTGCCTAATTTTTGAATGGCATTATACAACCCCTCGGTCGTGTAGTCATCAAAAAATATTCCAGTTTTTCCTTCTATTACTGTTTCTTTATAACCCCCACCATTAAACGCTACAACTGGTGTTCCTGCAAGCATGGCCTCGACTGGAGTTATGCCAAAATCCTCGTCTCGCGACAGGGCTAAAAATGCTTTTGCGCCAAAATACAAATCCTCCAACCTGTCATCGTCAACAAATCCCAAAAACTCTACATTTTTTCCAGCTTTTTGCTTTAAGCTTTCTAAAAGTTTTGAAAACCCAGAAGGCCCACCGACCACTTTTAATGGAAAACCATATTTGTTTGCAGTTTCTACAGCCAACTCCAACCCCTTACCGCCAACAACCCTGGCCACAGTCAAATAATATTCTCGTGATACCCGTGGTGCTTGTGATACCCGTGATACTTCCACCGGGGGATAAATCACCTTCGCATCTCTATTGTAAAATCTCTTAATGCGATTCTTTACTTCTTCAGAATTTGCAATAAAATAATCAACTTTTTGAGCAGATTCAAAATCATACTTCCTCATAAAAGGATTAACAACTGAAGAATATATTTTTGTGAGCCAATTTGGAGTTACTGAAGTATGGTAGCCATAAAGATATCTTGGCGGTGTATGGCAATAGCAAAACTCGACTGGTTTACCAGTCGTCCCTAACGTAGCCTTGGGCGAAGTGTGACCTCTCTGTCCAAACCCCTTTGTCACATACCAACTTGCTGAAGAAATAACAACATCATAGTCGCGAAAATCAAAACTTCCCCAAATAAGTGGAGCCAAAATTCGCAAGGGGCTGTGAAGTTTGGTTGAAAAACCAGGAATATTTTGAACCCAAGAAGGCCTTACATCTTTCCCTTTTAACATTTCTAGCGTTCGTCCATTTTTGTAAAACGCGGTATAGATTGGCGCGTCCGGCCAAATTTCAGACAAAGCCAAGAGTACTCTTTCTGCACCACCAAACTCACTAATGTAATCATGAACCAAAGCAACGCGCATAATTAAAACAGGCTTGTCTGCCCTCCTTCTTTATCTTTATCTGCATCTGTATCTTTATCAGTTACACCCCGCACTCTTGCCAACAAACTCTTAAATCCTAATTCTTTAAGTTTATCTATAAATTTTTCATTTGTTTTTAAATCTGCCAATTTTGCTTTTTCCAAATCTAACTCCACTGGTACTCTTGCCGAGATTTGTGCTAATTTTTGTGACATTAATGCGCTCTCTTTGCCCTCTTTTAATTTTTTCTTTATGTTCTCCTTTACCCCTTCAACATTTCTGTACAACTTTTCCAAATTTCCAAACTCTTTTAACAGTTCCACTGCCGTCTTTGGTCCAATCCCGGGCACTCCTGGATAGTTGTCAGATGAGTCACCAGTTAGAGCTTTGTAATCGACAATCTGTTCAGGCGAAATTCCCAAATACTCCTTAACTTGTTTCTTATCAAATACTCGTCCTTCAGACATTCCTCGAGTCAACATGTAAACTTTCACCCCATCATCCACCAATTGAAAAATGTCTCGATCGCCAGTAACAATTATTACCTCGGACTTACCTTTGCACTGTCTGGCTAATGTTGCAATCACGTCATCCGCCTCAAACCCCGGAGCCGTAAAAATTGGAATTCTAGCCGACTCAACCACTTCTTTCACTAGAACTATTTGTCCTTTTAACCCGTCATCCATGTGGGGCCTGGTTGCTTGGTACGCGATATAAGTTTCGTGTCTGAATGTCGGGATTGGCAGATCAAATGCCACAACCAAATAATCTGGTTTAAGGTCTTGGTATACCTTTAGAAGCATCAAAACAAAACCGTAAACTGCATTAACTAGTTGGCCATTAGATGAGGTAAGTGGAGGAAGTGCGTGAAACGCCCTGTACAATACAGCATGTCCATCTATCAAAACCAGTCTTTTCATCTGCACCCCCTGTCCACCTGCCCCGTAGCAAGCGAAGCGAGCTTTACGGGGTCAATTAAAACCAACTTGCTCATGTGGAAATTGTAACATGAAGACTGATTATTCCGCTCTTACCTTCGCGAGAACTTTTTTTAGTCCCACTATTTTTTCAAATTCGTCCCGATCCAAAGTTTCTTCCTTAATCAACGCCTTCGCAACGTTGTTAAGTTTTGCTCTAGTCTTTTTCAATACCTCCATGGCAGAGCTATAACAGCCTTCCATGATTTTACTTATCTCATTGTCAATCTTTTCCTGCATACCTTGACTCACAGGTGTAGACTCTCCAAGTCTTCCTCGCCAAGCCTCGTCGTCATTAATAGCCCCCCAATTTACAGGGCCCAACTCACTCATTCCAAAATCAACAACCATGCGACGAGCAAGATGTGTCGCGTTCTCAATATCGTTTGCTGCCCCTGCGGTCATCTCGTTAAACATAAGGTTTTCTGCTGCTCGTCCACCAAGCATCATCGTTATCATTTCTAAAAGTCTTGTTTTTGTTTCATGGGTGCGATCAAACTCCGGAGGAATATAAGTATGCCCCAAGCTCATTCCACGAGCAACAATTGAAATTCTGTGAACTGGGTCCATGTGGGGAAGTATGTGCGCGACAAGGGCGTGACCAGCCTCGTGGTAGGCTGTAATTTCTTTATCTTCTTTTGATTGAAGCCTACGTTTCGCCGGACCTAGTTTAACTTTTGTCGCTGCTTCTTCAACGTCTTCCATGTTTATTTCATCTTTATTGTCTCGTGCTGCCAAAATAGCTGCTTCGTTAAGCATGTTTTCCAAATCCGCACCAGAAAATCCAACCGTACGTGAGGCAACCCGATCCCAATCGATTCCCAAAGCAAACTTCTTACCCTTAGCGTGAATTTTTAGGATAGCGACTCGTCCTTCTTTGTCAGGAAGGTCGAGTGCAACTCGTCTGTCAAACCTACCGGGGCGAAGAAGTGCGGGGTCAAGTAAATCTCCTCTGTTTGTTGCTGCTAAAACAACAACGTTATCGTTTGGAGTAAATCCGTCCATCTCAACCAAGATTTGGTTAAGTGTTTGTTCACGCTCGTCGTGACCTCCGGCAAGCCCAAATCCACGCTGCCTTCCGATAGCGTCAATTTCATCAATAAAGATAATTGCAGGGGACGCCTTTTTGGCAGTTGAGAAAAGATCTCGGACGCGTGAGGCACCAACTCCAACCAACATCTCCATAAATTCAGATCCTGCCATTGAGAAAAATGGGACTCCAGCTTCGCCCGCTACAGCTCGTGCAAGCAAAGTTTTTCCAACACCTGCCGGACCAACCAACAACACACCCTTTGGCGTGCGAGCTCCAATCGCTTTATACTTTCCAGGGTTCTTCAAGAAATCGACAACCTCCTCAAGTTCTTTTTTAGCCTCATCAACTCCAGCCACATCTTTGAAGGTTGTGTTTTGTTTACCTTTAGCAAAAAGCCGGGCTCCGGATTTCCCAAAAGAAAATAAATTATCTTGTGCTCCTCGTGCTTGGCGGAAAATAAACAAGAAGAATATTGCCATTAATCCAACTGGAAGAATTATTCCCAAAAGGTCGATTATTGTGCGTGATAACACTCTGTCCTCAACTGAATACTGAACTGCTGATGGCTCGATATTGGCGTTTTTAAGAAGCTGGGCAAAGCTTTCTGAAGGTTCTTTCGTAGAGTATTTAACTCCACCATCCTTGTATGTCACATCAAGTTTTTCGCTTGAGACTTTTACGTTCTCAACTTTGTTTTCTTTAATATCATTCAAGACTTGCGACACGGGGACGCTTTCTTGTCCTGGTCGCACACCTAATGAAAGTAAAAATGGTCCGATAAAAAGAAGCGCCAAAACAAATAGTAGAATATTTTGAAGCTTTATTTGGAACTTAAACTGGAAACCCTTTTTAGGAAGTTTCCCGTTTGTTCCATTCCCATTTTTTATCTGTTTGTTGTTAGTGTTTGCCATAACCTGAAAAATTTTAAATTTGAAAATTGAAAATTGTAAATTGAAAATTACTTGATTGTGTCTCCTTCCATTGCACCTTCTGGTGCTTCAATCGGTTTTTGTGTATCCCCGCAGCCTGCTGCTAATATCATCCCCTGGCTTTCCAAACCCATCATTTTCTTGGGTTCAAGATTGTAAACAAAGATATATTTATTATCTTTAAAACCTTCTGGTTTTAGATATTGAGCCAGTCCTGCAAGAACTGTCCTTTGTTCCTTCCCAAAGTCTACAGAAAGCTTAATAAGCTTTTGGCTACCTTCAACAGAGGCTGCATCAACCACCTTACCAACCCTTAATTCAAGTTTTAAAAAATCTTCGTATGTAATCACTTTGCCGAATATGAAAAACTTCTCCATCCTACAAACGTGGGGTGAAGGAGAGCTCATTGAGGCTAAATTATAACACTTTTCGGCCAATAATGGAAGAAGGGTGTATTCACAAGATAGATCAAAAAGCAGCCATTCAAAGACAAAAGGGCACGTTCCCAGGCGGAATTCATCCGTCTAAAAACGTGCCCCTACTCTGTGGCTAGGCAAGGCGTGTGTGCATCTTCTGCAGCCTGTAAATACCCCAACACACCATTAGTACGCCAGCTACACGCACTAGCCAAACCAACGTATCAGTCGGTACACTTCCAAACAGTCCCGGCCAAACCACTTCACCAGCAAGGGTAATTGGAACAGCCAAGATTGCCTGGACCGAAAACCCAAGTAAAAAAACGTACGATACCGCAACCCCCAATGTTTTCTTGGCAACCATCCTTAGGCTGATCGCCAGATAGACGAAAAGCATCGTAGCAACTACAAATGCCATCGTCTCGACAGTTGTAACCGCCTTATGCGTAACCTCTCCAAGGAGACCTGTTTGCCCTCTTACAACGGCAATCAAAATCACCGTCACAGTTCCTACACTGGCCAGCCAAACAAACCTCCAGATAAAGAAGTTCGCCCCATCGCTTGTACGCGCCCCCCGTTGCTCGAGAACCTCGTTAAAGGCGTTCAAGGGATTTGAGATCAGTATCATCGAGACGACAACAACCATTATCCCTGAGAACGACCCTCCGAACGCAACCAGCCCACACCCAATGACAGAAATTACTGCTGGAATCAAGAACTCGCGAAACTTCAGCTGCTTTTGCACTACATCATAGATGGCGGTCAGTACGAAGACCATTCCGCCAAAGACCACAAGGACGCTCGGATCAGCTTCTTGGTTGCCACGCAGGTTTGCAAGCGTGCTTAAGGCTGATATGCCTCCTGTCAGTGCTGCAAAAATGTGCATCCTCTTGTTTCGAAAAATAAACCCTGAGAAATCAGGATCTATTAGTCTTCTTCCAAGAAAGAACGAGAACACCACACCGCAGAGAACTCCAACCCATCCCCCAACAATGAGGTATGCAGACGCCGCAGTTGCCTTATCTTCCGACAGTATGTAGTTGTGCACGACTATGTTGTCCAGTGCTTTATACCCTGCAGTAAAAGCACCCGACAAAACGCAGAGTGCAAAAACCGATCGCCATGTCCCACTCTGTTTGAGCGCGATAGAAAAAGTGCTCACGTCTCCTCCCTATCCACCGGGATATGACAGATGCATCAACTCACGTACTCTCTCAACTACCGGCTGACACGCTTTTCTTGCCGCCCACGTTCCTTCCTCAAGAATCCCTCGAACGTCAACGGATTCATATTGGAGACGTCGCTGCCTGATTGGATCAAGAAAGTCATTCAAGGCCTTGGCAAGTTTTCTCTTGACCTCTACGTCTCCCACCCTACCTGCTCGATACAGTCTTCCAAGATCTCGGACTTGTGCCTTGTCTGCGTTGAACGCCCTGTGGTAGATGAACACCGGATTGTTGCGTGTATCGCCTGGTATATCTGCCCTTACCCTCTTCGGGTCGGTGAACATGCGCCTTACACTTTCTTCAACCGTCTTGCGATCATCAGAAAGGTTAATTGCATTGTTCAAGCTTTTTGACATCTTTGTCATGCCATCGATTCCAACCAACCTGCCCAACTTCCCGACAAGAGCCGTACACGGCACAAACACCAGTCCGTACTTCTTGTTGAATCGACGAGCAAGAGAATTGGCAAACTCAAGATGTGGAGACTGATCGCGTCCGACTGGAACCAACAGCTCGCTTTCTGATCCTGGCTGAGGAGATACCATATAGATATCTGCCGCCTGATCTACCGGGTAAGCCATGAAACCAACTGTGGCATCCTGTTGAGTCCGCAACTCCGTCTTGAGTGTAGGATTTCTCAAAACCTCCTTGTACCGAGCAATCATGCTCAAGAGAACAGACAACTCGTGCCGCTCTGGAACCTGGCTTTGCAACACGAAGTGGACATGTGGCAGGTTAGGGTCAAGCCCCACTGATAACCAGTCAAGAACCACTTCGCGCACGGACTTTGTCAAAAGTTCCGGGTGATCAGCATGCGTTGTCAGTGCTTGCACATCAGCAAGCAAGAAGAAACACTCATATTCTCCTGTATCTTGAATCTCCTTCCACTGTTTCAATGCTCCAACGTAGTGCCCCAAATGCAACGAACCGGTTGTCCTCATTCCTGTCAAAACGCGTTTTAGATACACTTTCTGCTCCTTTGGAGTTATTTGATGTCGACAACCCATTGTCCATCAATTTCTATAGAAAAAGTTTGCACGAGGAATCTGAAGGCCAAGGAGCTATCGACATCAATGTTAATGTGCGATAAATCTAGAAGATATTGCTAAAACAGTTCAATATCCTTTAGTTGACTGATTATAACAACAGAAAAAACAAATGCAAATAGCAAATTGTAAAGGTCGTCAAATTTTTCCAACAATGAATACAGAATCTCTTTCTCCAACGTGCTCATCAAAAAAACGATTAATAACTAAGTCAGTTGTGCAAGGTCTGTTCGCACTTAACGGACATGGGAAAGAATCTCTTTCGATTAGCAACTCTTCTTCAAAAATTTTTGTAAGTCCTTTTTCTCCTCTTACAGCATTAACTATTTTAATAACCAACGGCGTCGGCGGTGCCGAAATCGGATAAACTTCTTGACAATAGTTCATGCGCGACTTTGCAACAGCAGGATTTTGTGTTTTGCCAGCAATGAAATCAATTTTTAATCCTTTTTTGCAAGCAATGGAGAATGCGGATTCAACTAGTTTTGTCGCTACACCACCCCCTTGATAACTATTTTTTACAGCCATTCCTTCAACATATAAAACTCCCACAGATTCAACTTCAAAAAAATTTGTGCTAATAAATGCGAATGGTCGATCTCCTTTTAACAAGAAAACAACAAAATGATTTTGCAGAACGGCCAAAACACTCTTCCGAAATTCAACAGCATCCTTTCTGCCAAAAGCATCAAGTGCAATCTCAGTTGCCCAAGTTATAAATTTTCGTCGTTCTTCGGACGGCAATCCTCTGTGATAAAAAACATCAATAAACGTAGTAGCAGGCAAGGTGGATTCTTTGGAGCCAGTCACAACGCGACTTTCCTTAATATTCATAAGCCCTGTGTTATTAACATATATTCTTTATTGCTGGGTTATTCAATATACAAAAACAAAAAGGAGAGATTAAAGAAGCGACCAAAAGTATTCTTTAAAGGTATTTACCAACGGACTGTATGAACTTTGATAAAAATTTCCATCAATTCCAAAAAACAACATCCTGTCGTCAACAATAATCATTCGTTGATATTTCTTGCAATCAACGCATAATTTGAAATCATATCCGCCAGTGTTGAATTGATACATTTCTTGAACCTTGCCAAACTCTTCCTCACTTCCGAAACCCAATCGCAAAAGAGCAACCCCTTGTTTTATTTTTTCAGAAAGTAAACTATGATACGAAGTTGGCAATGGAGAATCAATTTCTTCAGCTAACAACATGGTCGCGATTATATATTTTTGCACACTACCTACGTTTTCGGATACTAATCGCACAATTTCTGTTCTTTCAACTTTTTGGATAATTCCTTCAAAATTTTTACTTTCTGCTTCGACCATATTTTTAATTGGTTAAACGAATAACCCACAGGTTTTATGAATTGCTTTTTAAACAATTCCCTGTGGGTGATTTAGTCTGCTAAGCTTCAACAAAGACGCTCGTGTCTCGTGAAATTTGGCAAACTGTTTAAAGAACTTGAGTGGCACAGGTGAAGGGAGTCGAACCCTTATCTGTGGTTTTGGAGACCACCATCCTGCCGTTGAACGACACCTGCAACTGACACCACCACTCAAAACTGACCAGATTGTAGTCTTGCGACTCAGAAAAGTCAAGTTGATTTTTTTGCACTAATTTTAAACTTATCAACAAAATTTCTGGTCTTTGCAGCATCTATTCTCTGGTCATAATTTTTAATATTCACCAGCCTTTGGTCGTTGTTACCAGTTTTTAAAGAAGTACTTACTATCACACCATCTACATATTCAAGCAAGAGTTTAATATTCTCCTGGTCTGCACCACTTCCTACAATAATTGGAAAATCACCCACAGAGCTTCTGACTTTCTCAAGATCATCAACGTTTGGAGCATCAGCAGTCCATTTGCCAGTTACGACTAAAGCACCAGACCCGTTCTCAATTGCTTTTTTTGCCGATTCCTCGATTGAGTCTTTACTTAATATTTTTGCATGCTTAACATGAATATCAGTAAGCAAGAGAATGTCTTTTGCATCTATCTTATTTTGAAAAGAAACAACTGGTTTTGGGCTTCCCAAAACTTGGCCATAATTAGTCTCTACCTCATCAACAAAAACAGGTATCCTAATAAACTTTCCTCCGCAAACTTTTGCAATGGATAACGCAGCTTCGTAATCGTTCCACAACACAGAAACACCTATTGGAAGTCTTGTTCTTTTGATAATTTCTGAGGTCAATAATGTCATAGCTGCTACAGTTTCTGGGCCAACCTTTATCTTGTGCGGCACATCATAATTGTTTTCGACAATTACTCCGTCCACTCCGTTTTGTTCAAGTACTTGAAGGTCATAAAGCGCGTTTTCTAGAATTTTATCTATTCCGGGATAACCCTCGTATCCCAATAAAGGCATGAAATGCAGTACACCAATAATGGGATTTCTTGTCTTGAAGATTTTTTCAAACTTATCCATTTAGCCCTCTACCAGCAAAACGTTTTGTTGATTCAACATAGTCGGCTAGCTTCCTTGCCGCTTTCCCCTGTCTTATGATTTCTAACGCACGATTTGTACATTCTCTCAAATAAGACTTATTAACTCTTCTCGTTTGTAAATCAAGGGCGTCAGGTAAAACCAAAACATGGCGCACAAACAACGCAAGCCCAACCGTCATTGCAAGATAGTAAGATTTGGCAGGATCTCTCATTGTCAGCGCTTCAATATTTGAGCAATGAATGCTTTCTGTAGTGTTTGGAACAAGCAAATTGTCCAAAGAAAATTGTGAAAGAATTTCCTCTGGGTAAAAATCCTCAGGCTTTATTTGAAATGTCCCCATGTTTACTCCATTAACTAAAAATGCAGCCAATGTCGTGTATGGAGGAGGTGCAATTTCGTCGATTAATATGTGAGTTTTTGCGTCACAGGGAAACGCATCCGCTTCTTTCAAATCAGTTCCACAAAATACTACAGAATTTGTGTATTTTTGGAATCCTTTTTTGTGCAATATTCGCAGTGTATCAATGATTGTTTCCGGGGGTATTTTTTCATTGACTCCAACAAACGCGTGAATTGGAGTTTCTTTGTCTATTGTAAAAGCCAATGGGCCAATTACATGATTTACAGTTTCTCCTCGCAGCAAATGAGAGAGTGTGTGGAGAGTTCTTGTGTCGTGACAACTTGTCATAATAAGTCCAGTTTCTTTAAGAACTTTTTCAAAAGCGGAGATGGAGTGGAAATCTGACCTTGCACCACATGCTTCTATAGCACTTTGACCTGCCACTTTTGAGGTGTTGGGGTAAGAATGGTGTTTATGAACAGGTGTCTCAACAGCAAGTGCAATTGATGAGAGCGTAGATAAACTAAATAATTTTGATCTGTCACCATTTAAAGGATATCCTTTATCCCCACCCATTCCACCAAATCCAAATATTGGCTCATTGCTTTTAATACGCGCAATTGTATCAAGCGTAATTGTTGCTGCTACCATCCCTGCAATCTCGTCTGAAGTTAATCCTCTATAGCTTTCTTTTCCAGACATGGTAGCCAACAATGCTGTTGCTTGTAAAAGATGCGTTTCTCGAGGTGGTATATTTTTGATTCTTGAAGCAATTAATGAATTTAAGGGTTGGTTTAATGAAGCACAAACAAATGTGATTAAACTAAATGCTTCATTGAAAGTTAAATCTTCACCTTGTTTAAGTTTTCTGTCGATTCCATAATAACCCTGGCCTTCAAACAGCTCGCCTAAGCAACCCTCAACAGTCTTTACATCCTGTTTTAACCTGTCATTGTAATTACTGTCTGATGCTAAATTTTCCAAAGTCAAACTGCAATCAACATTCTCCTGTCCGTGCACACCTTCAATACACCTTTGGTAAGGCTCACCTTTTAATCTTATAAAAGCTACTTGTCTGGATTGTGGAGCTTGCTCTAGTTCTTTAACCTGCATATTTTTACAATAAAAAACTCGTCGCTGCTCACCACAAAAAGTGATGAACAAGGACGAGTCAGTCTCGTGGTGCCACCTTGTTTTATTGACTCATTAAAAAATCCCCATCGCTGGGGACTGTCAAATGAATGAGTCAACCTCATTTATTGACATGCTCCACTTGCGCGACACATGTTGCAGACTTTAACGGTTTCGCCTCCGTAGCATACTTTTGCTCAGCGCGCCCTTCGACTTTGCTCAGGGCTTTAACCCTTTTGCTCTGCTCAGGACGATCGGCTCCATCCTTCCGAATCAACGCTTTTATCTGCAACTATTATTGCACACTTGTCAAGCCCTCTGCAACCAGAGTGGTTAATGTAAATTTTTGAGCATAATTTTAAAGTTATGAGCCTCGCGACTAATTTCATTTTTTTCTTTGGCGGTGTATAATCAATTATGTCAAGTGAGTATTTGTTTGCAGAAATTGCCGCTTATCTTCGAGACCACCGTTCGTATGTAGCACATAAATCCTTAGAAGATGCATTAACTCCAGAATTTATTACCTCTAAAGCCATTGAATGCGCCCGCCTTGAAAACAAGTTAGTTGAATTCTTAAAAAACGCAGAAACAACAGCAAGCAATGATGTTACAGGGTGTTTCATTTTGAAAATATCCTACGAAGGGCAAGTGGAAAAAATGTGTATTGGGCTACTTGGCAAACAAGTAATGCCCATGCCTGTGGATAGCATACGGTTCCACACATATAACCCGACTTCAAAAGACCACCCTCTTTCCTTGTTGCTCAAAAAACTTGGAATACGCTCGTCTAACCTCTTACTACTTGGCACACACATGGATGAAGCCACTGATCAACAAGTAAGAGACCTGCTTGAAAAGAAACAAATACTTGCTAGCTCGCCTGAAACTTTATACCTTTTCGACAGTTCGGGAAAGTACGCTAAAGTCTCTGCTTTTCCAAGAACGGTCATTGATCCGAGAGAAGATGTGGGAATTGACGATGTTGCAATAAAGCATGTGTTGTCGAAAATGACAACTAAAGATTTTATGTTCGTATTTCAGGCCCTAACGCAACTTCAGGAGAAAACAAAACAGTTTGGAATTTAATCGCCTTGCAAGCAAATATCTCTACAAATTCCTTCGCTTATCTTAACTAAGTCGCGAGGTTTTATAACAAGAGTTTGAGTCGGCTCGCCGGCGCTGCAAAAAACTGTCCTATTTTCAAGGATCGCCCTATCAAAAACCACCTTGAATTTTTCCGGATCGTGTCCAAACGGCCTTAAGCCTCCAAAAGGCAGTCCAATAACCTGCTCTACGCGTTCTCGTGGTACAAGCAAGACGTCTCCGCGCTCCGCTTCGAGTGCTCGCGCAAGCTTGCTTCTGTCAATCTTGTCATTTCCTCTTAATGCAACAAGCACATATTGTCCTGTATCCGCCCTTTGGAATAGAAGAGTTTTCACCATAACTCTGCGCGAAACGCCTAATTTTTTTTCTACATCATTAAGAGTGACAACCGGATCGTGCCGTACAAGATAGTGTGGAACAGTAATACGCTCAACACAACTGGAAGATGTGGGTATTTTTTCCATTAAAGTAAGCCCATTTCTTTTTTTGTCTGGCTTAACACCTTACTCGCGACATTTGTTGCTTTAGCTTGACCCATTTTTAATACTTTTTCCACGTACTCAGGATCTGCCTGAATTTCCTGCCTCTTTTTTTGTATTGGCTGCAACTCTTTAAAAATTGCCTCTGAAAGATAGTCTTTTAATACAACAAACTTAAGTGTTCCATTTTTATAATCCGTAGAATATTTTGATACATCCTCGGGAGCAAAAAGCTCAAGGAGCTTAAATAATGTTTTGACTCCAGGCGACATTTCTCCCCCAACATTGCTTGAAGTAGGAACTGCTCTAATCTTCTTTTTTATTTCATCTTGTGTATCCGTTAGATTAATATAACTCCCTTCAACTGATTTACTCATCTTACCTTCGCCACTAAGCGATGGAACAGACTCTCCTTTTGTAGCAAAACGCTGGGGTTCAGGAAAATCAAGGCCATATTTTTCGTTCATCTTCCGAGCAATTTCTCGAGAAATTTCCAAGTGTGGCTCCTGGTCAATACCCACAGGAACAGCTTCAGCTTTATAGACTAAAATATCTGCAGCCATCAAAATGGGGTAGTTTAAAAGCGCCATAGTCACATTTTCCGGGTGTTGTTTAACCTTTTCTTTAAACGTTGGCAAGTGTTGCATCCGAGCAACTGTTTCGACTGTTGAAAAAAGATAAGCTAATTCGGTATGTTCGCGAACATGTGATTGGACAAAAATTGTGCTTTTTTCTGGGTCAAGACCTGCAGATAAATAATCCAACACAACTTCTTTAATGTTTCTTCTTAACTGCTCAGGATCGAATGGGGTTGTAATTGAATGAAGATCGGCAACCATGTAAAAGGTCTCGTATTCGGGATTTTTTTGAAGCTCGAGCATTCCCTTAACCGCACCAAGGTAATTTCCCAAATGCAAACGCCCAGTCGCTCTGATTCCTGATAAAACTCTTTTTTTATCCATATGGGACCCATTATATCTCATTTTTCACTTCCATTTCTAAGACTCTTTAAAAGACGATCAAGCTCTTCTTGTGACATATTTGCCAAAATGTCCATACCTTGTTTTATTGCATCCAAATCTACAGGCTGTTTACTTCTATTAGCCTTGTGTATTGCATTTAAACCCACGGCTGCCTCTATTAATTCTTCTTTACTCATTCTTTCTTTCAACATTTTTATCACCTCCTCAGGGCAACAAAAAAACTCGCCTTTGAAGCGAGTTTTGTTCTTTTTTTTGTTCCTTTCAAAGCTAATTTTCAAAAGCCACCAAAACCCGCTCGCCTAGACGAGATAAGTAAAGGTAAACCAATATGAATTAGCTCTCAACATAACTTGATTTAATTATTTCACAAATAAGAACAGTATGCAATAAGTAGCTGGGGTGGGGGTCGAACCCACGATCGCCGGTTTATGAATCCGGTGCTCTACCAACTGAGCTACCCAGCCACAATACATACATATTTTACCAAACTTGGACAAATTAAGAAAGTTTTTAACAATTACTTAAAAAACGGAGACTGTAGAAGATAATCGACTTCATATTGCAAGAAGCCAACTGTTGGATAATCTCCATGCCACTTCATAATACTTGGTTGTGCATACAAGACAGGATCGGGATGGCCTAACCCAAAGGCATGGCCCAACTCGTGCGCCGGAGTGCCTTTTGGTACACCACCGGAACATTGCCATCCATCGCTATACTTACAAGGAATGCCCCAGTCGTTTACTACACCTGATATAGGCTCAAGCACCCAATCTCCAACTATTGCCCATCCTGCATAATTTGGATACAAATTTGCTCCTGCATATCCTCCACCACCTGCGCTGAAGACCAAAGCCGCGGTTTGTTCATCCCAATGCTCAACCCCGTCATGAATGGCTTGGTTCATGTACATTCCCCAGTTCCCGTCCAGTCTTCGAGGATCGCTCAAACACTCCGCAGAAGGAGGAGTTGAATCAAGAGGGCCTGGATCACATCTCATTGTGTCGTAATTGTATTTGCTGCGCACGACAACCAACGGTTGCATGAAAAATGTTGCACCAACCTTCTCTTTGTACCAATTTTGGAGCTCTACCATGTAGTTTTTAACTGCTGTCTCGTATTCTGGGTACATTGACTTGTCGGCCGGATAAACAAGATACGGCCTAACCCAAAAGAATGCACGAGGTGAAGGAGTTGGAGACGGGCTCGGAGGGCTTGGAGACGCAACGGGCGAAGGGAACGGGTCTGGGGAAGCCAGAGTGCTAGAAGCAACACAGTCAACCACTGCACTTTGTGTTTGGCCTTTGTGTCTGCGATCTGCTGTTAAAACACGCCAATACACTGTTGCACCACATTTGTATTTATCCCATTTAGATTGAGGGTCTGCAACTAATATTGGACTTGACGCACCACTCCCAAAACCCTCATTTTCATTCTTATTCATTCGAGCGGATGTGGACACATCAACAACATAAGCACTGTTAAGTTCTGAGTATACAAAGTTAAATGTTGCTGTCTGAGATGTTAGGGTAGCAGACAGACTGCCAAAAACATTTGTGTTGGGTTTGGCAAGTATCGAAGTTGGAGTAAGTTTAACTTCTTTTTTCTGTGCAACTAAAAGTAGTCCTAGAGTTGCGACACCAACAATTAAAACAAGAGGTAAGAAATGAATTACACCCTGAGCAGAATTACGCATCTGTGTTTACTATAGAGATATCCAAACAATGATGTCAACGGGTAAAAATATCTTCGCTATTGTTGAATTTTGGCAATATAATATGAGTCTGGAAGACTAAAGCGGGGCAACAGTGCAGAAAGGTGGGTTTTGTGTTTGTGGGCGCGCATCACTGCTTCTTCTAAAGTTTCGCCTTTCCGGACTTTACCAAACCAAAAATCAACACCAAAATGTTTGTGATATGGCACCGATTTACGAAAATTACTCATTGCAGTATAAACCGCAGGTCTTCCACCTTGCCATTGCGAAATTTTCTTGGACTTTTCGAGTGAAAATATTACAACGCTCAACCAAAGTTTGGCGTCATCTGTGTACTTTTCAAAAACTATTCCCCGCACCTCTTCACAACTCACAACTTCGTCCAAAAAAGCTTCTACCGGCTTTTGGAGGTTTGAGAATTCGAAAGAACTTGCAACTTGACTTGCTACTTCTGGGGCTTGAGCCGGAATTGTAAAATCGCACACCCTACTATTAAGGGTTCTTTCGTATTCCCTTGCAACTCTTCGACGATCCAAGCTCCCGGAAATTAAATCATATCTACTTTCTCTCTCAGCAACCATTTGCTTTGATAATAACCAAGAAGTTTCAAGAAAGCAACAAAAAAGAGGGAGTCATTTCGTCAGAAAATAATATTTAGGACTTTAATTTTTTTGTCCCTGCTCCAACCCTTAATTTGACTTTCTCTCTTTAAAGCCTCGGATTGGGTCAGTAATTGTTCTGAATAAACCAATTTCACGGGTTTGTGGGATCTTGTGTAGTGTCCGCCTTTCCCATCTTTGTGATCAGAAAAGCGCCTTTGAACATTGCTGGAATAACCCGTATACAAGCTTCCGTCTTCACAAAGAAGGATATAAACAAACCACACAAGTCTATTAAAGCACTTAGGCAAGCTCCGTGCACTTCGACTCGCCAACAAAAAAACTCGCTTCATTCGCTGAGTGGTTTACACTGAGCGAGCGAAGCGAGTCGAAGTGTTGCGGGGCTTGGAAGAAATAAGAACCTACTTCCTAGCCACACCGGACGTTGTATTTATACCAGATTTAAGATGAAAAGTAAGCCCCCCATACACACCTTTGTACTAAATCTCTCTATCTGATAGAATTCGTGAGAAATGAAAAATTTCACAGCTAACTTACAGGACGAACTCCAGAATATATCTGATACACACAATGTCCTACTGTTAAGTTTTATTGCTCCCGACAAAATAGTAAGAACTTCACCAGTGACTTACGACTATGCAAGTATATCGGTAAATGACTTTTACAGAGTTGAAGAGATTGTGGAAAACTTGAGAGAAGCTGGACAATTGCCCAGTAAGCTTCATTTGGTCATACAAACACCTGGCGGACAGCTGGGCGTGTCTACAAAAATAGCTAAATATCTACGCTCTTCTTTCCGTGATATTGTCGTCTTTGTTCCTTACGAAGCGGCCAGCGGCGGAACCATGATGTGCCTTGCGGCCAATTCTATCGTTATGGGTATAACTTCGAATATCACTCCGATTGACCCTCAGGTTCCTTATAAAGGACAACGAATAGCTGCCACTAGTACGACCAAGCTATCGAGGAAATGAGGAAAAAATACGCCAAACATCGACCGGATGAAATACCAAGCCCCGACCAACAATTATGTTCACAGTTCGACCCTATTATACAAACTGAAATGAGTAAAATTGTTTTTGACACATTAATCGTTGCAATTGATTTATTAACAAAATCACAAAAACCCAAGGACGAAAGAGGGACGGGAAAAATCCTTTCCACAGCGCTTGCTTTGGGGAAAAATGCTTACCCGCACTCACATGTGATTGACAGAGAGGAAGCCAGAAAAATAGGGTTGAACGTCACAAAAGACCCTGCTATGATTTTATTACTTAAGTCTTACAAAAAATGGGTATCATTTAGACTAGCAGAAGAGGTAAACTTCCATATAATTGAACAGTTTTCACCCAATAAGACAGATGACAAAAACGAAAAAACAGAAGACAAAATTAAAGAATAAGATAGGTAAGGTTTATAGCTCGAGAATTAAAACCATACAAGATTTGTACTCGGGTACTCCTTTTAGAGGTGAAGAAGAAATAAAAAAGAAGCTTGATATTATCTAACTGGCCGCGTCATGTAGCTCTCAGGAAATGTTAATTAAGCCAAAAAAGGGGTTGATGTAAGACCATTGTCCAATACAAAAGATCAATTATTAGTTTTCTTAAGCAGTTCCTTAAAATTTTTCTCTATTTCTTCGGCTTTAACCGATTCTTCTGACCTGACAATATAATTGTTGTAAAAACTATAACCGTCCCACTCTATGGGACCATTCCACAGCACCCGAGAAGACTCATCGACTGCATATTTAGAATATTCACACAAATCTTCTGCAACATTAGTTAACATCTTTTTATCATGCCGAACCTTTGCTTTAATCTTAATATACAAACCGAATAAGTAATCTAATTTATTTTCTATTTCTATAATTTGTCGGCGCTGCAATTCTCTTCTTCTGTCTTTCAAATATTTGCCATCTTTGACAACCAATTCGAAATGATCACTCACTTTTTTTCGGTTATCTGCGAATAACTTTTCTAAATTTTTTACCCTAGAACCCGGATGGAATTTAATCAATAACAAATACGTCACAAAACCAAAAAGGGTAACATAAAATACCCACCTCAATGGTTCAATCAACCAAGATATAAAAAGTACGATCAACCACCACGATTCTTTTAGCCACTCCTTCATTTCTAGATTGAGTATATGGCTAGTAATTGGCTATAGTCAATACTATTTAGTTGCTTGCCTGGCTATAATCTAGTTTTGACCGCAGTAACGGAAAAACTTGGCAAGAGAATACAAATAATACGAAAAGGCAAAAAGATGACTCAAGAAGAATTGGCTTATCAGGCAAAGATCGACTACTCTTTCCTAAATCAGGTTGAAGCAGGGAAAAGGGGATAAATTTTTATCGATCTTCGGAGTTTACTTCGGATGAGTTTACAAGAGCTTCACAAATATGACAAAGCCCATTGTCGCTGGAAGGAGGATTGGGGCAATTTTTGCCTTCGTGATGAGGGTGGTTAGGATCTGTACAATTACAGGTTTTCATTTAATTACATTATAATACTTTTTCCACTAGGTCAACGAACACGCTTGACACTCTTGAAATTATATCACAACTAAGATGTTAACTTTTGTTCGTAAGTTCTAAATCGAATCGCAACCCCTAAGTTAAAATATTAGCTTTGAGGGGGTGAAGACTATTAAACACAAAAAGATAAATGGGTTTGAACGCGATTCGATATCTGTTTGGCATTCACAGGGAGTCCCAAATGGTGAAATTGGGAGAAGGCTTGGCAAGCATGCCTCAACCATAGGAAGAGAAATAAAAAGAAACTCTTTTAAGGGTGAATATTATGTGGCTATTCATGCACAAAATATTTCTGCCGAGAGAAAGTCAAATGCAGGTAAAAGACACCCTTTAAAGAATAGGGAAGTTTTCAGGTGGACCATTGCCAGACTAATGCGTGGCTGGAGTCCTGAGCAGATATCGGGAAGGATGAAACTGGTATTTAAGAATAATATCCAGATGAGAATCTCTTCCGAGACTATCTACTCCTTCATCTACTCACAGGAGTATAAAGAGAGAAAGTTTTGGGAGTATCTGCCCTGGAAGAGAAAGACACGAAGAAAAAAGCTTGGCAGGAAGGTACACAGAGGAAGGATTCCAGATAGAGTTTCAATCCACCTTCGGCCGGAGGTTGTTGCAGCCAGGGAGGAGTTTGGGCATTGGGAGGGTGATACTGTTGAGGGAAAAGCACATCAGAATGGAATACATACTGAGGTTGAAAGAAAGTCAAGGTTTTTGACAGCCCGGAAGGTAGCAAAGATTGATTCACCAGAGGCAGTTAAAGCACAAATTCAGATATTCTCACCCCTGCCTGCCCATGCCAGAAAAACAGTGACACTGGACAATGGACGAGAAAACCATTTGCACAGAAAGCTTAAAGGGCTTGGGATAAGCACATTTTTCTGTGATCCATACTCTTCCTGGCAAAGAGGCACTAATGAGCATCATAACGGATTAATAAGACGCTACCTGCCCAAAAAGACTGACTTTTCCACTCTTACCCAGCAGGATTTGGATGAGATAGTAGAGGAGATAAACGATAGACCAAGAAAATGCCTTGGATTTTACACACCTAATGAGGTATTCTTGAGGGAGTTAAATAACCAAAGGGTTGCGATTCAATATTGAATGTCGCAACTCTTGCATCTAAAAAACAAGCCATTGTCTTTTTCGCCGTTGATCTCTACTCCCTTTAAAACCATTAGATCTCTAGAATAACACTCGATGCATTCCGCTTCATCTCTTTTTTTAAATACATTAACTAACATTCTTTTTCACCTCCTTCCACAAAAAAAGGGAACAGTAACGTTCCCCTTCTCTTTTGACTCAGTTGCGAGGATTGGAAGAAACAATAATCCGCTTCCTAACCCCACAAGATTCCATGTTAGTTATACCAGATTTACGCTGAAATTGCCAATTTGTAGTTAATAACCCAGAAGATACCTGCGATTATTATATCTACTTGAATCTGGGCGAGTTTTCAAATGTGGTTGAACATATGTTCCATTACTTTTCGAATATCCACGCTGGTAGTACAGACTACCCCCTCGTGAATAATTGCGATAACCGTTGCCGTAAAGACTTCTTGCTTGAGCAGGCTTCGGCAAAAATGTCAAAACAGAAGATATCGCTAGAACGAGCGTCATCAAGAAAAACAGCTTGCTCATACATACTCATTATAACTACCATGTCAATTAAATATTCTTAGCTTTGCCTAACCATATACTTACCGTAGATTCAACTTAAGATATTATTATGCATAGGATGCCTAATATTTACAATCTATACAGACACTTGATTTTCGGAGTATCATTATAGAAAGGGGTAAAAATGAGTAACTTTAAATTTACAGCAAGCGATTACATATTATACATACTCAACAAACTAAGACCCGAGACTAGTAGCAAAATTAGGCTGAACAAAGTAGCCTTTCTGGTGGAATTCGGATACAAGTTTAAAACTGGCAAGGAGTTATCATTGGTTCAGTATGCAGGTATTAATCTCGGACCTGTAATAGACGACTACACCGAAATTCTCCAAAAGATGGAGAAGGCAAAAAAAATAAAGATGGATGGACACGTAATTCGACCTTTACAAAATGTTAATGTTGAAGTACCCAAGGAAGTTTCTGCAGTGGTAGATCCTCTTATAAACAAATATTCTTTGTTCACAAACAATGAACTTATTGCTTTAACTCACGACACTGACTCTTACAAGATTACGACTACTAACGAAAAACACATGGGCAGGATTATCGACAAAGAACTAGCTGCCCTTGAGAGTTTTTTTGTAGACGATATTGTGCCAGAGATACCTGAGTCCGATTTGCCAAAACTAGATGAGAAGGATCTAGAAAAATATGAATTGGGATAGTTCTTATGAAATATTCATTGACAAGAAACTGCCCAAGATTATAAAAAGGAACTTACCACAAAATCTCAAGAAAGTTCTGGACAGAAAGTTAAAGTATCTTGCCACTAATCCCAACCACCCAAGTCTAAATACCAAATCATACGACGTAAGTAAACAGACACTTGGAAGACTAGAAGTAGACGCTATTTTCGAATTTTATATAAATATGAGTTTCCGTTGTGTTTTTTATGTTAGACAAAAGGAAAAAAGGTTAATAATTGCTTTTGTGGGCAACCATGAAGCAGTAAAAAATAGATATAGTTAATTATCCAACTCTACTACATCAAAAAGGAAAAATATCTTTAACTTTTACATCTAATGCGCGGGCAATTTTGTAAAACATTCGACTAATTGATTTATCATTTGCTACCTTACAACAAATTCTTGCTCCAACTTTTCTGCCTTTCTAAGTGTCATCTCATAAACTAGAATTAACGGAATAGTTGTAAGTAAAATTTGACTCAATTCCTCTTCTCTTAAACATGCAATCTTTTTATCGTAAATTAGTTCACCATGATCGACTCGCCAATATACTTGTAAAGCAAGATAATTAGGATGCGTAAATTCAGATAAAAAGTCATAACTTTCCAAAATATAGTCCTTGTTTTCAGAGCCTATTCTATCCAATTCAATATTAAGCAATTTATTAATTTCTCTCACATAATCCGCTGTATGAATACTTTGAGGAGCATTAGAAAAAGTTATTTTACCCGACATTGTTTTTGTGTTTTGTCCCATTGTTGCTACATAAAGTAGCTCCCAAATAAACTCATAATCCGTTTTTTTAGGAGTTATTTTATTAGTTATATATGCCAGTGCTCCTATCGTTTCGATACAAGACCGAACGATACTTGCTACCTCTGGATTTTCAGAGTTTATGCCTAAAATCAGCAGCTGCAACTGATGAATAAGTTTTAAATGAATAATATTTATGTAGTGAGCAAGTGTGGAGTACAAATCTTTCTTCTTGTTACCGGTAGATCGTGGAAGAGTTTTAATAACCCTCCTCTTTTTTAATTGAGCATAAAGATTATCGAAATCAATAAGTTGTTTCTTAAAATTTGGGAAATCTTGAAATACCTTTGTTACCATCCCGCACGATTATAATCCTATATCTCTTACAAGACTATCTTTAAAGTGAGATAATATCTGAAATGCCGACCATAAAACAAAACTTGGTAGCTTCAAAATTAGTGGAAAATGGTGGAAATTTGGGTAAAGCGATGATTGCTGCCGGATATTCTCCTGCAACTGCAAAAACCCCTCAAAAGTTGACAAAGAGTAAGGGTTGGAAAGATCTGATGGACACTATATTCCCTGACGAAGTATTACTCAACACACATAGGCAGTTGTTAGACGTTAGTGACGCGAATGTTGTAATAAGAGTATTGGACTTGGCATACAAACTAAAAGGTAGGTATAAAGATGGAACAACACTTTATCAACAAATTAACCTGCCAACCCCAATCTACTCTGGGAAAGCAAAGGATAGTATTTAATGAAAAAGATTATGGCTTCGTGCTAGCTCGATAGTTTCTTTTGACTTCGCAATTTCCATATATAGCATTTTAGGATTAGGCTTGATACCAAGCCTCCATAAATCTAGCCGCGGAGCTTTTCTTTGGTCATCAAGGTAAATGTTCATATTTTATTGATAAGCAGTAAGTTTAGATATTTCTTCATGTAAGGAGCCATTATGTTTGTAGCCTTCCTCAACAATGCCTACTCCATAACAAAATATCCTATACTCCTTACCTGTAAGCATTTTTAGCGCTATCCTGAAGCATTCATCATATTTTTTACCTAATACCTCTTGGGAAAACTTTTCTTCCACTTCCCATACATAATATCCATCAGTCCTATTTTTTAATTGATCCTCATCTCCCCATTTTTGTCCGACTGAAAGTGGAAGGGTTAAGGTAAACTTATCTGATTGTTCGCTCTGTGGCTCAAAATCGATTGTGGAGCCTCGAATAAGATAGTTTGAGTCGTCACCTAGTTTAATATCAATACTTCCGTCTACCATGTATTGGTAATTAACTACTTCAACATACTTCTTACTCTCAGTTGTCTCCATTATCCCTTCAACCAACTCTTTTTTTACTCCATCGTATGCCCAAAAGCTGTTGTATTTAATAGGAAAATAAAACTGAACATCCGAGCTAGTGATTTCATCATCAGGCGAGAACTCTTGATTGTTGTCATATTGTTTTTTAAGAACAGAGCGCACTCGCGTAATAGAATCCCATTCTTCTCCCACGTACTTCTTTTTGAAAAATTCAGGGTTTGTATTGTTCCAAAAGAACTTCCAACCAACACCTCTCATACCCAAAGCGTCATATTCTAAAAGAACGTCTATTACCCTTTGTAGACATTCACTGGGCATACCTCCGTTCGGTGTCGAATTATCGCATCCATCATCTTTCCATGCGACAAGCGAGCTTTCCAGCCATTTTTTGTGAAAAGAGATATAGGCATCTGATTTTTTGTCTTCTTCATAGCTTGTACCAGACCACTTATATACTTTCTGTATGCCTGGCGAGCAGGCATGACAAAAATCAAAAGCCATTTCCCAAACTGAGGTTGAAACGATCAATTCTTTAACTCCATCTCCGTCTAGATCTTCAACTTTAAAAACTGCTTGCCCATAATCCCTTGAGTCGCCGTTACTAGGCCACTGGGGAATATTTATATTTTTTGTTAGCAGGGCTACTTTATCGTCTTTAGCCTCGAAAATTTCTTTCCATTCACACGACCAGCAATTACCACCTGTTGCCATTTGTATTACGACATCTTCTATGTTGTTATCATTAACATCACCTGTACTTACAAAATTTATATATTCATCCATTAAAGAGAAATCCAGAATAGATTTAGATACACTTGAATACACAAGTACTGCTTGGGTTTGTGAAGTCCACTCGTCATCTTTGTTTAATCTTTCATTACAAGTAACTATATAAACTGTATGGTCGATTCCTAAGGGATTTATACTTTCTATTAAGTACCCGTCTGTTCCATATGGTTTTGGAATTAAAGTATCTTTATTTGTGGATAGCCAGTTTTTGTAACCCTCAATGTTGCTACAGTCTATCTTTGTATGAACAATAGAGATCGGAAATGTGTCTTTGGTGATTATAGAGGTGTTACTAGTGATTAAGGGTATGCAAACAAGAACTAGTGTGAATACCAACAATGCTTCCAGTCTGTTAGCAAAGAAGTGTTTTAGTGTTTTCATATTGAGTATAAGTGTAATACGAAAAGTTACTCTCAAAAAGGAGGTTTGTCAGGAAGTTGCTCTCCTCCCACAAGGACAAATTTTTCATCTTGGTATTTATACTCTGCGCTAGCCACAACCGGATTTTTTATATCAGACCAGTCTTTCCAATATGAAATAGTGAAGCCGTTACCACCTTCGTTTTCTTTAATACCTATCTGGGCAAGAGCAGCAGTTTCGAATATAACTTTACCTTCTCTAATAATCCACACCTTTCCCGCGCCTTTAGTCATGCTAATTGGGATGACAACGATGCTTTCGAATGTATTTGGATCTCCATCGACTTCCATACTAAAGTATTGGGGGCAACGACCAAGAAAACACTCTGGTAGTTCACGCCTGTCGTTTATGTTCTCCACGGCCTCTGTAGTGACTTCCGGGGCGTAAGGTTTTGCAGATTGGTCAACTATCCTTTCTTCGGCGAACTTCCATAAAATTCCAACAATTAAGGCTAAGATTAAAATTAAATTTATTGCTAGTGAGGTATATAAAGTTTTTCTTGAGATGAAGTTACTATAACTCATTTTGCTACCTTCGCTTTAATTTATTTTAACCCGTGCTGAAGATCGCTCTCTAGTGCCAGTATCGCTGACCTCACGCTCCCCTGATGCCACTTCTCTGCTACCGACTTCAATTGCCTCTTTAGCTCCGGCTTGTTCGTCTTTGCTTTCTGGTACAATATCGGCTCGCTCTCCTGGTTTAGTATCTCTCCTAGAATCTTTATTGATTGCTTCTTCTCAAAAAAAGAGCTTAATTTTTTCATTTAAGACCTTTTTCGTGCAAGCAAGAGTTGTAATTCGCATCATAATTTTTTGTTACTCTCCATGAACTCTTACTTTTGGTTTCCCAATCACAATAACTTCTAATTTCAGCTGGTCTAATTTGAAACCAATAAAAAAGGAAGATTAATAGGAGAAACAGAGGAGACGTGATAAGTATTTTCTTTTTCATCTTAGCTGTTAGTTATTGGTTTGTAATTTATTTTTCTTACGCAAAATGAAGAAAGACGCAAGCGCAACTAAAACAAGTGCAGAACTTAGCCGCCATTCTACTTCTGCAGCATCGCTAATGAGGAACGAGATGTAAGATTGAGCAAGCCAAAGCATTATAACAAGCGGTATTACAAACCTCTTTCTTAGAGGGCGCTTCAAAAACACAAACCTGATAAGAATAGCCGGTGATAGTCCAACAACCCAAGTCCAAAGAAAAGAAGCTAATAAATCAAATGTGGTTATGTTTTCCATTTTAGAACCACAACAAATAGTTGTGTAAAAATTCCCTTTAATATTAGCATAAAGTCTAACAAATAGTTGGAGCGCCAAGGTGTTTGTTTAGGAATAATTGTTTTATGGTCAAACGTATTCCTAAAGCCTTTGGAGAAAAGCTCAAGTATTACAGAAAACAACGGGGTCTTTTGCAAGTAGAATTAGCAGATATTATAGGTGTTAGTACCGGTTATATTGGCGCTATTGAACAAGGAGTAAGGCTTCCTTCATTAAGACTTCTAAAAAAGATCGCAAAAGCTCTCAAAGTGTCCCCTAGAGACCTTCTGTAATAAAAGTTCTACATTTTAGCCTCGTTTTGCATTTGCCTTCCGATAAATTTGCTTGTCACACTTCTAATTAGACCAATATAAATTCTTTTATTGGTAAAAATCGGGTGGCTAATAAAGACTCCTGTGTGGGTGCCACCCGAAGCAGGAGTTTTTATTTATGATAAATAACAAATTTGAACTAGAAATAGAAGATTCACTTAAACCAATTGATATTAAAGTTCTTACATGGTCAGAGTTTAAAGCTCAAACGTACGAGGAGCCTAAATGGATAGTCGAGGGTCTAGTACCAGAGAAAGGTTTGGTTGCAATTGCAGGTTCACCAGAGTCTTGTAAATCTTTATTTTCAAATTACCTTGCAGCAACAGTGGCGAGAGGAAATACATTATTTGACCTTTATAAAACCATTCAGGTTCCTGTTCTTCTAATCGATCAAGAAAATCTTGAACCTTGGCTTCAAAAACGTCTTTCTGATTTTATAGAGCAGGATGATATACCATTACACATTTATCCTAAGCAGGAATGGGTATTTAACGTAGATGATCAATGTGTATTTGATGAAGTCCTTAAATATATCGATAAGCATAAAATTGGTTTAGTAATTATTGACACTCTCCGTTTCATCCATAACAAGGATGAAAACTCTTCAACTGAGATGAAACCAGTTTTTGACAGACTTCGCCAATTAACCGAAGAGACAGCAGTAATTTTTATACATCACAACAAGAAAACTGATAAGTTCAGCAGACGTAGGGTTGATGGCGAAGACATGATGGGAAGCATAATTATCAGAGGGTGTGTGGATTCTCAACTTACTCTTACTAAGCTTAGCGATGTTGCCGAAAGCGTTACAAAGATAAAAGTAACCCAGACTAAATCTAGATATACAAGGCCAATTCCTTCATTTGCTCTAACTTTAGAAGAGACTGACACAGGACTCGGATTTGTTTATCAAGGAGTCGTGGAAGAAGATAAATTAAAGAAAGATGAAGCAAAAGAGGCTGTTTTATCTCTTTTAGAGCAAACGCTAACACGACAAGAAATTATAGACCAGGTCATTCAAGCTAAAACATGTTCCAAAAGAACAGTAGAATCTGCATTAAGCGAGCTTATAAAAGAGAAGAAAGTAACTCGCTCAACTACTAAGCCTTTCTATTATTCGCTTCTTAAAGAAGAGCAACTAAGTGTTCCGCAATTCGCAGATACACATATAGATTACGGAGTTGCGGAGAGCTTAAGTCAGGCAAATAAAACCTCAGATCAGTTAACGGATGGAGAACTACTAGATATTTTTCCAGGAGCGACCATTGAAGGAGTACCTCGTGCTTAGCCAAGAAGCAATTATTGAGTTTAAAGAATTATACTTACAAGAGTACGGGGTTAAACTTACTGATGAGCAAGCCCTCGATTACGACACAAGACTTGTAGGACTAGTTAAGGCGGTTTATGGCAAGAATCTACCTAAATCTAGTGATATTGACAAGGATAAATGCAAGGAGCATGATTAAACTGTACTCAAACGACTGATTGCTTTTTTTGATGGCCGTCTTGGACAACCTGAGCAATCAGTTTGAGTACAACCAGGGCGGCCTTTAAAGGTTTTATGGAAGAAAAACAAATCTATCTTCGCTATTTAGGATATGCGCGCAAGAGTTCTGAGGATAACAAGGAGCGGCAAGCGGCTTCTCTTCCAGAGCAACTATATGTGCTCGAAGGAATAAAAGCAAAACACACCCTAAATGTTGTTGAAGTTCTCCAAGAATCAAAATCTGCACATAAACCCGGGCGAGAAATCTTTAACAATATGCTTGCCCGAATAGAGAGTGGTGAAGCAAATGCAATTTTAACTTGGCACCCAAACAGACTTTGCCGTAATGCACTTGACGCAGGCCAGCTTCTTTATCTCATGGATGAAGACAAATTAGTCGAAATTCGCACACCTTCGCGGACGTATCGAAATACCCCGGAAGATAAGTTTATGTTGACCCTTGAATTTGGTATCTCTAAAAAAGACTCAGACGATAAAAGCATTGTTGTTGAAAGAGGCCTAGAGAAGAAAGCAAGAGATGGTTGGAGACCAGGCGTTGCTCCTCAAGGGTATCTGAACGATAAAACAACCGAAAGTGGATTTAGGAAGGTACTTACCGATTCAGAACGCTTCCCTTTTATCCAGAAAATTTTTGTGTTGTTTCACCAAGGTACAGCAGTCGTAGAAATACATAGATTAGCAAAAGATATATGGCATTATCGCTCAAGACAGAAGAAAAGAAGTGGAGGCAAACCACTTTCTTTGAGCATGATTTATAAGATTTTGACTAACCCTTTTTATTGTAAAAAGTTTGAATACCCAGAAGGAAGTGGAAAATGGTATGAAGGCGCACACGAACCAGCAGTAGACCAAAAGATATTTGACGAAATACAGGTTAAATTAGGCCGTAGAAGCCAATACAAACTCCAACACCACAACTTTGCCTATACAGGCAGTATGGTTCGCTGTGGCTCGTGTAGCTCAAGCGTAGTAGCAGAACAAAAGTGGCAATGTATTTGCACCAAATGCAAGCTTAAATTCTCGCTTACCAAGAAAAATAAGGAAAAATGCACTGGTTGTGGAACTCTTATTAAAAATATGGACGACCCAACCATTCTCCACTACATTTATTACCGTTGCGGGAGAAAAAGGAATCCAAGTTGTAGAGAAAAGGCAGTACGAGTAGATAGGCTCGAGAAACAAATTGACGAAACACTATCTCAAATTGAAATCTCACCCTTGTTTATGGACTGGGCAGTACGCCAGATTATTAAAGACAATAAACAAGAGAAAACCTTCCAAGATGACACCACAGAAAACATTAAACGAGGCCATAGCGATTGCCGGATTAAGCTCAACAACCTATTGCAACTCAAAATTTCACCAGCTAATCAAGACGGCAGCTTATTGAGCGACGAGCAATACAAAGTTCAAAAAGAAACCTTGGAAGCAGAACTAAAGGGGCTGGGGAAACAGCTTATGGGTATGGACGAACGCTTAATTCGAGCAAACGACCAAACCGAGAAAGCGTTTACCTTTGCCACAAGAGCTAAAGAGCGGTTTGCAAATGGAGATATTAAAATAAAGCGAGATATTTTTATGGGACTTGGGTCGCACCTAACCCTAAAGGATAAAATTGTGGGTTTTGACGCACCAGAATACATTTATACACTTAAAAAGATGAAAGAAGCGGAGCCAATTATCGCAGAACGGGTCGCACCTGAAAATCAGCCTGAATATACGCACCAAATGGAAACATATTTTGCCTCCAGTTCTACCTTGTTGCGGGGCCGGGAGTCGCGCCCGGCCTAGGAGATTATGCTTGCTGTTTCTCCAATTACTTGGAGTGTCGGACTATCTCATCTCCGATATATATCGGAGTTTGGCGTATAGTCTCTACGGAGTCCTAGATCATTATCTTGCGATAATATTAAGGTTCCCTCGGGATTGCCCTTCGACTTCGATTAGGGTTTCCCCGATATAGCCAAATTATCATTTCAATGTTACCATCGAATGAGCCCATTTTGAGCCTCCTGTGCAACTCTACACTACCCCGCATGTAAACTTACACCGTATTATATCAACTTACGCTCGAATAAACAATCAGTAACTGGCATTATCTTGCCGCGCGCAGGCTGAGTTTTGAATTTTGAGGATTGACAAATGGTATACTACTGTATATACTTTGGTATACCTATGAATTATGCAATCGTTACTGCAAAAGTAGATCCTCAAACTAAAAAGGAGGCACAAAAAGTGGCCAAGAAATTGGGTATTCCCCTCAGCGTAGTAATAAAAGCTTTTTTAAAGCAATTTGCAAGAAGTAAAGCAATTGAATTTTCAGCACGAGACGAAGAGCCCAATAAATACCTAAAATCCGTAATGATGAAAGCAGAAGAAAGCTATAAAAAAGGTAAGACTTCACCTGCTTTCACAACTGCTGACGATGCTGTAAAGTATCTTGAAGACCGCGGAATATGACCATCAGATATAGTTCTGATTTTTTAAGACAATTAAAAAAACTAAATGTCAGAGTCCGCAAAAGTTTTAAAGAAAAAATTACAACTTTTATTAAAAATCCCTTCAGCCCAGAACTTGACAACCACTCGCTCAAAAGGGAATACCAAGGATATAGGAGTATTGATATTACAAACGATTACCGAGCCATATACCAAGAAAAGGTTGAAGGAGATGAGCTTGTTGCCTACTTTATTTCGATAGGAACACATAAAGAGTTATACGAGAAATCAACCTCGTAAGTTCATAGACCAAGGAACATCTTTGACCACCGCTCCCAGATCGGCTTTTCCTCAATAAAGGTTTGCTTGTCTAGGGATGGAGCAAGCTTGATTAATATTTCCTCAGGAGGCAAGACAACAACCACATCCCCAGGCTTTACCAGCCCTAGTTTTTCTCGAGCTTCTTTTTCCACAAACTCGCTTGATTCTGCCCTTTCTTTGAGCTCAATCAGGCTTACTTGTTCCTTTTCAAGCTTTTTAACATCAGCTTCCACTTCATCTATTGAATTGCCCTTCCCAAGCAAGCTAAACGTGTTCCGACCCATAGATAGGACCATAGCCACGCTTATAGCAAGTAGTAACCAGCGGACGTGTTTTTTCATGTGTTTACATTTTCACTCTTGCAATTATTAAAAGTGTGTGATAATATAGGATAGTAATCAAGCTCAAATTGCTTATTTACTAATACAGTCCTGAATTGTAAAATTAAGTGTTATTTATTATATATGGCAACCGAAAAGAACGTTTCTGAACTCATTAAAGACTTTATAACAATCCTCCAATCCCGAGGACGGGCATCAGCTACCATTTTAGCTTATCGAAAAGACTTAGAGCAACTTGCAAGCTCCTTGAGCGAAAAGGGTAAAACCACACCTGACTCTGTCCGTTCCTCAGATATTGAAGATTTCAAGACTACAATGCAAAAAGGCGGTTATACCGACAAATCGGTTTCTCGAAAGCTAAATGCAATCAAAACCTTCTTTACCTGGCTTGTTTCACAAAAATTAATTGAAAACGATCCTGCAGCCCCAGTTGCCCATCCAAAATACCAAAATCCTCCACCACGAATCTTGTCTCGTATGGAGTATAGAGCACTTAGAGACGCCGCACGAAGCGATCTTAGAATTAGGGCAATTATTGAGTTAATGCTTCAAACTGGAGTCAGAATTGGAGAAGTTGCAAATTTGAGACTTGAAGACATCAGTGATAAAATTTTCATTCGAGCCTATGAGTCCCAACCACAGAGAGAAGTTCCGTTAAACGAAACAGCCCGGGACGCCTTAAATCAATATATTGCAATTCGTCCAAAGACGACAAGCGATCACATTTTTGTTACAAAGACGGGCAAGCCTCTCTTGGTTAGAAACATCAGAAGCGCAATTGATCGTTACTTTAGAGAAGCAGGGATTGAAAAGGCTAAGGTGAACGATCTTCGTAATACCTTTATTGTCCACCAATTGAAGTCTGGAGTTGACATCGTTACTGTTTCTAAGATTGCTGGCCACAAGAGACTTTCAACAACAGAACATTATCTTCAATTTATTGATAAAAGAGAAGGTAAAAAAGGGACAAAACTAGAGGAACTCTAAATTACAAATCTCAAATTCCAAATTCCAAATAATTTTTAAATTTTTAATTACCAAAATTCAAAACTGTTTGTAATTTGACATTTTTAACTTAGAATTTGTTTGGGATTTGTAATTTTGAATTTGGAATTTATTCTAATTACTTTAACAGCACCTGGTATTTCTTCCCAATTATAGTTTTTCCTAACCTGAAGGTTTTTTGCCCAAACAGCCTCCAAAACTGATAAATCAATTTTCAGCTTTCTGCCCAAATCCAAAAGTGCAACTAGATCTTTGGGGAAACATTTTCCACCAAAACCAAAATCCCCGTCGGGTCCAGGAACTTTCAAGTGTCCACCCATTCTTGGATCGGCAGCCATCATGTCTTTTATGTTGTCGTATGACACTCCAAGAGCTTGAGCAACAGCATGAATCTCGTTGCAAATTATTATCTTTGCTGAAAGCATCGCGTTTGCAGCATACTTAACAAGCTCAGCAGAGATCGGGTCAGTCAAAAATATTTTTGACCTCATTGGCAAAATAGTCCTATAAAGCGTTGCAAGTCTGGCCGAAACTGCTTCAGAAAAGGTCCCGATTATTGTTCTATCAGGGTGTAAAAAATCCCAAGGAGCATTAGCTTCGGTTAAAAATTCTGGATTCATTGCAAAATTAACGTTAGGATACTTCTCTTGAAGCCTGGCGGTTGTTCTGGGCATGACAGTGGACTTAATTATTATAATTTTCGAAGTGTTTCTAATTTTTGAAGCAATATTGCCAACAACGCCGTCAATTATGCTCAGGTCGGTTCCGGAAAAATCATGGTACATTGGAGTTGGTACGCAAATGAAGAAGAACTCTGACTTTTCAATAACGTCGCCCAAAGTCCAAGGACCTTCCTTGTACTTATCGTACCAAAACACGGAGTGCTTTTTCGCAAATCCTTGCCCTACAGCTTGACCTACTACTCCCCAACCAATAATGCCAACCTTGGCCATTGCCAAAATGCTACCAAAAAAAAATTAACTATACAAGTCTATTTTCTTTTTTAACTCAAGTAGTTGCTTGTTAATATCTTCAAGATATGCAGTCCACAGGTTAAACTCTGACTCTGCTAGATCATGGGCGGACATAAGAGCTTCTTACTTCGCTGCGACTACTCTTGCTTTATGCCTTCGCTGCACTACGCAAAAGTGAAGTCCAAATGGGGATGTCCGAGTCTTTGTTTTGCGTCTGCCAGCTTTGCTTCAGCTTTTTTCTTTTTCTCAAGAAGATTGTTGTATTTTCAGAATCCATACAGTTTCAAAAAGTGGGCCTGGTAGGATTCGAACCTACGACAGAACGTGTATAAGACGTTTGCTCTACCACTGAGCTACAGGCCCGCTTAATATGTCTATTATACTAAATAAGGCTGAGGTAGTAAATCTGTGGCTAAAGGGGTTGGGTTATTGCAGATATTACTTCTTGAACCAAAAGTGCTGTTCTTTTTGCTCTTAATTGGCCAACTGTGTTTGATTCAAGTCCCAACCTTTGTGCAATTTGGTCAGCTGAGGTGCTTTCAGGTATTTGGTCAAGTATTGAAAGCTGATCGTGCGTCATGTTTTGGATTATCTCCTCAACAACTTCCATTTCAGCTTGTGCTGTAAATTGAATAAAAAGCTCCTCTGTTTCTTGATCGGAAAAACCTCTTTCTCTCAACGTTTGCATCAAGCTGTCGTAAAGCGCAATAATTGTTAAATCGTTTGAATTCATAATTACCTCCAATAACGCATTGCCTTCATAAGTGTGTCGAAGCCAACCTTGCTACTGGGGTCTACGTCCCCTTGTTTTAATTTGGCTATTGCATCAAGTTGATCTTTCGCAGCTTGGATATGAGTCTGATCTAAACTTGAAGCGTTGGTCATTGCTCTAGCTGTTGTTTCAAATTTGTCTGAAAATTGGTTAAATGAGTCGACAAGAAGTCTATAATAGTTATTATTAAAATCGCCTGGAAGTTTTTCGGCTAGTGCACGAACCTGGGGCTCGATTGGCATACCAGATTGGATTCCTGACAATAGCGGCTTTTGAACAACTTCCTGAATTGCAGCAGGAATGGACGTTTCAGTAGGTGAGTCGTGTAAACCAATTGCAGGGCTGTCCATGCTATCAAGCGGCAAGTCTGTATAAACTGGAGCATTTGTTGTAGCTACTGAAGAAGAAATATGTTGCGCGTCGTCAGTTGAAAACAACACATGTGGTTGGTCATTTAAGTTAATACTTTCTGCATTTGAAAAAGTATGGGCCTGGGGCACACTTAAATCAATACCGCCTGCATCTGGAAATGCATGAGCAACCGGAAAAGATTGCCCTAAATCAATATTACCCAATCCTCCAGATAGAGAATAGGCTTGATTTAACAAAGTGTCCTGATTGTTGACAAGAAACATAAAAAATGCCAGTCCTGCAAGTACAAGTCTCCCTCGTCTATCGCGCACAAGAAAAGTTGCTGCGTCAACTCCAGATACCGCAGCAACACTAAAAGCAACCTTTGCATGCCTTGCAGAAACTGCCCCTAGTGCTTTTAAGACCTTAATCCGACGTTCAACATCGATCTTCCTTAGCCCTTCTTTCTTCCATCGTCCAACAGCGTTGCTTTCCCAATACTTCTGAATAAGTTTTGTCCCAGGTAGAGTTCTAGATTCAACCATACTTTCTGTCACCTCAGTTTTTTTCGGAGCTCCAAGCTCTTCTTTCTCAAACTGTTCCCTTTCGTCGTCTGTAATAGCATGTCCCCACAGCCAATTTCGCAATCTTTCCTTTCTTTCTTTTTCAGATAAAATGACTATCCAGATTAGTCCTCTCTTTTTTTCTTGAGTCTCTACTTGTTCTTCTTTCCTCACATTTTCAGTTTCATTGTTTTTTCTTTTAACTGTTAGGGTAGAAACTATATCCTTTGCCCCTTGGCCAATGTTGCCAATTATTTGTCGAACCATCTCCTTTTTATTCCTCAGTCTCTCTGTGATTGTGGATCGTGGCTCAGAAACTGTTTTCGGAGTTGAAATCTTTTTCTTTGTAGTCAATATTCCAACTTCCGTGGATAAATCCACAAAAATAGTCAACTCTGCATCAATTCTTCTTTTGTTAGAAACTGCAGCAATCCAATTTTCGTTTTTTCCGGAAAACTCAGAACCTGATGCCTGCACAATTTCAAACATAGCCTTGTCAAATTCTCTGTCTGCGTTTATCTTATCCTCACAAACACGTAAAAACTTACCTCGGGTTAAAGTTGCAGCCTCACAAAATGGCGCACCTTCGTTGTACCCCATTTGATATCCCACAACCCCCAGTTTTTGAAATTGTTCATCTGTTAGCGTAATAACAATTTCCTTAATTCTTTTGAGTTTTTCGTCAAGACTTTCAGGATGCTGTTTTTCCTCTTTACCCGAAAAAATTCTTCTTCCGCTTTCAAGGCTAATCATCTATTGCAATATTAAATGGAAAACTCGAAAGAAGCATTATAGGAGTGTAAGAAGTCGAAGAGAAACTTTAATTACAGTTTTGCTCTTCTAGTAATTTCGGCTTCAACCAAAGCTCTGTCTCGTCCAAACTTAAGTCTGGACATTTCTTTGATTATTTCACCCACCCTACCGTTTTCCAAATCTTTTAGCTTGGACATATCTTTTTTCAAATTTACAGAAAACGGCGGAACAGGCTCGTTGTTGACTGTAGTTTTCATATAAATATTGTATGCTTCTATGTTTAAGAGGTCATCCTCGCCAAACACAGGCTGGTAAACGCGAGACATGTGGTTTGCGTCTCCTACTCCAACTCGGAAAGACATAATTGTTCCCACATTCCCAAAAATGGCATTTTTGACCTCTTCTTCGACCTGGCCGATAAACTGATTTGCAACACAAAGGTCTAACTTAAACTTACGTGCCTCAGACATGATTTGGGCAAAATCCGGAGTTGCAAAGTTTTGAAACTCGTCAACATAAAAATAAAAATCTTTACGTTCCGCAGTCGGAATATCTGCACGACTTAGTGCGGCCATTAATATACGGGGTACAAGTAGAAGCCCCAAGAAACTTGAGTTTTCCTCGCCTAATTTACCCTTTGATAGATTGACCAAAAGAATTTTGCCCTCATCCATGATTTTGCGCAAATCTAGCGTTGAGTTGCTTTGTCCGACTATGTTTCTAATTAAGGTGTTTGTAACAAAGCGCCCAAATTTGGACAAAACATAATCTAAGATTTCAGATTTATGAAACTCAGCGGTTTGGGCAATTTGGTCTGTCCAGTACCGCCTAACCATTGGATCTTTGATCTTTGGAATAAGCTCTTGTACAAAAGACGGGTCAGATAATATTCTAAAAACCTCAACAATTGTTGCACCCTCTACCTCATAGGCGGTTAACATTGCATTTCTAACGTTGTGTTCAAAGCGAGGACCAATAATTCCAGTTCTGTAGGGATCATAAAGCTTGTACATTAGGTTGATAATTGCAGTTGCAATAAAATGCATTTGTTGCTCGTCGAGCGCTTGAAGTAGGTTTAATCCAATTGGCCGCTCTGTGTCACTTGGATCAAAATAAATTACGTCTTCTGCGCGTTCAGGTGGAATCATTTTCAAAATTTCCTCAACTGGATCTCCGTGAGGATCCATGAAGCAAACACCCCTACCCGCTCTTATGTCCTGCATTATCAAATCTTTCAAAAGCTCTGACTTTCCAGTACCTGTTTGCCCAATGATATAAATGTGGCGGCGCCTGTCGTCGTCTTGAATGTAAACTGGCCGAGAAATTCCCCTGTAAGAACTCATACCAATATAAACCCCCGAGGTAGGTATCTCAGATGGCGCAGGGGCACGTTTTGCGTTTAACCAGTGAATGTGGGGCGTGGTAATCTGCTTGTTAGGGAAATGGAAGATCGTTGCCAGCTCTTCGGAGTTAAGAACCATTTCTTCGTTTCCGAAAACATTAAACATCGGGTGGTACCGATATATAAAATCGGTAACAAAGCTTCCTTTGTTGCGAATTTTTCTACTCTTAAAGCCGTTTAGCTCGCCCGCAAACTGTTCAAATGATGACTTTAAGTTTGCCAGATGAGCTTTTGCGGCCTCATCTGACGAGGACACTGCAACAACCCTAATTGTTGTTACAAATCCCTGCTTTGAAAGCTTGCTGTTGATTGCATCCATTGATTTTGCGTCAACTTTATAAGATGCTTTATCAGGGTCTGATTCAGACTTTTTAAGTTTGGACAAGTATCCCTTACCCAGTCCTTTCCAATTACTATCGGTCGGCGATACAAGAAGTTGAATACTAACGCTTTCTCCTTCCTGCATCTTAGCCAAAGTGCTAGTTAAAGAAGACAGTGTGTCTGTTGGCAAATCTTTAAAAACCTTAATAGGGTTGTAAGACGGGTTGCGAAGTTGAAAAGAAGAATAGGCAACTGAGGCGTCGGGCGTAAACAAGTTATATTCCGGAACTTCGGTAATCTCTGCGTCAGAGTATGCACCATTTATTTGTTTTTCTATCAAGTCTCTCAATTTCCTTGGGCACCAAACATAAAACCTTATGTCTTCTTTTCGTCCGACAATTTCAAAAGAAATTGTTTCTTGTGAATCAAACCTTTGCTTCCATCCACCCTTTTTAACAGAGTATAGCGAGGCAAACATTTGCTCAGCAGCATCAATTTTTACCTCGTTGTTTCTAGGTACTGCAATTTGTAAAAGCACCGAGTCTAACGACCTTGCTTCCCTTTTCCGATTTTTAAAAAGTGTCAAAAACCAAATTGCGAGGACTGCAATAACTGAGGCAAAAAGACCTAAGACAAGCAATATCGTGCCAGCACTTATTAATGTTTGAATAATTGTGTCTAAAAAATCCATATCTTCAATAATTATTAATTTGAAATTTGAAATTTTCAATCAAATAATTAATGTTTGAATTTTTAAAATTTAAGCATTGAAAATTGATTGAAAATTGAAAATTGTAAATTGAAAATTAAATTCATTGCTTGGGGTTTTGATCTTTGTAAACCACCTTTGTTCTTCCAATTGCTGCCATTTTTGCCATTCTTGCACACCACTCCCAAATCCACCTTGCAGTACTTGCTGCTTTTGCATGCAAACCTTTCTTTTGAACTACCTCAACTTCTGTTAATGGCAATTCAATTGAAATGGCTTGCTGAGTTTGTGTTGGAGTAAGTACAACTTGGCCAGTCTGATCATCTTGAACTGGCATTGGAGCAGGGTGTTGCTCGATCGTTTCCAAAACATGCTCAACTTCTTGCAACCTTTGCTGGTCCGTTGGCTTTTCTAATTGAGGATTCTCAACACTCGCGCTGATAGGAGATCTTTCCTGGGCTTCAAGAGTCGTCATAGAAAAATTATGGCCGACTAAATAGTGCATAGCACAAGGGGCCATACGAAATCTTGCGCCAGCAAGATTGATTATACCACGACAAAAAAGAACATGGAGCAACCCCGCGAATAATTAGAGATTAGAGACAAAAGAATTTAACACAAACCAGGTACCGCCTGGTACTTGGCAGGACAGGCTAACTCTTTAACCCCCAATCTCTAGCACTCCGCATGGCCACAGGAGTAGCATTTACTGCATCCTTCCTCGTGTACCAGGGCTAATGCACCGCATTGTGGGCAAATGTCAGCTGATGCCCTGTCATACGGGGCTATCTCAGCTGTCGCACCGCGAAGTTTGTCAAATTCAGCTGATGCCCTGTCATACGGGGCTATCTCAGCTGTCGCACCGCGAAGTTTGTCAAATTCAGCTGAGGCCGGCGTGGGGTCAGGGTTGTGCGCCGCCATGACAGCCTCAGCTTGCAATTGGGAAGGTGTTTCGCCCAAGGCCTGGCCGTTGGGCAAATCTGTTGTAATAAAACTATCTCCATTTAAAGTTGCACCACTACCGTTGAGTAGATTTATTCCATTTGTTTTTTTCTCTACTCCAAAGTGGCGTGCAAGAGCAATTGCTATCGCGTCAGGCAAAGAGCGAATTTTGTTTGGTCCAAAACCAACCGTTCTCCGACCTCCAATTCCTGACAATTGATCAACAATTTCCCACACTCTATCTTTTGAGCCTGTGTTTCCTTTAATTCTAAACATTGCCGATATCAAACGCCCCAAAGCCTCAGCCATCCCAGCAACATCAGATCCGGCCCTACCAATATTAATAAACACTTCAAGCGGGTTGTCGGCCTCGTCGCGATTAATTGTAATGAACGCAGTGCCTGTTGGAGTAACTACTCTGTAGGTTACCCCTTCTGCTTTCTCTGGCCTTGACACTAACAAGTTTTGAGTAGTTTTTACAAAAGCCACTGGAACTTCTTTCTTGGGCGTGGCCTCTTCTCTTGACAAAACTCCAGGACGAGAACCTTCTCTCATATATGTAATTCCCTTGCACCCTAGTTCATAAGCCAACGAGTAGAGCCTTTTAACATCTTCTATTGTGTGTACGTTTGGAGCATTAACAGTCTTTGAAATTGATGCGTCAACATATTTTTGAACTGCTGCTTGTACCTTAATATGTTCTTCTGGAATAAGATCGTTTGCAGATACAAAATATGAAGGGATCGGTTCGTCTGGATGCATTTCCTTCCATGTTTGGTAAAGTGGGTGGTAAATCTTATGCTCCCCAATTCTGTCTCGCCTGGTGAATGAAAATTCGTATACCGGCTCAATTCCCGACGTAACTCCAGCCATCAAAGAAGTTGAACCTGTTGGAGCCTGCATTAAGATAACAGCGTTTCTAACTCCTTGTTTTTTGATCTTTGTGCGAATATCTTCCGGTAGTTGCTTAATAAATTCACCTTCAAGATATTTTTCTTTATCAAATTTCGGAAAAGCGCCTTTTTCGCGAGACGTGTCAACTGATGCATCAAACGCCGCATCTCTTATTGTCTTATAAATTTTCTCAACAACTGGAATTGACTCGTCCGAACCATACCGAATCTTCATTTTAATCAACGCATCTCCCAACCCCATTGTTCCAACACCAATTCTTCGCTCCCCATTAAGTTGCGCTTCTCTAATTCCTTCAAAGATGTAGATGTCTCCATCAACTACATTATCCAAAAACCTTACTGCCACTCTTGTGTGATCTGCCAAGGATTCATAATCCATTTCCCCTTGATCATTAACAAATGCTGCAAGATTTAACGAACCAAGGTTGCAAACACCGTATGGTGGAAGCGGTTCTTCGCCACAATTTGAAACAACTATGCCATTTGCTGTAAATCTATGAACATTGCTTACCGTGATATCAAAAACATCTTCAATCCCGTCTTCTTCTAAGCGGTCGAATGTCGCCAAAAAGGAAGCTTTATATGGTCCCCTTTCGTAAATTGCAAGACTGGAACGAAGCTTTTCTTGTTTTTCTTCTTGCAAAAATCCGATCAGCGCAGCAAATTTTGAAATTCCGTCTTTTGAAATAATTAAGTCGTGATAGGCCTTTGTGTTATATAACTTTTTGCCTCCTTTCCCATCAGGGAGGAGTCTTTTTTGATCAGTCCTTCTGTTGTAATATATTTTACTTATAATTCCAAAGTTAGTAAGCAGTCTTTGCACATTTACTAATAATTCTATGCTTATTGAAGTCAGCCTTACACTTACTCCCTTGTCTGGTGTTCCACAAACACAACCGTCACTTGAAAAAAGTCCTTGTAAGAATCCTCTTTGCAAAGTCTCAGAACCCATAAAAATCGATTCAGGAACAATGTGTTTTTTGCCGTAAGCAAACCCCAGTCTTGTTGCTATACGGTGAAGTCTTTCTGACTTAACAACAGCCTTGTTTTCTTTCTGAACAAATACTGGGCTAACCGAATAGTTTCTTGTTGTTAAGCCTTCAGCGCTGACCAGCGCTGATACTGCTGAGGCGAACATTGGTGCAAGTTCTTGTTTTTCATTTTGATAAAAGAAGAGTTCTGCTCTATCTTTCTTCATTGATCCGTCTCCAACCAACCATCCCCAAACCCGACCTTCTTCTAGTGTTCCCCTCGTGCCAAATGCGCCACGATTGGACAAAAGCAATTTATCTCCCTTTATTAATTTTCCAGCTTCAACCATCCCTTTTGATGTGTAAACTTTATGGTCCTCCGTCAGGCGAAGTTCATAACCTTCTAGTGTATGCAGCTTATAAACCCTTTTTATTCCAGTTAAAACAGGAGGCGAAGCCAAATACCCCTTACCGTCAACCACAGCCATAAACGGTCTACCGGCGCTATACAAATCTCCCATTCTCGCCATACCCATATTTGTTGTCACTAAGGTATCTCCAGTAACACAAGGATTGGTACAAATAAGGCGATTAAAATACCAAGTACTTGAAAGTTTATTTGTTCGCTCCATAAAATGAAGCCCAGGTTCGGCCGAAGTCCACGCAGCTTCACAAATTAAATCCCAAAGATAACGGGCTCTAATTGTCTTATGAATTTTTACTTTTTTACCAGCAGCTATCCAATTTTCCAAAACTCCATCCCAAACAGCATCGTATTCAGGATCATCCAAGTCAGGAAAAAGAAGTGGCCAATCCTCATCGCGTTTAACTGCTTCCATCAAACGATCCGAAACGCAAACAGATAAATTTGCTCCAGGAATCCGTGTCAAATCTTTCTTGATAGTTATGAACTCCTCAATGTCAGGATGCCAATCCCAAAGCATCAACATTAATGCGCCACGTCGAGTTCCGCCCTGTTGAATAACATCATGTGTTGCTACCGAGTACAATTCAGCCCAATTCATTGGACCTGAAGAAAAACCGTTTACTTTTTTAACACGTGCACCTCGGGGCCTTAAACTTGATAAGTTAATCCCCGCCCCCCCACCTCTGGCCATAATATCAATCATTTGGGCCAAGTTTTCCATTATCCCGTGGCGTGAATCTTTCGGCGAGGGCAAAACATAACAGTTGTAGTAAGTAACATCAAACCCCGTTCCAGCCCCTGCCAAGATTCTTCCACCAGGAACAAATTTGAAGTCTTGCATCGCTTGACAAAATTTCCCTTCCCATTCTTTTTGCTTGTCATTAGTTTTTTCAATTCTTGAAACAGCTTTAGCGATTCTTCTCCACATTTGCTCCGGGTATTTCTCAAGAGGAGCACCCGCATCGTCTTTTAGGGAATATCGGTCAAGGAAAACTTTTTGAGCAATGCCTTCCATTTGTGTTCCATGCTCTAGGGGGTCAGGATTGACTCGAACTAACGTAGGATTTTTTTGTATTATTGGCGGAAAGTAAACTCCATTTCCGTTTCCATCTTTTCTCTTGTTTTCTTTTTTCTGGCCTTCTGCTTGGGAAGTTATTGCTATTTGTTTTTGCATATTTTGTTACTAGTGTGCGAAAAATTTGTTAAACTTTTTAAAGAAAGTTTCACGTCTGCATAATCCAATAATAAATCCTTGCTGTCAACTGCAAACTTCTATATCACACCAAATCACTTCACGCACTGCCCAAGGCTGTAAAATTTTGTAACAATAATGGAGAACTCAAGGCTGGTTTTTGGGTGCTGGTCTTTGTTTTTCGTTTAACCCATGAACAGATTTTTCATAAATGCTTTTTGGCACATCCATTATTTGGTTTAAGCCGGGTTTTGCGTCCTCCGGAGAATTATCCATTGACTGCCTGATAATTTCCATGTGTTTTAATGAAGCACTTGCTAGTTTTTCCAAAAAATCCCCTGTGTTTACTCCTTTTTTACTGGCTGCCTCTTGCTCTTTATACGCACTTTCCAAATACTGTTCGGCCTTCAATGCCGTTGGAACCCCCAAGTTTGCATTTCCGTTTTTTATCAACCTTTGGGCCATCAAAATCCTTTTGTCTGCAAATAATAAATATAACTCTGCTCGTCGGACCGGATCTCGGTTTACAAATATCCAAGCCCAGTCTCTTAATGCTTTGGTAGGCCATAAAATGTGGTCAGGTAAAACACTTCCCGGATACGGGAGTGGATATTCAATTTCTTCAGTTAAGTCTTTGTTTATGACAACACTGGCAGGTTGAGTAAAATTATATGTTGGAGTTGCTGATTTGAATATAGAAACAAGAAGTACAAAACAGGCAATGAATAAAACTGTAATTCTCCCAGCCAAACGAGCCATATTCCAAGGTAAACACCATCTTAGTTGAAGGCACTCTTCGTGTCAAGAAAATCTGTGTTCTCGAGGCAAAATATTACACTCTAGAAGAGACATCTCTATTGCCTCAATAACAAGCTCCACACGTTTTCTTGCTTGGGCAAGATCTATAAAATTTTTTTCTTTTGGGAACCAGTGAAAAATAATGTTTCTGGATTCTTTCCACACATTCCAAAGAAATTGGGGAAGTTGTGCGGATTGGCACAACTTTGTTAAATCATCATATACCCAGGAATCGTTTCTAAACCTTTTTGGCAAACCCGGATTTAATGATTTACCAATTCTGAAGTGGTCACTTTCATATTGAAACTTATTAATCAAGCCAAGGTCTAAAAACAACTTTTTTAAAAATCCTTCGTATGCTTTGGCAATAGGAAATGCTATAAATGCATAGTCGTGAAAATTATCCACACCATTTTCTTCGCGTGCTAAAAGCAGCAAAGATTCCTCAATCAAGCACCTTTGCCCCTCCTCAAGGTAACTCCACCAAACTTTTTGTTTAATCTCCTGAATGTCCATTTTTAATACTAGTAATTACATTATAATACTTCACCAACTATCAAACAAAAGCATTTTTTTGTACGAACAGTTTAAATTTCGTATAATGGATACCATGTCCAAATTTACCCACCTTAAAACATTGCCTCCAGTAAAGACTCTTTGGAGATTTGCAAAAAAGAAGAAAGTTTCACTCCCTTTCTTTATTTTCTCTTTTTCATTTTTTGTTTTAATTTACATATACTGGGGACTTCCCTTCCCAACACAACTTACCTCTGAGGCACGCAACCCAGTTTCTACTCAACTTCTGGACAGAAACGGAAGGCTAATCTACGAGATATTTGAAGAAAAGCGAAGAACGCCAATTAATATTCAAGAGCTTCCTCCTTACGTTGCCCAAGCAACGATTGCAATAGAAGACAAGGATTTCTACAAACACCATGGTTTGTCGCTAACCGGCATTGGGCGAGCGTTCTTAAAAACCACCACTCAAGGCGAGCTGCAAGGTGGGTCAACAATTACTCAACAGTTAGTCAAAACCACTCTATTATCGCCCGAGCGCACAGTTAAAAGAAAAATCAGGGAACTAACATTAACTCTAATTATTGAAACGCTTTATCCTAAAGACAAGATACTTGAAATGTATTTAAATAATGTCCCCTATGGAGGAACAGCCTGGGGTATTGAGTCGGCTGCTCATACCTATTTTGGCAAAAATGCAAAAGACTTAAGTTTGCCTGAGGCCGCAATAATTGCCGGTTTGCCTGCTGCACCAACTCGTTTTTCTCCGCTTGGAGCCCACCCTGAACTTGCATTAGACCGTCAAAAATTAGTTCTTAAGAGAATGGTTGAAGACGGGTACATTTCTCAAGAAGAAGCTGAGCGAGCTGAGAATAAACAACTTAGTTTTATAAAACAAGATAATATTAAAGCTCCACATTTTGCACTTTGGGTAAAAGAACAATTAGTAGAAAAGTATGGAGAACATCAAGTTGAGCGAGGAGGTTTAAGGGTTAAAACAACGCTGGACTTGGAGCTTCAGGATTTTGCCCAACAAACAATCGCTACAGAAGTTGGAAAACTTAAAAAAGAGAACGTTGGTAATGGCGCCGCAATCATTACAAATCCAAAAACTGGAGAAATATATGCAATGATTGGCTCAAAAGATTATTTTGCGCAAGATGAGGACGGGAAGGTAAATATTGTCTTGAGCAAACGTCAGCCCGGATCTTCAATCAAGCCACTAAATTATGCGCTTGCCCTGTCAAATGGGAATATAACACCTGCCACCCCACTGGCCGACGTGCCTTCTTGTTTTACTAATCCTGGCCAACCTTTGTATTGTCCAGTCAACTATAACCATTCATTTAACGGCGCCGTCCAAGCACGGTTTGCTCTTGGAAACTCTCTAAATATCCCAGCAGTTCGAGTCCTAGCGTTAAATGGCGTCTCTGAATTTGTCGACTTTGCAAGAAAAATGGGGATCTCAACATTTGAGGACCCTTCAAAATATGGTTTGTCACTGACCTTGGGAGGAGGAGAAGTAAAAATGATAGATATGGCCAAAGCATTTGGTGCATTTGCCAACGGCGGCTTGCGACAAGAACCAGTTTCAATACTTGAAGTTAAAGATTGGCAAGGGAGTGTGTTTGAAGAAAATCAAATAAAAGAAGGAGACCGCGTATTGCCCATGGAAGTTTCCTATTTAATCTCACATGTGCTGCTTGATAACAACGCACGATCCGCAACTTTTGGAACAACATCATACCTTATTGTTGGAAACCACCCTGAGGTCTCTGTTAAAACCGGAACTACACAAAATTTACGCGACAACTGGACAATTGGATATAGTCCGGAAGTGGTTGTTGCAACATGGGTTGGAAACAATGATAACGAGGAAATGTCGCGTATCGCCTCGGGTGTAACAGGCGCTGCTCCAATTTGGAATAAGCTTATAAAACGAGCGCTTGACCGGATTGAGGCAGGAGAACTGGGAGGTACTGGGGAACAGCTTAACAAACATGCCCACATTTGGCCAAACAAACCCGGAAGTGTTATTGGAACAAACGTTTGCGCAACAACAGGATCCCTTCCACCCGGAGGATCCCTTAATCCCGAAGACCCAAACCAACCAACGGATCCCGGATGCCCTATTCGATTTGAATTTTTCTTGCAAGATTTTCCACCCAAAACCTCTGAACCATTAACTCGCCAAGTTTCAGTTTTTAAGGACTCCCAAATGCTGTCGCCCGAAAATGCTGCGCCTGAGGAAATAGAAATTAAAGACCATCAGGTATTTTTAGATCCCTTGGGTACCCCAGTTTGCCTTGACTGCCCAACTCCTAACTGGCCAGTAACAATAAACCCAGCAAACGTCATTCAACAAACAACCACATTCGTTTCAACCCCATCACCCACATCGTTCCAACAAGGAAAAATCGAAGAATAATTTTTCCCCCTACCCAATCTTAAGTCTGACCTGTAAAATCAAGCCGAATTATGCCGGGAGACAAGTTCTCTTTCAGGGTGAAATCCGGCTTGACAAAAGTCGAATCGGGTAGCCGGCTATCTGCCGAGACAAAAAGGGCAGTTAAAAAACTGCTCTTTGTTTTTGTTGCCTTCTTGAATCTGCTGGGGAAACCTTTATTCCTATTGTTGTCAGGTATCTTAATAGTCCTTGTTAGGATAATATACAAAATTAGTCAACTAAAAATTTCTCCATACCCTGTCATCCTGAGCAAAGCGAATGACCTCTTGCGTATGCAAGGCATTCTGGAACTAATCCAGAGGTTGTTCGTCGCCTACAGCAAACTCAGAATGAAAGCTCCAAAATTTATAATCCCACTTCCTCGTTTGCACTTTCTTCCTGTTCTTCCAAGAAAAAAAATTATATTAGTTTTGAGTTTGATCATTACTATAACCATAATCGCAAATGGATGGCTTCTTGCTTTAAAAGATCTTCCCCAACCCGGCCAGTTGATCACCAGAAACCAAATTCTTTCAACAAAAATATATGACCGCAATGGCAATTTATTATTTAAGTTTTTTAAAAACCAAAACAGAACCCTGGTAAAACTTGAAGAAGTGCCTGTTTTTGCACGCCTTGCAACAATTGCGATTGAGGACTCTGATTTTTATTCACATCCTGGATTCTCAATAAAAGGAATGACTCGGGCAATTTTCAAAAACATTACACGGGGTGAGCTGACAGGAGGGTCAACAATAACCCAACAAGTTGTTAAAAACACCTTACTTTCGCCTAAAAAAACCTTCAACAGAAAAATAAAAGAGCTTATCTTAGCAATCCAAGTTGAGATGGCATTCTCAAAAGACCAAATACTCGAGATGTATTTAAACGAGGTATCATACGGTGGTTCTTCATACGGGATCGAAGAAGCTTCCCAGTATTATTTTGGAAAACACGTACAAAGCTTAACACTTGCTGAAAGCGCACTGCTGGCTGGCCTTCCAAAAGCTCCAACCACATATTCGCCCTTCGGAGTAAATCCTCAAATGGCCAAAAACAGACAAAAAGAAGTTTTGCAAAGAATGGTTGAAGATAAATACATAAGCCAGCAAGAAGCAGACCAGGATTTCCAAGAAAACATAGAATTCATACCTCACAAAATCGGTATCGAAGCCCCACACTTTGTAATGTATGTCAAGCAACTTTTAGCACAAAAGTATGGGGAGGACGCAGTTGAAAAGGGGGGTCTTGAAGTAATCACAAGCCTAGACCTTAGTACGCAAAAAATGGCAGAGGGTGTTGTAGCCTTGGAAATGGAAAAAATAAAGAAATTGGGAATTTCAAATGGAGCTGCACTCATTACTCGGGCAGGAACTGGGGAAATTTTAGCAATGGTCGGATCAAAAGATTATTTTGATACAAAAAACGACGGCAATTATAATGTCGCAACGGCGCTAAGACAACCCGGTTCGTCAATTAAACCTGTCAACTATTCATATGCCATCGAGAGCCAACGCTTTACAGCAGCTTCGATCATTTCAGATACACCCATCACCTACCACATTCCCGGTTCTGAGTCCTACACCCCCCACAACTACGACAGCACATATCGTGGAAATGTGACACTCCGCATGGCTCTCGCGTCATCACTAAACGTTCCTGCAGTTAAAATCTTGGCATCATATGGCGTACGCAAGATGATAGAACAAGCCCAAAATCTGGGGATAACAACCTGGGAAGACCAGTCAAGATTTGGGTTGTCACTCACCCTGGGCGGCGGAGAAGTAAAAATGATTGACATGAACACAGCTTACGGAACTTTTGCTAATTATGGACGAAGGGTTGACTCAAACCCGATTGTAAAAATTACGGACTATCGCGGACAGGTCATTGAAGAAAATACGTGTATTCCACGTTTTGAAGGAACATTTCAGCAGTCTAATTCAATTACCAGATTTCTTGTCCCTCCGGCCTTTGCTGCTGAGGCAAACGAAAATTGCGGAACACCAGCAATTGATCCAAGAGCTGCGTTTATAATCACTGATATCTTAAAAGACAACCGTGCACGCAGTCCGGTGTTCGGACCAAATTCTCAACTTGTTATAAAAGATCACCCAGAGGTTGCTGTAAAAACCGGAACAACTCAAAACCTCCGCGACAACTGGACAATTGGATACACAAAAGATTTTGTTGTCTCAACATGGGTTGGAAACAACAACAACACTCCAATGTCTTACGTTGCCTCAGGTGTAACGGGAGCCTCCCCAATTTGGCACAACATAATGACCAACCTTTTGGAGTACCTGCCACCCTACGAATGGGAAATCCCTGAAGGCATTGTCCAAGAAAATATTTGCCTCTCCACTGGAACTTTAGCTTGCGAAGGCTGTCAATCGCGCACGGAATACTTTATTGAAGGAACCCAACCCAAACAACACTGCGCGATTAAAAAAGAAGAAGAACCTCTGCCTTCGGGTGGACAAATACTCTAAGAATTTTCAATTTTCAAGCTCCAATTTTCAATGAATTTTCAAACTGTTTAGAATTTTGCAAATTGAGATTTGATTGAAAATTGAAAATTGTAAATTGAAAATTAGTCACTTATTTGTCTAGCATCACTTTTTGTCCAAACCCAAAATCCCCAATTCCACCCACAGAAAACGACGGCAATCTACCTTGCCCTTTGTACCAAAAGTAAGCGCTAAAAAGAAGTGTTGCAGCTAAAATTAGACCAACCAAAACTCTTTCTTTGTGAGTCCAAAGTTTTAGCTGCTGATCTTTTTTAACCCGCTCTTTTTTTTTGAAAAGATTCTTGACCTCCTGGCTTACTCCAAACTTCGGTGCTTCAAAACTAACCTTAAGCATTCTTCTATTTTACCACTTGATCGTAAACAAAGGGAGTTGTATATTCTTCAATTAAATGTCAAAAGAACAAAAGAGAAAAGAAAATTTACCCTATACTGATAAAACCCTTGCTCCTTTGAGAAGTGTTCTGGGAAATTCAGATTATTTAATCACAGCTACTCGCTCGCACCAAGTTGTCCTTTGTAAATCCACATACTTCCGAAACGACTACCAATTACCCGATAATGCAATTTGTGTTGTTATCGGAAAACCAGGCACAAGTCCGTCGGGACAGAACGATGAATACGACGAAGCAATAGTAATACTGTTTTCAGAAAACCCAGTCACAAAAATTTATGTTAAAACTAAAGAACCTCAGGTAACAAAACCTGATAAGAAACATCTCGTAAACAGAAAAAACAATACAGGAAGGCCAAAGTATGATTTTTATGCGGTACCCCCGGGGGAAGACGCAATAAAAATAATTGAACAAGTCACAAACTTTGTCCAAAAACACTCTTTTACTTCACCTTCTTTTCCTCATTGAGCCTGAGCAACTGCAATCCTAGAACTGGAGTCAGTAGCCTGAATTCTCTTGGAGAGCCAGGCTTCAGGATTAACTAAATCATTTGGTTTTTCGCCAGACAAAACTTTCACTATTGCGTCAACTGCCTGTTGAGTCATTTTTTCTCGAGCTTCAACTGTTGCTGAGGCGATGTGTGGAGTTAGTATCGCATTTTCCATTTGCATCATCTCAGGGTTTGTTGCCGGTTCGTTTTCATGTACATCTAAGCCTACTCCTCCCAATTTTCCAGAACGCAGGGCGTCCACTACTGCATGCTCGTCAATAATTGGCCCACGAGAAGTGTTAATTAGATACGCTCCATTTTTCATTTTTGCAATCGAATCTTTGTTGATTAAATGCCTGGTTTCGGAAGTTAATGGAACATGTAAAGACACAATGTCCGATTGTCCAAGTAAAGAATCTAAGTCTAAATATTCTACCCCCAATTCTTTCTCTTCATCTGTATCTTTATCTCTGTTATAGTAGACAACTCTCATGTTAAATCCCTTAGCGCGTCGGGCAACCATACTCCCTATTCTTCCCAAACCAATAATTCCCAATGTTTTGCTATAAACATCCCGCCCTAAGAAAATATGTGGTTCCCAACCTCTGTACGCCCCCTTATCTGCAAATTCACTCGACTCAACAACACGTCTCGACAAAGACAAAATTAAAGCCCAGGTAAACTCGGCAACCGCCTCATTAACCTCGTCCGACGGAGTATTACAAACCAAAATTCCGCGCTCCGTTGCCGCCTTAACATCAATATTGTCAAACCCCACGGCGTAGTTTGAAATTATTTTTAAGTTTGGACCCATTTGGTCCATCAATTCACCTGTCCAGCGCTCGGTTAAAAGCGTCAGTGCTGCCTCCGCCCCCTTGCCCATTTCAACAATTTCGTCAGCTGCCAATGGTCGGTCAAAAGGCGAGACAACCACTTCGTGGGTCTTTGCCAACTCTTCTAGCGCCTTCCCTGGAATTTGTCTTGTTACAAAAATTTTTGCCATATTTAAAATATTTAAATTAACTTTGGTTTTAACTCTATCCCGTACTTTCTACTAAACTCCTCCAAACCCGCTTTTGTCAACAACCCCGCGCGTGATCCAATCTGCCCAATTACAGAAGTAGCATTCAGTGTTCCCCAAACCATTGCTTCAGCTATTGGTTTTCCATAAATAGTTGCTGCCAAAAATCCTGTTGAGTAAGCATCGCCCGCCCCAGTAGACTCAACAACTGGCGCGTTTTGAGGCACGCCAACACGCCAAAACTCTTTCCCGTCAAACGATCCAACAGAGCCTTCCGCTCCGTCAGTAATAACAATTGTTTTTGCACCCGTCTCCCTTAGTTTTACAATTGATTCTTTTAAATCTTCCCCACCAACTAGCAACATCGCCTCCTGTTTGTTGAGTATCAGTAAGTCTGCTGCGGCGAGTATTGGCTTTAAATTTTCCAAACCTTCCCGAATTTGAAAAGAACCAGGACTAAAGGCAAGGCTAATATCGTACTTTTTCATATATTCAGGAATTTGTGTGTGAAAAATTTCGTGATTTTTGCCAACTGATGTGTAGTACGCCCACTTTACAGGTGGCAGCGGAGGAAAGCTATATTTTCTTGGCTCGTGATAGGCAAAAATTGTCCGCTCCTCTCCATAATCGATTATTGTTGAATAATTTGAGCGTCCACCCGATTCCATGACAACAAATTCAGTTGACACATCTTCATCTTCAAAAACTTTTTTTGTGTCTTGGGAATCTTGGTCGCTTCCCAATACCGTATAAATTGCAGTTTTTAAACCCAAACGCGCCGAGCCGATTGCATTATTCGCGGCATTCCCTGAAGCCAAAACCCGGGTCATCTTTGAAACCGGGATTTTGCTACCGTATTCAAAACAGATCAAACATTTCTCTTGATCTACCCGGCACATTGACTCCGTGTCGGTTGTATCAACTTCCAAGAGAACATCAGTTATGGAATCCCCAATGGAAATTAGATCGTACATAAACTTATGTGTATATGATTTCTGCCAACTTTTTTGCAACCTCTATTGGCTCTTTTGCTTGCCAAATGTTGCGCCCCACTGCCAAGCCTGCCGCACCTGCTTCAATAACTTCTTTTGCCATCTGATAAATTCCTGTTTCTGTATCTGTATCTTTATCGATGTCGAGTTTGGGTCCACCAGCAACAAATACCTTTGTTTTTCCTGCTGCGGCAACTACTTTTTTAAAAGACTCAACATCTCCAGTATATTTAACTTTCACGCCGTCACAATTTAACTCCAAACCCAATCTTGCCGCATATGCCTCTTTATCTGTATCTTTATCAACACATTCTCCTCTAAGGTACATCCAACCAATTACAGCCAAACCCTTTTTGTGTGCTTCTTCCTCAATCTTGCTAAATTCCTGGATCATTTGCTCTTCGTGCTTTGACCCAACATAAATTGTGTAGCCAACTCCAACTGCGCCCAATTCAATCGCTTCATCAACTGAACAGTTTTGCAGTGAAATAGGCTCCTTGTCCTCCTGAAACGCCGTCTTGCCATTCAGTTTTACAATCAGTGGAGCTTTCTTATTCTCTTTATCTTTATCTGTATTGTAATACTTCGCCGCTATCCCTTTTTGGCAAATTACTCCAGTAAAAAATCCCGAGTTTGCAATTTCCATAACCCATGCAGGGTCAACTGACCGTTCGTCAAAATCCGTCGGTCCATGTTCAAACCCATGGTCGTATGCCAACAGCAAACCTTTTCCGTTTTTTAATATTTGATCTAGAATTTGTAGGCTCATTTTTCTAATTCTCCATAAAGTTCGATTTTCCCGCAGCTATTACAAAAATAAGCTACTACTGGTTTTACTTTAATAAGACCAAATTTTTTGCCCAGTTTTTGAGCTGCCTTGAAAATTCCTGTACGTTTTGTCCAAAAACCTTCATCAATTACACCCTCCTCCATATTTATTTTACAATTCGGACACTTCATCAAACTTCACCTCCTCTTAGCAATAATTGCCAACACTTTTATTAGAATTATAAACCACCCGAAGGTTATAACTGCAGTTAATGCAGTTCCTGAATAAAATCCTGGTAGTAATTCGCAATATGGAGATTGGCCGAAGGTTTTGTTTTCAAGATAAAACTTTGCAATGCAATAAACTTTGGCAAGAATTAATTTGCTCCAGGTTGCAAAAATCCAAGCAACAATCAATGTCATTATTGCCTTTAATACCTTGTCGGATCTTTCAAGCGCTTGTTGCTTTTTAGCCATAAATAATAAGTTATTCTTCCTCTATCCCGGCTCTATCTCATTATCATTTCCCGATATTATCTCAATTGCATGCGAAGTTCCAATGCGGTCAGCACCAGCTCGAATTAGTGCAATTGCTTTTTCGTACGTATCAATCCCCCCTGCCACTTTTATTTTTGCTCTACCCCCAACAACTTTGTTTATAAGCTCAACCTCATCAACCGTTGGCCCCCTTTTACCCATTCCCGAATTTGTTTTAACAAAGTCGGCGCCAGATTCAACTACCAACTCAGATGCTTTCTTAATTTGCTCTGTTGTTAGCAACTCTGTTTCAATTATAAATTTAACGATTGCTTTTGAGCTTAATTCTTTTACGCGCGAAACTATTTCTTTCATCTCGACCAAAACTTCATCTTCTTTTCCACTTTTGAAAAGTCCCACATTCATGCAAAGATCCAATTCGTCTGCCCCATCTTGCACTGCTTCAACACACGAAGCAATTTTTGTATCTTTTGTGTCTTGCCCTAAGGGAAAAGAAACTGCAGTCCCAACAACTCCTATTGGTCCTAACTCTTCGCGAGCAAGCTTTACGTAACACGGGTTAACAAAAGCTGCATGGAAGCCATATTCAACGACTTTTTGACACAGTTCTTTGATTTGGCCAATTGTTGCGTCTTGATGGTGGTTTGCAAAATCTAAATAGTGGGTAACGTTTTCCATGTTATATTCTAAAAGGACTTTTCTTCTCGTGGTCGTGGTCTCCATTTTTTTCCATCATTTCTTCAAATTCTTTTATTGCAGGAACCACGTCTTGCGGCTCAACAACTATTTTGTAAACCTCCAGCTCTTGTTTCCTTATCTTCATCAGCCGAGTGATTTCTTCCATGATTGGGTACCAAAATCCGCCATACAAAATAAAGGGTTTGTGATGACCAAAGTAAAGACGCGCTAAAGCCCAAGCCATTGCAAATTCCGAAAGAGTTCCTGTTCCGCCATTAAAGATAATATACATGTCTCCCGCCTCAAGCATCCTTAGAGTCCGCTGGACATAATCAGGCAACTCATATAGCTCATCAACCTTGTTTTGCGGATCACGTCCTTCAAAAAAGGTCATGTCTCGGGGATAAAAAGTAATGCCAGTTACCTTTCCGCCGGAAGAATGGGCACCTTCAGTCGAGGCGCGCATAACACCAGGCCCCGCACCGTTTACAATCGTATATCCAGCCTTGGCAATTTCTGCCGACACATCATATGCATCTTTGTAAAGCGGGTCTTTGGGGTCTGACTCAGAAAACCCAAAAATGGCAATGTTTTTTATTGGCATAACTAAAGAATTTTTAATTTAAAATTGAAAATTAAACTTGCTCTCCAACTTTTATTGTCTGTTCCACCAAACGCGTTGTGTATCCCCACTCATTGTCATACCACGCCATCACCTTGACTAAATCTCCATCAATCACTCGAGTCAAGTTAAGGTCGACTATTGCCGATTCTGTTCGGCCCAGGATATCACTTGATACTAATTGCTCATCAGTTACAGCAACTATTCCTTTCCACCTTGGGTCGTCTGCAGCTTCTTTGAAAATATTGTTAATCTCCTCAACTGTTGTTGGTCGCGCGGTAACAAAAGTAAAATCTGTTATTGATCCACAAATTACAGGCACTCGAAGTGAGATGCCGTCAAAAAGCCCTTCCAGTTCTTTTACTGCTTTTGCTGCAGCGTGGGCTGCGCCGGTTGTTGTTGGAATAATGTTGTTGTAGGCTCTGGCGCGTCCCAAATCACTTGAATGTCCGCCAGGCGGCGATCCGTCAACTATATTTTGTTCTGCAGTTAAGGCATGGACCGTTGAAAGCGCAGCTTTTTTAATTCCAATTTTGGAAACCATGATCGCCGCAATTGGAGCAACACAATTTGTTGTGCAGGAGGCGTTTGAAATTATATTTTGCTCACCTTTGTATTCGTTTGCACCAAGAACATATGTACCGATAGAGTCGTCTTTGGCAGGTGCGGAGATTACAACTTTTTTAGCCCCACCAACAAAATGTTGTTTTGCGCCTTCACTTGACGTAAACACGCCAGTCGATTCAATAACAACATCGGCCTGGTATTTACTCCAAGGAATTCGCGATGGTTCGCGTTGTGCAAGCATTGGATACCGCTTGCCGTCAATTACCAGTGCTCCAATTTCAGGATCCACACTTCCCGAGTTTTCGATTTGTATTTGTTTCTCAAACTTTCCATAAACCGAGTCGTATCGAAGAAGATGCGCCCATCCGGCAACGTCTAGCGATCCCGAAGTATTAATTGCAACAATTTCTATTTGGTCAGAATAGTTTTGAAGTGCAACTCGAAACGTGAGTCGTCCAATTCTTCCAAAACCATTAATGGCAGCACAAACCATATAAGATAAAGATACAGAAACAGATAAAGATTAACAAGCCTATTTATTAATCAAGCCTGTTAGCATTTTACAAACCTCTAATTTTCGAAATTGAAAAGCCATTTTTCTGTATCTTTATCTTAACGCTTTCAGCCCCGGCAAATCGCCTTTTGCAATAAATTGAAGCATTGCACCACCTCCCGTTGAAACGTAATCCATTCTTTCAACTAAATTTAATTCTTTTAATGCCTTAATCGTATCTCCACCGCCCACTACCTTGTACCCTTTGGAATTTGCAATACTTTCGGCAATAATTTGCGTTCCATCCCAATATCCACGATCAACATCTCCCATCGGTCCGTTCCAAACTATTGTCCCCGCTCTTTTTATAACTTCAGTAAAGTTTTTTGCTGAGTCGGGCGTAATATCTTCTTTGTTGCTACCAAGAAGTGCGGCAACAACACAAGCTTTTCCATCTTTTTCCCGGCAATAGGACTTAGTCTTTTGCGGAAGAACGCCACCAACCAAAACCCAATCCGCGCGATCAAGTAATTTATCAATCAAAAACGCCTTATCCATTTTCCCACCACCAATTACAAAAACTACTGGCTCTTTTGGATTTGTTAACACCTTACTTAGCGCGCGAACTTCTTCCACTAGATGAAACCCCGCTGCCACATTCTTAGACTTAGACTTGGACTGCATTACTTCGGGCAGCGCAACTATTGAGGCTTGTTCTCTGTGGGAGGAGCCAAATGCATCGTTTATATAAACGTCACCTTGTTTTGCCAATTCCTTTGCAAAATTAATATCGTTTTTTTCTTCACCCTCATCAAACCTTAAATTTTCTCTAACAAAAATATGTCCTTTGTTGACTGTTTCTTCTCCCAACTCTTCTTTCAAAATTTCCATCAGTGCATCTCCAACCGGTCTTAGGCTTAAACTTGCGCTTAAACCATTCGGCCTCCCTTTGTGACCCAAAACAACTATTTGTTTACACTCATGCTCTATTAAATACTTAATGGTAGTAACAGAAGCCCTTAATCTAAAATCGTCTCCGGTGCTGTCCTTATCCGTATCTTTATCTATTGTTACATCCAAATCCAATCTTAAAAGAACTCTTTTGTTTTTGACGTCTAGATATTGAAGTGGGGGTAAATTCATACAACTAATATTAACACTACTTGGACGTTGGTACGGAATTGTGGTTGTTAATCAAACCCCTCCGCCAGTGCCAAAACAACCTTTTTGGGATTTTCTGATAAAACTATTGCCGAAGAAACTGCAACACCTTGAGCTCCCAACTCTAAACTTTTTGCCACATCTTCCTTGTCTTGTATTCCTGCTCCAACAACCAATGGGATTCTTGCTTCTTTTGCTATTTCAACAGCTTTTACAATCTCATCAGACTTCGCTTTTGCAACTGAAGTTTCTTTTGATGCAATAAGCTCTGGCGGTTCAAACGCAACGTACGTTGGCTTAAGCTTTGCTACTTTTTCCAACTCTTCAAGGTTTGACGCAAATACCAAAGTTCCAAGACCTGCTTTTTGACAACGTTTTATAACTTCTTTTAGTTGTCCACCTTCTAGTTTGTGTTCAGAATGGTTTAATAAAGTGCCAGTGGCACCTGCCTCACTCACAGCCTCTGGTGTAACCCACCCAGTAAATTGACCCTGTTCGGCGCTATCCACATGTTGTGCCCAGATGGTATAAAGTGTGGCAATTGTTGAAGACCTGATGTCTGTTGCTTGAACAACCGGAACAATAGGTATTTTTGTTGTTGCTTGACAGTTTGATAATATGCGCACCAACTCTACAGCCTTTACACCAGTTGCTTCTTTGTAAGTTTTGAAGTTAACGAAGATCATAAATTAAGAATACCACTTAAACAGGCAATATTGTAGTCATCAACCAAACCAAAACGACTCCCCCAATAAATAAGCTGGACTGGTGCCAAGGAATATCCTTTTGTTCTTCCTGAACCTCCGGAAGAAGGTCGGATAGCGAGATATAAAGAAATAACCCACCAGCGATTGCCAAGAGCGAGACCAAGCTGTTTTCAAAATTGGCAGAAAACAAAAGAGCCACGCCTGCACCCAAAAATGTAGACATTGCTGAAAGTAAATTAACTAGGATTATTTTTGGTTTTTTCCATCCAGCGGCAAGCATCAAACCAAAGTCTCCCATCTCGTGGGGCAGCTCGTGCAAAAAAGTAGCAACGGCGACCACAAAGCCCAATTTCGGGTCGACTAAAAATGCCGTAGCGATTGCTAGCCCATCTATAAAATTGTGGATTGTGTCACCTGAGATAACCAAAGGAAGAGAAGTTTTAAGAGTCTTTACGTGGCCTTCATGGTGGTGCAAATGCAGCAAGAACTGTTCAAACAAGAAAGCTACAACCACTACCAACAAGACAAGTTGTAATACCACTCTTACATTCGACCCCTCAATTGCCTCAGGTAAGATATCAAGCAACGACACTGCAAGCATCACACCAGCTGCAAAAGGTATTGCATGGATTGATAATACTTTTGCAAGTTTCTCCTGAGACAAAAGAAAAATACCACCAATTAATCCTGCCACACTCCCCAATGTTGTTAGCCCTATTACTGAAAGAATAGTTTCCACACAATGAGGATATCACAGTCGAATAACCATTTTCACACTATGTCTCTTTAAGAACATAACCGAACCCGCGAATAGAGTGGAGTAATTTTTTGGTACGATTACTGTCAATCTTTTTACGAAGATATCCCATGTAAACATCAACAACCCGAGTGTCGACGTCCTCTGAGTAATACCATACTTTGTTTAAGATAGCGTCACGAGTTAAGACACGGCCCTTGTTAGTCATTAAATATTGGAGTAGTTTAAATTCCTGGGGAGTCAACTTAATTTGTCTGCCTCTTCTGTGCACTTCAAAAGTAGTGTTATCAAGCTCTAAGTCTGCCACCTTCAATTTTTCATCTATGTTATTTCTAAACCTCAATCTTGCTCTAACCCTTGCCAAAAGCTCATCGACGACAAATGGTTTAGTTATGTAGTCGTCAGCCCCAAGATTAAGTCCTTTGATAACATCGGGTGTGGTATCTCGCGCGGTTAAGATAATTATGCGCATTTCTGGGTGTTTTTTCCTTATTTCAAGGCAAACACTTTCGCCGCTCATTACAGGAAGTCCAAGGTCCAGTACTACCAAATCAAAATCGTTTGAATTAACAAGCTTTAAGACTTCTACCCCGTCTGAGGCAGTCTTCACAAAGTAGCCTGCTTCAACAAAGAGTTCTTTAAGAGAGTCTCTCAAATCTTTGTCGTCTTCAACAATTAAAATTTTGTATACCATTATTGCTTCCTATTTCGCCAGCTTCCTTACACATTATACACAAAATTCTTAAAAAATCTAGCGGCAATTTTTGATTTTCTTACACAATTTTAACACTTACTGCTTTCTTACTTTCTTCTTACCGGCTGCTCACTTGCAAGCAATAATATGTAACTCAAATCATGTTTGCCCTCTTGAAAAATTTAGCTCTTCAACACGAACGCTCTACTTTTTTTGCCAACCCACCAGGACGCGGACGAACAGGTCGAGGAGGTGGGTAGGAAAAACCAAACTCATATAATCCTAGCAGCGAAACATACGGTCTAAGTGCCGCATGTTTTGTATTGGAAGAGCCTAATCTAAATAATCCTGAAGTTTTTTGCGGCGTGATGGGTGCTTTAACTTACGAAGAGCCTTTGCTTCAATTTGACGAATTCTCTCACGGGTAACACCAAACTCTCGTCCAACTTCCTCCAAAGTCATTGGCTTGCTACCGTTTATTCCAAATCTTAATTTCAACACCCTCGACTCTCTATCTGTTAAAGTTGAAAAAACTTCTTCCAAGCTTTCTTTTAACAATTCTCGCGATGCTTGGTCAACTGGAGAAGGTTGAGTTGTATCTTCGATAAAGTCTCCAAGTAAACTGTCTTCTTCTTCTCCGACCTTTGCATCAATTGAAGTAACCTCCTGGGCAATTTTGAAAATTTCTCGAACTCTGTCTGAGGACATCCCCATCTCGTCAGCTATCTCCTCAGGAGTAGGCTCCCGACCTAATTCTTGCATCAGCTTTCGAGAAACCCGGAAAAGTTTATTGATTGTCTCCACCATATGAACTGGGATTCTAATAGTTCGAGCTTGGTCTGCAATTGCACGTGTTATTGCCTGTCTAATCCACCAAGTTGCATAGGTTGAAAATTTATAACCCTTGCGCCAATCGTATTTTTCAACAGCTCGAATCAACCCTTGATTACCTTCTTGAATTAAATCAAGGAGTGTTAATCCTCGCCCTACATATTTTTTTGCAATTGAAACAACCAAACGAAGGTTGGCCTGAGTCAAACGCTCTTTTGCCTTCTTGTCATTTTTCTCAATCTTTTTTGCTAAATCCACCTCTTCTTCTGAAGAAATAAGCCTGAATCTTCCTATTTCCCGAAGATATTGACGTACGGGGTCAGTGGACGTACCTTCCTCAAGCCGGGTTAGCACCTCTATCTCGCGCTCCAAAACATCCAAAGACTTTGAATCTTCTGTTAGATCACCCTCTGTAACTGATTCAAAAACGTCAACGCCCTCCCCTAAAAGCTTAAAATAAAGCTCTTCCAACTCCTCAAGCCTGTCTTCTGCGTCAGGAAAAGCCTCGAGTATTTCCTCTTGAGTCAAAAAGCCCTGAGACTTCCCTTTTTCAAAAAGCGCTAGTGTTTGCTTCCTAAGTTTTGCCATACACGAAAAGGGCAACAAAGCCCTTCTTTCCTATTATACCCCTAGTTTTCAAGCTCAGTCAACTTTTTACTAAGCTCGGTTAAGTTCTCTTCCAGCACACCTACTTCTTCTTCAGTTCCACCCTTTTCAGTTTTTTTAATCCTCTCAGCTATATCAGAAATTTTTTCGCGCGTATCTAATACTTCTAAGGATTTAAGGGTGTTTGTAATTTCTTCATTAATTGAGCTTATATCTTGCAAATCTATTCCTAAATCAACCAAATAAGTATCTGCAAATATATTTCTTAATTCATCAGGTATTGATTCGGAAAAGTGGGCCAAATCACTACTTTTAGCCAATTCGGAAACCAACCTTATTAATCCTGGGGTTGCTATTAGACTTATAAACTTTGAATCCATCAACAATTTAGAATTAGTTTGAACAACCAAACCTATAAGACGCTCTTCAAGTAACTGTCTTCTTTGTTTAGTTTCAACAACAGGAGTTGGGTGCTCCCACTTTAAAAACGGTTGGACTGACAACTTTGAAATTTGCGCAATAACCGAATTTTCTGGAACGTCTAACTTTTCTGCAACAATCCTTGCGTAATGTGCCTTAACTATCTCGTCTGTAATGTTTGACAAAATTGGGACCAGTTGCCTGCTTATTCCTGCTTTGCCTTCTGCAGTTTTTGGATCAAAGCGCGAAAACACCGATTCTACAAAAAAATCATAAACCCCAACAGACTCCAAAATTGCTTTTTTCCATCCATCGGGATCTTTTTGGGCATACTCGTCTGGATCTTTAAAATTTCCTAAACTTGCAACCCTGACTTCAAGCCCCCTCACTTCCGCAGTTTGAATTCCACGACGAGCAGCTTGGTCGCCTGCCAAATCGGAATCTAAAGCTAAAACAACCTTCGAGCAAAATCGGGAAAGAAGCATTACCTGTTCATCAGTCAAAGCTGATCCTTTTATCGCAACTACATTTTTAACACCTGCTTGCCATGAAGAAATACAATCAAACTCACCTTCAACAACGATTGTAAGCCCTGCTTTTTTTATCTCTTGTTTGGCAAGGTCTAAGCCAAACAACAGATTGCCTTTCTTGTAAACTTTCGTCTCGGAGGTGTTGATATATTTTGCAACTTCATTTTTGTTTTCAATAATTCTTCCAGCAAACCCTAAAACATTGCCAAAATGATCTTTTAGTGGAAACATCAACCGATCTCTAAAACGATCGAAATACCGTCCATCTTTTTTGTAAACAATGCCAGCCTTTTCCAATAATTCAAGTTTGTACCCTTTTTTCTTATTCAAAAAGTTGAGGGTTACGTCAGGGGTAGAAGGCGCAAAACCGAGTTTAAACGCTTTTGCCGTTTCATTATTAATTCCTCGCTTGTTAAGATACGCCAGGGCTTTCTTCCCAAGTTGGTGCGAAAACAGCAAATAATGATAAAACTCAGAAACATAATAATTTAGTTTATAAAGCTCTTCTTTTTCCTCAGAGCCAGAAAACCCTTTCAGCTGTTTCAGTTTTATTCCCACCCTGTCTGCTAAAATTTTTAACGCTTGAGAAAAATCTACTTTTTCATACTCCATCAAAAAGCGATATGAGTCTCCCCCAGCTGAACAGCCAAAACATTTATAAATTTGAAGCTCCGGGGAAACAACAAAAGAAGGAGTTTTTTCTTGGTGGAAAGGACAGTTCCCTTTATAGTGCCTTCCTGCCTTTTTTAAAGTCACATATTCGCCAACAAGCTCTACTATGTCAACCTTGCTTTTTATCTCCTCAATCTGGTCCATCTTGTTACATAATACCCTAGTAAAGCAACTAAAGATTGATGACAGCCATTCGGGACCAGGTTGAAACAGGCTGAGGGTCAAATTAATAGGTTTTAATCCGAGCTTACAAAATACAACGGCAGCCGATACTTTCTTGCAAAGAAAATTAATATATCTTTCTCGCTCACTCCCCTCGCGGGCTTTCCTACTATTTTTTCCAATTCTGCACTTGCTATCCGTTCCATCCTATCTGCTCTCTCTTGTTCTAAAACTCTAGCCTCTTCCCTAACTGATTTCGACCACTCTTCTCTATTAACTCGTCCCCTTTCCTCATCTGCCGCCTTGATTTTATCTAATTCAAACCCAAAGTAACTACTCAATAAATGGACTGCAAAATTATAGCTGTTGGGAAGTGAGTCGGGGTGTTTTTTCTAACTAGCCCACCTGCGAACTTCGATTGTTTTAAATATTTCTTCTCTTTCGGCAACAAAATACCCTTAATTTTTTCTGTTTTGATTCTAATCGGAGACAATGATTCATTTGTTACAATACAACCGTTCCTTGCACCCAGGTTTTCACTCAGCTTTTATCTGCGAACCACCAATCTCTTTGAATTTTTCTATCGTGGCTTTTTTAAGATACTGATAACTAAAATCTTCCATCAGCCGATCAAACCTTGTGGTGTTAAAATTTCCCGACCGAGTTTGAAACAAGCGGTTTCTATCGAGAAAAAGCACATCATTTTCACTAAATCTCTTGCCCTTGAACGGATTATTTACACTTACTCTCAAATCAGGACTGTTATCCTTGGGCTTTAATGGGTCAACTCTTATAAATTTTGGTCATTAACGATAATGGATGATAAATAGGTTTTACTTTCTTTCGATCTAACGCCAGCTTCAAATGAAAAGCCATTGGCCTTAAACGAACCCTTGGGCATTGTTCCGTCAACTTCAAATTCTTCATCGGAATAAATGTTTATCTCAATTTTCTTGCTTGTGTCGTTAAAATTATCTACTCCAAAATTCTCTGTTTTGTATTCAAGAATCGGGAGGGCAAAAGCGTCTAAAAGAGCGGTTTTACCACTTCCATCTTCACCTACAAATACATTAAGCCCCGAACCTCATTTGTGCCGTCGGGTGTATTTATGTTGTCAATTTCAAAATCCTTGTCCGACGGGAAAAGTCTGAAATTCTTGATTGTAATTTTTTTGATAAACATAATATCCCATTAAATAGATTTAGTGATTTTGTAATTTTTTTTATCAAGTAATTTCAAATCGCCTTTACTTTTCCAAATTTCCTTAAAATCTTTGTTTCTCATTGTTCTAATATGTCCGAGATAAACGGAAACAAAATGACCGTTAATTTTAGTTTCCTTTGCTGCCTTTGTATTTTTTTCAGCAATTTTTACATAGTCGGAATCCAGCTCAATACCAATATATTTTCTGCCCAATTTTTTTGCGGCAACCGCAGTTGTACCCGTTCCCATAAAGGGATCAAGTACAATGTCGCCCTCGTCCGTGGTCATTAGAATTAACCTTTCGAGTAGCGGAATAGGAAGCTGGCAAGGGTGCTCAGCTCTTCGTTTTTTGTGTCGTATTCTGTGAATGTCATTCCAAACATCAGAAAGAAGCGGCCCAAATCCATGCGCTTGATCTTTTTTTCCGCCATAATCTTTTAGAAATTCATCACAAGCCCTGCACCTCGGGTGCGGATATCTAATATCAAAAAATTTAAAATCTTTGTGAGATTTTGATTTTGTGTAATACGAAATTCCATAATGATTCGGCAATAAGGTTTTTCCCATTGGCGCGCCGCCCGAATTCCAAGCGATCCAATGTCTAAAATAGGCAATTTTATTCAAATGCTCTGCGTAATGAGAAAGCCAGCGAGGAATATTGTGAACAAAAATTGCCCCTGTTGGTTT
>Ga0155838_101_pt1 | contig 105549 bp, 116 predicted proteins | sample RifCSPlowO2_01_FD_107492 | JGI IMG/M metagenome (GOLD analysis project Ga0155838, IMG submission 107492) | Candidatus Blackburnbacteria bacterium RIFCSPLOWO2_01_FULL_40_20
AATTAAAGTTGTCCCACCCATTATTCTTGACCGGGTATCTGTAGATTTAGGTCCCTGGAGTGGATACCATCTGCTGGCTCAGTACCGAAATTTTAGAAGGAAAAGTACCAAAGTGTATACGACTTGTTTGTCGTTACTTCAAGAAGTCAAATGGATTGAGCCTTGAGTTCCCCGCCCTAACCTCAAAATGAAGATGTATCCCCGTCGAGCGACCAGTTGTTCCCATCTTCCCTATTGCTTGACCTTTAGACACTTTATCTCCCGGTTGAACATAATATTGCACCAAGTGACCATACAGTGTTCTGTATCCGTTACCGTGATCAATAACCACTCTATTTCCATAACCTGAATTATCCGGCCAACCAGCAACCATAATCACTCCAGAATCAGCAGCCAAGATATCGGGGGAAGATGAGTTTGCAATGTCTATGGCCCCGTGGTACCAAGAATAACTTTGGGTTATGCGACCCGATGTTGGCCAGACAAATGCGCCAGACCCCGTAACTGCGCCCGCAATCGGCACTTCGCGTCGAGCAATGGACGCCGGAATTTCTTGAGGTTTTATTCCCTCAGGTACAATTAAAGTCTGCCCTACTGCCAATGCAAAAGTCTCGTCATTCATAAAAGTATTAAACGGAAAATCAACAATTGGCTGAGCCTCAGCTTGATACTTTTTAGCAATTGAGTAAATCGTCTCACCCTTTTGCACTGTATGAGAAACCCCGGTAACCGGTAGGATTTGTAACTTTTGACCGGCTTTTAATGTTGCCTTTTTTGGTAAATTGTTTTGCCAAACAATAGTGTCTTGCGAGATTCCATAAGTTTGAGCAATTGAAGATATAGTATCCCCTTCTTTTACCGTATAGTCATAAACCTTATCGCGCGGCTTGTCCGAAACAAAAGTTGAGATATCGGGATTTTCTGTCGCTGCAGACAATACTGCACTCGGCGCGGCAAGCTGCCAAGGGTTTTGGCCGCCTGGCAACTCTTGGGAAATAACTGGGGCAATCATGACTCCAACCACGCTTAGCGTGGCCATGCCCGAATGAACAAACGGACGAGCCAGTTTTCCTCGTTGTTTATATAAAGATTCTGCAAATTTACCCTTTGTACGTTCAAAATGCAAAAAAGCGTTCTTCGTCGGAACGGACAAAAACTTCCACCACTCCGCTATGAATTCCTTGAGGTCTTGAAAAATGGATGCCACTTGTGACTATTGGTAGCACAAAAGAAGAAAGAAGTCAAAGAGAATTTTCAATTTACAATTTTCAGTGAAGTGCCAATTTACAAATTCCAAAGAGTTTGAAAATTCATTGAAAATTGAAAATTTAGACATTAGCCTTTAGCTAAAGTTTGAAAAAAATCTTTATTACTCTTAGTCTTCCTCAACCTTTCCAAGAAGGTCTCTGTTCTCTCCCCGTCTGGGATCAAATCGAACATTCGTCTTAAGGTTACAACTAATGGCATAATCTCCGGTCCATACAAAATTTCTTCCTGGCGAGTTCCGGATCGCGTTACATCAATCGCGGGATAAACTCGCCGGTCCGCCAACCTGCGATCAAGATGCAGCTCCATGTTACCTGTACCCTTAAATTCCTCATAAATCAAGTCGTCCATTCGGGAACCTGTATCCACCAGGGCTGTACCAATAATCGTTAGTGAAGGACCAATGTCCCCCTTCGCTCGCGCTACGGTGGGAACTCCGATATTCATCGGAGCAAAATTCCGAGCCGCTCCGAAGAATTTCTTTGCAGGATACAGCGCAACCGGATCAAAACCTCCGGTCAGTGTTCGACCGGATGTCGGCAAAGCCAAGTTGTAAGCACGCGCCAAGCGCGTAATTGAATCAAGTAATACTACCACTCTCATGCCACGTTCAACTAACCTCTTTGCTCGCTCCAAAGCTAACTCTGCAACACGTGTTTGGTCATCCGGTGCCTCATCAAAGTTGGAAGCTGCTACTTCTCCTTTACCACCAGTTACCTCGTCAATATGCATTTCAATATCAGTTACTTCCTCTGGTCTCTCCCCAATTAAAACTGCCATCAAATGAACTCCACCCTTCTCTCCTTCCGGATAATTTAGGGCTATACCCGAGGCAATATCTTTAAGCATTATTGTTTTACCAGCCTTAGGAGGAGAAACAATAAGACCTCTTTGCCCAAACCCGACGGGTGCAACAAGGTCAATAACTCGAGTTGTCAGCTTCTCTGGATCAGTTTCAAGCTTAATTTGTTCTTGAGGATGGATTGGTTTTAAGTCCTCGAACCGTGGCCTGTCTGTTTGTTGGTCAACTGGATCACCATTTACTTTCTCCACTTTTAAAAGTCCCCAAAAGCGTTCATTTTCCTTGGGTGAGCGTGCTTGTCCCCCAATTAAATCTCCAGCCCTAAGATTAAACCTTCTTATTTGGCTGGAAGAAATGTATACGCTTCGGGCTTCCAAGTTCGACGTAAAAGGCCGAAGAAGTCCGGACCCTTCCTCAGCAATATCCAAAACTCCTTCCAAATATTCTGTCGGTAGTCCGGCGTCTGGAATTGACCTTTCGTCATATTGCCTATATGGACGTCGCTGAAATGAAGAGTCATATCCTGACCCTTGCTCTGAAAATGAATCTTCCTGGGACGAATTATTCTGCCCCTCAGCTAGAGCATCTTTAACTGGTTTTGTATTATCTTGGGAATCCATTGAAATTAGTATCGTCCAAAGGATGACCCCTTTGGCGGAAATAGTAAACGGCAAAAGTAAATATTTTAAATCTTACTGATAGCTTAGCTGTTCACTATTGAGGTTACATTAAACTTACAGGAAAACAAAATTGAAAAAAGCAAACGTGGCCCGCCAAAACGCGAGGTTCGCCAAAGGCGACTTAACCTTTCCTGAAACGTGACCGCCTTATGCGACTTTACGTTTTGAGTTTAACACCACTAATATAAAGATGTCAAGTGATTAAACTCAAAATCGGCTCCTCGAGTGAGAATGAGTCGAGGCGTTTTACGCCTCAAGCCTGCTGTTGTCTACCTGAAGAGAGATGAGTCGGGACGTAAAATACTTCTTCCCTAAAGAGGGAAATGAGTCGCCTGCCCTACAACTCATTCCCCACTTTAAGGCAGATTGGTATTAACGTCCCGAGCCTGCTTGGAACGTATCCCGCTGAGCGGGACTTGACGTTCCCCTACAACTCATCCCTCATTTAGAAAGACAACCTGGCCCTACTTGACCCGTATGACGGGTCAACTCATTCTCCTTGAAAAGCCGATTATTTTCCAAGCTGCATTACGACTAAGCTTTGCCCCAATCTTCCCATTTCCTTAACTTGGCTTGCAGCTGACTCCGCCAGTTTTGTCTTCCCTTTCCCAAAAATCTTCTTCATTGCGATAAAACCTGTCAGTTTTGCCATATATTTATGTTTAAAGCATTTTAACACTTTTGTCAAGTACTTGTCAAACCTATAGAAAATATCCCCGAAAATATCCTTAGTCCTAGAGTAATAACTCCCTTAAACTCGTGGCTATATTTCGCATTTACTTCGTATGAAACTGTTCTTTGTGGAAAACTTGTTAATACGCTGGGGAATAACTTGTTACCTTGCTATTTTTCTACCTTAATTAATAATGAAGAACTTATCCACGTGTTTGTGATAGGTATTTTTTGATCGCCTCAATCACTGTTTTTGCTTCCCTCGAGGTAACAAACGTCTTGAAACCTAATCTTTTTGCTTCTTTGACTCTTCTATCAAGCTGTACTACTTCTCTTACTTCTCCTAATAACCCTACTTCTCCTATCGCCACAAGGCTCGGCAAGGGTTTGTTGTAAAAGGAAGAGGCAATAGACAAGGCAACTGCCAAGTCGGTTGCGGGCTCTGCAACTTTGATCCCCCCAACTGCGTTAACGTAAATATCATATTCCCACAAAGGCAAGCCAACACGGCGGGTTAAAACAGCAATTATTACCTCCAGCCGCCTTAAATCCATACCCGAGGCTGAGCGTTTGGGAAAAGCAAGTTTGGTTGAAGCAGTTAGCGCCTGAACTTCAAGCAGTAAAGGCCGCGTTCCTTCTATAATAGTAGTAGTACAAGACCCTGGAACTCCTTTCGTATTGCCCAAGAAAAGTTCCGAGGGGTTTCCCACTTCAAACAGTCCTTCTTGACCCATCGAAAAGATCCCCACCTCATCTGTTGCCCCAAACCTGTTTTTAATAGATCGCAATACTCTGAGCATCTCTCTTCTATCTCCTTCAAACCAAATAACCGAGTCAACCATATGTTCAAGTACTCGCGGTCCGGCAATCGAGCCTTCTTTATTAACGTGTCCCACAAGAAGCAGGGGTAATCCTATCCTCTTACAATAAGAAGAAAGACGAGCGGCGCATTCCCTAACTTGCCCAATAGACCCGGCCCCACCTGTTAAATCATTCGTTGTTAACGTTTGAATGGAGTCAACAATCATAAGACCCATATGCCCCATTTGACTCATTTGACTCAATATTTCATCAACGTCCGTTTCTTCCAAGACTAAAATATTTTTCCCTTTTGCACCAATTCTTTCGGCCCTATTGGCAATTTGGCCCGACGACTCCTCCCCTGCTACATAAACCACCTGTCCGTCGATATTGTTGGCAACTTGAAGCAAAAGTGTAGACTTTCCGATCCCCGGCTCGCCGGCCACAAGCGCGACCATCCCGGGAACTAAACCACCGCCGAGAACGCGATCAAGTTCTGCAATTTTTGTGGAAAGCCGTCTGGAGTAATCTTCTTTTTTTATCTGAGATAATAATATTGGAGCACGAGAAGTTGAATGTCCGATCTTAGACTTAGACTTAAACTGTCCAACTTCCGTTTCCACAAAGCTGTTCCAACTTCCACAGTCCGGACATTGTCCCATCCATTTGGGAGACGAGTGCCCACATTGCTGACAAACAAAAGCTATCGAGGAACGAGGCATTGAAAATTTTTTACTTGTATCCTATTGGTTTCACTTTTAATACCAATCCCAATCCAATTTTTCTGTTTTTCTTGTCGATTTCTTCAATAAAGCACTCAACTGTTTGCCCATCTTTAAGAGACATTCCTGACGGAATTTTTGAAGTTCTAAGTAATCCTTCAACCCCTGGTTCAAGTTCAACAAAAGCACCTGACTCGTTTATCTTAACCACCTTTCCTGAAACCTTACCATCAACCTTATACCTCTCAACCGCTTTCTGCCAAGGATCAACTTGAGCTTTCTTTATAGAAAGTGCAAGTTTGCCCAATTCTTTACCTATTACAACAACTTCAACGACCTCACCTTCCTTGACAATTTTTGCCGGATCAACTACTTTTTGCCAAGAAAGTTCAGACAAATGAACAAGGCCATCTAATGTGACATCCTTGCCGTTTTTTCCCGGAATTTTAATTTGAACAAAGGCTCCAAAATTTGCAATTCCAACAACCTTACCTTTAAGTTTTTCCCCGCTTTCTATTAGCTTAAGCGCGTCTATCTGTTCTTTAATCATCTCGGACTCAGAAACAGCGCGCTCCGACAAAACCAGCTTATTGCTGGCGCGATCCGACTCAACAATCTTGCCTTTGTATGTTTTTCCAACAGAGTTGGCAATATTTTTAGCAATACTTGCACTCATTTGTGAGATAGGAACAAATCCTTCAACTCCGCGAGTAACAACTGATAAACCACCGCGAGAAAACCCCAATACTTTAAATTCTACTTGCGCGTTTTCTTTAAAAGCATTCTCTAGCTCCACCCAGCCCGTTTCTTGTGCTGTGTCTCGAAGTGAAAGAAGTGCTTGCCCGTGCATTGTTTCAGAAACGACAACTGTTGCCGTTACTTTGTCTCCCGCAGATAATGTTTTTATAAAGTCTCGTGCTTCGTCAAATTGATCCTCAACAACAAGGCCTTCGGCCTTTGACCCAATATCAAGAATAACCATTCTACCGGTCACCTCAACAACTTTACCTTCAACTTTTTGCCCTACAACTACCCCTCCACGGAATTGACCAGTTTTAACAAGAAGTTGACCCATTAAATCGGAACTTGAAGTATTATCTTGTGTAAGTTGTGTTAGTTTAGGAATTTTTGATCCTTTTGACACTTAGCATTTCCATCCCGCTTGGCGGGTAGGAACGTGGTCCCCCGATTTATCGGGGGGCTTTACGTTCCACCTTTCCTTTCATTATATTAGAACGATTATATCAAACCTCTTGAAGAAAAACCATACAGATTTCTCTTTGGTTTTTATTCGGCAAGAAAACTATGAAGAATGGATCTTTTTAAATGGGGATATATTATATTCATATAATGCGAACTGGGGTAATCAATATGCCTGTAATCATTCGTACTGAACTTATATTTTACCTGCATAAAGCAACCTGGATTTTACCTTTGAAGAATGAATATCTAATTCTGTGAGTTTTGCGCTCGAGTCCCCCGGCCTTGAGTTATTTTCGCGAAAGGTTGCCCAATCACTATCGTCGCCGCTGAAGTGTTTCACTTCTCTGTTCGGAATGGCCCGCTTCGCCGATTGCTCAGCGAGGCGAGAAAGAGGTGGTTCCACAACGCATTAAAGACCGAAAGGCTTGAACGCAAAACTTGTTAAACAATTGTACTCTTACAAGTGAAGAGAGTCAGGGTTAAATTTTTTTGTCTATCGACTAATTAGTATGGATTGGCTAAAACTCTTACGAGCCTTACACCTTCCACCTATCAACCCGTCTCGCCTTGCGGCTGACGAGGTTCGCCTTTACAGGCGACCTGGTGTTCTTCCAGGAGTCTGACTCGCGCGTAGCGCGAGAAAATCCGAAATTCTAAATTACAAATCCGAAACAATATTCAATGTTCAAAATTCCAAATTCAAAACTGTTTTGAATTTTGGTCATTTGAATTTATGATTTGTTTCGAATTTCGTGTTTTGATATTCGAATTTCCTTGTGCTACGCACAAGTGTTGGATTTCTAATCTTGGGGTGGGCTTCCCGCTTAGATGCTTTCAGCGGTTATCCCATGGGAATGTAGCTACCCAGCGATGCTCTTGATAGAACAACTGGTACACTAGGGATTCCCTCGGCCAGGTCCTCTCGTCAACATGATCTTTTGTTACCAAAAGGTTAGACTATACCTTCACCCCGACTTTTACGTCGGGGGCTAGCGTTATTAAGCAAGTTTTCTTTTACAGATATCTTACTTCTCTCCTTTACCAAAATTGGTATTGGATCAGTCGTTACGGGGGTATGTCTTTGTGACAAATATTCCTTTACGATCTTACTTGTATACCGCTTCTTAACAGTAACGTAGTTAAGTTGAGAAATACGATCTGAAATTTTTGCAACTTCAAGTATATTCTCAGAACTATCTTTTAGAAATGCTAAAGCCTTTAAAACAAGTTTAGCTTGTTTTTTCTTGAACCGGATATATGGAAGCATTTGTGAAAGGATATTTTCTACCTGTTTAAATCCTTCGATTTTCAACTCCGTAATGCCATCATTACGAGTGTAGATATATCCTATCTCTAATCTCTTCCTTATCCAGCCAAGCTCTTGGTGGTGTCCAGTCTTTTGAGCAAACGAAATGATTGCCCTAACACGGAAACCCTGCTTAGCATTTTTACGAGGTTGCAATTGCAACCTAACACTACCATCACCATCAAAGAAGCCAGCAATGTAAGCTGCTACAAATTTGTTCACAAAGAGACCTTCCCTCGGTATTGTCCTGTACTTATATAGGACCATCAGAAACTATACAGGATTTCACCGATTTTAGCTAGTGTGACCTCGATAGTTACCCATCGAGGCAGCAATTCTTACTGTGGCTAACTCCCCTCAAAAATCCTCCGTTTGCACCGGATAGAGTCCGACATTGTTGTTATCACAATCTTCTAATCAACTGTGAGCCAACTAGTTTTGTATTCCTGTTGGCTCCCCCAATCGCTTGGGGGGTCCGACCATATCTTGTCCGTAGTACTACGGACTCTGGCGTATGGCCTGTGAGGATTCCGGTTTAATAAACCTTCAAGATTTCTTTTTTGGATATCTTCCTTTTACGAGTATTCATCGAGTAAGCAATATCCAAAACCTCTCTCATTCCGTCAGGCGTTAAGTGTTGCCTTGTGACGACAAGCTCTATGACACGCTTAAACTTTTCAAAGTTGCGCCTTTTTATAACTAGCCTTTCGTCAAAGAACGGAATAACTTTATCTTTGAGGCTCGATATATCCCTGACAATATATGCCAAGGACTTATCTGTCAGATCGCGTCGACTACCGTTCCTTTTTATGTACCCGCAACCCAACCGCTCCTTTAACTGCTCCAAAACAATCTTGCCGCTTGGGTTTTGTGACACTTTAAAAAAGTAAATTACTTGCCATCCGCTTTTCGTTCTACTTGTTCCGCGTGAGGGAACAATGCTAACCAAAAAGGATCCTTCTCCTTCGACAAAGCCAATGAAGTAATCGTCACTGATCTGAAATTTCATTAAAACCGGCCTTTCCTGCTGATAATCTCACCCCGCCAATTGGCGGGTGGGTAATAATTTTTACTAGTATACTAAGTATATTACCATTTGCAAGACTTTCCAGCATATAGCCAGATTTATCTCTTGTTGGGTAACAAGAGTCCTCTTTTTTAATAACAGAACCTCGTGTGAATATTTAGTGCAAAACGACAGAGGAAATCAGCTCGTTGTCAGTCACCAAATGTTAGGCGACTCAACTGATTCACATCGTTCTGAACCCAGCTCACGTAGCGCTTTAATGGGCGAACAGACCAACCCTTGGGACCTTCTCCAGCCCCAGGATGCGCTGAGCCGACATCGAGGTAGCGAACCGCGCCGTCTATATGGACTATCGGGCGCGACTACTCTGTTATCCCCGGGGTAGCTTTTATCCGTTAAGCCCGGTCCGATACCATATCGGACTCGGGGATCACTAGGACCTGCTTTCGCATCTGTTCGACCTGTCGGTCTCACAGTTAAGCTGGCTTGTGCCCTTACACATTGAGCTCCCGTTTCCATCGGGAGTAAGCCAACCTTTGTGCTCCTGCGTTACTTTTTAGCAGGACGCCGCCCCAGCGAAACTGCCCACCAAACACTGTTCCCGGACCCGTCTTCAGGGCCCTTGGGTAAGATCTGAAATTCACCAAAGAGAGGTATTACACTGTCCCCTTTGATTGCTCTCAGGGTCCCTCCTATTCTAGACAATTGGTAAACACAGCTCAATGCCAAGTTGCAGTAAAGCTCCACGGGGTCTTTTTGTCCTGGTGCAAATAGGCCGCGTCTTCACAGCCATCGCAATTTCGCCGAGTAGAAGCTCAAGACAGTTGTCAACTCGTGACGCCTTTCGTGCGGGTCGTAACTTACACGACAAGGAACTTCGCTTGTTTCCGTTACCACTAGACTCCTTGCTATCTAGGTTCTGCATGTCGCCATGCAGACCGAACCATATCTTGTCCCGATCTGATCGGGACTTCTGCGTGTGGTCTCTGAGGATTCTAGAAACTTGCGAGATTTTTTGACGTTCATTCGACCAGCAATTGATGCAATTTGTTCAATCCCCTCCAAAGTTAGATGCTTTTTCTCTTTAACAAGACTCATTATTTCTGCAAAGCACTCAAAATCTTGGTGCTTAGCAGTCTCAAGAGAATGATTCCTAAAAAACGGAATCACTTTCTTGCTGAGATCGTCAAGAGAACGGATGCAAAATCGATAAAGATTTTCTGAATGATTATCGTATCTTCTGTTTACGAAGATATTTCCACATCCAAAAAAGTTCTTTAACTTTCCAAGAGCATCCAAGCTCTTTTCTCCTTGGGCTATCACAAATTCAGGCATCACTTGCCAGCCTGTGGAACTCGTTTTGTTGCGGATTATACTTACAGAGAAGCAACCTTCTCCGTCTGTAAACCCTACAACCCATCCCGCTGTTACTAGCCTTTCCTGCTGATAGTCTGCGCTCGAAGCATTTTTAATTGAAGCTGTGGGCATTAAATTCAGTATTATCCGAATTTTTCCCAAAGTCAATTAGCTCGAGATACTCAGATTTCCCAGCATATAGCAGAATTTTACTACGGCAACGAATTTTACCGTAGAACAGTTATAGTTACTGCTGCCGTTTACCGGAGCTTCGGTTCAAGGCTCCTCCAATTTACATGGTATCACCTATCCCGTTGACTTACCGGCACTGGGCAGGCGTCAGCCCCTATACTTCGCCTTGCGGCTTTGCAGGGACCTGTGTTTTTGATAAACAGTCGGTTGACAGTCTTTTGTTGTATCCCGTAGAACTACGGGAAGGACATCTTGCGAACTTACGTCCAGATTTTTTGCAGAGTTCCTTAAGCTTCTGTTGCTCGCTCGCCTTGGTACACTAATACCAGCCCACCTGTGTCGGTTTGCGGTACGGCTAACGCTGATTCTCACTACGAACCTTTTCTCGTGAACTGAAAGCGTCTGAATTGTATTCCGATTTCTCGAAACACTTTACATTGCTGCTCGATTAAGCATTCTAGCGGATTTTCCAGCTAGAACTGTCTAACAGCTTATACTCCGATATCGTTCGGAGCTCAGAACCTCCAACTCAGTCAGTCCCTAGTTGGTAACGACTCAACGCAAGTAACCGAATATTAACGGTTTATCCATCGACTACGCCTTTTGCGGCCTCGCCTTAGGAGCCGACTAACCCGTCGCCGACGAACGTTGCGACGGAAACCTTGGGCATACGGCGGTTCGGATTCTCACCGAACAACGCTACTCATACCGGCATTCTCACTTCCGATCGCTCCACGGTCGCTTACACTCCCGCTTCAAAGCAATCGGAACGCTCCCCTACCACAACTCGCACTCCGTGCGAGAATTTAAAATTTAAAATTCTTGTACGAAGTACAAGCGTCTCCAGCTTCGGCACCTGGCTTAATCCTCGATACATTTTCGGCGCTACCATCCGCTCTGCTGCTCCTTGCGGAACAGTAGAAACAGTCGACCAGTGAGCTATTACGCTTTCTTTAAAGGATGGCTGCTTCTGAGCCAACCTCCTGGGTGTCTGTGGATAATAACTTCCTTTACAACTTAGCCAGAATTTAGAGGCCTTAACTGAGAGTCTGGGTTGTTTCCCTTTCGACACACGAGCTTAGCCCCGCATGTCTGTCTCCTGTAACTTTGCGCAATTGTATTCGGAGTTTGATTGAGAAACCTCGCTTACGCTTGGCACCCCATTCAGTGCTCTACCCCAACTGCGTTATCTTACAAGACGGTCCCTTTAGACCTTTCGGGGAGAACCAGCTATCTCCAGGTTCGTTTAGCATATTACCACTATCCACAAGTCATCCCATGGTATTGCAGCACCAACGGGTTCGGCCTTCCTCGCGCCATTTCTGGCGGATTCACCCTGCTCATGGTTAGATCACCTGGTTTCGGGTCAGCCATCGCGCGCCATATTTCGGGCTGTTAACCCTCGCTTTCACTATGCCTTCGCTACAAAATAGCTTAGACGAAGCGCGCAAACGACTACTCGCCGGTTCATTCTTCAATAGGCACGATATCACTCGCGCCCTGCGCGAGAATTTAAAATTTGAAATTTAAAATTTTCAATCAAATCTTAATGTTTAAAAATAAAAACATTTTAAATTCAATGAAAATTGAAAATTGAAAATTGAAAATTCTTGTGCAAAGCACAAGCTCTATCGGTTTGTTCGCAAACAGTTTCAGGTTCTATTTCACTGGGTGTTCCACCCTTCTTTTCACCTTTCCCTCACGGTACTAGTTCACTATCGGTCGCAAGTTGTATTTAGCCTTACCCAATGGTCTGGGTAACTTCCCACAAGATTTCGCGTGTCTCATGGTACTCAGGAATCCAACCCAGCAGTTTTGAATTTAAAATACGGGACTATCACCCTCTTTGGTCACCTATTCCAAGATGTTCTTCTATTCGCAACTGATCTGTTGTGGCTGGTCCTATAACACCCACTCGTGCTTCGCACGAGCAGGTTTGGGCTCCTCCGTGTTCGCTCACCGCTACTAACGGAATACTTTTGGTATCTTTTCCACCGGCTACTTAGATGTTTCAGTTCACCGGGTTCCCTCCGCCGCGGTTAATATGCGCTCCGCGCAAGAAAGACTGCCGACTACTGACTACCGTCTACAGCAAATTGTTTTAGCTGTAGTCCGTAGACTGTAGACTGTAGACTTCCTTGTGCGAAGCACAACTTGGCTGCGGGGTCGTCCGATGTTAATCGGACTGGGTTTCCCCATTCGGAAACCGCCGGATCATAGGATATTGGCTCCTACCCGACGACTATCGTGGCCATTTACGTCCTTCTTCGGCAACTTGCACCAAGGCATCCCCTGTCTGCGTTCTTTAAGACAAAAAAATTAACCCCAGCCCCGTCAAATCGCTCCTTAAGCCGCAGTTCAAATGAACTAAGGCGAAAGGTAAGATTGTACGGGGCCTTTACTCATCCCGACAAATCGGGACAAGTATTCTCTCTTCACTTGTAAAAGTGCAATTTAATTTCGCTTCGCCCAGTCGCATTGTTTAGAACGTAGATCGCCTTAGGCGATTTTACGTTGTAAAAACTCTGCGAAAGAGCTCACGGCGTAGATCTCAACAAACTGGGATCTAACGCTGTGGACCCGAGCGGACTCGAACCGCTCACCTCTACATTGCAAATGTAGCGTTCTACCGGATGAACTACGGGCCCCTACTTATCAATTCTTCGGTGGGCCAGCACTTATGTAGTTCAATTTAGCGCTGCCCTCCAAAGCCACTTTTAAGGCGACTTTACCAGGAAGCTTGAGTCCTCTATTTAGTTGTTAAGTTATACAAAAAAACTGGTCCAGAGACCAGTTTAAACACTTTTGAGAAGTACCTACTTTCAGCCCACGACCTAAGGCCGCGAATTGCTTTGGGTAAGTTTAGAAAATATTCTCATTAGGAAAACCAAAACTCTTGACTAAAAATCCCTTGTCGGGATTACTGCGAGAATTATACAGTGTTACATCCTTAGTGTCAACGCTCAAAGTTAATTTGGGTGGAGTTCTCCCTTGTCCGCCAAAGGCGGATTTTGTTCAAACTCCACCCCTTCACCTCCTATCTCATCCGTTCGCTTGATATTTGCGCTTCAGACAACGATATGTTTCTACAGTCAGCGCAAACTACCATTCTCTCCTTAAGCCACGAATCTCCCTCCGGACCATCAAATGCTTGGACATAGTGTTCAACCACAGGTTGCCCAGAATGGCCAACAGGGCAACTTCCTCTCAGCACTTCCGACAGCGGAATGGCTCGATACCTAGGGGATACCAACTCAAGTGGTCTCCACCAACGTTCGGATGTGTCGTACTCTCTCCATTCCCGCCAGTCCTCAATGACCTTCGTCCCATCTGGAATTAGTTCTTTGACAACTGCCCATTTGCCTTCCTGATCCAGGAAAAAGTATGCATTGTCGCGTTTGCCAGGATCATGCTCCTTCCAGGATTTGCCTAAGGCAGTAAGCACTTGCCCAAAATTCTCCAGGCGAGCAACCTTATTCTCCTGTTCGGTTAAACATGCCCGTACCTGTGCGATCACTTGTTTTGCGGCTTTTGTCTCCGCAGTGCAGACCATAGCAAGCTCTGAAAGCCCTTGGGCGCCTGTTGGGAATCCCACTGTATCCTCCTGTTAGTCAAGGTGCTTGCGTGATTTTAATCCCAAATTAGACCTAAATGCAAATTTTCTACTTCCCCAACTTCCCCTAAGTTCCTTGTTTGGTTTTTGTAAAATAACTGAAGCTAATTTGAAGAAATGTATCAAACGACACCAACCACAACTAACTGTTCAAGACTTTCTTATCAACCTTTTTCAAATACTCTTCCCATTCTTGCCATTTGACCGGATTAAAAATTCCCATTTTTTCTCTTAGTTTAAGAAGCGACAAAATCATTCCAAAAAATTCTATTTCTACTTCCCGAGCAATATATTCTTGATGTGCTGCACAACTAATGAAAAACGTCCTTGTTTTTTCGTATGGACTTTCCTCCTTGTTTATTCCAGATTTATACTCGATCCCCGATTCAAAAACAACTTGGGTTTTAAAAAATGTTGAAACGGGTGACAAATCCATTATCCTTTCAAACCACTTCATGTATTCCATGCAGCCTTGGGATAATTTACCTGCTTTGTATTTTTGCCAAAATATTTGCGGGTCTAGATTCTTTTCGTCAAGCAAGATTACAACACCTTCAAATTCAGGTTTAGAAGACTCGGGAACAAATCGAATTGAACTTCTCTCAATCGTCATTTAGAGAAAATTGTTAAGTGAATAATAGCATATTTCTGAAAACCTACAACAGCTGAAAAATGGTAGTGTTGTACGAACGTACAACTTGACAACTTTTATGTAATAAGGTATCATTCAGTCATGAGAAGCGTTAATTCTTTTAATCTAAGAAATAATTTATCTGAATATCTGGATACTGTTGCAAAAACTGAAGCTTCTTTTGTCGTTAACCGTTTTGGCAAGTCTGTTGCCATACTTTCCCCTTACAAAGAAAGCGGGTTCAAAATTGAAGAATATTTTGGATTTTTAGGAAAAGGTGAAAGTGGAAAAAAATTTATAGATAGACTTAGAAGAAACTCGAAAGAAAGAGATCGGATTAAAAAACTTAGAGGAAAATGACAAAGATTTTCGTTGATACTGATGTTTTAATTGACTACTCCAAGGGCCGCAGTCGCTCCTTTGAAAAACTTCTAGATAAACAGCTTAAAGGAAAACTCGAATTGTTTATTAATCCCGTTGTTGTTGCAGAATTCATGACAGACAAAAATTTAAAAGATAAGGAAAAACTATCTAAAGCTTTAGAATTTCTTGGTTTATTTCAAACATTAGACCTGGGAAAAAACGCAGGCGTTATAGCAGGAGATCTCTTGCGTGAGCAAAAAACTTCATTTATCGGGGACGCTTTAATTGCAGCAAATTGTTTAAACTCAAAGCTCCAGCTTGCAACAAACAACAAAAAACACTTCTCGAAGATTACCCAGCTCGTCCTCTATCCTTCTTAATAAAACTTTCGAGGTCTAACATGACTAAACTAACCTTTTCGTGGTAAAATGTAAAAAATTGGGTCGTTGGCTCAGTGGTAGAGCGCGTTCCTGATGACAAACGAAGTTTGACATATCAAATATTTGCCAAATGGGCCGATGGCTCAGTGGTAGAGCGCCAAACTGATAATTTGGAGGTCCGTGGTTCGATCCCACGTCGGCCCACACATTAGGCAAATATTTGTTATAAGAACGAGGTCGATGGTTCGAGAATTGCGTAGCGTAAGCGAAGCATATTCCAAGGTTCTGCGAAGCAGGTTCTTATCCCATCAGCGCCCACTCGAATGGGGAAAGAGGCAAGTTGGATCAAAAGGAGACTAGCTAAGTTTAACAAAGTGCCTAAATCTCTCTTTGGAGCAAATCTTTTAGAAAGCGAGTGGCGGTTTAATCACCGTAGTGATATAGTAAAAGAAGTCAGAAAACTGGCGCGTTTTAGAATATGGCAAGAAAGAAAATCATTATCTTCACATTCATATTTGCTTCAATCCTGCTTGCGTTATACTTTATTTTCTTTTCAACTCCGTATTATAAAATCACAACTCCTGTCCGTAAAGACCTTTTTATTGTAAAATCAGAAAAGAACACTCAAAAACAACAATCTTCTGGTGTAAATTCTGGCATTTGTGCACCTCCTGGCTGTGGAAATCCTTATGGCAGCGAAGGTAGAGAAGATATTACTCTTTTATTAACTGACGAACAAATCACTTCGTTATTAAACCAATATAAACCAACTTCTGTTTTGCTTACCAATATAAAAGTAGAGTTTTCCGATCAAACCATTTTTGCTTCAGCAACAAGCCTGTACCTATTTATGCCTGGACAATTATCTATTTCAGCGAGATTATATATTAACCATTTCTATATGAACGATGCTTACATAGGGAACATCAAAGCTCCGGGGAAAATTGCTAATTTTATTGAAGCGAATGGAGACAAAATAATTAAAGATATATTTGCTAAGTATGGTATTTGGCTTGATCAGATGAAACTAGTCGACGGAAAGTTAAGTTTCAAGGCTAATGTGCCAAAGGGAATGATTACTGTTGACCAAAACGGAACGATATTGGTTAATTTACAAGAAATTTAAGAAAGCCAAAATAACGGGGCAGAGAAAAATTGATAAATTGGTCCACCTCCACCACCAGTCACAATATACTCCACCCCATCTGGGGAACACTCGTTGTTTCTAATCTTGCATGTTCTTTCGTAATTGTGTTCATGTCCTGAGGAATATGGAGGATATAGCTAAAAATCTTCTCATATACCAAAAAACCCGAGCTTGCGCCGGGTTTTTTCTGCGTGCCCCTAACGTACTCCGATCAGATCGGAGGAAGTGGGGACCTCAACACTCAAAATGTAACTGGGAACATTGTGATTCCGTTAGATTAGCGAGAAACGGTTTTCGTAGATCTCGGGGTGATGATTTTCCCCACATCCAAATAAATTGAATCTGGAGTTTCCAACATCTCCTTAGAAAGGAGGTGATCCATCCGCACCTTCCAGTACGGATACCTTGTTCATGTTCTTCCCCTATTACTAAGGGCATGGACTATATCTTCATCCGCAGAAAAATGACCTTTTCCGGATGACTGGATCCTATTGTTTTTGCAAAGTCCAAATAAGATTTTGCTCTAACAAAAAATCTCCAATAATTCGGGTCTGCTTTTTTGCTCGGATTATGCACCACTCCACAGCTTATACCCAACTTTTCTAAATAGTTTCTTACCTGAACTAGATCCTCAAATTTCTTTTGAGCAAAGTACAAGTAATAACGAACAGTTGGACTTCTTGAAATACCACCCTCTGTGTCAAAGTAGCCTCTTGTGTAATCAACCTTATCTTGCCTTGTTTTAACTTGAATTCCTTTAAGAAGTTTCTTGGAAAATTCCACAATCCAAAGATTGCGGTTTTTCCCTTCTTTGTAAATCCAAGCTTTAGATCCAAGACTGAGAATACCTTTTGCAAGATATTCGCAATAAGATCGACTTTTAGAAGCCACTCGATAAGTGGTTTTTCTTTCTGTGGAATCATGCAACGCTCCAAGTAAGTAAGCTTTAGTCATCTTGCGGCGTCAACGTGTAGTCTCTACGGGGTCAAGCCCTTCGATCCGCCTTTTGGCGGACTCAGGACCGACTTCCCTCGGTATTTTCCCTTTTGTGTAATACCTCTACTAGGTTGAATTTTAGCTCAACCAACTCAAGTAAGCAAAGCTTGCTTTATGCTTCGCTTCACTACGCAAAAGTAGGAGTTCACCGATACAGTTGAATTTATCTACACCATTACTAGTGTAGGTCGCAACAGATTCACGACTTGATGCTAGTTGCTGAACTTACCTTTGGGTCGCCGAGGGCGACACTTCAGGTACTTCCAACTCCTCTCATCTGACGGGCGGATTGCGATCCAATAAGGTTTTGGTCGCGTTCCCACCCGGCGAGCGGATTTCCCGCACCGGGCGAGACCCAAGATTCATCCTAGACTTCAATTGTAGAACGAGCTTCAATCCCCTCTTGTTGTTGTGCCTTTTATCTCTAACCAAAAGTGCGATCTTGCGAAAAATTTTATAATTTTCAACTTTTACACTTTGGAGATGATGAGCGTCAAAAAAGGGTATTAAAACTTTACGTATGTCCTCCTGAGAGTTAATCTCGTATCGATAACATTGGCTGTGATTTCGACGCTTTTCCTTTTGGTGGTATACTGCGCCACATCCAAAGAATTCCTCAACTTTCTTGAGCAAAGACAGTTCATCTTCCCTCATTTTTATATAAAAGTGAGTCATCACACCATGTTTTGAACGAGAATAACGTTTATCAGGAGGTCGGATGCCAACATAAAAACATCCTTCTCCATCCGTTAATCCTACAATGTAGTCTGGTGAAAGCATAGGTAACTCCCTTTATCACCGCTGCGTCAATAATTCCAGTATATTTCACCGAAATAAAATAATCAACAGCAGTAACTAATATGGAGTAGCTGACTTCTCTTAAGGCCTTAACCTTCATCCTTAAGAGATCTCCCTAGGTCACTATCGCTTCTGTTCCAAGCATCCAAGTTATGCCACTTCCCCAAAACACACCGCTTGGGTCGATTTGGCACCCCGATATCGATCGGAGCTTGGCTGCTTTTTGCCTCAGGCCCTCCAGCTGGTATCTCACGATAACCCAGCCTGCCAATTCTTTTTGGCTACTCCTCCTCATGTTTAGAGGAGGGAGTGGATTTAAACCACTTAGGAACAATAGCTGCTAGGCGCGCTTTAATTTTGTGTACAAAGAGCGAGAACGTATTCACCGCGGTATAGCTGACCCGCGATTACTACCAATTCCGCGTTCATGCAGGCGAATTTCAGCCTGCAATCCCCACTGAGACGCCTTTTGATGAGATTAGCTCCGCCTCGCGGCTTGGCAACTCATTGTAGGCGCCATTGTAGCATGTTTGTAGCCCCAGACATAAGGGCCATGCTGACTTGACGTCGTCCCCTCCTTCCTGTCCGATAAAATCGGACCTGTCCCGTATGAATATTTAACATACAGCAGGGGTTGCGCTCGTTACCTCACTTAAGAGAACACCCCACGGCACGAGCTGACGACAGCCATGCAACACCTGTCCTAACGCTCCGGTTTGCACCGGAGGGCTCTGACTTTCATCGGAGTTTCATTAGGATGTCAAGCCTGGGTAAGGTTCTTCGGTTCGTGTCGAATTAAACAACATGCTCCACTGGTTGTGCGCTCTCCCGTCAATTCCTTTGAGTTTTAGCCTTGCGGCCGTACTCCCCAGGCGGCTCGCTTAACGCGTTAGCTTGCGGAACAGATCTCGCAAAAAATACAACGTATTTTTTGCTCAAAACCCAAAATACGAAATCCTAAATTCGAAACAATATCTAAATTCTAAATTCAAATAATTAAACGTTTTGAATTTTAGGATTTTTAGATTTTGAATTTGTTTCGTGCTTCGATATTCGTGCTTTGAATTTCTCGCAAAGAATGTATTCTTTGCGAGACCTATCCCAAGCGAGCATAGTTTACGGCTAGGACTACAGGGGTCTCTAATCCCTTTCGCTACCCTAGCTTTCGTCTCTCAGCGTCAGAATCTTTCTAGATGTTCGCCTTCGCCGTCGGTGTTCCTCGTAATATCAACGGATTTAACCCCTACACTACGAGTTCCAACATCCCCGAAAGATCTCAAAGTTCACCCGTATTCTCCGATATCCCAGAGTTAAGCTCTGGACTTTAACAGAAAACGTGGCGGACCGCCTACAGACTCTTTACGCCCAATAAATCCGGACAACGCTTGCACCCTCCGTATTACCGAGGCTTCTGGCACGGAGTTAGCAGGTGCTTATTCTACAACCTGTATGATTGTCAAAAGGAGTTTAAGACCCGAAGGCCTTCTTCCTCCACGCGGCGTCGCGGGATCAGACTTGCGTCCATTGTCCACGATTCCCAGTTGCTGCCACCCGTAGGTGTATGAGCCGTGTCTCAGTCTCATTCTGGGGGGCCGTGCTCTAACACCCCCTACCCGTTATAGCCTTGGTAGGCCGTTACCCCACCAACTAGCTGATAGGCCGCCGGCTCTTTCTTCGGTGGACCGTTAAGTCCTTTGCTCTTGCGAGATTATGCGGTATTACCCCCGCTTTCGCGGGGCTATCCCCCACCAAAGAGTAGATTCCGACGTGTTACTCAGCCGTCTGCCGCTATCCCGACTTGCGTCGGAATCGCTCGACTTGCATGCTTAAAGCGCGCCGCTAGCGTTCGTCCTGGGCCAGGATCAAACCCTCAAAAAAAATTGACATGATCAACTCCGATTTACATCGGAGCAACCATGGGTTCCCAGTTACATTTTGAATGTCAAAGAGCAAATTGCAACGCAATTTACGATGCACCCACCGATAAATCTTGGCACGAGGCGTGTACGAATAGTACCCGCAAGCCGAGTGCGAAGATAAGGCGGGAAGGTACGCATGGTCTCTTTAAACCAAAAATCCACCACATGGCGGATTAAACAAGCTTTTTAGGCTTACTGGCTTACTCTTTTCCCATGTGTTTGAAAAGTATACTCGATTCCCTATCAATAGTCAACCATCCGTTTAGTGTAAACACATATTTGCAAATACATATATAATAGTGTTGAAATGGCCGAAAGAATAAAAGTTTTAACAGTAGAAAACGATAAAAGAATCGCAGAGGTAATAAAAGACATTTTAGCTTTTGAAGAAATCGAAACAGATCGTGTGACTTGGGTTAAAACAGCAGACGAAGCAATTGAGGCTTTAAAAAGCCCAGAAAAACCTTCAATAATCATATTAAATTTGGTTCTTGATAGTGGAATTGAAGAAAGTTGGCAATTTATAAGATATGTAAGGTCACCAACCTCCCCATTTCGCGATGTTCCAATACTGGTTATAACCGGCATGGACGCATCGGACGTAAAAATGACTTGCAAAACTTTGGGGGTAGAAGGATTTTTAGCCAAACCATTCGCCATTGAAGATCTCTTACAGAGTGTAAAAGAAGTATTAAAATGATGACTGAAGAAGAAACAGGTATCAAGACAATCCCAAAGTCTTCCACAGACTCCGCTGAACGTGAGTCCAAAGATCATTTGCGCGTGTTTGTTGCAGAAGCCGGAACCTCAGAAGTTGCGAACAGTGCATCGTTTGAGGTATTACGAAAAACCTTAGTTGCAATAAACGCGTGCGGTAGAATCTCAAGAGCATATCAAGAAAATCCTGTAAAAGACCAGTTTAGTTTATTATCGAGGACCGACGATATTGAGACGGACTCGAGAGTATTAAGAAATATTTGTCAGCTGGCAGTTCCTTCCGACAGTACCGCTTCTGAGCTTTTGTTACAACAACAAGAAGAACGGTTTAACGAGATTGCACATCAAGAAGAGTTAAGATATGGGAGACATTTCCCTACTGAAACTGCAGCACTAATAATTCCTGACGAAAAAACTTTAAAAGAGCTAACTCAAACACTTGCTGATTTAAGGCACGACTTGAAAAACGCAATGTGCACTCTTCTGCCAAGAGTACAAATGGCAAGACGCGGGATAAACATAGACATTGCACTTGAAAACATAAATTACTCATTTAATAAGGTTGGAGAGCTTACAGAAAGCGCTACAAGCTTGATCGAAAAATCTTACCCAAAAGAAAAATTGTCAACTTCAGACGTCGCAGCAGCCCTTAAAGAGTGTCTGAAAAAAAATAATCCTGCAGAAAAATCTTTAAGTATTAGCGTTATCGAGTCAGAAGAATCTCAAGATTCAATAGTGATCTGGTCGCAAAGTTGGATATCGCGTCTTGCAGCAAACATTGCCCAAAACACATTAAAGGCTTACGATGCCCGTGACGAGCTATCCCCTGAAAAAGCAAAAGGCCCAAGAATTCTTTTGGCCAGTATGCGAACAACCAAAAGTGAAAACGGGGCAAGATGTTTGAGAATTGAAGTTGATAACAGAGCCATAAAAATGCCAGATGAAATAATAAAAAATGGATTCCAAAGAGGTCTCTCGTTTTGGCCAGGAAGTTCTTTGTCGGGAGAAGGAAGGGGTATGGCCTCAGACAGTAAAACTCTTCAAGAGCAATATGGAGGAACAATTAAGGCTGAAAATATTGCTAACCAAGCGGGTGAAATAATAGGGGCAAGAATTATCATTGAAGTGCCGATCGTCAAAGATGCACCTGTGGCCTACCCATATTAAAATTAAGTCGAGAGAGGGGTCATGGAGGACGTGACCCCCCTCTCTTGTAGATTATTAGTCGACGACTTGTTGGGCGGGATAGATCGTGTAGGTATACCGGATCAATCCGGTTTTACCATAAATAACGGCAATGTCGATTTTGCCGGTAAGTGCCCCACCATCCTTCCCGTTGTGATTCCCAGGATCCCGTAGGCTTACGACCTGGCTGTTGAGCAGCTGAGCCAACTCGCCAACTGAAAGGTTGCTCCCATTCGGATTTTGGGTTACACCAGTCCACTGGTATCGCGGGCGAAGCGTAAGAACAACGTCATTGCCACCGTTTACAGGTGCAACCGGACCAATGACTACAACAAGGCTTGCCCTATCTTCCCCGGTCCCCTTTCCAACAAACGAGAACGTTTGGCCCGACGGGTCGGTGTATGATACGTCGCCTGTTGAGACAACGATCGAGTTCCCGTCTTCTGTCCAAAGGCCGTAAGGACTCGGGTCGGAACTCGCGTCAGGTGAACCAACCGACGAATAGTGGAATGTCGGAAATCCGCCTCCTGCCGAGGTCGTTGACGAGAAACCGACAAAAAGAGCCAGCACCATTGCAACGATCGAAACCAGAATCTTCACCTGCCACTCCTTAATTTAATGTTCTGAAAGTACCAGAGCGTGTGTCCCGATGAATCGGGGCTTTACGTTCTAAGTCCTCCAACAGTACTTTCATCACTATTATACTATGAGGCAAGAACATTTGCAACAATTTTCTTGTAGTAAGTTTACTATCAACTTACTTTATACTTACTAACAAAGAGTACATTAAATGTATGACTGAAAAATCAAGAAAAGGGGGTTATGCAAAAAGACCTCTTTGGCAATATATACTGATGTATCTGGTCATCGGTGGAATAATCTATGTTTTGATTTACTACTTTTTAATTCGAGGAAATTATTCGCCTTCTCTACTTTCTGCCCCTGCACCAGTCCAAAACGCTCCAGGACCAAGATATTAGACTGCTTGAGTAGTAACTCCATTTTTATGAGGAACTTGATAGCAGTAACCACCTTTTTTCCCATAAATTCTCCCCAAGCCATATTTGGCTACTTTTTCTCTTAAAATTGGCAATTCATCGCGCACCGAGTTTGCCGCTCCATTTATCGTAATCTTTCCGTCGCCGATTTCTTCCTTAAAAACAGCAAATGCCAAAGCAAGAACACTAATCACTCCACCGCCAATTGGCAAGTTTCCTAAAATTCTATTCTGAAAATCTGTTAAAGGATCTATTGGCATTTCCTTTTCCACTTTACGCGCCGTTTCAATAAGGAGTTGGGTTGGTTCGTTACCATTTTTATACAACACCACCGTCACATTGCTTTCTGGTCTTACCCAAGTCTCCCTTCTTTTTCGTTCTTCTTTGATTCTTAAAAGTTCGATCCCTCGCTCTAGACCCGGGTCTTTCCTTATCCTTTCAGCTTCTTCAAGATAAGCCTTCTCAAGTGAATCTAATGCAGTATCGCAATCGGGAGGAAGAATCCCCCGTTCAGCGTCCTCCCTCATTGCTTTAATTTTGCCACAAGACTCCATGGTGTGGGCGTATTGTTCTGCGAGTCTTACAAGTCCTTCTGAAAATATACGATCCGTTTTTCTTATACCCGCCTTTACTAATACTTTGCTTGTACATGAAGAACAAATTGTTTCTTCTGAGCGCTGGTTTGACTGAAGCGGCTTTAAAGGAAGAAGGCACTCAGGATCGTCATCACCCCAAAGACAGTATTTAACTACTTGAATCTGCTCTGGAGAACGTCCATTCTCAGTCCCGTTCTTAAACTTGGACATAGACTGTTCTGAAGAACTATGAATCTCACAAGTTATTGTGGAAAACTGTCCAATCCTTTCGTGAGGTTGGTACATGCGCCATTAAAGCAGATTTGTGCCTGTTTGTCAATTTTTAGCCTCAATTTTTCTTGAAAAGTTTCCTTAAAATTACTTTGGCCAATGTCCAAAGGAGTGACTCACTCATAAGCGAAGCTTGGGGCTTCGTCTTAGACTTATGCTGACCCTCCCAAACTAACCTTGACCAAACGGACAAAATGATCCACTCCTTTTTCTCATTTTGTTTTGCCACAACCTCAATTTTTTCACTTCCCAATGTTTTGTAATAAATCCAAGCTCCTTGAGCTGTAGCATATCGCGACTTGTCTGGACGGCGCCATGTTACCCATGCGTCTCCTTGTTTTATTCCCCGCTCGCGTAGTCTTTGTAAAGCATGATTTGTCCAAATAACACCTCCGTAATGTTGATCCATATTTATATCTACTTTGCTAAACCATCAAATATAAGTTTTTTAACAAGCGTTTGATAAGGCATGTCCGCCTTGTGAGCTGTAATTTTCAATCTCTCAATAAGACTTTCTGGCAACCGGATTGTAATGGGCCGGCTTGTTAATTTAAGATTCGGAAAGCGGGCCACCCTGGCCGTAGAGTAGTCTATAAATTCGGTTGAATCATGTGATTGCCAAAATTTTCTTTCCTGACTTTCCGTTTTGAAATGTGGAATTTTTTTAAGTTTTTTGTTCATATTGATTCCTTTCTTTTTTGTTCGCTTTTCTTGCAGAAATTATCCTTATTTTATCTTTTCTTATCGTAAATACTACAAACAATACTTTGTTTTGAGTAGTTAAGCCAACTGCAATATACCTTTCTTCGAGTTGTGAATGTCTAACATCGTCCACCAGTAATAAGTTTTCATCTAAAAATATTTCTTCTGTTTCCTTTGGTGTAATGCCATGCTTTTTATAGCTTTTATCAAGATTACCTTTGTCCCAAATAAAACCAACGATCTTTGAGAGATCTAGCATTGTACATATGATACATGTACAAATATTATTTGTCAAGATGGCTTTAGAGTTAAATCGTTGAACAAAAATTTCCCCCCTTGCAACTCCTATAGTTGTGTGGTATAAAGAAAAACCGCGTGCCCAGGCGGTGTCAAAAAATCATGAATAGTCAAGAACTATTAAATGTCATGTTACCCAAGAGATTGGGTTTTCGCCTCGTGGGCCAAAACTTAAGTTTTGCCGCGATCTTTGTGCACAAAGCACCTCTTCAGCTTTAGCGCACAAGCACCGCGACAAAACGCGGTGTAAGTTCCAAAGTTGATGCAATCACAGAACGCGAGATTCAAACAAAGATGAAGTGGATTGCCAGCGGCAAGACAGTTGTCATTATCGCCCACCGACTCTCGACAATCAGGAGTGCTGACAACATTATTGTCATGGACGAAGGGAGGAAAGTTGAGGAAGGAACTCACGCACAGTTGATGCAACAGCGGGGTTTGTACGCAAAAATGGTAGCGCTGCAAACTGCGGAAGTTGCAATCAGCTAGATATCTGGCACCAGGCCGTCACGACGCTAAGTCGGACGTAAGTCCTGGTGCTTTTTCATTAGCTATTTGTATACGCCTTGCCTGTGGCCAATTTCCACAATTATTACTGCATGGCTAGTGTTTATGACTACATAAATGATGCTGTATGGCCAAGCCCGAAGTTTGTACTGACCCTCAAATTCTCCTCTTAATCTTTCACCCGCAAGAGGGTTCTTGGATAATTTTTCAACCGCTCTTGATATTTTTTCTTTGTCTGAAGGTTTGAGTTTTGAAAATGATTTCTCGGCTTGCTTGGTAAAAATAATCTTAGCCACTTTACATTCCAAATTTTTTCTTTACATCTTTCCACTCGACCAGTCGACCTGCCTTGATGTCTTCCATTCCCTTTTTAATACCACGAACAAGTTTGGTGTCCGACATCACGTCTAATGTCGCCTCTAAAGAGGCTAACTCTTCTTGAGAAACAAGTACGGCTTTAGTCTCTCCTTTTTTAGTTATGCCAACCCTTTCCCCTGTTTGGGAAACCTCATCGAGTAAGTCGTAGAGCTTAGTTCTAGCTTGTGTTGCAGAAATCGTAGTCATAACGGTATCGTACGCTTTAGCGTACGTTTTGTCAATGCCCAATAGATCACTATTCAAACTCTAAAACCATAGGTAAATGATCTGAAACTTCAACAACCGGCACTTCAAAACTAACAACATTTATGTCTTTTGAAACAAACGTATAATCTGCGAACGGTTGAAATTCTGGTGTGCCTTGATAAGGGTCTAGCGAACTTCTTGTAGTTTTGATCTCATTCTTCTTAATAAGGTTTATGAAATCCTGTTCTATCATTTTTATACATTGTGTATAAGGCCTTAAATTAAAATCTCCACACAAAATTTTCGGCCCCGCGTGTTTCCTTGTAAACTCAAGAGTCTTTTCAGATTGTGCAATTCTATCGGAGTTGTCCAGTTTATCCCCAGGATGCCAAATGCCATGAATGTTGCAAATCAAGAAATTTTTACCATCTTTGTTAAAACTAACATAGGAAACGTTTGAAGGATTGTCAGTAAAATCAGGTTTCATTGGAGCAAAACGGGATCGGAAGGTAAAGAAGTCTCCTTGGTTGTCGATTATTATACTTTTTTTAACAAAAATTCCGAGACCGTATTTTAAATCAAAACCGATATGTCCTGTTGGATCTACACCTCTGCAAGTTGGGTAATAAAAGCCGTGATAATCAATAAAAAGATTTGAAAGCTCCTGATAAAGATTTGCCCTTGCCCCACCGGTTTCAACTACATTATCTGCAGTGTCAAATATTTCCTGAAAACAAAAAATGTCAACATCCCCGTTGTATTTTTCCAAAAACTCCATCAAGGAACCGTACGCTCTCCCACCCCATAAATTTAAAGATAAAAGTTTCACAAAACATGTTATCACACTTTTTTCTTACCAATTTATATCAGTTTTATCATTTCAAAAATTTAATGTAAAAGTATGAATAGAGTTTTGATATTAGTAATAATTGCGCTTTTAATTGGAGCATTCTTTGGAGGAGAAGTTGTAAAACCCGTAAAGGAAATCTTCGTCCTAAAAGAACAAACTTTTACAACCCAAGAAATTGATTTCAAAAATACATCACGCAAGCTTTGGGAGGATCACATTGTTTGGACTCGAGAATTCATAACAAGTGCTGCTAACAACTCCTCTGATCTAAACAACGTCGCCCAAAGGCTTTTGAAAAACCAGGAGGACATTGGAAATTCAATCAAGCCATATTATGGAGAAGAAGCCGGAAACAAATTAACAGATCTCTTAAAAACCCACACCCAAACAGCAGGAGACTTGGTAAAAACAACAAAAGCGGGAAGTAAAACGGCTGCAGATCAAGCAGAAAAAAAGTGGTATGGGAATGCTGATGACATTGCCTCCTTCTTTGCAAATGCAAATCCTGAATTTAGAAAAGGAGATTTAGTAAAGATGTTGAATGAACATCTTGCGCTAGCTAAACAAGAAGCTGTTGATATTTTAGGTAAAAAACCAGCAGAAAGCATTGGAACTCATGACGCGATCCAGGATCAAATCTTGAAAATGTCCGACTCCCTATCGAACGTAACAATCAACAAATTCCCCGATAAGTTTGGAAAGTAAAAATACGTTTGCCCAGGGACAAGGTTCGAAAAGCAAAATTACTTCTCTCACCCTGCCCCCAGGCGGTTGGATCCTATTAGCCTTCCTTTATCACCGACGGCTTGTCGATGTTTTTGAAAAAGGCTACCAGGACAAACAAGCCAACCGGGCCAAAAAGTCCAGTCAACAGGAACCAGTTAAAACCGCTCCTTCCCTTGCCTTGTGCGATTCCTGCCGCGATCGTGGCAATAATGAACCAGCCTACGAACAGATCAGCGCCTAAGTAACCCACCTTCACTCCTTTAGTTATCTAAATCTGCCAACTTCACTGTCAAAAGACAAGTTCCCAGACTGGGCAAATGATAGATCAAAGAGACAGAAAAGTCAAACTACAGGACGTTATGTTATATTTATCATAAGGAACAACGCAACAATTTAAAGTCGATATCTTGTATGGAGGACAGGAGCTTGGCGTTAAACCAGAAAACGTCCTTGATTGGAACGAACAGCATCTGCAACGGGAAGGCGCAGAACAAGTTCCTGTAAAGGGTGTTTTGTTTACTGCTTCCCAAACAACCGTTGACCAACAAAAAAACCAGACAAGATCATGTTCACATACGTTGACAAGTATGGACAAGCAAGAGAAAGCGAGGAGGCAATGAAAAAACTTTTAAGGTTTTATGAACTATTGGATTATTGTTATCAAGGGATGTTTGGTTCTGCTTTGGCTGAAACAAACCCCACCACTCACATCATGCCAATTCTTCAAGGAAGAAAATAATTTAGAATAACGGAACAAATCAAGAAGTTGAACAAAGTTGGTGTTGCAGTTGTTGCGGAGCTAGGATTCGAACCTAGAGTCGCACGGATTCAAAGTCCGGCGTGTTGCCATTACACCACTCCGCAAAAATCAAACATTGCCTGTGCGTTTGGGAAATTGGCAATATTTCATACATATTATACCCGATAAGGCTAGTATTTTTCTAGTCAGGCTTGGTATTCCTCGCACAATTACCTGTAACTGCCCCACATAGTTGGAATTAGTCCTTCTTTTAGAGACAACATTCTTTTTCCAAGTTAAATCAATGTATCCCACAGGTACAGATAGTTTCATTGCCCAGAAATTCTTAATCCTGCCAAGATCTTCTTTTCTGCTTTCGTGAACAAACAACCTATATTTGACCTCTTCTGTCCTACTAAGAAAAAAGTACTTTTCTAAAAAGTTCAAAAATAACTGAACCAAGCGATAGTCAGAGTTGGAAAACCTGCACTCATTCTTTTTTGTACCCTCTGCTTGGTAAAGCATAAGGCCTGCCACAAAAAATGGATCATTTATAAACGTCTTGTATCTCTGAATAAAACTTTCAAGTTCTTCATCAAACTTCTTTGCTCTAGTAAATTTTGCCGCTTCGGTCGCAGCTCTAATTTTTTCTACTCTTTTCTTGAGTTGAATTTCTAAATGTTCTTTTGTAAGCGTTAAGCCTGCAAATGTCAACCAGTTTTGGAGTGTAGATTTGGCAACTGGAACAATTTTTCTAATTTCTCCGTAACTTAACCCTTCTTTTCTCAATCTAACACATTCAACGAATTTCCCTTTGTTTTTCTTTCTTATCGAACTTTTATTAATCATACTTTATGTATGAACTATTGGTTCGAAAATGTCAAATACAAGATCTTGTTGAATATTTGGAATGCCTTGGTAGATTTTGGGCATAAATTAGGCTATAATTAGTTACCTATACACAATTAGGGCCCGTAGCTCAACGGCAGAGCATCTCCCTTTTAAGGAGTTGGTTGACAGTTCGAATCTGTCCGGGCTCACCCAATGATATTTGTGTTTTTAGAGACTTTTAGCTTCAAGAAATTGTGGAAAACTCTGGGATTGTCTTGATACCTGTTTCTTCTTCAGTCATCATTTTAATACTTCTTTTACACTCTGTAAGAGATCTTCAATGGCGAATATTATTTACTTCATGCTTTTATAAAGAAAAGTCAGAAAACACCTGCCAAAGAATTAAAGGTAGCCCTTGACAGAATGAGAAAATTAGTATAGCATATATGCTATATGATTAAACCTAAAGACAGACAACATTTAGATTTTGAAGTGTGGGAAAAGGAAGCTTTAAAAGATCCTAAACTAAGAGCGGAGTATGACAAACTACAGCCACAGTTTGCTATTCTAAGAGCAAGGATTGAAAAAAGATTAACCCAAAAAGAGTTGGCTCAAAGGATTGGGACCAAACAATCAGTTATCTCGAGACTTGAATCCGGCCGTGCTAATCCATCAGTTGCTTTTCTTAAGAAACTAGCTCAAGCCTTAAACTCTCATCTGGAAATTAGATTTACCAATTTTAAGTAATCTTGCTGTACTTTATTGTGCATTTTTTAGACCAAATGTATAGGCAAACTCAGAGTTTAGACCGTCAGCCCCGATTAAATCGGGGTCAGACAGGAATAATTCAAAGAATTCCCGCAGCTCGCCTCGCTGAAGCTCCGACGAAGCGGGTCTGTTTAAGGTACTAGGGGCTCACAGAAGCACAAGGTGTGCCAAATTAGAAGTTTATTATTTCCGGCATTTGGAGTCTTACGCTTTCTCCTCTTTTCTGCTCAAATTGGACCACCTGTGCTTGAGTAAGATTGCCATTGTCGTAAAAATACCTTATTTCAAAGCCGTCCATACTTTTAAACGTTTTCTTTTCGTAGACTAAGTAGCCTTCTGGTAAGTATTCATATCGATGAATATCTGATCCTTCTACCGCCATCAGCAATCTCCCGCTCTTATCATATTCGTAAACATATCGTTTGCCGCCTTTCATAAAATCCAAACGTAAGTTTGAACCAGATGAATATATCTCTACTTCTTCTGTCCCCCAAAAGATTGCAGGTCTTGTTAAAAGATTTTCTGCTGGAATGGGTTTTGCCAACCTTTCCTTTTGGTGAGCCTTCCAACTATCAACAGTGTCAAATGGGATGAAAAAACTAACAATATCTCTTCTTTGAGGAACCTCAGCAGTTAAAGTTGCCATATTTATGGGCTATAGTATGATTGAAAACTTAATGGAGACAGTTGTCAAGAGGATTTCTTATTGCAAAAAATACTCCTCGCTTTAAAATTGCATTCATGCGAGTTGAGAGAATGGAGGGTGAAGGCAATGTTCTTTATAGAATTGTCGGGATAAAAGATGATATGGGCCGTGGCGTTTCTATGACTTTGATACAACAATAAGATAAAGACATTATTGTCTCCTTGCAGGAGCAAATAACAGGAAAAATGCTAAGTGCTAAATTTTGTAGTTCACAAGGCGGAAGCTTAAACCCCAAGATTGCAAAAGCACTTCGAGCAGCAATCAAGGTACTTGTAGATGAGTGACGCCTGCGGGAATCGAACCCGCGATTCCTGGGATGAAAACCCAGTGTCCTAGGCCGCTAGACGAAGGCGCCAAGTCATACTTGGCTGGCACGTATGACGTGCCGCCGCGTTGAACTACTATATTTTACCATTTTGTGCTTGAAAATGCTAGAATATGGGCATGATCAAACTTGGCTCAAAAGAACTTCGAAAAAACAAACCTGAAGAGCATCAATTAAAAGAAATTAAAAGGAATCCAATTTATATTGTATTGGATCGGGTTTGGGATACTTATAACATTGGCTCTTTATTTCGTTTGGCTGACGCGGTTGCAGTTGAAAAAGTATATCTTTGCGGCGATATGGAATACCCTCCTTCTTCCCGAATCCACAAAGCTGCAGTGGGGACTGAAGAATGGGTTCCTTGGGAAAAAAGAGACACAACAATTGAAGTAATTGATGAATTGAAGAAGAAGGGTGTTCAAATAGTTGCAATTGAACAAGATAGTAGATCAACTCTCCTAAAAGAACTTGTACCAAGCTTCCCAGTTGCACTAATTGTTGGACATGAATCTGACGGTGTATCAAAAGAAGTATTGGATAAAGCAGACATTATTGTTGAGTTGCCGATGTTTGGAGTAAACAAATCGTTTAACGTTTGGGGCTCGGGCGCTGTCGTTGCCTACAAAGTCCTAGAATACACACAAAAATGTCATCCTGAACGCAAGTGAAGGATCTATGGGCATGAAGCACTATTACACTTATATTTTGACTAACATAACAAATAATGTTCTTTATACCGGGGTAACAGGCAACTTACTTAAAAGAGTATGGCAACACAAGAACAAGCTAATTCGTGGTTTCACTCAAAGATATAATGTCAATAAGCTTGTTTACTTTGAAAGTTTCAACAACCCGCATGAAGCAATTGCAGCCGAAAAGAAAATAAAAGGTTGGAACAGAGAGAAGAAAATTGCTTTGATTGAATCCAAAAATCACGAATGGAGAGATATGAGTGAAGAACTAGATCCTTCGCTTCGCTCAGGATGACAACCTAACCAGTGCTCAGGATGACAACCTAACCAGTGCTCAGAAAAAACAGCTCGTCGCCATAATAATTATTGTCCCCGCCCTGTCAGCAAATTTTCGTTCTCGATCTAAATCGGAACAAATTTCTGCTTGACAGGGCGAGGTTGCGGTAGTTATGACAGCTTGAGCGTAAAGTACCTGCTATCGTGGTCAAGTTCCTTGACTTCCCAGTCGCCCTCCTTCAAGCGCCGCAGTGTTTCTGCATCTATTCTTGCAGAACCATACCGACGCATTCGAACTTGAATAGTTTCCCCATTCCGGTATTCTCTGTCAATTTGGATATTGACCAGCCTGATTGTCTCTTCGACCCAGTCTTGTTGGCCCTCACCCAAATCTTGAACAGACTCCTTAGTGATTACGTCAAACCTCACTTCTTCCTCCTTTGTTGTTTCTCAAGGAAAAATCAAATGCCAACCGCCAAGCAGGAGTGGAACAATCCCCACGAGCGCAACAACAAAAAGACAACCGGCGGACGCTCCTATGTCTTCAAACTCAAACGGAACGCGAGGTTGCCTGTTGGGGTTGTAACCCTCCATCATCCTAATACCAAGCACAACGAAAAATCCAACCCACAGGAAGCCGAAAATTGCTTCGACAACTGAAAACACATCTCCTCCTTTTAGCCAGCCAACTTTCTTGCCGCATCAAGAACCAGAATCATACAAGCAAAGAAACTTACCGTGAGCGGTCCGAATGCAAGGAGTGTCCGCTTGTTGATTTCAGCGACAACCAGATCCTTTGCAACACCTGCTTCTTGCATTTGGAAAGATCTGTCCCCATCTGCAATACGCAGTGCAACAAGAAGAAACACGCCAAGCTGTGCGACGCCAACCAAAGCTTCAGTCAAAGAGCTCACAACTCCTCCTTCTTTTGATATGTCAAGGAAGATGCGATAGCGAGTACCGCAGATCCCCGTACACACGCATTTGCGACGCGAGGACGCGCAGCCCTCGGGAGCAATCAGGTGTTGTAGCGGGATAAATGTGCTGATGTGATAATACCACAAACGAAGTGAAATAATCAAAATTATGGGTTAAAACAAAAGTAGTAATATTGTTTTCTTTAATCTTCCTTTTTAAAGAAACACTAAAGAGAACCGCGATGGGGTCAACAAACTCAAAAGAGTCTGAAAACCCCATCGCGTGACTTCGCGGAACCTAGACTACTGACATCAGAGCACGTGCCCTGTTCATGAACTGCTCGGTTGTCACCGTTGATGACCGAAATTTCGGCCGGGCAATTCCTCGAACAAGGTCACCAAAGCCGATCGGCAACTGTTCCCTGATCCTGTCTGCAAGTTCAATGTCCGTACGACGCTTGACCTTGCGCGGATCTGGGCATTGCTGCCACTCCTCCTCGCCGCTGCGCTTGACCATCCAGCAGTGCTGTGTTTGGTTTCCTGCTCCCTGGAGAATCAGACGCCGAATCGGGTCGGATTTTGGATCCTCGCCGCGGTCCGGGATTGGAAACTCGTACTGCAACGCTTCGAGATTGACGCCTTCCCAAAGCAGCTCATGATCGAGCTTCTCGAACTTTACCGTTTTGATACGGTAAAGTCGGTATCTTGGCAATGCCGCAATCTTTGCAGCGATAGCTGCCTCGTAGGCCTTGTTTTCGTCGATCAACTTCTGGAGGTAGTCGTACTCGGTCTGAGTACTCCACGCACCGGTCCGCCAACGACGATCCACAGGCTGCTCCCGATCGAAAACGAGTTCGAAAACGAGTTCGTCCCCTCCTTTGGGATACACAAGACCAGGAAGGTTGTCGCCATACAGACCGGTCAAAAGGAATTCGGGCTCATCTTGACCTCTGACAAGCCGGTAGGCGTGCTTGATGTGCAAAAAGACCTTACCGTCCTCCAGGTTAACAAACCCGAACCCGCGATCCTCGGAAAAGAATTCTACCGTCCCTTTGTGCAACTTCATCTTATTTCCTTTCAGTCTAATTTGGCCAAATTACATTTTGCCCACGAACTTTTGCAAACCACAAAGGTGGTACGCAAAACGCCGCAGGCAAAATATCCGCGAAATATAAAAGTGCTAAAGTCTACAAAAGACAAAAATGAAGCTAATAATTAGCTTCTATTTGTCCTTTGCAATATGGCCTATATTATACACCTGAATAACCAAAAAGTCAAGAATATGGGATATTAAAATAGAAGATTAATTTGAACCCTTGATGCTCGTCTTCATGTATTGATATATGAAGAGAGAACCGCGATGGGGTTTGCAAACCTTTTGGGTCTGTAAACCCCATCGTCAAATCAGCCGTGAGCGGCCGAGCACCGCCGTTGCTCCTTGCCAGTTTATCTGCTGAAAACCGATGCAAGCGCACGTTCCACCATATCCGGATTCTTGGTATACAAAAACACAACTTGGATAGAACGAGGTCCACGAACCTTAGCTTGAACCCCACCTACGATCGGTATAAACTTCACATTGTAATCGCCAGCAGGAAGCCCCATCTTGATCGGTCCCAAGGAGATCTTATTCACTTCCGGCAGCTTTTGAGCAGCCTTCACAAACTTTTCAGCTGCATCAATAACTGTTGTGTGCGAACGGTTGACCTTGCCACCAGAAATGTGCTTCATTGCCTCCTCCACAACTGATATATCAAAGAACGATCTTGCCAAACAAACTCACGCCCTGTTGGCAAGTACAACAAGAAAAAAACAGACTGCAAATTGTCAGCCTTTTAAACGTAACAATAGCCTGCTTTTTTAACTTGCATTGTGCCCAATTGTACCACTAAAATGGCCAAAGTCAATAAATATAGGATATAACATACTCTACCCTCCTTTACATCTCCTTTAATAATTGCTAACCTGGATTCTGTGGAACAATTAATAGTTTTCTCTGCCAAGTACTTCTTTGCCCTTGCCCCATTTGTTGCAACTGTTTTCTTTTTCATGCTCAAAAAGAATCTCAAAATTAAATTCCTCGCGCTTTCTGCTTTATCTTTATCTTTATCTTTATCTCTTGCCAAACTCCTCAACAAGATAATTGTCGATCCTCGCCCCTTTGTTGTAAACCACATTCAACCCCTTATTCCCCATGCACCCGACAACGGTTTCCCATCAGACCACACACTTTTGGTTGCAACAATAGCTTCAATTGTCTTTGTGTTCAACAAAAAACTTGGGATCGTTATAATGGTGTTAGCAGTAATCGTTGGATATTCTCGTGTTCTTGCACAAATCCACCACCCGCTGGATATAGCAGGAAGCGTTCTAATCGCCGTTGTGGCGACTTGGGCATCGAGACTAATATTAACGAGGCTTAATTTTAAATCTAAATTTGAAAATTCAATGAAAATTGTAAATTGATTCCGATCCTATCGGAATTGAAAATTGAAAATTATTTCAAGGCTGCCTCCATTAACTGCGCCACGGTTAAGGACGATACTGCTCCACTTATTACCCAAGCATTACCCCGCTCGTCAAGCAAGAAATTTGCAGGAGTCCCGTTGACTTGAGCTTCTAAACCACCATCCGAATCTTCTTTTACCTTTTGGGTAGTTGCACCACTGTCCAAACATTTCTGGAAGGCAGTTTTGTTCAAGCCTAATTCAATTGCAATTTTAGGAAGTTGGCTTGCGTCAAGTCCGTTGTTTGCTGGCGTAACCTCAAAAACTTTATCAATGTATGACCAAAAGACATCTTCTCCGCCGAGCTGCGAAGCACACTCTGCCGCAGCTGCCTCAGGTCGAGCTTTTGAATGAAGTGAATCAAGTGGAAAATGACGATAAACCCAACGCACCTTTCCATCGTAATCAGCAAGCATTTTTTGCAAGACCGGGTGCATTTGCTTGCAAAACGGACATTCAAGATCTGAGTACTCAATCCAAGTTAACTTTGCGTCTTTTGAGCCTTTAATGTGATCTTTGTTGGTAATTGGCGGAAGATTTAGTGTATCTGCCTTAATCGGAGAAGGAATAGATGGCCGCGCAGGTGGATTTGCGGCGTTTGCACCTGCAACATCCCCACCGTTCTTGTTTTCAAGGTATTGTACGCGCTGCCAAAGAACACCCAAGAAAAAAGTGCCAACCAAAACACCTGCTATTCCAACTGGTATGAGTATGCTTTTAACAGTATTATTCATATACGATTTAATTTTCAATTTTCAATTCCGATCCTATCGGAATCAATAACCAATTTACAATGAATTTTCAAATTCTAATTTTCAAACTGTTTGGAACTTGATAATTGGGATTTGATTGAAAATTGAAAATTGTAAATTGAAAATTTATTTGTGTTCCATTAACCACTTCTCAACGTCTAAGGCTGCCATGCAACCAAAAGCAGCCGCCGTCACCGCCTGTTTGTAGTGGTAATCGTGAACATCTCCTGCAGCAAAAACCCCCTCAACGCTTGTCTTTGTACGATCAAAAACTTTGATATACCCTTTCTCGTCCAAATCAATTTCACCTTTGAAAATATTTGTTGCTGGAGTATGGCCTATCGCAACAAATATACCATCAATTGGAAACTCTACAACTTCTTTCGTTTTATTGTCCCTTATTTTTACCCCTACTACCCTTACTTCCCCTATCACATCCACTATCTCACGGTTTAATAACAGCTTAATTTTTGGGTCTTTTGAGACCTTTTCTTGCATTATTTTTGAAGCCCTAAATTCATCTCGTCTGTGAACTATTGCTACTTCGGCGGCAAACCTTGATAAGACCAATGCCTCCTCCATTGCAGAGTCTCCACCCCCAATAACAATAATGTTTTTATCCCTAAAAAATGGGGCATCGCAAGGAGCGCAAGAAGATACACCGCGACCTATCAACTTTTGCTCGTTGGGCAACCCAAGCCATGTGGTTTGGGCACCAGTTGCAATAATTACAGACCTTGCTTTGTATTCTTTGTTTCCAGCCCATGCAGAAAACTCGCCAACATTCTTAAAAGCAACTTTCTCAACGTCTTCAAGTACAATTATTGCGCCAAACCTTTCTGCTTGTTTGCGTATCTTGTCCATGAGCTTTGGCCCCATGATTCCCTCAGGAAACCCTGGGAAATTTTCAACTTCAGTTGTCAACATCAATTGCCCACCCCAAGAAGTACCTCCAATAACGACAGTAGAAAGAGCGGCTCGCGTTGTATAAATAGCAGAAGTTAACCCCGCGGGTCCCGATCCAATGATCAAAACATCAAAGACTTCGCCAGACCCACGAGTCATACTTGACCCATTAGACATACTCATCTCAAGTTTGCCCTCCAGTTTGTTCCCCTTCATTTGGCACTGTTGGATTAGCAGCCGGTTGCTCTGCAGGTGCTTGCCCTAAACCGCTCTGGTTCGGGGTAGCGGATGATGTCGGTTGAGTCACCGCTGGTGCAGATGGTATCTCAGTAATTGACGACACAGCAGGTTGTGCTGGTTGTGCTGGTTGTGCAGGTTGAGGCTGCGCAGCTGGTGCTTGTCCTGGGTTTACTGGTTGTTGATCTTGTGGATTCATTAAAACATATCACCCCCTAACTCACGAAATTTGAAATTTTAAATTTTAAATTTGAATTCAATTTGAAAATCACAATTTTAAATGTTTAAAAATTGAAAATTGAGATTTTGGATTTCATTGAAAATTTTAAATTGAAAATTGAAAATTGCAAAAGCTACGCTTTTGCTAAAAGGTCTTCAAATGGTTTTCTTCCTCCGAATCCGATTTGTCGCCCTACTTCTTTTCCGTCTTTGAATAAAATTGTTGTGGGAATAGACATAACTTGGAGGGCTTGTGCGCTTGCAGGATTTTTATCTACATCAATTTTAACAAAATCTATCTGGCCTTCATATTCTTTTGAGAGCTCCTCAAGAATGGGCCCTGCGAGTCGGCAAGGCCCGCACCAAACAGCATGCAAATCCACAAGCACCGGGGTCTTGTTTTCCGTCACTTTTTGCCTAAAATCTTGGTCTGTTACGTCAATTAAAGCCATCGCTCTTTACTGCTCGTCTAGCCTATCACAAAAGGGGGGATTGGAGTCAAGTAGTGTTTTCACGGATGCAATTTTCCAACACGCCAAAAAGAGGAAATTCCCTTACTTCCCTAATCCAACCCTTTTCAACAACAATGAATTTGAAACAACTGAAACTGAAGACATTGCCATGGCAGCTGAGGCAAAGATGGGGCTAAGCAGTATTTTTGCGAACGGATATAAGGCACCCATCGCCACAGGAATCAAAATAACGTTATATCCAAACGCCCAAATCAAGTTCATCCGAATTGTTCTCATTGTTTTCCGTGACAGTTCAATCGCCCGCGCAACAGAGCGCAAATCTTTGTTAACCAAGGTTATACTTGCTGCCTCAATTGCCACATCCGTTCCCGTTCCCATTGCAATCCCGATGTCAGCTGCCGCCAGCGCCGGTGCGTCGTTTATCCCGTCCCCCACCATTGCAACAACTTTCCTCTCGGCTTGAATTTTCCTAACTTCTGCTTCTTTCCCGTCCGGCAAAACTTCCGCTAAAACACGTTTAATCCCAACTTGCCCGGCAATAGCCTCAGCCGTCCTTTCGTTGTCTCCGGTTATCATCACAACTTCAATTCCCATTTTTTGCAAAGCTGCAACACCTTCTTTCGCGCTATCCTTAATTTGATCTGCAACCGCAATTAATCCTGTCAATTCCCCGCCAACTCCAAGCATCATAACTGTCTTTCCTTCCCGCTCAATTTTTACCAATCCCATTTCCTCTTCCTTCTCTATCTTTATCTTCTCTCTTTGCATTAGTTTTATATTTCCCAATACAACCCGTACGCCTCCAATCTCTCCTACGACCCCGAACCCCGCTATCGCCTTAAACCCTTCGACTCCGCTCAGAACAAGCCCTTCTTCCTCTGCCTTTTTGACAATAGCCTCGGCCAGCGAGTGCTCCGAACCCTTCTCCAAAGACGCTGCCATTTTCAAAACATACCCCTTATCTCCCTTAGCCTTAATTCCCACCACATCTGTTACCTCTGGTTTTCCTCGCGTTAAAGTTCCTGTCTTGTCAAAAATAACAGTATTGATTTTGAGTGCAGTCTCCAGACTCTCTGCGTCTTTTATCAAAATCCCGTTTTCTGCTCCCTTACCTGTTCCAACCATAATTGCAGTTGGCGTTGCCAGCCCCATTGCGCAAGGGCAAGCGATAATCAACACGGCAATCGCGTTTAGCATTGCAAAAAGAAAAGTAGGTGAAGGACCGAAGTTGTACCAAACAACAAAAGTTAAGATAGAAAGCATAATAACAACAGGAACGAAATATGAAGAAACTGAATCAACCAACTTTTGTATCGGTGCTTTGCTTGCTTGAGCATCAGCAACAAGCTTAATAATTTGAGCAAGCATAGTTTCCTGTCCAACTTTTGAGGCCTTAAAGGTAAATGTACCGGTCTTGTTAAGCGTCGCCCCAATCACAACATCGCCTTTTGTCTTGTCAATTGGCAGGCTTTCACCCGTTACCATAGACTCATCTATCGAGGATTCTCCATCTTCAATAATCCCGTCCGTTGGTATCTTCTCTCCTGGCCGCACGCGAACAATGTCGCCCGCCACTACTTGCCCGATAGGCACATCCATTTCTTTACCACTCTTTAAAACTCTGGCAGTTTTGGCTTGTAATCCAATAAGTTTTTTGATGGCCTCCGAAGTCCCTGCCTTTGCACGAGCTTCAAAATACCTGCCCAACAAAATTAAACCAATCACAACGGTTGAAACGTCAAAATATGGCATAACTTCAAAACCTGCTCTTTCTAAAAATTGTGGGAAAAGTGTTGCAACAACAGAAAATGAATAAGCAGCAGTCGTGCCAATGGCAATGAGTGTATCCATATTGGCAGTCCTGTGGCGAAGTGCGGGGATAGTGCCCTTGTAAAACTGTAACCCTGGCCAAAATTGAACAATGGTGGCCATTACGAGTTGAAAATAAAAGTCCTTCAAAAACAAAGGCGCTGTGTCCACCAAAACCGGAAAGCTTCCCCAAACAATCAATCCAGCAAATACTAAACTGACAATCACATCGCGAAGAAGCCTGCGAAGCTCTCTGGACTTTTCCTCTTTATCTTTATCTTTATCTGCCTCCATCTCTGTCTCTTGCTTTATCCCATACCCAATATTCGATACCGCTGAAAAAATTTGCTCATCCGTTGTCTTTTGGGGGTCAAACGCTACTGTTGCCCGTTCTGTAACTAAGCTAACCTGGGCCGAGAATACTCCATCCACCTTCTCCAAAGCCTTTTCAATAAGCCTCACACAAGATGCACAATGCATTCCTTTGACGGAATAAGTTCGATTAATTAGTTTTTTCTCCATGTTTTGATTGTTCTAACAGGCTCAATTTTTAATTTGAAATTTTAAACATTAAAAATTTATATTTCATTGAAAATTGATTCCGATAGGATCGGAATTGAAAATTATTTTACTATTATCTTCCCCCGGTACATATTCATGCCGCATGAATATGTATATTCGCCCGTCTTTTGAGGATTTATTTCAACAGTAACCTTTTCACCCAAGGGCAAATCGCGCTTTATCTTAAAATCTCCTAAAACAACTTCGCTCAAACAATCATTTTCATCCTTGCGAGTAAAGTTAATTATTGTAGTCTTGCCACGAGGAACGGTAATAATGTTTGGTGTATATCCACCATCTACTGTTATGTCAACAGATCCGGAAGCCTTGACTTCTTTTTCCTTTTTGCCAAGGAAAAACCAATAAACAAACCCAATTCCCATAACGCCAATAATGGTAACGACTAATTTATCAATACTCATAATCTCCTTGCCCCTAACGTACTCCGATCAGATCGGAGGAAGTGGGGTATCTATTTCTTGTTTATCTGCTTCCACAAATAAACTGACAAAAGAATAAGGGTTATTATCACCAGAATCCAAACCAAGGATCCAAGGAATGCAAAAAGCCCAAACCCTCCTCCCCAGTTCATCATGTTTCCCCAATTTCCATATCCCATCATATTGTCTCTCACCCCACTTTCTTGAATATCTCAACCATCTCATCAATTACTTCTTCCCTGCCTTTTTTAACTGCGTCAGTTGTGCAAGTTTTAAGGTGATTTTCTAAAATTAAATTATCAACTCCACGAAGTGCTTTTTGGACTGCTTGTGATTGGTGAAGTACGTCAACACAATACTCCCCCTCACCAACCATTTTTATAACCTTATTAAGATGTCCCCGGACGATTTTAAGTCGGTGCAATATTGTCCTTTTTACGGACGGGTCTCGCGGAATTCCTCTTGGCATGTTTTTCATCCCCTAGAGGGGGATTAAGTAATTATACCATTAAAGACAAGAAAATCAATATTATTGTCATCCTGAGGAATGAAACGACGAAGGATCTCTCGCAAATGCGAGATGAAATATATGCTAAACAACTACCAAGTAGAGCAGAGATTCCTCCTCCGCCGAGCGAGATCGGAACGACGAGGGATATATGAAAAAAACTTGGGGTAGGCCGAAATATTTGCTTCTAGCAAAATACTCCGGACTACCCCGAACGAAGTTTAGAACGTGGTCCCGATCAAATCGGGGCTTTACGTTCTAGGTCAGCGACAGCTGTCGCGAACGCCCTCGCGGCGGGTCATGCCGACTCTCAGGAAGCTGCTGCATTGCTTCCTGTCGTTTTGTTGTTTGGGCACATTCTTGCTCTTTAAGGACTCCGCGAAGGTCGTCGACCAACTTCTCTTCATTCTTGAACGAAAGCTCGGTTACTCGCTCAACCCCCGCTTTGTCAAGATGCCATTGTATGACTCTCGTCACATTCTCAATGATATCTCTTCTCAAGAACAAGCCACACCTCCTTTTTTTTGCAGACTACTTCAGAACGTCAGCCAAATCGTGTGCCATCTCCACTTTTTGCAGCGGACAAAGGTCGACCGGGCGCACTGTAGCAATGCAACGATTCCGTGCCTCACGATCCAAGTGCGACTGGATGACCTCGATCGCCTCGCGTGTCTTGTCCGAAACTGCCGGTGCGACTGGCGCAGCAGGCTCGGGCGGAGCAGCGACAGCGTGCAACACCTGATCCTGCCATCTGATCCCCCCACGGGGTTTGGTAACCGCAACCTTTTCCCGTGCCTTCTCGAGAACCGCTGTTGGTGACACTTTCTCCTCCTCGCGCGAAATATTTGGTTTATTAAAGATCCCTAGACCTAACCCAGAGTATAGCAAGTTAGACCAAAAAAGTAAAATTTATGGTAAAATTAAAGTTCATGGAATCCTTCTGGCTTGCCTTCCTTACCGGTCTTACAACAGGCGGGTTTTCCTGCCTTGCCGTGCAAGGCGGGCTTTTAGCCTCAGCAATCTCCGGAAAAGAAACACAATCAAAACAAATTGTAGGATTGTTTTTGATTGCAAAAATTATTGCCTATACCTTTTTGGGGGCTGGATTGGGACTTGTCGGATCTGCCTTGACCATTTCCGCTCAAACCCAAGGCTGGATGCAAATTTTTGCCGGAGTGTTTATGTTGTTAACTGCAGCAAGACTTCTAGACATCCATCCAATTTTTAGATATTTCGTTATCCAACCCCCACGCTTTGTATATAAATTTTTACGCAAAACCAGCAAAAGTGATGCATATTTCACGCCATTACTGCTCGGGTCGCTTACTGTTCTTATCCCCTGTGGAATCACCCAAGGCATGATGATTCTTGCAGTTTCATCTGGTAATCCTGTTACGGGCGCTTTAATAATGTTTTCATTTATCCTTGGTACTAGCCCAGTTTTCTTTGCCTTGGGCATTGCCACATCACAACTTTTAAAAAGAAAGATCTTTGCGATTTTTACAGCTGGTGTAATTGCCATACTTGGTGCAATGGCTATAAACAGTGGCCAGGTTTTGCGGGGTTCAATTTACACTTTTCAAAACTTCTATAAAGCTGCAACAACTGACGTGTATGGATCCGGGGGCAGTGTTGCCGGTGTAAACGCAGAAGGAAAACAAGAAGTTACAATTGATGTTTTGAACAACGGATACAATTCCTCAAGCGATGTCTTAAAAGCTGGCGTTCCAGTAAAACTAAGCCTAGTAACAAACGGCACAAGAAGTTGTACCCGCGCATTTACAATCCCAGCCTTGGGTGTTTCAAAAGTACTCCCGCAAACAGGTAGCGAAACAGTCGAATTTACGCCAGCAAAGGCGGGATCCTTGGCTTATTCTTGCGGGATGGGAATGTATGGAGGAACATTCCAGGTGATAAATTAACCCAATTTTCAATTTTTAATTCCGATAGGATCGGAATTGAAAATTTCAAATTTGTTATAGATCAACAAAAGCATGAACAACGGTCAAGATAATAAACCAAAAGTACTCAGATTTTCCATCAAGGGTATGCATTGTCCGTCTTGCGCCATATTAATCGAAAGCGATCTGGAAGACGCGGGTGTCAAAGTTTCTTGTAGTTACGCAAAACAACTCCTAGAAGTTGAGACCCCCTTTCGCTCGCAAGCTTCGGAGGGGCAAGCAGAAACAGAAAAAACTGTTAAGAAAGTTGTTGAAGATTTGGGATATAAGATAGAGGCTTTGTAAAACTACACCCCACAGCTTGATCCCCCGTTTGTTGCAGGAGGTAAAAAATTATTAGCAGACAACCAATCGTGAACTTTCTTCCACCCGGAAGATGAGGAATATTCTCGTCCTAACACTGTACGCGCAGGAACATCTTTCCAAGCCGTGCCTTCTTTCGCTTCAAAGTAGCCCGCAAGTTCGATATATTGGTTAGAAAACCAATAGGAGTTCATCGCTTTTAATGCGTCAAATATTTGGTCAGCGGTTGCGCCTTGTGAAACCATCAGCTCAGCCAAACCTAGAGCCGCCATACCGTGGTTGCAGTCAGGAAATGCAGTAGAGTTGTTGCAACACGGCCTGAAAACCCCATTTGCAACTTCCTCAACTATTTTTTGTTGATCTGCAGATATAGGAATAATTTGAAACTTTGAATAGTAATTAACAGCTTTTGTTTTTGAAACTGTCCAACCACCGGTTGATGCAAAATTCCCCACCTTTGCACGACCTCCCTCAACCATTACTCCTTCATCTAAAATTTTATTTTTATTTGCTAACCCCAATGCCCAAAAGAGGTTAAGTAAAAAGTGAGCGTTACCTGCGTTAACTGTTATTTCCTGGTCGCGCCCTAATGTTAATATTTCCAACTGCTCGTCCGTAAGAGCATTGGCGCCTTGATAAATTGCCTTAAATTTTTCCAGGTCTATCGTTCCTGATTGAATAAGTTTTGGCCCGATGTCGCCAAACTTAACACCCAGTTTCACTCCTTCTGCCGGGACAACTTGCTGCGCAAGAGCTTGCACGTCGTAAGTTGAAGTTTGGGTTTGTACTTGAGCTTTTTTCTTTACCGACACATTAATGTCCCAACTCTGAAGAAATTTTGGAATATAAAAACCTGCGGCAAAAACAAAAACGGCCACAAGCGCGATTGCAATAATTCCTTTTATGTTCATTTTAAAAATCGATTGTACACCTTAGCAAACGCCCAACCAGATACCCAAGTTACAACGGCCATGGTTATTGCGCCTAGAATTAACGACCCGCTGCTTGCATAAACATCCCAAACATTAGCTAAGTTTACACCATGGAACCAGCTTTGAAAAACTAATTTTGCAATGTCTGGAACCAAGATAATCGCAAGGTAACAAATAACGGAAACTCCAACACTTACGGCAGCTAAAGCATTTGCTAGAGCGACTTCGTTAAGTTTCATTAGACCACCCCATTTTATTTAATTTTCTCCAACTGATTAATCAATTGGTTATTTCTCACTCCCATTTTTGGATCATCCCACCAATATGCAACTTGCCCATCTTTGTTAACAATTACAAATGTGTGCCCCGGATATCCGCCTTTGTGCATCGAAGAAGGCGCATAAAGTGTTTCATAGGCAGCTGATGTGGATTTTGTGTTATCAAATAAAACCTTTGCTTTTGCCAACTCGGGCATTTTGTCCAATGCTTTCTTCCAGTTGTCCGGAACATCAACTATTACTGAGTACGTCTCAACTCCGTCTTTGCTAAACCTTTCATCCTCGCCCAATGCTTTCATCTGATCCCAACAAGCAGGATAACAAATCAATCCTTCATTAAAAAACAACAAAACAGTTTTTCCGCGAAGGTCGGATAATTTGACTGTATTCCCTTCATAGTCTTTAAGTTCAAAATCCGGGGCTTGTTTGCCAACCATACCACCTTCAACTGACTTTCGCCCCTCCGGGTTTGGACCAAACTTTTGTGCTCCAACAACAATGCCGCCAAGCAGGGCTATTGTTATTACAACTACAATAATTATAAATTTGTTATTCATCTTGCTCCCCCTGTTAATATATTTGTTACCCAAGCCGCATAAGTATTAACCATCACTTTGTAATCCGACCTTACCTGTAATCCCCCAGTTAATGCCAGGTAAGTAATTAAAGCGCTCATTGCTATGAAAATAATTCCTGACAATAGATTAGCAATTGTTATATTCACTTCTTTCCCAAATATTTTGTAGGTTATTCCACGCCTGACAAGCATAAACTTTTGAGTGATCTTTGTTTTGTCAATTGCCCAAGAAAGTATAAAAAGCGGAGCGACCATGCCAAGAACATAGGCAATCGCATAAAGCCCACCTAAAAGTGTTGAACCTGGCAATGCAGATAAGGCAACAATCCCCGCCAACACTGGTGCACAACAAGAGGTAGCAAATCCTGAAAACACACCCAGCATAAAGATAGAACCAAAGGTAAATTTACCGGGTGTCGTAACGCTTGTGTGCCAAGGAAGAGAAAAGCTTCTGCCTGTTAAAATCACAACGCCAAGTACAAAAAGGAATATTGCCCCAAGTATATATATTTGATCATGGTACATTTCAAATATCTCTCCTAAAAACCCAGCACCAAGCCCAATTGGTAAAAAGACAACGGCCAGCCCCAAAGAAAATACCCCAGTCATCCCCAAGACTGTTTTTCTTTGCGAAAAAATAGAACCCATGTAAGAAGGCAAAAGAACGGTAATGCAACAAGGCGCAAACAACGCCGCGATACCAGCAACGAATGAGGCTATAAACGAAGCAATGGGCAAAATAGTCATGTTCTTTTGTAAAGTTCTACTAACTCTTCCAACACCTTCTCTCCTTTTCCATCCTTTATATCCTTTACAACACAACCATAAAGATGGCCTTGAAGAACCATCCCGTCAACATTTTTTAAAGCAGACTGAACAGCTTTTGATTGATGAATTACGTTTGGGCAATAACAGCCTTCGCGAACCATAGCAATCACCTTTTTAAGATGTCCCTCAGCAATTGCCAACCGTTTTAGTGTAAGCTCTTGAACTTTTGAATCCATACCCCTACCCCCTGATGGGGATATTCAAATCATACCAAACAACTTTTAATTGTCAACAAGAAGATTATCTCAACTCCATCAAAAACCTTGCCACACTAACATGATCTTTAATGCGCAAATCTTTCCCGGCGTCTAAAATAAATGCAGACAAATATTGACACAAGGAATAAGAAGAAAAAGATGAGTTTCTTATAACTTCCGCCCTGTATGCCCTGGTAAAAGCATTAATTAACTGTTGAGGGTCAAGTGCCTTAGCGTGAGTATTGCGTTCGCATGCCAAATTAATTAATCGATAAACAAGCTCGCCAAACTCCCCCTTCTCTCTTCCCTCAAGCCGAATTTCGTTTCCAGAAAAGTAATTGTTCTTAACAGGCGTATACCAATAAACAGCCTTGCCACCCACCAATTCTGCCCCTAAAATGGCTTTTGAATCTGGCAATAAAAGTCTATATTCCCCTATAACAGAAGCAACAGCCTCCTTAAATCTTCCAACAATGCGAACATACAAACCAGGGAGATCAATTCCTTCATGGTTCATTCCCGATTTTGTCCTGATTTGTACAAATCTTTCAAATCCATCTTCAAATTTAGAATTACTGCGTACGAGATCCAATACGAGTGGCATAGCATTTTTCCCAACAGTTGAAACCAGGTACCTCTTAAATTCTACAAACTTGGTTTCCATCGCCAATTCTACAACTATAGTTGAAGCAAAATTACCACTTGTTTTAACTATCCGACGAATTTCTTCACTTGTTGGCAGCTCTTGTATGCTAACAATACTTTCTACTATCTGTCGAAATTTTTGAGCAGTACTAGTTTCTTTTGGGCCATTTCCATTTTGCAAAACTCTGCCGCTTTTTACCCACTGAGGGAAGGTCTTTGGGAAACTTCCAACAAGAAAATCCATGTATTTTTGGGCTTCCGGCCAATTTCGGTCTTTAACAAATTCGGCAACTGGCGTAATCAAACCTGTAAAACCAGATTGTCCGGGGATATATCTTTTCCTTGTACTCATCAGACTTTTCAATAGTTTGACTTGATCTTGCTTAAGACCAACGCCTTGTGCTACATCGTCCATTAAGCGCTGACAAAGCCTTAAGAACCCCTGATGGATCCTTAAGCGATCTATTTTTGGCCCTAAACGATCGTCAAAATACGCTGGAAATTTGCCTGCCTCAACACCTCCAAATATTAATGCGTACTCAGCAAGTTCTCGCGCAGAACCCAACGAGCTTTGGCCATCGCCCCAACGCGCGAAATTTCCTATTAAATGGTCTTTTGCGACTTCGATCAAACAAACAAGTGCCATTATTTTTGCCTCAGGCGAGTTTGTATCAATCTTCCCGGCTTCAACAATCTCAGTAAAAAGCTTGCTCAAGTCCAAGTATTTTTCGTGAATCGATATCGTTTTTTGTGGAACATAAAAACAAGGTAGATAAGGCAAAATACCTAAGTCTGGATTTATAAAATAAACTGCTTCAACCGCCTTGGGTACATGAACTAAACGGCCTCCAGGAGCTAAGTACATAATCTCGCCTTCTATCTTTTTTAAACGGCTTTCAGGAAGTGCTAGCTCTTTTTGTGACCTGATCCCCTCAATACCCTCATTGATTTCTTGAGCGTGTAAGGGTTGTTGCTGCAATAGCACTTCTTTTATTCGTTCCAGTGCTAAATCTTCGCATTCTTTGCAGTATTCAAAAACAGGATCTAGCGACTCGCTTGGTGCAAGATTTTTTCTGTGAAGTACTTGGAGCTGGTCTTTAAGCCCTTGCCGGGACAGAACATGCTCTTTTGTTATCATCGGCCACCGATTATACCCAGATCTTACTTTTTTAGCAATGTCCAGGCACATATTTCCAAATTTACGTGTTGGTTGTCTTTAAAAATCACACCTTCTTCAACTAATTTTCTTTTTTGCTCAACTTGTCCCCCAAAAGCATAACCTGTGGCAAGTTTCCCATCTTTGTTAACAACCCTATGGCATGGAATTTTTTTGGGATTTTTGTTTTTATGCAGTGCCCACCCAACCATATTGGCTGTGATTTTTTTACCCCTTACTTCCCCAATCTCCCCAACTTCCCTTACACCCACCATCCTTGCCACCTCCCCGTAAGCCATAACCTTACCTTTTGGTATTTTCTCTACAAACTTCCAAACTAATTCGTAATAACTCATTTTTTCTCTTTCAACAAAAACCTTAACTGTTTATCCTTCCAATCTCCCGCATAATTAATCCCAACTCTTGCAGTAGCAATTATTTCCTCCCCCTTACTTCCCCTACGCCCCAAACTTCCCCTATCCTCTACCCAAAATCTTTCCCCCTCCACAACATCCTCCCCATAAAAACTTCCGTCAATCTTAAAAAACTTTGTTACCTTTCCTGGACCCCTTACCTCCCCAACTCCCCCAATCTCCCTTACCCCCCTTATCAATACCCCTTGTGGATCACCAACTTTACTTGTAATTATATTCAACATCCAATGAACCCCGTAAGTAAAATAAACATATGCCACCCCCGATTTGCCAAACATCACTTCCGTCCTTTTTGTCCTTCTTCCGCCATATGAATGTGCAGCCTTATCCTCCACCCCCATGTAGGCCTCCGTCTCAATAATCACACCTTTTTTTGTTGACCCATCAGGGAATTTGCGCACCAAAACTTTCCCTAGAAGTTCTCGAGCGACAGCATCAGCACTCCTGTTAAAAAACTTTCTTTTAAGTCTCACGCGTAAATTATACGCTTTTGAAGCTAGAATACTTACCTAAATCTTACCTTTTTCTTGCCTCGTCATAACGTCAAAAACATATTATCAAATCAATAATTTAATAATTGACCAATGAGTAACGTCTGCCTTGATTCTACTACCCAAATCACCTACTTTCCGTACTCGACTTTGTCTTCAATAAAGGGTTCGGGTTCTCAATTTGTCAACAGCTTCAACAAAGAAACTGTAATGCCCGACCCGCTTTCTTTGGTAACCCAGAGCGTCAAAAAGGCCATGAAGAATACAATCTTTGAGCACATCTTTGTGCTCTTCACTGCACCAGTAAAATAGTTTACTTTTTCACCAATGACTGTAGAAGTGAGGCAATAAAGGCTAATACGATTCCGCCTGCAAGTGCGCTCAGAAATCCTTGAACCACAAACCCCGGAACGAGAAGGCTGGCAACCCACAAAACAAAAGCTGAAATTGCCCAAGAAAAAAGGCCAAAGGTTAAAAAGTTTACAGGGAGCGCCAATAATTCTAAAATTGGCTTGAGGATTGTATTTAATATCCCCAACACCAAAGCTGCTATTAAAGCAGTTGTGAAACTGCTTATTCTAATCCCCGGTATCAACCAGGCCGTTGCTAAAATGGCAACTGTGTTTATTAATAGTCTAAATAGTAAGTTCATATTGCTTGTCTCCAACAAAGCCTAGGCAAAGCGGGAACCTGTCCCCAACGTAGCCGCAGGCGAAGTGGGATTCCCGCACTTTTACCGCGTGATTACCGTAAGAATTTACAAATATTGTACATCATCTGATTTTTTACAACAACAATAATCACCACAAAAAGGCCATTGACAATAGGTAACATTTAATACACATTATTAATATGTCCAAAAGGGTATTAGCCCTTGTTTTTTTGTTTTTGGCCTTTTTAGCTCTTTTTATTACCCCTTCAGAATCCAAAGCTGCAAGAAGTTCTTATTATGATTACGGACCTTATTATGACCAAACCAAAGTATTAGGAATTTCGTTTTCTGCGCTCGAAAATTTGCCTGTACCGACTATTCCCGAGAATCTTGTTCCACAACAGGCTACCGGCATTATGCCAGGTAATCCACTTTATTTTTTTGAGCAAGTAGCCGAAAACCTCCAAATAGCCTTCACATCCAATCCCCAAGCACGAGAAGAGCTTAGGTTAAATTTTGCCGATGAAAGGCTTTCTGAAGCTAAAACATTGCTCGAACAAGGAAATACACAAGGAGCTCAAACAGCAATGGAGCACTATAAAGATAGTATGACGGGCGTTGCGCAAGGTCTTTTTGAATTGATCAACAACAACGACCCTGCCGCACAAAGTTTAACCGAGAAAGTTGAAGATGCAGCCAGTACACACACAATTGTTGCCCAAAATCTAAGTTTAAGCTCATCCCCCGTCCAAGCAGAAATCTGGACATACGCAGCGCAAGCTGGCAAGTCGGCTCTTGATCAAATCGCCGATGCTCAAAATGTACCTGCCATGCCAGAGGGACTATCAGTGAGCATTCAAAACTTGCGAAAACAGGGTATTTTGTCGGAAGAAGAAAGCAATAAGCTTTACAGCCTTGATAGCCGAAGCCAGCTTCGAGAAGAGCTGGACAAACTTACATCCTCCGGTATGTTTCCTCCGGGCGAGCTTGCAAAACTTGATGAAACTATTGCCAATCGCTATCCGGAAATTCACAGACAACAAACAGCAAACCTTGAAGTGATGGAGTTAAGAACTTACCAAACGCTCCCTCAACCATCTGAGGAAATATTGGAAAAAATCTCAAATTGGCAAAAAGATCCGGGCACCCCCCCATCAAGCGACATAAGACAATATTTGTGGTATGATCGCGCTCAGGATTTAGCTGGCAAAGTAGATTTATCAAATTATTCTACAGACCAACAAGAAGATCTGGTTCGTTCCTGGCAAACAGCAAAAGAGAATCCAACATATTCACCTGCTCCATCTCCTACACCAACATCATCTCCTACACCAACATCATCTCCTACACCAACATCATCTCCTACACCAGCACCATCTCCATCACCCGAACCGTCAACACCGGACGAAACTCCACCTTCTCCTGAGCCCTCATCCCAACCATCGCCCAGTCCAATACCCTATATAGATAGTACAAACGTCACCCTGCCAGGTACCACCCAGTATTTTTTCAATAATTTGGGAGAGCAAATATCGTATACATTCACATTTGATGCTGTTGAGCGCTCCAAACAAAAAATGAATCAGGCCGAACGCCGTTTGGCTGAGGCAAAAGCACTCGCTGGCGATCCAACAAAAGAATCTCTTTACCTATCCACTTTAAAACAATACCAGCAAGCGATGACTGACGCGTCTGCGCTTCTTAAAGACACTGATGGGCAATTTGCCAGTCGAGATGCAGCTGAAAGACTTGAGGCTCAAGCTGCGCGGCACGGCGTTGCACTTGAAAAAGGATACTTGCCAACTCCCGCTGCCGACACACAAATTATCGGCGAAGCAATCCAGGCTGTTGAAACCGCCATGGACAGAAGCGCTGATGCTCTTGGCCGCCCCGCACTACCTCCAACGCTTGCCAACCGTTTGGACGATCTTAAGGCCCAGGGGTTAATCCTGCCTGAAGAGGCAGAAAAGATTGTCAACTCTGCCTCACGTGAGGAAGCCCGCGACAAGATAAGAGAACTTGTTGAGATTGGGACCTTCCCTCTGGCTGATGCTAAAAAAATGGACGAGGCTCAAATATTAACCTCACCAACAGAATACAATCAATTAGTTGAAATAAGGAAAGTTGAAGAATTTCAAAGATTAAGAGCCGCTCAATCTGAATTTGCCCAAACCCAAACACTAAGAAACACAGCGTCAGTCTTAAGCCAGCAAGAGGCAGCGCTATTTAATAGTATTGACCCATCCTTGTTAAAACCTGAAGATTTTGGAGGAAGAGAAGATTTAGTCAAGGCATACGAAACACTTATTGCAACCGCTCGTCCAATTAATAGCGGCCAATTCGGACCAGACATCACGCCAGGTGCAACACCATCTCCTTCTCCTTCCACAACCCCGACGCGACAAGACGCGGTTTTGACAACTTGTCCGGCTGGCGCTATTTTCAAACAGTTTGAAGGTTGTGTTTGGGAAGACAACGGTAAAGCTATTAACGATTATGAACAATACAAATGCGAATCAAGACAATATTACTCCTTCGCAGCCAGAACGTGCGTATCTTACGAACCAGGTACAGGATTTAAAGATGACGCGCAACCTATCTGTCCTATTGGCTACGCATGGGAATGGCAAAATCAAAGTTGTCAAAAGGGAACAGGCGGAATTATTTTACCCACGCCCATTCCCCAACCGGAGCCAATTGACAAAGAGGAAGAAGAAAAAAGGTCCAAATCCTGTCCTCAGGGCGCAACATATAAAGCCCCTGATGGATGTGTATGGGACGAGACAGACAGGCCGATTTACGACTCAAGACAATACCGCTGTAGTGCAAGTGGTCAATATTATTCCTTCGAACAACTTAAGTGTGTGCCTGCGCCCAGCGAAGGAGAAGTGTATCCGAAGGATTCTGCCCCATCTTGTAAAGAAGAGGGGTCTTATTGGAGTTGGTCTGATGGAAAATGTATATCTTTGGCAGCACCTGACGAATCTGTCGAAAAAGGAGGCCAAGCAACCAACATTGGCGACCCTCGTCCATACCTTGTTCCCCCCGACAGTCCGTTTTATTTCGTAAAGCAATTTGGTGAAACTATACAAACTGCTACTGCGTTTACACCCGAGGCGCGAGAACAAGTTAGGATATCGCAGGCCGATGAAAGACTCACCGAGGGCTATTATTCACTAAAGCACGGCAATACAAAAGATTTTGAAAAATCACTTTCTACCTATACAACTACAATGCAGAATGTTTTTAATGACTTGGCTGCGTCGGAATATTCTCCCCAAGTAAAACAGGCAATTGCAGAAAGATTAGGAAAAGAAGCTCCGGAACAAAACCTGCTTTTGCAAAAAGCTGAAGCATTGGCAGAAGATGAACAGGCAACAGCTATCTCAGCTGCAGTCTCGTCGACAATCTTGGCCTCAGATAAGGCAGCCGATCTGGCAGGCAAACCGCCAATCCCCGATGAAATTAAAACCAAGATCGAAAACTTACCTGAAACGGTACTCAGTCAAGAAGATAAAAATAAACTTTTAGAAATCGATTCAAGGGTTGATGCCAGACTCAAACTAGGCGGACTTGCATCAACCGGTATATTAAGTACCCAGGACACATCTTTCCTGAATGAAGATTTTGAATCAGTCGATAAAGACGCCAAGATCAAAGTTGATGAACTTAAAAAATTAGAGCAAATTGCCAAAATTACGGAACAAAAGAACGAAGTTGTAGAAAAAGCTCAAAAGAATGAAAACATTGTAAATAAACTTACAGAATTTCAAAATACGTTCGAGCCGGGCCAGGAAGTCCCTGCTGAAATACGTCCATATGTGCGCCTTACACGAATTGAAGAGATCGGTCAAACAATAAGGCCTGATGTTGTTCGCGTGGAAGATTTCCAAAACCGGAAAGATGTTGTTTTGGCTGTTGCAGCGCTGCAGGATGAGTTCAGACCGACAAAAGAATCAATAAAGCAAGTTGCGGACTTTCGACGAAGAAATCCTGATAAATCCCTTCCGCCGGAGCTTGCAAGAATTGAGGCGCTCTCTTACGGCTTAGGTACAAGAGAACAAGCAGGTCAATGCTTCCTGCCTCCTCCATTCCCTGCAAATACCCCGTGTCCTGCTCCCGGGTCAACTGTTGCTGTAGCATCTTATTGGGGAGGTCAATGGTCAAGTCCTGCAGCTCCCGTTCAACCTGTTGCGTCCACAGACAAAGACGGCAAGCCTCTTGTTTACGGACAAGGTCCGCAGGCTGTAAGCTCTGGTTCCTGTCCGAGTGGTTATCATTGGATGTATGACTCAGGCGGCTGGTGTATGGCCAACAGTGGTAGCTACGGCTATTCTTCCAATTATAATTCACCTTCTTCCACCTACACGACCGCCTCTTATCCTATCGGGACCGCAACCAGCGAAACACCTCCTGCGGAAGGTTACAATTGTGGCAGCCAACCTTACGACCCGGCCACCAAAAAATGTAAGGATGGAGCCTGTCCTGGAGGGTTTGAGTGGGATGGATCAAAATGCGTAGCAAGAGGTTATTCTGGGCCAACATATCAAAGCAGCCCTTACTACTCACCCAACCTAACCCAATCCAGTTGTGGTCCCGGATATTATTGGGACGGCAAGGGTTGTATACCCAATTATAGTGGCGGTGGAAGTTATCCAGGTACCTCAAATTATTATTCTGGGGCTGCTGTCAACTGCGGTAGTGGATATTGGTGGAACGGCAACAGTTGTCAACCCTCATCCGGGCCAGGATCGTCGTGTAGTTATCCCTCCGGAGGATGCCCAGGCAACGGAGCGTGGTATGATTATTCCAGCTGCAGTTGTAAAACAACCAGCTATCCCTCTGGCTATTCCGGTCCAACAATCCAAAGCAGCCCCTATTACTCACCCAGTTCGTACGAACGTGGTTGTGCACCAGGCAACTACTGGGACGGCCGCAAGTGTGTGGCAGGAAGCTATGAAGGTCCTGGTTGGTCAGACACTACAGCCAGAGGCTGTACGCAGCAAAGCTGTGGTAGCAACCAGTGGTTTGACTGGGGAACTTGTTCCTGCAGACCCAATGGAAACACTTACACTCCTCCAACTTACAGTGGCGGTGGTGGCGGGACATCTAGTGGATCCTGCCCCTCAGGATCTCATTGGATGTCAGATAATGGTGGATACTGCATGTCAGATGCAGACAGATCGTCCTCATCGGGAGGATCCTCAAGTGGATCTTCTGGTGGATCACCTTCAGGGTCTTGTCCCTCAGGATCCCACTGGATGTCAGATAATGGTGGATACTGTATGTCAGACGGAGGTAGCTCGTCATCGGGTGGATCTTACACCCCACCTTCAACATCGACTTCCGGAAGTACCGGTTCTTATACCGCGCCTACTGAACCAGCTCCAGCTGCTCCAGCTCCTGCACCCGCTCCACCTCCAAGTGAGCCTGCACCAGCGCCACCTCCAAGTGAACCAGCTCCAGCTGCTCCAGCTCCTGCACCAGTTAGCGAACCAGCTCCTGCACCAGTCCAAGGAGCAAGCACTGAGAAAAATATACTGCAATTTATATTAGATATCCTCTTGGGTAAACTACGATAACGTTCTCTCTAGAAATGCTTGCACTGAGTCCTATTGAAGTGTAATAATCAAAGTGTGTTGAAGATCTTTGTTGCAATCACAACAAGCCTTGCGTTGCTGCTTTTGGTTGCGTCACCCTCACTTGCAGCACCATTAAAATCAAAATCCCCTTCAGTCTCTGCATCAGTTGCTAAAAATAGACGCTCAATGTCGGCAAGTTTCCTAAACATTAAAAACGTCAAGAAAATTTCTTACCAGTTAACATACGACTCAAACAAAGGTCCACAGGGCGCTGGAGGAACTATAAATGTGCCTAAAAACAAGAACTCACTTTCTCGCACACTTCTTTTTGGAACTTGTTCAAAGAATGTTTGTACCTACCACAAAAACCTCAAAAATATAAAACTTTCAGCAGACTTCACCCTCAAATCTGGAGGAGTTATTTCATACGAGAAGAAGTTGAAATAGTTAATAACTTGCTACCTTGCTACCTTGTTAACTTGTTAACATATTGTTGACACCAACAAAGTAACAAGCTAACTAGGTAACCAATTACATTATCGTTCTCTTCTCCACTCTCACTCCACCAACCTCAGCTTCCTCTACTAGCGTTGTGTCTTTACTCGCCTTCTCATACCACTTATCAAACTTTTCGGGGTCTCCACCGGGTTCAATAACTAAAAATATAATCTTCCCGCATCCAATTTGCGGCTTTGCGTAAAACGCCGATGATGGAACATAAGTATCCTTTAAAAATCCCGGCTCGATTGTATATTCACAAGGAACAAAACCATATTTATTCTTTCCTTGCCACCAAAAAAGATATTGCCAATTGTAGTCATAAACATGTGGTGTATAAACATAAACGTCAAACCCGTTCCCCTCATTTTTTGAGTAGACATAGTCAACGACCGACATTTCGTTTTTTAATACGCTTACATCGTTTGAGGGTTGAAGATATTGCAGGTATCGCGGGACAAAAACTAAAAGTTGGGAAATGATCACGCCACCCCATACGATAGCTGCCGCCTTCTTCGAAATTTTGGCCAACATTAACAAAAAGGAGACAAACAAGAGTGGATAAAGATAAACTGTGTGCCAATCACGCCAGGCGCTATTTAATGAAAATAGTAAATAGGAAATAATAAATAACACAATAACAAGCGATACAAACTTCCCTGCAAATTTGTCTTTAAATCCTCCGTTTTTCGCAAACAGATAAAAAATAAACACAAAAACAAGGATGCTTATTAACAAGCTTTGTGGAACTAAACTTATTGAAAAGATCTCCCCAAAGCGTGCACCCATCTCGCCAAAGGTAGTACTTGAGAAAAATCCCCTGCCCCCAGTTTGGGCAAAAATAAATTTGCTTTGAACAAACTCCACAAACAATCTCAAGGTAAGCGGCAAAAGCAAAATTGTGGGCAACACTACATCCAGTCCAAGCAAGAACTTAAGCGCTATTTTCTTTTTGATAACTTGATGCAAGCCAACTAAAAAATGAAAAACAAAGAGTGCGACGCTTCCGGCAATTTCTGTGTTAAACCCTAAGGCAATTGGAATTAAAGCGTAAACAAAGCTTCTCTTTTTGCCTTGCAAAAAATTAACCAAGAGAAAAACAAACCAAAAAGAAAGAAAAACTAACGGAAAAGGATTAAATGCCCAACGGGATGTATCGTAAAAAAACCAATAAAATTGCAAGCTTGTACCAATAAACAAAGCAACATATGGCGACACCCTACTTTTCAATTGCCACATTATAAAAGCTGTTGTGGCAACACCAAGAAGGATGGTGACAAACAACGCGCCATACGGATGTCCGTTAAAAAGTTTGTATCCGACGCCGATAAAGTAATACCACCCAGGGCCTGCATAAAGCCCGGCAATCCCCGTCTCTGGACCTTTGACAGGTAGTTGTCCCCTCTCGGTTAATTCGCGGACGTGGACCGCGTCATTCCCTTGATCCATCGTAAAGAAAAAATTATTGTTTTGAGGAGGGATAACCCGAATCAAAAATGCAAAAACTAAAATTGAAAAGAATAAAACCCAATACGGCTTGCTCTTCATCAAAACAAGATTACCACATCAGTCTAAGCGAATATAGATTTTTGACCTCCCAAATGATAAAATTGATCCTGTTCTTTAATATTCCCCGGTAGCTCAGTGGTAGAGCGGAGAGCTGTGTTAGCAGCCTTCGAAGGAAACTTCGGAGTGAAAAGTGGGTGAATTCAGGGAACGGTCCGACTTTGTTGGATTAATCCTGAGCCAATCCTCCATTAATAGTTAGGCATGTTTGCCGAATCTTTTAATGAAGGCAGGTGCAGAGACTAGGTGATTACACCAATTAGCGCCCACCACCCCACCCTACGCCCAGTATTAAAAATACAGGGCTTCGGAGCGGCAAGTAAAAACTTGTCCTTCCGCAGCTTAGGCGGAGAAGGGTGATGAGATAGTCCAAAAAGTAACTCTAAGGTCGTAGGTCCGAATCCTACCCGGGGAGCACGAAAAATTAGGCCTCATTTTTGAGGCTTTATTTTTTATTCTTGATAGGATGAGGAGTTTACTCTGAGCGAGCGAACCCATTAAATTGCACTCGGGTTTGTCCTGAGCATGTCGAAGAACGAAGCGAGTCGAACGAGAATCCTACCCGGGGAGCCGACAAATCTAATACTACTTAGGAGCCTTGCCGTATTTAAGAACAAAAATAATTAATATAATGGAAAAAATCCAACTAACTATTTCAACTGGTATAGAGTCAAATCCGTACGTTTTAGATAAGTAAACCAGTAATAAAAATACCGCAACAGTAAAGACTAAAATAACTACACCTAGTTTCTTATCAAAAGTAGGAAAAAAGAAAGGAACTGATCTCTCAAGCTTAGAAAATAGCTTATTCCCCAAAAGTAAATACTTTATTAGAAGAATGGTGATAAAGATAATTCCAAGAATTAACAGAAACAACTGGATAAACATAATTTGATTATAGCAAACTGTCCACATCCCTTGTGCAATAGGATTGAATTATAGAAATTCCGCTTTTCTAAGACTTAATTACTGTTCTTTGACGAGATGGGTTTACCTCTTCAAGCCTGATCCGATTCGGTCTGAGCCTCACAGTCGAAGACCTCAAAACCAAAGGCATGAGCGAAGCCGAAGGAAATCCTACCCGGGGAGCAAATTTAGTATAATCAACATATGTCTAAGAATCCTATTATCAATGCCCTTGGCGCGTCAGCTTACATAATCCTCATCGTCTCTGTTATGACCTTCGTGACACAACCTTTAAGGAACAAACCTGATACCTTTTTCGCCCCAATCACAGCATTATTTGTGCTCACTCTCTCTGTTACAGTAATGGCATTCCTGTTTTTTTACCAACCCCTTCAGTTTTTTGTTGAAGGAAAGAAAAAAGAAGCGGTTAATTTGTTTGTTAAAACTGTGGGCACATTCGCAGTTATTACAGTTGTGGTTTTAATTCTGCTTTTTTCTGGTCTAATTTAGTGTTAAAACAGTTTCTAAGACTCAACTCTCCAACTCCAAATTTTTAAAACACAATCCCCTTCGTAATAAATTCCAGTATAATTTGTACATGTTCTCAAAAATGCATAAGGGCACTATTGTTTTATCTCATTTTCAAGTAGCCTCTTTGTTGCAGTCCCAAAAAGAAGCAACTGTTTCAATATCTTTGGATTTAGGTTTAACTACAAGCAGGGTTCAGGTGGAGAATAGTGGAATTATCTTGCCTGATGGCCAAAGAATTAGTTGGAAGGATTTAGGAAAAATTTCCAAACATAAAAATAGATGTTACCTGGTTGAAAATAATACGGTTAGCCCGATTGTTGTCTATTCCGAGAAGACTGGCTGGGTTCGTACTCTTTACCCAACAAGTAGCGCTCCAACAACTTTAATTTCAGGAATACTAATGCACAGGATTAAAGATGTGGATCCAACAGAAGATACAGTAAGAAAAATTGGGACTCTTGGTTCTTTAAAAGGAGCTGTAGTTTTGGATACTGCCACAGGCTTGGGCTACACTGCAATTGAGGCTTCAAAACAAGCAAACAAGGTTGTAACAGTAGAACTTGATCCTACAGCACTGGAGATTGCTCAACTTAATCCTTGGTCACAAAAACTTTTTAACAATCCTAAAATTATTCAAATTGTTGGAGATATAGGAAAAGAAGTTAAAAAGTTTAAAAATGAGGATTTTACCCATATTGTCCATGACCCACCCACTTCAAGAATCACAGGAGAGCTTTATTCGGGAAATCTTTACAAAGAATTTTACAGAATATTAAAAAGTGGTGGAAAAATGTTCCATTATATAGGTGATCCCAACAGTGAACATGGTGCCCAAGTTACACCTGGTGTGATAAGAAGACTTCAAGAAGCAGGATTCCGCGATATTGAGAAAAGACCTGAAGCGTTTGGAGTAGTGGCTGTCAAATTTTGATATACTGTCCTCGTGTTTCTTTTCGCACAAAATGCAAAAATTGTCTTTGTTTTTCTTTTTGTCTTCGTTGTTGGTTTAATCCAAACTACTCCAGTTTTTGCACTTGAGGATAAAGAAAGCGGCACAAGCGGACAAATATCAACCCAAAAAGATGAAGTTTTAGAAGGAAACATAACCCAAATCCTGGAAGAAAAGCAAGTAATTCCAATGGGTCAAACAGAATTCCAGCTCAATCAAAAACTTGAGGTTTTAGTAACAAAAGGCTCTCTAGAAAACAAAAAAATTGAGGTTCAAAGTGGAAACTTGCCTGTTACCAATTTGCAAAAGTACAAAATTGGCGACGATGTAATCATAAACTTTAGCAAAGACTTTGAAGGAAAAGATAATTTTGTAATAACTGATTATGTAAGGCGGAACTCTTTGGCGTTGTTGTTTGTGATTTTTGTAGCAGTAGCTGTAGTCATCGGTCGAATTCAAGGTGCAACTTCGCTTTTAGGAATGGGTATTTCATTCCTGGTGATTTTTGTATTTATTCTGCCAAGGATATCCTCGGGTGACGATCCTGTTTTAACTGCAATCATCGGCTCACTTGTTATAATCCCAACAACATTTTTCTTGTCACACGGTGTAAATAAAAAAACTGGTGTGGCAATGGCTGGAACATTTTTTGCACTTGCTGTTACAGGTTTGTTGGCTGCCGTTTTTGTTGAAGCTTCAAAACTTACCGGGTTTGGCTCTGAAGAGGCAAGTTTTTTGCAATCAATCAAACCAGGGTTTATCAACATCAAGGGTTTACTTTTGGCTGGAATGATAATTAGTGTTTTGGGAATTTTAGACGATGTCACAGTGTCTCAAGCATCCATTGTAGAACAACTTAAAAAGGCCAACCCGAAATTCAGCACCCGAGAGCTTTATAGCAAAGCAATGGCTGTTGGAAAAGACCACATAGCCTCGGTTGTAAACACACTTGTATTGGTTTATACAGGCGCTTCCCTCCCCCTACTGCTTTTATTTATTGATAATCCGCAACCTTTTTCTCAAGTTGTAAACTACGAAATGATTGCTGACGAGATTGTTAAAACACTTGTTGGTAGTATTGGGTTAATGTTGGCTGTCCCCATTACAACCCTAATTGCCTCAATTATGTCCGAAAGAAACGCTTAATTATCTGGAGCTCTTTTTGACGAAGCCTTCAAACGCTCTCAATATCTCAAGTGGGGTTACGAACACTACGGTGTTATTTTTGTCTGCTGACAATTCAGAAAGTGTTTGAAGTGTCCTTAAGTGCAAACCCCCTGTTGTTTTTGTCAATTTTTCTGCCGCTGTTGCAATGTTTTCAGCAGCCGCCTTTTCACCTTCTGCTCGAATCACAATTGCCCTTCTTTCCCGCTCAGCTTCAGCTTGGCGAGCAATAACCCTCTTCATCTCGTCAGGTAAAATAATATCTTTTAGCTCTACTGCCTCAACCTTTACTCCCCAAGGATACGTTGCTTTGTCAATTATATGTTGTATCTTGTCTGCAACATCATTTCTTTTTGATAACAAATCATCAAGCGAGGTTTCTCCAATAACATTCCTCATTGTTGTTTGGGCAAGTTGGGAAACCGCGTAGTAAAAGTTTTCAACCTCCAAAACCGCCTTTTGTGCAACACTAATTCGGTAATAAATCACAGCATTCACCCGAGCAGAAACGTTGTCTTTTGTAATTGCCTCTTGGTCTGGCACATCAACCGCCTTAACTCTGATATCAATCCTTTGCCAGTTTTCAATAATCGGCCAAACTATTCTCCAACCAGGCACCATCTCGTCTTTATATTTCCCAAAACGAAAACGTACCCCACGTTCAAATTGATTGACCTGTTTGATTGAGATAAGAACAATAAACAAAAAGACAATAAGTGCAATTCCTGTGAAACTAAACAAAAATTCCATTTGAACTGATTTTACACCAATACAGTACCTTTGTCCAAATTGTTGTGGTAAACTAAAACGGAATGGCTATTGTTAACAATATTGACCAGAAAGTAAGAGAAAATACAGACTTTCGTCAAGTGCTTGAAACAGGCGCAAATACTCAAGTAGTGATTATGAGTATTCCTCAAAATGGCGAAATTGGAGAAGAAGTCCACGCCGACAATGATCAAGTTTTGCACTTGGTCGAAGGATTGGGAAAAGTCGTTTTAAACGGAGAAGAACAGCCTTGGGAAAAAGGTGATTTAGTTTTAGTTCCAGCAGGCACAAAACACAATTTTATCAACACAGGCTCTCAAGATTTGAAAATTATCACAACGTACTCTCCCCCACACCACCCCCAAGGTACAATCCACAAAACCAAAGAAGAAGCAGAAAAAGCAAACTACTAGCTTTTCTCCATTGTCCTGTAATATTGACTTTTTATCGTTAAAATGCTACATTTAGTGTCGCACCTTCAAAATTTTAACTTTTGTGGATAGTTTTTTGGGTGTTTGCAAACAATGCTCAAATAACTATCCAGCAAGGGTAGTACTTAAGATTGAAGATTTGAAATACTATGAAAATGTTTGGGGTACAACGTTGACACGAAAGAATTACTTAAACTTAATACTTAAGTTTTGCACAATAATTTCTTCTATAATATTGATTTTTACAAACATGGCAAACTGTGCTATACTACATTAGTCAATTAATTTTGACAAGAAAAGGATTCTCCATTAACACAAAGACACTAGTAAGTTTAACCTCTGCCTGTTTTGAAAATATTTCTATCCTTACCACTATTAATTCATGAGCAATCCTTGTACACGATGTGGAAATGAACGTATTGTTTCAAAAACCTGGCAACAGGTTATTGAATCCTACGGGAGAACCTCAACCGTTATACACACTGAGTATGTATGTATTGACTCTAAATGCCAAAAAATTGTCGAACAACAACTTGTCGCTCAAAAAGAAAAGCGTGAATCAATAGAAAACCAAAGAAAAATTGACAAGGAAAATAGAGCAAAACACGCAGCGGCTGCAAGAAGATAACACATCACTTTGTTTTAATCGGCTTAATTCCTCCGTGATTAACAACAACTGCCGGTCTTCCATGAACCAAGGCGATTCTACCAATTCTTAAGTTTTCTCCTTCTTTTTTGCAATTGGGACAATAAACATCTGTGCCGTTTGACAATCCCGAAACACCAATATAATCAATCCCTATCTCGTCAATGTAGCACTTCATCAAATTCCCAGCCTTTACCTTTCTATATTTTTCAAACAACAAGTGTCCTTTTTTACATTCAACGTCGATAATTTTTTGTTTGGCCATAGCACTATTGAACCCTAATAGGCATGATAAGGTGGAGATATGATTCGTCTGTTGAATCTTTAAAAACTCCCGAGGCTGTTGAGCCGTTTGTTGAAAACACAATTTCACTCCCCGTGGCACTATTTAAAAACTCAAGTAAATACTTATAATTGAAAGCAGTCTCCACTTCCCCACCTTCCACCTTTGCGTCCAGTGAGGCTTCTTGACACCCAAAACTCGGGTTTTCCGTAAATACAGTTAATTTATCCTTCTCAATCTTGAGCCGAACAACACCTGACGATTCCCGGGCAATAACCGAGGTAATCTTAACAGCCCGCACCAAATCGTCTTTTGAAAATCGGGCGGTGATTGTTGTGCTTTTAGGAATAATCCTTTTATAATCGGGAAAATCTCCTTCTATTAAGCGTCCTGTTAAGGTTGCAGTGGATGTTGTAAAAATTAACTGTTTCTCCCCGTCAAGAACTGAGACCCCTATTTCTTCTTCCGAGTTTGAAATCAACTTCGCAACTTCTTCGATCAGCCTTGCAGGCATCAAAACAGTTTGATCCATATCTATTTTTTTATTTTTTTGAATATCCTTGCAAGAAAGTCTAAACCCGTCTGTTGAAACCGCACGCAAGCCATCTTGATTAATTGAAAATAAAACACCACTCAAAATCGGCCGAGAGTCGTCTCTCGACGCCGAAAACACAACTTGCTTATTAATGGTATCTAAAATCTCCTTGTTGATTGTAAAATCGATCTTTTCTGCGGTTTCTGGAACCTCTGGAAATTCACTTGCTGAAATTCCACTAAGGTTGGCTGATGAAGAGTTGGAAGTAACCGTCAATTGCCCTTTGTCTGCTTTTAGCCTTACTTTACCTGCTGGCAAGTTAGACATGAGTTCGCTAATCACTTTTGAGGGTATTGTTATTGCGCCTTCTTCTTCTATTTTTGCTCCAAGTTTATATGAAATTCCCATCTCGAGGTTTGTTGCTGCAAGTCTAAGTGTGTTTTTATCAGCTACTATTAATATGTTGGATAAAATTGGAAGTTGTACTCGTGTTGATACAAAACGAGAAACGCTCATTAACCCTTTTAGAATGTCTTCTTGAAGTACAACAACTTCCATTAGAGTGAGTATACGTTCAAATTAAAAGCAGTGCAAGCTTTGTATTTTAAGGTGTGGAAATCTTCGTTTTCTTTTAATATTAATATATTGATGTTGTTGTAGAACTGGTGGATAAGTGTAAAACATGCTTAAAAAGGTAATTTTAATGTGGAAAACAAAGCTACTATTTTTCTTGATAATTTTGTTGATTAATTTGTACACGTTGTGGAAAAGAAAATACTAGACGGAAAGTTGTCCAGAAACTGATTGTTTTATCCCCAAAAGATCTCGCTTTAGTGCGTTATCTGTTGATATTCTTGTTGATATCTTTCCTACTGCGTGCATAACCGTTGTGTGGTCTCGTCCGCCGATCAGTCTTCCAACTTCTTGTAGTGGTAGGCCAAATTCAATTCTTAATAAGTACATTAAAATTTGTCGAGGATAAGCAACTGGTCGGACTCGGGAGTCACTTAACAGTTTTCTTCGGCTTATTGAATAGTATTCTGCAACAGCATCAATAACTGCCTGTGGTAAAATTGCTTTTGGGTTAAGATTGGTACTTTCCCTTTTAGGAGAAGTCTTGCCTAATATTTTTTCTGTTAATTCCATGGTAATTGGTTCATTTCTTCCTTTTGCTTCAGTCATCAATCTTGTCAAAAAACCTTCTATCCTCCTTGCGTTGTCAAAATTTGCTCCGATTGTTTGAGCAATTTCCATTGGTAGTTCAATACCTCTTTCTTGTGCTTTAATAAGAGTAATTGCTGATAGAAGTTCAAAATCAGGTGGAGAAATATCAATTATTAAACCCGCTTCAAATCTACTTCTCAATCTATCCTCAAGTTTTTCAATCTCAGTCGGTGGTCTGTCGGACGTTAAAACAACTTGTCCACCTTCTCTTAGTAGTGCGTTAAACGAGTGGAAGAACTCTTCCTGCACTTTTTCCTTACCTGCGATAAACTGAACATCGTCCAAAAGTAGCAACTTTAGTTTTCTATACCTTTTTTTGAACTCGTCAGTGTTTTTGTTTTTAATAGCCTCAACTATTTCGGTTGTAAATTCTTCACCTGTGGAGTATAGAACCTGCAATGTCGGATCAACTAATAATAGTTTATGGGCGATGGCCAACATCAAATGAGTCTTGCCTATACCCACTCCTCCCCACAAAAACAGTGGGTTGTATGCTTTACCTAAATCTTTTGAGACAGCCTCAGCTGCCGCCCAAGCCATTTGGTTTGAAGAGGAAACTGCGAAGTTTTCAAAAGTAAATCCTGGTCTGATCCTGTGCCTCTTAAGGACGTCGTTTATATTGCTTTGCTCTTCGAAAGATTGAGAAAACAATGAGTTTTCCTGAACCTGTTTTTTTTCTGTGGCAGGATTTTGTTTTACTGTAAAAGTGATATCGTTTTTGTAACCCGTTGTTCGGTTTAGTGAGTCAAGGATTAACCCAAAATATCTTTTCTCAATAGTGTCGGCAATAAAAGAAGAAGGACATCCTATTTCAATTAATTGTCTACCGTTGTCCAGCTCTCGTGTCGAGGTAATGAAGGTTTGGGAAAGCCAAGTTGAATAGTTACCAGAAGACACAGAGACTTTTAGTGTCGATAGTACTTCTTGCCAAATTTTATTTTTGTCCATGAATGTGGCTAATCATAATGAGTTATCCACAATTGCGTCAACCCCGAAAAATGCCGAACGGTGAATTGTAAAGTTACTTGGTTAATAAGCTACTGAGTTACTAAGATTGTGAAATACAAAATAATGATAGTTTGCAGAAAGCAGAAAAATTTAGTACACTTATACCAACAATTAACAACAATGCCAAAAAGAACTTACCAGCCAAGTAAAAGAAAAAGAGTTAGAAAATATGGGTTTATGGCCAGGAATGGTAGTGCATCCGGTCGTAAAGTTTTGAAACGAAGGATTGCCAAAGGTAGAGCCAAATTGACAATCTAAATTGATGCTTCGTAAAGAAAACAGGTTAACCAAGAGAGTAGATTTCCAAAAAGTCTTAAAGCAAGGAAAAATGGTTCAAGGAAGACTGTTTAGTCTTTCTTTTTTGAAATCCCCAGAAGACTTTCAACCCAAGTTTGGGATTATTGTTTCAAACAAGATTTCCAAAAGGGCTGTTGCCAGAAACAGGATAAGGAGGCTACTTCGCGAAGCAATTAGAAAAAGTTTAGTGCGCGCGCCTCGCGGATCAATATTTGTGCTTTTAACGAAAAAGAGTGCACTGGAGGCAAAAAGCAACCAAGTTGAAGATGATTTAAAATATATGTTCAGTAAATGTGGAATATGAGAAAAACTTTTGCAAATCTAATAAAAATTTACCAAAACTTTTTTTCTTTTGACCGAGGCTTGGGATTCTTTTTACCGTTTGGATCAGGAAGAACAAACTCTGGAAGTGTTTGCCGATTTTACCCCACTTGCTCAGAATACACAAAGCAATCTGTTGGAAAATATGGAATAATTGTAGGATCTGTTAAAGGATTACTAAGAATCTTAAGGTGTAATCCATTGTTTATTGGAGGATTTGACCCAGTAAAATAAAATACTATGAATTTTTGGGAAACACTTTTTATTCAACCATTAGTCAACGGACTCCTTGTTTTTAATGGAGTTTTTGGAAATTTGGGAGTTGCAATTATCGCGCTAACAGCTTTTATCCGAATTATTCTTCTTCCAGTTACTCTACCTTCCATGAGAGCAATGCAGAAAATGAAAGATTTGTCGCCAGAAATTGCAAAACTCAAGCAAAAACACAAAGATGATAAGGCGCGACTAATGCAAGCACAAGCTGATTTGTACAAAAGCAAAGGTGTTAATCCAGCCGCCGGATGTTTGCCGCAAATTGTTCAGCTTATTATACTTTTTGCCTTAGTTGGAGTTTTTAACCTTTTTGCAACCGGAAATCCGATCGAAAACGTAAACAAATTTGCCTACCCTGCCTTACGGTTAACAGATGGTCTAAATACTCAGTTTTTATACCTTGATCTAACAAAGCCTGATGTTTTCAGAATTCCTGAAATTCCCCTGCCAATTCCTGGCATTTTCCTAATTACAGCCGCTCTTACACAATTACTATCATCAAAAATGCTCATGCCCGCTGTTGAAGTTGAAGAAAAAGAAGCAAAAAAAACAAAAGAAAAAACAGACGACATGATGGCTTCCATGCAAAAACAAATGCTTTACCTTTTTCCCTTAATGACAATATTTATCGGATTTCAATTTGCATCAGGTTTAGTACTTTACTGGCTTGTTTTGTCAGGATTCCAAATGATTCAACAATATGCTATTTCTGGGTGGGGAGGACTCGTTTCGTGGCGAAACGGGCTCGCCTCTTGGCTAAATAAGCTTAATCTGGTAAAATCAAACTAATATGGCAAAAGAAGAGTTTGTAAACATTACAAAAGAAGTTGTTGAACAGCTTTTATCCTTGATGGGAATCGAGGCAAAAATTTCGGTTTCCGAGGAGGAAGAAAATATATTGGTCAATATTGAAACTGAGGACACAGGAATTTTAATTGGCAAACACGGCGAGACGCTAGAGGCTCTGCAATTCATTCTTGGTGTTGTTTTGCAAAAGCGAACTGGCGAGTGGAAAAGAGTTGCTGTTGACACAGGTGGATACCGCGACAAACAAAGTGAATCACTCCAAAGATTAGCAACGGAAACTGCCGCCAAAGTTAAAGAATCAGGACAACCCCATTCCCTTTTTGATCTTTCGCCCAATCAACGAAGAATAGTTCACACAATTTTGTCTGATGACCCCGGTGTTGTGACAGAATCTGAAGGTGAAGGTCGAGAAAGACACTTGGTGGTGAAACCTCGAGAGTAACCCCCTTTTCTTGCTAAAATCTAATCTTCCTCATACACTAGAGTTACCTGGAACTTATATGTTGAAAACAATTGCAAAAAACACTTTTGCCCAGGGCGTTGGCAAAATAATAACAATTCTTCTCTCTGTTGTTTCAACCGCTTTTCTTTCAAGATACCTACAGCCAGCTGGATATGGAGACTATACATTTATTATGTCATTTGTTCTTTTGTTTGGAAACATTTCCGACTGGGGAACAAATATTATTGCCGTTAGGGAAGCGTCACACGACAGTAAAAAGCACCCGGTCGTTTTTGGCAGCATTGCTATTTTTCGCATACTACTTGCCATCTTTTCAATACTGCTTTTAAATATTGCCGTTCGCGTTAACTCAAATTGGGAGAGTTTGGTTTTCCCAACAACAATTGCCTCCTTCGTGTTGTTTGGTCTTTCTCTAAAAACTTCTGCATCGATTGTATTTCAAACATTGTTAAAACTGGAAAATGGAATGATTGTTGAGATACTCTCTTCCGTAGTTTTTTTAATAGGTATTTTATTTTTAGCTTTTACCAACAAAGGAGGAATAAACGAAGCGATGGTTATTTGGGTTGGTTCAACTTTTATTGCAGCCGGTGTGGGGATGTTTTTGGCGATGCGACTCTCGCCTGTTGATTTGAAAATTAATTGGAACATTGTAAAAAATGTTATTTGGGAAGCCTTACCTACCGGCGCGTTTTTGATAGTGTTTACCATTTATAACCGAATTGACACGATTATTTTACAAAACTATCAAGGGTCCACAGCTGTTGGTATTTATGGCCTGTCTTACAAAATTCATGACAACTTGGTTTTGGGCGCTGTTTTTTTAATGAATTCTCTATTTCCCCTATACTCAAAGAAATTTTCATTGGACAGTAAAAAAGAAATAAGTAATTATTATCAAAAAACGTTTGACGTTTTGTTGCCCACAGCAATTTTTGTTTTTGTTATTACTTATCTTTTTGCGCCGGTAATGGTCAATGTTTTGGGTGGTCCGCAATATTTTCAATCAACTGAAGTATTACGAATTTTGGTTTTTGCAACTTTTATTGCTTACTTTAATCATTTGACAGGATTTTCCTTGATTGCTTTCAGGAAACAAAAAACACTATTGGTAGTTGGACTAACTGCACTTATTTTTAATGTCCTGGCGAATTTATTGTTTGTTCCAAAGTATTCATACAACGCATCGGCTATAATCACTATTGCAACAGAGGGTCTTGTTTTGCTACTATCCAGTATTGCCATTTGGAAAACCATAGGAATTGTTCCAACACCTTTTTCTTTTCTAAGAACAGCATCGGGGTTTTTAAAGGAAAAATTCAATGCACCAAATCCTAGTTAGAGCTTTGAATTTAGAATATTATGTATAAAATTTTTTGTGATGGTGGTAGTCGAGGAAATCCAGGACCGGCAGCTGGGGCATTTATTGTGTTTGATCAAAACGGAAAAATTGTAACAAAACACGGAGAGTATCTTGGTGTTGCAACAAACAATGTTGCAGAATATTCTGCTGTTTTGTTGGCAATGGAATGGTTGAGAGAAAATAAAATCAACCAAGAAGTAAAATTTTTTCTTGACTCACAATTGATAACAAACCAATTAATCGGGACTTACAAAATAAAAGACACAAAACTTGCAGTGCTTGCAACCAAAGTGAAAAATATTAAAAGAAATTTTCCGCAAAGAATTACCTATATAAACATCCCACGAGAACAAAATAAAATTGCCGATCTTTTAGTTAATGAAGTGCTTGATAAGAAAAGCCGCAGTGAAAAGTCAAACATCAAATCAATCTAATTTCACATCTTACAGCTTTTTTATAGGTTAATTACTATATTGCGGTGAAGATTTGTTTACTTCAGACCCCCGCTTTTTGCAGTTGAAATTACGCCACAACCAAGTACAATATAATATAGGAAAAAATGCCCATGTCTCTGCCGACTCATTTTTTTGATGGATCGCTTCCAATTGCATTGGTTGCAGGTGGCGCGGGTTTCGTTGGTTCTCATGTTTGTGAAGCACTTCTGGGTCGATCTGTAAAAGTAATTTGTGTTGATAATTGGCAAACAGGACTTAAAGAAAATATAAACCATCTTCTTTTAAACAAAAACTTTTTACTTCTTGAAGAAGATGTAACCGATGAAATTGCAACAAGAATCAAAAAGATTGATTATGTTTTTCACCTTGCAGGAGTTGAGTCTTACTTAAACGGGGAGGATGTTTCAATAGAAAGCCTGGAGTCAAATTCCATTGGATCAAGAAATCTTCTCGATTTGGCCCAAAAGTATAAAGCAAAGTTTTTATTAGCATCAACAATTTACATCTACTCAGCAAAACTGTCAAAAGATAATACAACTTCCTATTTTGGCGCAACACGAGAAGATGAAGGGGAGTTTTCTCATTTAGAGGCAAAGAGGTTCGCAGAGGCTTTGGTTTCTGAATATGGACAAAAAAGAAATGTTGACGTAAGGATTGTGCGTTTGGGAGACGTTTATGGTCCTCGAATGATGATCTCGACAAATAACATCTTGGCGCGACTTGTTAAACAAGCTGCGTATAAAGAACCTCTCACAGTTCACGGCGGTGAGGACATATATATTCACCCCGTTTTTATAGATGATGTGGTTGAGGGAATAGTAAAATCATTATTTATCGGAGGAACCCGCAACGCGATTATTGCTTTAACCGGTCCTAAAACAAGTTTGTTCTCGGTGGCCCAAGCGATCAAAAATTTAAAACCGGACGAGCTTGAGGTCGTCTTTAAAAACGAAAGTTTTCCTAAGTTGGGACAGGTTGAGGAGTCGGTGTTGTTTACCGGACGGGACACAATCTCGTGGAGTCAAGAGATTGGACCAGAAGAAGGGTTGCGACGAACTTTAGATTGGTTTACGTACCATCAAAAGTATTTACCAAAAAGCTATAAACCTGTAGAAAAATCCAAGGACCCAACAAAAGATCAAAAGATGGGAGTGTTAACAAGTGTTGGGGAGTGGGCAAAAAAAGTGAGGACAAGTCCGCATTTGGTTACAAAAGAAGAAAGTCGGGCATTAAAAGAAGATAGTTTTTGGGAAGAGAAAGAACAGGTTTCACCAAAGAGCCAAAAGAAAGTTAATGCAAAAAAAAATTGGGTAGCCCCCAAAGTTTTTTTGGCAGCAGTTGTTCTACTACTAGGATGGTTTTTTGCTATGCCAGTGTTCCTTTTTTACCTTGGACTGGGACAGCTTCATTTGTTTAAAAATTCAATTTCAAAAGGAGACACCACAAGCGCATCTCGTTGGGCAAATTTGGCTTTTTATAGTTTTGATAGTGCCCAAGCGGGCTTTAACCAGTGGTTGGTTGTTCCGGGCTTGAAAAATGAATCGGTTCGGTATGTTAATAAAAGTAAGACTTTTAGCAAACTCGCAGATGTGGCAATTTCTTCTTCTCAAGGCGCTTTGGCTTCTAAGACTTTTATGCAGGGCTTACTTTCAAGTCAAGGAGTAAACGAATACGCGTCAAAGTCTTTGGCTTTAGAGCTTAAAAAGTTAGGTCAAAAAATCGGTTTTCTTGAAGCGGATATTGAGGGTAACAAAGTCTTACTAACAGCTCCTTTATTAAGAACCAAACTAATTGAAGAGTCGGAGCTAAAAGACATTAGAGAATCGACCTTAACTTTTGCTAATTTGGTTGAGAAAAGTGGTAGCCTGTTTGGGGTTGACAAGAAAAAGACATATTTGGTTTTATTGCAAGACAACTCAATATTGCGCCCCGGAGGGGGACTGTTGCGATCTTATGCTCTTTTGTCTTTTGAAGGTGGAAAACTAGAAAACATTGATGTGCAAGATGTTGCGTTCGCAGATGAGCAGTTGAAGGGTCAGGTTGACCCACCTCAGACGATAAAAGATTATCTCGGAGAAACCAGCTGGTTTTTGAAAGATTCGAATTGGAGTCCCGATTTTGCTTCTTCTGCAGAACGCGCAGCTTGGTTTGTTAACAAGGAATTGGGCACAAACATCGATGGAGTTATTGCCTTAGATTTGGAGTTTATAAAAAGTTTTATTGACTACCTAGGTCCTGTTAAATTAGATGGCTTTGAGGCAATCGATTCAAATAATTTATTTGAATTGGCGCAAAATTCCAACAAAGACCAATCTGTCCAGAAAAGTTTCCCAACTTCTCTTTTGCGAGAAATATTAAAGGTTGCTACAGAATTGCCAGGCAGTAATTTAACTGCACTTACAAAGACAACGATTTCATCACTGCGCGAAAGACACCTTGCGCTTTGGATGAAGGATCAAGGCTTGGCACAAATTATGTCTGAAGCAGGATGGGATGGAGCGGCAAAGAGACCAAGTTGTCGCGGGGACTTTGACTGCACTATTGATTATCTACAAATTTCTGAAGCCAATTTAACACAATTAGGAAATCCTCTAAAATCATATTCTCTTGAGATTTTTCCGTCAAATGACACTATTTCTCACAGACTATTAATTTCTTACGACAACAAAAATGCTGATTATAAAGGATTTGTTCGAGTTTTGGTTCCAAGATTAGGAAAAATTGCCCAAGCAGCCGCTATTTTGCCAGACCAAGCAAAACAAGAAGAGCTGCAAGTTGAAGAAGGGTTTGAAAGCAAAAAAAAATCTTTTTCGTTTATATTAGATATTAAGGCTGGTGATAAAAAACAAATCGTGCTTTTATGGGACACACCGTTATCTGAAAACACATCAAAAGTGGCAGGGGATTCAACATTCAAGGGAAATAATCTGGTTTTCTTTTGGCAAAAGCAAATGGGGGTGTTAAACGACCCAGTTTCTTTGCGTATAAATCTTCCTGCCGGCACCCAAGAAATATCCAGCTTTCCTCGACCTTTATTGACGAGCGAGGGTTCAATAAGTTATAATACAAATCTATCACGTGATTTAACCACGCAAGTATCATGGCAAAAAAGGTAGTAGTACAAGAAACTAAAAAAGCGCTGTCTGGAAAGTATGTGCTTGAGGCTCAAAAAAGGGAGATGTTCGGTCGGAAGATCAAGACACTGCGCAGAGACGGTATTTTACCTGCAAATGTGTATGGCAAAAAAATGGAGTCTTTGGCAATCCAACTCAAGACCTCAGACTTTTTAAAAGTGTTTTCAGAGGCAGGGGAAACAGGGCTTGTTACATTAAATGTCGACGGCTCCTCATATCCAGTTTTGGTTCATAATCTTCAAGTCGATCCAGTGTTAGACAAACCATTACACGCAGACTTTTTACAAGTAAATCTTAAAGAAAAAGTTACAGCAACTGTTTCTGTTGAATTTGTAGGTGAGTCTCCAGCAGAAAAAGCTCAAGAGGGTATTGTCGTTCCTCAAGTAAGAGAAGTTGAGGTTGAAGCCTTACCCGCAGACCTTCCTGAACAAATTACAGTTGATGTGTCAACACTTGAAAAGGTAGATGACGCGATTAAGATATCGGACATTAAGGTTGATCGGGAGAAAGTTGAGATAAAAGAGGATCCAGAAAGAATAGTTGTTTCGGTTGCACCCCTTGCCAAAGAAGAAGTTGTTGAGGAAGCACCCACAAAAGGGGCAGAAGGTGAAGCTCCAACAGAAGGTGAAGTTCCAGCTGAGGGTGAAGAAGCCCCCCCAGAATTCCCACAAGGCGAGAAAAAAGAAGAGTAATTGTTGTAGATTGTTAATATGGCACGTCGCCAATATACCCAATCAACTCTTGAAATTTATGAAGAAGCTGTTCCCTCAAGGCTTAAAGAGGTATGTGAAGAAAAGTTGGTTTACATTCTCTAACGATTAAACAACTTCTGGCCATTTGGCAACAATTAGTGCTTCTTCTTCAAAAAAGCCCTCAACACCCTTTGTTTCTTTTAACGTTTGCCAAATTGTTTCTGTAACAAATGGCATGAAAGGGTGGAGGAGTTTTAATGATTCTTGTAAGGCAAAAAGTAGAGTTGGTTGAGCCTCGCTCTGGCGGTCTTTTGTTTTTTCAAGGTAGACGTCAGCAAGTTTGTGCCAAACAAAATCATAAATTTCCTCCGCTGCTTCATTGAGTCGATAGTCTTCAAGTAAAACTGTTGTCCTTTCGATTGTTTTTCCAAGCTCTTCTTTTATCCAGGCATCGTCTTGTTTAGATGTGTCCTTGGATTTTTCTATGCTCTTAGCTCTTGGCTCTATGCTCTGTGTTGTTATATACCTTGCCACATTCCATATCTTGTTTGCAAAGTTTCTTTGAGCGCGGATATTGTCTTCTGACAAAGATATATCGTTTTCAACCAACGCACCCCAAACTATCCCCATACGAAGCGCGTCAGATCCGTATTTTTCGGCCATTACGATAGGATCAATAACGTTCCCTTTTGATTTTGAAATTTTTTGACCTTGCTTGTCTCGCACCAATCCATGAATTAAAACTTCTTTAAATGGAACTTCACCTGTTGCGTAGAGCCCAAGCATAATCATGCGCATTACCCAAAACGGAAGAATGTCGTAGGCTGTTTCCATAACCGAGGTTGGGTAGAAGTACTCAAAATCACCAGGTTGTGTGGTTTGAAGAGTTGCAAATGGCCATTGGCCTGATGAAAACCAGGTGTCAAAAGTATAAGACTCCTGTTCAAGATCTGCGCTTTGGCAATTTGAACAAAATTCAGGCTTTTCTCCGTCGGTAACTATTGTTTGGCTACACGCCGAGCAGTACCAAACTGGCATTCTAATACCCCACACAATTTGGCGGCTTATGTTCCAGTCTCTTAAAATGTCCAACCAATGAAGATATGTCTTTTCAAAACGTTGAGCGGCAAATTTGATTTTCCCGGAAATAACTGCTTCACGAGCTGTTTTTACAAGAGGTTCTACTTTTAAAAACCATTGGGTGGATAACATGGGCTCGATTGTGTTCTTACAACGATAGCAAACTCCAACCACAGTTTTATAATTTTCATCAATCTTCTCTATTGATCCTTTTTCTTGAAGGTCTTTGACAACTTCTTCTCGTGCTTTTTTGACTGTTAGACCTGCGTACTTTTTCCCGATAGTAGTTATCTTTCCATCTTGGTTTATTGCGACAATAAAAGGGAGGTCGTGTTTTTGAGCTGCTTCAAAATCGTTAAAGTCGTGAGCTGGGGTAAGTTTAACTATTCCTGTGCCAAATTCGGGATCGACAAACTCATCGCCAATTATTTCCATTTCTTCGTTTGTTAATGGGTTTAAGACTTTAGTTCCGATTAGTTTACCTCTTTTCTTATCTTTTGGATTAACCGCAAGATGAGTATCAGCAAAAATAGTTTCTGGCCTTGTTGTTGCAACGGTGATAAATTCACCATCTGCATTGGAGTATTTTACGTAATAGAGTGGGATGTTTTTTTCTACCCTGTCTACTTCAAGTTCAGAGTACGCAGTGCCGCAATAAGTACAATAATTTACAAGCTTGTTGCCTTTGTAAACGAGCCCATTGTCGTAAAGCTTTTTAAAAGTTTTGTAAACAATTTTGACAATGTCTGGATCGAGAGTGAACTTTCCTCTTGTCCAATCGCAAGATGCGCCAAGTATTCTTAATTGCCCCTCCATTGTTTTTTTATTTTCTTGAACGTATTTCCAAATCATTTGGTATAGAGTATTTTGATCAAAATCAAAACGGCTTTTACCATCTTCTTTGAGTCTTTTTTCAAAAACAAATTGAGTTTCAATCCCTGCATGGTCTGCACCAGGCAGCCAAAGCGTTGAGTCGCCTTTCATTCGATGATATCTGATTAATACATCTTCAACCGCAACAAAGCGAGCGTGACCGATATGTAGGGGGTCGTTGGCGTTGGGTGGAGGCATAATAATTGTGAAAGGCTTTTTGTTCTTGTCAATTTTAGGTGTAAAATAGCCACCTTTTTCCCAAAGGGTATAAATTTTTTCTTCGTGCAATTTTGGATCGTATGTCTTGTCCACAGTTATGATATTTTAACTTGCAGGGGAGCTTAATACAAATTTTGTTTTGTTTTTAAGTTTTGGAAGTAAATTTTTCAAGGGTTGAGAATTCAACTTCTTTCCTTGTTGCCTTTAAATCTTTGAGAAAATTATATTATCTACATTGATATGTCTAGCGCTTTTTCAATTTGCTCTTTTATAATCGGTCCTTCGCGTAATATTTTGGGTGGGGTGCAGGTTAGATCAAGCAGGGTAGATGGAGGGAGACTAGGGAGTTTGCCAACATCGACTATTAAACTAATTTCCTCCTGTTTTTCGTCTGACATCTGGTTTAGTATTTCCTCAACAGAATAAGGGTTTTCTCTGCCTGAGATATTTGCCGAAGTTGTTGTATAAGGTTTGCCAAATTTTCGAGCAACAAGAAGATTAAGTGGTGTGTTGGGGATTCTTATTCCTAAAGTAGGCAAGCCAGAAGTAAGAATCTCTGGTAAAATGCCAAGTTTTTTGGGAAGTACTAAGGTCAGGGGGCCGGGTAAAAAGTGTTGTGCAAGAATCATAGCGGGCTTATTAACCTCGACATATTTTTCTGCATCTTTTATACTTGCGACAACAACATGCATGGGTTTAGAAAACTCTCTTCCTTTAAGTTTGTAAACTTTTTCTATGGCTTCTTTGTTGGTCGCGTCAACTGCAAATGTATAGACAGTTTCTGTGGGAAGGACAACAATTTTTCCAGTCCCCAGGTCTGAAACAATCTTGTTTAAACTTTCTTTTTGTGGATTTTGGGGATTAACCTTTATTGATTCCATAATATTCCATTGCTTCGTTTGCGTTTGGAATTGCTCTTATTTCTTTCCAGGGTCGGGGAGTGTAATTGTAAAATGCATATCCGGCAATAAAGCTTGCATTGTCTGTACAGAGACTGGGAAGGGGAACTCGAAAGTCTAAGTTCAAGTCTAAGTCTAAGATTCTCGATTGGAATTTTTCCCGAAGGCGCTGGTTTGCAGATACGCCGCCAGCTAAAAGCAATGTCGAGACATTATATTTTTCAACGGCTTTTAGTGTTTTTTCAACCAAAACATCAGAAATTGCCTCCTGAACCTCAAACGCCAAAAAATTTATTACTTCTTCGTCTAATCTGTTTTTGTTTTTAAGATTGTTTACTTCGCGCGACACAGCAGTTTTTAAGCCGCTAAATGAAAAATCAAAACCATCTTCTCCAATCATCGGCCTTGGCAGCCTTGTTTCGAATTTCGCCTGCCCGCCAGTGCCAGACTTTGGCGGGCGGGAATTTCGGATTTCGTGCTTTGCCGCAGCAGCGGCGATTGATGGTCCTCCAGGATAGGGAAGGCCCAAAAGTCTTGCGGCTTTATCAAACGCCTCACCTGCAGCATCATCTCGTGTCCCCCCAATCCATTTATAATCACCATGTTTTTCAGTATAAAACAAGTCTGTGTGTCCACCGGAGACTGTTAAAAAGAGTAGCGGAAACTGGGGTTCTGGCTCTGTTCCTAGCCAATTTGCATAAACATGACCGAGCAAGTGGACAACAGGTACAATTGGTTTGCTCCAAACAAAACTTAGTGTTTTTGCGGTCTCAACCCCTACCAACATCGAGCCAACAAGCCCCGGACCGCCTGCAGTTACTGCAATTGCACCAATAGGTGGAACACTCTTTTCTTTTGGTGACCACCCAACTCCTTTCCCAAGCGCTTCCTCAATAACTGGAATAATAGATTTTATTTGCTCTCGTGCTGCGCGTTCTGGAATAATTCCACCAGTCTGAATGTGCATTTGTGCCGATGAGGCAACAACGTGCGACAATATTTCCCGTTCGTCTTTAACAACTGACGCAGCCGTCTCGTCGCAACTTGTTTCAATTCCCAAAATTAACATATTATGTATTTTACCTTACTTGACAATGAAATTGGCAATTGTATCATTAGTTGGTGACGGGCAAAGAACTGCCTACAAAACTTAAACCATGTGTGCCAGAAGCCGCGCTCACACTTCTTGAAATGCTTTACAACTTGATTGGCCAGTTGAAGGAAATAGCCCGTTACACATTGGAAGGATTCCCGGGTATCATTGTTACCCGTGCGGATTAACCCACTTCCAGAAAAACACTTACGACTTGGTTGTTTTGTATGCGCAGAATTGTTGTTTTAGTATCCTGATTTTTGTTCGGGTTCTATGCTTAACCCCTTTCCCCAAGTTGATAAAAATACTTGAAGTGTTGTGGGTTGAAAATACCAGACTTCAAAAATCACACCTTCTTTTTCGTGCGCGACAACAGCTACGCCATCTTTTGCCCAAACATATGTTTTAAAGCCAACTGATTGGTGTTCTCCAAAGTATTCGCCTTCAGGTTCACCATAATTATTCTTAAACGTACTGATGTTTCCAGAAAGGACTCGATCTTTGACCAACTCAACTGTGTTGTTTTGAGTTATTACCTCGTGAGGCGGTCCGCCACCCTTTCTTTCAACCTCATATGTAGTTTGACCATTCTGGTTTAGGGTAGCTTCAGATTTGCCAATTGACTCCGGTAAATTTTGAATTGTAGTTTGGCCTGGAACAACACCATTCCAAGATTGTGCTTTTGGGATTGGGGAGGGGGTTGAGGAAACTGTTGTTGGTGCGGGAACAAGAATTTTTATGGCAACCAAAATAGAAGCAACAAAGGCCAGGGAAATGATTACGAAATGTTTTTTTATAAATTGCATTTAAAATCCATCAAAATCAGAAAAAATATTAGTTTTTGCAAAGTTGTAGTGTTTAGGCCACTTAGCTTCCATATTAATAATGTCAACTCCGCTTAAGTTTGGAACTTCTTTTCTTACAATGTACACTGCGATCGTTTCGGCAAAGTCTTCGTCTAGTGTTTGTTTGAGCGTGTATGTTGGCAAGAAAGGTTCGTCATGGGTTGAAATAGAGAATGCATTATAAGAAGTTCCGTTTCTGTGGCCGTAAACGTGCCCGGTTTCGTGTGCAAATGTATAAAAGAGTGACGGTTTGTTTCGGAATGCCCGATTATACATTGTAATTGTATTTCCATCAGTAACTTCTCCACCATAATCCATATCCCCACCTCTTTGAATAAAAACTGGCCCACCCGAGCAGAGGAATGAAGAGTATGCAGTGGATTTCGAAATTTTGCCGATAGATTCCATGATCATGCCCTTGTCTCCTTCTGTCCAATTGCCAGTGAATGTGAAGCAAAAAGTTGGAGGATTACCAATAATTACTGATACACTGCGTGTTGTTGACTCCTTTACAGGGCCACTTTCAACGTCAGCAGTTACTGTAATTGTATTTGTAACAACAGAATCTTTAAATTCTTTTCCAAGGTTAATTGCAAATGTGATTGTGTGAGTTTTTCCTTCTTCAAGTGTTGAAGGTATGGCAGGCAAGGTGGGACTAGTAATGGATGGGTTGCCTTTTGAGGTAAAACTTGTGAACTTTTCACTAACTTGGATGTTTGTTAAGTTTCCTTCTTTAGCAGTAATCGCTACTGTGTATTTAACTTGCAGAGGGGGTTCTCCAGGAAAAACCGATGGGTCGGCTGTCTTGGTAACTGAAATGTATTTTGAATCGGGGACGACATTGATTGGCGATACAGCTTGTGGCAAAAACGTGCTTTGAGAATTGCTTATTCCATTGAAAGTAAACAAAATTAACGATAAAGGGATTGCAACAATGGCAGCGATTAGCCCGCCAGCCATCTTGTTTTTACCCATACCCATGAGTGCACCAAGTGGAGACCCGTTTCCACGACTACTAGGCATTGAAAGTCGGTTTAAAAAGTCGAATGAGGCAGAAATTGCTTTTGGTGAATGGCCAATTTGTACTACTCCAAGCCCAAGTCCGCCAAAGCCCATGAAGATTCTCAAAAAACCCGGGATTGGGAAGCTAATGGATCCAATTCCAAGACCTATTGCAGCCGACGTTCTAAGCCAACCCAAGCTCGGATCAGTCAAGAAGCGTTTAAATTTAATACTTGCTTGGTTTCCGGCGTCAGCTATGAATGATCCAGCTTGTGCTTTAACTTCGTTTTTAATTGCCGACTCTCCGCCTTTTTCTAAATTTACTTTTTTCCCGACGATACCGTTTTCTCCAAAAATCAGTTTCATCGATTGGGTTGATCCACCTGACCAATAATAATTTCTTAAAGCTTCTTCGATTTTGTGTTGTGGTACAAACTGGGCGTTGTCGATTTTTCCCTGCGTTGCTATTAGATTCACAATACCTTGACGAAGTAGACGCATCTCAAGCGAGTTATCTGTGTAAAGTTGCGGATTCTCAATAATTAGCCTTTGCAGTGCTGCTTCAAGAACTTGCTTATTGTTCGTTCCTCCAAAAAGAAATCCGAATTGCCCACCAAGCCGTTGAAGATAAGATTGTGGTTTGTATAGAAGATAAACATAATCTTCTTTAATCTTCTTTTCATTTTTGCTTGTCCCTAACGTAGTCTCGCTCGCCTCGCTGAGTCGAAGCGGGTCAGAGGTGGACGAAGTGGGGTTTCTTTTCGGCCTATATGGCCTTGCCACTTTAAAAGAAGAACTTAAAGTTTGCGATTGGGCAGAGACACCAAATTTTTCTGAAATATTTTCAAAGACTGCGTGTTCTTGTTCTGGGGATATTATTACTTGCTGGTTTTCCAGTATACCCTGGATTATTTTTTCGAGTTCTACCTCGTCAATCTTAATGCCTGCATCTTTAAGTCTTTCAGCAATAAGAGGTGCGGCTTTTTTAGCATCGGCTATAGGAATTCCACCCATTACAAGCGCGGCAACAATTTCTATTGTTCTTGCTTGCTCTACCCATTCATCAAGATTGTCTTTTGTGGTTTTTTCTGTTTGTGTTGTTTCCCCACCTTTTTTTTCTGCTTGATAAACTAATTTTGCTATCTTTGGCTGAGAAACCTTGGCTACTGAGATTGCACCTGACAATTTTTCTGCTTGTTGATAAACCTGGACATCACTTGCTTTCTTGAGCACTTTTTCGCGTCTTAAAGATTCCCATTTTTCGTACTCTTCGATTAGATCTTTAAGGTTAACAGGGATCGCGGCATGGGTTGGAATTACATTTTTATTGTTTGCAATATTTTCAAGAATCTTAACAACCTGCTCAAGATTCTCAACATCAAACAAAGTTCCGATTGAAGCAACAAGAAACAAGAAATCTTTCCTTGATAAGCCTTCGTAGGAATATTTATCTGGATTTTGCAAAAACCACTGGTAAATTTCAACTAACTCTCTTGCTTTTTGTGGATTTAAAAAATCATTTTCCATATTAAATTTCCTCAACTACCATTCCTTGACGATTTTGGGTTGTTTCTTCTTTGGTCTGCGGGCCAATATTTTTAAAACTTTGATCAAGACTTTGTCTTCGCGCCGCCAACACGTCCTCAGGCTTGGTAGTTATCAACTTATATTCCTTTTCTGATGCAACAACTCTTATGGCAACGTGGTTTGGCCCTGCAAAGAAAATTCCTTCTCCAACGTCAGCTGCTAGAAGTAATTGTTTTTCACCTTCTGATAATTTAAACACGTCTCCAACTTTATCAATTGCGGCAGGGGATTGTTTCAAAAGAAATTTGAGGGCAGAGTTTGTAACGATTGCTTTACCAATGTCTTGAGCCAAGAAATCTTCTACGTCTTGGGTGATAGTAATCAACCCAAGATAATACTTTCTTGAACGTTTCGCAACTGAATATAAAAACTGGGCTGTGTCGGGATATTTCATCATGTGCCAAGCCTCGTCAACTATGAGTATCCTTTTTTTAAGATCGCGTTTTACTCGGGTCCAAATAAAATCAAGAACGACAAACATAGCAATGGGGCGAAGTTGTTCCTCCATTTCTTGAACAGAGAAAACAGTCAGCGGGTTTTTGATATCAATGTTGGTGTGTTGGTCAAAAATTCCTTGAAAAGATCCTCGTACAAATTTTTCAATTCGGTCAGCAAGAGAGCGGGCGATTGGATCCTCCATCCCCAATAGCGTTTTATACAAGTCTTCCATTAAAGGTGGAATTTTAGTTTGAGTTTCAGGGTCTTGGGTAATCCCCTTGTCTCTGTATGTTGAAATAAACGCACGGTCAAGGAGAGCTTGTTCGGTGGGCGTAAGTTGTCCCATGATGATTCCAAAAAGTGAATGCAAAGATAATATTTTTAAACCAAGCTGGTTTTCATCTTTTTCGACAACCCCCGAAAGGTCAAACGGATTTATCTTTGATGGGGAATTAAAAGAAAAAGTAATAAACTCGCCTCCTGAGGCGTCAGCTAGTGGTTTGTATTCTGCCTCAGGGTCAATAATGAATACTTCTGTACCCAACATTAAACTTCGCAGTGCTTCAAGCTTTACACTAAAGGATTTTCCTCCTCCGGCTGTAGATAGAATTATGCTGTTATAATTTTCCAATCTGAACCTGTCAAAGATTACCAACGAGTCATTATCCTCGTTTATCCCGTAAAGGATGCCTTTGTCGGATGACAACTCAGCAGACACGAAAGGAAAAGTTGTTGCAAGTGAAGTTGTATCCATATTGCGTGTAAATGTTAGCTTGTCTGCTGAAAGCGGAATACTCGAGTACAGTCCATCTTCCATTTGAAGAGTTGTTGAGCTTGAAACAATTAGAAGAGACCCGAGGGTTGATTGGACTTGTTGGGTTATGTGGTCTAGTTCTTCGACCGAGTCTGCAGGTATTGTTACATAAAAAGAAAACTGAAAAAACCGCTCAGCTCCTTTTACTAACTGCTCTTGTAGGACTCTGGAATCTTCAAGTTTAGCTTGCGTACTTGGGTTTACAACTCGTCCGCGTTGTAAATCTGTTGCAATTTCTGCTTCCATTAAAGCAATTTTTCGTCTAAGGTCATCCAAGACGGTTTTCCCTTCAACGGGGTAAATAAAGAATGATAAATCAAGCGAGTGGTCAAAATTAATAATTGGATCAAGCCACCCGGGGGAAACAAACCTTGGGTAGCCGGCAACAAACAAGGTTCTCAAATACTTTTTGTTTATTCTTATGAACTCCCGATCAATCTCAATTTCTTTGGGAGCAATCACGTCTTGAATTGATATGCCCCTTTTTTTAGGTGCTGAAACTTGAGCAATTTGAGGCTCAAGAGTGTTATGTTTTTTAGAAAATGGTAATACTGTTAGGTTGAACATTGGTTATTGTTTACCGTCTACGGACCCGCTTCGCCAACCAGCCTCGCCAAGCCTAGGCGGGAGCTTCAGAGAGGCGAGCTACTGACTACTGCTGTGCGGAACTGTTATTTTCAGTAGTCGGTAGGTCGTAGTCTGTAGACTTTATCTCAAATCTCTCTCCTTCTTTGTAGATTGCGAAGAATAACTGAGCAAGTTGTTCTGTGTTGAGCTGCTTTAGTTTAATGCTTAATCTTCCAGACTGTCTTATTAAGTGGTCTCGTCGCGGGTAAAGGGCAGTTTTTGACTTTTTGACAACGTATTCTTTTGTATAGGGGATAGACTTTCTTTTTCTGACAATTGAGTTTAAGAGGTTGGCCGCCGACAACCCAAGCTCAAATGGCAAAAAGGGGATGATGATAAAAAATTGCTTTTCTAAAACATTTCTTTTCTTAACGATTTGGGCAACAAAATTCTCATATGATTGCATTAACTCTTTCAGAAGCGGGTTTTGAATTTTTTCTTCGTTTTCGCGCAAAAAGCTTAAATAATTTGACACATCCTTTTGTTGGGAACGGATCATGATTTGGATGGGAAAAGATAAAGAATTTAAAAAAGCTGCGTAGGCATATGTGATTGCTTCTTGCTCTCGCTCTGAAAGTAAAGAAAAGTTTAGAGCGGTTGCTTCAAGAACTAACCCAGCCCCTCCATCCTTAGTAAGAATTATGTCATCCACAATATCAGCAATCAAAAGATGTTGTTGCGTAGTTGCTTGGATTGGTTTTACTTTAAATAAATCCTTTAACATGACAATGTTATTCTTTTGCCCTAATTAAAATCGACGGTATAATGTTTCCATCTGCCCTGAATTTGATTACGTCAAACTTCAACTGGTCCTTTTCAGTTTCAATTTCATAATCCCCATTAGCAAGCGGAGTAACAGTGATAAAGTGTCCAACCCTATTTGTTCTTACGGCCCTTACTGGTTTTCCTGAGCTGTCTCGTATTTCCATAATTGCGCTATCAACAATTTTTCCCTCGTGCGTGGTTACTTGACCGACAATAGTGTTTGGTCTGTCTGGAGGCAGAGGTGGGGCAGCCTCGGGGGTAAATGTTGCATCAACTGCCTCGTGAGAGGGTTGAGTAATAGATTCTACATCTTGAAAAGAAGCGGTAGGGGTCGACTCAGTTGTTTGAGCATCTTGCTGTTGGGATGCAATAGTCGGTCTTTCAACATTAATGTTTTGCACCCGTGGGGCGGATATCGAGTGGGGTGTGTATGTTGGGATTGGGCTACTTTCTTCGTCAACTACTTGAACATAAACAGGTACTTGCCGTGGAGCGGGTGCACTAATTTGGGCATTCCCACTTTCCTCTCTATCTCTGTCTTCTTGTGGTGCTTTGACTGGTGCCACTTGAGGAGCGGATATGGTTTGGGTTGGAAAAGGCGAAGAAGATTGTGACGGCGAATTTGCATGGAAAAACGAGCTGACGCGTGCTAATAAACTTTCCTCAGATTTATCAAATTTTTCCTCAACACTGGTTTTAGGGATTTGGTGCAGATATTCTTCTGCGCGCTGTGCACCCATTGGGGTTACAATCTCTATTTCAGGTGATTGACCGTTCTCGCGGAATACTTCCTCCGCACCTTTCTCTTTGTAAACATATATTGTGGGCGCATATATTGCCCTTATAAAGGCCAGAAACCAAACAGAGAGTGGTCGTTCACGGATGGGCAAGAAAGCCAACATGGCACCAATTAATGAAAACAGAACAACAAGTGGCCATTTGATAATTCCAGGAAGTGGTGTTGCATAAAAAATCAAAGCAACCAAAATCCCTCCAGCCAGTTGGAAAAACTGCTTGAGGGTCATATCCCCAACAAGCTTAAATTCATAGTTTGAGATGTGTTGTGGTACTGGATGTTGTTGCATACAATTAGAGCATAGGGTTATTTTTCTAAGTTTTTCATCATTTTTGTTAGCATTTTAATAATCTCTGTATTTACTTGTACGATTCCTTGAAGAAAGTTTTTGTCCGAATTGCAAACAATGCTTAACAGGTAGGACAATATTTTACTTCAAAACTAGACCCTCGTGCAATAGACATATAACGACGATAGACCATTTTTGATAGTTTTCATTTTTGTCGATGCTCTAAGCTCTTGGTTCTATGGTCTATTACAAAGTTATCATATGAAAATGTGTTTGCAACAAGAGCAGGTTTTCACAGCAGGAGCTGCTTTTTGATTTCTGCGAGTGTAAAACGTTGGTTTTGTAGTGCTCTGATTTTTTGAATTTGCTCTATCGTGGCGTGGTCGTATAATTGATATCCACTTTTTGTATATTTACTTACTCTTAGAAGTCCCTCTTTTGTCCAAAAACGTATAGTAGGGACAGGCTCGTTAGTAAGTTGGGCCAGCTCGCCAATTTTAAGAAGCTTGCCTTGGGTTTTTATAAAGGTAGCCAATATTGGTTTTTCCTGCGCTGCGTTAAGGTAAGCATCCAGCGAGCGTTCTACCGCCTCTTGAACAAGAAGAGAAAAGGGTTCAAGATTGCTTTTTGTTTGTGCAAGGTTAAGAGTTTCCAAGTATCTGGACTTTTCTTCTTGTTTGATAATTGCTGGAGGGTATCCTCCAAGTTGTAGTATTAAATTCATGAGTAATCTTCCAACACGTCCGTTTCCGTCAATAAAGGGATGAATGGTAACAAACTTAAGATGGACAAGTGTTGCAATCATTACCGGATGTTGTTCTTGTTGCAAGCTCAACCAATTAATAAATCGTCTCATTAAGGAAGGAATTTCTTTGGGTTTAGGAAGTACGAGTGAAGTTCCACGTATGAAAACTTCTGTTTTTCTGTATCTTCCAGCCCACGCATCATCAATTCCGTTAAGAATAATTTTGTGGACCGCTTTGATGTGTTCTTCTGTAATAAACTGATGGCTCTTGAGTTTATCTGTTAAGCTTGCAACCAACTCAAGTGCCTTTGCATGGTTTATTGCCTCAAGTTGGTCTTTTAATGGTTTTCCGGCGATAGCGGAATAAAGGCCCTTTTCGACAATTTCGGCAGTTTCAAGCCGGGTTAGGCTATTTCCCTCGATGGCATTTGAGGAATAGGTAAGTTCTACTTTGATCCAATCATTAAGTTGCTCTCCTAGTTGTCCTGGAAGTTTTAATGTGTCAAGTTGGTGTTTTTTTTCTGATATCTGTCTCAATTGGTTGTCCATGTACGTAAAGTATAAAGTAAGACTTTATGGTTGTCAAGCGCTAAAATGTATAACTTGGAGGTTTTCACACCTTTTGGTCCTCAGAAGATGAAGGGAATGAACATCTTTGTTTTTCTTTTGTATTCTTTGAACTCCTCGCCAAATTTTTTCTCAAGCAGGGCTTCTTCTTTTAGGGAGTGTTGATACATCATAAAATACCCAAAAACGAGCATTGGAGCAAATAGCCAGCTGTTTGCAATAAGCTCAAAACCAGCAATTTCCAAGATTGCAGAAGTATAAATCGGGTGTCGTATAAATCCATAAGGTCCCTTGGTAATTAATTTTTGCCCCTTTTTAATTCTATATTGGAACATTCCAGTCCAATTAGTGTTGATTGTTTTTAGGGCAACAAATGAGTTTATAAAGCCGAATATTACAAAACCATATCCTAAAAACCTTGTAAACGTAAAAGAAGATATGGGTAAAATTGTGACTACAAGTTGTACAAAAAGAAAAAAATAAGTCAAATAAGTGAAATACAAAAGTCTGGTGATGTCCCAGTCTTTGTAACATCCATCAATTTCAGTTTCTGTTGTGTTGATTTTAGGAAGTCTGGCCCAAATTATCTTGACTTGAAATAGTGCAATTAACACGGCAGGCAAGAGCCATAAAAAATCATCTCGGAGTAAACCTGAAGCAGTAATAAACATTGCTTGTTGTGGTTGTTTAGCTATTATGATACTACTAAATTCATAAACTTATGCAACAAATTGATGAAATTGATATAATAGAGAAGTTACTATGTCAGAAAGTCCTGCCTCAATCGAAATGATCAGCAAAGAATTACCACAACCGGTTATCCCGGAAGTGAGCGCAGCCGAAAAACTCCTTAAAGAGCTAGACAAACCAGGTCCAATAAGGACTCCTGAGGGCTTACCTATTATAGCGGGCGGGGAGCCTTGGCTTTATGCAGACGAAAGAGTGTTGGATAGAATGGGTAGCGAAGAGGCCAAAAAATTAGTAAAAAGTTTGGAAGGATTACAGGCAAAGTTTCCTAAGATGGTCACAGAAGATATTTTGACCGATGCATTTTTAGGACTAGAGAGAATGAAAAACAAAGAAAGTGATCCTAGAAAACAAGCAGAAATTGAAAGCTATCAGGAAAAAATATACGCAGAAGTTGAAAGCAGAGAGGCGAAAAAAGCAGGTGAGGTGCCTTCGATAAAAATAGAAAATCCAGAAAGTCCAGAAGGTCAAGCAAAAAGCATTTTGGGAGCAATCAACTTACTTGAAGAGAGAGCTACGGCTGAAGGTGAAAAAATAGAGGACTCAAGGTATGTTGACGATTTAAAGTCAATAACGAAAGCAATCGCTTCTATACCTGACACTCTAAACAGTGCAACAAACAGAGAAGCAACTTTAAGTAGAGTTTTGTCGCGGGAGATTCGCTTAAGAGAAAAACTTGAGTTGTCTCTTGAAGCAAGAAGAAGGTTGCACAATAGAAAAATTGAGGTTACCCAAGCTGAAGGAGATCTTGCAAAATTAGGTGCAGGTGGTGGTCCGGAAGGTGCTCCGGAAGCAGACTTTACAAATATTAGACCAGTCGACTGGTATATTCTGGTTCATCAGGACGACTTGTTTGCTCCAGAGGCTGGAGGCTTAGGTCGAGAGCTTGTTGTACCCGTTGCCGAAGGGTTGAAATTGTGGCAGTTTGTTGGAGAATCCTGGGGTGCGCGCTTGGCTGACCCGATTCCTGGCGCTCCTCAGTTTAGGGAAGTCTTAAATTCTTTTACCAAGATGCAAGAATTGCGCAGTGCAATCGCTACAAAAGTTGGAAAGAACGCCGAAAGACTCGCGTTTGACATATTTACTACCTCCATGACTTTGGAGAAATGGGATAAATTAAGGGAGAAAAAGGCAGGTAAAAATGGATTACGTGATTTGGCCTATTTTGATTTAAAAAGAATTGAAGACTATTACGACAAGGGGGCGCCTGCGGGTCCAGACGACACGATTGGCGCATATTTTGCATTAGCACATCAAGGAGAAACTTCTGCGACTGGACACGCAGATTATCAAAAACCAGCAAAAGACAGAGTCCGACAAGAGAGGTTAAAGAAGTTAGCAGAAAATGCAAAGTGCCCTCCGGTTTTTCAATACTCCGTATATGACGCAAGAATTAAAAGCGGTTTGATGGTGGGAGATTTGTGGGAGACGAGCACTGCAGAAATTGGAGGAGAAAAAAAACAGTTCGCACAGATAGCGAGGGAGGGGTCCTGGAAAAACATACCATTTCTTGAACAACCGGATTTGTTTTATAGGGGTTATTTTGGTTTTACTCTTGGATCAATTGATAGAGTTGTGAAGAATATCAACAAACTAGGCTGGGATCCTAAAAGAGATGGTTTACTTTCGTCGGCGTTTTGGGGCGGGTTAGGCAAGGATATGGAAAGATTGGGGTACATGTCGCCATCTCTAAACACAAGAGACAGAGCAGATACTGCATACAGAATAGGCCAATTCAAGGTATTTTTGGCAAGGGGCATATTTTGGGACTTGTTGGAACGGAAGGCACTTACTCAAGGCGAGAGGGGAGATCTGTTGAAATTGTTAGAGTCAAGCGGCTATCTTACTCACCAAGAAGTTGATAATTTAAAACACTTCACAAAAAAATATCGTTTTCCCTGGTCTACAAAATAGATATTATTTTCTAACTTTTTATAGTGCTTAAAGAGTTTTTAACTCAGGCTTATGGGTTGGCAGCTGGTTGGGCAGGAGGAGCTCCTCCACCACCAAAGGGATTCCTAAACTGTATTCCATTTGGTCCGACACCTCTCTGCATCCCGCCGACAAAATCTCTAAATTGGTTCCCTGCGCCTGGTAGCTGAAGATCAAGCCCCCTAATACTAAGCATTTGGTTTATTACTGTGGTCACTTGAGGCAAAAGCATAATTGCTCCCAAAGAAATCATGGCCTTAATGATTGTGCTTTGGTTGCCAAGATAGGGAGGACCCCAAACGGCTCCGGTGGCCAGATTTATTTGTTGAATCAGAACATTGACCAAGAAGATAATGATTCCAACCATTGGAAAAACTAACAAATTCGCAATCACACCCCTAAGCCATCCATTCCAAATTCCTTGACCTGTCAAAATTGACCACATAATGAAGAATGGCGCCATTATGAGGTAAATTAATAGCAAAAGATAAGCACGCGCCAGCGTAAAGAGAACTCTAATTATAAAAGTAATGACAGCAATGAGCAGCCCAAGTGCCAAGGGTATTAAAGAAGCGCCGATCACGGGTCCCAGTCCAGTAAAAGCGGCAAGTGCACCCACGATCAGTACGAACAATCCTCCTCCTGCTGCAATCGCTGGAGTAGCACTGAACGTTCCTGTTATCACATTAAACCCGCCTTGAATTCCATGACTGGTGACAAAGCCGATCGTAGTAGAAAAACTAGAAGTGGCGTAGTCGTTGTAAAAATTGGCGGCGGCAGTAGCGTCGTAAAGTCCTCCCGCACTAAGTCCCCAAACTAATGCTCCAAATATAACATACACAAGGTCGACCATAAAACCAACAAGCGGGTAGGAGAAAGTAATTAAAAGTAGGGCGACAATGATTCTGGGAAGTGAGGATTGAATAGTGATTACAGCTTGCGGAGTAACCTTGCTTCTAAACATGATTGCTAAACCAAAAATAACAAAAACGATAACAAAGAGAAGATAAGAAAAGTTTCTAACTGCCCTCCAAGCATTCAAAAACGGTTCAAGCATTCTAAATCCGCTACCTTCGCTTTGTGCATAAGCGGGCTGTACTATGCCAAGGTGGCTTGCTACATCAGCTACGTAATAAACACCAGAAGCTGGGGGATTTGAATAAATGTCAGCAACTGCAGTTCCAAGCGAAAACACAGCTCCTGTTTTTAAGCTTTGAGGACACTGTGGATCGGTGCATCCAGCAAGCATCGTATATAGACCTCCTGTTAAGCCAATTAGACTTTGAAAATCAAAAGTTTGTTTGTTGTAATTATTTCCTCCAAGCGCGGCTTGGAAAGAGTTTAAAGTTGGGCTAAATTTGTCAACAGCTAAAACAGGAGCAACTGTGGCAAACAGTATTGTTATGGATAGTATTGTTGTAGTAAAAATCTTAAATATTTTTGACATAAACCAACTAATTTTCAATTTAAAATTTTCAATTTTCAAATTTAAATTTTAAAACATTTAGATTTGATTTCAAATTGTAAATTTAAAATTTCAAATTTATAATCAAGAGGATATTCTATCATACCATGTTTTCAAATTGTCAAGGAAGAACTGATTATTAGCACAAATTGGCGTAACTCCTGGCCCGCAAAAGTATTTTGCCCAGTCTGTAAAATCGTTTGGGTGTTCATTTGCTGTGAATTTGATAAAACAATCAAGACTTCGACTAAACCCAACTCTTTGATCAGTGTCTCCGCTTGGGAAGCAACCAAACGGGCTCCAAGTGCCAACTTTAGGGCTTGATGCTGCTGATTCTTCAATCCAGATAGCTAAAGTAAAAGCTGGGTTAATTTTTGCGTCAACCGATCGTTGAACAACTTGATCCCAATATAGCTCGATTAAACTATCTGACCAGTCAGGATTTTGTTTTACCCACCGGATAATTTCGTTTTTCTTGTCAAGGCTTGGAACTTTGTTGTAGTTTCTGTAGTCTAAAGTGTAGGTTAAACCTTTGGAAGAAGGTGGGGCAACAATTTCTCCGATCTGACTTTGCAGTTCCTCCGGCAAAAGCGATCTTACCAAGTCAATTGTTCCGCTTTTATACGAGGACATTCCTAAATAACCGACTTCTGCATCTTGGGATTGCCCAAGTACTTTATATGGAACTTTCTCAACTTGGTCTCCTTCTTTGCTAAACGGCCGCTCTTCCGGTTTGAAAAAGTTTAAAAAGCCGTTGTCTCCAACAGTTTGATCCTCGAATTGTTTTTCGGCAGGGATATAACCAATTTGTTGAACTTTGACATCTGTTGCAACTGATCCCCTCCCGTTTAATAGATTGTCAATTAAACCGCGTATTGTGCTGATAAGTTGCCCAAACAAGCTTAAAGGTTTTGGGGAGGTGTTGGATATACTTGTAGACTCCAAGCTTTGTCCGTTTTGATCATTTTGACATTCAGTTAAGTAATCCGGAGGTTGTGGTGAAGCAGACGGAGCTTTAACCGAGAATTTTAAGTTTGTATCTTTGCTTGGTACAAAAATTGACTGGAAAAAACTTGTGATCATCAACGTTTTACCATACGAATCAGGTACGTCAAACTTTGTTTCGCTTTTACCAACTCTGGTTTCTGTATCTTTATCTCCAATCGTTGACTTGCCGCAACCGACATGGGCTATTTCTCCTTGTAAAGGGGGCGGGCTGGCAAACTGGGTTTGTCCCCGCAACTCTTCGGGTAGTATACGATCTTGAAATTCCTTTGTTGAATAATAATCATATTCGCGATCGAGTTTGGGAAATTTCATGCTGTCGGTATTTGGGCCGGTTTCACCACCAGATGGAACTTTAATATTTTTTGTTCTTCCAAGAAAAACAGGTTGTGCTCCTGGTGCTGGGGTAGAATAGATGTCTGTAGCAGTTGATTCGTCTTTAAGTTCAAGTGTTTTTTTGTAAACCGCATCAGGAGAGGTGTCAATTTCGGTGGCCTGTGCTGCGGGCACGACTAACGACAAACTACAAACGACAAAGGATAGAAATAAAAAAACTTTTTTTTTGCTTTTCACTTTTAAATTGTTACGGCTTGTAAATTCTGAAGAGAGTAACGTCGACGCCTGTTATTTGTTTGATCAAGAGTAAAATTAGGTAGGCAAGTACAAGAACTACTAAGCCTGCAATTGCATGGGTTAATGTTTTTTGAGCTGCGTCAACGGCTTTTGGGTCTCCACTTGCAGTTAGGTAATTAAATCCTCCAATGACAAACATGATAAATAAAACAATGGATGCCAAACCAAGGGCGATAGTTAAAATGTTCGACACTATTCTTTCTAACCCAATAAGGGTCGCAACTCCTCCATTTGGATTGCCGGCTTGTTGTACTTCTACTCTACCCTGGTTAAAAGGTTGTGTTTGGGCAAACGTGGGTTGGACGAATAGAAAAGAAAAAGAGAAAAGTAAAACTAAGATTGGTGCAAAGATGTTTTTTCTCATGGCTAAAGTTTATGACCAATTAATCTCAATTGCAACTATTATGTTCGCAATACAACAAACCACAACTAGTTTTACATAGTTGTGGCCAGCTGTTTTACTCAAATATTAACTTATTTGGCACGCAGATCAGTTAAGTTAAGATTGAGAATATCAACACCAAACAAGGCGCGGATCAACTGCGTGATCGCCCATGCCGAGAAAACTATAACTAAACCAACCAGGGCGGCTGTAATTTGGTTTCGCGCTTCCTCAGTTTTGCCCTTGTCTCCTCCTGAGAGAATCCAACGAATTCCGCCGACAACTAACATGAAGAAGAAGACGACAGCTGCGATGATTAATGCAAGTTTAATACCACTTGAGATCAATCCAGCTACTGTTATGTTTCCCAGTTCTAAAAAATCTCCTTTTGGTTTCAAATCAATATTACCTTGTGCCATTGCAATAGAAGCAGTTAGCATTAATGCTTGTCCTGCAGCTAATGTACTTGTAATTATTTTTTTCAACTCTCTCACCTCCTTCCAAATACTAAAACAAACGACAAACCACATACGACACACATTTTACTTTATTGTATGTCGTTACCTTATTGTAAGTGCTCCGATATCTATTTTCAACAAGCTAATTCCAAAAATCAATTCGGCGACTTTTGCTAAGGCAAATACTGAAAAGGCGATGACCAGCCCAACAAGCGCAGTAGTAATTGCGCCTCGCGCTCCTTCAACATGTGCCTTGTCGCCGCCTGACGTGATCCATCGAATTGCGCCAATTAAGAAAAACAAAAAGAAGGCAAGTATTGCTACAAGGATTAATACTCCGAAAATTGTTTGCAGCAGTCCTTCAAGCAGACTTACTCCTTGGCCTTGGACAACGGGTGTCAAGTTGGGTACGACTGGATTTGTAATTTTCCCGGTCTGTGCTAGTAGGTTTCCCATGTTTAAGGTGTTAATTTAATTAATATTGCGTTCAAATTCAGTATATCAATACCAATTACAGTGCCAATAACGGAAAAGAAAATCAATGCAGCAAGCACTAGAACTAATCCAATAATTGCATTCATGATCCGAGATCGGGCTTGTTCTACTGATTTTACGTCTCCTCCTGAGCTTATCCAGCTAATTGCACCCAAGAAGAGCTGCAGGAGAAACCAAAGAAAAGCTGCTGCGGTAAGAAAACCAATGATTAGCGAAATAACGTTTGGAAAAACAGTAAAAACTTCGGCCGTGAGCTTGTTTTGCAAACCTATCGGCCCAATTCCTTGGATTGGTGTGTTACTTAGCGAGGTTGGGTTTTGTGCAAGGTACGTCATGGTGTGTATATTTTGGGTGACAGAATTGCTGATGTATCTCCAAATAGTATCCAACCAAACAATGCAGCCAACATTACAGATCCAGCCACAATTAACAAACCGACCAAGCTTTGCCAAATTTTACCCCAGGCAGCCTCAACTGATTTTTGATCGCCTCCGGCAGAAATAAACTGATACCCGGCAAAGATGATATTAAATAACATATACAACCCAGCGATAACTATTAAAAGTTTCACTATTACGCTAATAAAAGCAACGATGCCGCCTCCCGTTGCTAAAAAATACCCCGATGGTGGTGCTGTTACTCTTCCAAAGATTGGAAACATGTTTATAGAATATGTATTCCTGTTATAAGCTCTATTATTTGAATTATCCAATAAGACGCGAAGATAATCAAGAAGCCAATTATTGCAGTAGTAAGAGTGGCTTTCCATTTTACGACCTTTTGTCTATCGTCCGATCCGGCACTTGAGATCAATTGGATGCCTGTAATGATTATAAAAAAGAGCAGTAATACCCCCGCAATTATGTAGGCATTAGCCAAAACAACTGAAACGAATTTTCCTACACCTTCGAGTTCACGACCTGGAGGACCTACAAGCGGGGGGTTAAATGGTGTGGCAACATTAATTTGGGCATTGACGGGGGTGGTAAATAGTAAATGGTAGATAGTAAGTAGTAAGAAAGCAAAAAGACTTGAACTTTTTAATTTTCCATGTTTACTGTTTTCCTTTTTTTGTAGTACCATATCTACAAGTTTAACAACAAAGCAGGCTTTATTGCAAATCCTCCGATTTCTTCCGGCAAGCCGGGATCGCTCAGGATTGCAATTTACATTGCATTATTGCTAAAAAGTGACAAAATATGATAAAATTCTGTCACTCGCGCTGGAGAAAATGAGTAATAACGACAACAATCTTCCTCAACATGTTGCCATCATAATGGATGGCAACAGGCGATGGGCTGCAAAACGTGGTTTGGGGCCAGTTGATGGCCACAAACAAGCTGCAGAAAAAACAATAAGTCCTATTGTTAGGAGGGCAATCAAACGTGGAATAAAATATTTAACCCTTTGGGCTTTCTCCACAGAAAACCAAAAGAGAGACAAGGAAGAGCTGGACGGGCTCTTTTCTATTTTTAAGGATGCACTTGCCTCCAACCTTAAAGAACTGGAAAAATTGGGAGTCCAAATAAAGATCATTGGGGATATAAATTGGTTCCCCGGAGATATTCCGACTTTAGCCCGTGGGTTTGTTGAAAGAACTAAGAACAATTCCAAAATTACAGTCTCATTTGCTCTAAATTACGGTGGCCGGGAAGAGATACTCCGTGCAGTTTCTCGTCTTTTGGATAAAGTTCAAACCCATCAAAGAAGTGCAGAAGAGCCAATAACGGAAGCAGAATTTTCAAACTTGTTAGATACCGCAGGAATGCCGGACCCGGATATGGTAATACGGACCGGAGGGAATATAAGGCTTTCGGGGTATTTTCCCTGGCAGTCAGTTTATGCCGAGCTTTATTTTGTAAAAACTCTTTGGCCCGATTTTACGCCAGGCGAGTTTGACAAAGCGCTCTTAAACTTCATGAAGCGTACAAGAAGATTTGGTGGAGGAAGCTTCAAAGATTACCTCAAAGGGAAAATCGCGCGAAGGATATTAGCGCGATAATTTTCAATTTTCAATTTGAAATTTGAAATGAAATCTAAAATTCCAAAATCTAAAAATGAAAAGGTTGTTTACGATCTCGAAGAAAGAACCGCCCAATTTGCAGAAAAAATTATTGAGCTTTGTAAAAAATCACCACACAACATCATTACTTCACCAATAATTAGCCAATTAATTAGAGCAGCAACAAGCATTGGGGCGAATTATTGCGAAGCCAACGGCGCTACAAGCAAAAAAGACTTCAGGAATAAAATTTTCACTTGCAAGAAAGAATCAAAAGAAACTAAATACTGGCTGCGAATGCTGGCAAGGGCTTCAATAGAAGAAGCGGAAGAATGTCGTGAATCATGGAAAGAAGCTCAGGAATTTACTCTTATTTTTTCTAAAATCGCGCTCAACTCGGGTGCAAATTTGAAAATTTGATTTTAGATTTCAATGAAAATTGAAAATTTCAAATTGAAAATTTATTAGAATATTCTTCCAAACTGCGCTATTCCAAAGATCATCCCCAGAATTTGTACAAGCCAATAGGCGATAAAGATGATTATGAACCCTGTTAGAGCATGCGTTATTTTTGCCTTTGCGCTCTCGGCTGCTTTTGGGTCTCCCATCGATGTCATATATCCAAACCCACCCAATACAATCATTAGAAGTAAAATAAAACCAGCAATAAAAAAGAGGATAGGGATAATTGCACTTATGATATCACCAATTGACCCACTGGAAAAATTGAACGTTGCTAGCTCATTGGTCCTTGTTTGAATGTTGTTTAGCATTTTAATTTAAGTTAGACCTGGAATCTGAAAAATGGAAACACCAATTAATTTTAGCAAAAATATTGCAAAGATTATTAATAGCAACCCGGAGATTGCAGCTGTTAGTTGTTCTTGCCCTGTTTTAACTTGATCAGGATTTCCCCCTGCAGTCATAATTTGAAACCCTCCCCAAAGCATTAGTAAAAATGCAATTCCACCTGCGATTCCAATGAACCATCCCAATATCCAAGCCGCAAAATCAGTACTTGTGTTAATGGGGATACAACCTATCGCAGTATCAATCCTTATCTGGTCTGCTGGACTCCCCGGGGGAGGAGGGCAATAACGAAGGTTTAGAGGTCCTGTCCCGGCTCCGCCACCGCCACCGCCAGGAGGAGGAGTCGCACCAACTGCGTTTACTTGAAATGCCGCGGCAGGACACTGAAGCCTGTTGGCCAAATTAGGGTCTTTAATGCTGACATTGTGTGATCCCAAAGGATAGTTGCCGAGAACGATAGTGTTACCTGCTAAATTGCTGTAGTAGCCCTTTTTAGAACCGTCCACGTATAGATCGTAAGCGCCCGCTTTTATGTTGTTTGCCGTCATACCTACCTGTGTTAGTGGGTCGAGTGCGTTTGCACTCACTCCAATTATTGCTCCAGTAGCAGGATCAGTTTTTGTTCCGGAAAAAGTTATATTGCAGGATGTTTGCAAGGGTGAATCTTGAATATTTATGGTTGGAGACACACATTTTAAAGATTTATCGTCTTTTTCCACTACAACATTAAAAGTTCCAGCAGCTGAAAACGGATTCATTTTTTTCTTCGAATATTTGAGTACCCCGCCGTTGTATGGCAAAACTACCTCATCTTTGCCGGCATAAGTAATTTTATAGTTGCCTGGAGTTAATTCACCTGATGTGATGTCGACAGAAAAAGCATCATTGTCTTGTGTAATTTGGTTAATGGGAGGTGTAAAAACAAAATTACAATTAACGGTAGTTGCTCTTGCTGGTTTGGCCGTAAACAACATTAAAGTGACAAATAACAACAATATTTTGTTAATTTTTTTCATACTTACTTCGAGTTTAGCATATACCTGTTTAACTCAGCAACTTCGTTAAACGGGCGTGAACCCAAAATATCGTTATTAAAGAGCAAATTGGGGTATTTTGGGTATGAATCTACTACCAGCTTACGCAGGTGGTATCCCTTCGGTCTGAGCTCAGCGTCGAAGACTTCTACTACAAGTAATTTTAATCACTTGCCCTCACACTTTATGTTCGGGTATCTACATCTACCTGCTAACGCAGGTAGATTTAAGATTAGTAGTATAAAACAGGCAAAAATTACCAATTTGTTACCCAGTTGCCTTATTCATGTAGTTGATTAAGAAGATTTTCTGGTTTTACCTGAAGTGTTTTTTTAATTGTTTTACTCTTAGCATCTCATCAACCTTTTCCGACAAGAACATTTTCATTAAAGACTGATAGGGAACATCCATTGAATTTGCCAGTTGTTTTATCCTTGCCAAAAGTTCTTCTGGAAGCCTCAAAGAAATGGATTCAGTCGAACGCTTCAAATTTGGGAAAATTACAGGCTCTGCCTTGCTCCAGTCGAAATAATCTGAAGTATCTGCAGTAGCCCAGAAATCTCTTTCTTCATCTTCGTTTTTAAATTTTGGTATTATTTTGAACTTTTTCGTCATATGACCTCCTTTCTTTTACATTCATTGGTCTTGCTGAAATTATTCTCACTTGATCATTCCTTAAGGTAAAGATTATCGATAATTTTCTTTGCTCATCGGTAATTCCCCAAATCATATATCTTATCTCTGTTTCGCTAGAATGTTTTTCGTCTCGATGTATAAAGTTAGGATTATTATTAAATATTTATTCGGCCTCTTCGTTTGTAACTTTATGTTTCTTAAAGTTTTTATCAAAATTGCCTCGGTCCCATTCAAATACAACAGGCCCGGGCAGAATTTTCATTTATTAAAAGTATATTACACAAATATACACGTGTCAAGTGTTAATTGTAGGCGCCAGAGTGGTACAATAAGGCAATGATCCCAACACAACAAACGACAAACAATAAACGACAAATAATAGGAAATGTTCGTTTTAAAATAGTTGCATCGTTGTTTCTCCTATGCTCTTTGCTCTTAGTTCTAAATTCTAAAGGAACTTTTGCACTTTCTGACGACTGTTCTGTTTCCTCAATTCCTTTTGCTAAGCTGGACGGATGTATTGCTGAAATTGGGAGGGAAGTGGACGCGCTAAAGCCTGCTCACCAAAGAAACCAACAGGAGCTTACAGACCTTAAAACAAAAATTGTAAGTCTCAAGGCACAAATCAAAAGTTTAAATGCACAAACTGAAAAGTTAGCCAAAGATATTGATAAGAGGGAAAATGATTTGGGAGTACAAGAGACGTTACTCGAGCAACGAGTCAGGAGTTTTTATATAAGAAGCCGGCAATATTCTCCATTTTTGGTTTTTCTTTCCTCAAATTCCGCAACGGAGTTGGCTCGAGAACTTACTTTGCGCGAGCAGGCAACAATAGAAGACAAAAAAACTATCGAGAGTTTGTCAAACCAATTGGTTGATTTAAAAAACGACAAACAAACTTTAGAAAACAGCCACGCAGGACTACAAAGAGTTCAAGCACAACTTGATTCTCGTGCGGGCTTTTTAGCCAAAGAAGTTGCAAAAGTGGAAAGCTATATCTCAACCTTAAGTGCCAAACAACAACAACTTTCTGCTCAAAAAGCTGGAGGTTTCCAAACCAGCGTTGGGGATACGCCGCCAACTTTGGAGCCATGTTCTGGGCCGCCTGATTCTGGTAATTACTGCAGTCCAGGCTTTACTGGTTTTGCAGCATTTTCTTTTGGTGCACCTCACAGAAAAGGCATGAGCCAATTTGGGGCAAAAGGGAGGGCGGACGCAGGACAAAGCACAGAAGATATTTTGCGCGCATATTACGGAAACATCAAAATCGAAACAAGAGGAGATTTGCCCAAATCCATAAATACAACAGTTGGGACAATTCCGTTTGAAGAAAATTATTTGATGGGAATTGCTGAGATGCCCTCAGGTTGGAATATTAACGCGCTTAAGGCTCAAGCGATTGCTGCACGAACTTATGCATTATCTATTGTCGGTTGGCGCAACAGCAACCCAAATGGCAGTACTGGGAGAATTTGTACAACTGAGGCTTGCCAAGTTTATAGTGCGTCAAAAGCTGCGAATGTTCCAGACAGCTGGCGTCAAGCTGTTGAATCAACTCGCGGTCAGGTGGTTTTTGGCGCTGGCTCAAACGAAATTTTTGCAACTTGGTATGCGTCAACTTCTGGAGGATACACTTTTGGGTACGAATCAAATGGCCACGGCACTCCCGGACAGTGGGATGCAGACGGAGGGCGAGGTGGTTGGCCAAACAATGCATGGGATAAAAAAGGAGGGTCTTCTTGGTTTTATAAGGGGTGGTATCGTTCTCGATCTGGGGCAACTTGCGGCAGAACTCATCCTTGGCTAACACAAGCTGAAATGGCTGACATGCTTAACGCTTGGGTTGTTTTATACAAAGGTGGAGGAGACGTTTCGCGCGTTTCACCCCCCGATACTTCCTGCTGGCAAGGAAGTCCATACTCACTTTCCGAGTTAGTCGGAATTGGCGGATACACATCAGTCAACTCAGCATCGGTTGTTTATGGGGAGAATGGAACAACCCTTGAGGTTTCTTTTGATACAAACAAAGGCGCGTTAACTATTTCAGGCGAAGAGTTTAAGCGGGCTTTCAACCTTCGTGCCCCGGGGCAAATTGGTATCAAAAGTTCCCTGTTTAATATTGTAAAGACTAATTAGAGGCTAATTGGACAAATAGAGGTTGCCCGCGGTAGAATATACCTTGAAATGCCAGAACTGTATACATCAGGCAATAAAAACATTTCACAAGATGCCGCGCCACACAATCCTTTAGCCTCGTTTTGCTTAAGGCCTGAAAAAATAAAGTTTGAAACCCAAGAAGCCCAGGAAAAAGTTATTCTCTTTTTAAGACAACACCCAATTGTTAACATCCCTTGGATTGTTATAGTAATAGTTCTTTTCTTTGCGCCCCGAGTTTTAGAATTTTTCCCGCTTCTTACCTTTTTGCCTGAAAGATTTCAACAAGCTGCATTAATTTTGTGGTACTTGGTATTAATGGCTTTTGCTCTCGAGAAAGCTCTTGCTTGGTTTTTTAATGTTTACATAATAACCGACGAAAGAATTATTGATGTTGATTTTCATAACCTAATTTATAAAGAAGTATCTGACGCAAAAATTGATAAAATTCAAGAAGTTAAACATACAATGGGAGGAGTAGCTGGGGTAATGTTTAATTATGGAAACATATATATCCAAACTGCGGGGGCACAACCAAGCTTTGATTTTGAATCGGTACCAAATCCGTCTGGTGTAACAAAAATTCTTCAAGAACTTCGCACTGAGGAGGAGATTGAAGCGATAGAAGGGAGGGTAAGGTAATGGAGTTTGAACCACTAATTTGGGATATTGCCAAACTTTTTTTCCTTTTTGCATACCTTGTTTATATTGTTTTTGCTGTGGTTGCTGTTCGTCAAGTTTACCTTATGACCCAAACTATCCAGGTTGGTTTTGAATTTGTTTTAAAGACTATTGCTTGGTTTCATTTATTTATTTCAATAGCGGTGTTGTTGTATGCATTCGTAACTTTGTAACTTATATGTCTGCCCCAATCGCAAAAATAGTTGGTACCTCTTCAGGTGGTTCCTGGTGTCAAGTCCACAGCTTTTTAGGTAGTGAAAAATACAAAGAGCATTTAACTGTTGTTGTTTCGTTGCAAGATGAAGGTGAAGAAAGTTGTGCACAAGTTGGAAAAAAAATCCTTTCAAATCTTCAGGAAGATTACTCTCAGAAGGTTCAAACTTTAAGCTGTTTTAGTGCTTTAAAGGAAAGCCTGGAAAGTGTTTGTAATAAATTTTGTAAAGATCACATTGAGCTTGCTGTTTCTGTTCTTTGGGGCAAATATGTTTACTTTGGTGTAATTGGCGAGGCAAAAGTCGCAATAAAAAGGAATGGCGGGATTGCCTTATTGCTTTCGGGTCAGCCAGAACAAGTAACAGTAGTTTCAGGATTGGGACAAGAAAATGACATATATATTTTAGGGACCCAAAAATTCTTCCAAAGGATTCCAACACCTCGTCTTCTTGATTACTTAAACAAAAATGAAGAGTTACAAGATTTTGTTGACCAAGTGGTTTCTGAAATTTCTATTGCCTCCACACCTTTGGTTGCTTCTGCTTTGTTTAAGTTTGTTCCGCCAGTTAAAGAAGAAGTATCGGAAAAAGAAGAAAGTTTTGTCAAACGTGCGCTTGTTGGTTTTGCTCATAAATTACCCGAAGAAGAAGCTGTTGTTGTTAAAAACGAGGCAAAATCAAGAAGGACAGCTGTTTCAATTGGTGCAGTCCTTTTGTTGTTGCTTGGCGCCAGTATTGTGTTCGGGGTTAAACAAAAGAAAGCTCAAGATTACAAACTTTCATACGAGGCTCAACTTACTCAGGCGATGAGTGTTTACACGGACTCTTTGTCTCAAAAGGATATAAATCCTCCTCGGGCGCGAGAGTTGTTTCTTGAGGCAAAAAATATTGCAGATAATTTGATTACACAAGGGATAAAGGATATGCGGCTAGATCAGTTAAAAGTCAATTTAGATACTGGGTCTGGTGATGTGTTGGGAAGGGTGGATGCGAAATCTTCAGTTTTTCGCGACCTTTCTCTTGTTCGCTCGGGAATCGTTGCAACAAAAATAGCGCTGGACGGGGAATCGATGGGAATATTGGATACATCAATGCAAAGGATTATTTCTGTTTCGACTTCCACAAAAGACACAGAAGTATTGGCAGGTTCTGAAAAGATTGGCATTGCTGACAATATTGCGGTATCTGGCACGGATTATTATGTTTTTGGAACTAAGGGTGTAGTTAAGGCCTCCAAGAAAGGTGGAGCAGAAATCGTTGTGAAGCCCGATTCAGACCTAGGTCAAATTGCAGGACTTGGTGTTTACAGGACCAATTTGTACCTTTTGGATAAGTCAAATGGAATATGGAAATACCAACTCGGAGGAGAAGGTGTAAAGCAAAAATGGCTAAAAGATGAGGTTGACGTAGATTTAGGACAAGGTGTTGGCATGGCGATAGATGGTTCTTTGTGGGTGCTATTGGAAAACGGTGATGTTCTTAAGTTTACAAGGGGAAACAAAGACGTTTTTCGGATTGCAGGGTTGGATCAAAGGTTGAATAAACCAATTGCCATTTATACCGACGAGAATTTGGATAACTTATATATTCTTGATAATGGAAACGGACGCATTGTAGAGATAAGTAAATCTGGGGAATTTAAAAAAGAATACAAAGGAGAGGGAATTGGAGAGGCAAATAGTTTGGTCGTTTCCCGCGATGCAAGAAGTATATTTTTATTAACAGATAGCAAGGTGTTGGAGATAAAATTATAAAAGTTCTTCGTTGTAAGTATTTTTAAGCATTTTACTTAATTGTTCGTGGCCAGCCCCACTTTTAAGAAATACCTCTCGAGATGAAACATCAAATTTGTTTACAAAATACTCGTAATGAATAAGTTTTAAATAACGACGGTTTTTTGTAGAATCAACCGCCCCTCTGGCATGTTCTTGAAGCCTCCTTTTTAGATTTGTAGTTTTCCCGATATACAGCTTATTATCTTTACTGCTTTTTAGTACATAAACATAATAATGCATACCAGCTGACGACGTATGACGTCGTCTTTCAGTATATAAAACCTGTTTCAAAACTCGCCTTGTGAGCTCGTTTTGGGAGCTTCGCTAGGTTGTATGAACTAGTTTTGAAACCAGTTCATAAAATATATTTGCAGAGTGCCCCGTCACACGGGGCTACCACGTCTGACGTGGTGGAGATGGAGGGATTTGAACCCTCGTCCGAAAAAGCATGATTACATACATCTACAAGCTTGTCTTGTTGATTAATTTAACAAAACACATCTTCAACAAGCAAGAGTTCTAGTGTTTTGCGTGATCTAATCTTAAATCAGAGACGATCGGTCTCCGATTGCATCCTAACAAGGTTTACACCCGTGCAGTGCGGCTAGGAGCACAAAGCAAAGATGTCAGACATTACGCAGCGTATGCGTAATTGTACTGATAAGCGGATTGTTTGTTGCCGCTTAAAATTTTTGACTATTTTTGACAAGTTTTAGTCAAACTTGGCTTGCAGCATGTCAAAGTGCAATCTCGTCGATACCTGTCATCCCCGAGTCCCGCTGATAAGCGGGAAAATTCGAAATCTAAAATCCGAAATTCGAAACGTTTTGAATTTTTATTGTTTGAATTTGTTTCGTGTTTCGAATTTAAAACGACTTATTTTTCCCTTAATGCTCTTTTAATGTCTAGCTCTATGTCCTTTTTCCGCCTAGCGTCTCGTTTTTCGTACTGTTTTTTACCCTTAGCAAGCGCGATTTGAACCTTCACTAGACGGCCTTTAGTATACACCGAAATAGGCACAAGTGTCAAGTTTTGCTGTTTAGCTTTCGTGCCTATGGAGATGATTTCTTTCTTGTGCAAAAGTAGCTTTCTGGGCCTTAGCGGGTCGTATTCCACGCTTGTGTGAGCATAAAGTGGGATATTGGCTCCGTAAAGCCAAGCTTCACCGTCTTTTATCCGGACGAAAGACCCAGAGAGGTCAGCGCGGCCTTCCTTGAGCGACTTAACCTCACTTCCTGTTAAGGCTATTCCTGCCTCAAACTTTTCTTGCAAAAAATAGTCAAATTTGGCGCGTTTGTTGAATATCTTCATTATACGAATTGTACTAATATTTATCTAAGGTGTCTATTTTAGATATTTTGTTTCCCAAGAAGTGTGTTGGCTGCGGACGGGCAGAAGCCAACATTTGTCCCAAGTGCGCAAAAACTGCACGGCTTGCTTTTCCTCAAGTTTGTCCGGCCTGCGAGCGTGCTTCAATCGGTGGGGTTACTCACAAAAGGTGTGTGAAATCGGGTTTGCCAGACGGGCTAATTTCTATTTGGGCTTATGAAAGGTTAATTAGAAATGTGGTTAAAAAGTTAAAATATAGGTTTGTTTACGAAATTGCCGAAGAGTTGGGGATTTTAGCCTCAAATGAGCTTAATAAGGTGATTGCCGAAGGCTGGATTCCTAAAAATGACAAAATAGTAATGGTTCCTGTTCCGTTGCATTGGACAAGGGAGAACTGGAGAGGTTTTAATCACAGCCGCGAGGTAGCTAAAATAATTGGCGAACAACTAGGCTGGAGAGTTGTGGATTTGTTAACTAGGGTCAAGAAAACACGCTCACAAGTGGGCTTAGGTGAAAAAGACAGGCAGAAGAACATGGAAGGAGTGTTCAGTCTAAGTCTCCCACTTTGCCAGGGCTTTGCGGGACAAGCAAGTCTAAGATGTGGAAATGATTGGACAATAATATTGTTTGATGACGTTTGGACAACAGGATCAACAATGAAAGAAGCTATTAAGGTGTTAAAACAAGCAGGATTTAAGGAAATTTGGTGTTTAACTTTAGCACGCTGAAAAAGAGGCTTAAATTTGGTATAATCAAGCGGTTGGGGAGGAGTCGCATAGCCCGGTTCATTGCGGGGGATTGCTAATCCCCTGAGCCGAATAGGCTCACGTGGGTTCAAATCCCACCTCCTCCGCTCGGACGGGGGTAATTACCGCGAGGAGGGTTGGCCGAGTGGTTTATGGCGCAGGTCTTGAAAACCTGTGGGCGCAAGCCCTCAGAGGTTCGAATCCTCTACCCTCCGCTCGCAGAGTTAGCGAAAGGTTTGTACAAAATTTACACACATGGCTGCTCAACAACACATCGAAGACACTAGTTCTTTAACAAACGAGCCGGAAAAGGTTGTCTTTTCCTGGAAAGCGCCTGCCAGGCCATTCAAAAAACGGGATCGGGAGTTTTTTACAACAGTATTGGCGATTGCTTTCCTTGTAGGCTTGATCCTTTTCTTTTTGGACGGGCCTTTGCCACTTTTGGTTATTATTGCTCTAGTTTTCTTAGTTTATGTCTTGTCAACTGTTCCTCCGGAGGAGGTAGAACACAGTATAACCAACAAGGGAATTATTGCAGCTGGCCAAAGACACGACTGGTTTAATTTGCGCCGTTTTTGGTTTACAAATAGATTTGGAGCCCATTTGCTTGTTGTTGAGAGCAGGGGATTTCCAGGTAGGATTGAAACGGTAGTCTTAGAAAAAGACGAAGAAAAAATCAAAAAGGAGTTAACGAGCCACTTGCCCTTCGAGGAGGTTGCACCAAGTTTTTTAGACAAATCTGCTGCTTGGTTGTCAAAAAGAATACCATTTGAAAGTTAGATAATAGTGAAAAGTAAATATATCTATTTAATTTTGCACCCATAGCTCAGTTGGATAGAGCGCATCTTTGCGGAAGATGAGGTCAGAGGTTCGACTCCTCTTGGGTGCGCCCCGTACCATACGGTGCAGGGTAGGCTTGTACGACGAGCCACCCCGTTTAAGATTGGTGAGGTGCCGGAGTGGCCGAACGGGCTCGCTTGGAAAGCGTGTGTAGCCGTAAGGTTACCGTGGGTTCGAATCCCACCCTCACCGCACTTCGACGCGCTTCGCTTGCTCAGTGCAGGCGAGGCGTGCCAAAGTATGAAGAAGGTGGGATGAGAAGTTTATCCTGA
>Ga0155838_126_pt1 | contig 58927 bp, 49 predicted proteins | sample RifCSPlowO2_01_FD_107492 | JGI IMG/M metagenome (GOLD analysis project Ga0155838, IMG submission 107492) | Candidatus Blackburnbacteria bacterium RIFCSPLOWO2_01_FULL_40_20
GTTGTCCCACCCATTATTCTTGACCGGGTATCTGTAGATTTAGGTCCCTGGAGTGGATACCATCTGCTGGCTCAGTACCCAAACGCCTTAAATCAAGCTTTTTGACCAACGCGCATGTTGCCACTTTTTTGGCCAACGATTTGTTGAGTAATGTTTACTGGTACTTCTTGATAATGGCTTGGCTCAACGTAAGAGCTTGCACGACCTTGCGACATTGAACGAAGGGACGTTGCATATCCTTGAAGCTCGGAAAGTGGAACAAGCGCATTGATAACTTGGAAAATCCCTCGGGTTTCTGTGCCCAAAATTTGTGCACGACGAGAGGAAAGATCACCAATTACGTCTCCAACAAAATTGTCAGGTGTTGAAACGGCTACTTTCATAATTGGTTCTAGTAAGGCCATATCAGCTCTTTTTACAGCATCTTGGACAGCCATCGATCCTGCAATTTTGAATGCAATTTCTGAGGAATCCACTTCGTGGAACGATCCGTCATAAACTGCAACTTTCAAGTCAACCATTGGAAAACCTGCCAAAATTCCGTTTTCCAAAGCCTCCCGAACTCCCTTTTCAATTGCAGGAATGTACTCTTGAGGAATTGCTCCTCCTTTGATTTCTGAAACAAATTCGTAGCCCTCACCCCGTCCTTTTGGCTCAACCCGTAGTAAACAATGTCCATATTGTCCCCGGCCTCCAGTTTGGCGAATATACTTTCCTTCTCCTTTTGCAATTTTTCTAACAGTTTCTTTGTAAGCAACTTGCGGAGCCCCAGTTGTTGCTTCAACATTAAACTCCCGTTTCATGCGGTCAACCAAAACTTCAAGCTGCAGCTCGCCCATTCCTGAGATAATGGTTTGTCCCGTTTCTTGGTTAGTTTTAACTCTAAATGTCGGGTCTTCCTCGCCCAGCCTGTTCATTGCATACCCCAACTTTTCTTGGTCTTGGCGGGTTTTAGGCTCAATTGCGAGTGATATAACTGGTTCTGGAAATTTAATGTTTTCAAGAATTATTGGTTTTGCCTCGTTGCAAACCGTATCTCCGGTTGTTGTTTCCTTGAGTCCTACAGCTGCAACAATTTCTCCGGCGTAAGCCTCTTCAACCAATTCTCGTTGATCAGCATGAAGTAGTACCAAACGGCCAGCACGCTCACTTGTTCTCTTGTTGGTATTATAAATCACCGAGCCAGCCCGTAGAGTTCCTGAGTAAATACGAAGCCAGACAAGGCGTCCTATGTGGGGATCGACGTTTAGTTTGAAAGCCAACGCCGAGAAAGGTTCGTCGTTTGATGGTTTTCTTTCCTCTTCTTGTTCAGTATTTGGATTAACACCCTTTACAGGAGGAAGGTCAAGTGGTGAAGGCAAATACTCAACCACAGAGTCCAAAATCCTCTGAACTGTCGGCATTCTATTATCTCCTCCCAAAATCGGGAAGAATTTACCTTGGATTACTCCTTTTCTTATTGCTCTTTTAATCTCGGCTGGGGTTAGTTCCTGGCCATCAAGATATTTTGCCAAAACCCCATCATCGTATTCTGCTACTTTTTCCACAAGCTCATCGCGATACTTCTCTGCCTTTTCAACAAGGTCGGATGGAATTTCTTCTTCATTAAGCGTATTGTCTTGCGTTCCTTGGTAAGTGAAGGCTTTCATTTCAATTAGGTCCACGACGCCGTGCAACTCGTGTTCAATTCCGATTGGCATATCAACAGGTGCTGCGTTGGGATTTAAACGCTCTCTTATTGACAAAATTGACCCTTCCCAATCTGCACCAATCAAATTAAGCTTGTTTAGTGCGCAGATTCTTGGAACAGTGTATTTATCTGCTTGGCGCCAAACAGTCTCGGATTGGGGTTCAACGCCAGTTCTTCCGTCAAAGATCATAACCGCCCCATCCAAAACTCTTAAAGATCGCTCTACCTCAACTGTAAAATCAATATGGCCCGGAGTATCAATTATATTTACGCGGTGTGATTCTTGAGGAATATCGCCCTTTATTTTTGGAGTCCAAAAAGTTGTAATTGCAGCAGAAACGATTGTAATTCCACGCTCTCTTTCTTGTTCCATCCAATCAGTAACTGTCGTGCCCTCATCAACTGAGCCATATTTGTACGTTTTTCCAGATTCAAACAAGATCCGCTCAGTTGTAGTGGTTTTCCCTGCGTCAATATGGGCAATTATCCCAATATTGCGAATCCGACTAATCGGAAGTTGCCTGTTTTCAGTTGTAGTTGTTATTAACGCACCCTTTTTTGCAGCCATAAAAATTAGAGCTTAGAACATAAAGTATAGAGCAAAGAAAGATCAAAAAGCTCTTCGCTCTATGCTCTATTCCTGACCCAAAAACGGAAGCTTCCGCTTCCTTTTCCCTATTTTATCAAAATATCACATTTTGCGCAATCGCAACATAAAAATGGTATAATATAAGACAGAAAGGCATGATGATACTCTTCATCAAGGTTCTCCGCTATGTTTCACAACAAGCGGAGCTACCGCAAACTATCTCAAAACTTTCTTAAAAGCCGCAAGCTTGCAAAAAAGCTTGTTGGCCTTTCTTCGGTTGGTAAACAAGACCTTGTTTACGAAATAGGCCCCGGGGAAGGAACAATCACAGAGCAACTGGTACTAAAAGCAGGTAAGATTATTGCTGTTGAAATTGATTCCGACCTTGCTCGTCATCTTAAAGAAAAGTTTGATAGAAATGGACAGGTTGAAATAATAAACCAGGACTTTCTAAAATTCGAGATTTACGCAAAGAATTTCAAAATATTCTCCAATTTGCCTTTTTCCGTTGAAGGAAAGATTATTCGCAAGCTGCTTGATAGGAAAAATCAACCGCAAGAAGCGTGCCTTATTATGCAAAAAGAAGTGGCGAAAAGACTTTCAGGGGCTTGGGGTAACGTGGAATTTTCTATACTTCACAAGCCGTGGTTTGATTTTGAGATAAAACATCATTTTTCAAAGTTTGATTTCCAACCGATATCTAGAGTTGATTCAGTTTTATTAAAGATTACAAAAAAGACAGAGGCTTTATTGCCCTTGTCTCTAAAGAGTCAATATGAACATTTTGTAAAAACAGGTTTTAGAAGCGGAAGACGTTTGGAGGACAATTTAAGCGGGTTAATTAGTAAACCACTTTATATACAATACGCTCAACGATTAGGATTTTCGGGTAACGCTAAACCCACGAATTTAACTCTAGAAAAATGGATTAAACTTTTCAGATGTTTCGCAGAAATTTCTTAAATATTCCTCTGTTAATTTCTTGGCCGCTAAATCTGATAATTTTATACCCTTGATCCTTAAGAAATTCTTCCTTTCGCAAGTCTCTCTTTTTGATTTTTTCCTGGGCATGCCAATATTCGCCATCGCACTCAATAATCGTCTTTTTGTCGGGAAGATAAAAATCAGCGTGGAACCTTGCGAATTTGGCTTCTTGTATGAAAGGTATTTTAATTTTTTCCAGTTCGAGACGAACTGTTTTTTCAATATAAGTTTCACCGTCAAAGTGCTTATAACATTCCCAAGTGCAAAAGCTTCCTCTTCCACGATTTACGTCAGATCTTGGAAGTTTGAATTCTTTCTTGCAATTTCGACAAATTTTAGTAACATGATCTCTGTTAAAATCGTCCTTACATGTCTTGCTGCAATATTTCGGTCCTTTTTTAAACACAGCTTTAGTAACAATAAATGCTTTACCACACTGTCTGCATATCAGTTTTTTCCTTGCATTTTCAAATAGCCCAAACCAACACTCTTTGCTACAATAAAAACCATACCCCTTCTTTATAAGGACTTGGGATACCCTAAACTCTTGCCCACATCTTTTACATACCTTATATTCGCTTCTGTTCGTTCCTGTCCAATAACAATCCAAAGAACAGTAATTTGTTTTTCTAACAAGACAGGGCATTTTAAAAAAAGGTTTGTTACAAAAATTACATTTTAGCAGCGCTCTGACTTTTAAACCGCATTTACATTTGTAAACAGACAATCCTTTGCAGATTATTTTGTCATCTCCCAAAGTAGTTTTACATCTACCACAAAAAACGGAACCCAAAAATTGAGTATTGTTCACATATAAATTATTACCGAAGAAAAGGCGTAAGTCAAGAAGTTTTTACTTTATCAAAAGATTTACCAGCGAAAATGAGAAAATGCTTTATTGCTTTCTGCTACTCGTTCTACTTCTTTTCTTTTTGTCATTGAACCACCTTCACCTTTGCGGGCATTCAGTATTTCTGTTTTTAGCTTTTCCGCATACGTGTGGAACTGAGAGTTAGGAAGAGAATTTGCAGCTTGGATCATCCAACGAATGGCCAGCACTTCTTTCCGAGGTCCGCGTACAGGAGTAGGGACTTGATAGGCTGCTCCCCCAATTCTTCGTGGCCTAACCTCCATATTTGGCTTTATGTTCTCAATGGCTTGCAAAAAGATCTTCAGTGGTTCTTCGCCAGACTCTTGCTTAATTGCTTCAAACGCACGATATACCTCTTTTTGGGCAACAGAACGTTTACCGTCCCTCATTGAGCGGTTTATCAATTTTGTTACCAGTTTATGCCTGTAAACTGGATCTTCTTTTACATCTCGTAAAACTGTTTGACCTTTTCTCATTGCTTACTTTCTTGCTCCTTTACTCCTTTTTGCCCCATATTTTGATCTTGATGTTTGTCTTTTCTCAACGCCTCCAGTATCATATTTACCTCGAACTATATGATATTTTACACCAGGTAAGTCTTTAACACGCCCTCCTCGGACTAAAACAATGGCATGCTCTGCTAAATTATGTCCTTCGCCAGGAATGTAGGCTGTCACTTCCTGTTTGTTTGACAACCTAACCCTTGCAACCTTACGCAAAGCAGAATTTGGTTTCCTGGGAGTCATTGTACGAACTTGCAAAACTACCCCACGCTTAAAAGGACTTGAGAACTGGGAAAATTTTCTGTCTTTATTGTTCCACCAGCGAACAAGCGCAGCAGACTTAGTCTTTTTTGAAAGACTTTTTCTTCCTTTTCGTATTAGTTGAGATACCGTTGGCATACCTTAGAAAATTTGAAATTTTAAAACTTAAATTTCGCGTCCTATATTCTGACCGAAGGTCATATGAAATCTTGCACAGCAAGATTGATTATATCACGATTTTGTCATTTGAGGAAGCTTAGCACGCTCGGGAGAGGTAGGAATTAGTCTTCCTATAATAACATTTTCTTTAAGTCCAATCAGCTTGTCTTCTCTTCCCAAAAGCGATGAATCTGTAAGTACCGATGTGGTGTTTTGGAAAGACGCTGCTGACAACCATGAATCGGTAAACAAGGATGAGCGGGTAACTCCAAGAACTACAATTTGTGCAGTTGCAGGTTCTCCACCTTCCGACAAAACTCTTTCGTTTTCTTCTTCAAACACTGCTCTATCTATAATGTCTCGTGGCATAAGGTTTGTATCGCCTTGACTAATAACCTGTACCTTGTCCGCCATCTTCCTTATAATAACCTCAAAGTGCTTGTCGTTAATCTTAATTCCTTGAGATTCGTAAACAGATTGAATCTCGACCAACAAGTATTCTTGAGCTGCTCGCAAACCCTTTACAGCTAGAATTTCTTTGACATCCAGCGCACCACCTGCCAATTGCTTACCCGCCTCGATCAAATCTCCATCTTTAACAAGCAATGCATTGGTCAAAGGAATGATGTATTCTCGCTCTTCTGCTGGTTTGGTGGTAGTATTTCTAACTCTTACAATCCAACCATCTTCACTTTCTGTAACTTCAACTTTTCCAGGAATGGCAGAGATTGGAGAAAGCACTTTTGGAATCCTTGCTTCGAATAATTCTTCGACTCTTGGCAAACCTTGTGTAACATCAAGTCCAACAATACCTCCAGAGTGCTTAGTTCTCATTGTAAGTTGAGTTCCTGGTTCCCCGATGGATTGGGCCGCAACTACCCCAACTGGTGTCCCAATCTCAACAACTGCGCGCGTAGACAAGTCGGCTCCATAACACTTACTACACATCCCATATCGGACGCTACACGTAAGCGGAGAACGAACAAAAACTTCTTCAATGCCTGACTTTTCAATTTGGTCCATAATCTCGGGAGTGATCAGGCCACCCTTAGCAACAATTACTTTATTGCCCGCCTTTACATCGCGAGCAACAATTCTTCCAATTAGGCGGGGAGCATAAAGCTTTTCGCGTTGTTTCTTCTCAATTAGAATTCCTTCTTCTGTATTACAATCCTCAAGTCTGATAATAACGTCATGGGCAACATCAACTAGCCTTCGAGTCAAATATCCTGCGTCGGCTGTCTTGATAGCAGAGTCGGTTAGTCCCTTTCTTGAACCACGAGCTGATGTAACATACTCGAAGATTGACAATCCTTCTCGGAAATTTGATTTGGTTGGAAGATCAACGATCTTACCCAAGGGGTCAACAACCAATCCACGCATAGCAGCAAGCTGTTTAACCTGATCTCGAGAGGTCCTTCCAACGCCGGCCTCAATAATCATCTTAATAGAATTGTTGCGTGGCAAATTATCCCAAGTTAGGTCTGCTAATTCTTCAGTTGTATCAAGCCAAAGTTGGTGGGTAAGCCGGCGGCGCTCTTCTGAAGTTGCAAAACCCATCTTGAAGCTTTCTTCAATCTTAACTAATTCTTCAGCTGCCTCTGAAATCATCTTGTCTTTTTCAGGGTAAATTAATGCGTCGGCCACTGAGAATGAAAGACCTGATGCTGTTCCTGCAATAAATCCAATATTTTTTATACTGTCAATCATCTTAACAACATCTTCTCGGGTTCCTTGTGCAAGCGCTTTGGCAAACAAGCCCTTGATAACACTAGCTGAGGCCGGCTCGTTAAAGAATTGGAGGTATTCTGGTAATGTCTCGTTAAACAGTATTCGTCCAACTGTTGTACTTACTCGCTCGCCGTTTACTCTAACTTGAACTTTTTCTCTCATACGTATCACTCCTTTTTGGTATGCTGAGATTGCGTCCTCTGAATCAGCAAAGACTTTTCCCTCAACTTCTTGTCCTGCGAGAATAATTTCATCTGAAGTCAGGTAGTAAACACCAAGCGCCATTTCTTTTGTCGCGGGGGCTGCGATAAAGCTTCCGTCTGCAGGTTTAAGCAAATTCTTAGCTGGGCTCATTAAAGCCATCGCTTCATCCTGTGCTTGCTTGGAAAGTGGAAGATGAACTGCCATCTGGTCTCCGTCAAAGTCGGCATTATACCCGGAACACACACAAGGGTGAACCCTAATTGCGCTTCCTTCAATCAAAACAGGGTAAAATGCTTGAATTCCCAATTTGTGCAAAGTTGGCGCACGATTTAACAAAACTGGATGGTCTTTAGTAATCTCTTCGAGAATATCAAAAACCTCGGGAGGTCGCCTGTCTAACATGTTTTTAGCACTCTTGACGTTTGGAGCAATACCACGAGCGATCATCTCGCGAAGAACAAACGGCTTGAACATCTCAAGAGCCATATCTTTTGGCAAACCACATTGATTAAGCTCAAGATCAGGTCCAACAACGATAACTGACCGTCCTGAATAGTCAACACGCTTACCCAAAAGATTTTGCCTAAAACGACCTTGTTTACCTTTCAAAAGATCAGACAGTGACCTCATGTATTGTTTCTCACGGCCACGGCGTGCTGCTTGACGTTGTGAAGCGTCAATCAGAGTATCAACTGCCTCTTGTAACATTCTCTTTTCATTTCTTAAGATTATTCCAGGTGCACCAAGCTCGAGTAAGTGCCGCAATCTGTTGTTTCTGTTGATAACTCTTCTGTAAAGATCGTTTAAGTCAGATGTCGCGAACCTTCCCCCCGAAAGCTGGACCATTGGACGAAGATCTGGCGGCAAAACTGGTAGAACTTTAAGCACCATCCAACGAGGGTCAACCGATGCTCTCCTCATTCCATCAATTAATCTTAATCTCTTGGTTAACTTGATCTTTTTAACGTCTGAGACCTCCTCAAGTTCTTTTCGAATTTGAACTGCGACCTCGTCTAGATTCAACTTGTTCAATACCTGGATAACAGCCTCAGCTCCCATTTCTACCTCAAAGAAGTCTGCTGCGTCGTAGGAGGCTAGTTCTGAATACTCTTCGTCCGACATTAACGAATTTACTTTTACGCTCTTTGTTATATCAACGAGTTTGCCAAACAACTCCTCTGATCGTTGTTTTCTTGAGGCTATGTCTTCTCTGACTGCAACCAAGCTGTTTCTACTTTCAAGCTCAATTTCTTGCTCGGTTAGCGCAAGTTGCTCTTTGTCTTTTACCTTCTTTGATAGTTCCTTGACCTTCTCGTCTTTTTCTTCTTTAATTCTCTTTACTGCCTCTTCCTCTTCGCGTGTTATATCTTGAACACGCATCTTTAGCGCTTCTTCGATGCTCTTTACAGCCCTAGTTCGTCCGTCTTCTTTTACTTCTGTAACTAAGTATCGTGCAAAGTAAATAACTTGCTCTAGTGCTTTAGGAGGAACATCCAAAACCAAAGACAGTTTAGAAGGCGCACCCTTGAAAAACCATACATGAGCAACTGGAACTGCCAAATTAATGTGACCCATTCTCTCACGTCTAACGCGAGATTGGGTAACTTCAACTCCGCACTTGTCACAAACTATACCCTTGTACCTGATTCTTTTGTATTTACCGCAGTAACATTCCCAGTCTTTTGTAGGTCCAAAAATTCTCTCATCAAAAAGCCCATCCTTTTCAGGTTTCAAAGTTCGGTAGTTTATTGTCTCAGGCTTGGTTATCTCACCGTGAGACCACTCCCTTATATTCTCAGGGGATGCAAGTTTTATTTTCAATTTGGAAAAATCTGCAAGTTGTCTTAAATCCATTATTGGGTAGCCTCCATTAAAACCTCAGCTTCGTTAACAATCTTTTGTTCATCTTTATCATCCGATGTCAAGCTTTGCTTATCGCGTAGCGTCAAGCTTTGCTTATCGCCTAGCGTCAAGCTTTGCTTATCGCCTAGCGTCAAGCTTTGCTTATCGCCTAGCGTCAAGCTTTGCTTATCGCGTAGCGTCAAGCTTTGCTTATCTTTATCCATATCTATATCTTTTTTTTCTTCGACCTTCGCTAATATCTCACCTTTTGGCTCGATCGACAAGCCCAAGGAGTTAAGTTCTCTTACTAAAACCTTGAAAGATTCAGGTACTGTTGCTTCTGGGATTTCAGTCCCTTTAACAATTGCTTCAAACGCCCGTGCTCGCCCAACAACGTCGTCAGACTTTATAGTTAACATTTCTTGCAAAGTATGAGCTGCACGATGTGCCTCAAGTGCCCAAACTTCCATTTCTCCCAATCTTTGTCCACCCATTTGAGCTTTTCCTCCAAGAGGTTGTTGTGTAACTAATGAGTATGGTCCAGTTGAACGAGCATGAGTTTTGTCCTCGACCATGTGGGTAAGTTTCATAATGTAACTAACGCCAACAACTGTCTTTTCTTGAAAAGGCTCACCTGTTCGACCGTCGTATAGTTGGGACTTTGAACTTACCGGCAAACCAGCTTTCTTCATAAGATCTTCAATCTCCTGTGGAGCTAACTCGTCAAAAACAGGCAAGGCAAACTTTTGTCCAGTTTTCGAAGCTACCCAGGCAAGCTGTGCTTCCAAAAGCTGTCCTAAATTCATACGAGCAATAACAGAAAGTGGGGAAATTATGATATCTATTGGAGTTCCGTCCTCCAAATGAGGCATATCGTAGGCCGGAACAATCTTTGAGATGACTCCTTTGTTTCCGTGTCGCCCTGCAAGTTTGTCTCCTACAGAAACTTTCCTCATCTGAGCAACCCTAACAATTACTTTCTTTAGGGTTCCTGGGTCCAAGTCATCCCCTTTGTCGCGGTCTAGAATTTGAACATCAACAACTACTCCGTGTTCGCCATGCGGAACGCGAAGTGATGTATCTCTTACCTCGCGTGCTTTCTCTCCAAATATTGCCCTAAGAAGTCGTTCCTCGGATGTCAGTTCTGTTTCACCTTTGGGTGCAATTTTACCCACTAAAATATCGTTTGCCGAAACTTCGGCGCCAATAACTACAATTCCATCCTCTGCCAAATTTGCAAGGTCATTTTCGGCAACATTCGGAATATCTCGAGTTAGCTCCTCTGGGCCAAGCTTTGTATCAACAACTTGGGCTTCATACTCTTCAATATGAATTGAACTTAATGCATCGTCTTTCACTAAGCGGTCTGAGACTGCAATTGCGTCCTCAAACCCTAATCCTTCAAACAAACAATAGGCAATAAGTAGGTTTTGTCCTAAGGCCAATTCTCCATCGTCTGTCGCAGGACCGTCTGCAATAAGGTCACCCTTTTTAACAACATCGCCAACCGTTATTTTTGATCTTTGGTTAAAACACGTAGATTGTGCAGTACGCAAGAACTTGTTCAAAAAGTAAATTTCCTTTTTGCCTTCAATTTTAATTCTGTCGCTTTCCTTGTCGTCTATCTCAATTTTTCCTTCTACCTCAACTTCGATTCTTTCTGCGTCAGCGAAAACAACAGTTCCTGCATTTCTTGCCCTGATAACTCTTGCCATTGCAGATCCAACTTTCTCTTCCATCCCCGTACCCATCAAAGGCGCTTGAGGATTAACCAAAGGCACAGCCTGACATTGCATGTTTGTTCCCATCAAAGCACGATTTGCCTCATCGTGCGACAAGAAAGGAATTAAGGACGCTGAGGTTCCAACAACTTGACGTGGGGTAAGGTCTATTAAGTCAACTTGATCAGCGGGCCCCTCGTTAAATTGGCCCTGGAATCTTATCGGAACCCATTTGTCCGTAATAAATCCATCTTCGTCAATTTTTATACCTGCGTGGGTTATCCGATATTGCTCTTCGTCGTCGGCCGCAAGGTAAATTATCTCGTTAGTAACCTTCATCCTTGTTTTCGATTCTTGCTTAACTTTTTCTACTTTTCTATAAGGAGCCTCTAAAAATCCAAACTCATTTACCCGAGAAAATAAAGCAAGGTAGGTAACAAGACCAATACTTGGACCTTCAGGCGACCTAACAGGATCAATTCTTCCATATTGAGATGCGTTGATGTCACGAATTGAGAAGGACGCTCGTTCTTTTGTAATGCCCCCCGGTCCCATAACTGAAAGACGCCGAATGTTGTCAATTTCAGAAAGCGGGTTTGTTTGATCTAAAATTGCAGAGAGTTGGTTTGACCGGAAGAAATCATTTAAAGTTGCCATCAATGGCCTGGCATTAACCAATGCGCTTGGATTTACAACATCATCAGTGGACGTAAGGCTCATCTTTTCCTTAACAGAACGCTCTAGTCTTACCATTCCCGCTCTGAACGCTGAGGCTAACACAAGCTCGCCAACACACCGTACGCGGCGATTTGCCAAATGATCAATGTCGTCTACCTTCCCCTCACCATTTTGAAGACCAATAAGGTAGCGCAATGCTGCAACAACATCTTCAAGCCTTAAAGTCCAATTTTCTGGCTCATTTTTGACATCCAAGCCAAGTTTTCTATTAATCTTGTATCGTCCAACTTTGTCTAAGCCATAGCGTCTTGGATCCAAAAACAAACTCTTAAACAAAGTTTCTGCATTTTCCAAAACTACCAACTCTCCGGCTCGCATCTTCCTGTAAATTTCAAGAAGCGCTTCTTCTTTGTTTCGAGAAGCATCTTTTTGGATTGTAGAATTTATATATGAATGTTGTTCGTCTGTATCAATATCCCTAAACTTTGCTTGTATGTCCTCGTCGCGAGTCAGCCCCATTGCACGCAAAAGTGTGGTTGCTGCGACTTTTCTTCTTCTGTCGATTCGCGCAATAATCGTGTCATTTTTCGATACTTCAAACTCGAGCCATGATCCGCGAACAGGTCTTATTTCCGCCCGATACAACATGCGTCCGGTTGCTTGATCAATTTCGCCTGAAAAATAAACCCCTGGAGCCCTCACAATTTGATTAACAACAGCTCGCTCAATTCCATTTACAACAAATGTAGCCTCTGAGGTCATTGTGGGTACGTCACCCAAAAAAACTTCTTGAGCAGTAACCTTACCACTCTTTTTATTCAATAACGATGCAATAACGTGCAAGCTAGAAGAATAGGTAATTCCTTTTTCTCGAGCTTTTTTAGGAGTAATTTCAGGAGGACTTATTCTATAATCACCAAATGACAGTTCCCAGTTTTTACCTGTAAAATCTGGAATAGGGGTTACCTCGCGAAGTGCTTCTCCAATACCATCTTTAAGAAATGTTTGCCATGACTGCTTTTGAATAGCCAACAAGTCAATTTGAGTTAGTGTGGGATCAGGTTTGGTTAAAAATTTTCGTTTGGTGGAAAGACCCATTATTTTTTGTCCGCCGGTAAAACAAAAAAAGACTACAAATACGCAAAAATGTTCCGCCTTCGGGCGGAACAAACAATTACGTACTGTCGTACGCTTGAGGGTATTTAATCATACTCTTAAGCCTTTGTCAAGGGTATTTCAGCCTACCGCAAATTCTATCGCAGAAACGTCTGAATTCTGAATTTCTTCTTCAATTGCTTTTTGCATGTTTTTAGCGTCCTCAAGGCTAGAATTTCGCAAAACTGTTCTTTGTCTTAAAAGTTCGTCACTTATCTTCAGATAAATTACCAGATCGCAATCTACCAACACTGTGCCGAAAAGAGGCTTCCCTGCCTCGGCTTTTACTTTTTCCCTAACCAGCCTTTCCATTGTTTCTCCAATTTCTGGAGTCCATGGAGTTTGACAAACATAATCTGCTTCTTCTTTTGTCAAAAGTGGAAAAACCTCCTCGTCCATGTCACGAGCGTTAGAGATTTTCCTCGTTAAAGTAGACTTGCCAGTGCAAGTTGTGCCTAATACCACAATGCGCTTATCTCTGTTTTTATCCAGGATTTCTTGTAACCTTTGTGAAGCTATATCTTCGTTGTTTTCTAGTCCTTCAATCAATGTGTCCATAAACGTTATCGAATATACTTCCTAATGTTTTCGTCGTGTGCATCCATTGTTTCTGCGTAATGAATTATTCCTTTGCCGTCATGAAGGTAGAACCAATACATTGACTCCTTGGGATAAATTACAGCCTTTATGGAAGATATGCCGGGATTTGAGATCGGCCCCGGTGGCAATCCTTGATTTAAATATGTGTTGTAGGAAGATTTAATTTCTTTATCGGCTGCAACAGGCGGCTTCCACCATTCGCAATCTAGTGGCACATTAGCATCTTTACACCTTTGAGTAGCAGTAAAATACTGCAAAGTTGCATCAATTTGCAGAGGCCATCCAGCCCCAATTCGTTTAAGCAATATCCCGCCAACAACAGGCCTTTCCTCGTCAGTCCTTGTCTCCCTCTCAACAAGTGAAGCCAAAACTACAACTTGATCCAAAGTTAATCCTGCCTTTTTTGCATCTTCTTTCATTTGGGGTGTCACTTTACTGTTAAAAGTTGAATACAACTTTTCAACAACCGTTAAAGCTTTGGTATTTTGGGAAAAAAGATATGTGTCAGGATATAAATACCCTTCTTTTTCAAATGAAGCTGCTATGAATTCTTTCCAAAAAACTTTAGCTTCATCTTGACCAATGTTAAGTGTTTTTATTGTGCGGATCGCGATTTCTTCCCGTCTTAAACCCTCCGGATATGTAACCCAAAATTCTGTCGGCCCGGAAACAAGTGCACTCACTACTTGTACTAAAGACAAACTTGGAGAAATTCTAAATTCCCCAGCTTGTATTTTTTTATCTTTGCCGGTTATTTTTGCATAAACTTTAAATGCCAAGTCGCTTTTAATAAGCCCCTGGTTTTTAAGCTTTAAGGCAACTTGACCTACACCTTGGCCTTTGACAATCAAGAAATCTTGTTGGGTCTTGTCTTTTGAGTTGGCTGGTAAAGTTGTAACTTTCCACCCAACAACCAATCCACCTAAAATCAATACAATGGTAATTAGATAAAAGAGGAACCTGGTATTCCGCATGAGGCAAATTCTTTATCGCGTAGCGTCAAGCTATGCTTATCGCGTAGCGTCAAGCTTCGCTTATCGCGTAGCGTCAAGCTTTGCTTATCGCGTAGCGTCAAGCTTTGCTTATCGCGTAGCGTCAAGCTTTGCTTATCGCGTAGCGTCAAGCTTTGCTTATCGCGTAGCGTCAAGCTTTGCTTATATGTATCTTTATCTATATCTGCACCTCTTCTAATAGTGCTCTTCTGTAAACCTTTCTCTTTAAGTCATGTATAAATAGTCTTCCACAACTGCAAACCACTTTTTCACTACCATCTTTTCTTTTACTTCGCGTTCCGCTTGCCAGTTCCCGACCACACCCAACACACCTGCCTTGAGACAACAGCCAAACTTGAATTGGGGCAATTACATTTTTAAACAGACCTGGTATTCTAGCTTTCTGTTCCATGCGCGTCCAAATAAGATTGTAGCACAAGTGTACTTGAGAATGCATCTTCCATCTCTTTTCTTCTTTTTTGGGGCAACTGTGCACTAAGCGAGAGTTCTTGCGCATCTTGAGTTGAAAGCGTTTCATCCCATGTTTCAACTTTAACCCCAAGTACTTTTTCTAAATCCTTACTAAACTTAATTTCCTCGTCAGCCATTTTTCCTTCAGAAATCCCAACCACAACCTTTTCAGCATTTTCTTCTTTAACTACTTTTTGAATTTCTTCAATAGCATTCTGTTGTGAGGAAACTCGAATCACCTTCAATGGAAAAGCTATGTTCCCACTAGATAACGACAATCCCATTTTCGATCTTCCATAATCAACGCCGAGTATGATCATAGTCATTACAAGCTCCACACCTTTACCAACTAACGATTCCCACCTGGTGGCACCAGCCTTCCTCTCACCACAAGTCTTCGAAGGTACGTTCCAGGCGGTACGCAAGTTATCAAAGAAATATAACTATCATCATACATTTGGTCCATAACTTCTACCTCTGTAGGTTTTACCTCAAACATATCCTCAACTTTATAAGTATAGTTTATACCATCATAATTTACTTTTATCACGTCTCCTTTTTTAAGAGTAGACAATGTCGAAAAAATTGAAATATAATTATCAGGCTTGAATAATTGCGGCAGAGTTGAGTGTCCAAAAACTACAGTGTTTCCAGGTCTTCCCGGCACCGCCGTGCCTTTAAAATGAATAAGGCTTTTTTTTAAGTCTTCTCCGTCTATTTCAACTACTGCATCTTTTATTCCAAGTCTGGGAATCGAGAGATTATAATACTTAATTTGTGCTGTTGTTTCCTGGGAGACGCGAGGCAAACCAACAAACCAATTGGCAGGCTTAGTGTAATCAATAGGAGTGTTTTCTGTTTTTTCTGTACTTGATCCAGCAACCACACCTTGCCCAACAGGAGACAAAAGATCAATGCGTTGAAAATTGCCAGAGGTAAAAATTTCGTAACTAATAATTGGCAGTAAAGCGTTAAAGACTAGTAGTAGCCCAATAAACATTAATCCCAAAGATAGAATTTTGAAGAGATATCTTGTCACCTTTCAGCGGAAACCTCGATACTTATATTCTTTGCGACTCGAGGCAGTGTGCCCAATTTTCCAGGGAAAAGGAAGCTAAATGAGATTTCTGCTCTTGTGTATCCTGGAATTGTGGCCAAATAGTTTTTGGCAACAGTCGGATATTTACCTGTAATTTGTTTTGCAATGTCCACTGGGTCAACTTTTGGCAAGAAATTAGCCTTTATTGTTGCAACAAAAACTTTAGCTTGAGTTCCTGTCTTTGTATCTTTTGTGTCTTTACTTTTATCTTTGGTGGAAGTTTTGGTTTTGGACGCCTGGGTTTCTACTGGTTTATAACTTATTTCAACTTGGTCTTGAGCGATACTAAATCCTTGAGGAATTTCTTTTTCAAGCTTCTCATACACAAGCGAGTTAATATCGTTTTGTGAAATAACAAGTACTGTTACCTTTCCAGAAAGCGTAAGTTTCACAGTCGAGCTTTCCTCGCCTACTTTGTTGCTAAAAGTCTTTTCGCCAACTTGGAAATTTGATGAACCGTCAACAGGAGTTTCTTTTTCGTCTAATAGCCCTTTTATTTGATCCATACCTTTTTGCAATAATTCTGCCGTCAAATCTTTTTCCAGATCGGCTCTATCAGTTTCCGAGACTGCCGAGACGGAACGGCTTGTACCGCCAGAAAACGCTTCATCGTTTTGTGCAACAAATTCGGCCTTTGAAGAGGCACCAACAGAAAACTCAGAATTGCTAGCCAAATTATATTGAGCGCCTATGTCTACCGCAGTGACAGTTGATTGCGCTTTTGAAGGATTAGTTATACTGCTTCCCGTTGCAATTTTTGTTTCGTCGTCTAGAGTAAACTTCAATCCACTTGGGCCTGATAAAACTGTACCAACTTTAAGCGTTACAGGAGTACCAACATGCAAAACAGTAACCTTACCCTTAGAGCGCTCGCCAACCGTTTTTGTACCAGTTGTCGAAATGGTCTTTTCGCTTGAAATCTGTGCTTCCTTCACAATTCCTGGTACTACTTTGTTGTTGCTATCAATGCTTGAAAGTTGGGGATTAACAGTAAATTCAAAAGTTTTTTCTAGTTTTTTTGGAGCTACATAAACCGTAACTTGTGCTTTTGGTAAATACCAATACAACGCTCCTCCGCCAACCAAAATTAACAAAAGAACTATCCCTGGAATTAAAATTAAGCGCCCACCTTTCCCTCCGAATGAAAGTTTGGGATACGACAATCTCCCTAAAACGCCCAATATTGCCAGTGAGTTTGGTCTCTTTCTAACATGAACAGCACTCGCATGCTCTTCCTCCTCTGTATCTATATCCTTATCACGTACTTGCGGAAAATCTTTTGGCTCTGCAACATTCTTGTGGCTTTCAACATCTTCTGTTGTGTGAGCAACAAACTTACCTGTTTCTTCTGCGGCGATATCACTCTCCACAAAACCCAAATCTTGAGCCCTTGTTTCCTCTTCTTTATTTTCCTCATTCATCTCTTTCTCCCCATCTTCACCCTCGTGCTCTTCTTCTATCTTAGACTTGGTCTTAGACTCATATTCTGCGCCCAAATCTTCCTCTACCTCAACAACTTGTTTTACATTTCCAACCTCAGCACCCCCGGCTAGAGAAACTGAAATTACTCCAATGTTTTCTGGGAGTATTTGGACCTTTGGAGTATGTAAAAAACTAACTTTTTGTTCGTCCCAATTTGTTTCTAAAATGTTTTGTCTTGCATCGTCCAAGTTTCCCACTCTGTGGTCATAAAGAAGGATTCGGGATGGATATTGTTCAAGTTTTGCTAAACGTGCCAAACCTTCTGCAACGTCTGATCCTAAAGATATACTTTTTGAAACGTCGGTTGTCCCTAAAATCTTTCCACTTTGAACTAAAGTTACCTCGATTGAGTCTTCAAGAAGTCCAACTAAAATAGCGTTTAATGGGGCGCCTTCCTTAATTTTAATATAATGAACAATTGCCTCAGGTATTACTACAAATCCCGCAGGTGAAAGTTCAAGCTCCCCAGAAACTTTCTTTAAGATTCCTAAATACTCTTTTTTGATTAAACCTTCCTCAACCCAAGAAGACATAAGACCAAAAACAACTTTATTTGGTTCTTGAATTTCCTCTGTTATGTTTGAAGTTGCGCTTGACAGCGAACTATCCGCCGCAGCTACTAAAGTTTCATTGTCCCCCTCCTGCCAAGAAGTAGGAACTCCCTCTGCAACAATTTCTGCAATTTCGCCATTTACTCGCCAAATAGCAGCATCTGTCCAATTTTTGCCAATAACAAGACTCCAATAATGCTCTTGGCCTTCGCCTGTTTTTTTGAAAATACCACCTAAGACCATATAAAATAATTTTCAATTTTCAATTTAAAATTTTCAATCAACTCCGATCTAATCGGAGTCAATTTTTAATGCTTAAATTTGAAAACGTTTTAAAATTTAGATAGTTGTATTTCATTTCAAATTGAAAATTGAAAATTGTAAATTTTAAAGTAATTTAATATATATCCTTCTTATTCCTGCCCCTGCTGATTCTTCCTTTGTTATTGTAACACTCCCAATCTCTCCTGTGTGCTCAACATGTGGCCCTCCGCAGATCTCCCTTGAAAAGAGAGACCCGCGAGTTTGACGAGTCGAAGGATCTCCAATTGTATAAACTGTTACCGTGTCCCTATATTTTTCTTTGAAAAATCCAAGGGCTCCCTCTTTTATTGCCTCGTCAAGCGTCACTGTTTTATAACTAACAGACAAATCCTCTTCAATTTTTTCGTTTATCAATTTTTCAACTTTTTCTATTTCTTCTTTTGACAAAGGCGAATTGTGCGAAAAATCAAATCTCAAACGTTCTTCGGTTATATTTTGTCCCTTTTGCTGAACGTGTTCTCCCAAGATTTGGCGCAAAGAAGCTTGCAAAAGATGTGCAGTTGTATGCAGCTTGCGAGTTTTTGGCGTGTCAGCAATCAATCCTCCCTTAAAAACCCCAATTCCTGCAGTTCTGGACAGTTCCTTGTGTTTTTCAAATTCTTTATAAAATTCTTCCCTTTTAATCTCTTGTCCCTTTTCGCGAAACAATTCTTCCGTTAGCTCAAGCGGAAAACCAAACGTTTGATATAAATCAAATGCAGCCTTCCCGTTAATTTTGTCTATTTTTTGCACTTCTTTAAGACCCTTGTCTAATGTTTTTCCAAATCGCTCAATTTCTGTGGTTATAACTTCACCCACCAAACCAACTTGTTTTTCTTTCTCAACTCCAAACATCCCATCATAATTTTCCAAAACCTTTTTTGAAGTCTCAACTAATACTTTTACGATTTTGTCAGGATTTAGTTTCTGAATTTTCACAGCAGACCTTCGGAGCAACCTCCGGAGTACATATCCTTGCATTTTGTTTGAAGGGATAACTCCGTTGATTATCAAAAACGTCGAAGCTCGCATATGGTCTGCAATGATCCGCATTGTCTGTTTATTTTCTCCTGCGTATTCTCTATCTGTATCCGTTTCAATTTGCTTGATCAAACCCTCAAACAAATCAACACCAAAAACATCAGGTTGGTCACCTACGGCCGCTGTTATTCTCTCGAGTCCACCACCAAAATCAACATTTTTTTGCGCCAATTCTTCTAGCGTTCCCTCTTCTTTTTTTACGTATTGAATAAAAACGCAATTCCCAATTTCCATGAATCGCCCACAATCGCAATTTGGGTGGCATTTTTCACCATATTTCGGATCGTGTTTAACTTGAGTGAATTCATAGAAAACTTCCGAATCCGGTCCGCCAATCTCCCCAGGTGGCATCTTGTCTGGAGTCCCAGTACGCGACCACCAATTTTTCTTTACGCCATAGAAGTAAATGTGATCCTCGGGAACTTCTAAACTTTTCCAAATCTTTACCGTCTCTTCGTCTTTTCCAACTCCTGATCCGCCTTCAAAAACTGAAACATAAAGTTTTTCCCTTTCAAGCTTCAATTCTTCAGTTAGAAACTCCCAAAAGTAGGAAAGTTGTTCTTTTTTGAAATACTCCCCGAGTGACCAATTGCCAAGCATTTCGAAAAAAGTTGTGTGGCGCGAATCCCCAACCTCATCAATATCCTCAAGGCGCAAACAAGGTTGAGAATCAACAAGTTTTGTTCCTTCCGGGTGGGATTGACCCTTAAGATAAGGAACTAAAGGTTGCATTCCAGAAGAAGTAAAAAGAGTAGTGGAATCATCCTCAAGCACTAAAGGAACTGGGGCAATTTCCTTGTGCCCTTTTTTAACAAAAAATTCAATATACTTTTGGCGAATATCGCGCGATGTCACGACAAGCTTGATTTTACCAGATTTGAAGTCAAAAAAATACTGTTAAGCTCGAAACTGTGATTCAATTAAAAGATTCGAAGTGATTTGAAAAATTCCGATGAATACTCAATCCTTTTGGGCTTCATGCCATAAATCTACTAAAGATCCCTTAAGTTCTTTGGTCTTGCCTTGTTTTGCTTCTTCAAAGCTTCGGAAGACAGCTTCGACTGCTTCAATTTCCTCAAGCCTTTTATAATCAATGATCGCAACTTCAGGCTTGTTGTTTTTCATAACAACAACTGGTTCCTTTGTTTTTTTGACGTGATCAAAAACCTTCCTGTAGTTGCGTTGTATCTCAGCCTACTCAGTAATGCTGTTTGGCACGCACCATGGGTTGGATTTGAGGTCAAGAAGTTAAAGGTTTCCCGCCCTTATGGAAAAAACGACGACCACGCTCTTGTATAGCGCGAATATGAGACCCAGTAGATTCTTGTTTGGGAGTGTAAACGTGAGTTGTCACCTCTACTTTTTCATCGCGGGGTAAGTCTACAATTTCCTTCTTTGCATTACTGTTGGAAACATACTCCACAAGGCGCTTTATGCCTTTAATATTCTCAATGATACTTGCAACTCCAGCAACAGGGCGCGCAATGGACTTTGAAATTAAACCGGCATCCTCAAGAATGCCATCAAGTTTGCCTAGTGTTTTTTGTGCACCACGAATAATTAAAATCACCTGAATACCAACTGCAACTAAAATCACAGTTAAAACAATAGCAACAACAAAAAGAAGGATTTGGACAGGATCCACACTTTTAAATTATCATAACCGCCACCCAGTAGTCAATTAAATTTAATCAGGTATTTTTTCTTGTGTAACAGTTTTTTTACCGGTTCTTGACACTGCTTGTATCTCAATTATTGAGCTTATTAGCTCTTTTCGTTGAATTTCTGTTTCAAACTCCCCGTTGTCATTTACCAAAATTGGCTTACCATTAATTTGGACAATTGCGCCAGACGAAGTTTTCCCTGCAACGACAATAATTTTTGAATCACCAACTATTCTTTCTAAATCAAGTACTGGAGGGGCCGAAAACAAAAAGTATTCTCGCGCTAAATATGCCGATAAAACCAATAAAGTAATTAAAACAACTGCGAATACAGTTGTTTTGGGGGTCCAGATGGATTTTGGCCTTAGATGTATCTCGGAGGTGGTCCTTTTTATTTTTGTCTGAGGAAAATCCCGTCTAAGAAGAGCAAGAACGTGAGCCGTACTCAAACCAACAGCTTGGGCATAGTTTCTTGCAAACCCTTGAGCAACTGCAAAGTTTGGCAAGCTTGTCCAATCGCACTTCTCCAAGGCCTCAAGAAATCTTTCTTTTATTCTTGTTTGACGCGCAATTTGAGAAACTGTTTTTTCCTGTTTCTCTCTTGCATCCTTCAAAATATCGCCAGCAGTTTTCATACATTTATTAGTTAATAGTTAATAGAAGATTTTTGTTTTTGTTAGCTTTCTACTATTTACTATTTTCTTTTGCCTGATATTCTTCCAAACTTGAAATCAAAATTTCTCTAGGCTTGGAGCCGTCAGCTGCTCCGACTATCCCCCTTGCCTCCAATTGATCCAAAATCCGAGCAGCACGAGCATATCCTATTGCCAACCTTCTTTGCAAAAGTGAGGCTGATGCCCTGTCGTGTCCACAAACAACTCGAACAGCGTCATCAAATAACTCATCCTTCTCTCCGCCGGGAGAGGTTGTGTCTATGCCCGCGCGCACTGGTTGTGTCGTAACCTCTTCTGTGTATTGAGGAGCAATTCCGGTTTTGCGCAAGAACTCAATAAGTTTTGTTGTGTCGTTGTCTGAGATATACGCCCCTTGGATTCGCCTTGGTTTTGCCTCGTCTGGAGGCAAGAAAAGCATATCCCCTCGTCCTAAAAGTTTTTCAGCCCCTGGGATATCCAAAATAACCCTTGAGTCAACCAAAGATGAGACCGCAAAAGCCATTCGACAAGGAATGTTTGCTTTAATTAGCCCTGTTAAAACATCGACAGATGGTCGCTGTGTTGCTAAAACCATATGAATTCCAGTTGCACGGCTCATTTGTGCAAGCCGGGTTACTGCATCCTCCACCTCAACAGGTGAAAACAACATGATATCTGCCAATTCATCAATCACCAAAACTATGTAAGGTAGCGCCTGAAACCCTGAAATTTCGTTATAACTTTCAACGTTTCTGGCACCAACTTGAGCAAACATTTTGTATCGTCTGTCCATTTCACTCATAAGATACTTAAGTGCTGAGATTACTTTTTCAGGTTCCGTTATAACCGGTGCTAAAAGATGAGGTACGCCGTTATATCCCGTTAGCTCGACACGCTTAGGGTCAACCAGAATAAACTTAACTTCATTAGGAGAAGCGCGGAAAAGAAGGGTTGAGATGAAAGTATTAATGGCGATTGATTTACCGGAACCTGTCTGTCCGGCAATTAATGCGTGTGGCATCTTAGCCAAATTAGCAACAACCGGTTTGCCTGAAACATCAAGACCCAAAGCAACAGTCAATTTGCTTTTCGATTCTCGCATTGCGTCAGACTCAAGTATCCGCTTAAGAGGTACAAACTCAGGAGATCCATTCGGCAGTTCAATTCCCACTAACGAGCGCCCAGGAATTGGTGCTTCAATTCTGATTTGGCCGGAAGGAGCAGCCAATGCTAAGGCTAAATCATTTGCAAGTCCAGTTATTTTTGAAAGTTTTGTTCCAAGGGCAACTTCTATTGCATACTGCGTAACTGCAGGCCCCAAGTTTACTTCAACAACTTTAGCTTGGACACCAAATGACTCTAGGGTTTTCTCAATAATCGCAGCATTCGCTTTTATGTCTCCACGATCTGCTTTACCGGATACCGATTGGGATAAAAGCGAGAGTGGCGGATAATCCCAAATCTCACTTTCCCCAGGAAGATTTACAGCGGGATTAGCAATAGTCTCCTTCTTTTCTTTTTCAGGCTGAGTCTGTTTTGACTCAACAGGAGACTGGTGTTCTCCACCAGAAACTTTTATTCCACCGAGTTTTGTTGCATAAGCAAGTTTGGAAGTTCCTAAGATGTGGTGGCGCAAACGGACCAAAAGTGATAAGAACAAGGCAACTATTTGGTCGAGGGACGCATTAAAAAGAACAAGTACGCCAATTAGCGCTCCACCAAAAAAGATAACTGCAGCGCCAGGAGTGGTGACCAAGGCAGCAATTGCAAGCCAGGCTTCCTGCCCCATAATTCCGCCTTGAGTTAGACCAGCTGCTGAAACTGCAAACAAAATTCCCCCCACCAACACATTTGGTTGGTTAAGTGGAGTGTGAAACTTGGAGAACATTAATCCCGAAACCAAACAAACAAAGGGAATGAAAATTGCTGTCCAGGAAAAATAATCAAGCAATATAGAGTTTAGCTTAAGAAGTAAAACTCCTTGGCGGGAAAATGAAATTATTATTAATCCGCCAACTAAAAAGAAGATAACCTGAGCAATCGAAAAAAGTGTGTGTTTTTTTAGTTTTATATCAAAAGCTCGCCGCCACAACGGACCCCTTCTGTGTCTGGACATTAATGCGATTATAACACAGCTGGAAGCAATTTAAGTAGAAGCTAGAACTATTTAACTTCAAGTGTTTGTAGGATCGTGTAAAATTCGTCCTTTTTAAGTTGTTTAAAATCCAAGGCTAAAACTGATTTGCCGCTTTGGACTCCAAAATAAGTATCTGTAGACACATCAAAAACCCTGCCTCGATCTGCTATAACTTGCAAATAGTTCTTGCTGTTTGCAAGATTAATATCATAAAAGGTCAATCTCACTTTCTCTCCTGCATTTTTACTAAACTGTTTTTCAAACCAAACCCTCCGCGAACCATCTTTGTATTCCTCTTGAAAATAATAAGGTGAAAGCAAACCAATTTCTGCAATTCTTGCACCTTTTGAAATCAAAGTTATATTTCCAGAAGATTCGTCACCGTCATTAATCGTAATCCCAGTTGGATACCTAAAAGAAAACGCTCTCCCTTTAAACTTTTTCTTGTAAGTCTGCCAATTTATTGGCACGTTGTATATTTTAACTGTAGATGGAGAAGGTGAAACTGTTGCGGCCACACTTGGCAAAGAAGAAGGGATAATAGTTTTTTGATTTATTGTTCCTAAATAGTAGTTTACTCCAACAAGTAAAACAAAAACTACTAACGCCAAAACTAACAATTGACTAAAATGTTTCATTGCTAAATTGTAAATTTAAACGATGACAAGATTGTATCAAATTGTTTTTTCATACTTTCAATCTTTGTAGAGTCTTGGATCGAAAAATAAATTGCAAGCGTTCCTGTTAAAGTTTTTGATTTATTTGAAACATTTCCCACAAAAACATCAATTTCGTATTGTCCTGAAGTTATACTTGTTTCCTGCCTTACTGAACTGTGTTTACCAACTGTCATACTGTTCTTAGAAACTAGGCTTGATAAACTCGATCCGATTGCACGCTCGGCCATTAGAGCAGGCGTATCGTCAGCGTTTGCATTCAATCCACATACTGTGAGAGAAGTTTTATCTGTGTCTTGTGGGTAAAAGACAGGACCGCAGGCAGTACTCCCTTCGACAACTGTCCAGCCAAAAGGATATTTAAAACTATATCCGGCCTCTGAACTGCTATATGTAAGCGTTGTTGCATCTGGAGTTGGAACGGGTGACGGTAGTGGAGAGGGAACGGGTGATTCAACAGGAACTTGAGCATCCTGTGATTGTTGGACTAGCGGTTGAGATGGCTGCTCTTGTTGTCCAGCAGGTGTTGGGATAGTAAATCCAACAGGTCTTGTGGCAGTTTTTGTACTTGCCTCGGAGGGACTATAAACTGAAACGTAGTAGACTGCCCCACCAACAGACACCAAAGCTAAAACGGCACCTACGATCAATATTGGAATTGGTATAAATCCACGCGAGACGGGCAGCATTTGATTTAGTATACATTAAAACGACGTCTACAGACTACCGTCTACCGTACTTATCGTCTTAGTCTGTAGTCTGTAGTTTTCCTACACTTCCACCACTACCGGGAGAATCATGGGCCGTCTGCCTGTTTGCTCAAAAAAGTATTGTTCCAAAAAAACAACTGTAGTTTCTTTTGAAGATTGCACATTTACCCTATCGTGCTTTGCTAGTTTTCTTGTTAATTCAAGGGACGCTTGATCCAAAAGATCTTGGTGCTCTTTTGCAAAAACAAATCCTCGGCTTACTAAATCAGGTTTTTCAACAATCCTACCTTGATTTTTATCAAGCTCTAAGATTGCAACAACCACTCCTTCTTTGGCCAATGTTTGCCGGTCACGCAAAACAACATTTCCAACATCCCCAACGCCTAATCCATCAACAAGAACACTTCGAGACGGAACCTTGTTACCCTTCTTGGCAATTTTGTTGTCAAATTCTACAGACTCCCCAGCTCTTAACTCAAAAACGTCCTCTGGTCTCCAACCCATTCTTCCAACCAATTTTGAAAAAGCTTTCATGTGCCGAATCGTTCCACCGATCGGCGTCATATATTTCGGGCGAATCAAAGCAAGAAGCATTTCAATATCTTTTTGTGAACCGTGGCCAGAAACATGTAAATCCTCTTGGGTGTCGTAATAGTGAACCTCCGCACCTTTCTCGATAAGGTTATCGACCACATAGTTTACCGACTCATCAGTTCCAGGAGGCGCAGGGTCAGCAGAAAATACCACAAGGTCACTGGGCTCTATGTTCAAAAGCGTATGCTCTCCCATTGCAACCCTGTAAAGTGCAGATCCGATTTGGCCATAACTTCCAGAAATAATGTATGTGACCTTGTCAACTGGCATTTTTTCTGCAACACGCGGCGCAACAACCGTACCTTGCGACCAGTTGATAAAACCCAGTTTTTTTGCAATTTCCGCCTTCTTTTCAATTGACCTTCCAATAAAAACAACTTTTCTTCCCAAACGCTCCGAAACTCTTATCGCTTGCTGCATCCGGGATATATTTGACGAAATTGTAGTAAAGAAAATCCTCCTTTGTGCGGTCTGAAAAATTGAATCAATCGTTTTCTCAATCTCATACTCCGATTTTGTATAGCCGTCCGATGTGCTACCTAAACAATCAGAGGCTACGTTAATTACGCCATCTGCAGCCAAGCGCGCGACTTTAGCAACATCAAAAGGCTTTTGGTCAACTGGAGTCCAGTCAAATTTATAGTCTGGAACATGGAAAAACTTTCCTTGAGGAACTTTAATACAAAAACCAACCCCGTCGGGAACTGAGTGAGATACTCGGAATGCATCAATTGTAAAGTTGCCAATTTTTAAAGTGTCGCGTTCTGGATCAAAAACATTAATCTTTGGAACTTGACCGTAATCGGAAAATTTATCTTTGATAAATTCTGCAACTAAACCCGTTGCATAAATTGGAACTTGCATTTCCCTAAACAGGAAGGGCAGGGATCCTATATGATCCTCGTGCCCATGAGAAATCAAGATAGCTTTAATTTTATTTTTGTTTTGTACAAGATATGTAAAATCGGGGATCACCAAATCAACGCCATATGCAGCCTCCTCAGGAAAGCCAACACCACAATCGACAACAACAGCCTCGTTGCCGTATTCATAAACGTACATATTCTCGGTAACTCCGGTTGTACCGGATATTGCAATAAACCTTAGTTTGTCCATGAAACAAATTTGAAATGAATTTGAAAATTTAAATTTTTAAACATTTTGATTTGATCGGAATTGATTGAAAATTAAAAATTGTAAATTGAAAATTAGAGTAGTTTCATTTGTTCTCCACTATTATCCTCTTTTTTATTCTCTTCTTCCAGCTCTTTAATCACTTCTGGAATAATTTTAAAATCCTCTCGGATTTGCTGCATTATTGCACCAGCCCTTAACGCTGCGGCAGGATGGTACATTGGTATTATTACCATCTCGCGGCCGTGCCAGGATATTTTTCTTGGCTTGCCATGTACTTGGGAAATCTTAACGTTTGGTAAAAACTTACCCATAGAAAAACGCCCTAGAGTTACAATTATTTTTGGATCGATTATCTCAATTTCGCGATCAACATATGGCCTGAAGGCCTCTATCTCCTCTGGTAACGGGTCGCGGTTCTCCGGGGGGCGGAAACGAACAATATTTGAGATATAAACATCCTCACGCTTCAAATTAACACTCTGCAAAAGATTGTCCAACAATTTTCCTGCTTGCCCAACAAACGGCCTGCCAAGCCTGTCTTCATTAAATCCTGGCCCCTCACCTATAAAATAAACTTTTGTGTTGGGATTTCCTTCCCCGAAAACAAGTTGTGTGGCCCCTGCTCTAAGAGGAAGGGAATTATCTCCCTGCATCTCTTTTTTTAACTTTTCAAGTTCTTCCCTTTTATTTATACTCATACTTTAACATCAATGAATTGTACATTATCGAGTTTCGTGTCGTAAACAACAAAACTTGGCTGGTCTGTTCTTGCCAGTGCACCTGGATTCACCAATCTAGTTTTACCAGCCCACGAGCCCTTGCTCTTGTGTGTATGTCCGTAAAAAATAATGCCCCTTTCATGTTCTGTGTCTTTATCTATATCTTTTATCCTATCAGGAAAATGGCATACACCTATCTTTTTTCCATCAAGTTCAAACTCTAAAAAATCTTCGTCGCTTTTTTCGCAAAATTCGCGAACTGCATCAACCATTTGTGGGCTAATGTCTGCATTTCCCAATACTCCATACAGTGGAATGCCGAATGAGGCTACTGTTTTTATAGCTAAGGTATTGTCCCAATCTCCACAATGAACAATCGCTCCAGCTTTAATTTCCTTCGCGAATCTCAAAACGTGCTTTATTCGTTCTATGTTGCCGTGGGTGTCGGAAATAACAACAACTCTCATAGAAAAATACGACATATGTTGTTCGTCGTGCATCTATCTTGGCAGATACTGCTTTATATTCTGATCAGTTAAGTGAATACCAGTCAATTTTCCCTCAACCACTTCTCTTGCAACTTTTCTAACAATTCCATCAATTGTCCGCTCCAGTGTTCTCATTCCCGCGTCAAACCCCAACGGCCGAACAATATTGATCCAAACATTGTCGTCTAATATAACCGCTTCTTTCGGCAAACCAGACTGGGCAATTACTTTGGGCAACATATAGTTTTTACCAATATTAATTTTTTGATCATCGGTGTATGAAGGCATATGAATTACCTCTAGCCTGTCCAAGACTGCGGTTGCAATATTGGTCGTGTTGTTTCCTGTTGTAATAAACAAAACCTCGGACAAATCAAAGGGATAATCGATATAATGATCGACAAAGTTAACGTTTTGCTCTGGATCCAAAAGCTCAACTAATACTCCCATGATTGTAGCCCTCTTTTCCTCGTCAACTCGATCAATCTCGTCAAGTAGGATTACCGGATTTTTTACGTTTACACTTTTAAGAGCCTTCATAACTCTGCCGGGCTCTGCCTCAGGAACAACTTTTGATTGCCCTCTTAGCTCTTGTGGATCACCCATCCCCCCGAAGGGTATTCTGTAAAACTTTTTGCCGAGTGCCTCGGCAACCGAGTACGCAACTGTTGTTTTTCCAGTACCTGCCAAACCTACGAATGAGAGTATAGGAGACTTTGTCCGATTTCCTTTTTCTTTATTGAGTTTAATTACTGAAATAAACTCTAAAATTCTGTCTTTCATGTCTTCAAGTCCAAAGTGGTTTTTGTCTAAGATTTTTTTGGCATATTCCAAATCTAAAATGTCGTCTCCCGGCTTTGTCCAAGGCAAAGAAACTGTCCAGTCAATATAGTTTGCCGTTCTGTCAAGCTCTTCAAAGGCAAGTGGGGTGCCAACAATTCGCTCCAGCCTCTCAAGGCGAACAATTAACCTGCCTTTAAGTTCGGGCGGTAAACTAACACCGTTTACCTGCTCTCGAAGATTTGAAATAATTTTTAAAGTATCTTGTCCTTCCATATTGACTATCCAATTATTTCACTTTTGCGCCTAAACTTTCGAGTTGCCAAAAGTGGAACAACAAAAAGCCCTGAAAATATAAAACCAATAATGAACGTTAGCGCCATAAATTCCAAAGAACTTTTAACTCGCAGTGAGAGTAAATACCACAGTATGGTTCCTGGAATCATTGCAAGCGAGGAAACTATAAAATAAGGCGTGAATCTAATCGATGTTAGTCCTAACGCATAAGAAACAAGCTCGTGAATTCCGCCTTGAAACATTCTTATAAAAAATAAAGTTAATAGTCCTGTATGGCGCACCAAATCATCCATCTTTTCAATATTTTTCTCGCCCACCAAACTACCCACAACAGATTTTCCCCAAATTCGCGCAATCCAAAAGTTGGTAACAGTTGCCAAGAAACCAGCAGCGGCTGCATAAAATACGACCGTGCTGCCAAAGATATAATATCCCACAAGAAGTAAAGGGCTACCACTTAATGGAGCTAAAATATATGAAACCAGCATAAAAACAATAAATACAAAAGGTCCTAACTTGCCTGTTCCAAGAATCAACTCTCGAAGTTTATCCTCAGGTATTGCTCTACTTAAAAAAAATATTAAAACAAAAAGAGTAATCGTTAGTGCAACAGAAAGATTGTGGTTGTCTCTTAACTTAGAAATCATCTTCAAACAGGGCACTTACCCTTACCTGTACAAAATTATACCAAGGAAAATATAAAATTAGTGAAGTAGTTTTTGGAGAACGTTTGATGTGCCTCTACCTACCAAATCGGGACTTTTGTTCTCGTGTCATGAAGCGGCTTGCTGGAAAGTGAGGGCCACCACTCTCTCCTTGTCCTCGCCTTCCGCCGGAATCTCTTCGTCTACTGTCGCCACGTCCTCCAAATCTTCTTTCACCAAACTCTTGTTCTCCTCTTGGTTCTCTTGGCTCTCTTTTTTTGCCACCTTCAATCATGGTCAAGTTAAGTCTTCCCAAATCATCTTTTTGTTTTACCCAAACTTTAACTTTGTCTCCCAACTTAACAATATCTTGGGGATCTTTAACAAACTCTTCTGCCATGTCTGAAACATGCACCAACCCTTCTTTTCCTGGCAAAATTTCAACAAATGCACCAAATGGTTGGATTCTTTTAACTGTACCCTCGTAAAGCTCCCCGGGGATAACTTCTTTAACAATACCTTCAACAGTTTTAACAGCTTTTTCTACTGAATCCTGATCAATCCCTGAAACTGTTACCGATCCATCATCCTCAACATCAATTTGCACACCAGTCTCGGCCATTATTTTTTTAATTATTTTTCCTCCTGGGCCGATTATTTCTCCAATTCTCTCAACTGGAACCTTTATTACAACAATTTTTGGCGCATATTCAGAAATCTTTGCACGAGACTCACCAATCACCTCAAGCATCTTTCCTAAAATAAATGCTCTGCCCTCTTGGGCTTGTTTTAGAGCTTTTTCTAAAATTTCCAAAGTTAGCTTATCTGTTTTTACGTCAAGTTGCATTGCTGTTACACCTACTGAGGTTCCAGTTACCTTAAAGTCCATATCTCCCATCCCATCCTCAATTCCCGTAATGTCAGATAAAATTGCTACATTTTCATCGCTGATTATCAACCCCATTGCAATTCCGGAAACAGGTGCAGTAATAGGAACTCCGGCGTCCATCAAAGACATCGTTGATCCGCATGTTGAAGCCATGCTAGTCGAGCCATTAGACGACATTACTTCTGACACTACCCTTATTGTGTAAGGAAACTTGTCTTCACCTGGAACAACTGGCAAAAGTGCTCGCTCGGCTAGTGCTCCGTGTCCAATCTCGCGCCGGGACGGAGATCCGACTCTTCCAGTTTCGCCTGACGAATAAGGCGGCATAGAGTACTGATGCATATATCGTTTTGACTCCTCACCCGAGGCCGATTCTATAAGTTGTTCCATGCTTGGAGAACCTAGGGTTGTCGCAGAAAGTGCTTGTGTTTGACCTCTTGTGAAGATTGCAGAACCGTGAGTTCTTGGTAGAACTCCAACTTCTCCTGTAATTTCTCTTATTTGGTCGTGTTTTCTACCGTCAAGTCTTTTTCCGGAAAGCATCAAAGCTCTGACTCTCTTTTTCATAACTTCTTCAAAGGCTGAGGACACCAGTGAAGCTTTCTGGTCACCTACTTCTGCAATTATCGCCTGCCTAATTTCTGAAGTGTTGGCCGCCCCTTCTTTGGAAGCATTGTTCCGGCTAAATTCAAGAATTTGCTCTCCAAATTTTTTGTCAATTAAAGACACTAATTCTGAATCTTCTTGAACTTCAAACGTTTCTTTCTCTTTTCCTACCTTCTTGGCAAGTTCTTCAATTCCAGAAATAATTTTTTGCGCTTCTTTTTGGCCAAATGTAATTGCGCCAAGTATCTTTTCTTCTGGTACTTGTTGAGCCCCTGCTTCAAGCATCAAAACATTTTCTCCTTTAACAGTTAAAACTAGCTCAAGCTCTGAAAAATCAAGTTCAGTTGAGGTTGGATTTGCAAAAAAGTCACCATTCTTTGCTCCAATTTTCAATGATCCAACTGGACCGTTCCAAGGAATATTTGATGTTGCGATAGCTGCTGATGCAGCAACCATAGAAAGTATTGCTGCATCATTTTCTGCGTCAACTGACAAAACTGTTGCTATAACTTGAACATCCTTTTTGTAACCTTTGGGGAATAGTGGTCTGATTGATCGATCAATTAGCCGTGCAGAAAGTATTTCTTCGTCGGATGGTCTACCTTCTCTTTTTACCCAACGACTTCCTTTAATTTTTCCTCCTGCATAAAGTCTTTCCATATAGTCAACAGTAAGAGGGAAATAATCTAAGTCTTGCTTTAATGGAGCACTAACTACAGTTACTAAAACCATCGTATCGCCATATCGCGCAACGATTGCGGAGTTTGCCTGTTGTGCAAGTCGACCGTGCTCTAAAGAAAGCGTGCGACTACCAATTTCAATTTCTTGACTAAGTATTTTCATAAAAATAGAATTTCAAGCTTAGAGTCTAGAACAGAGGAAAAAGGAGCAATGAAGTTTCTTTATTTTCAACCTATGCTCTTTGCTCTATGTTCTTTGCTCTTATTTTGAGAGTCCCAATCTTCCTATTAATTCAGCATAACGCTTTTCGTCTTTTCTCTGCAAGTAGGCTAAAAGCCTTCTTCTTTTTGCAACCATAGACAAAAGTCCACGTCGAGAGTGAGAATCTTTCTTATGTTCTTGTAGATGTTTTGCAAGGCGGTTTATTTGTTCTGTAAGAAGAGCAACCTGAACCTCGGGACTACCTGTGTCTCCCGAACCTTGAGAAAACTTCTCAATTATTTTTTTCTTGTCCTGTGTGGCTAATGCCATATTGCGTCGTGTTATTCCAAGCAAGTCTTTTAGGACATTTAGGATAAGCCTAGGATCACACCAAAAGTTATTGTATCACAAAAGACTTCTTTAAATCCACTCGATCTTTTACAAAATCGTTGTGTCTTTAAATTTAGGTTCCAAATTCTGAGGATTATTTTGTTGGTCTACTTGTCGAGACCTTTGGTTTGACTTAAATGTTTGCTCAATAATTTGTCCCCGTTTTGCTCCGTTTTCCAAAAGCTTTGCTGCCAAGGCGAAAGTGTTTGCTCCAACCCCCACAACTGTAAAGTTTTTACTTCCTGCCTCAAGCCCTAAAAATAAGTTTGTTGAAATATCCTGGTTTTGCGGAAGCTTGAGTTGATCGATAATTTGATAAACCACTTCAGACGTTGAAGTTGATTTAACATCTATCAATTCAACCGATTTTGGCCACCCTGCAAGTGGTTTGTTGCCAACGAGAGTCAAATTTTGTCTTGCTTGCCCTTCCAGGATATCCTTTATTAACGTTTGAGAAAATGCACCAAGATCATTAGGATAATTTGCGCCAATTATAATTACTAAATCTGAGGCAACACCAGCATAAGAAGCAGTTATTTGATTTTGGGTCGGTGTGTCAAATCCTGGTTTAGGAATAATAGTTAGGGCAAAAACGTTATTTTCAATGTTGTAGGAAACTCTCTCAATATTTTCTGCCGGGTATTCAGCAAATGAGATAACCATATTTTTGTCGCCAGCATCTGCTCGTACCTGATTAACGCCTACCAACCTTGAAAACTCAACGGTCATTGGGGATGGACAAGATACGGCAACGGGGAAATTGCTAGCTTTTAAGGAAAGCATCAAAGCAAGACCTGAGGCAACCTCGTCAGTCGAGGGGTTATCAGGCAAAACAATAAGTGCAGACTTTGCACTCGTTAGTATTTGTTGAAATCTTGAAATATCAGCGACCATAAAATATAGAGCTTAGAACAAAGAGCTAAGAGCTTAGAAAAACAAGTAAATTACTTCGACAAAATACCAATGCTCTTTGTTGTATGCTCTAACTATGAGGCAGTTGCAGGCGTGGAACGTGCGCCTTAGGCGCTTTGACGTTCTTGAAATGATTCTATCACATCCTTAACTTGAAAATCAAACTGCGGCTCAAACAACATTCCAAATTCTTCTCCGCCAACCACCTTATCAACTTCTTCCTTTTGCTTTTTTAAAGAAATTAAGCGTATATTTCCAAGTACCTTTTCTCCTCTAATCAACCTTAGCCTATCTGACTTTGCAATCCTTCCTTCAACCAGCTTACATCCTGCAATCCTTAGTTTGTCGTGTGGAAAATGAGCAATTATTTCAGCTTTCCCGAGTATCTTGTCTTTTGAATGTTCTATTTCTCCTTTGGCCATTTTATCCAAATCCTGCAGAAGTTCATAGATAATTCTATAGGTATAAATCTTTACATGCTCCCCTTCCGAGAGACGCTCTATTTCTTTACCTGCCCTAACGTTAAACCCAATTATTGCCGCACCAGCTGTCGACGCGTTTAAAACATCAGATTCGCTAATATCTCCAACTGCGCAGTATAATATTCCTACATCCGGCGGTAGCTGACCCAAAATTGCTTCAAGGCTTCCAGACGAGTCTACTTTCAAGACAATCGGAAACCCTTCAACCTTCGGGATTATTGACCGAGGCTTCTCTTCTACAACAGCCTGTCCACTTTTTTCAACTCGTGAACCAACAGCTGGGATTCCGGAAAAACCAATTATTTCAACCGGCATTCCAGGCAATACTTTCGATACTGACTTTTCGAATTCATCAAAAAGTCCTCGAGCCTTACCTCTAACTTTGTCAGTATAAAGCTCATCACCCGACTTTATAGAACCATTCTTGATCACCAAACTCGCAACAACTCCTTTTCTTCGATCGTGACGCGATTCAATCACATAAGCTTCAAGGCTGCCTTCTGGGTCACCTGAGACTTCGTTGACTTCAGCCATCAGAATAATCATCTCAAGAAGGTCTTCTACTCCCTGCCCTGTTTTTGCCGACACCTCAATAATAGGGACATCTCCTCCATACCCTTCCAATAAAATCCCCTCGCTCATAAGTTGATTTTTTGCCCTTTCAATTTGAGCGGTGGGTAAGTCTACCTTAGTAATGGCTACTAAAAAAGGAGTTTGAGATTCATTTATATACTTTAAAGACTCTTTAGTTTGAGGCATCACGCCGTCGTCTGCGGCAACCACCAAAATTACAATGTCTGCAACTTTTGCTCCCCTTTCCCGCATTGCCTTGAAAGCCTCGTGTCCCGGAGTGTCAATAAAAGTTACTGTTTCGTTTTTGGGAGTTTTTACGCTCCATGCACCAATTGATTGTGTAATTCCACCTACTTCACGAGAGGCTACCGAAGTTTTTCGAATTCTATCAAGGAGTGTTGTTTTTCCATGGTCAACATGACCCAATACTGCTACGATCGGGGGCCTGCCCGCAACGCTCTCGCTTGCGAGGCGGGCGGGACGAGGTTTAATCTCACTTGTTGATTGTGAATTGTTATTTGCCATTTGTTTTCGGACGAATTATTACTTAACATCTTTGTTAGGCTGCCCTGGGCGAGCCTCGCTCGCCTCGCTGGGTCGAAGTGGGCCTTCGGCGGGTTCTTCAATGGGAACACTTACTTCCTCTTTAACCTCAGGCTCTTTCATTGCCTTAGTCTTTGACTTAGTTTTAGACTTAGGCTCAGACTCATTTGACTCTGTCTCTATCTCTGTCTTCTTCTCCCCCTCAAGTTTGACTATCTCTATTCTCCACCCACTCAAGCGTGAAGCTAATCGCACATTTTGTCCTTCTTTTCCAATTGCCAAAGATAATTGTTCTTCTGGTACTTTTACAGTTGCTTCTTTTTCTTTTTGATTAAGTTCAATACTTACGCTTGTAGCAGGAGACAGGGAAGACGCAATTAACTTATCAGGATCCTCGGACCAAGGAATGACGTCAACCTTTTCTCCTGAAAGTTCGTTTATAACTGCTTGAACTCGAACTCCCTTCTGCCCAACACAAGACCCCACTGGATCAACTCCAGGTTGTGTGGACACGACTGCAATTTTTGTTCTTCCTCCTGATTCCCGTGCTATAGCTTTTATTTCAACTGCTCCTGAGGCAATCTCTGGAACTTCTCGAGCAAATAGCTTTTTAACAATTTCCGGGTCTGCACGAGACAAAATTACATCTTTCCCTCTTTCTGTTTCTTTAATTTCCTTTAGAAGAAAGGTTAAACGTTGATTAAGACTCAGTCTCTCGTTGGGAACACGCTCGGAGGGGGGCATCGTGCCCTCAGTTCGTCCAATGTCAACTCGAACATTTGGTCCATCAAACCTTAAGACAATACCCGAGATCAAAGACCCTAATCGATTTTGGTATTGAGACATTATTGCGTCTTTTTCGGCCTCTCTTATTTTTTGAAGAATAACTTGTTTTGCAGTTTGTGCAGCAATTCGGCCAAATCCTGGAGGAGTTATATCTTGTTTTTTGTCTTCTTTACCCTCGGTCCAAGTTAAAATTCTAGCTTCACCCGTTTGGGAATCAACTTCAGCCTCTAAAAGTTGCTCGGTCGCGTCTTCTCCACGTTCTCTTGCGTCGCGGCGGTATGCAGCAATAATGGCTTGTTTTATCGTATCCAAAACCACAGCAGGATCAAGCCCCCGCTCGGTAGCTATAGCGTTAAGTGCTGATGAAAATTCAGTTCGTGCTGATGTTGCCATAATAAACGAGTTTGTTGCTTCGCAATAAACAAGTTTGTTGCTTCGCAATAAAAACGGCGGGATTCTTACCCACCGTCCCATACAAACTATATAAAGTTTACACCTGATAACTTATAAAGTCAACGAAAGTTAGTGATCCCGCGTCAAAATAAAGTCAATTCCTGCGCGAATTTGGGATCGAGCCGGTTCTTCTTTTAAAAACCCCAGGTTATTATCAAAAACCTTGAAAGCTTTTGATGCCAAATCTGTTGCTACATCTTGCCCATACTCAATGCTTCGGTGTTTTTTCATTGCCTCAATTACCCAATCAACTTCATCTTGGGTTTTCTCATCTCTTGATTTGGCTAAAATACCTTCAAGTATCTTTAGATCTCCACCTTTAACAAATCTTAACAAATGTAACAACATCAAAGTTCTTTTACCCTCATAAATATCATTTCCCTGTTGCTTTTTAAGTCCTTTAAAGTCTGACGTAAGATCTAAAATATCATCTTTAATTTGAAAACATCGCCCGGCATGTGTTCCAAACTCATACAAAGCATCAAGTTGTTTTTTGTTTGCACCCGCAATTATTGCACCAAGTCGCATTGGACCTGCAATTGTGTAGTAAACTGTTTTGCCGTCAACTATAAAAAAGAAGTCTTCGTCGGCTAAATCAACTCTGTTTTCCCGGGTCCATTTTATTTCAACGGTCTGCCCCAAAGTTGCCCGAGAGAGCATTTGGTAAAACTCCTCAAACAACTTTGTGGTAATCTGTTGTCCTAATAACTTCATGTTATCGTACAGAACCTTCCACATCAAAATATGTAGGGAATCTCCTGCGTTTACTGCAAGCTCGGAGCCATACATCCTGTGTAATGTTGGTTTTCCACGCCGTTCAAGTGAATCATCTTCGAAATCATCGTGAATCAAAATCCAGTCCTCGGAAATTTGCATTGCAGCAGCAGTTTTTACAGTCTTTTTAGGCTCAATACCCATTGCCTCACATGTAAGCATTACTAAAGAAGGACGAAGGTATTTCCCTTTTCTCTCCGGATATTCTCGTACCATTTTTTTGTGGAAGTCTCCACTTTCTTTATATCCATTAGAAAATTTATCAATAATTGGACCAAAATCATGATCCAAATATTTTTCAATTTCCTTCCAAACAACGCCCCTCTTTTGCTCCAAAACTTCCAAAAAATTTACATTTTTCATTGACTAAATACTATCACACTTAACAAAACCATCTGGTATTATTGATTAACCAAATGCAAAAAAGGCAAGGAACTGCTTCCCAAACTGTAATTCTCGTTGATGAAAATGATAATTTTCAAGGTTATGCGCCACGGCACGATGCGCATACCGGAAATGGTCTTCGCCATAGAGCTTTTGTTTGCTTTCTAATCAACAGTCAAGGCGAAATATTACTTCAAAAAAGAAAACATTGGCTTTGGAACAATCTTTGGGATTTAACAGCAATCAGCCACACCTTACACCTTGAAAACCACGATGAATCATACGAAGGAGCAACTTTAAGAACTTTAAAAAAAGAAATGGGTATAGCGGAAAAAGTAGCCTTAGAAAAAATTGGGGCGTTCAACTATTTTGCAAAACACGAAAAAGATGATGGTTGCGAAAATGAATATTGTGCAATTATGTTTGGAAAATATAACGGAGAAGCAAATCCAGATAGCGAGGATGTTTACGGATATAAATGGCTAGTGTTTGAAGAATTTGTTGAAGATACAAGAAAGAATCCCGATATTTATACACCTTGGGCAATTTTAACCTTGGAAACTATAAAAAAGGGGCGTTTAAGAGTTTCGTCGAAGGTTAGTAAAATACATTTGATATAATAGGCGCCTGGTGGTCAACTTCATCACGTTAAACGTGACTTCAGTTGCCAACAGGCGCCATATCAGCCAATGGGGCTGAGGAAATTTTGGGAGCCCTTTCTCGCCGGATTATCCGCCTGGCCGCGCGATGGCTAACCGAAGCGAGTTCCCGGGAATCACTCCCTTACGAAGAAGACTTTCTTCTATCTTTGTGGATTCGCTCCTTAATTAAGGAGACCTCTCCTCCACATTGACTTCAAGAACGTCTTCTCCGAAGCGGTTGGTTCTTCCGTCTCTGGGTTTCGGCCCAAAAGCGTCTGAACGTCACCGCCTACCCTGGCGACCATTCCTCTAGACTTGGGTCCGTCGTAGTATGACCACGAGTTAACCCACGCCCATCGGCCCGACGACAGAAATACGATGTACACAGTTGTGTCAACGCATCTCAAGCCGTCGTCTTCGTTATAAACGAAGATACGGTCACCAGGAGACTTCATGGACTCTCGGGACCAGGTTAATATCCGATCATCCGAGTTCCATGTCAGATCTCCCGACAATGCTCTCACCCCCTCTTTTTCCTTCAGGGTTACTCTGTGCTGATTTGGGAAAACCAGAGTCCACAGAGACCGTGATGGATCCTGTCATTTGGGAGACGAGAGCTTGTGTATTCTACCCCCCTTTTTTTTGTCAAATTGCTAGCAGAACGACCAGTGTATCATAGAAAAAAAGGAAAGTCAAATGTTATGAGACATTGTGCATTCGGAATCTGTGTGGATTCCGGCCTTCGCCGGAATGACGTTTTAAAATAGGCTCTATTTTCTCTTCCCAAGTTCTTCCAAAACTTGGCGCTGTTGAGAAGTGAGGTCTTTATAATTTGGTATCTCAACATGAAGCCTAATGTATAAGTCTCCTCGGCCGCGAGAATTTAGCCGAGGCATTCCCCGGCCTGAAAGGCGAAGAATTGTTTCATGTTGGGTTCCTGGCTTAATTCTAATTTGCTCGTCCTCCTCCGGTGTTGGAACTTCTATTAGGCCACCTGTAACTGCTACAAATAGAGGAACTTGAACGTCAACATATAAGTCTGTTCCATCCCGCTGAAAAGTTTTGCTTGGCCGAACGTTTATTGTCGCATAAAAGTCAGAAAACCGAATTCGCGAGCCATCGTCTACTCCTGGAGGAATTTTAATTTTTCGTTTCTTGCCGTCAAAGCTAACTTCGCGCTCTGTTCCCTCTAACGCCTCTTTGAAGTCTATTGATATTGATGCGTGAGGCATGCGAGAGGCTCTTCCAAAAGGGGACGCTCCGCCAAAAAATTGTTCAAATATTTCAAACGGATCTGAAAAATCAAACCCTTCAAAAGGCGATTGGCCGCCACGTGAGGTGTAAGTATACGTAAACGGACCTTGTCCAAAACCTCCAAAAGGACCTTGTGCCCCTTGCCCGCCTTGAGAAAATGCAGCATGCCCGAATTGATCATAGGCTTGCTTTTTCTTTGGATCTCTTAAGACCTCATAAGCCTCATTTATTTCTTTAAACTTTTTTTCAGCTTCAGCAGTTTTGTTTCGATCTGGATGCCAATCCAAAGCAAGCTTGCGATACGCAGCCTTAATTTCGCGGTCTGATGCGCCTTTTGGAACACCTAATACTTCGTAAAAATCACGTTGTGAAGCCATAAATTCTTACTAAAAAACCTCGTTACCCGAGGCTAATTTTATTTGATTAACAGTTAAATATTACTCAACCACTTCCCCCTCTTCAACTTTTCCCCCTTTATCCTCCTTTTTATCCTCTGTTTCCTTTTTTGTCTCTGTGTCCCCTTGTCCCTGTTGGTACATACTTGCCCCTACGCTTTGTAACACCTCTGAGAGTTTCTTTGTTGCTTCCTCAATCTCTTCCTTTGTTGATTCTTCCTTGCCTATTATCTCTTTTACATTCTTAATCTCAATCTCAACTTTTTCTTTAATATCTCCGGAAACTTTATCACCTGCGTCCTTAAGACTTTTTTCAGCAGTAAAGACTAAGGAGTCGGCCAAATTACGTGCTTCAATTTTTTCCTTCTTGGTTTTGTCTTCTGAGGCATGCTTTTCTGCTTCTTCTTGGGCTTTTTTTACCTCGTCTTCAGACAGACCAACAGCACCAGTTATTTTAATCGATTGAGCCTTACCGGTTGCTTTGTCTTTTGCAGAAACTGATAAGATTCCGTTAGCATCCATATCAAAAGCAACCTCAACCTGAGGGACGCCGCGAGGTGCGGGAGGGATCCCGTCTAAAATAAACTTACCTAAAGACTTATTGTCCGTGGCCATAGGACGCTCGCCCTGTAGGATGTTAATTTCAACTTGTGTTTGATTATCAGCAGCGGTTGAGAAAACTTGAGACTTTGAAGTTGGAACAGTTGTGTTCCGCTCAATCATTGAAGTTGCAACACCCCCCATTGTTTCAATTGAAAGGGTAAGCGGGGTAACATCCAAGAGTAAAACGTCCTTCACTTCTCCGCCCAAGACTCCTCCTTGAATTGCTGCGCCGATCGCAACAACTTCGTCTGGGTTTACGCCCTTGTGAGGATCTTTGCCGAAGAACTTTTTAACTTCTTCTTGCACTTTTGGCATTCGAGTCATTCCGCCCACCAGAACGATCTCGTCAATTCCTTTTGCCTCTATTTTTGCGTCTTTTAAGGCAGCTGCAACTGGCTTTAGAGTATCTTCAATCAAATCTCCAACCAATCCTTCCAATTTTGCACGAGACAATCTCATTGTTAAATGGAGCGGTTGGCCGTCATGTTGGGTAATGTATGGTTGGTTTATCTCGGTCTCAGTCGAAGAGGACAACTCGATTTTTGCTTTTTCTGCTGCATCTCGAAGTCTTTGGAGAGCTTGTTTATCTCCTCGCAAATCAACGCTATTGTCTTTCTTGAACTCGTCCGCAATCCAGTCAACAATTCGGGCATCAAAGTCATCTCCCCCCAAATGTGTGTCCCCATTGGTCGCCTTAACTTCAAAAACCCCTTCTCCTAACTCAAGAATTGAAATATCAAAAGTTCCTCCTCCAAGGTCGTAGACTGCGATGGTGTGGGCATTCTTTTTATCAAGACCGTAAGCCAAAGCTGCGGCGGTGGGCTCGTTAATTATTCTTTCGACCTTTAAACCTGCCACCTCACCAGCTTGTTTTGTTGCAGCTCTTTGATTGTCGTCAAAATAAGCGGGAACTGTTATGACAGCACCCTCAACTTTCTCGCCCAAATATTCCTCTGCATCTTTTTTTAATTTCCTTAAAATGTATGCCGAAACTTCTTGGGGCGTGTATTCTTTGCCTTCTACCACAACTACTGCCATCCCGCCCTTGCCACATTTGATCTCGTATGGAACCATTTTAATTGTCTTTTGGACTTCTGCATCTTCACAACGCCTACCCATTAAACGCTTTACTGAATAAATAGTATTCTTGGAGTTTAGAATCATTTGACGCTTTGCAACGTCACCAACCAAGTTTTTGGTGGGTTCAACAACAGAAGGAGTAATATTACGTCCTGTATCGGAGGCCGGAATAACCTTAGGTTGTCCACCCTCCATTACAGCAACAACTGAATTTGTAGTTCCTAAATCGATTCCAATTATTTTACTCATGGTTTTCTTTATCCTCCAAGCTCTCTTTGCTAAAAGCCTGCACTTTTGTTGGTCTTATTACCCCGCCATCATTCCACTGATATCCTTTTGATATAACCTTTGTAACTTTTCCTTTATCCTTTCCCTCTATTATATCCAAAACTTCATGAATTTCAGCATCTACCTCATCCCCCGTTTTTGTCGGAATTTCTCTGACTCCATACCGCTCAAATACTTGCGCAAGTTGTGCGATTGCTATTTCTAGCCCCTGGTCCTTCAAGTGAGTTTGTGCACGCTCTAAATTATCTATCACCGGCAACAAATCTTCAATAAGAGTTTTTGTTGCCCTGAAAACTATCTCTTGCCTTTCTTTGTTTGTCCGCTTAAGTAAGTTATCATAATCAGCAAGGGCTCTTGCAAGCCTCTGTTTCAATTCTTCTTCTTGCCCCTCAGTAGCCCCGATTAAATCGGGACGAAGGGGGGTTTGCTTATCTTTTTTTATTTTTGCCATGCTGATTCAGATATTAAATCTCCAAAATAACGAACTATTGGTATGATTGTTGGATAGTTACACCTGGCAGGACCTATCACACCAAGTGAACCGTCGCCACGAGACGTTTTAAAGCGGCTTGCAATTATACCAACGCATTCAAGATTTGGCCACCCCAATTCTTCACCTAGGAAAATTTCAACAGGTCCGTCCCAGTCTTCTTGTTTAAAAAAGATCTCTTGAAGGCGGCTGACCTCCTCAAGCAAACTTAAAACTCGGGATGTTACATCAATGTTGTAAAATTCCGGACTCTCAAGGATATTTGAATATCCTGCGTGCCAGACATCTCCGTTCTCAGTTGCTGCGACTGCTACAGAATGAGTTGTTTGTGCAAGGCTTCGAGTAACTTCATGCATCATCTTGTCAAAGTCATTCTTGACACCCCAAACCTTCTCTTTTGCAGCAACTTCCTCGGCTACCGACAACTTCTTTTCTTCCATTAACTGGCTGATGTAAAACTTTAATCCCTTTGAGGTTGGAGTTCTTCCTGCAGAAGTGTGGGGTTGTCTCAAATAACCCTTTTGCACCAATGAGGACATTTCGTTTCTAATAGTAGCAGGGGATACGCCAACATTGTATTTTTTCTCAATTACGTCCGACCCAACTGGTTCTGCAGACTTTATATATTCCTCAACAACGCTTTTTAAAATTTGGATTTGCCGTTGTGTTAACTCGTCCATAACTTTCCTAACACGTCCCGCTTAGCGAGACTAGCACTATTTAAACATGAGTGCTAAAACTTGTCAAGGGGTGGAAAAAAGAAGTTTACACCCCATTTGTAGGTTGAGTTGCCACAATTTCTGCTTCTTTGAGCTCGGGCTCTGCCTTCGGTCCCTGCATGAACCTTGACAAGGAAAGCTTTTTGAAAGCTTTAATTATCAGGTTCAGTTCTTCAACTTTTAGCAAGTAGGAAATAAGTAAATATATTGCTGCGCCCACAAACGCTACAAACGCAGTAATTAAAATAAGGTTTAGCGTATAGCGAGTATCTAAAACAAACTTATCAAAAGTTGTTGGTAATCCCAAACCAATTTGACCCAAGAAGCTAAGCTTCTTGTCCCAAACAGATCTGTCTAGAATCTTGAGAAGAATAAACATTGAAGCGCCAGAAGAAGATGCTGCGACAAAAACCTTAGAAAGAGTCCCGCCAATTCCAAGTTTTCCCAATCCTCCTACTTTTTTCCCGAGAAGAACAAACAGGATAATAAGCTGAACTGTCCCTGCAACAGAATAAGACAGTGCTAATCCCCAAATTGGCAATTTAAAAACTAAAATAAATAAAGCCCCAAAACCAGAGTTTAAAAGAATATTTAAAATCGAAACTTTTACAGGTGTTGTTGTGTCTTGAAGTGCATAAAATGCACGACTAATTAAAAGAGACAGTGCGTATGAGACCGCTCCAATTGTAAAAGCTGAAAGTACGTATCCAGTTTGAACTGTATCTAACCAATCAAATTGATCCGCTCCAAATGCAAGCCGAACAATCGGAACACGAAGAACAGTTAAAAATACACTAATGGGCAAGACCAAAAACAATATTTCGCGGAAAGATGATGCAAACATTACTTTAAAACCTTCCATGTCTTTTGTTGAGGCAAGACGGGAAAGCTGTGGAAAAGAAGCCTTGGCGATTGACAAACCAAAAAGTCCAACGGGCAATGCGGCCAGGGAATCTCCGAATTTAAAGTAAGTTAATCCTCCCACAACAAGGGACGCAATAAACAAATCTGTAAAACGTTTAATTTGTAAGAAAGAAAGCTCAACAATCCGAGGCAGAGCAAGTTTCATTATTGAACGAACTCCGGGGTTGGCAAAATTCAGAGAAAAAATTGGTTTAAAGCCCAAAGATAGGGCGAGTGGGAGTTGAATCAATAAATGCATTGCGCTTCCGATAACAACACCTAATACTGGTGCAAAAAGACCGAGGGTTGGTGCAAGAAAATATGTAGACACGATTATTCCAAGGTTGTAAAAAAGTGGAGCAAACGAAGAAATCAAAAAACGTTGATTTGACTCAAGAACAGCTGTTAGGTGATAACTTGCTATAAAAAACATCTGAGCAATAAGAAGAATTCTTGTAAAACTTACAGTTTGGGTAATTTGTTCAGGAGTAAATCCCTTGGCAATTATTGAATAAATTGGATGGGCAAAAACAAAAATAACGGCTGAAAAAATTAAGAAGAACAAAAACATTGCGTTTAATGTCATTCCTGCCACATTCCAAGCTTCTTTATCTTCCCCTTTTGCTAAATACTTGGTAAACACAGGAATAAAAGCAGAAGACATTGCACCCAAAATTAATATTTCAAAAATCATATCCGGGAGCTGAAAAGCAGCCAAAAAGGTATCAAGTTGTTCAGGGGGGAAGAAATGAACAAAAGTTCTATAACGAATAAGTCCTAAAACACGAGAAGCAGCTACCATAATCATTATAATTACTGCTGCTGATAAAATATTTGCCTGTTTGCTGTAGAGAAGTTTTCGACCGTTCTCGAATAGTGCCTTTACCATAAACTAACTGCGACCACCACGAACAAAGTTGTACATGGTTGCACATTTCCTGTCTACTTAGTATAATTGCGCTTGGTAAGAAGGACAATAGGAACTTAATAATAAAATCTTAAGCTTGCAAAAACTATGCCAGTACTAAAATCAGCAAAAAAAGCGCAAAGACAATCAATATATAAAAAATCTTTAAACGAAAGAACAAAGAAAGTAATGAGAGACACAATTAGGTTCTTTCGCTCGAACCCGACTCTGGAAAATCTAAAAAAGGCCCAATCGGTAGTTGATCGTGCCGCAAAAAAGCATGTAATCCACAAAAATCGTGCAGCCAGACTTAAAAAAGGGTTTGCAAAACTTGCTTCTCAACCAGCTCCTAAAAAAGCAGCAAAAAAGAAGTAAAAATCATTAGATTTCCCACTCTTCTATACCCCATTTTTATATGCTAATATTAATAGAGCGTAGAGCACAGAACATAGAGCATAGGTGTGAAATCCAAATATTTCCTTAGTTCTTAGCTCTTAGCTTTAGATGTATGTCTGCCACCAAAAGAAAAAACGTTAATCTTTTACCTTCTACGGGCTTTGAACATTCCCAAACCGGAAAATTACTTAATTGGCTTCTTACCGGGGGACGCGTTATTGTTATTTGCACAGAAATAGTTGTAATAGGTGCATTTTTTTCTCGTTTTTGGCTTGATAAAACACTTACTGATCTTTATGAACAAAATAACTTAAAAAAAGCTCAAATTGAAGCTTCGTCAGTTTTTGAGTCTGAGTTTAAGGCACTCCAAACAAGAATTAATATAATCAAAAGCTCGGATGCGACTAAGTTGGACGCTTCAATAGTAACAAAAAACATCGCATCTGTTTTGCCACCAGGGGTAGTCTTGACCAACATATCAATTGCAAATGGCGAAGTGATATTAAAAGGAAACTCTCTTTCTGAAGGAGGATTGGTCGGACTAATGAAAGCTTTGGAAGGAAGAAAGGATTTTAAAAACCCTATATTGTCTAACATTGGTCTGGAAACTCTCGGGCAACAATTGATCGGCTTTACAATCAAATTTAACACAGAAAAGGAAGGTAAAAGTAAATGACAGTAAACTATCGAGAACAATACGCAAAGTACAACAAATATTTTACAAGCCTTAGACTTGTTTATACAAAAAAGCCTGAAGTTAGGGTGAGTCTTAATTTATTAATGACTCTCTTGGCTATTTCCTTCTTTGGTCTTTTTGCACTTAGATCAACTATTTCAACAATTGCCGAACTTTTATCAAACGTCAAATCACAAGAGGAAATCTCAAATAAGCTTGATGAAAAAATTCAAGCACTGCAAAAGGCACATGCAAATTGGACACAAGAAGCTCAAAGGGAATTCTTAATTGACCAAGCACTGCCAAAAGGACCTCAACCTGATGACTATTTAAGACAGATTGAGGGCCTTTCTGCTCAAACAAGTGTTACGCTTATCGCGCTTACGTTGCAAGATGTCTTGATTTATGGAAAGGGAGGCATAAGTGCTGACCAGAATGCAGATAAAGATAGCTCCGGACCAGTCAAATACATGAATGTAACATTCACAGTTGAAGGACAATATTCTCAAGTTATTTCTTTCGAGAACGGTCTAGAAAATCTAAGAAGGACCATTAAGATTGACACACTTTCTTTAGGGCAGGCAAAAAAACAAACAAACAATATTACACTAACAATCGCAGGAAAAGTTCCTTACTTGGATAGTCAAAAATAAGCAATATGGACAAGAAAAAAGGCTCGTTTTTAACTATATTTGCCATTATTACAACCATCACAATTATTATGTGGATTTCTGTATCTGCTTACTTAAATTTCAAAAAAGTAGATTTATCCTCAGTCCCTCCTAACGTACTATCGCCCCTTAACCCTAACTTAGATAAAGAAGTCTTCACGCTGCTTGAAAAAAAGAGGCTCATGAGCGAAGAAGAAATCTCAAGCTTTAAGCCAGCTTTTAAATCGCAAAAAAATGGTATCAAAATTAATGAATCGTCGAAAAGCGCTGAAGCTACAAGCTCGCCAACAAGAGAATAACTAGCATGGGTCAGTATAAAATTCCAACCTTTCTGGGTTTATTTACAATTGCACTTGCAACAGGCATAGGAGTACTACTTGTTCAAAATCAAAAAAACTATAAAACATCCGCCTCCCCTGATGAAATTCCTGATCAAGTAAAAATAACCAACATCTCAGATAGGAATATTACTATTTCTTGGACAACCGATAAACAAACTTCAGGTTTTATTGCTTATGGCAAATCCGACAACCTAGGTGCAACGGTGAATCAACCAAATCCTTCATTAATCCACTACATTACTCTAGACAACTTAACTCCTGAAACCAAATACTATTTTAAAATTGGATCGGGGAAGAATTTGTATGACAATAACGGTCTGCCTTACGAGGTTAAAACCGCACCAAGCCTCAAGCAAGTACAAAACACTGATATTATTTTTGGAAACATTAAACTTTCCTCTAGTAGTTCAAGTTCCCAAGCCATCGTATATGTGAGCATCCCAGGCACAAGCCAACTTTCTGCTCTAACAGATTCCCAAGGAAAGTGGACGGTTCTCCTTTCCACTGCAAGAAGTAGCAGTCTTGTTTCTTATACTGTGTATGACAAAGAAAGAACTCCAATAGAAATATACGTTCAAGGAGAAAATGGAAAATTTGCCACTGCAAAAACTACCACAAAACTTTCACGCCCTGTACCAATAATTACATTGGGCCAGAACCATGACTTTTCCTCAAGCCTCACAAGCACTATTCAAACAAACATAAATCCTCAGAAGGAAGACCAAAGCCCAACATCTCAATTAAGTCTGCCAGATGACACATCTTCAGCGCCATCTCCCACACCATCGGCTACGCCAGGAGTAAAAAAATCTCCACCGCCGGTCAAAAAAGTCACTATAGAAATCTTAAGTCCAAAAAAAGGGGAGCAGTTAGAAAAGCAAAAGCCAGTGTTTGAGGGAGTAGGTACTCCTGATTCAGACTTTACCATAAAAGTACAGTCAACAAAAACTTACACTGATTCCGTGTCGGTAGGTCAAAACGGAAAGTGGAGTTGGGAGCCCCCGAATTCCCTGAATGCTGGCAACCACACAGTTACAGTAAGTTGGATCGACGAAAACGGGCAAGCTAAAACAACCGAGCAAAATTTTGTTATTTTAGCAGCAGTGGGATCAAATGTTGTTTCAACATCTCCGGTTCCTACACCAAAACCAAGTCCAAACGCTAGCGTTGCTCCTTCAAAGGAGACATCTTTCCTTTTAAAATCAGGAAATTTGACACAAACATTTATGGCGTTCATAATAGGCATAGTAGTGTTTGCAATAGGATTGTTTTTACCTAAAACAAGTCCAAGAAATTAAAAAAATAATAGACCTGCCTACAAAAGCCGATTAAATTCGGATTTTGGCAGGTATACAAAAAATCCTGCCATGGACGATAAACTAAACGGAAACCAAGAACCCGCGCGAGACGCAATCAACCTTGTTCAACCAACTGTCAACCCTTCCAACATCGCACAAAATCCCCAAGGCCAAACACCTCTAAATCCTCCATCGCCAATTAATCTTGAGACACCTATTTCAAAACCTGTTTCCGATTCTCCAACCCCACCGGCTGATCCACCCACCCCATCACCCGCAACACCTCCTGCCCCAGGAAACATAAGTGAACCTCTCCAGTCGCCTGCACCTGGACAACCAACTCCCGGCTCGACTCCTTCTTTTGAAAGTGTTAGTGTTGCAGCTCAAGAAACAGCCATGGCAATGGACGCGGGAGAAAACTCCTCAAACATGGATCTTTCTCCTGTTATTTCTCCCCCACCTTCAGGAAAATCAAAGACAGGGCTAATTGGAACATTGGCAGCTGTTGCTTTTTTAACGGTTACACTCTTTAGCGGACTTGCCCTTGTTGGCCAAAAGCAACTTTTCCAAAACAAGGCGTTTGAGGCAAGTGAGTGTGATGCCCATGGGGGGTTTGCAGGTTTTGATAGGGCTGCAGACTGCGGACGTATGCAGCCAAACGGAGAATGGGTAAATATTGCCAGATGTAATGACGGATCAACTATTACCCTTGAGCCAACTGGTGAAGCAGCCAATTGCAATACAGAACCTCAATGTACCAACTCAGACACAGGCCAAACATACCACTCAGGAAGCAGAATATTTAATTGCACTGGAAATAAAGCAGCTTGCCGCGGAGAAGCAGGGGAAGGTATTCCTAGTGTTTGTGGAACTGACGGGAATTGGAGTGACGGAGGTCCGGAATGTACAAATGAATGCCCTGTTGCAGATAAATCAGATTGCGAATATCCAGAAAAGTGCACAACAACTGACAACAAAGAAGGGACCAAAATATGTTCCGGGGAAAAAGATTCTGCAGACAATAACAAGTGTAAATGGGACGCTGCTGTTTCAAGTTGTAGCGCATGTACTGTAAATCCAGTTCAGTCTTGTCAATACAACAGAAATTACCAAGCCGGACTTCTTGACGGCAAAGTAAATCCAGATTCAAACTGTGGAACAAACGGAGGAGTTTACTGTAATGACGGCGGAAACTTTAATGTTTGTTGTTATTCAGACGGAAACTGCTATCAAGGTCAACAACGCAACGCCTGCGAAAATTTAGGTAACGGTTCGATAAAAACCAATCAAACGGCGCAAGTTAACGAGTACTACTGTCCAGACCAAACCTCGGCTGGTAGTTCTTGTTCTTCAAACATTAGATCTTTGGGGACAAAAGGCCCTGGAACATATTCGGTGGGACAAGATAGAGGTTGTGGAGGATATCAAATTGATGCAGTCGGGCTTTGCGGAAGCTATACGTTTAAGGAATGCCCTGCACCACCCGCTGGCGGACCATCATACACATCCCAATGTCTTGATGTTCGTTTCTATAGCGCCGCAGGTACTCGAATTACAAATCCAGCGTCCGAAGTTAAAGCAGGTGACAGGATAAAAATTGCAGTTTCCGGATCAACAAACGAGCCAGGAGGTCTTTCTAAAGCAAGATTCCGCATAAATAGTGGAGAATGGGAAGAGGTAACAACTAAAAATTCTCAAAACGAATACTTTGTTGAAAGAACAATAGCAGCTGGTGCATTTAGAGTAGAAGCTCAAGTTTATAACCCGAATCTGGGTTGGAAGTAATTTATGAAGCTCGATAAAAAAACAGTTTTAATGATCGTTTCAACAATAATTATCTCTCTTGCCGCGGCTTTCGGTGGTTGGAAATTATATTTTTCACGAAACCAAGCGATTGCACCAACCGCTCCAAAACCGGGTTCCGCTCAAGAAGTCGCGACAACATGCACAGCTTCTTTTACAGTTGCCGCTTTGCCCGTTACCCCTAGCCCTACGTCACCATCGCCAAGCGTAAGACCAACTCCATCACCTAGCCCATCACCGTCCTCAAGACCATCTCCTGCAGCCTCACCATCCCCCACACCTGAGGGTGGTCCTGTTATTCAATCACCAAGCCCATCACCAAGAATTTCTCCGTCCCCATCACCTAGCCCATCACCATCCTCAAACCCATCCCCTGCTGCCTCACCTACCCCCACCCCTGAGGGTGGTCCTGTTATTCAATCACCAAGCCCAAGTCCATCTTCATCACCCAAGGTTGTTGCACAGGCCAGTCCAAAAGCGTCTCCTAATGTATCACCAAGTCCTGTACCCCAACTTCCAGTTGCCGGGGTAAGTATTCCAAGCATAGCAGCGATTGGAAGTGGAATAATTCTTCTTGTGGTTGGCGCACTTCTTGCTTTTTAATCTCAAATCAAAAACGTTGACCAAAACTTGGGAAGTGGAAGTCCCGTCCAGAGAGGATAGTAAAGTACAAAGGCTACAGCGGCCAATAAAAAGTAAACATACACCAACACCTTCTTATTAGTATCCCAAAATCTCGCAAGCAACCAAGCCAAAAGCATCAACATGAAAGGCGTGGCGGGCAAATAGTGGTATAGAAACATAATTCGGGGGGAAATTGACCAAGGTAAGAACAGACCTAAATAACATACTAAGGCAAACAAAAGATTTTTATTAAACTTCTTTATCAAAAATATTACGGACGTAAAAATTGCAGAAAGACCACCCCAAAAAAGAATTGGGTTCCCGGACAAATAAATGTTTGATACATTTTTTGCGTGATCTTCAACAAAAAGCCAAACAGGCTTTGCCATTATTGGCCAAGACCACCAAGGCGAGGAATATGGGTGAGTTGCTTTAAGCCCTGTGTGGTACCACCACATTTGTTGTTGAGTATCCCACCACTCTTTTAAGTTGTGACCGGAAGTGAAAAATATTGTGTAGGAAGCAAAATACAACAATGGCGGAAGAATAAGGAAAAAAATAAATTGCCAATCAAACCTTCTCTTATAAAAAATCCAAGCAACAACAAGAATTGGTATTACAAAAAAAGAAGTCCATTTCGAAGACAACGCCAACCCTAAAAATAAAGCACTTAAAAAGTATTTGTCTTTTAAGAAAAATAATATTGTCCCAAGCGTAAAGGACAAAAAGTAGATGTCATTCATTCCGATTCGAGACAAAACAAGCGGCAATCCTTCAAGAAGATAAAGTAGCAATGTAATAAAAGCAGGTAGTTCTCTTTTAAATATTTGCCTTGTTAGGGAATACAAAAGATATCCTGATAAAACACCAAAAATAGCACCTGGCAATCTCCACCCTACTTGGTTTTGCCCAAACAAAAGCATGCTTGCACTCATTGCAAGTTTGGCAAAAGGCGGATGAGTCCACTCGTAAGCCAGCCCTTCTGGTGGTGTTGCCCAAAATTCCCAAGCTTGCGGATTTCCTTTGACAATTTCAACAGCAGTGAAGGCGTGGTAGACTTCATCAAAATAAAAAGTGTTCGGATACCATAAAAGAAATATACGGGACGCAAAAATGAACAAAATAATCGCCCAAAATATAACTTTGGGAGTTTTCCACTTTTCCTTAATAGGACTGGCGTCCTCCACATAAGACGAAAATTTTGCAAATGTCAGCTTTGGCAAGAGCGAGGTATTTCTCAAAATAAAGAGCAAAACAAAACTTGCCAAAAATGATATTGCGATAAATGGAATTAGCGTTTGAATCAAGTCAAGCAGCAGCTTGGATCTTAAAAAATTATCAGTGTAATAGGCGTATGCATAATAAATATTCAGAAAAGCTCCCAAAGAAACAAAAAAATAGATAGCGAGCAAGTCGCGGGATTTTTTCAAGCTAGCACTGGTTAGCAAGAAAGCAAAAACAGGAAAAATATATCTTTCGTGAACGCGGGTTGGAAACAAGAAAAAAGCAAAAAGGAACATTGCTCCAATTAAATATCCAACATTTTTTTGTTTTTTCAATAAATAATATGAAACTATTGACACTGTTGATATAAGATACAAAATTATCCCCCAAGCACGATAACTCAAAGAAAGCAAGGTTGTTGCGTCTGACTGCCACATTCCAACAAGTGACCAAAAATTAAACGCAAAAAGAGAAGTCAAGGCATAAAAGATATCCATTTTAAGGATTAAATTCACGAGTCCTTGGACAAAATTTCCCGGAAAGAAAGGTATTGCAGGTAATATACCTACAAACACACCCAAAAACATGTTGAGAATGCCTCTAAACGACTTCTCTTTTGCCAAGTAAAGCATCAGAAGTGGCGCAATTGCCAATGCTTGTGGTTTGATCAGAATTCCTAAACCCAAAAGAACTCCAGATAAAAATGCTTTTTTATAACCAACGAGTGCTGTAAAAGAAGAAAAAACAAAAAAAGTAAGAATTCCGTCTATTTGTCCCCAAACCGATCCATCAAAAATTACAACTGGATTAAAAACATAAAGAAAAAAAGATAACAAACCTAATTTTTTATCTTTTTTGCCAACAAGGTGAAAAATTAATAAGCCTGTTGCAATATCCGCAACAACAACCAGTAATTTTACCCAAAGTTCTCCAAGTAATCCCGCTCCAGCTCCCAACCATAGCCAATATAAAAAACCGGGAGTGTACTCTGTCCAAACTGAATCACTGTAAAAGTGTGCTGGGCCTAAGGCCAAGACCCTTTGTCCCCAGGAAATCCAAGTTCCCATGTCTATCGTAAAACTTGGTAAAAAGGACAGGTAAATTTTAACAATAAAAGCAAAAAATATTAGTAAAATCGGCTGACTCGACAAACTTTTTATTTTCATTGGACTACAAAATATTAATCTTACTTCACTCCAAAATGCAATCGGTTGTATTAAATTTGAATTAGTGGAATACTTAAAAACATGAACAAACTATTGATTGGATATCTTTTTTTATTCTTGTCAGTTGTTTTAATAACACTGCTCGCGTTTGACTCGTCCTACTTTCCACATCTCCAAGTTGATATTGTTGTTTTTTACAACCGTGCAAACTTTTTTTTACAAAATTTAAGCCTTGAACATCTCGCAAACAATGAATACCAACCTGGAGCACTACTGTTTTTTATACTTTTGTCTCCCATACTTTCAATTAACAATTCTTTTGACACATTCAAGCTCGCCTTTTTCGCTGCAAACATATTACTATTGTTTTTGGCGTCTATTATTCCGGCTAAAACAGTTGGGTGGATGGGAATTGCTGTTTTTGGCCTGATTTTGTTGTTTACTGGTCCAATAATATTGTTTCGTTTTGATTTGTTGGCTGCGCTTGTTGTTAATCTCTCTTTTTATTTTTGGTTAAAAGATAAAAAAATCCTTTCATTTGTTATTTTGAGCATCGCTACGCAAATAAAGGTTTACCCAATAATTTTTCTGCCCTATTTACTATTTTTAAGTTTTAAAAACAAAGGTATAAAAGTAGCTTTTGGCCATCTCCTTTGTTTTTTAGGAAGTTTAATAATATTTTTATCGCTCTTTATCCTAATATTCGACGCTCGCCTGGCTGACATTATCAACGCCTTGGATTTCCACGCAAAAAAACCGTTGGGGATTGAAAGTGTTTATGCAACAGTTTTGTTATTGTTGAATACCCCTCACTTACCACAACCTGTTGGCGCCTACGGTATATGGGGATTTAGCCCAAAAGATATTGTCCTGCCTCTCCAAGTTTACAATTACTTATGGTTAATCCCGTTTATTATTCTTCATATTGTGTTATTTTTTCAGGCCCGTAGGCCAAACTTTGACTTAAGGTTTTGTCTTGTAAACATCCTTTCCTTCCTTATCTTTTCAAAAGTTTTTGCGCACCAATATCTAATTTGGTTTTTGTTAATAATCCCATTGTTTTTTAAAAACCATCTTAAAAAAACTATCTGGAAGATCAATTTATTATTGATTTTGCTTACAAGCCTACTTTCACAATTCATTTATCCTTTAAACTACACAGAATTTTTAGAAGAGCTGATGGGCAAAAACAATTTTTCGTTTGTTTTTTATGCAAGTATTGTTAGGAATATTTTGCTTGTAGTTTTGTTGGTAAGCCTGATATTTGACTGGTTAAAATCATCTGACAAATCCACATTAGTCAAAACGACATCTATTTCTTGACAGACGTAAAATCTCCAACTTTGCAATCATTATTTTGAAGTAAACATGCAACCCAAGAATGAGCTGCATCCCAGTTCCCACCTCGAGGAACAAGGACCCATTGTTTATTATACTTTTGATTATCTTTTGGATGGTCCAAAAATCCATCGTTTAAACTCAATTGGTCGGGAGTTTCCAATACTTGATTTCTTATTGTTGCGCTTTTTAATTTGAACGCAAGCTTTGCCAATGGTCCAAAGTGAGATTGTGGTATATCTGTATCGATCGCATTGTTAACGATGTCTAACACCTGACCAATTTTTGTGGGATTAGACAAAAAATCAAATGCTAAAACTTTGCCACGTATCGCTGAAATAATTTTTTGTTGTCGCTGGCTTCTTGAAAAGTCTGTCCCTTCCGCGCCTTGCGCATGGCGAGAACGTGCATATTTGAGAGCTGTTTCTCCGTCAAAATGATGTAATCCAGTTTCAAAAGTTACTGTTTGATAACGACATTGAGTTTCAGGATCCCCACTGCAAAGATCGTCTTCCTTTCCAAAAATTGGATACTGGTCATCCGTAAAACTTTTCTCGACATTAACGTCCACTCCTCCTAATAAATTAACAAACTCCCTGAAGTTATCAAAGGAAACAACGACTTCGTAATCTATTGGCTGTCCAACAATCTCAGAAACGTATTTACGAGTCCAATCAAGCCCCGTTCCCTCTTCACTGTTTCCATAATAGTAAGCAGTGTTTATTTTTGCTTGCATTTGGGGAACCCAAATATCCCGAGGAATAGAAAGAAGCAAAACATCCTTGCCTTTTAGGTCGGCTGAAGCGAAAATAATTGTATCGGTCAGCCCTGATGGTTCATTTTTTGGTTCTCCCAATCCCAAAATTAGAAAGTTTATTCTACCGTTATTGGTGCGCAATACATTCTCTTGCGTCACAACCAAATCCTTTGCAAAAGTAAGAGCATAACCAAAATATGGGTATAAAGGTTGCAAATAGATCACCAAGTAGACAACTATTCCTGCAATAACCACTAACAACGAATATTTAAGTATGTGGTAAAATTTCTCCATGGCTTCTAAAGCTGGCGATGCTGCAATTTTATCCAATTTAAACCCTGCTCAACAAGAGGCAGTTACTTTTTGGGGCAGGCCTTTGCTAATTCTGGCAGGCGCTGGGTCTGGTAAGACTAAAACGCTTACAACACGAGCCGCGTGGCTAATTTCTGAAAAAGGAATTCCACCCCAAAGTATTTTATTGCTTACTTTCACTAATAAAGCAGCTGGGGAAATGAAGGATCGAATTGCAAAGTTGATGGATCCAAAAGATGCCTACCCGCCTTTTGCTGGCACTTTTCATTCTTTTTGTGCAAAAGTGCTGCGCCGTGACGGAAAATTTATAGGACTTTCTTCAAATTTTGCAATATACGACACAAGCGACCAACAAGATATTGTTAAAACAATTATTGCCAACTTGGGTCTTGATAAATCACTTAAAGCGCCCGTTGCCCTTTCTATGATTTCTCAATGCAAAAACGAGTTAGTCAGTGCCTTGGAGTATGCAGAGTTTACCCGAGGAGAATTTCAAAAGAAAATTGCTAAGGTTTATCTTGAATACCAACGGCTTCTAAAAGAAAGCAGCGCACTTGATTTTGATGACCTTTTAACCGAAACAGTCAAGCTGTTCAAGACGGAGAAGGACGTACTTAATAAATACAGAAACCTGTTCCAACATATCCTGGTTGACGAGTGGCAAGATACGAACAAGGCTCAATATCAAATCATAAAGCTACTTACCGGCCGAGACCACAATTTAACAGTAGTTGGAGATGCTGCACAAAGCATTTATAAATGGCGTGGCGCAGATTATAGAAATATTAACTACCTACAAGTTGACTTTCCAGACTTAAAAACTATCAACCTCGAACAAAACTATCGCTCAACTCAAACGATTTTAGACGCAGCGCACGGAGTAATCAAAAAAAACCGTTCACATCCGATTTTGCAACTTTGGACAAATAATAAAAAAGGGGAAAAAATAAAACTCTACCAAGCCCGATCAGAGTTAGATGAGGCAAGTTTTGTTACCGAAGAAATCGTTAAACTGACATCTAAAAATAAACAATCTAAAGAATATTCAGATATCGCAGTACTGTATAGAACAAACGCACAGTCGCGTGTAATTGAAGAGGCTTTTTTGCATCGGGGAATACCCTATACCCTAGTCGGAGGTGTAAAATTTTATGAACGCAAAGAAATAAAAGATATTCTTGCATACTTGCGGCTTGTTGCAAATCCGAAAGATTCGGTATCTAACAAACGTGCAGAAAAGCTTGGTAAAACACGCTTTGCAAATTTTTGCCAATTAGCAGAAAAAATTATGAGTGATGAGGGTAGGGTCCTTATGGACAAAAAAGAATTAACAACTCTAGATCTTTTGGACAAAGTAGTGCAAACGACAAAGTATTTAGAATTTTTCGATCAAAAAAATGAAGATGACCTGGCTCGCCTTGAAAACATTAAAGAGTTGCGTTCTGTTGCGACAGAATTTCCAAATCTTTTTGAATTTCTAGAGCAAGTTGCACTAGTTGAAGCAGCCCAAAGCCCTAAAAATAGCGAATCGAGCAACAACGGAAAAGTTACTTTAATGACTGCCCATTCAGCTAAAGGTTTGGAATTTGAGGTAGTTTTTATAGTTGGACTTGAAGAAGGACTTCTTCCCCACTCACGCTCTTTAATGAACCAAGAGGAGTTGGAAGAAGAGCGAAGACTTGTTTATGTGGGAATCACCCGCGCTAAATGCTTACTTTACTTGTCATATGCACAAAAGCGTTTAATTTTTGGACAGCGGGGATCTAGCATGCCATCAAGATTTTTAGGTGAAATCCCCAATCATCTATTTGAAAGTAGTGCATTAGTGGGAATCAAAAAAAACAACTACGAACTTTACGATATTGATTTTTAAAAATGGAAATTAGAGAAATAAAAGAACAAGAGAAGGAAAAGTTCAATAAAACAGTCGGACATCCTGTTCAATCCTGGGAATGGGGAGAATTTCGTCAAACCCATGGTAACAAAATCTTACGATTAGGATTATTCGACAAAGGTAGGCTGAAAGAAGGCTTTCAACTTACAATCCATGGAATCCCTAAAACTAATTTTCGTGTTGCAATGTTTACTCAAGGACCCGAACCGTCAGCTGCAACGTTAAAGGGATTAAAAGAGTTTGCACAAAAAGAAAATTTAGTTTTTGTAAGGATAGAGCCCGCTGTTGTGTCCAGTCCAAAGCTTGAATCGCTTATTACTAAAAACAATTTAAAACCAAGTCGACCTTTCTTCAACAAAAGCACTTATCTTATTGATCTAACAAAATCTGAAAAGGAACTGCTCTTTAGCATGCACTCAAAGACTCGCTACAACATCCGGCTTGCTGAGCGTCACGGGGTTGAAGTAATTGAGGACAATTCAACAAAAGCTTTTGGAAAATATTTGGAGCTAATGGACCAAACTACAACCCGTCAAAAATATTACGCCCATACAGAAAAATACCATCGCTTAATGTGGCAAACACTCAACCCTGCCGGGATTGCTCATCTGTTAGTAACGAAATATAAGGGCAAAATATTAAACACGTGGATTCTATTCATTTGGCACAACCATCTCTACTATCCCTATGGTGCATCAAGTGAAGAACACAGAGAAGTCATGGCCTCCTACGCTGCAATGTGGGGAGCAATAAAATTTGGAAAAGCAAACAACTTGAAAACTTTTGATCTTTGGGGAGCAGATGACACAAAAGGTTATACAAGATTTAAAGAAGGTTTCGGAGGGAAAAAAGTTGAGTTTGCGGGGACATGGGACCTTATCATAAATCCTACGGTTTACTTGCTTTACAGAATTGCTGAAGAACTTCGCTGGAAAGCTCTCAAACTTAAGACTCGAATTTTCCCCTTTCATTCATCTTTTCGTGCCCAGGATTGAAGGAAAGCAACCTTGCCGTTCAGTCATTCCCGCGAAAGTCTTCGACCCTGAGCTCAGACCGAAGGGCGGGAATCTATATGGATTCCGCATCAAGTGCGGAATAACAAAAACTATGATTGATCTTCGCCAAACAAAAGAATACGCCAAGTATATGAGGATGGTTGGATGGGAGGTAGTCAATTTTCAATTTTCAATTTTCAATTTTCAAATGTTCATTAAAAAGATTCCACTGTTGGGAAAAGTTGTAAAAATTCAACGACCACAGTTTATTTCGAAAGAAACTATTGACGAAATTCTAATTTCTCAAAAACCCATTGCTCTTTATGTTGAGCCCCCCTTGCTTCCCTTATTTTCCCCACTTTCCCAATTTTCCCACTCCAGTTCTTGCTTTTTGCCTCCAAAAACAATTCACATTGACTTAAAAAAAACTGAAAAAGAACTCTTGGCAGGAATGAAAATAAAAACCCGTTACAACATCAAGATTGCAAAGAAACGGGGAGTGGTTGTAATTAAATCCATGGACATCGATAAGTTTTGTAATCTTTGGAAATCGGCAGCAAGAAAACGTGGAATGTGGTTACCTTTGGGAAAAGAAATAACATCATTGTTTGAGTCGTTTGGGTTAAATGCTCACATCCTACTTGCCTATCATGACGACCAACCGCTGGGTGGCATTTTGCTAATTTGCACTAAGGATATTTGTTATTACATGTATGCTTGTTCAACTCCAGAAGGTAAAAAACTTTTTGCTCCAACCTTGCTTGCCTGGGAAGCTATAAAACTTGCAAAAAAAAAGGGCTGTAAAATTTTTGATTTTGAAGGAGTGTACGACGAACGCTATTCCCAAACAAAATCGTGGAAAGGTTTTACAAAGTTTAAAGAAGGGTTTGGGGGAGAAATAGCAACTTACCCTGAAACACTTGTTAAATATTCAAATCCAATAGTCAAACTGCTTCTTTGATTAAGAATGCGCCTCACAAAACAATTTATACTCACAATTCTTGCACCAAAAGCCACCTTTGCAAGAAAAGTCGGATTTTTCAATTTCTTC
>Ga0155838_115_pt2 | contig 41895 bp, 49 predicted proteins | sample RifCSPlowO2_01_FD_107492 | JGI IMG/M metagenome (GOLD analysis project Ga0155838, IMG submission 107492) | Candidatus Blackburnbacteria bacterium RIFCSPLOWO2_01_FULL_40_20
GACTGTAATGGGTATGGGTTTGTCATCAGGAGGTCACCTAACCCACGGGCATCCGAACATTACATTTTCCGGAAAATACTTTAATTCGGTTCAATTTGGAGTTGAAGAAGACGGGCGAATTGATTATGAAAAAGTATTGGAGTTGGCAAAGAAAGAAAAGCCGAAGTTGATGATTATTGGCACTACCGCCTACCCGCTTATTCTTGATTGGAAAAAATTTGGCGAGATTGCAGATTCAATTGGGGCATGGTTTGTTGCAGATATTTCCCATGTCGCAGGGTTAATTGTCGCAGGAGTTTACCCAACTCCCGTTAAATATGCCCACGTCATAACAACTACTACCCACAAAACTTTAAGGGGTCCAAGGGGGGCAATTATAATGGCTACTGATAAAGGTATAGATAAGCAAAGCTTGTCGCTTCACGATAAAGATAAAGAACTGGCAAAGAAAATTGATCGGGCGGTTTTTCCGGGAATGCAGGGTGGGCCACATGACAATGTGACTGCGGCGATTGCACAATGTTTGTATGAGGCAGAGCAACCGGAGTTTAAAGAATATGGTAGGCAAGTTATCGAAAATGCCAAGGCCTTGGCTGCGGTCCTGAGTGAGCGAAGCGAACCGAAGGACAAATTGACGTTAGTCGGTGGTAGCACTGAATCACACTTGATATTAATTGATTTGCGACCGCAAAATTTATCTGGGAATGTCGTTGCCGAAGCTTTGGAGGTTGCAGGAATTGTGACCAATAGAAACAGTGTGCCGGGAGACACTTCTCCATTTTATCCGTCAGGCTTGCGTATCGGGACACCGGCAGTTACAACACGCGGAATGGGTAAGAGTGAAATGGAAAAAATCGCTGAGTGGATTTTGGCAGTAATTGATCACGTAAAAGACGAAAAATTACCAAGCATGCAAGAAGAAAGATCAAAGTTTTTACAAGAGTTCCGAGCAAGAATTAAAGATGATAAATTCTTGTTAGAAGTTGCTCAAGAGGTTAAATCTCTTTGCTCCAAATTTCCAACACGTTAATTGTAAATTGTTGCGCGGTGGCCAGCGGTAACGATACGCACAATTTGATCTTTTCTATTCACCGTATAAATAATTCTGTAAAAACCAACTCTGTAGGAAAGTCTTCCTGTAAGTTCTTTGGTCAAAGGCTTTCCCTCGAGCGGGTTTTGTTTTAACTCATAAAGTGCATTAATAATTGCTTCTTTGTGTAACCTTGAAATTTTTCTAATCTCTCTATTAGCTTTTGAAGAAATAAGCAGTTTATACATGGAGATTATTCAAGTTTCAATTCTTTTTTAAGTTCTTCGAAAGTAACAAATTTTCCTTCCTTGAAGTCTTTTTCACCTTGCTTAATTGCTTTCATGAGTCCCGGATCTGCCATAATTTCCATAGTTTCTTTCCAGGATTCGTATTCTTCAACTGACATTAAAATTGCAGCAGGAGAACCGTTAACGGTTATAATGTATTCATCCAGTTGCTTGCTGGCTTTTTCAACGAGAGTCGCAAGATTTTCTCGTGCTTTTGTAATCGGCAATGTTTTTGTCATATATTGACATATTACATAATTCTGTACATAATGTCAAGTTGGTGCTAGTGTAGAAAGGAATGCGATTATCATATGGTTCACGTTTTTAATGGTAAGAAGTTTGCACAAAAAAAAGAAGAAGAACTGCGTATTAAAGTTTCGAGGCTACACCTTAAAGGTGTAGCCGTAAAGTTGGCAGTTATTATTGTTGGAAATAACGAAGCTTCTAAAATATATGTGAATTTAAAGGAAAAAGCAGCGGAACGTATTGGGATAGTGTTTCAGTTGATTGAGTTACAAATGGCAACAAAGGAAATGCTACTTCATTTGATTGAAGGACTTAATGAGGATACATCAGTGAATGGAATTATGGTTCAGTTGCCTCTTATCGACGAACTCGTTCAAAACAAGGATGAGATATTAAAGTCTATTAACAGTGAAAAAGATGTAGATGGTTTGCGCGAAGACAGTCGATTTCTTCCGGCAACAGCAAAGGCAATTCTTCATTCGGTTAAAGCGGCACAAAACATGGGTTACTTGGACAAACATTGGGATGATATTGTCGCTTGTGTTGTCGGCGCATCCGGAATGGTAGGGAGACCGGTCGTTCGTGATTTAAAACAAAAAGGTGTTAAGGTTTTAGAGTGCGATGTTAACACACGAAACTTGGCCAAAGCCACTATTCAAGCAGATTTGTTGGTTAGCGCAACAGGAGTTCCAAATCTTATCAAAGGCGACATGGTTAAAAAAGGCGCAGTAGTAATTGATGTTGGTGCGCCAAAAGGTGATGTTAATTTTGAAGAAGTTTCGCGCGTTGCTTCTTTTATAACTCCAGTTCCTGGCGGGATAGGGCCAGTTACAGTTGTTTCACTTCTGGAAAACACAGTTCTTGCAGTTTCAAAAGGTTAATTTTTGCGGGGTGTTTGTAATAATTTTATTATTAGCTATACCCAAAATACATCGATACAACTTCATCAAAAGCATTTTGGGTTCAAAATCACTTACTTGAGTTTGCAAACTCAAGTAAGTGGAGTTTATACTAAAAGTATGGAGGCTTTACTAAACAGTCTGTTGTTGTATTTTGTTTTACTCCTCACGATCGTTACTTCGCCGTTTATTATCCTTAAAGTAATTAAGAAATTTAAATTTGATAAAGAAGTAAAAGAAAATCTTGCCCATGACACGTGGGTACGCCTTTTGATTAGAATGCCTTCAAAAAACGAAGGAAAAGAAGAAGAGATGGAAGTACTCATCAGATCTTTGCACCACATACTCTCAAGTAACACTTCAATAAATTTTGAAATTGTTTCAATAAATCAGTTTTTAAGATTTTATGTTGTAATTCCTGCCAACTTAAAAAGTGTTGTTGAGTCTCAACTTTTTGCCCAATACCCGGAGGCTGAAATTGAGGAATCACAAGAATATTTAAGTGAGTTTGGACAAGACTCGGCGCAAGCTGAGTTAAGATTCAGAAAACTTAGCGTTCACCCTTTTTCAACTTACAGAGAATCTGAAGAGAATCTTTTAAAACAAGTTTGGGCAATGCTTTCAAAAACAGAAGGGCAAGACAGAGTTTATATCCAATTGTCGTTAAGGCGGATTGGCTCAAGGTTTTGGGATAGAGGTTTGCGATACATGCACTTTTTGTTTTTTGGACCAAAATATGATTCAGATAACAAACCCACGCCGTCGTATCTAAAACTAACAGACGATCTGTATGAAGGTGTATTAAGAATTATTCATGTCTCACAAGACAAAAAAAGTGCAAATGAAAAGTTAAAAGCTTTGTGTGCGCTTTTTAAATCAACAAAAGGTGCAAATGAATTGAAAGTTAAAAAATCTCTATTTTTAAAATATATTGACGAAGCTTTTCGAGCCAGAGTTTTTGATTCAGGTGATCTTTGGACGCCAAGGGAAATTGCAACTGTTTATCATTTCTTACCCTACAAAGGTACTGCAGCTTCAAACGTGGCAAATACCACATCAAAAAGATCACCAGCCCCAGAATACCTTCCTCGCGAAGGAGAAGTTGATCCGAAAGAAGTTTCATTTTTTGGAGTGACAAATTACAGAAATGAAGAAAAAGTTTTCGGGATTAAAAGAGCAGACAGGCGGCAACACATGTACGTGGTTGGGAAAACGGGAGTTGGGAAAAGTAAATTGATGGAGCTTTTGTGCGTTTCAGATATTCTAAATGGTGACGGGTGTTGTTTCTTGGATCCACACGGAGATTCTGTTGATGAGCTTTTAAAATATGTTCCAAAATCGCGCATGGAAGATGTTATTTATGTAAACCCTGGGGATCGTGATTTCCCTGTTGGTTTTAACCCCCTAGAGCCCCTGCAAGAACAAGAAACAAAACACAGGCTGTCAAGCTTTTTTGTGGCAATTTTCAAAAAGCTTTTTGAGGCGACTTGGAACCCCAGAATGGAACATTTAATTCGATACGTCACTCTTGCACTTCTTGATACCCCCGACTCAAATGTTTTAGGAATTGAGCGAATGTTGTCTGATACGAAGTTTAGACAACGCGTGATTATGCAAATTCAAGACCCGGTTGTTAAAAGTTTTTGGACAAACGAATTCGGATCTTGGAACGAGAGATACGCTAATGACGCAGTTGTGCCAATCTTAAATAAAGTTGGTCAGTTTATTTCAAATCCAGTAATTCGCAACATGGTTGGACAAACGAGAAACGCCTTGGACTTTGAAAAGTTTATGAATGAAGGAAAAATTGTACTTATCAATTTATCAAAAGGAAAACTTGGAGAGGATAACACATCGTTACTCGGATCGATGTTTATTACGAAAATTCAACAAGCCGCGCTTGCACGGTCGAAAATGAGAGAGGAAGAAAGGCGAGACTTTTATTTTTATGTTGACGAATTTCAAAATTTTGCAAATGAGGCATTTTCAAGTATCTTGTCAGAAGCCCGAAAGTATCATCTAAATTTAACGATCGCCCACCAATATATTGCCCAACTTCCGCAAGACGTTAAAGCAACAGCATTTGGAAATGTTGGGTCTTTGGTTTCTTTTGCGGTTGGGGGTGATGATGCAAACTACTTAACACGCGAGTTGTTGGCAGTTTTTGCACCTGAAGATTTGATCAATTTAAATAAACGGGAAATGTATGTAAAACTTCTAGTAGACGGGAAAGTAACCCCACCTTTTTCTGCAAAAACCATAAATTTACAGAAGCCAGAGCGAGATTATTCAAATCAAATTTTGGATTTTTCACGAATGAAGTACGGGCGAAATAGAACCGAAGTAGAGCGAGAAATAGAAAAGTGGACAAATGCTACGCAATCTGTTGCTACTTCTGCGTCTGATTTTCCAGAGCCGATTATTTGAAATTATTTGGATGGTGAAAGTGGCGGAAGGCTTAGATAATCCTCGATTCTTTTCACCCGGGGAGCGTAGTAGTTGTCAAGTGAAATAAAAAGTTTATCAAATTTTTTCTCGATTCTAACTTGACCCTTTTGCAACTTATCAACCTTTGATTCTACTTTTATGAGTCTGTTATTGATGGGTGACAGTTCTTCTTTGACGATGGCACGTGTTTCTTCTTGAACTATTTTCTTAGTTTCTTCTTGAACTATCTTTCTTGTTTCAGATGCAACTATCTTTCTTGTTTCAGATGCAACGATCTTTCTTGTTTCAGATGCAACGATCTTTCTTGTTTCAGATGCAACGATCTTTCTTGTTTCAGAGATGACTATTGTTCTAGTTTCGCTATGTATTATTTTGGTGATTTGAGCCAAGTCTCTTTTTGTTAGCATAATTTCAATATACTCTTTAGAGCAAAAATTACAAGAATGCTAAGTAGTTCTTAATATACCAAGTTAGCCCAACCGAGGTTTTTTGATGCTAAGTCTGCTAAAATTTCTTTACTTATTCGTTCGTATTCTTCTTTTGAAAATTTCCTGTTTAATATACAATATTCATCTTTTCGGTTTATGCCAACACACCCCAAGCAATGGCTTACATTTGAGCAATCAAAAAGGTATGCACTATCTTGACAGTATGCACACCACACCATGTGGTGACAATTAAATAAGCTTGCCGAGTCAGTTACTTCGTAAGACAATTGATTTTCGCTTGACTGGGTTATGTCAAAGCAAGTTTTGCTGTGATAAGCATCAAACATGTAACTCGAGTCTTCATTGCCTAAAGCATCAAAAAGAAGATAGCTGTTCTTATTTCTGTAAAAGTAATTTCCGTAACTTGAATTAACATTGTCCAGCTCGTTAGTTTGAGTGTATGGATATAACTTTTTTAACTCATCAAGAATTTCAAAAACTCTACCCTTTGGCAAAGCTTTGTATTGGGGTAGTAAACGGCGATAGTCTGCTTCTGATAGCTGTCTGTTAAATATGCAAAAAGATTTATTTTTTAGGTTTGTACAACCAAACACATCATGGCAGTTGGAACTTCGGCAGCAAAAACTTGCGTCCCTCATGTTTGCACAATTATCGATATATTCACAGTTGTAGCACTTTAGTGCATCGTTGCATTCGTATGACAATTCCGACTCGGAACTATAATCGCAATCGAAACACTTAACCATAAGGGAAGAATCGTAAATGTACGCAGAGTCTACCGTTTTTATTGTTTCAAAGGCCCAATAAAGGTTTTTGGAGTAGTAAACGTTGTTGCCCCACTCAGTTCCTTCAGAGTGCAAAATTTGGGATGGAATTCGTGGTCTTAAGGCAATTAGCCTATTAAGCTCGTTAAGAAATTCTTCTGCTGTCATGCCGTATTTTCTGTCGGTTGATTTTGTGGCGCTACGACTGTTGTTTCGGGGAGCGGGTCTGCAATTATCGGATCATTTTCAGCAGTATGCTTCTCATAATCCTCACGGCAAAGAATCATGTTCGTTACTTTTTGAGGATCGTACGAAACCACGATGTTTTTTCCACATTTTTGACAAGTAGTTTTGAAAAGTTGTCGCTTGCCTCGCAATTCAAGTCTTCTTTCTTGCCTGCAATACGGACACTCTAGAGGGAGAGGGAGACCTTTTTCCTTCAAGAATTGTTGCTCGGGGTCAATTATTAAAAACTGCTTTTGACACTTATTACAAGTTTGAGTAATAGCAGCCATCAAACAAAGCATACATAAAGTAAATCTTGCTTTCAAGTATCAGCTTTGTTATACTATATTCAATACACACATGCGGCCCTCCTTCGCCAAAGCTTCGGAAGGGTAAAGCGCGAGGGAAACAGCTCCTGAGGTCTTAAAAACCCCGGTCGAATGGAGGAACAAGGAGCTTTTTCAATATGCAAGTAACTTTAGAACAATTATTGGAAGCTGGTGCTCATTTTGGGCATCAAACTAGGCGTTGGAACCCTAAAATGGCTCCATATATTTACGCGTCCCATAACGGCGTTCATATTTTTGATTTGGCTAAAACTCGAGAATCTCTTCTTGTCGCTTGTGATGCAGTTAAAAAAGTTGTTGCCTCCGGTGGCGTGGTTTTGTTTGTCGGTACAAAGCGTCAAGCTAAAGACTTTGTAACTGAGGCTGCAAAAGCTGTTGGTATGCCATACGTTACTAATCGCTGGCTTGGTGGAATGTTGACAAACTTTGAGCAAATTAGAAGGTCTGTTAAGAAGCTTGAGGATTTGCGCAAGGGTATGGCCGCAGGAGAATTCGATTCGCACACAAAGAAGGAAAGAATTTTAATTGACAAAGAAATTGCGCGCCTTGAACGGATATTGGGTGGCGTTGAAACGCTTAAAAAACTTCCTGACTTAATGTTTGTTGTTGATACCCACGAAGAGCGTTTAGCAGTTCATGAGGCAAACATGCTTGGAATTCCAGTTGTTGGAATAGTTGATACAAACGCCGACCCAACAATTATTGAATATCCAATTCCTGCAAATGACGATGCTGCGCGAAGTGTTGAACTTTTGGTAGAATTTGCTAAAGAGTCGATTGAGGAAGGACAAGGCAGGGGTAGGGATAAAGATAAAGAGTCTAAGAAAGATAAAGTCAAAGTTAAAAAATCAAAAATCAAAAATACAATTTAATGTTCAAATATATTTGAAAAATATATGATAGATAAAATTAAAAAACTTCGAGATGAGACTGCAGCTCCGATTCACGACATCAAGCGAGCTTTGGAAGAGGCTGGTGGAGACGAAACAAAGGCAAAAGAGATTTTGAAAAAGTCTGGATTTGCCCAAGCGGACAAGAAAGCGGCACGAGAGACCAAGGCTGGACGAGTATTCTCATATATTCATCACTCAGGAACTGTTGGTGCACAAGTAATAGTTCTTTGCGAAACAGATTTTGTTGCAAGAACTGATGAGTTCCAAAACTTGGGTCGGGAAATTGCAATGCAAGTTGCGTCCATGAATCCCGAAAGCGTTGAAGAGCTTCTTTCGCAAGACTACATTAGAGAATCTGGAAAAACTATTGAAACTTTAATCAAAGAAGTAATTGCAAAAACAGGTGAGAACATGCAGATAAGAGAGTTCAAAAGATTGGAAGTCTGATATACTGAAGTTGTATGGATGAAACGCAAGTTAAAGATCGGATGGAACAAGTCTTGGAATTATTCCGAGCGGATATAGGATCAATAAGAACGGGACGTGCAACTCCTTCACTGGTCGAAGATATAATTATTGATGCATATGGCGGAACTTCCAAGCTTAGGGTGGTTGAGCTTGCTTCAATCACAGTTCCAGATCCTCAAACAGTACTTATAACCCCTTGGGATAAATCTGTTGTCGGCGAAATAAGAAAAGGTATTGAGAGGGCAAACATAGGCATAAATCCGGTAATCACAAGCGACGCAATTAGGATAAGTTTGTCACCTATGACTTCGGAAGATCGGGAAAAATACGTTAAACTATTACACCAAAAACTTGAGGGGAGCCGCGTTATGGTAAGACAAGCCAGGCAAGACGGGATGCATGATATTAGAAAAGCCGCTGATTCAAACGATATAACAGAAGACCAACAGGTTTTACAAGAAAAAAAGCTTCAGGAGACGACGGACAAATACATTGAAAGAATAGAAGAATTAGGGAAAGCTAAGGAAAAGGAGCTAAGAACCCTTTAAAAATTTTCAATTTACAATTTTCAAATTGAAAATTCATTAAAAACTTATAATCTCAAACTAAAAATTAGTATTATCCCTCAGTTTTTATGACATTACTTATCTTTATCATAGTTCTATCAATATTGGTTTTTGTCCACGAGCTTGGACATTTTCTAGCTGCTCGTAGAGCAGGAATTAGAGTTGACGAATTTGGTTTTGGATTTCCGCCAAGAGTTTGGGGAAAGAAGATCGGCGAGACGATATATTCCATCAACGCACTTCCTGTGGGCGGGTTTGTTCGGTTACATGGTGAGGACGAGGCAGTCGCGGAAGATAAAGAACGAGCCTACTTTTTTCAAGGAAAATTTACCCGTTTTTTGGTAGTTGTTGCAGGTGTTTTAATGAATTTTCTACTGAGCATTTTGGCCTTCAGTATTATTTCTTGGCACTCAGGTGTTCCGCAAGAAACTGGAAGAGTAAAAGTGAATGCTGTTGCTACTGGGTCTCCTGCGGAAGCGGCTGATATTCAAAATGGTGACGTCATTGTAGCAGTTGACGGTAAGCAAGTTGTAAACTCTGATGAATTTATTCAAGAGGTGGGGACAAAAAGGGGTAAAGAAGTTGAGCTAACTCTGCTTAAAAGTAACCAGGAAACACAGAAAGTTTCTACTGTTCCAAGAGAAAATCCGCCCGTTGGCGAAGGGGCACTAGGGGTTACTTTCTCAAGTAAAGAGTTTGTTAAACCTCCGCTTTACAAAAGGCCATTTGTTTCTATACGTGAAGGTGTGAAAGAAGCAGTTTTTTGGGTGCAAACGACTGTGGGAGGACTTGCAACTGTTGTAAGCCAGGTGATTCAAGGACAAAAACCTGAAGGGATTGCGGGGCCAATTGGAATTTTCCAAATCACAGGATCTGTTGCAAAAGAAGGGCTTTTGCCACTTATTTCCCTAATCGGTATTTTGTCGGTCAATTTGGCAGTATTAAACATTTTGCCAATCCCCGCATTGGACGGCGGAAGGCTACTTTTTATCATTGTTGAAGCGTTTTTTGGAAGAAAAGTGCTTCCCGTATTTGAAAAAGCAGCACATGCTGTTGGGATGATTTTGTTACTGTTGCTTTTAATCCTCGTAACTTTGCAAGATTTAAGCCGGATTCTCGGCGGCTTCAAACTCCCAGGACTTGAGTAGCAACTCTTATCAGGCTTGTTAACCTTCGAACTTTCTTTGTACACAAAAGTACATTAAACTTACTCTCACATTGACAGTCAATTCCGCACGTGCTGTAATGGACTGCATGTCTTCTTCAAAGGTGTTTAAGGTTACCGAAGGTTTTGTTTCTACTTTTACTGACTTGACACTCCTTTTAATCTACTACGGATTTGAATCTTACCAAGCAAGGAACATGAAGGGTGCGGAAAAAGCTGCCGAAAACGCTTGGAATGAGTTATCTGAGGTAAACTACGAAAGTATTAAACGAGCATTACGCCAGCTTCGGCGAAAAGGTTTGATCGAAACTGCCAAAAACTCCCTTTTAGAACCAACAAGGATAACAAAGGAAGGCGTAGAGAAGATACGATCTATGATGCCCATATATAGGAAGTCGCGCACTTGGGACGGTAAATTCTATCTTGTTACATATGACATTCCAACAAAGCGAAACAGAGATAGAGATAAACTAAGAGAATACCTAAAGAAGATCGGGTGTGGTCTATTACAAGAGAGTCTGTGGATTACTCCTTATAATCCAACTCAAATTATTCGGGAGTATATTAAAGAAAGGGGTTTGCAAGGTATGGTTTTAGTTTCCCAACTTGGAAAAGATGGTTCAGTAGGTGAAATGGACGTAAATGAACTGATAGATAGAGTTTATAAATTATCTAATTTGAATAGTCGATATGAAGATTTTATTGAGAAAGCGTTAAAAGGATATTGTTTAACATCTCAATTAAAATTTTTGTATTTATCGATCTTGGAAGACGATCCACAATTGCCTTTCCAAATATTGCCTGAATGGTGGTTGGGAGATAAGGCCCAGGAAGCATTTTTCAATATTAAAGATAAGATGGAGTGTTGATAAAGTAGGGGTAAACTTTACAGTCGTTAACGCACGTGCAGAATTGACTGTATACTACATTGTTTGACAGAAAATACTGCTCATGATAATATTTAATCAAAATGGTCCATTGGGCCAGTTAGCAAGGTTATATTAGCGACAAAATGACAAAGCAAGGTGGTACGCGAGAAAACCTCGCCCTTGCATATTAGTCTTTTTGACTAGTGTGTAAAGGCGAGGTTTTTTAATGGTAAACTTAGGGCCAACCAGAAGAAATATATGATTAAACAACAAGTTACATTTGAAGATTTTGAGAAAGTTGATATTGGAGTTGGAAAAATTATTAAAGTTGAGGATTTTTCAGAGGCTCGCAAACCTGCGTATAAATTGCTAATCGATTTATGTCCTGAGATTGGAACAAAGCAATCGAGCGCTCAAATTGTCAAAAACCAAACATCTGTGTGGTTAACTTTGCACCAAAACAAATTAGCCCATTTACTTCTGAAGTTTTAACTTTGGGATCGGATGATGGAAGCAACGAGGATAGCCGATGGGTAGTACTGACAACTTTGAAAGAAGTGCCTTTGGGGAGTATAGTAAAGTGACATGAATTTTGAAAAAAGAGAAATTACTAAAAAGTCTGAAAATATCTCGCAGTGGTACAACGATATTGTGCTAAAGGCTGAGCTTGCTGATTATGGTCCTGCAAAAGGGACTATGATTTTGCGTCCCTACGGATATGCAATATGGGAAGCAGTTATTGATGGACTTGATCCCAAATTTAAAGAGGATGGAGTTGAGAACGCATACTTTCCAATGTTTATTCCTTCCAAACTTTTGCAAAAAGAAAAAGAGCACGTTGAAGGTTTTTCTCCTGAACTTGCTATTGTAACTATTGGAGGTGGGGAAAAACTAGCAGAGCCTCTGGTCATTCGGCCTACTTCAGAGACGATAATGTATGAGGCTTACTCCCGCTGGATTCATTCATATCGCGATCTTCCTCTAAAAATTAACCAATGGAATAGTGTGGTTCGTTGGGAGAAGAGGACGTATCTTTTCATGAGAACATCTGAGTTTTTGTGGCAAGAAGGACATACTGCTCATGCAACTGAAAAAGAAGCAGACGAAATGGCGCGAAAAGGACTTGGATGGTATAAAGATTTCTACCAAGAAAACTTTGCGATTTATGCTTTGGTTGGTGTCAAAAGTAACGCAGAGAAATTTGCTGGAGCGCAAAAAACTTATACTGTAGAACTTTTGATGCCTGATGGACGCGCGCTTCAGGCTGCAACATCACACAATTTGGGCGATAATTTTTCAAAAGCATTTGATATTAAATTTCAAGATGAAAAAGGTGAGAGCAAATATGTTTTTCAAACGTCATGGGGTTTTTCCTGGAGGTCGTTGGGGGGACTTGTTCTTGTGCATGGGGACGATAATGGCTTAGTTCTACCTCCAAAAGTTGCACCTATCCAAGTTGTCATTATCCCAGTTTCTCCAAAGGAGCCCAACGGAATTAAAGATTATACGACTGAAATTACAATCAAGCTGAAAGGCTTAAAAATAAAAGTTGACGATTCTCAAAACACAGTTGGTTGGAAGTTTAATCAGTGGGAACTTAAAGGAGTTCCTTTGAGAGTTGAAGTGGGCATCCGAGAACAGGAAAAGAGGGAAGTAACACTTGCAAGGCGCGATACAGGTGAAAAAATTACAGTATTTTTGGGTGACTTGAAAACAAAAGTTGATGAAGTTTTGGAGAGTATTCAACAAGGTCTACTCGAGAGGTCCGAAAAATTTGTTAAAGAAAATACCCGAATGGCCGAAAATTATGATGAATTTAAGCAAATCATGAACACAACACGCGGCTTTGTTTTGGCTTTTTGGTGTGAAGGTGCTGAGTGCGAGAAGAAAATAAAAGAAGAAACTAAAGCGTCAACTCGGTTTGTTCCACTGGACGCAAAAGAAGAAGACGGGAAGTGCATTTATTGTGGAAAACCTGCAAAGCACCGTTGGCTTTTTGCCCAATCTTATTAGCTTCATTGAATTTAGCACGACTTCGCGCTACAATTTGTGCTTATGGCGCAGGAACGCGAAAAACCCAGAGTAGCTGAAAGCATATCCGAGTTGTCTCAAAGGATTGGAATTTCAGTAGAACAAAAAACCCAGGAAAGGTTAAATGAGGTACTGGCTTCGTGGGTGGATGCACGTTCGGCGTGGGAAGGTTTGGAATCTTTTATTAAAGAGCTTGAGGCAATTTCAAAACAAAAATTAGTTCAAGTTTTGGAAGCTCGAGAAGTTGTAGTTCAAACAGAAGCCAGGCTTACAGTAACCAGAGCATTGTTGTCTCGGCGACAAGACGACATTTTTCCAGAAAGAGAAGAAATAATAAAAGGTAGGATTAGAGTGTTGTTGTCGGATGCAAAATTGCCATTCTACACCCGACCTTTTAAAGGCTTAATCTATCACTTTGTCGGTGAGCCTGCCAAACTTCACCCTGCACTTAAATCCCACATGGATGCAGTCATTGAAGCTGATAAAAGAGTGGGGGTTGCTGCAAAGGGTTACGAGGAGCACTCAGACAGAATTGTTGAAGGAAAAGTCGAGCTTCGGGAGCTTGATGAAAAAGTTGATCGGGCAAGAAAACAAGTTGTTAAATATGTAGTGACATTGCGTCCAGACAAACAACAGGCCATGATGTTGATTAACGAGTTTCCACAAGAACAGGACATTATTATAAACGCATATGTTGAGCAAAATGCTTTTTCTCGTTTGGAACTTGCAAATCTTGATGAATTTTTAGGATCAACTGCTGCAATCAAGTGGCACACATTAAGCCCAGAACAACAAGTAAGTTGGAGAAATAAAAAATGTCCTTGGGCAAGAGAGGGAAGGGTTCCAACTGCACAAGAAATGAAAGCTTCAGATGATTTGATTAGGCTTTGGAAACAGTTTGTAAGGCGAAAACTCCTGGAAGAAATCAGTTCTTGAAAGAATTAATTAATTCATCATTAATTGAAAACACTTGAAAAATTCTTTCGTTGTAAGCACGTGCTAAGACCTCAGTTCCGTAATTTTTCCTCACTGAAAAGAAGGCTTTTGTTAAATCGTATTCAACTTCTCCGTATCTTGCTTCTTTTAGTTGTCCTTTTGTTGTTTCCTGGTATGCACTTTTTATAAAATCTCCCATTGGAATAGGGTTAACTTGAGCTGTTAAGCCGGGAAACTTTGCCATGATCTCAGGTAGTTTCTTTTCTTTAAATTCAGCTTGTGCTTTATAAAATTCTGCTGGATTGTCAGATCTTGAGGGCAAAAGAACTGTGATAAGCCTTGCGTTGTCGGGCGCGTCTGGCGCATAATCTCGGTCTCTCAATCTTTCTTGCAATATATCAAGGGCGATAATTCCTGTAAAGCCAGGTGTAGCATTGTAAATTGCTTCTTTTTCAAGAACAATCAAGCTGCCCTCTTGCAACATGGCTTCTACTTGTCCAACTTTGGCTTCGGCGGGAGCACCATAACGGGTGATTGATTGAGAAATAAGTTGTGGTGTAACGCCGACTACGTCAATTGGTCGGTTTGCTAAAACCTCGTTCATTTCCTGTTCTGTTAAGTAATCAACCGCTTTTTTGCCTTGCAATTTAAGAACTGTTTTTTTCAACTGAAGTGTCCATTCGAGAGAAAGAGATTGTCCAAGTTTAACTCGGCTTGTATTTAAATCTTTACTCAATCCATAGGTGTTCGCAATGTACTTCACGACGTTTATCCCTATAAAATTACCTTCTTTTCCTTCTCCATGATGCTCTCTTATTCTTGGGGAAATTGTCGAGCGGAAGTAATTATTAAAGGCATCAGGGTTTTCTGACACAAATTGCGGAGAAAGTGTAATGACTGCAATTTCTTCTCCTGGAAGTTCAATTTTTACTTTTTGTGAATCAAGTAAATTTTTGATAGCACAACTGTTAACTTGAATAGTTAACCCTTGAACATTATTAAAAACATAATACCGTCGGTCAATTGACATGGAGTTTCCAGCTGCTAAAGGTTTGTCCGGACCACATTCTGTTTCGTGTCCAAGCAACCGATTGATATCAGCAATACCGTTGTTTACGGCTCCTGGTTTGAAGATTTCAATACTACCTGCTGTGAAAGCAGGTAAGCCGACTGTTAATACAGCAATATAAAGCCATTTCTTTGGATCTTTTTTGGTCTCTGGGCGATTTTGACTTCCTGCACGTCTTATTAGCCAATCTTCAAACGCAAGCAAAAGCCTGGTTTTTACAGAAGGTTTGTATTCTTGCCCTGTTCTTCTTTCTGCAGTCATGTTGCATATTCTACCATTTGAGGTTAAAAATATCTAAAAAGTGGAGTTAATTTAACGAATTTAACGAGTTCTTAAGTTGGGGAAGTAGCAATCTATACTGTTGCCAACTGGGGAGTTTAATGGTTGGCATTTTTACAGCTGGGAACTTGATAATAGGCCTTTTAATAACTTCTCTTTTGATTATCACTGGAGGTTGTGGTACTCGAATTGGAGGCAAGGAAATTCGGGGTCGCGCGGGCAACCTAATTGGGAGCTTTCTGATGGGTATAATGCGCCTTATTGGTGGAACTTTGATTGTAGGTAATTTTTTAATGGGCAAGATTCTGGTAATTGGAGGGGTTACTGGAACTGGTGGTGTTACAGGCACGGGTGGTGCAACAGGACTTGGAGGAGTTACTGGATTGGGTGGTGTAACAGGCTCCGGAGCAGTGACCGGAACAGGTGACACGATCGGCATTGCCGGTAGAATGATTGATATTTTTCCAGGCATCGCAAAAGCACTTGCTGACTTGGCAGTAAAACTGACAGCAGTTGGAAGAATAACCAATATGGTCAAGGTGGAAACTACTGCCTTTTGACTTAATGTAAGCGTGTTTGCCATACAAAAAAGAAGTACCAGTGAAAATGGCACTATAGGGGAATTATATCATATTAGTGGCCTTTGTCAAGTAATTGTTGACAAAACAAGTTGCTTGGGTGAAAATTCCAATACGGATGGTTAAGAATTTGCGGAAAAAGAAGGTTGTTGTAGTAGGCGGTGGGACTGGGATTTACCAAGTTTTGACGGGGTTAAAACACTTTCCTCTGGATTTGTCAGCAGTTGTGACGATGTCTGATTCCGGCGGATCAACTGGCAAACTCAGACGTGAGTTAAGTATTCTTCCTCCTGGAGACATAAGACGAGCATTAATTGCGTTGTCAGATCTTCCCTTGGCCCAAAAAACACTTGAAAAGCTTTTTGATTTTCGTTTTGAAAACGGCAAAACATTAAAAGGACATTCCTTAGGCAATCTTCTTTTGGCGGCCTTGATACAAATTACGGGTAGAGAAGATTTGGCAATCAAAGAAGCAGGACGAATATTGTCTGTTTCAGGATACGTTTACCCCGTTACTTTAGATAAAGTCCATCTTGTCGCGATACTTCAAAATGGCAAACGTTTATTTGGAGAAACAAACATAGATCTTCGCTGGCACGGAAAAAAATTCTCAAAGACTCCAATTAAGAGTGTTTATTTATCTCCAAAAGCAAAAGTCTTTGAAGATACAGACAAAGTTTTGCGCGAAGCTGATGTAATTATTTTAGGCCCGGGTGATCTTTATACAAGTGTTGTGCCAAATCTTTTGGTTGACGGCGTGTCTGACGCGATTGCAGTGTCCCGCGCGAAACTAGTTTTGATTGTAAATTTGATGACGAAGCCCGGAGAAACGGATAAATTTAAAGCCTCAGATTTTTTGAGAATTACTCGTAGTTATTTAGGCAAGGCAGGCGAAAAAGTATCCCATATATTAGTTAATAATGAGTTCCCGGATAGTGTCAAAACTTTGGCATGGTATAAGAAATTTGCGTCAGAACCAGTCTTAGACGATTTGGATGGAGCGGCAAACAATGTAAAGATCATACGTAGTTCTTTTACCCAAGAAGGAGAGTTGATGCGTCATGATTCGGCAAAATTGGCAAACGCAATAATGAGCCTGCTTTAAAATGGTATACTTAAAGCCAATGGAAGACTGTGTTTTTTGCAAGATTGTAAAAGGCGAGTTGCCTTCCAAAAATGAATACGAGGACAATGAGATTTTGGCATTCCACGATATTGATCCAAAAGCGCCAGTCCATGTTTTGATAATTCCTAAAAAACACGTATCGAAATTAGCTGATGCAGAGCCAGAGGACGTACAAGTTTTGGGGAAGATTCAAATTGTTGCAAGAGATTTGGCCCGGAAGCTGGGAATTGGGGAGGCATTTAAAGTGAAAACTTTATCGGGAGAAGGAGCTGGACAAGTTGTTTTTCATATGCACTACCACTTGATGGGATAAGACAGAGATAGAGACAGAGCAAAAACGTATGTTAAAGGATAAATTAAGCAATCAATTAAAAGAGGCGATGAGGGCAAAAGACGAGGTTCGAGTTTCGACCATTCGTTTACTCATGAGTGCCTTAAATTACGAACAGATCGCAAGGCAAAGAGATCTAGCAGAGGAAGATGAAATTGTGATTGTCAGACGCCAACTAAAACAAAGAGAGGAAGCAGTGGATGCCCTTCGGCAAGCTCAGGGTAAACTTACCTACAAATCACAGTCTGGTAGCCTTGAAACTAGAATTGAGCGAGAGAAAAAAGAAGCAGAAATTTTGAAAGAGTATTTGCCAGCGCAAATGAGCGCGGAGGAGCTTTCTGGTGTTCTGGAAGAAGCAGTAAAGGAAACAGGTGCAACCTCAGCTGCCGATTTCGGAAAAGTGATGCAAGCTGTTATGAAAAAAGTGGGTGGTAAAGCGGATGGCAAAACAGTCTCAGAAGAAGTAAGAAAGAGACTTACCTAATTTTCAATGCTTCATATTTTTGTTACTCGTCAATCTCGTTATCCAGCTGATGGAAAGGCTCTTAAAGAAAGAGTTCGTAGAGTTCTTGTGGATCGCGGGGTGACTGATGTTCAAGTAAGTATTGCGTTGGTTGGTGCAAGAAAGATGAAAGATTTGGCGGTAAAATACTTAGGCGAAAAAGAAGATGATGAGGTTCATGAAGTTTTATCTTTTCCATACGCTGAAAGTAAAAATGACTTTATAACTCCTGTTGAAAGTGGATTGCATTTGGGAGATGTTGTCATTTGTTATCCTGAAGCAAGGAAAATCGCAATAAAAAGAAACAGAATGATGGATGATGTTTTGGGTGAACTAGCAGAACACGGAACGCTGCATTTATTAGGAATACACCATGAGTAATTTTAAATTGAAAATTGAAAATTAATATGACATATTATCTAAAGTATCGTTCTCAAACGCTAGATCAACTGGACTTGGAGAAGGTTAGGGATCAACTTCAAAAGATTGTCTCCTCGGGCCGTGTTCCACATGCCTTATTATTTTCAGGTCCCAGGGGATCTGGAAAAACTTCAGCAGCGAGAATTTTGGCCAAGGTGGTTAACTGCGAGATAAGAGATAAAGATAAAGATAAAGATAAGCAAAGCTTGACGCTACGCGATAAGCAAAGCTTGACGCTACGCGATAAGCAAAGCTTGACGCTACGCGATAAGCAAAGCTTGACGCTACGCGATAAGCAAAGCTTGACGCTACGCGATAAAGAACCGTGCAACAAGTGTGGGTCGTGTGTTGCCATAACGAAAGGTTCGAGCTTGGATGTTATAGAAATTGATGCAGCGTCAAACAGGGGCGTGGATGATATTCGAACCCTTAGGGAAACTGTAAAGTTATCACCAATTTCTGCACGAATGAAAGTTTACATAATTGACGAAGCGCACATGTTGACAACGGAGGCATCAAATGCACTTTTGAAAACTTTGGAGGAACCGCCCGCACACGCCATGTTTATCTTGGCAACGACTGCCCCCGAAAAACTTTTAGACACAATCCGGTCCCGATCAACCTTAATAAATTTTTACAAAGGAACAGTCCCTGAGGTAATTAGATCACTTAAACGGGTTGTGAAAGGCGAGAAATTGAAAGTTGAAGATGGAGTTTTGGAAGAAATTGCTGGGAGGGTTGACGGAAGTTTTCGTGAGGCACACAAAACCTTAGAACAACTTTCATTTGGCGTAGAGCAAATAAAACTGGAAAGTGTCAAAAACCTTTTAACTTCAAATATCGCTAATCCGGGAAAGCTAATTTCACTTTTGGCAGCCAAAGATACAATAGGCGGGATTGGGGAGATTGGGGAAATAGTTGAGAAAGGGGCAAGCCTAAAAGTTTATGGTGTAGAATTGGTTAGATTGCTTCGGGAAAGTATGTTTGCAAAGTTGGGTGTGGGTGGCAACGACACGGCAAGAGATTTGAATGTTGAAGATTTAAGACAACTTATTGAACTTTTTTGCGAAGCTGTAAGACAAATTCCTACCGCAGTTATACCACAATTGCCGTTGGAAATGGCAATTGTAAAATGGTGTGGAGAAGATAGAGATAGAGATAAAGATAAAGAAACAAATATAAGCATTAGAGTAACTGAGAAAGTTGCAGTGGAACAAGTCTTACAGACAGACACATCCTTTACGGAAAAAAGCGAGGAGGTGGAAGAAAAAAAAGAGAAGAAAAAGACGGCAAGTACTTTAACTGAGGCGGAACTTGAGGAAAAGTGGAAGGAAATTATGAAGAAAACAAAGGACAAAAATCACTCGTTAGAAGCACTACTTCGTGCTTGTAAACCGCTTAGTTTTGACGGCCGGAACCTTCAGGTCGAAGTTTTTTACCCATTCCACAAAGAAAGGCTTGAAAAGGAACTTTATACATCAATTTTTGAAAAAGTAGCCTCTGGCGTTATTGGAGTAGACGTTAGGCTTGAAAGTGTCCTTTCTTCTTCCAAGAAGCGTGCCGCAGATGTTACAAATGTTTTAGCTCCTAAAGAAGAGGATTTGGTGAAGGTTGCAGAGGAAATTTTTGGTGGAAATTAGAATTATACGGCCCTTTGTGATAAAATATAATCATGTTTGACAAACTTCAGCAAATCAAAAAAGCAAAGCAACTTTATGATCAGGCAAAGATGCTTGAAAAGGCTGCTGCGGCAGAGATTGAGACTGTTGAGGAAGGCGGAATAAAAGTTGTTGCCTCAGGAGACCAAAAAATTCAAAAAATAGTAGTTGACGGGGAAGAGCTTAAAGACATTACAAAGGTTGTAAATAAAGCCTTAGACAAGGCCAAAGATACTGGCCAAAAAGCAGCGATGAAGAAGCTGCAAGAAATGGGCGGCGGCGACTTGGGAAGCTTGTTAGGATAATAATTAGTTGCTAGATTTTCATGGAAGCAGCAGGGAAGTCATATCGACCTCTAAGTGTTGTCGAACGTACTATTCCATCTCGTCAAGAGACAGGTTCGCATCCTCTAAATTTCGGTAAAGATACAATTTTTTATTCAGGACCACTTGATGCCCGGGAAACTATGGTTTTTGGTACAGCTTCAGCTCCTGGCAAGTTTTATCCTCTGTTTTGCACAAGAAATGGCAGGTCGTATTTTGGAGAAGTAAGGATGAACGACGGAACAACAGATCGAGTATGGCTTCACAAAAAAGGAAAGGGAAGGAACGAAAGCGGTTGGAGGACACGATCCCAAGATCCTCAAAGCCATCAGTATGAATTAAAGGCATAACTTCAAACTACACTATTTGACTCATAGTTGATTTTTATTACTAATTCTTATATAATATTCCCAAGACTACGGTCTTGCGTACATTACAATAAAGGGGTGCCTTGTGGACAACGAGAACAAGTCTGGATGGGAAGTTCTGTTTGCGTCGGTAATGGATGTGACAGATCAAGAGAAATACCGGGAGCTTGTGGCAAAAACCCTTGATAGCAACGTCAAGCTGGCGTTTAACTATACTAGAGAGGGGATAAACAAGTGGGTACGAACCCCACTCGGACTCCGTGGGGATCCCGAAGCAACCTGCGAGTCCGGCGTTTTTGATGCTTCTGGTGCAACGCCAGGTACAATGCCGGTATTTCTTTCTATTGTCCATCAAACGACCTGCGTTGTTATCTTGCGCTTCGGGAAAGAAGGGCCGAAGCGAGATAGCAACCAAAATTCTCTTCTTCGAGATCTCGCGGAACTCGTGTTCGGTCAAAGAGCAGTTGAGCACGTCGTGCCTATCATGAGTGAGCCAATGCCATGGGCTCAGGGAGTAAGCGTTCGGTAGTGTGTGAGGGTTGCTGGGGGAGCAAGTTGTGGAGAGTTGGTGAAACTCAACACGATAAGCTTTTTCCAGCAACCCGACAGTTCTTCCCCAGTTCATGATCCACTTTGATACACTTATTCAAAAATAGCCTCAGTTCTACGTCAGACATAGACAGACGAAACGTGTTTTAACTCGTAATTTGAGGCAAAATGGAGTATAATTGAAGCTAGAGAAATAAATTTTCAATTTGAAATTTGAAATTTTCATTGAATTCCGATTCGATCGGAATGAATTTTAAAATTTAAATTTGAAAACGTTTAAATATTTAATATTAAGATTTAAAAATTGACTTTAAATTGAAAATTTAAAATTGAAAATTATTTAAATGAAGGTACCTCGTGCTGTCCAGAACTTAATTGACTCTTTTGAAAAACTGCCAGGAATCGGACCTAAGTCCGCCCAGAGGCTTACCTTTTATTTACTTCATGTTCCCCAAGACCACCTCGAGTCATTCTCGGCCGCGTTGACAAATTTAAAGAAAAATACAGTTTTGTGCTCAGTTTGTAAAAATGTTGCAGAGAGCGATCCTTGTAGCATTTGTTCTGATCCGGGGCGGGATCAAAGATCAATTATGGTTGTTGAACAATCTTTGGATGTTTTGGCGCTTGAGCGAACTGGACGTCACAGAGGTGTTTATCATGTTTTGCACGGATGTATTAACCCATTAGAAAACATTGGACCTGATGAGATATTTATAAGACAATTAGTAGACAGAGTAAGAGAAAGAGATAGAGATGTAGTGGAGGTAATATTAGCAACGAATCCGACGATGGAGGGGGAAGCAACGGCAATGTTTATCAAAAAACAAATTGAACAATTGCCGGCAAATGGTGTACTCATAAAAACTACTCGTTTAGGATTAGGTTTACCAACAGGAGCGGATTTGGAGTATGCCGACGAAACAACTTTAACACAAGCAATTGAGGGAAGAAGAAACTTCTAGATTATTTTGTGGATTCCGGCGTACGCTGGAATGACAGTCTTGAATAGGCTTTAGTCAATCTTCCGACTGATTGTTCCTTTTACTCCACCTTGTGTCGTGCAACAAATTGTTTTTGGTTTCAAACTCGTGTTGGCCAAAATTTTCGTGATAGTGGATTCAACACGTTTACTTCCAGATTCACTCCTTACACCCTTTGCCTCAAGTGTTAGTCCAGTTGCACCTTGAACGACGGTTAAGGCATATGGAGTTTCGATTGTCTCATCGCCAACTCCGGATATGAAAATTAAAGAAATGTGGGGTTCAAATCTTTCGGCTGCTAAAACTGAATTACAAAGAATAAATTTTACTTTTAGAGTTGCTTCTTGGATACTTCCGTTAACGTACGGAGGAAGTTCATATACAAAAGCAATAGATGAAGGAATTGGTTCACCGGCAAAGCTTTCAGTTGTTCCGTAAGAATACTTCTCGATTTGGTATTTTTCAGGGTGAGTAAGAATATCGCTCAATGCAACGGCGGTTCTTTCAAGAACCGGAATGCCACGCCAAAGTTCCCAAAGTTTTTGGGCATTATCAATTTGTTCTATCAGGATCCCTTGGTAGGTTGATTGTTCAACAAACATTGCTGGTAATTATATATCAACTTTGTGCCTACTTCAAATATGGCATCTTTTGTGATAAATTAAGTTGTAATGCAAACCTCTCCTAAGCCACAAAAAAAGCCTGAACCAGGCAAGCCATTTGTGCCCGCTAAAGGCCCGCTTCGACCCAGCGAGGCGAGCGAGGCTCGTGCGTGGCGGTCCGCAGGCAGCGTAAAAAACCAATTTGAAAACTTAGGTAAAGCTGCAGTGCAACAAGCAGGAGAAGCCTCAATTGGCGCAGTAAAGGACATGCCCGCACAACTTTTCGGCCAAGTACCCACTCAAGAACAATTAGTTGCGCAACAGCAAGAAGCACAAAAAAAAGCTGCCGAAAAAAGGCAAAAAGAGGTAAGAATGGTTAATGCGTTACAAGCAGAACTTCGAGATATTGAAAACCGAGAGGAGCAAGAAAAAGTGCAAAAAGCTCAAGTTGAAGAGCAACAAAAAGCAGCAGAAAGACAACAAAAAGCTCAAGCTGGGCAATTTGTTGAAGAGCCAACTTCAGCACCCAAGAAGGGTTTGATGGGCGGACAATCAAGAAAGAGGAAACAAACACAGATGGAAACAGGCAAAGTGACGGGATAATCCAACTTCTTTGTTTACTACTTGACTTGACCTCTTACCTTAATTATAGTCTGCATGAATGATAGCTAAAGAAGGATCGCCAATTCACGAAAAGCACGCAATTGCTGAATTTTGTTCAACTATTGAACTCGCTGAGGAAAGAGGAAAGGAATTGGAAGTTGAAGGTACAGTTTTGTTTTTCAAAAAATTGGAGGAACTTTCTCCTGTATTACTATATTCTCCAGTAGAAGTTTGGTTTGGGCACGACGTTGACTGGCCCAAATTCCCAGATTCATGCTTGCTTGAACAAAAGTGGTTACAAATTGGAAAAGGAATGACGCAAGTTCAAATTTTACTTTTCAATGTAGATTGTGGAGGTGAGGAGTTTACAACAACAGGCATTATCACGATCAACCCGGAAGGAGTAAGCCTGAAGAAAATTATACTTAGTTTAAAGAATTATCATGACGGACAAGATCTGTCGAGGGCATGGGTTCAAGTAGAAGTTGAAAAACCGACAAGGTTTAAAGTTGGAAAAGGTGCAGAAGTTGATGAAGAACCCGAACCAAAAGAAATAAATAAATTGCACCTTATTCAAATCTCCTGTTTAATTGCAGAAAAGTATGTTGAGGGGATGGAAAAAGTACGACTTTCCCGTTAGCTTGATTGACAAACTTTTGGTGTATCTAAGGAAGGGGAAAGAAATGGACAAGACGACTCGTTTGCATCAGATCGTGGGATTGGTTTCGTTGGCCGTTGGGCTTTCGATCACTTTATGTGCTTGCCCAGAGCACGCCAACTTCAGAACGGAGTGTTAATTTGATAGGGAACGTGGTAGTCAACACATGGCTGTTGCTCTCAGTTGCATCTAAACTGGGGATGATATTCAAGGTGCAGAAGAACGTAATATTCACCCGGATCACAGAAGTTTAGCCATTAGCGTCATGGACGTTATTTTAATAGATAGTACTTTGCCCGCAAAGGCAAAAAAACCATTAAAAGTACCAGAAATTTTTCTTTACAATTCATATGTCGTTAACAAAAAAAGAGTTTCAAGTATATACTATTAAATAATATGGCCTTACAAATTTATAATTCACTAACTAGAAAAAAAGAGGAGTTTAAGCCGATAAATTCGCCTTCAGTCGGAATGTACACCTGCGGGCCGACGGTTTATGACTTCATGCATATTGGAAACCTTAGAACCTTCTTGCTCTCGGATATATTGTACCGCACTCTTGTTGCTAGCGGTTACAAAGTCAAACTTGTGATGAACATAACAGATATTGAAGACAAGATAATAAAACGTGCAAAGGAACGAAATATAACGCCTAGTGAATTGACCAGCAAATATACAAAAGCGTTTAAAGAAAATTTGCAAAAACTAAATATACTGCCGGCTGATGTTAATCCTCACGCGACAGAATATATTTCCCAAATGGTTGAATACATAAAAGCATTGGTGGAAAAAGGTTTAGCCTATGAAAAAGATGGCTCTGTTTATTTTGATATTTCCAAATTTCCAGAATATGGAAAGCTCTCGGGAGTTGAGACGCGGGAACTTAAAACAGGGACAAGAATTTTGTCGGATGAATACGCAAAAGAAGATGTCCAAGATTTTGCTTTATGGAAAGCAGTGGACAAAGATGAAGTTGGTATGATGAGCCCTTGGGGTTGGGGAAGGCCTGGATGGCACATTGAATGTTCCGTAATGAGCCAAGAACAACTTGGCGAAACTTTGGATATTCATGTTGGTGGAATAGACCTCATGTTCCCGCATCACGAGAACGAGATTGCACAGTCTGAAGGCAAGACGGGCAAAAAGTTTGTAAATTATTTTGTTCATGGTGAGTTTTTGTTGGTCGATGGAAAGAAGATGAGCAAGTCGCTTGGTAATTATTACACTTTGTGCGATATTGAAGAGAAAGGCTTTACTCCCGCGAGCTTTCGTTATTTGGTTTTGACGGCGCATTACAAAGACCAAATGAACTTTACTTGGGAATCGTTAAAGGGGGCACAGACGGCATATGAGAGGCTCAAGAGCCTGGTGTCGGGTGTTGCGCAGTCGGATAGGACTGTTCTGTCGGCTGAAAAAGAGGAAAAGATTGATGAGTATAGGGAAAAGTTTTGGGCAGCGGTTAACAATGATTTGAATATGCCACAAGCACTGAGCGTTGTTTGGGAAGTAGCAAAGAGCAATATACCGAGCCAGGACAAAAGAGACTTGATACTGTTGTTTGATGAAGTGTTGGGGCTCGGGTTGGGAGATGTGCGTAAAGATACAGATACAGATGAAGATAAAGAGCTGTCGGGGGAAGTGAAAAAACTTGTAGAAGAAAGGGAAGAGGCGAGGAAAAATAAAGACTTTAAGAGAAGTGATGAGTTGAGAGACAAGTTGCAAGAGATGGGGTACGAAGTTGAGGATACTCCAGAAGGTACGCGCGTCAGACACGCAAAAAAATAAAAAATGTCAGCCCGTCCCGTATAATCTTACCATTCGCCTTTTCAGTACTATTCGTACACGGCTCATGGAGCGATTTAACGGGATTGCGGCCAATATATTGGCCTTATGAAGGAATTTTTTTGGAATCATGATTCTGGGGTTAAATTAATTTTGATAACAGTCCTTCTTTTTATTGGGCTCAACCTGGTCTACTTGAATAAAAAGATAGGGGAAGTAGGGGGAGTTGGGGAGGGGATAATAACAGAAAAAACTTCGGAGGCCTCGGTAAGTTCTGAAATTTGTGGCGACCTTTGTCAAAAGATCATCGACCAACGGGTTGCGGAAGCGATATCTACTGTATCGGGACAGAAAAAAACCACAACAGTTGTTGTAAAAGAAAAACAGGAACCAAAAACAACTTTTATTCCGCTTGGCGGGTCTTATTCAACGCAAGGGACAGACTGGACAGATGTTAAAAATTCTGAGGTTTATGTAAAGGTTGAGGACTATGGAACGGACCCTTACGTTGATTGGAACGCATTCTTGAAAGTAACAAATGGGAATGGAGCAGCGTATGCGCGTTTGTTTGATGTAACCCATGGTGTTGCGGTTGACGGGAGTGAATTATCAAGCTCGGCTGAAAACTTTGCTCAAATTTCGTCAGGAAGAATTCGCTTGTGGTCAGGGAATAATTTGTATCGGGTGCAAATAAAATCTTTGAACGGATTTACTGTGTATTTTGATTCGGGAAGGATGAAGATTGTTACAAAGTGAGTATAAATAGTTGATAGTTAATGGTGAATAGAGAGTGAGATTGAGTACAAAGAATGAATTTACAAAAACGGAAGATTTTCCGGACTCGGATTTAGTTGTTGATAGTTTTGACAAGATAACAACAGCGCTTCTTGAAAAGCTTTACAAAACAAGACTCGTGTCATTCTAATCTTCGAGAACGTGTTCGGGAGGACATTAGGCCATGTTTTGTTCTACGGCTTCCCAGTTAACAACGTTCCACCAGGCATCAATATATTCAGCCCTCTTGTTTTGATATTTTAAATAGTAAGCATGTTCCCAAAGATCAAGCTCAAGAATTGGTTTTTGCTTCTCCGAGATTGGGGAATCTTGATTGGACGTTGAACGAATGATTAAATTGTTCGAGCTGTCCGCAACAAGCCAAGCCCAGCCACTTCCAAAGTGATTTATCGCAACTTCTGTAAACTTCATCTTAAATTCTTCAAAGCTGCCAAAACTATTTTCAACCGTTGTAAGGATGCTGCCTGTTGGAGTAGCTGTTTTTCTATGCCCCATAATTTTCCAAAAAAGTGAATGATTATGGTGACCCCCGCCCTGGTTTCTTACTTGATCGCGAATTTTTTCTGGAATCTCGTTAAGGTTTGATAGCAATTCTTCAATACTTTTGTTTTGCAAACCCGGGTAGTCTTTCAATGCAGTATTTAATTTATCAATATATCCTTGATGGTGTTTGGCATAGTGGATTTCCATAGTGCGGGCATCAATGTATGGCTCAAGTGTGTCGTATGCATATGGCAATGGTGGTAGTTCAAACATACAAATAAATAATAAACAGTAAATAGTAAATAGTGAATAGAAAATTGTTAGAGAATGGATAGAAATTTCTTTACAACTTCCTTACTTTCTGCTGCTCTTATTCTTATCGCCGCGATATAGCATTTACTAAATATGCCAGGCGAACCTAAAATTACAACCGACCATGACCAGATAAAAACTTGGGTCGAAGCGCGCGGCGGAAAACCAGCAAAAGTTAAAGGAACGGGGAATGGTGAAGGAGGGTTGCTTCGAATAGATTTTGGTGCAAAAACTGCAACGCTTGAAGAGATTTCCTGGGATGAATTTTTTAAAACTTTTGACTCGAAAGAATTAGGATTTTTATATCAAGATCAAACAGCAAAAGGGCAAGAAAGCAGATTTTTTAAGTTTGTGGTGCGGTCCCACGTTGCCAAGGCTTAGCGGGGCACGGTCAAAAGAACGTAAAGTCCGACTAAACATCAAGGCCACGTTTTAAAACGAAAGGAGAAATTTAGTTGATATTTGAAAACATGCAAGAGGCAGCACAAGAGCTGGTACGAAAACTTCGGCGATATAAAAGCAAAAAACTTCAAATCGTTGCGATAGTTCCAGGCGGCGTTCCAGTTGCAAAAGAAATAGCGGATGCACTTGGTGCGCAATTGGATGTTGTTATTACAAAACCTTTGAATATTTCGGATGACGGAGGGCTAGGTCAAATTGGGGCAGTTGCAGAAGGAGAAGTTAGAGTAGTTGACGAGTTTGCGATGGAAATTGCACAAGTTCCATGGGAGTTGATAGAACATGCGGCATTTGAATCAGAACAGGAAGTAAAAAATGAAATTTTGAAGTATAGGGAAGGGCGATCGCTTGATGTTAAAGATAAAAACGTAGTAGTTGTTGCGGATGGTGTTAGCTCGGAAGCAGTTGTTTTGGCAGCTGTAGAAGCAGTCAGGCGATTGGGGGCAAAAAAGGTAATATTAGCTTCTCCAGTTTGCGCTCTATCAATTGCAGAAGATATAATCGGGGAAGTTGATGAGGCTGTTTTTTTGGCAACGCCATTTGATTTAGGAGAAGCCAGGCTTTGGTATAAAAAATATGAGGATGTTGCAGACAAAAAAGTGCAAAGCATTTTGAGAGGTGGAAAGCGGGAACCTTCAAAAGCCTCTAAACATCAAAAGACGTTTTAAACCAAAGATAATTGATAATGGTCTTCGAGGATCGAGCTCAAGCAGGAGAGTTGCTTGCACAAAATTTAACCAGATTTAAAGGCAAAGGTGGTGTAATTTATGTACTTCCAAGAGGTGGAGTTGTTGTTGGGCGGCCTGTTGCAGATCGTCTTGATTTGCCCCTGGATTTGATTATTGTTAGAAAAATTGGCCATCCAAGTTCGAAGGAGTATGCGTTAGGAGCGGTGGCGGAACACACGGAAGTTTTGAATGTGGCTGAAATTGGGGATGTGGACAAAGAATGGTTAAACACAGAGATAGAGCGCCAGAAAGAAGAAATAAGGAGAAGAAAGCGAATTTATTATGGTGGGCATCAAGCAATAAGTGCGAATGGAAAAATAGCTATCTTGGTTGACGATGGGATCGCGACAGGGTACACAATGGAGGTTGCCATAAAAGAAATTAAACTTCAAAATCCTCAAAAAATTGTTGTTGCAGTGCCAATAGTTTCACCGGATGTTGCCCGGAGGATTGAAGAAGAGGTAGACGAGTTAATTGCACTTGATATTTCTTTGGATTTTCTTGGGTCTGTTGGAGCATATTACATGAATTTTCCACAAGTTGAAGACGAGGAGGTAATTGAGCTTCTTAAGAAGTAATAATGTTATATCGTACGGTATCACGCTCGTTCGACTTCACGGCTAAAGTTCGGGGTATGATATACGCCAGAGTAATCAAGGTTCGAATATAAACTGAGTAAGTATACCATACCAATAACCCGATAGTAAAAAAGTAAAGCTTGATAATCAGACAAAAATGGAATTAAATAAATCCAATGCCTGAAGAAGTAACCGATCAACCGAGAGTTTACCTTCAAATTGAAGGATACAAAAATCTTTACAGAGAAAGTGAAAGGGATGTTGAAACTTTAACACCGAGTGAGTATAGAAAAATTGTTATAGAGTCTCGTGAAGCTCTTTTGCGTAAACTCCCGCATTTAACTAGTGAGATTAATGATATTTACAACCTTGCATACAACGTGCTTTTGGCTACGGAAGCGCAAGGACCGGAGGACGTTGCGACAAAAATTATTGGTGCTCAAGTTCAACATAATCTGGTTCACAACATTGTTTTTGCTTCAACTGCTTATCCGACTCCCGACAGGAAAGATATTCAAAACTATGCACGCAATGTCTTTTTAGTGGCGGAACACACCGAGAGAGTATCTACAAGGTTTAATGCTTTTGAAAGAACTGCCTCAAAATTCATTTCAGGTGCTAAAGCTGAATTAGCTATAATTAAGGCTTTGGTTGATGAAAATTTTCCGGTTTATGTGCCCGATTATTCACAAATGGTTGGTGATCTTGGACAAAACGAAATTTATCAATTTGATGTTTTATCAGGAATCGACTTTTTCACATTGGTTGAAAGAAGGAATGGAGTTGTGGCGGTACTGGTTAATGCGAAAGGCTTAGCACTCGAAGAGATGGTCCATGTAAAAAGAGAAGATTCCAGTCGGGTTAATAATTTTGTTGAAAACACTTTGAAACAATACGGAGTTACAGAGATTGTTCGGGCAAGAATTACTATTCCAACGTCGGGACTTGGCTTTGGAAATATGGATTTTCGGACACCCATTGATTATCAACGGGAAATTGGGAAATATTGTGATTTGTCACTAAGTTCGAAAGATGCTATTGTTGGGGGCGTTGAAAATATAGCGCGGATGGAGTTGATAAGGAAATAAGTTTATGCCAAAAGAAATTAAAAAAAATCAAATAGAAGTACCAACAGGAGATAAATTATTCAACCTCTGGGGGGAGGCGATGAAAGACATTGACCAAAGGTTAGAACAGCTGATAAGAAAAAAAAGAAAGGAAAAAAGGCGGCAGAAAACTTCAGAAGACGAGAAAGCTTCGCAAGAGTAGATCCGTTCGCATTTTCTTCGGTATATCCTCAATTATATTGTTAACTTGTGCATAAAAACACATCACACCTCCAGGGAAGTATAACACAGCGAAGTCTCATAGTTAAGAAAGAGGACTAATTTTCAATTTAAAATTTGAAATCACTTTACCACTTCCAGTGGGGTGGTTTGTGTTTTTACGACGGCAGCATTAAAGACAGTTTGAGGTTGGGTTGAATGTTGGGAAGGTTGGGGTGATAAGGGAGATTGGGGACGTAAGATAGGTTGGGATTGTTGAGCATTTTGCGGTCTGGCAGTATCGCGAATTTCTAAAGGCTTGTTGGGCTGTTGGGTCGGTTGGGATTGTTGGGGTTTGCCACCTTGGTTATTTCTTGGGTGTTGATTATCTCCATGTTGGGGGTTTCGGGAACGTTGGGGTGATTGGGGATTAGAAACAGGTTGTTTGAGATGTGCAGTATCGCGAATTTCGACGGGTTTGTTTGATTGGGGAAGTAAGGGTGATTGGGGAGATGAGGGTAAAGCAGATGGAACAGGGCGGGCGTACCTTTCGCGCGAAACCTTTATAACTTTATCTTTACTTTGTGTTCTGCTTTGCGGCAACGGCAAAGATTGGGCAAAAAACGGAGTACTTGTTAAGTTATTAATTGCCATCTTGATAATAATTTGAAAATTTCCAAGAGCCAGCAAATCTTCAGGTTTAAAACGCTCTGAAAATTCTTTTGCAATCAAGTCAGCGTCTTCTGCTCCAATCAAGAAAGTCATCATAGTTCCAACGTTTCCGAAAATCGCAGCGCGAATTGTTTCGTCAACTTGCTTTATATACTGGTTTGCTAAAATAAGATTAAGTTTATATTTACGGGCCTCGGAAAGAATTTTAATAAAGCTAGTTGTAGCAAAGTTTTGGAACTCGTCAACATAAAGATAGAAATCTTCTCTTTCCTCCTCTGGAATGTTAACTCTGTGCATTGCAGCAAGCTGTAATTTGGTAATAAGCATTGCTCCCAAGAGGGCCGCGTTGTCTTCTCCCATTCTTCCTTGAGACAAATTAAGGATTAGGATTTTTTTGTTGTTCATAATATCCTCAAGATTAATTGTCGATTTTGGATGGCCTACAATATTTCGAATAATTTGAGATGATAAAAATTGCCCGACTTTGTTTAAAATTGGAGAGACTGCTTCGTTCCTAAAGTTTTCGGACATCTTGTCAAACTCATTTTTCCAAAAGGCTTTAACAACTGGATCTGTGATTTGATCAACTGCTTTGTTTCTGAAATGAGCGTTTGTCAAAAGTTCTGGAATTTGAAGCAAGGTTGAGTTTGGAACTTCAAGCAAAGTTAAAATAGTGTTGCGCAAAATATATTCAAGGCGAGGCCCCCAGGACTGAGCAAAAAGCTTATAGAAAATAGCAACAATTCCCGAGGCAATAATATCTTTTTGAGAGGGATCAGTAATTTCCAAGGGGTTAAGGTGGAAGGGGTAGTCCGTGTCTGAGGGATTAAAATATATAACGTCATTAACTCGGTAAGACGGGACAAATTCAAGCAAAGTTTCGGCAGTTTCGCCATGCGGATCAATCACGCCAACCCCTTCGCCATTTCTTATATCATTTATCGCCATATTCATAAGCATTGTTGATTTTCCAGTTCCGGTTTTTCCAATTATGTAAACGTGCCGACGCCGGTCGTTTTTCAAAATTCCAAAAGTTGTGGGTTTACCTTTATAATCAGTTTTGGCAAAGAAATTAACTTGTTTTTTGGCTTCTTCGTTAAAATTAATAGCAACTGGAAGGTTTTCCGGAGGTTCAGAAAGAATGGTTTTACTCCACGTGATGTTGGGGATATTTATAAGTTTCTCACTTGGAAAGTGATAAAGTGTTGCGACCTCCAGAATGTTCAAGTATTGATACTTTGGAACAAAAGATGCGCTCCTGTCTATGATCGCTCGCAACATACCTCCCTTTTGCCAAAAGGAGGGTTTTTCCAGGCCCATTGAGTTTCCGTTTGGATTGTTAAAACTTGTAAAAGTTGCACCAATTAAGCCTAAAAGCGCCGAGTTATTGCTTTTAACCAAAAGTCTTATTCCGATTTTAAATCCCGGGAAGGCAATTTTATCTGTGATTTGTGTTTGATAGGTTTGCAAACCAAATGGGTCGGACTTTACCTCTCCTTCTTTTACGGGCTTGCCTTTTTGTTCGATAGCGCGTCGCCCTGCGCCTTGCCAACCTGAGCCGGATGGAACTAAAACAAACTGAACGAGGGCAACATCGTCCATTTCAAGTTTTGAAAGAATCCCTAAAAGCGAGGACAGAGGGTCAACATCTGCAAAATCTTTGTATATTTTTAATGGATAGATGTAGTTGTGTTGCAATTTCATTTGGCCAAAATTGACTTTTGATGTAAGGTCGACTTCTTGAAGCGGATCTTTTGAGGTTGTAATAATAGCTTTTGGATATTGAGACAAAATTTGGCTTTCAACAAAAGATTGGTAATTGACCGGTACAACTGCTAAAAAATGCAAAGTTTGGTGAATCGTCAATATTTCAAAACAAAGTGGAATTTCAGTTTTTTTAAACAATAACGATGGGGATTTAATGCTTGCAAGGCTAGTGAACATCTGGGCCATTGATTCTGGTGTTTCAAGCCCTGTTCGAGGTGTCTTTATCTCAAGAACGATTTTCTCATCCATTGGAGCGCTGAGTTCATTGTAGCAGCTTCGAGTTTAAGTGTCCAATGGTACAAACTTAAAGTTTTATCCTTTTAATCTCAAATGGGATTTCATTCCCCCTTCGTTCCGACATTGTGTCGGAACTACGGTGGGATGTGATGGAAGTCGATGCACTAATCCTTATACCTATAAAGTCAATTTTGGGGAAAACTTTTCTTACTTCGGCACGAAACTTATCTGCTAAACTACTTGAAAACTTGCTGTAAACGCTCCGTTCAGATTTTCCACAAACCTTATTTTCGTATTTTCTTATCAGATCATTAATCGCCTGACCAACGAGATTGAACTCATCTTGGTATTTTTCAGGGTCAAGTTCGTATTTGTTATGAATTTTCCGAAATTCGTCAAAGAGGCCTTTGTTTTGCTCAAGCATTTCTTGGAAGTAGAGTTTATATTTGACCACGATATTAATCTAAACGAAAAAGGGGAAATAGTAAAGATCAAAAAAAAGAGTTGATTTATCGCTCCGTATTACATATCGAAGTGTAATATACCCATTTAACTCAAGTTTGCAACCTTTGTTAAAAGGTCGAAAAATTACAGTTGAGTTTAACGAACTTTTTACTCCTCTTTTGAACAACCTCAAGAAGGTCGCCTCAGACCTCGAGGGGACCTTAGACTATATTTTGAGAGAAAGAGAAGACTCAGCAGAGGTATAATGGAATATCAAAAAATATTTTCTACTTGTGCTGCCGTTTATTATAGCAATTTCCTTGTCGTATGTTTTTCAAGGCACAATACTTTCTCGAAATGAGGAGTTTGTGCGGTGGCTTTCGGATTTTGGCCCTCTAGTTATTTTGGTGTATGTTCTTTTGCAGTCAGTTACCATAATTTTTGCTCCGATTGGGGGCTTTTTCATGGTGATTGCAATGATTACTCTTTTTGGCCCGGAGATTGCCTTAACGCTCGTGTATTTGGTCTCAACCCCGCTTTATGTTGTAAACTTCTATATAGCAAAAAGGTTTGGCAGACCTTTGGTTGAAAAGTTAACAAGCAAAGAGGTTTTGGGAAAGGTCGACCATTTTGTTCAAGACGCAGGGACACTTGCAGTTGTTGTTATGAGGCTTTTTCAAGGTGGGAATTTTGATTATATTTCCTATGGATTGGGATTGACTAAGTTTCCGCTAAAGACCTTTATTTTGGTTAATTTTCTAGTTGGTATTCCCTCAACGCTGCTAAACTACTTTGTTTTGACAAGGTTTGAAAATTTGGTTTTGAACGTTGTTGTGTTTTATGCAGTGACAATAACACTTACCGGGGTATCAATTTATATAAACCACCGAATTAGAAAACACAAAAAATTATTATTCCCATAGGCACCCGAAGAGTAAACCGTTAAAATATCCGAAATACTGCCGAATAATTATGAGTTCGGAGTCTTCGGCCGTGAGTCCTTCGACAGTGAGCTCAGGACCGAAGGGCTCAGCCGAACGGTGTGATATGATTTTATGCGTGTGGAGTACTGAGGTAGCCAAAATGCCGAAGTAAAGGCGAAGACAGTCCCCTTTACAACGCCGTAAAAAGGGCTTAAAAGCTCCTCTTGAAAAGTAACAATGATTTGTTGGATTAGTGTAAAATAGTTTGAGTGAAGAGGTTTTTGTTGAAGAAAATTGACTACGTATGCCTTCTCCTAATTTTTCTTTACATTCCTTTATTTTTTTACAAATTGGGCCAGTCGTCGTTGGTCAGTTGGGATGAGGCTTGGTATGCGGAGATTGCACGAAACATTTTGAGGTCTGGGGACATTTTCAATTTAACTTGGAGTGGAGAACCTTACTTTGATCATCCCGCTGGAGGTTTTTGGTTCATTGCCCTTGCATTTCGTCTTTTTGGCATTTCAGAATTTTGGGCCAGATTTACGCCTGCATTGGCCGGATTATTGTCACTGGGCATTATCTATTTATTAGGTAAAGAACTTTTTGGTCGGGTTGTGGGTTTTGCCTCTGCCATAGCGCTGCCTTCATCGTTTTGGTTTTTATATAGATCCCGTTCGGGAAATTTAGACATTTTCTTAACACTGTTTTTCTTGTTGACACTTTTTTTGGCTTTGAAGGCGGCAAAAAATAAAAAGTATTTAATTCCATTTTCTCTCAGTCTTTCATTTCTTTTCTTAACCAAAACCCTTGTGCCACTAACTATTATTCCGCCACTTTTTATAATCTTTTGGAGATCGAAGTCAATTGCCTTGAGAAATTTAGTTTTGCCCATATTAATAGTTGTTGTACTTGTCGGCGGATGGACTTTCTCCCAACTTCAGCACAAGGATTTTATTGACAGGTATTTTCAAGTGGGGTTGCCGGGAATGGACGCACAAAGTAATTTAAAGGCAAATGTTTTGCAAGCAAAAGTATTGCTCCACAACGGAGTGGGGAAATGGTTTTGGCTGGGCATTGGCTCGCTTGCCATTGGTGTGTTGGCGCGGCAAAAAAGATTTTTAATATTAGCGGCCTTTTTTGTAAGTTTTGTAACTCCGTTTGCATTTTCCCAAAGAAGCGGAATTTGGCATTTGATACCGTTGCACCCAATTTTGATCTTGTCGTTTTTGGGACTTTTATATGTAATTCTTGAAAAAATAATGGGCGTGTTTTCTAGAAACAAAGCATGGGTTGCCTTGCCAATTATTTTGTTATCTATCTATATTTCTTATCCTCAAATTAAACGTTCTTGGTATGAGTTTATTAACGTTAATCCTTATACGTCTGACGAGGAGGTTCTCGCGCGCGAGGCTGGCAATTACCCGCAAAAACTTTTTATCGCAAGTTCAGACTTTCGGCCGGCTGCAGTGTTTTACTCAGGGAAAAATGTTCCTCAGATGATACTTGGCATAAAGCTTCCCGATATGTTTAAAAACAAAGAGGAGTTTTTACTCATTGTGCAAGAAAATGATTTGGCCCAACCTGGTATTTCCAAAGACTCCTACGAAATTCTCCAAAAAGATCGCGACAAAATCCTCTTGTTGAAAAAATAAAAAATAACGTGTCAATAAGAGTGATATTTCAACCCGTATCACACCTCGGAGGTGTGATGTTGGGTGTGATGTTGAAAAAAATGAGAATATTTGTTAAGGCAAAACCAAAAAGTAAAAAAGAATATATCAAAAGGGCCCAAGATGGAAGCTTTATTGTGGCTGTAAAAGAACCGCCGGAAAAGGGCAGGGCAAACGAGGCGGTTTTGAAATCTTTATCTAAGTTTTTGAATATTCCTGTGTCTTCAATCAATTTTGTTTCAGGTCAAACCTCTCGTCAAAAAATTTTTGAAGCCCCAATGACTTCTCAAGACTTAGACAAAATTCCTCAAGATGAAAAGGGGCAAATTAAACTGTTGTGATTATTTACTGAAGTAATTTGTAGAGTTTTGAAAGATTGTTGTCAAAAGTTACAAAGTTTGCATCTCTACTTTGGATTTGTTTAATAATGATACAGTCTGTAAAACTTACTTCCCTTGATTGTTTATATAAATTTATTGAAAAGCTAGTGTTTTCTTTGTTGTCCGTATCCAAGTTATTTACCAAAAATAGCTCTTCGAAAAAATTAATAATTTCTTCTTTCGGCTGTTTATAGAAAGAGCGCAAAACCCATTCCGTCTCAAGAATACAAGGGAGGGGAATGTAGATGTTGATTTTTCCGTCAATGCATTGTTTGAAGCATTTTTGTGCAATTTCAAAGCCTGGTTGCCTTTTAAGCCTGAATTCAAGAAGAATATTCGTGTCAATTCCTATTGATTGCATTTTTTCGTTTTTGAGCAATTTCTCGGGAGGCAAGCTCTTGAGTTTTTAACCGGATTTCTTTTAGTGTTTCTCCGTGGTCTAAATTCTTCAAATCTCCTGCGAAATCTAAGATTCTAGATTTTCTTTGCAATTTTCCTTCAAATCCGTCTTCTGTGGGGTATATCTCAACACGCATTCCCTTTTTAAGACCAATCTTATCTCTTACCTCTTTTGGTATTGTTAACTGCCCTTTGGATGTGGTAGTAGTTGTATAACTCATTTCTTACTTAGAATAGCATATTCTTACATTGGCGTCAAGTCCTTACCACACGGCAGACCACAAAAAGGAAATCTGTATTAGCGATGACCGTCGAAAATGCTAAACTCTCATCACTTGCAAATCTTACCAACTTATATCGGTTTTCACAGTCCTTCGCACCATCATTACTTGAAATCTATAATAATTTTGTTTACTATTAATAAAATATGCAAAAAAAATTGGCCGTTGTAGTTATTATTCTACTTTTAATAATTGCTGTAGTGCTTTTATATAACTCACGTGGCAAAAGTAATGTCTTTGTGCTTCCTCAAGCATCGACGGCAGTAAGTTCGCCAAGCCCAGTTACCGTTGCACCAAGTTCGACTTCTCTTCCATCAAGCTCGTCCAGTACCCAAACTTCTCAAGTAAGTATCAAAAATTTTGCCTACAGCCCAGCAACAATCACAGTTAAAGTTGGAACAACCATTACTTGGAAAAACGAAGACAGCGCACTCCACACTGTAACAAGTGACGACACAAGCGGACCTTTAGACAGCGACCAATTAGCTACGGGAGACACTTACTCTGAAACTTTTTATACTGTTGGGCAGTTTAGCTATCACTGCGATCCTCACTCCAACATGAAGGCTGCTATAATAGTGACAAACTAACTCTTCTCTGTGTATAATAAGAACCCGTTTCAAAACTCCAATATTTGACTTCAACTTAATGTTGTCTTTGCTCAACACACATGACGTGCCGCTAGCCATTCCAACCATTGCAAGTAATCCTGTTGGAAAACCAAGAATGATCTTAGCTGACAAAGGATATGGCTCAGATAAATTAAGGTTAAAACTAGAACAAACTGGAATTAACACAAATATTCCAACCAGAAACATCAAAAACAGGAAACAACAAAAAAGCTACAATATCCCACTAAGTAAAATGAGATTTAAAATTGAAAGAACAAATGCTTGGATAAAGAGTTTCAGGAGACTGCACTTCAGATTTGATTACACCCAGGCTTCATTTTCAGCCTTTACCTACCTGGCCTTGATAGTAATTTGCATACGAAAACTAATTTGACTAAAAATCAAAGATTAGCTGGGCTAACATCCATTGAGTTTTGAAACCAGTATAAAGATTTAATAACCAACTAAACACTCTTTTGACAAATAATTTTAAACGCATAAATCTCTTAATATTGAACACAGCTAAAGCGTCTTTATTTTTCCACTTTGTTTGCCTACCTCATACCAATTAAAAGTGGCAGTGTGGTTGTCTTTTATTTCGTAGACATGGACGGTGTAAGTTTTTTCATCTTCATTATCGATTTCAACAATCCCACTTGGAACTCTTTTTAAATAGTTTTGCACATCAGGAATGCTATTAATATTGTCAAGTGCTTGTTGGGGTGTAATTAGTTGTGGGCTTTCTGTTGCTATTTGGGGTATTGTTGAGGGTTGGGTTGATTTGTTTGCATCTTGAAAGGTGTAAAATCTGGGTACAACAAGAAATAATAACAGCACAGATAACAATATTTCCATATAAGTCAACTTTAATATAACTGGGTAAATAACTCAAATTATGCTTTTGTTTGACATGGTATTTTCATTGGTGCTAATCTGATATTAGAGTGAAAAAATTCCCGCCTACACTAAAGTTTTGGCGGGCAGGCATCCTGCCCATACTTATCTTTTTTGTGGCTGTTTTTGCTTCTTTGTTCCTCATAACTCAAAAAACTAATGCACAAGAAAACGCCGATTGTCAAAATACATTTGATAAGGAACTTTACAAATGTTTGGTGGAATCTACGACATGTATTGACGCTTGTGTTGATAAGGGTAGATCAGTTATGAGCGTTTCGGTAGATGGTGCAAAAGTCAGCCTTGAGTGCCAGAGAAATACTTGTGATCCTGCCAAAGAGGCTTGTGATGATCAGGTGAAGGCAAACTACAAAGCCTGCAAAGGCGAGGCTAAAGAAGCTAAAATTAAAGAAAATTCTCTAGAGGAATCTTGGACGTCAATTAAATTTAAAGACCCAAAAAAGGTGAATGACTGGATCATTGAAAACCTTGGTGATTATGAAATAAAACCGGCTCCCGCCAGCGAGACTCAGGTTCGGGATCGGACACCGCAGATTAAGCCCGATCAACTCGCCAAGGACTCGGTTCTTCATCAGATGATTGAAGAGCAACTAAAGGCTGGGGCAATTGCCACCAATTATAAAGATGGCGTACTGATTGAAAACCTGTTTGAAGGGAAGTGGATCTTTATTAGCCCAAATGCTCTGGTGACTTATTCTCCCGAAATAGGGAGGCATTCATATTCGGTTCAACAAGGAGAGGTGGAGATAAAGGAGGACGTGTCTAACACCGACGTAGAGACACCTAATGCCGCAGTTAAATCCAAAGATACCCACTATTGGGTGAGTTATGATTCGGACAAAAAAGAAACGACAGTTGGTGTTTACAAAGGAAAGGTGGAAGTTAAAACACCTGATGGAAAAACAACTACCGTATCGCCTAAGAAGGATGGTAAGCCAGGAGTGGCGGTCGTTACCCAAAAGCTTCCAGTTGCAAAACTTGCCATTGGAGGTTTAATTCCAATGGTTGTTATAGTTGGATTGTTCTTTGTTCTAAAGAGGAAATTCGCACAGAATATCTCGGGTAAAAAGAAAAGGTAATTTCTATTTTTTCTCTTCAGGAGGTTTGTAGTCTGGGTTGAAGTAGGTGTAGAACCCCTCAACTTCTTTATGGACTTTATTAATTTCCGCAACTTTAGCGTTATACTGATTGACCAAGCCGTTAAATTGTCCAACCAGGCTATTAAATTTGTCTACATCGCCGGAATTTTTAAGTGAAGTAAGTTGATTATTCATATTGGTAAGTTTTGTGTTAAGCGGATTTAGTTCGTATTTTAATTGATCTATACGCCTTACGCGGCTGTTGAACCCACCTTTTTGAAAAAGATCTACAACTTTGTTTCTGTTGACAAAATATTGTTTGTAATACTCTTCGAGTTCCGGGGAAAGATCTTTATATTCAACACCAAACTTAGAGTGTAATTCGCTGTGAATGTCGTCCTTACCCTTTTTACTTTTCTTATCGAGGGTCTCAATTACTGTGGTTAAATGGGGGTCGTTCTGATATTTTGACAATTCCTGATCCAGAAGTGTATTGAGTTGTTCTTTCTCGCTTTGGCTCAACCTGTCATAGGCGTGGTGCAACATCTCATGGATAGAAGCTGCGTACTTATGATCAGCAAATTTTGGGTCGTCAATTTCCAAAAGGAATATTTGCCGCCCCCCAAAAGGGCCTCCTCCGGCTTTCGGTCCAATACAAGCCAGCGCTTCCACACCACCAGCAGCGCAATATCTCTTAAATGTGCTTGCGTCAACAAATATCGGATCTGCTCGGTAAAGGATTGCTTTGCCTTTGTCGGTAAGCCCGTTTTTTTCGGCGAGTTCTGTAACCTTAGAGGCGGGCTGGTATGTTTTTAAAACTTCCTCGTCAGAACGCCGAAGTTGGGCAGTTGCAAAGAAGAGAAAACCAGCAAGTGCAAGTACCGGGACGAGAAATATTATTAAAACTATTTTAAAAGATCCTTTGTGGCTATATGAAGACGACATTTTAAAAATTTTTTAACGGCTTATTTAACCTTTAGCGAAGATGCAAGAGCGTTGGCGGCGTTTAGAAACTTATCAAAAGAACTTTGCTCTGCGGTGTAGGTAATAACATAAGAGGTTTTATTTTTAACGCCAATAATTACCATACCCTTAAGACTTTTATCTTGGTTGCTGATTGTGTAAATCAATTGGTCAGCCGATTCTCCCGCAAGAGTTGTTGGTTTTCTGTCAAGTAAACTAAACGAAGGTGCGCTTTCACTTTGTTTTATCCAACTATCTGTTAGCTGTGCCGATGTCATATTCGGCTTAGAGGAAATATCCGTCGTCGACAGGTTGATATTGTCGACAAACTGATCGTCGTTGCTTTCTTTTGGAGATCCGAAAGCTACAACAACTCCGGCAGCTGGATTTTCTTTTATGCTCCAAGCAGCGGAATACTCCAAACTTAGGTTCAGACTATCATTTTGATACGTTTTCGTTTCAGGAGTGGGTTCTCCCTTTGTTGCTTCGCTGGGTTGTACGGAGGAGGGTTTGTTTTCACTTTTTGAAACTTTACCTTCAAGCTTAAGGGCTCCGGATACTACTAGAAGAGCTATTGCCGCGCCTACAACTACCACAATGATCAAAATTATACTGGCAAATCCTTTCTGGACAGAATCTTTTCCCACTAAATTTTATAATGTGCTCTCCAAAAAAGTTTGTCAACTGGTATTTTGCAAAAAAAGCTCCATGCTACGGAGATTAGATAATGAAGGTAAGGGCTATGCCTGTTTTACCGGCTCTGCCTGTTCTGCCAATTTGATGGATATAATCCTCATAGGTTTCCGGGAGTTCGAAGTTTATGACATGTGTAACGTTGGGGATGTCCAAGCCGCGGGAGGCCACGTCCGTTGCCAAAAGAACTTTGATTTGTGAATCCTTAAAGCTTTGTAAAACTCGCTGTCTTTGGCTTTGTTTTTTATTGCCATGAATTGCCCCTACCTTAAACCCTCGAATGTTTAATTCTTTTTTAAGCTTTTCAATACCATGCTTGGTTCGTCCTAAGATTAGTACCTTGTCAAAGCCGTCTTGAATTAAAAGGTCGTGGAGTTTATCTACTTTTTGGGCCGGATTGGAAACTCTTACTATATCTTGGTCAACATTTTCTGAAGGCTCCTGTTTTTTAACAGTTATTGTAACAGGATTTTGGACAAAGTTTTGTAAAATTCCTTGTATTTTTGGTGAAATTGTTGCTGAGAAAAATAGAGATTGTCTGTTTTTGGGCAAAAGTGAAGTAAAACACCTAACATCGTTTATAAATCCTATGTCGACCATCAAATCGACCTCATCCAATACTATAGTTGAGTAATCTTCCAAATATATTGCACGTTGCCGGATTAAATCTTTAAGCCTTCCTGGGGTTGCAATGACCAAGTGGGGTCTTCTTCTAAGGTCGATAATTTGCCTGTTTATATTGGTTCCGCCGATTATTAAGGTTGAGTAAAGCTTTATATCGTAGGCAAAA
>Ga0155838_117_pt1 | contig 28005 bp, 44 predicted proteins | sample RifCSPlowO2_01_FD_107492 | JGI IMG/M metagenome (GOLD analysis project Ga0155838, IMG submission 107492) | Candidatus Blackburnbacteria bacterium RIFCSPLOWO2_01_FULL_40_20
TACAGATTTAAGGCGTTTGCCCCTTGACATTTGTTTTGAGCTTGTTTTACAATACCAACTACAGGGCTGCAGTAGCCCTGATATTTTGTCTAAAAAATATGGCTGCAGGAGAAGGACGAGCAAAATTTGAAAGAACCAAACCCCATGTAAATGTTGGGACTATTGGTCACGTTGACCATGGTAAGACCACATTAACTGCGGCTATTACTACTGTGTTGTCCAAGCAGCCGGGAAGTACCACAAAACCAATGGGTTATGGAGACATTGATAACGCTCCAGAGGAAAGAGAACGAGGAGTTACAATCAACATTACGCATGTTGAGTACGAAACTGAAAAAAGGCACTACGCTCACATTGACGCTCCAGGGCATGCAGATTACATCAAGAACATGATCACAGGTGCTGCACAAATGGATGGTGCAATCTTGGTAGTTTCAGCTCCAGATGGTCCAATGCCTCAAACCCGAGAGCACGTACTTTTAGCCCGTCAGGTTAATGTTCCTGCAATTGTTGTTTTCTTGAACAAAATTGACATGATTGACGATCCAGAACTTGTAGATTTAGTTGAAGTTGAAGTGCGAGAGCTTTTGTCAAAGTATCAATACCCAGGAGACAAAGTTCCAGTTATTAAAGGGTCAGCTCTAAAAGCAGTTGAAGGCGATGCTGAGGCTGAAAAGCAAATCTTGGAGCTTATGAAGGCAGTTGATGACTATATTCCAACTCCAGAACGCGATACTGATAAGCCATTCTTAATGTCAGTTGAAGATGTGTTTTCAATCAAAGGTCGAGGAACAGTCGTTACAGGCCGAATTGAGCGAGGGAAGGTTAAAGTAAATGACGAGGTTGAAATTGTTGGACTTCGAGCAACCAAAAAGACAGTTGTTACCGGTATTGAAATGTTTAGAAAAAGTTTGGATGAAGGACAAGCGGGAGACAACGTTGGAGTTTTACTTCGAGGAATTGAAAAGGATGATGTTGAGCGTGGTCAGGTCTTGGCAAAACCAGGTACGATCACTCCGCACACAGAATTTGAAGCTGAAGTTTATATCTTGACCAAAGAAGAGGGCGGACGACACACACCATTCTTCTCAGGCTACAAACCACAGTTTTACGTAAGAACAACCGACGTTACTGGAGAAGTTACACTTCCAGAAGGCGTGGAGATGGTTATGCCTGGAGATAGCGCAAAGATGAAAGTTAAGCTTATTCAACCAGTTGCTATGGAAGACGGTTTAAGGTTTGCTATTCGAGAAGGTGGAAGAACGGTAGGCGCAGGGGTTATTTCAAAGATTGCTGCTTAAAGGTCTTTAGACTTGAGCCCCCGAGAGGGGGATTTTTAGTCAAAACTTTGACATTACTAGAGGATTGATATATAATAGAGCATAGAGTTTAGAACAAAGAGCTAAGATAAATATTTAATTTTTATGCACAGGATCCAGGCTCTTTGATCTAATAACTTGAAATTATGGTTGCAGGAAGACTTAGAGTACGTTTAAAATCTTACGATCACCGCGTAATCGATGAGGCATCAGCGAAGATTGTTGATACAGTTTTGGCTGCTGGTTCAAAAATCGTTGGCCCTATTCCTCTGCCTACAGAACGCCACATGACAGTTGTAACAACCTCTCCCCACGTTGATAAAGACGCGCGAGAACACTTCGAAATGATGGTCCACAAGCGCTTAATTGACATCCTTGAACCCAATGAGCGCACAATTGATGCACTCTCCAACCTCGATCTCGCGGCAGGCGTCTCCATTGAAATTAAGATGTAATCTTCGAACCATTGAAGTTTAATGGTTATTAACACGAAGAAAAACACGTTATTCTGCTGTAACAAGCATACCCTTACCTAACTCTTTTGCTTTTTCTAATGCTGGTTTAAGTTCTTCTGAAACAAATTCTTTCAATTCATCATTATCTATATTGTCTATTTGAAATTCTTCTAACAGATTATTTAAATCCATTGCTTCATCTAGGCTTAGAAATGTGTGATGTGGAATATCATTAAACTGATCGCTTGCAAGTCTGTTCGCGCTTTCATTATTGATGTAAACATCTACTCCAAGATCAGTTTTATCGACTCTTCTTCCGTAGTAAATCATTTTAAGGTAGCCAATCAACTTTTCATTACCACCTAAATTTTTAATAGCTTCTGCTAACTCAAAATAAATGTCATCGCTCCATTCGGCAAATTGGGAAAACGCTGGCATGTTCAGTGCCTTGGGCAACATATTAAATGCGATCTGGGAAGCACTTGTTTCGAGGCTACTCTTATCTATTAACAGATCGACTCCTTCTATCCAACGCGTGGCTTCACCATTCGAAACATTCTCATACCCCAAAGATTTTAAGAGCAATTTTTTCAGTTTAATGTCTTCGCAGCCTAACTTGGAGACTATTTCTGCTAAATTTGTATAGAAAATTTGTGTTTCTACCACTCTAATGCAAATAATAAACTATTTTTTTAGTGGGTTCAAGTTTAATAATTGAAGCTGGTGGGGGCAACCTTGTTGGGTGGCTAAAAATATGGCATTATTAAATTAATATGTCTAAGTTTAAAGGCTAGTTTATGTGTGCAGCTATTGACAAATGTAATACATATGTAATACAATATGACAAAGATCAAGATTGAGCAACTAATTTGGGATAAATGGAACACAGAACATATTAAGAAACACGATGTTTCTCGGGAAGAGGTGGAAGAAGTGATAGAGAATGTGATAGCACACAGAAAAGGATATGATGGAAGAGTAATATTGATAGGGAGAAGCGGTAAAAGAATAATTTCAATAATCATAGCGAAAGAAAAGTCTGGCAACTACTATATTCCTACAGCTAGAGATGCAGACAGAAAGGAGAGAAAATTAGTATATGAAAAAGAGAAAGAGCAGAATTCCAAAGTTTAATAACTACGAAGAAGAAGCCAAGTTTTGGGATACACACAGTTTTGCGGATTACTGGGATGAGTTTGAGGAGGTTGATTTGGTAGTAGATCTTCATAAACCCAAGGATGAAACTTTGGTATTGAGACTTCAAAAGGAGGCAAAAGACAAGTTGAATCGGGTTGCCAAGAAAAAGGGGGTAACTGCTTCTTCTCTTGCTCGTATGTGGCTTACAGAAAAACTACGTTCCCCTTCTCTTTAACTCTTATTATTCCTCGATAGCAAAAGTTTTATCAAAATCAAGATGTGGTTGCTATGCTTGAGGTGGGTTTAACCGTTTGGAGTTATTTCCAGGGATTATCAAATCCTTGCAGATTCGAAATTTGCTTTTGCAAGCGTGTCCAGTGCTTCTTTTTGTTAATTCTATATTGTATTTTGAAATAATCAAAATCCTGTTAAATTCGTCAAGCTGGCAGAAAGCGCCTTTGGTTAGTTTAGTTGCACGCACGGATTATATTTGATATACTATCCATATTGTGGAGGAGGTGATAGTCCTTCCAGAATAAGTTAGTAGCCGATTGTCCTTAAATAAAGGGGCGCTCATCGGCGCTCTTTTTGGTATCGGAAGGATTTTTTTATCGGCCACACAATAAACGAAAATGATAACTGGATTACTAGGAACTAAATCAAAAATGTCCCAAACTTTTACTCGTTCAGGCCAACGGGTGGCAGTTAGTGTGGTCAAAGTTGAGCCTAATATGGTCACATTTATTAAGACCCAAGACAGAGATGGGTATAGGGCAGTTCAACTTGGCATAGGATCAAAAAAGATAAAGAATACTAAAAAACCAGTATTAGGACACCTCAAGAAAGCCGCAAAAGACCTCAAGAAAGCTTCAAAATACCTCAGGGAGATAAAAATAAAAGATACAGATACAGAAATGAAAATTGGAGAATTGATTAAAGCCTCTGACGTTGTTAGACCCGGGGATTTGGTTAAGGTTACTGGAGTTTCAAAGGGTAAAGGTTTTGCAGGCGGAGTTAAACGCTGGGGATTTGCTGGTGGTCCTAAAACTCATGGTCAATCAGACAGGTTAAGAGCTCCAGGGTCAATTGGTCAAGGAACAACTCCAGGGAGGGTTTACAAGGGTAAGAAAATGGCAGGGCGTATGGGTGGAGAGCAGGTTTCTGTAAAGAATCTGACCGTTTTGAAGGTTGAAGAAAATGGGGATATCTGGCTTTCTGGACCCGTTCCTGGGTTCCAAAGCGGGCTTTTACAGATTACAAAAATTGGAGAGGATAAGAAGTTCGTAGAGCTCTATGAAAAAGATACAGAAACAGAAATAAAGGAGGGATAATGGCGGCAAGAAGAAAAGATATAGATACAGCTAAAAAATCCAAGAGAGTAGCAGCAAAAAGGACTACTAACGTTGTGCGGCAGGTAAAAACTAAAAAAACACAAGCTGGTGAAATTTCAGTTCCTTACTTTGCCTCAAGTGGGGAAAAAAAAGGAAACGTAAGCCTGCCAAATGAAATTTTTGGTCAAAAACCAAATAAACAACTTTTGGCGCAAGCTGTAAGAGTTTATTTATCAAACCAACGTTCAGCAAAAGCAAAAACCAAAGGACGGGGGGAAGTTTCTAGAACAACAAAGAAAGTTTATCGCCAAAAAGGAACAGGTGGAGCCAGACACGGTGCAAGATCAGCCCCAATTTATGTTGGTGGAGGCATTGCACATGGGCCTCGTGGAATTGAAAACTATGAACTTTCACTTCCCCGCTCTATGCGGAAAAGAGCTTTGATTTCTGCTTTGTCTGCCAAAGCGCAGATGGGCGCGGTGGCTGTTGTAGATTTAGATAAAATTGGAACAAAAACTGGCAAACTTGCAAAAATTATTAAACAGATAGGCATGAGTGGACCTGTTGTTGTTTACCATGCCAATAAAGACCTGTATCGCGCAGCAAGGAATATTGATGAAGCAAGTTTTGTTACCACATCTGAGGTTAATACTTATCAAGTTATGGCCGGTCAAAGTTTGATTTTGACCAAGGATGCAATTGCCGACTTAAACGTAAGATTTGCAGAAAAGGAGAAAAAGTAATGTTAAAACCGATAATTTCTGAAAAATCCTTAAAAAGTGTTCAAAGCTCTAATGAATATACTTTTTTAGTTGATAAAAATAGTGATAAGTTTGGCGTCAAGGAAGCTGTCGAAAAGTTGTTTGGTGTTAAAGTGTTAGACGTTAGAAATAAGATTGCCAGAGGGAAGCTCAAAAAGCACGGGAAGGCAAAAAAGATAACCCGTGGACAAGACGAGAAGCATGTAGTCGTTAAGTTGGCAGAAAAAGACAAGATCGATCTTTTTGAGACCAAAGAACAGTCTAAGTCGAAGTCTAAGACTAAGAAAGAAAAATAATAATGGGAAAATTAAAGAAAATATTATCAAAACATTCAGGTAGAGATGCACAAGGGCACGTGGCTGTTCGACATCAAGGTGGAAGGCAGAAACGGTATTTGCGAATTATCGACTTTGCACGCAATAAAAGAGGCATGTCAGCACAGGTTGAAGGAATTGAGTATGATCCTAACAGAACAGCTCGTGTTGCACTGCTTCTGTACAAAGACGGCCAAAGAAGGTATATTCTGTCTCCAGAGGGATTAAAAGTTGGAGATATTGTCGAAGCTGGCGAAATGGCTTCTCTTCGGCCCGGAAATTCACTTCCACTAGGCTTAATACCTGTTGGTACAAATGTTCATAACCTGGAAATGAGGATAGGTCGAGGAGGACAGGTCGTCAGAGGCGCAGGATCTTTTGCTGTAGTTTTTGGTCGAGAAGAAAAATATGTTTTAATCAAGCTTCCCTCAGGCGAGATTAGACGTTTTCCCAAAGAAGCTTACGCAACAATTGGTCAAGTAGGGAGAGTAGAAAGTGAAAAACTGGGCTTGGCAGGTAGAATGCGCCGTCTAGGTGTACGACCAAGAGTTAGAGGAACAGCCATGCATCCGGCCGCTCACCCTCATGGAGGAGGAGAAGGAAGGTCTGGCGAGGGTATGCCCCCAAAGACTCCTTGGGGTAAACCAGCACGTGGAGTAAAGACTCGAAACCCTAGAAAAAATTCAAGCAAACTAATAGTTAAAAGAAGGAGAATCGGGTACGGAAGTAAGTAAAAGTCTGCCGTCCACAGCAAAAGAGCTGTGGTCAAAGACCGGTAGACATTATAAAAATATGTCAAGATCAACTAAAAAAGGACCATACATAGATCAAAAACTGGCAGAAAAGGTAGTCAAAATGAGCTCTTTGGGTAAGCGTGACGCCATAAAGACTTGGGCAAGAAGGAGCCAAATTCCACCTGAGTTTGTTGGTTTTAGATTCTTGGTGCACAACGGAAAGAATTTTATTGATGTTTTTGTCTCTGAAGACATGGTTGGTCATCGACTTGGAGAGTTTGCACCAACCAGAACCTTTAGAGGCCATGGACAGGTTGTTAAGAGATTGATGGAGAAAACATAAAAAAGACTACATTGTTTAACGAGAGTTGCCCACTTCGCTGCGAGGCGAGCAAGCTCGAGTTAAACGAGTTTATCGCCAAAAAGCTGTAGTCTGTAGTCGGTAGACATGAATATGTTAATCAAAGCTGAACAAAAATATGTAAGAATAAGCCCTATTAAGCTACGGGAAGTGGCAAATAGCGTACGTGGCTTAAAATCGCCACTCAAGATGATTGAGTACCTTGAGTTTGTACCTAAAAAAGCAAGCGTGCCTTTAGCAAAAGCTATTAAGCAAGCAATCGCGAATGCTAAAAACAATGCAGGTTTGAGTATCGATTCTTTAATTGTTAAAGAATTAGCAATAAGCCAAGGGCCAACTTACAAAAGAGGTCAAATTGTCGCACGGGGTAGGTTTCACCCAATAGTCAAAAAAACAAGCCATATCAGAGTGATTTTGGAATCAACCGAAAAGAAAGGTAATTAATGGGCCAAAAAGTAAATCCAATTAGTTTTAGAATAGGTATTAACCAACCCTGGCAATCAAGGTGGTACGCAGACAACAAAGAATTTAAAAAGCTTCTTATTGAGGACATCAACTTGAGACGCGTTCTCGAGCGGAGGTTTTCAATGGCGGGAGTTGAAAGTATCGAGATTGAAAGATTGCCTAAAAGCGTTAAAACTCGCCTCAGAGTTTCGAGACCTGGTGTGGTAATAGGAAGAGGTGGAGCAGGTATAGAGGAAGCAAGGAGATATATCCTAGAGAGCTTGGGCTTTAAAAATGGTGACAAAAAAGCTCCAAAGATTGAGGTTTCAGTTGAGGAAATAAAGGAACCGGAGGTATCTGCAAAACTTGTTGCTCAAAGAATTGCATCAGACTTGGAACGGCGACTTCCTCAAAGAAGAGTAGTGAACAAGTCTATGGAAAGAGTTATGGCTGCCGGCGCAAAAGGAATAAAAGTGGCACTTTCCGGAAGAATAGGAGGAGCAGAGATTGCTAGGCACGAGAAGTACCAAAAGGGATCAATGCCTACGCAAAGTTTACGAGCAACAATTGATTATGCACATGTACCAGCTTTACTTAAACGTGGATACGTTGGAGTAAAAGTTTGGGTACACAGAAAGAAGGAAAATGCTACAGCCTAAAAGACAAAAATATAGAAAACAATTTAGAGGACGCATGAAAGGGGTGTCTTTGCGAGGTAGTAACGTTAGCTTTGGAGAATATGGGCTAAAAAGCTTGGATCGTGGTTGGCTTACATCCGCCCAGATTGAGGCAGCCCGACGTGCAATTGCCCATACAACAAGTCGTGGAGGAAAGATTTGGATCAGGGTATTCCCCGACAAGCCAATTGTTGCTCGAGCAGCTGGAGCACGTATGGGTAGCGGAAAGGGTGAGGTAAGCGGCTATGTTGCAGTCATTACGCCAGGAAGAATACTTTTTGAAGTTGCAGGAACAACAGAAGCAATTGCTCAAGAAGCTTTGAAACGGGCTTCAGCAAAATTGCCTTTTATTACACGAATAGTTAAAAGAGGGTAGAATATGAAATCAAAAGATTTAGAACAATTAAGAGAAAAAAATATTGCAGACCTTGCAGGCTTGGTTGCGAGCAAGAGGATTGAGGTAAGTAGGCTAAGAGCAGAGTTGTCAATTGGGCGTGTAAAGGACTTAAAGATAGTCAAAAAGGCACGAAAAGATTTGGCGCAAATACAGTCAGTTTTGCGTGAAGAACAATTAGCATCGGAGGTCAAATAAATATGAAAGTATTAACGGGTAAAGTAGTTAGTAGCAAGCAAGCTAAAACTGTTGTTGCCGAAGTTGAAAGGTTCTTTAGGCATCCCATGTATGAAAAGAGGATGCGGAGAACTAAAAAGTATCAAGTTCACACAGATCAAGAAATAAAGTTAGGTGAAACAATTCGTTTTGTAGAAACAAGGCCAATTTCTAAAAATAAAAGGTGGAAGGTGGTTGAGGCAAAATGATTCAACTTAGATCAGTTTTAAAACCGGCAGATAATTCAGGAGCAAAGGCTTTGATGGTCATAGGTATTCCTGGGTCTAATAAAAAAATAGCCTACCTTGGAGACATAGTTAATGCTGTTGTCGACAGGGCAGATCCAAACGGTGTTGTTAAAGACAGCGACAAAGTTAAAGTTGTGATTGTGCGAACTAAAAAGGAAGAAAGAAGAAAGGACGGCAGTTATGTTAGGTTTGGCGAAAATGCTGGAGTTGTTATCGACACTCAAGGCAACCCGCGAGGAACAAGAATTTTTGGACCTGTGGCACGCGAAGTTAGAGATGCAGGATTTGCCAAGATTGTATCTTTGGCGCCGGAGGTAGTATAAAACATATGAAATTACACATTGGTGATCAAATTATTGTTACAGTTGGTAAAGATAAGGGCCGAAAGGGAAAAGTAGAAAAGGTGTTTCCTGAAACGGACAAAGTTCGCGTGGCTGGTTTAAATGTGTACAAAAAGCATGTCAAGAGTTACATGGGTCAAAAAGGGGGTATCGTAGAACGATTCAGGCCACTTCCTGTTTCAAACGTAATGCTTGTTTGTCCAGAGTGCGGAAAAGCTACTCGAGTAGGGTACCGCTTTGACAAAATCGGAAGTAAGGATAGGATTTGCAAAGCGTGCAATGCAATCATTAAAATTGAGAAGGAGAATAAAAAATGAGTTTAATGGAATATTACAAAAAAGAAGTAGCACCAAGTTTAATGTCAGACTTAGATATTAAAAATGTCATGGCTGTGCCGAGAGTAGAAAAAGTAGTTTTAAATGTAGGAATTGGGACAGCAAAGGAAAACAAAGCGGAACTGGACGTGATAGTGGATGAGTTAACAAGAATTGCTGGACAACGACCGTCAGTTCGAAAAGCTAAAAAGTCTGTTGCTGGATTTGCCATAAGGCAAGGTCAGCCAGTGGGGGTTGCAGCAACTTTAAGGGGAAAGAGAATGTATGACTTTTTGGAAAAGTTATTTAATATTGTGCTACCTCGTTTAAGAGATTTTAGAGGAGTATCACTCGGTTCATCTGACAAACAGGGAAATTATACCTTGGGAATGATTGAGAACTCAGTTTTTCCAGAGATTGATCTTGGTAAAATAACAAAAGTTCATGGACTTGAAATAACAATAGTTACAAATACAAAAGACAGTGGACAGGCAGCTAAATTATTAGAAAGAATGGGAATGCCGTTTGAAAAAGAACATATACCCATTTAACTCAAGTTTGCAACCTTTGTTAAATGGGCGTGAACCCAAAATACTGTTATTAGAAATGCAAACTGGAGTATTTTAAGTATAGAACTTAGAACATTTGCTCTGTGCTCTTAGCTCTAGGCACTAAAAATATGGCTACAAAATCAAAAATAGAACGAGAAAAGAAAAAATTAAAGTTTTCGACGCGCCACAGAAATAGGTGTAGTATTTGCGGGCGTCCAAGGGCGTATATGCGCAAGTTTGGACTTTGCAGACTCTGTTTTCGTGAATTTGCGTCTCGAGGAGAAATTCCTGGAGTTAGGAAAGCATCATGGTAATGATTACAGATCCGGTTGGTGATTTATTAACAAGAATTAGAAATGCAGCTCTTGCAGAAAAGCGAGAGATTGTTGTGCCTTACTCAAAACTTAAGTCCGCTGTTGCTAAGGTTCTTGAGACGGAAGGTTATATCCACAATGTAGAGAAAGTGGAAAACACACTAGTATTTGCATTAGTTTTTCACCGAAGAAAACCATTACTTACTGGCGTAAAGGGTGTTTCTCGCCCGGGACTCCGAATTTACAGAAAAGCTGACAATTTGCCAAGTCCGTTGCGTGGTGCAGGAATATCGATTGTTTCAACGTCCAAGGGAGTGATGTCAAACAAGGAAGCTCGTCAAAAGAGTTTGGGCGGTGAGGTTTTAGGGGAGGTTTGGTAAAAAATATGAGTAGAGTAGGGAAAAAATTAGTATCAGTGCCGGAAGGTGTAAACTTATCTTTTGAAGACAAGGTGATTCGCGTTTCGGGTCCAAAGGGAGAAACTACTGTTTCGAAGCCGGATAGTATAACAATTCGGAAAAAGGGCGATGGGTATTTAATTGAAAGGAAAGATGACAGTAAATTGTCAAGGAGTTTACACGGCACAGTTCAGCGAATTTTAGTTAATGCAATAAATGGAGTTTCTCAAGGATGGAGCAGGAAGCTTGAGTTGGTAGGGGCTGGATACAGGGCAAGGATGGATGGTAACAGTTTAGTTCTTGCAATTGGATTTTCTCATCCTGTAAAGTTTGATCCGCCTCAAGGCATAGAGTTCTCCTTAGAGGAAAACAAAATAGTGGTATCAGGCGTAGACAAACAAAAAGTTGGGAAGATCGCATCCGAAATTAGGGCGGTGAGACCACCTGATCCTTATAAAGCAAAGGGTGTAAAGTATGAAGGCGAGCATGTTCGCCGAAAGGCAGGAAAGGCTGCAAAAGCTGGAGCCAGCTTAAAATAGAAAATGCGAAACAATAGAGCCAAAAGAACGAGATTAAAACTTAAATTAAGGTCGGCACGACCAAGGTTGTCCGTGTTTGTTTCCAACAAACACATTTTGGGTCAAGTAATTGATGATACCCGTGGTTTAACGTTAGCTGCAGCTCGAGACTTGGATGTTGCTTCCGGAAAAACCGTAGATGTTTCAAAAAAAGTTGGAGAACTTTTGGCAAAGAGAGCGCGTGATGCTGGGGTTAAGAAAGTAGTTTTTGATCGTGGTGCTCGAAGATATCACGGTAGAGTTAAAGCCATAGCTGAAGGCGCGCGAGAAGGAGGGTTAGAGTTTTAAATGGACTGGCAAGAACAAAGAGAATTCCAAGAAACAGTAGTTCAAATAAACAGAGTTTCTAAAAAAACCAAAGGCGGAAATCAAATGAGATTTTCAGCACTTGTTGTGGTGGGAGACAGGAAAGGCAAGGTTGGAGTAGGTTTAGGTAAAGCACCGGATGTTGTTTCGGGAATTCAAAAAGCTGTTTTATACGCAAAAAAGCACATGGTAGCTGTTCCTATGAAGGGCACAACGATACCATATCAAATAAAGTCTAAATATGGCGCAGCTTTCGTATTGTTGAAGCCCGCCCCCGCCGGCTCAGGAGTAATTGCAGGCGGTCCAGTACGAGCAGTCTTGGAAGCTGCAGGAGTTAGAGATATAGTTGCGAAGATGTTGGGAAGCAACAATAAGATAACTAACATTTATGCTGTTATTGAAGCCTTAAAAAAAATGAGTGAAATCGAAAACAAAAAAAAGGGAGCCAACGCACATGAGAATTAATCAATTACCAGCTATAGTCCAAAGGAGTAAAAAAAGAATTGGCCGAGGAATCGGGAGCGGAAAAGGTGGACATACCTCAAGCCGTGGTCAAAAGGGTCAAAAAGTAAGAGGGAGAATCCACCCTCTATTTGAGGGCACAAAGGTCAAAAAGTCTATAATACAGCGTTTACCGCTTCAACGGGGTAAAGGAAAAATGAAATCTCGAGGGAAGAAAGCTTTGGTGATTAATGTAAAAGTACTCAACAGCCTCCCGGACGGTGCAATTGTGGATCGTGAATTACTTGTAAAAAGTGGGATAATTGCCAAAGAAGCAAGTTTATCTCGTGTTAAAATTTTAGGGGACGGCGAATTAACTCGAAAATTAACAATAAAACTTCCAATAACCCGAGGTGCAATAGAAAAAGTTAAGAAGATGGGTGGTACCATAGAGGTTGCATGAATGTTTGGGCAAGTATTAGTCGTATTTGGTCAATAGCCGATGTTAGAAAAAAAATTATCTTTACTGCCTTAATACTGGCGGTATTTAGGCTGTCTGCGCATATTCCCGCTTCAGGGGTAAATTATCAACAACTTGCGGAACTCTTTGCCTCAAGCCCACTCTTGTCTTTACTTGATATCTTTTCTGGAGGAACTCTTGCCAATTTTTCAATACTTGCTTTAGGATTGAATCCTTATATTAATGCTTCGATTATTTTGCAACTTTTAACTTTGGTTTTTCCGGCTTTGGAGGAGTTATCAAAAGAAGGAGAGTCAGGCCGTGCAAAGATTAATCAGTATACAAGATTTCTAACAGTGCCCTTGGCAGTTTTGCAAGCTGTAGGAATGTATGCTTTACTGCAAAGTCAAGGCATAGTTTCACTTGCCTCACCGTTTTTGATTCTTTCTCTTGTGCTAACAATGACTGCGGGCACAATTTTTGCTATGTGGTTGGGCGAGCTTATTACAGAACACGGTATTGGAAATGGAATATCAATTTTAATTTTTGCAGGTATTGTTGGAAGGATACCTGTTGTTGCTGGACAAACTTTAAGCACGCTTGTTGAGGAGGACATACTTCTTTTTGCGTCTGTTTTAGTAATGTCTCTTGTGGTTATAGCTGGAGTTGTAATTGTTAACGAGGCAACAAGAAGGGTTCCTGTACAATATGCACGCCGGGCAGCTCGTGGTGGAATCGTTGCACAATCTACCCACTTGCCGTTGCGTATAAACCAAGCAGGAGTTATTCCAATAATATTTGCCGTTTCTTTGGTTTTGGCTCCTTCCATGATTGCTCAATTTTTACAAGGCGTTGGTAACGAGAACGTTGCAAGAGTTGCACAACAGATAGGTTCTGCTTTTTCCCCGCAAAGTGTGGTTTATAACATAACTTACTTCTTGTTAATTGTGGGGTTTACGTTTTTTTATACGGCTGTTGTGTTCAACCCGACGAAGATTGCAGATGAGATAAAAAAGTATGGAGGATTTGTACCTGGAATTCGTCCTGGTAAATCAACTGCAGAATATTTAAACTTTGTTTTAACACGAATTACTCTTCCAGGAGCAATTTTTTTGGGGTTGATTGCCCTTTTGCCATCAATCGTTCAAGGCTTTTCGGGAATAAATACGCTAGCTATGGGGGGAACTGGGATATTAATTGTGGTTTCTGTGGTTCTTGAGACAATAAAAAAAATTGAATCCCAACTAGTGATGCGCAATTACGATAAATTCATAAAATAATAATATGAAAAATCACATTATTATTCTAGGTCCTGTTGGTTCAGGAAAAAGTACGCAAGCGAAATTGTTGTCAGATTTCCTTGATGTTCCAACTGTGTCTGCAGGCGACGTAGCTTATTATGCATCGCTTGGAGAAACGCCAGAAGCAAAAATTATAAAAGAAACAATGCAAAGAGGTGATCTTTTACCTGATGATATTATGTACAATTTAATGACGGAGCACTTAGGTAGTGGAGAAAGTTCCAAAGAAATGATAATTGATGGCTTTCCAAGGACTTTACCTGAAGCTGAAATGTTTACTTGGCCTGTTGGCAGGGTAATTTATATTGATGTCTCAGACGGCGAGGCTACAAAACGACTTTTGGCACGAGGGCGCATGGACGATAAACCAGATGTTATTGCGAACAGGCTAAACATTTACCACAAGGAAACAGAACCAGTGTTGGAATATTACAGAAGTAAGGAAATCTTACTAAAGATCAACGGAGATTGCAGCCCCGAGCAAGTTTTTGAGCAAATAAAAGGAAGCTTTGAGGAAAATGAAAACTAAAACCACAGAGGAACTGATCGTAATGCGCGAAGGAGGAGCAAAGCTTGCAACAATTAAGGAAGAGCTACGCGCTAAAATTGTTCCTGGTGCTGTTCCGCAAGATATTGATAAAGAGGCAGAGGAATTGATTAGGAAGGCAGGCGGTGAACCTTCTTTTAAAATGGTCAAAGGGTATCTTTGGACGACTTGTATAAACATTAACGATGGGGTAGTGCACGGGATACCCACAAGAGTTCCTTTTAAGGAGGGTGATATTGTGAGTTTGGACATAGGAATGTTTTATAAAGGTTTTCATACGGATACTTCGTTTACGACTCCGGTGGGCAAAATTGCTCCAGCTACCCAAAAGTTTCTAAAGGCGGGAGAAGAAGCGCTAAACCGTGCTATTAAAAATGCCAAGGTTGGGAAGAGGATATCTCACATTTCAATGGCAATTCAAGACAGTATTGAAAGAAATGGATATTCAGCCATTCGGGCGCTAACGGGCCACGGTGTGGGTGAGAGATTGCACGAAGAGCCAGCAATTCCTTGCTTTTGGGAGACAGATGAGGAATCAGGAGAGCTGATAAAGGAGGGTGCTGTTCTTGCAATTGAGGTAATATACACTATGGGGAGGCCCGATTTAGTTCTATCGGCTGATGACAATTGGACAATTTCCACAAAAGATGGTAAAATATCAGGGCTGTTTGAAGAAACTGTCGCAGTTGAGAAAAATGGGCCAGTAGTTCTTACTGCGTAAACACTACGGGGTGGACTGCTTGATCTCCTAACCGATCAAGCCTAGCTTCCGTAGTTTTTGTTGTATCGACATGGATCAAAACCAAGTGTTCAAGGGCGTAATTCTTGAGGCTTTGCCTAATACCACATTCCGGGTGGAATTGGAGGATGGCAAAGTGGTACTAGCCACGATTGCAGGCAAGATGAGGAGAGGATTTATAAGAATTTTACCCGGCGACAAAGTGCGTGTAGAAATGACACGATACGACACCGAGCGAGGTCGTATTGTTTGGAGGGAGTAATAATAACTGTTTCGCTTCAACCATAGAAGTCGATGGTTTCGCGAAACAGATATGTAATTCCACTCATAGTGTGGTATAAAGAAAGGCACGGCTTCGGCCGTGGGAATTCCATGAAAGTTGTAGCATCCATAAAAAGGGTTTGTAAAAGTTGTAAATATGTCAGACGACGTGGGGTTTTGTATGTTATTTGCGAAAACCCTAGGCATAAGCAAAGACAAGGATAGAAAGGATAGACGTATGCCAAGATTAGCAGGAATAGATTTACCAGAAAGCCAAAAGATAGATTTTTCTTTAACCAAGATTTATGGTGTGGGGTGGGCACTTTCCCGTCAAATTTTAGAAAAATGTAGAGTTGATCCAGAAAAACGCACAAAAGATCTAAATGAAAAGGAGCTTGCCTCACTCTCAAAAGCCATTGAAGAACACGAAGTTGAAGGTGATTTAAGGCGGGAGATTAGACAAAACATTCAAAGACTTAAAGATATTGGCACCTATCGTGGAGTACGTCACAACAAAGGTCTTCCTGTTCGGGGTCAAAGAACCAAAACTAATGGCCGAACAAAGAAGGGTAAAAGAAAGACAGTTGGTGCATTCAAGAAGGAGGCCTTAGCAAAACAAACTGTCCAAAAGGCAAAGGAAGCTAAGAAATAATGGCTAGAATACAAGAAAAGAAACAAAGAAAAAATATACAAATTGCAACAGGAAAAGTGTATGTTAATGCTTCTTTTAATAATACTGTCGTAACAATAACAGACGAAAAAGGTGGGACTCTTGCTTGGGGATCTGCCGGCAAGTCCGGATTTAAAGGTACACGAAAATCAACGCCGTACGCTGCAACAACCGCTGTTGATAGTGTCATTAAAAAGGCTCGAGATGAATACGGGCTAAAAAACGTTAATGTTTACATAAAGGGGCCTGGACCGGGACGGGACGCTGCACTTCGCGCAATAAGAAGCGCGGGATTGCGTATGGAACTTATAGCCGACGTTACACCTGTTCCACACAACGGCCCAAGAGCCAAGAAAAAAAGAAGAGTATAAAACATGAGATATACAGGACCAAAAGACAGGTTGTCTAGACGCGAAGGATATGACCTTTTTGGCAAAGGAGCCAAACTTACTCGTTTGGCAGTTTTGCCAGGGGCTCACGGAAGACGAGGCTTTGGAAAGCAGTCTGGTTTTGGCAGGCAATTGCGTGAAAAACAAAAGGTAAAGAGAATGTATGGCGTTACCGAACGACAATTTGAAAAATATGTAAATGCCGCTCAAAAAGCAAAAGGCACAACAGGAGATACACTCGTCCAGCTTCTTGAAAGAAGGCTAGATAATGTTATTTACAGACTAGGGTTTGCCTCTACTCGCCCTGCGGCCCGACAGGTTGTTTCTCACGGTCATGTTTTGATAAATGGTAAAAAGGTGAATGTGCCCTCTTACATGGTTTGCGTGGGAGAGATTATTGACTTGGACGCCAAAGCACAAAACAAACCGGAAGTTAAGAAAAAATTGGAAGACAAAGATTTCATGCCTAGTTCGTGGCTTGAACGCCAGGCAATAACTGGTAAAATAAAGAGCTTGCCCAAAAGAGAAGACGTTACTGAGCCTATTTCAGAACAAGATATTATTGAATATTATTCTAGATAAACAAGTTTGAACCAAAAATATGTGAATATTTTAGGTATAAACAAGTTTGAACCAAAAATATATTATGAATATTTTAGGTATAAAAAAGGAGGTGATAAGCTTTGAATTTACAGCCAATGTTCCAAGTAAAATCTGAAGAAGCACAGGCAAGCTATGGAAGGTTTATGTTTGAACCTTTAGAGCAAGGGTATGGTCAAACATTAGGATCATCTCTTCGCCGAGTTCTTTTGTCCAGTCTTCCTGGAGCAGCAGTTACACAGGTTGCAATAACCGGTTTAAAACATCAGTTCGGTACTGTAAAAGGTATCAAAGAAGATGGAGTAGATTTGTTACTAAACTTGAAAAAACTTAGAGTTTCCTACACTGGCGAAAAACCAGTTAAGTTAGAACTTGTAGCCCAGGGTTCTGGTGAGATTAGGGCAGATCAGATTAAAGCATCAAGTGAAGTAAAGATTGCAAACCCAGACTTATTGATTGCTACTTTGTCTGACAAGAAGACTAAGCTTGAAATCGAAATGCAGGTGGAATCCGGTATTGGATATTCATCCGCAGAAGACCGAAAAACTAACAAAGTTGGACAAATTCCGCTGGACGCCGATTTTTCGCCTATCAAAAGAGTTAATTATAAAGTTGAAGAAACTAGAGTTGGTCGATTGACTAACTACGATAAATTAACTGTGGAGATTTGGACCGATGGTACAATTTCTCCTGAAGAGGCACTTAAAAAAGCAGCAGAAACTTTGGTAAGTTATGTTAACCAAGTTGCGTCACCTGTTAAGGTCCAACAACAAGACTCTACTCGTGCAGTACCTAGCTCCACTAACCAAAAATTGTCTTATCTTTCAGTTGAAGAGTTAGGCTTGCCTACTCGAATTACCAACGCATTATCTAAAGCGGGTTACGAAACAGCAGGTGATTTACTCACCGCTGATAAAAATGACCTCGCAAAGGTAAGAAACATGGGAGAAAAGTCAATTAAGGTTATAGAAGCTGCCTTAAAGGAAAAGGGTATTACCTGGGAGAAATAAGAGAGCCTTATGTTGCAAAGAGAATATAGGGATAGCAAGGGAGCGAATGTTGCTCTTCTTAGGAGTCTTGCTATTTCTTTAATTACCAAAGGTAGTGTCAAGACAACGGAGGCTAGGGCCAAAAAAGCGAAGAGGTTTGTTGAGAACCTGATAAGTAAGGCAAAGGGTGATAATTTGGCTGCTAGACGTTACGTTTTAGCTGAGCTTGGTGGAAACCGAGAAGTGTCGAGTGCTTTGTTTAGCCGAGTTACTCCGTTATTTAAAGGTCGCGCAAGTGGTTTTACGAGAGTAATTCGTATTGGCCGAAGACGGGGGGACGCTGCTCTTTTGGTAAAATTGGAGCTTGTTGAGAGTTTCAAAAAGAAAAAAGAAGTAGTAAGCGAAGAAAAACAAGTTGAGAAAACCAAAGAAGTAGAGAAGGTTGAAAAGAAAGCAAAGCCAAAGAAAAATGAGTAACTTAATGTCAAAGACTTATCAGCTTAAACAAAAAGAGATTAAAAGAGAATGGCATTTGATGGATGCAAAAGGCCAAATTTTGGGAAGGTTGTCTACTCAAATTGCGACAAAGCTTATCGGGAAACACAAGAAAAACTACGTTTCACATCTTGATATTGGGGATTATGTGGTAGTTATAAATGCATCAAGTGTTTCCGTCACTGGAAATAAAGAAGAGCAAAAGACGTATTACCGACATTCTGGATACCCCGGGGGGCTTAAAGAAACAAAATTAAAAGATTTAAGAGTAAAGTCGCCAACAAAAATTATTGAACATGCAGTTTCTAATATGCTTCCTAAAAATAGACTAAGAGATGATAGAATGCGAAGGTTGAAAGTATTTGCAGAAGATAAACATCCATATGGAGACAAACTAAATAAGTAGTATGGCAAAAAAGAAAGCAACCAAAGATTATGTATTTGCAGTAGGGCGACGCAAAAGTTCTATTGCCCGCGTACGCTTAAATCAAGGCCGAGGTCAAACTTTGGTAAACTCAACTACGGTTGAAGAATACTTTAAAGATGTAGATGCATCGACGAAGCTTTGGAGCAAACCTTTTCAAGTAACAAAGACGGAGGGTAAATATTGGGTTAGTGCAAAAATTGCAGGCGGAGGTAAAAAAGGACAACTTGAAAGTTTAGTACACGGAATAGCTCGTGCACTTGTTGCAACCGACAGCGACGCACACAGATTAGCTCTTAAAAAACACGGACTTCTAACACGAGACTCCAGAACTCGTGAACGACGCAAGGTTGGTACTGGCGGCAAGGCAAGAAGAAGAAAACAGAGTCCAAAACGATAACTTTCTAACTTAAAAGTTTTACTCCAAGTTTTTTGAAGTGTTTGTCAAAAGTGAAAGCTATACTTATTTTGGCTGACTTCATGGCAACGATACTTGAGCAATCTATAAAAGAAACGTTTTTTGATCGAGTTTGTAAAAATAATTTGCGTGCCTCATTGTGTTTATCTTGATCAATGAATATTTCAATAAGATTACTCTTTTGAAAATCTTCAAACCAATCATTTGCAACTTTCTTACCCAATTTTCTAGATATTACTGTCAATGTTTCAGCTATTACATCAGATGAAGTATAAAGTTGGCTTGAGTCTTTTTCGAGCTTTTCAAATAAACCCAGTGCTTTATTGTGGGTTGAGTCACTTGTATCTCTAATGGATACGAATACGTTTGTATCCACGAAGATCTTAGAGGTCATAGGCGTACCTATCGTACTCAGAGTTACCAGGCCCTTTAACTGCTTTTTTAGCCTGTTGTTTTAGAAAAGCGATTCCTCCGTCTTTTGCCCCCTTGCCCCTTTTTTGAACGGATTTGACTAAAATTTCTCGAGCCAAGTCAGACATGGAACGATTTTCCAGCTCCGCAATTTTTTTCAATTCTTTTTTAGTTTGGCTATCCAATAATAATTGTACCCTTTGCAACATACACAACTATATTACACAACTTTATGCTCATTGTCAAGGAATTCGGTGGTGAAGTCTCGATATTTTCTTGGCTCGAACTTTACGGTTTTTGGATCCAGGCCTTTGATCAATTTGTCTGCCATGATAATTTCCTCGTAAATTCCTTCAATCAACTCATACTTTTCTGCTTCTTCGGTTGATACCCATGCAAAATCAACTGCATCTTCATCAAGTTCAACCTCACCACTTTTGTAATCAGCATAAAAACTTAAAACCACAATAGGAACCCCATCCGGCCTGATAAGAGTCATATCAATTAGGAATCTTACATTTTCAATTTCTAAATTTACTTCTTCTTTCACCTCTCTTTTGAGTGCTTCCTCAACTGCTCCATACCACGCAGATGGTGTTGGCTTTGGGAGGTTTGCGTAATCTTCAACACTTATTTTCCCTCCTGGAACAGTCCACATGTTAGGGAATGCCTTTTCGTTTGGAGACCGTTTTGTTATTAAATACTTACCGTCTTTGTTTATAATTGCAGTTGCAGAAACGAAGTGTGCGTGAGGATCGCCAAATTTTAACTCCATTTACTTTGAGTTTAGCACAAAATTTGGTAATATATAGCAACCACGGGGTGTAGTTTAATGGTAGAATGCGCGGCTGGGGGTCGTGCGGTCTGAGTTCGATTCTCAGCACCCCGACAGAAAGTGAATCCGCGAAAGTGAGCCTGGATTGGCTCTGCGCGGGAGGGGGCGCGCAGAGCTCTGCAAAGCCCTTTTTGTACGAGACTGCAAGTTGCCGATTAGTTAAAAAGAAGTTCGAGCCGACAGTTTTTCCGAAGAATGATAATTCTTCGGATGTATTTTTTGCGCGCGCGATTTTTGCGCACGAAAGTGCGCTACCAATGAAGTTTCTGAAAGGTTCGAGCCAACTCGAACCATTTTGTTTTATTTGTTCCAATTCTTCATTGATTTTTAATTTTTCTTCAAAAAATTCGTTCTTTTTGAGTTTATAAATTTCAGGGTCAACAATTCCTTCTAAGTAGCCATCCAGAAGTTTATTTAGTTTTATATCTGAAGTTTTTAATTCGGCCTCTAATCTCTCGATGTTTTGGTGCATTGATACAGCTTCTAATTTCTCGTCTTCATCTAACCATTTGTACCAATCATTAGCCCATTCTTGGGGAAGTGCTACCTCGTCAATAGCTTTTTTAAATTGGATTTCTAATTCTGGCTCTGGAATATATTTTTGAGTACACGCTTTTAATTTTTTGGTACAACGATAATACACATATTCAACAGTCCTATTTGTTCCCTTGTAATATTTCTTATGAACTTCTGCTGTAATAGTTGCGCCACACTCGCCACATTTCATCAATCCCATAAAAGCAAAATTATATCTTCTCTTTTTATGTCTGTCTTTAAACTCAAGCTGTTTTTTAACTGCTTGGAATAGCTCTTTAGAGATAATGGTTTTATGAGTACCTTCGTGATACTCCCCGTTATATTCCATAATGCCAACATAAAATCTATTGGCTAAAATTCTTCTGATTTCGTTTATATGTAGTGGCTTATTATTTTTTCTTTTAAGGTTGAATTTGTGGAGAAATAATGCAATATCAGTAAATGTTTTGTTTCCTTCTGAAAATAATTCAAAAGCTTTCTTAATTGCTTTTAACTTTTCAGATTCAACATCTATTCCTCTAGTTTTTGGATTGTTGATATATCCATCAGGAGCTTTGCCAGGATAAACACCATTTCGGATTTTTTGTCTAAGACCACGCTTTACATTTTCAGATAAATTATCAACATAATATTTACTTTGGCCAAAAGCAATATTTAACATAAACTTTCCTTGAGGAGTATTTTCAAACCAGGAGGTGGGAAATTTTAAGTCCTTCAATTTTCCAGTATCTAAAAGGTAAATTATTTTTCCACCATCTATTGAGTTACGAGCTAAACGGTCAGGATGCCAGGCAATAATCCCGCCAACAGTGCCTTTTTCTATTTTCTTCAAAACTTCAGCAAATTTTTCTCTGCCCGGACTCTTAGCAGTCTTTTCTTCCTCTATAAATTCTGTTATCTCTAGATGTTCTCTTTTGGCATATTCTTTTAACTCGGCAATCTGTGCCTGTATAGACAGAATTTGTTTATCTTTTTCCTCCCTAGATTTTCTACAGTATGCAATATATTTCATAAAATTATTTTCTTTCTCTTAAAAGTTCTTTAAGCGAGCTTGCGAGCAGGCTTCTTTCTAAGAAGCCAAAATTTTCGCGTTCTCTCGTTTTTTGTTCTTTTTCACTACGGCAACTTGCAGTCTCGTACAAAAAGGGCTTTGCAGAGCTCTGCGCGCCCCCTCCCGCGCAGAGCCAATCCAGGCTCACTTTCGCGGATTCACTTTCTGTCGACCTTTATCGAAAAATCCGAACTTCGTTTCAATCGCAAAGGTAGGCGCGCTACGCGCGCCGCCTTTTATCCGCTCGGCCTTCGGCCTCGCTCTAAAACTGTCGGCTCGAACGGGTTGCTTTAGCAACCCCAAAAAACGCGAAAATTTTTTAAAGAACTTTTCCCCTATAATTTCAACTTAAAAGGCGCAACCGGTGGACTCAACAAGAAATTGCTTTCTGTTGTCCGATTGCGCCATTAAAAAAAGCAATTTCTAAAATTGTTGAGTCCGTATTTTTTATAACACTTAATGGAGTTCCATGCAATATATCAATGTGAATCATAGAAAATCTTTCCAAGACAGAAGTTTTATAAAATTCTATTGTTCTATATCTTCTAATGAATTTATAGAATAAAGTTGAAGGAATTAATGAAGAAAAAGTACCTATTTCTGTTTAGCAAGATCCAAATATACCATTTCTTTAGGTTGAAGAAAATACCAAACTAAGTAAAGAATACCAGGTATTACACCCAATAAAAAGAGTACTATAGCTGTGATAACACTGAAATATGGTCTCTTCTCAAGATGCGCTGTATCTGAAGTTTTGTCCTTTAACTCAAACTTTTGATTCAAAAGATAAGATATTTGAGCTTCCAAATCATGTGGATGTTTTTTTACTAAATATGAGGGGTTAATACCTAATTTTAACTTTTTAATTTTTCCATCCCCAATAACTTTCGCTATAAGAGCGACTAAGGATAAAATAGCGATAATTAAAGCTGTAAGGAAAAGAGGTTGATTGTTCTTTGAAGATGCATCAATTGCAACAATAAAAGCTATGAAACCAACGATTAAACTTATTAGAGATGGGATTGGATAAAAGTATTGTAAAAACTTTGGTAATTGTTCTTTCATAATTACTTTTTAAATGTCCTTATTCTAATTTCTCAAAAATCCTAGCTTATGTCAAGACCCTAAATTCTACTTTATAGTGTATCAAGATATAGAGAAAAAAGCAAAAGCAATAAATAAATATTTTCTTCGTCTTAAAATTTCTGCTACAATAGGGCGTAGCGAAGTTTTTGCGCTGGGTGGGTAGGGGTAAAACATTTGTATTTTGTCTTGTCCCGCTACAGCGGGACTATAAATAAAAAAATCGCGCGTATTGCTTTTCTGTCTTTGCAAAAAATACATAGAGCGAGGCCGAAGGCCGAGCGGACAAGATGGCGCGCGTAGCGCGCCTACCGATTCGACTTGAAGCGAGTTCGGATTTTTCGATAAAGGTCGACCAACTTAAACATTTTTCAAATTTCGGGCGAAAAACCCCCCCACCTTCTCCTTCCGCTTTTCTCTTGCGAAATCAAAAAGTGGACAGCCCCGCCACCTGCCTGAATACTTGGTATTTTTCAATTGTCGATGTGGTTGAAATATTGACTGATAGTCCAAGACCAAGAAAATATTGGAATGCTTTAAAAACCAAATTAAAACAAGAAGGGAGCGAGTAGCCCAAAAAGTGGGACAACTGAAATTAGAGTCTTCTGACGGCAAAGAATATTCTTCTTTTTATCAAATCGATGTACGGACCTACTTGTTGCGCCCAGTTTCTTGGAACTCCATCACCAATTGTGAAAATTCCCAGTTTTTTTGCCTCTCGATTAGGCGAGTATAGTGTTCAAGGTCAAAGAATGGGTTTATAACTTCGGTAGGATTTTCCTTGAGCGATTAGTCGTCTATAGTATCCTCAAAACCTTGATGCAGCTTTCTGTTATGTCTCCAATGTGGATTCTCAACATACGACATAGTCCAGTATTATATACTTATTTAAATTAGATTCAAACAAAATTGCTGTTGACTTTTCTTACAAAAAACTTATTCTGTTTTAATTGTTTATTGCATACAATGGAGGACTATGCTAACGCAAGTATTATTTCAGGCATCAGAAGGACCACAAAACGGCAGCTTTTGTGTCAATGGACAAGGTAATGGGCAATTAGGTAATCAACAACCACAAGAATCTGACGATGAAAAATTAGATAAGTTAGTTAAAAAATCACAGGAAGTTTTATTGAAAATCCATACTGTTTTCCCATTCGATCTTTTTACTGACGAGCTTGTGGTTGATGAAAATAAGATAACTTTTATTTATCGTGATTTTCCGGGGGCAGAGCGCGTGCATATAATTATGGTAAAAAATATAACCGATGTAATTGTTGACACAAATCCCTTTTTTGCAACCCTTAAAATTGTTGATCAAGGGTATAAAGAAAATATAGTAGGCATGGAATTTTTAAGAAGGACTGACGCATTCGAGGCACAAAAAATAATCCAGGGACTTGTTGTTATAGACAAACAACCCGACAAAGATCGAGCCGATTTAACAAAAATGAAAACGGAAGAGGTTATAGAGAAAATTGAGGAGGTGGGAGACAGTACAAGATGAGCAAGAAATTATATAGAAGTAAAAACGACAGAATGCTGGCGGGTGTTGTTGGCGGTTTGAGTGAATACTTTGAAATAGACTCTACTCTACTTAGATTATTAGTAGCACTTATAGTAGTATTCACGGGGTTCATTCCGGGAATTATTTTGTACTTCATAGCAGCTATTATTATGCCCCTTAAAGGTTCCACTACAACAATAAAAAAGGTGTAACTATTAAAGGAAAGTTCGATTTTGATTGTTGATTCCAAGCTCGCTGTTGTATATAATACAAGTTACATATGGCACGACATAAAAACGGTGGTGATATAGCAACTCCTCAAGAAACTGAATCTTCTCAAAAACTTCAAGCAATTCGCGTGGCAATGGAACAAATTGAAAAGCAATATGGAAGAGGGTCAATAATGCGGCTTGGTGAAAAAACAGCTCTTCAGGGTGGGGTTGAAGCAATTCCAACAGGATCAGTTGCTTTGGACCTAGCGTTGGGCATTGGTGGTTTTCCAAGGGGTAGAATAATTGAAATTTTCGGGCCGGAAGCCTCAGGCAAAACGACATTAGCACTCCATGTTATTGCAGAAGTACAAAAAGAGGGTGGGACAGCAGCATTTATTGACGCGGAACACGCGCTAGACTCGGTTCGTGCTGCAACAATTGGTGTTAATGTCGACGATCTTCTTATCTCGCAACCTGACACTGGTGAACAAGCTCTAGAAATTGTGGAAACCTTAGTGCGATCCGGGGCGGTTGAAATTATAGTTATCGACTCAGTTGCCGCACTTGTTCCGCGCGCGGAAATTGAAGGAGAAATGGGAGATGCGATTATTGGAGTTCAGGCGCGTCTAATGTCTCAAGCTCTTAGGAAATTAACTGGGGCTATCGCAAAGACTCGAACAACTGTTATTTTTACAAATCAAATTCGCCACAAAATTGGTGTAATGTTTGGAAATCCCGAAACAACCCCGGGAGGACTAGCATTAAAGTTTTATGCATCAGTTAGGGTTGATCTTCGAAGGATTGAGTCAATTAAAGAAGGAGAATTGGTAATTGGATCACGCCACAGAGCCCGAATTGTTAAAAACAAGGTTGCTCCGCCGTTCAGAGTTGCTGAATTTGATGTTATGAATGAGGGAGGGATTTCTAAAGTAGGTGGACTGGTTGATGTTGGAGTGGAGCTTGGGATACTTCAAAAAAGCGGAGCATTTTATAAATATGATGGAACAATGTTGGGGCAAGGAAAGCCCGCGACAGTAGGTTTCCTGACAGAAACCGCAAACAAAAAATTAACTGAGGGTATTGACAAAAAAATTCGTGAGTTTGCAGCCTCCTCCAAGAAACTTCCAACTGAGATAGGCGAAGAAAAAGAAGAGTAGGTTTCTCCAGTTGATGTCTACAATTACACACATCAAACAACAAAAAGACAAAAGCAGGGCAAATGTTTATTTAGACGGAAAGTTTGCTTTTGGAGTGACACTTGAAGAACTTCTTAAACACGGTTTGAAAGTTGGCAAAGAGTTGGCTTCTTTACAAATTGAAAAAATAAAAGGAACAGATCATAAAGAGAGGGTTTATGGGAATGCCGTAAAGTTTGCAATGATGAGGCCCCGATCGGAGAAAGAAATAAGACAGTGGTTCAAAAGAACCCTCCTTCGCTCACGACAAAATGTCGGAGCTTCGGAAGGGCAAGGAAATATTGAAGATGATGTGTTTAATCGATTAAAGAATTTAGAACTTGTTGATGATTTAAAGTTTGCTCAGTGGTGGGTTGAGCAAAGGTTAACTTTTAGACAAAAATCTAAAAGGGTAATAGGGCTTGAGCTTAAATCAAAGGGAGTCTCAGACGATATAATAAAAGAAGTACTTTTGCAAATTGATACGGACCAGGAAGTTGAATTAGCAAAGAAAATTGTCGAGAAAAAGTTAAGAGTCTTAGGCAGTTTTCCAGAAGATAAACGCAGGGAAAAATTAATTGGGGCGCTAGCCCGGCGAGGATTTTCTTGGGAAACGATTAAAAAAGTCGTTGACGTTGACTAAAACCTCTATGAGCTGTAAAATTCATTTAATAGGAAAAAAGATGGTATTCTTAGCTTTGTTACAAAGTCTAGAATTTAAAGCTACACATTAAGTGCGAGCCGTTCTTCTTTTCCTTCGATTATATGAACGATAGTCCACGAGATTACATCAAAAAACTTGAGCAGGTGTCTAGAATGACTCATGACGAGGCAAAAGACGCTTTGCTTGCTGAGGTAGATAAAGAATTAGTAAGTGAAAAGGCGAAACGTATCCGACAGATGGAGGAAAACCTCAAACTTGAATCCTCCGAAAAGGCCAAAGAGATTTTGGTTGATGCAATGAGGCATGGCGCGACAGATTATGTAGCTGAATTCACAATTTCAACAATACGCCTACCCGATGAGGAAATTAAAGGTCGAGTAATTGGGCGAGAGGGACGAAACATCCGAGCTTTTGAGCAAGCAACAGGTGTAGAGATTGAAATTGATGAGACAAACGACATAAGGCTTTCTTCTTTTGATCCGATTCGTCGTGAAGTTGCGCGGCGATCCCTTGAGACCTTGGTTAAAGACGGCAGAATTCAACCGAGCAGAATTGAAGAAGTAGTTGCACAAACCCAAAAACAACTTGATCAGTTTTTACTTGAAGAGGGAAAGAGGATTTCCCACTCCTGTGGTGTTTATAACCTTCTTTTGGACTTGGTTACTATGATTGGTCGTTATCGTTTCAGGACTTCCTACGGCCAAAACTTAGCCCAACACACAATTGAAGAAACTAAAATCGGAGTTGAAATAGCGCATGAAGTCGGGGCAGATGTAGAAGTGGTGAGACTTGGTTGTTTGTTGCACGACATAGGTAAAGTTGTAACTGATGAGGAAGGAACACATGTTAAACTCGGGGTAGATCTTTTGAGAAAATACAACATTGATAAAAGGGCTGTTGATACAGTTGCTGAACATCACGAAGACAAGCCTTTTTCTTCGATGGAATCAATAGTTGTATATGTTGCTGACGCAATTTCCGGATCACGACCTGGCGCACGTTACGAGCCACACGAAGATTATGTTCAAAGAATGGAAAAGATTGAAGAGATCGCAAATAGTTTTAATGGAATTGACCAGGCGTTTGCATTCCAGGCAGGAAGAGAAGTTAGAGTTGTAGTCAGGCCGGATGAAGTATCCGATGATGGATTGACGGTTTTAGTACATGATATTGCTAAAAAACTTGAAAATGAGGCGCAATACGCAGGCCAAATTAAAGTAACTGCAATTCGGCAAACTCAAGCCTCAGAAACAACAAAAGCAAAATAGGTCTTCTTTTCATTCCGTTCTTGACTTTTTAAACTTATCTGTTAATCTATTCACCAGCAAGGACATTTTACAAGACTTGTCCTGAGCGACCGAAGGGAGTCGAAGTATGACCAAGAATGATTTGATTGAGCTTGTTGCAAGAAAAGCCCACTTAACAAAAAAAGCAGCAATGGAAGCAGTTGAAACTTTCTTAAACGAAATACAAAGAGCCTTGGTCAAAGGCGATAAAGTAATTTTGAGCGGATTTGGAACTTTCAAAGTTGATCAAAGAGCAAAAAAGAAAATGTTTTTAAGAGGCAAAGAAGAAGAAGTTGCGTCCCACAGAACCCCAAATT
>Ga0155838_121_pt1 | contig 20856 bp, 12 predicted proteins | sample RifCSPlowO2_01_FD_107492 | JGI IMG/M metagenome (GOLD analysis project Ga0155838, IMG submission 107492) | Candidatus Blackburnbacteria bacterium RIFCSPLOWO2_01_FULL_40_20
TGTTTTTTAGCCATATTATTTTTGTATACCGTTCCAAAAATATCTCGGACAGTCAAATAATAATTCTATTTTTGATCGCGATAATTTGGTCATTTTATTTTATGTTTGGATTGTAATATCGAGACATAAATTATTTCTCACCAGTCCAGTCTTTAGCCAATAATTCAGCCTGTTCCAATACAATTTTGGTTGCACCTTCTTGCTTATCTGGTGGGTAGTGGTACTTTTTCAATAATCTTTTAATATAAACCCTTAACTTGGCTTGCACACTCTCTTTAATTGTCCAGTCGATAGTCGTATTTTTACGAAGCATATCAACCAATTCTTTAGCCATTTCCTTTAGTGTTTTATCTCCTAATTCACGAACGGCACTTTCGTTATTAGCCAATGCATCGTAAAAAGCTAATTCTTCCTCGGTTAATCCCAAATCTTTGCCTTTATCCTTCTCGTCCCGTATCTTCTTTGCTAATTCCAATAGCTCTGCAATCACTTGTGCTGCCTCGATCGTTCTGTTCTGATATTTACGAATTGTTTCTTCTAGCATCTGGGCAAAGGAACGTGATTTTACAAGGTTTGTTCTTGTCATGGTTCGTAGTTCATCATTAAGAAGTTTTTTCAGAAGTTCCAAGGCCACATTTTTATGCTTCATATTCCGCACTTCTTCCAAAAATTCCTCCGAAAATATAGAAATATCAGGAGCCTTGATTCCAGCCGCAGAATAAATATCAATAACGGCATCAGAAGTAACCGCAGAAGATACTATTTGTCTAATTGCGGCGTCTATTTCTTCATCAGTCGGGCCTCCTCCGTGAGGTTCCATTTTGATAATTCCACTTCTCACGATTTGGAAAAACCCTACCTCATCACGTATCTCGATGGCTTTCTCATGGGGCACGGATAATGAAAATGCTTTAGATAATTCAGACAACGCTTTCAAATATCGTTTCTTACCATCATCGAGCCCCAAAATATAATCGGTTGCACCCGATATTGTTTGTGTCCGTTCACCTGGGGTTCCTTTGAAGTATTTTTGATAGTCAAACCCGTGATACATACCACGAACCACTTCATATTTCTCAAGCATGACTCCCACCGCCTCTTCTTGAGGAATAGCTGTTTCCTGCCTATCGGATTCGGAATAATACGAAAGAGCCTCCTTTAGTTCGGGAGCAATACCTATATAGTCAACGACGAGTCCTCCCTGTTTGTCTTTATAAACACGATTGACACGGGCAATTGCCTGCATAAGTCCGTGTCCCTGCATCGGTTTATCAATGTACATGGTATGTAGGGAAGGTACGTCAAAGCCCGTTAACCACATGTCACGGACGATAACCAGTTTCAGTTCATCGTCAGGATCTTTCATACGACGTGCCATAACATCAAGTTCATGTTTTGGGCGGATGTGGGATTGATAATTTAGAGGATCGGCAGCGGAACCAGTCATAACTACCTTCAAAAATCCTTTATTATCATCATCGTTATGCCAGTTGGGGCGTAGTTTTATAATCTCGTTATAGAGTTCAACTGCAATCCTTCGGCTCATGGCAACTATCATGCCCTTACCCTCGATAACGCTTAACCGATTTTCAAAATGTTCAACTAAATCTCTAGCTATCAGTGCAATTCGTTTTTCCGAACCAACCATTGCCTCTAGCCGTGCCCATTTACTCTTTAATTTCTCTTTGCGTTCAACTTCTTCACCCTCGGTTAGCTCTTCAAACTCTGGATCAATCCTGGGCTGCTCCTCTTTCTTTAATTCAATTCTGGCTAGTCTACCTTCATAGTAGATAGGTACTGTCGCATGATCTTCAACGGCACGGGTTACATCGTATACATCGACATATTCACCAAATACCGCCCGTGTGTTTCTATCGGTTAGTTCTACGGGTGTACCAGTAAAGCCAATGAATGAGGCATTGGGGAGAGCGTCCCGCATGTGTTTGGCAAAACCACTAATGAATTCGTATTGGCTTCTGTGTGCTTCATCGGCAATAACAACGATATTTTTCCTATCTGAAAGCATCGGGTAGGTTTGTTGTCCAGTTTGTGGAAAAAACTTCTGAATAGTGGTAAATATCACACCTCCTGATGCGACTCTTAACAACTCTTTCAACTCTTCCCGATTTTCCGCTTGTTTTGGTGTCTGTCTCAAGAGTTCCGAACACTTGGAAAATGTCCCAAACAGTTGATTGTCTAAATCGTTTCTATCGGTAAGTACTACTAATGTAGGGTTATCAAGAGCCTGAATAACCTTGCCCGCATAAAATGTCATCGTTAAACTCTTACCTGATCCCTGTGTATGCCAAACCACACCCGCCCGCCTGTCTCCCTCCTCTTGCGTTGCTTTGATGGTGCTTTCAATAGCTTTATTAGTGGCAAAATACTGATGGTAGGCTGCTGCTTTCTTAATAGTTTTCTCGCCATCGGTTTCAAAGACAATAAAGTTGGAAATGAGATCTAATAGTCGTTGTTTATCAAAGATGCCCCGAAGTAAAACTTTCAATTGTGGTAAGGCATTAGAAGCCAATTCTGTACCATCAACAGTTCGCCATCTGGTAAACCACTCAAGGTTAGCTGATATTGTGCCAACCCTAGCCTCAAATCCATCAGAAATAATCGAAAGTTCGTTGTAGGCAAAGAGTGTCGGAATATCCTGTTTGTAAGTTTGAATTTGATTAAATGCGTTCTTAACTGTAGCCTTCTCATCTCCTGGATTTTTCAACTCTATAATGACTACGGGCAACCCATTGATAAATATCACCACATCTGGCCGCCTATTGTTGCCTGCCCCGAGCGAAGTCGAGGGGTTTTCAATGATGGTATATTGGTTGACGGCTAGAAAGTCATTTTTCTTAACATCGCTAAAATCTACTAACCTAACTTTATCTCCTGCTACTGTTCCATCGTTTCGCATGTACTCAACATCTACACCATCCCGAAGATATGAATGGAAGATTTTGTTGTTAATGACAAGATTCGGCGTGGCATGGGAAACCTGAACAACCTTCTTAAATGCTTCTTCCTTGGCATCTCGGGGAATATCGGGATTGAATTTATCGATAGCCAACCACAACCTGCTTTCCAAAACCACATCAGCATAGCTTTTACGTTCTGGACGTTCACCATCGGGAGGTGGGGCAATTTCAGGCCCTCCAACTATGGAGTATCCCAGCCCCTCAAGCCATTCAAGTGTTGCCAATTCTAGATCTGTTTCTGTGTATTTAGTCATATTGTGTTAGTCGTATTAATCTCCTTTAAATATCCCCTCATCGTTTTAATCGAACCCGCTAATTTAGTTGGTTCAGGTTTCCCGTTATCTTTGGAGTGATGAATCTGATTCCTTAGGAATGTATGGATACTCACTTGATTTGCTGTTCCTTTATATGGCGAATCCGCCACTTCTCCTTTTTCCCCTTGAAAATAGTCAACATCAAAAGGCTTAAGATCTTTGCTCGCACCCTTCTGATATTTCAATTCCTCATACAAGTCGTTGTGATATTCTTCGGTTGCCAAACCAAAAGCAAGAAAATTTATTTCGTTCGCAGACATAAACGGCAACACTCTTTCGTCGACTGGCGTAACTTTAACGACGGAATTGTCTTTCGATAAAACTTTCACACTCACATTTGCATTAAAAAGTAATTGTTTCACCAAAAGCGGAGAATGTGTCGTCAAAATAATTTGTGCGGATTTTGAAAACTCAAGTAACAACTTTACAAATTTATCCTGCAGTGATGGGTGAAGGTGTAATTCTGGCTCATCAATCAGAATGATTAATTGTTTCCCGCTCTGTTGAGATAAATAGAAGGAGTAGAGCAATGAAAAGATCATTTCATAACCAGAACCCATCATGTCGAGCGGGATTTGTTGTTGATTGTCTTTACTCTCAGCGAAAAAACACTTTCCAAATGGCAACCAATTGTCAACAAAATTCAATTTGATAGTAGAACCACTTACTTCTTCAAATTTGTCTATAGCATTTTTTAGAAATTGGTTATCTATACCAACTTTAATGTCGTCCAATCTTCCGCTCAAATCTTCAATGCCCTCTTTACCTTTGATGTATTGATAACTGAAATCCTCCATTAGACGATCAAATCTAGTTGGGTTATATGTACCAGAACGTGTTTGGAATGTGCGATTTTTATCCAAAAACAGAAAGTCATTTTCATTAAACCTCTGTCCCTTAAAGGGATTGTTTACGTTAACCCTTAAATCTGGACTACTATCGGCTGGCTTGTCTGAACCATCTGCCCTGATAAACTTCTGATCACTTACGACAACAGATGACAAGTAAGCCCTATTATCAAGTGATCTTACTCCAGCCTTGAAGCAAAAACCCTTTGATTGGAAAGATCCTTTAGGCATGGTGCCTGATACTTGAAAATTGTTATTTGCTAAAATCTCAACAGACACTTTCTGTCTTGGATCTTCAAAATCTTGCAAGCAAAACTTGTCAGCTTTATATTCTAATAATGGCAATGCAATGGCATCGAGTAATGCTGTTTTCCCACAACCATTTTCGCCTACAAAAACAGTCAGTCCACCGCCCTCTTTAGTGGCATCGGGCACATTGACTTCATCAACAACAAACTGTTCGCTTGCTGTAAATAACCGAAAATTTTGCACTGTAACTTTTTTTATAAACATAGGCCTTAATTTTTAACCCTTAATTTTCCACTCATTAATCTTGGTAACAGCGAATCTCTAATTGCGGCTAGCTTTTCATTTTCAATGGCATTTGATTTAATCAGCTGAAATACAGATTGCATTAAAGTATGGAAACGTCCAACAGAATCTATAGAGGGGGCTTGTAGTTGGTACTGCTTAATCGCGTCAGTCTGAACTCGTTGACGGCCTGAACTACCAACCATGCTTCTAATTGCATATTCTCTAAATTCATCATCTCTGACTAGGTAGTAAACAAACTCTTCATACAATTTATCTTTTGGTCGTAGAACTATGAATTCTGTTGAACCAAAGGCAACCTCTCCTTCATTCAGGGAATTTACAAATCCGCTCTTTCCATTCTCTAAACAAGGGGTAATTCGTGCCATAAGAGAGTCGCCGTTCCTAAACTTTGAACCGCCGTTATATGGCTTGTTCATTTCTGAATATAACCACATACCATCTTCGGGCAGATCCTTCATCTCGATGTACCTAGCAACTACACCTTTGCTTAAGTTCTCCTTAGGATTGAAATCCATAATATCTTGCAATTCTCCTTTATCGCTGGCGTTAGCAAATAACTCGTTAAAAAGAGCCTTGCCGATTTTCTCTAGCGTTTGATTCGTTTTCCTATTCAATTCAATTGTGTCGTCAAGAGAAGATAGGATAGAAGCGATTAGTTGCTGTTCGGCAAATGGTGGTAATAAAATTCGTATCTTCCTAAACTCCGATTGTTTTATTCCCTTAACAACTGAACCCGTTGCTCTAGACATGAGTTCTTGCTGGCCAAGAAATGAAAGAAGATAATACTTTAGGAAGGCATTATCCAATACACCATGTTTTCCGCGAAGAGTTAGGAGTCTTTGTGCCAAACCTATTTTTACATTATTAAGCTGTGCCACCTCTCCTAGAGGTGCTTCTGTTGTCATTACAATATCGCCAAGTTGCGGAAGCCCTCGAGTCATCCATTTATGCCATGTTTGTTCTGAAATGTATTCAGGATTCGAAAAATCTATTCTCCCTCCTTTAACAACTTTTGCAGTAATCAGAGGAACGCCGAAACTGGCTTTCGGTGGTGTTTTGCCTCTATAGTCAATAATCTTTTCCAAAACATCGGAAGCCTGTTTGAACTGCCAGTTCTCTGGAATTTCACTAATTTCTGTTTGTTTATATTGTGTATTAGATGTCATATCCAATCTTTTTCAAATTTTCTTTAATCTTGGCCTCTAATTCTTTTGACTCTTTGAATTGCTTGGAAAGTTCACTTGTTAGACGTTGCATTTTGGCCTCAAACTCTTCGTCATCTTCCACCACAAAATCTGTACCCACATAGCGGCCAGGGGTAAGTACGTAACCATTCTTTTTCACTTCCTCGATCTTGGCTGCTTTAGAAAACCCTTTGACATCTTCATATATACCGCTATTTGCTTGTGCTGAGCTTGTCGAAGCATTTCTCCAGTTATGGTATGTGTCCGTAATCTGTTTCAATTCCTCCTCGGTTAGCTCCCTATGCCTTCTATCCGTCATTGTTCCCATCTTGCGGGCATCGATGAATAAAATTTCATCATGCCTGTTTCTAAATTTATGATCGTACCGATCCCTTGATACAAACCACAAAGAAGCAGGGATCTGCGTGGTATAGAAGAGTTTGTCGGGAAGAGCCACAATACAGTCAACCAACCCCGCTTTTATTAAATTTTCCCGAATCGTACCCTCATTAGAAGTGTTGGATGATAACCCGCCATTAGCCATAACGAATCCAGCGATACCAGTAGGAGATAAATGATGGATGAAGTTCTGAATCCAGGCATAATTGGCATTCCCTGTTGGAGGCACACCATATTTCCACCGCACATCGTCCCGCAACCTCTCTCCACCCCAGTCACTATCATTAAACGGAGGATTGGCCAGAATAAAATCTGCTTTTAAGTCTTTATGCAGATCGTTGTGGAAGCTATCGGCGTTCGTATCCCCAAGATTGTTTTCTATGCCCCGAATGGCAAGGTTCATTTTGCACAATTTCCATGTTGTCGGATTGCTTTCTTGGCCGTAAACAGAAATGTCGCCAACCTTGCCCCCACGCTCTTCCAAAAACCGCTCACTTTGTACAAACATCCCACCGCTACCGCAACACGGATCGTAAACTCGGCCTTTGTACGGCTCTATCATTTGTACCAGTAGTTTGACTACAGAAGCCGGTGTATAGAATTCACCGCCGCCTTTGCCCTCAGCACTGGCAAACCTGCCGATGAAATACTCATAAACTCTACCTAAAATGTCTTTAGACTTAGCTTGCGAATCTCCCAACCCAAGAGAGCTAAAAATGTCAATAATTTCACCAAGACGTTGCTTATTCAAATCGGGGCGGGCATAGCTTTTCGGCAAGACACCTTTAAGACTTGGGTTCTCCTTTTCAATAGCTATCATGGCATCGTCCACAATCTTGCCTATTTCTGGTTTCTTGGCATTTTGTTTGAGATATTCCCAACGGGCAATCTCTGGCACCCAAAAGATGTTTCTGGCCTTGTATGCGTCTTTATCTTCCCATTCACCCTCAAATGCGTCTTTGTCATTTTTGATTGACTGGTAGGTTTCTTCAAAAGAATCGGAGATATATTTGAGGAATATCAAACCCAACGCCACATGTTTATATTCAGAAGGATCCATATGGCCACGAAGTTTATCCGCTACTGCCCACAATTTTGCTTCAAAGCCTAGATTGGCTGTCGATTGATTTGTCATAATTTTCTTTTCTTAACTCTCTTTACTTATCAGCTTAATAATATCCTCTCGGTGATAGCGTCTTTCGCCTACACCGCGTCTCGTGCCTACATTATGCATAATTGTACAGATTAAATGCTTACTTAACAATAAGTTAAAAGAAGATAAATTAGGGGTAATAATAGCCTAGCCTGTTACTTTTAATGTTTTTGAGCTTAATTCTGCCTGTAATTCATACAAAAAATCTGGTAAAATAAGCATAGCTTGATACTCGCTGGTGCACGTATTAGGCGAGGATCTAAATTCTTGAATAAATTATGGCAGCCCGCTTCGCCGAAGCTACAGTGAGGCGAGTCTGGCTAAGATCACGTCAGGAGCTCTAGTTCGACTTGCCTACCGTTCGCGTGAGACTGTCGAGATAAAATTGGCTTGACGAGATGAGGAGTTTACCATGAGCACTTCGATAAACTCAGTGTAAACTTGTCGAAGGGCTCCCTAGTAAGGCTATAGTCCTGAGCTTGTCGAAGGATACTTTCACTACAGCAAAAACTTCGTAAACCTTTTAAAAATAGAAAGAGTTTTAAAGAATACCTGAAATCAGTATTTTTTGAAGTTTTTAATACCATGTGGTCTTTGAGTGTATCGAGTTGTTAAATTAAGTTTGGAGTAGCCAAATCTCTAAGGTTCAGCAAAGGTTCCCGCTCAAGTTTAGCTGATAAGTTTGAATTATTTCCGGGAGATTGAATATGTAATTGGGTGGTAGAGGAAAATAACTGGGGAGTCTTCAAGTAAAAATCTTTGGAAATCCATATAAATTTTCTTTCTTTCCTCAAGGTCAAGTGTTTTTCTGCCGTCTTCTAGTAGCTTGTCAATTCTTTGGCTTTCTTTTGAGGTTTTATAGCGTGTTATATTTGTTGCAATTTGTGTTGAATGCCAAAAGCTGTACTGGTCTGGGTCGGGTGGAATTGATTGGATTGCAAGTAGTATTTGGAAGTCTTCAGGTGGGGACCCTGACGTCTGGATTTGTGTTTTAATACCTATATTTTCCCAATTGTTTTTGATTTTTTCAGCAGTATCCAATAGAGCAGGCGTCGTTTCTAGTTTTAAAGTCATGTCTTTTCTTTGCTCCTTAGGAAGCGTTTCATAAAGCTCTTTTGCTCGAGAAACGTTGTATGGATACTGTTTTACTTGTGGATTAAAAGCCCAGGAAAGAGGAGATATTGGGCTAATTGCTCTTTCTCCAGAGAACGAAGATTTGTTTATGGCATAGGCAAGTGCTTGTCGCAAGCTTTTATCAGACAAAATAGGGTCTTCGTTGTTTATAAAAAGCCCAACATACATATCTTCTCGGCTGTTAGCTTGAATTGATAAATTGTTCCAATCTTTAAATTCACCCGATGACATGTTCTCTAAATCATCGACTTCTCCAAGTTTTAAGGCAGTTTTTGCAACATCCTCTGTCGGGAAAAATTTATAGCTCTCAATTCTATTTGTTTTTGTGTTAATAAGTTTCAACGACTCTAAGTATCGCCCACCTGAAATTGAGTTAATCTTTACAACTTTCCAATCCCCTGCTCCAAGCAATCCTCTTTTGAATATTGGTCTTGAAACAATCGACGGAAAAGGAGAAAAAGGTTCCTTTAGCGTAAACTTGATTGTTCTGTCGTCGATAACCTCGACTGAAACGTCGCTAAATTTATAGTTAATGTCAGTTGCTTTAATTTGTAATCCATCTTGCCACTTCTTGTCAGAAAGAAAAAAAACCCATTCTTTTCCTTCATCTTTTGCTTCCCAGTTCGAAGCAAGCGCTGGATGTACATTTCCACCCTCGTCAATTGAGGTTAACCCTTGGCTGATTTTAGATTGAATTTCCAAAGGCAATTCTTCTATCGAATATCGTCCTACAATACCGATCCTGTTTCCCTCTTGGAAATTAATCAATAAAGGCTTGAAGAGTGGGAGAACTAAAAAGAACGCAATGCCCAAAAATACTCCCAAAAGTAAAAGTAATTTGAATTTTTTCCAGAAGGTTGTAAAAAACCTTATCCAAAAACGGATATTTTTCATATAACTAACGAGGCAAAGGAAACAATAATGAATGATGCAGCGATCAAAACAGTTGCTCTAAAAAGCAGCTTTTCTACTCCACGCCTCGTTCCGTACATCTCACCTTCTCCGCCCCAAGCGCTTCCTAAACCTGCCCCTCGGCTTTGAAGAAGTATAGTAACGATCAAAAGTACCGCCAAGACAGTTTGTGCAACTATGAACAGATTCATACTGTAATTGTACAGTAGATTTGAACTAATTCCAAATCAACGGATCAACCAAAAAATGAAGGAAACTATAATTGAAATAATTATGGAGATGATAATATAGGCCCCAATTACGGAAAACGACAAAGGGGGAATAATAAACATATTTGTGACAAGCCCCGGGTATTTAAATGCAACCACAGAAAATCCAGGCACTAGAAGTGTCGAGATGTATAACGTAAAAACACTAGACACCCAACGCAGAGTTCCTAAGGTTACTAAGTTAAATGGCAACAACAGGAGATTCAAGAGAGGTTTTATGAGCATGTCAACTAAGGTAAGCGCTAATCCTCCGCCCAACAATATTTTGGGGTCATTTCCAAATTGCACCCCACCCAAATATGTAGCGATCAGCCAAAGTACAAATGTATGGATTACGAAAGATTTTAAGATCCCCTTCATGCACTTTTAAGATTGCCAGTTTGCAGAGGAAATGTCAAGGAGGCTGATCTCGCGTCTACTGTCTACCGACTACGGCTTTTTGTTATAGACTATAGTTTGTAGTCGTTCTTGTCTGTAGTCGTCATCCCACCAGTGACTTAAACCTTAATTTAAAATGATATTTTCTTGCAAAACGGTGTGCTTCGTCTCTAAGCCTTTGTAAAAGATGTATGGCAGGATCGTTATTGTTAAGGTTAATTTCAAGAAATTTTTCGCCGCGCGGCACTATTATTGTTTCAAGTTTCTTAGCAAGGCCTACTAGAGGTAAATTTACGCCAATCTCGACAAACGCTTTTTTAGCGGCCGTTATTTGAGGTTTTCCTCCGTCAACAACAATTAGGTCTGGCGTGCCCCAATCTTTGAAATGCTTTATCCTTCTTTTTACAGTTTCGTACATCATATAATAATCGTCATTTGTCTTTTGGCCATAAATTTTAAATTGTCTGTAAAAATTTTTATTGGGTACTCCGCCCATAAAAGTTACCATCGATGAAGTACTCAAAGTTCCCGACAAATGCGAGACGTCAAAGCACTCAATTCTTTCAGGTAAATTTAGATTCTCGATATTATTTTTGAGTGCTTTATACAAACTATTAATTTCTCTTTCTCTTAAATCCTCAAGAAGATTGGGGTTGGCCATATACTCTGCGGGGTTTCTGAATGGTTGGGTAATGTATTCAAGCTCGGTAATTTGATTTCTAATCCGAGCAGCATCTTCGAAGTTTTGACGTTTACTAGCATCATTCATTTCATGCTCCAGTTTCCTTTTAACTGAGGTTTTTTTTCCCATCAACAGATCAATAATTTTATTAATGTTATTTTTGTATATTTTTGTTAGTCTGTATCTGTTGTCTTTATCTTTAACTTTCGTGATGTATGAGGGGCAGGGGCTACAAAGTCTCAAATGAGAATACAAACATTCGCGCCTCGATGTACTTTTTTGTGTACAATAAGGAATAACTTTTCTTATTTGTCTCAACACTTTTTTAACTGTCGAAGACGAGGGAAAAGGGCCAAAATAAAGGGAACGGGAGTCATCTCCTTTCCGAGACGTTAAAACTTTGGGAAACACGTCATTTTTTGTGATTTTAATATAAAGCGCGTGTTTATCATCTTTTGCCCTGCTATTAAATTTAGGCAAGTATTTTTTTATAAGTTCCGCCTCAAGTAATAGTGCTTCAAGTTCGGAAGCCACAGGAATTGCATCAACTTTGCAAGATGAAGAGACCATGGACTTTGATTTTTCACCTTCTGCCTTAAGATGCTGGAAAATCCTTTCTTGAACGTTTATACTTTTCCCCACGTAAAGAACACCCCCTTTTCGGTCTTTGAAAGAGTAAACCCCGGGGCCTGAGAAGAGTTTTTTGGCCTCATTTTCCAAACTATTCATTTTTTCAAAATGTGTCCAACCTTAACAAGAAGCCGTGGTGTAAAAACCAGCGCAACAAATAAAAACAAGATCGCTACAAAAACAAATGCAAATTGAATAATATAAGATTGCTTTACAGGTATATTATACTCCATCGTTGCATCTTGAGAGCTGGCCTTAATTACGCTTGGTTTGCCTCTAATGCTAAAGGGTATCTTAAAAGTTATGTCGATGGAATCCGAGCTGTACGGCGCTAAAAACTTAATGGACTTTGGCACGTCGTTTATTATCTGGGCGTTTATAGTTTCAAGAACAACCGGAATGTCATAAAGTGCGACGGGGCCACTGTTGGTAAGTTTTAAATGAAGTTGAGAAGGCTTAAAAGGAAGAATTAGAGCAGACGAGGTACTTTCAATCTTTAGTGTTGATTTACGCGTTGCGGGTAATTGCCCAAATTGGACAGAAACATCCTTTTGCGGAGAATTGGGAGACTTATATGAGCCGGCAGGTAGAGGAAAATCTGGGCTTTTGCCGTGAATTGCAAACGCCACATGTGCAAGGTCGAATTTATCGAAAAAATCTATACCTCCAGTTGTGTTTTCCCAAGTAGGATCTACAGGTTTCCAGGCTTTAAGGTCTGGATCCCAGTACTCGGGCCAAGCATGTAAAATATCGGCAACTAATGATAGTGGTTGAATCTGAGGGTTGTTGGTATATGCATATCCATTTACTTCCCTAGCAGGTATTCCGGCAGCACGAGCAAGCGCTACAAAAAGATCCGTATATTCCGTACAAATGGCCTCGTTTGGCCGAGCAAGTGCATTTTTTGCACCCAATCGCGCGACGTCATCTCTAACTCTTGAATAATCATATTTTAGGTAGTTAACTGCAAAGTTGTAAATATTTCTAGGTGTTTTTAGGCTACGGGCGAGTTCTTGAATTTCTGGATCGTTTACTTGCCAATATTTTGAATCAGATAAATAAAAGTCTTTAGTAGACGAATTCTCGTTTGGGAATAGTTGTTGAGGTTCCGAAAAAACTTGTGCCGAAAGATTTACGTTTACATCAAGAGATTGCTTAGGATCAAGTTTGTATTTTGCAATCCAGTTCCCATCTTCATCGATTCGAATAGATTCGGGCATAGGATTTATCTCCTTGTAATAAACTCGTTGAAATGCAGTATCTGGCGGAAGTGCCACTTCTGTCTCTCCGTGTTGTTGATAAGGATTTTGTAAATGATAAACAAGATTAAAGTCGTAGACCTGAAAGTCTCCAAATGCTGCAACTACACCAGCTCGCGTTAGGTCGTCTTTGGCGAATACAAAATTCTGATTATTCTCGGAAGCTGTTTTAGATTTTGGTTGTGGAGAAATGTAAGCTGGGTTTCCAAAGGCTTTTGGGACACTTACGACAAGCGCATAATTGTCCACTGTCTCCGCCGCTGCAAGTTTGGGAATTGTTAACTCCCAAACACTCCCATTTTGTGTTGCAACTTGTTTTACTTGATAGCCAATTTCAAAAGTTCTTGATTTTCCCTTCCCTACTAAGGCTTCAGAAAAGTTTAGCGTGATTTTTGTTTTAACGTCTTCTTGTTGTACGTCAATGGGGATAGTATTTCCGTTTTGGGTCGCACTTATTTGCTCTGGTTGTTTTCCTTCAAGGGTCAAAACGTAAGAATTTGCATAAATTTTGGAGAAATTATTAGTTAGTGTGATTTGTTGGGAAACTGCAGCGTTGCCATTTGCATCAATTGTGTAAGCCGTTTGATAATTTGTCCGAAACTCCCCCTCAGCATGCGCTGGCGCAGCAAATAGAAAAAAGTTAATATTTAGCAGAAAATAGAATATGGCAAAACGCGCAATTTTCACAGCTACTAATATGGTAGCGTAACTGTGAAGATTTAGAAAGTTGGAAGATTCCCTTAGATTATGTTTTTGAGGAATTGCCCGGTATACGAATCTTTAACTTTCGACATATCTTTTGGCGTTCCTTGAGCAATGATTTGACCGCCTTTCTGGCCACCTTCTGGCCCTAAATCGATAATCCAATCTGCGTTTTTAATAACGTCTAAATTATGCTCAATTACAACAACAGTATTTCCTTTTGCAACAAGTTGGCGAAAAACCCTTATCAACTTTTCCAAATCTGCAAAATGCAAACCAGTTGTGGGCTCGTCCAATAAATAAAGTGTTGAAGTACCTGCTCTTTTTGATAATTCTGAGGCAAGTTTTACGCGTTGCGCCTCTCCTCCTGATAAGGTTGGAGCTGCTTGGCCAAGTTCAATGTAATCAAGCCCAACAGATAGTAGTGTATCCAGCTTGTCTGCAATCATTGGAATATTTGCAAAAAACTCTCGCGCTTGCTCAACTGTCATTTTTAGAACATCAGCAATGTTTTTCCCATGCCATTCAACTTCTAAGGTTTCCCTGTTGTATCGTGTGCCATTACAAATCTCACAAGTTACATAAATATCAGACAAAAACTGCATTTCTATTTTGTTTACACCTTGTCCTTCGCAAGCCTCACATCGCCCGCCTTTTACATTAAATGAAAATCTTCCGGGCTTAAAACCTCTTACCTTACTTTCTCCAGTTTGGGCATACAAATCTCTTATTGGATTAAATACACAGGTGTATGTCGCTGGATTACTCCTTGGTGTTCGGCCAATTGGAGATTGGTCAATTAACAAAGCCCGAGTTATATTTTCTACTCCTTCAAGTTTTTCATAATGTAGTGGCTTTAATGTCCTGTCTTCTCTGAAACGGCGTATTTCGAGCACTTCTTTAAGAACAGGATATAAGGTGTCAACAAGTAAGGTTGATTTTCCAGATCCTGAGACTCCCGTTAAACAAACAAGATTCCCTAAAGGTATAGCCAAATCTACATTTTTCAAATTGTACAAATTCGCACCAAGTAATCTTAATGTTTTCTCTTTATCTGCTTGCCCCTCCGTAGCCCCGATTAAATCGGGACGAAGGGGGGTATCTTTACCTACAAAGAGGTTCTTTTTTCCAGACAAATATTTTCCGGTGACAGAATGCTCGTCGGCTATAATATCTTTTGTTGTCCCTTGTGAAACTATCATTCCCCCATTTTTTCCGGCACCTGGACCAAAATCAAAAATCCAATCTGAGGATTCTATCATTTCTCTGTCATGTTCAACAACAATAACTGAATTTCCCAAATCTCTTAACTTCCTTAGAGTGTTAATTAACCTTTGATTATCTCGTTGATGAAGTCCTATTGTCGGCTCGTCTAAGACATACAGAACTCCGGTTAGTCCTGATCCTATTTGGGAAGCTAACCTGATCCTTTGTGCCTCGCCGCCCGAGAGGGAGCCAGCCGATCTGTCGATCGTTAAATAGTCTAAGCCAACTGAAATCAGGAATGCTAGCCGGGCCGATATCTCTTTTAGGATTAGTTTTGCAATCTCTTTTTCTCGAGAGGAGAGGAGGTCTTGAGAGTTTGCAAGACTGTCTATAAACTCTTTTGTTGGGGTTATTTGTAATCTTGTGATGTCAATTATCGACTTGCCCGCTATTGTAATCGATAATGCTTCGGGTTTTAGTCTTGCTCCAAGACAGTCAGGACAAATTTTTTCAACCATGTACTTGCGAATTTCACTACGAACGAAATCTGAGTCGGTTTGCGAGTACCTTCTTTCCAGTTCTGAAACTATTCCTACAAACTGTTCTTCAATTTTAGTTTGACGCCCGAACCTATTTGTTCCGCGGACTTTATAAACTTTCGAGCCAGTTCCCCAAAGCAATATTTCAAGATCCTTTTGGGACAACTGTCCGAGAGGGATATCAGCGCTAAATCCATTGCTTATTGCAACTAGGGCAATGAGGCGCGAATGCCACGTATCTTTTTCAAAAGTTGAGGAATAAGGCAAAATTCCTCCTTCTGCTAAAGTTAGGCGGGGATTGATAATTTTATCAGGGTCAATTTTAAGAAGAGTCCCAATTCCGGAACACGTAGGGCAAGCGCCATGTGGAGAATTGAAAGAAAAAGTGCGAGGTTCGATATCGGGAAAGCTAATATTGTCAACAGGGCATGAAAACTTTTCGGAAAAAAGATGATCCTCGAAAGTTTTTGGTTTTTCAGGCATTGAAAAACCTGAATCTTGGATTTCTGAAACTATGACTAATCCCTCGGATAAGGCCAAAGCTTGCTCGATTGACTGCGAAAGTCGGGATCTAAAGTTTTCTTCACTTACTTTTTCTTTTAATTGAGATTTTTCAATCGATATTCGGTCGGTTACCGCATCAATTGTGTGTTTGTTTGTCTTAATAAGATAAATTTCTTCCTCCAATCCAAAAAAATGCCCGTCAATCCTAACCCTTGTAAAACCTTTGGCCCTTAAATTTTCCAAAAGATTGTTAAACTCTCCTTTTCGGTCTTGTACTATTGGGGACATTACAATAAAACGAGCAATTTTATTTTTGGTTAACGATTCTTTGATCAAATGAAGTGTCTGATCTGTGATTTGGTCAACTGTTTGTTGAGTAATTTCCCGGCCGCAGGTTGGACAATGTGGATGGCCAATTCGGGCAAAAAGAAGTCTGAGGTAATCGTAAATTTCAGTTACTGTTCCAACTGTTGAACGGGGGTTGTGGGAAGTTGTTTTTTGCTCAATTGAAATTGCAGGAGACAAACCTTCTATTGCGTCAACATCAGGCTTGTTCATTATGCCTAAAAACTGCCTGGCGTATGTTGACAAACTTTCAACATAACGCCTTTGTCCCTCGGCGTAAATTGTGTCAAAAGCCAAAGAACTTTTTCCACTTCCGGAAAGCCCTGTAAAAACAACCAATTTGTTTTTGGGAATATCCACACTGATGTTTTTAAGATTATGTTGTCGTGCACCACGCACTTTGATGTAATTATCCATTTGGCTCACGCAAAAACGCCTGGCTGCCCAGGTTAGAATAATTATATCACATATTTTCGGGAATGTTTCGTTTAGTTAAGAGGAAGTAAATGTAGATATTTGAAGAAAAATGTCTTCGTGCTGGGCGCAATCAAAATCCCTTACGGGAAGTTGATGCGCCCAGCACTTTGCGGGATTAGTTGGCGTTCACGCCTGTCGACAAGATGATCGAGTTGAGTACCTTTATTGACGTTGAGTCATCCGGAGACATGTAGTTCCTCATGCGTTGGATTCGGCTTGCAACGTCGCTTTTCTGAACAATTCCAGATTTGTAAGCGAGTGCAATGTGATCCAACGCCGGAAATGCCGCATCCCCCAAGTTGCCCCAGTAGTACTTGAATCCCTCTCGAGCAGAAATTTGCTCGAAGGAATCCAGATGCTCATCGAAGAACTTCGAGGCAATCTTAGCCGTAAAGGCAGAGGCCTTCTTGGCTTCGGTCATAGTCCATAGGACCATCCACTCGATGTCTTCTCGATCTTCGTCAGTCGCAAGCGTTCCTGCGATGTAGGCGTAGGCCTTGTCGCGTTCACCCTCAATCCGCTTGGCATAGTTCGCTTCGGAGTTCCACGACGCCTTAAGAACCGCGTTTTGGCTCTCAAGACTCTCGCGAGCCTTCTTGAGCTCAGACTTGCCCTGTTCCAGCTGCTTACGCAGTTCAACGACTTGTCCCTCGGCGTCGGTCTTGAACCTGATATTCGCACTGAGGCTGTTCTTCAGGTTCTCGACTTCAGACCGCGACATATCCAGCTCTTTCGAAAGCTGGATATTCTGGTCTGTCAATCGCGCTAGGTCGTTTGTCGACCTGAGAGCTACCCAGCCGTTGTTCACAGCTGTAATCGCAATCACGATCGCCACCAGTGCGCCCACGAACGAGATGCAGAGTGTCTTGATTGAGTTCATTTTCTCCTTCTTTCTGGCTCTCTGGCCAAAGAAAACTCCAAGAAACATTTTGGAGGCTTCTTGGGCCAGAAAATACCAATAAGAAAATAATCCCGCTATGTAAATGTTCTTATGTTGCAAAAGTAATAATTTAGCCGCATTCGGGACTATATCTACTTTATTACAACGGTACTATTATATCATATTTTTGACCAAAAGTCAAGTATTATGGGTCGCTCACGACACATGTCGAATTGAAAATTCGTCATAGGGCACAAAGTGCCATATGCCAAATCTTTGATTTGTCATGGGTTAGCTGAAGATTTCTGGTAGAGAGCCATTATTTTAGCTTTTCCGCCAATTCATCCGGAATGTTGATAAAGTCTCTATAAAGAACAGTTCGGGTTAGCTCCTCATCTTTTTCTGAAAATGCGCACTTTTCACAAGTAGGTTCACGAAACAAATGTGCCTACGTGGGCGCAAGAAAGTCCATGTTCACTTACGCCTAGAATGTGTTCTTTTTCAATCATAATGTGTTGTCAACTTCTCGAATTCTATCTCGAAATCGTGCAGCAAGTTCGAAGTTTAAATCGCGCGCTGCTTGATTCATCGCGACTTTTAGTTTCCTCTTCATTTTATTTCTGTCTTGTGGTGTCATATCGTCAAAGTCGATATTCTCAAGGTTTGAAACAACGTTCTTTTCAATCCCGTAAGCAAGCTTGTTTTTCGCACCCTCAAAATAGAATAATGGCTCCCGCGACTGGGCTTCTCTTTCTATCAACTTTGCTCTAATCGGCTTTTCGATTGATTGGGGAGTAATATTGTGTTTTTGGTTGTATTCGAACTGGATTTTTCTTCGCCGTTCGACCTCATCGATCGCCCGATTCATTGAATCAGTTTTCTTGTCCGCATACATTATTACTTTTCCTTCAATGTGCCGCGCGGCCCTACCCATTGTTTGAACTAATGACGTAGTTGATCGCAAAAAACCCTCTTTGTCTGCGTCCAAAATGGCCACCAAAGAAACTTCTGGCAGGTCTAGCCCCTCTCTTAATAAGTTAATTCCTACTAAAACATCGTAATTCCCAGCCCTCAGATCGTCTAAAATATCAATCCGGTCTAAGGTTTGAATTTCCGAATGCAGGTAGTGGACTTTTACCCCTTTTTCTTCTAAATATGTAGATAAATCCTCCGCCATTCTCTTTGTTAAAGTTGTAACCAAAGTCCTTTGTTTCTTGGCAATTCTTGCCTCGATCTCATTTATTAAGTTATCGATTTGGCCTTTTGTAGGTCTTATATCTACTTCCGGGTCGGGAATTCCTGTTGGCCTTACAAGTTGTTCCACAATTCCGTCTACAGTCTTCCGTCTTTCGTCTACTGCCCACACATTTTTCTTATATTTCCTGTCGGTGGTCTGTAGTTGGTAGTTTGTAGTCGCTTTCTGTAGTTCCCACTTTGCTGGAGTTGCAGAAGTATAAATTGCCTGGGGAACGCGAGCGATAAATTCTTCAAACCTTAGTGGTCTGTTGTCATAAGCCGAAGGGAGTCTGAAGCCAAAATCAATTAGTGTTTGTTTCCGCGCAACATCTCCGTTGTACATCCCGCCAATTTGCGGAATGGTCATGTGGGACTCGTCAATCACTACTAAGAAATTATCGCCATACGAATGTTTAAAATAATCAAGCATGGTGTAAGGTGGATCTCCAGGGTTTCGGCCGTCAAAATACCTAGAATAATTTTCAATCCCATTCACGTATCCAACCTCCGCAATCATCTCAAGATCGTACTTAACTCGCTTGTCCAAGCGGTATGCCTCAAGCTCCTTTCCTTGTCTTTTTAGCCAAGAAACTTGTTCCTCTAAATCTTTGCGGATTTTTACAAAAACTTCTTGATAGGTGCTCGGGTTTGTCATGTAGTGTTTTGCCGGATACACCAAATAATTTTCAATTCCGATTTGATCGGAATCAATTTTCAATTCCGATTTCCCTGTTAATGGGTCAATTCGGTCGATCGATTCGACCTTTTCGTTATCAAGTTCCACACGAACAGCAAAATCTTCGTACGCAGGGAAGATGTCGATTGTCTCACCGTGAACTCTAAAAGTTCCTCTGAAAAATCCAAAGTCTCCCCTTTCGTACTGAAGCTCTGTTAGTCTTTTTAAGATTAGCTCACGAGGCATGGCCTGGCCAACATTCAACTCCAAAACGAAGTTCCCAAATTCTTGCGGCGAGCCAATATTGTAAATACAAGAGACTGACGCAACAACAATGGTGTCGTTTCTTGTAAGTAAATTTGTAGTTGCTCTCAAGCGCAATTTATCAATCTCTTTATTAATTTCCGCCTCTTTTTCAATATACGTATCGGTTCTTGGAACGTATGCTTCGGGTTGATAATAATCGTAATATGAAACAAAATATGAAACTGCATTTTCAGGAAAAAATTCGCGTAATTCTTGATAAAGTTGTGCTGCCAACGTTTTATTATGCGAAACAACTAAAGTTGGTATTTGCAACTCTTGAATTACATTGGCTATCGTAAATGTTTTGCCCGATCCCGTCACACCCAACAGAACCTGGTGGTTTGCGCCTCCTTTTACCCCATCTACTAACTTTTCAATAGCCTGGGGTTGGTCACCTGTGGGTCCGTATAGAGATTGCAAATTAAACTTAGACATACTTGTAGACCAATCTAGTATTTTACTACATTTGGCCTCAAAATACGAAGAATTTACTCTGAAGACGGTGGGGTGGATATCATTTTAAACTCAGCTTGAACAGTCTCCCCTTCTTCGTCTTTGACTATTTTATCTTCAATCGAAAAGCTTCCATCTCCATTGTCTTCAAATAATGTCGCGTATGTGTTGGTGACTATTTCACTCTTAAGGTCGATCGTTTTATTTTTATATTGCCCACTTGTTAATATTTCTGATACTCCAAGAATGTTTTCTTGCGTCGGCTGCGACTCTTTTGAAATGACAATAAATCCGCTCTTCTCAAGAACTAAAAATTCCACACTAACTTGGTTTGGGGAGTTTGTGTCGGAAACTACAATAGTACTACCTCCCTCCAGCAAGTCTTCGGTGTTTATGGTAGAACCTGCTTGGACTACTGGAGAAGGTTGCACTGCCGCAATTTGAGCGGTATTTACGCCAGGGGCTTGTTTGTACCCAAATGCGCCGTAGGAAAACAGCGCAATTGCTAATATTAAAGCTGCAGAATATACAAGTTTGTTTCTCGCAAACTCGAAAAAGGCAAAATTTCTGCTCACAGAATACAGAATATTACGAAGTAAGAAAGGAGTCAATGATTAGTATGTGGCTGGTTGTGCCCCTTCCCTCCTAATCTTTGCACTCGCCTTACCTACTATTCATAGCGCGGCTCGTGCTGCGATTTATGGAGGGTGCGTCCCGAAGAAGATTCGCAAATGCGAATCTTGATTTCGGGACTGTCAGACGACAATAGAAATGTCACCCCCTTTTAGATGAGAATTTGAATTGTCTCCAGGGATGATCTGCCGGTGGTTTCCAGTT
>Ga0155838_119_pt1 | contig 19335 bp, 15 predicted proteins | sample RifCSPlowO2_01_FD_107492 | JGI IMG/M metagenome (GOLD analysis project Ga0155838, IMG submission 107492) | Candidatus Blackburnbacteria bacterium RIFCSPLOWO2_01_FULL_40_20
AAGGGATAACAACTGATACTTTTGGGCAATTTGCAGTTTTGCTACCTAGATTGTTCATAAAGTAAATATCTTTGGATAACGTTCTTTGCTATATCCTCAAATCTTTTTTGCGCTTTGTGAATCCAGACAGCTTTCCTGCAAGTAGACTGAATAAGATCCATTGAATGGGAAACAAACACTAAGGTGACTCCTTTTCTTTTTAGTTCCGCTATTCTTTCTTTACATTTATTTTGAAACTGCTCGTCCCCAACTGCAAGTACCTCATCGACTACCAATATATCCGGGTCAAGATGAACAGCAACTGAAAAACCAAGACGTACAATCATTCCATAAGAATAAAACCTAACTGGCTCATCGACAAAATTCCCAATATCTGCAAACTCTGTAATACTATTAAACCTGCCATCAATCTCTTTCCGAGTTAATCCTAAAAGCATTCCGTTTAAGTAAACGTTTTCTCTGCCTGTTAAGTCTGGATGAAACCCTGCGCCTAACTCAATGAGGGAACAAATACGACCGTTAACCTTTACAGATCCTTTAGTTGGGATTGTAATTCCAGCAATAATCTTTAGAAGAGTGGATTTTCCAGACCCATTTTCGCCAATAATCCCCACAGTTTCTCCTTTTTTTATTTTTAGAGAAACATCTTTTAAAGCCCAAAATTCTTGTGATTTGGAGCGAGAAAATAAAGTTTTTGCCAAAACTGGCCTCTCTTTTGTATATCTATATTTTTTTGAGACACCCTTAACTTCAATAGCTATTGAATCGTTAGTTTTTTTCATATCCAATCAGCAAAGTAAGCAGACCTTTTTCTAAAGACAAAAACTCCTATAACCGCAAAAAGTAGCGTTTCAACAACTGATACCGCAACGGCAGTTAATGAGGGTAGGGGAGTATTTAAAAAAATTGATTGATAAGAAGAAATGATTCCAACCATTGGGTTAATAATATAAAATCCTAAGTATTTTTGCGGGACAAATGAAATTGAATAAAATATAGGCGTTATATAAAACCAGATTACAAGTAGAGCCTGCAACAGATAGCTTACGTCGCGGTAATAAATATCAAGGCTTGACAAAAACAACGATAACGATATCAATAATAGAGTTTGGAGAATAATTAATGGAATCAAAAGAAAAATGCTAAATGATAAACCTTGGGTAACTAGAACAAATACCAGTAACAACAAGATCGCAGGAATAAAAGCAAATAAGTGAGCAAGAACCGAAGAGATAGGCAACAGTTCTCGAGGAAAGTAGGTCTTTTTAATAATTTCCCTGTTGTTAATTAACGATGTCGTACCGGTTTGCAAACTTAATGCAAAAAAAGTCCAGGGTAAAAGTCCAGAAAACGCAAACACCGGATAATTATTGATTTCTATTTTTACAAAAAAGGTAAAAACGAGAGACAGCGCCAACATTTGAAGCAAGGGATTTAAAAGCACCCAAAGAAAACCAAGAGTTGCAGATTTGTATTTTGATTTTAATTCCTTTACAGAAAGAGCAATCGTTAGGTCACGAAGATAAACAAAGCCAAATTTTCTCACATCGCCATTGTAGCAGAAATATTAAGGACTCATACCAACTTTTTCTTTGTACCTTCGAAGTTGTGAGGGTAGAGGATTAAACTCCTTTTCCACAATCTCTATTATTTTTTTTGCATCCTCTTCTTTACCTTTTTCAAGTCTTACATCAGCAAGTTGAAAATATAAGTCTGCCAGCTGGCTCTTAATTCCAGCAGCATCATACAAGTATTCAAAGTCTCTGTAATATGAATTTAACGGGAAGTAATCATTTATTGCCCTCTCTAGAACTTTTTCTGCATTGTCTTGTTCATTTAGCTTTAGATAAGCCTGTGCAAGTGTTAAATGAGGCGCAGGATTAACATATGGGTTTACATCTATTGATTTCGAAATCCAGTCAACTGCTTTTGGATAGTCACCAGTTTTGTATTTCATTAGTCCCAGCTCAAAGTATGAGTCAGGAAAATGAGGATAAAGCAAGGTAATCTTTTCAAAAGATTTTTGCGCCTCTGTTGGTGTTTTTTGTGCATATCTGATCTCTCCCTGCAACAATAAATATCTAGTATCCAAGGGATTCATTGCAACAACTCGATCTACAAGCTTACTTGACTCGTCAATAAATCCATCACTAAAGTTAGATTTTGCCCAAGAATAACTTGATTCAGCGATTAAAAGATAAACTGAAGAAGCGGCGAGTAACAAAGGGATAAGTACAAGACTGATTCCCAACCTTTTAATTTTAATTTCTTTTACAGATATTGATGTATTTGCAAAAAATACAGCTAAAAATACCCAAAAAAGAGAAAATAAAGTAACCCTGCTCCAATCCACATCAAAAAGCGAATGAAATGATGTTCCAACAAGTGCAGTGGTCACACCAAGAAGTAAGGGATGTTTTTGTTGATTAAAAAGAGTTTTCCTTTCTTTTATTACCAAGTAAGTCGCAAAACCAATTATGCTAATAAATGATAAAGCTCCTGGCAGCCCTGTTTCTGCTGCAATCTCCAAAAAATAATTGTGAGCATTTCTCGAGTAAATCCAAGGAATTTTTTGATAATTTCTAAATACTGCTCCATAAGTACCCGGTCCAACCCCCATAATTGGCCTATCGTCTACCATCTTCAAAGCTGCATTCCAGGAAGCTAAGCGCAAATTACTACTTGCCGTACGGGTACCTGAAAATAACTCTTTTGGCAGATCAACAGCCCTTTTAAACAGATGAGGCTGGAATATGACCAAAGACCCTAAGACAGCAAATAAGCCTACAAGGGCAAAAACGTGGGTTTTTTTTATCTCCCTAATCGAAAGCAAAGCAAAAAATAATAAAGAAATCGCTAAGCTTATCCAACCAGCTCTAGAAGTTGTTAGAATCATCAAAAAAACAGAAAAACCAGTTAGAGCAAAAAATATTGATTTTAAAAACATATTTTTAATATTTAGGAATAAGTTTAAGAGCATGGGTATGATAAAAAGCAAAAATCCAGCCATTTGGTTATACCAAAAAAATGACCCAGAAAATGGCTTTCCAGAATTTAGATCTCCATCGACTACAAAACTAAAATAATTTGTTAACAGGACAGCAAGCGATACGATAACAATTCCACACAATAATACTTTCTGCGCATGCCCGTTTTTATTTACAAAATTGTAAATTGAAACAAACAACACAAAATAAGAAAAAAATCTTATAAATGACCAGACGCTTAGTCCGATTTCACGAGAGAAAAAGGTAGAAATCAAAAACCACGTCACAAAAAACAATAAAACGAACGATAAATATCTTGGGATTTTAATACTTTTATTCTTGAGAAGCATAATTGCAAGCAAAGCACTGCTAAAAATAGAAAGTAGGATAGAGGAGTAACTAGTCCCAATTAAAACTTCCCGAAGAGAAAATAAAAAAAATGATGAAAGTAAAATTATTAAGCCTAAAAAAAGGTAAAATTTACTACGATTAAACATTTAATTTGCGGAAGTCACTATTACCTTACGTTAAACTAAAACAAAAAAAAGAGCCAATGGGCTCTTTTCAACAATAAAACACGATCACTTTTATGGACAAATAATTGAGTCGCTTGTAAACACTGAAAGTACATTAATACCAATCAAATTACCACTACTCTCTCCATCGTTGACCAGCTTATCTTTGTTAGCAGCAGATTCCAAGTAGGTACAAATTTTGTACGCCCCAGCGGTTGTACCAGTACCTGTTCTAAAATAATAATACGCATCTTTACTTGCCGCACTTCCTAAACTGTTCGTTACTATTGTACTTCTGTTTACAGGGTCAACTGGAACAACATTTACATAAGGACATAAACTTACACTTGTACCAAGTGCTGCGGAAAGCCAACCTGTTGTTCCACATGAGCTCACAGTAGTAGTAACTCCACTAGAATTTTGATTTGTCATTACAATATCACCCCTATTATCGTTCAAATATTGTTCAACGACTGATTGAAGCGTTGCCATATCTTTAATTCTTTGTGTATCTCTTGCTTTTCTTTGAGCTTCGGCGGGATTGATAGCAACTAATGCAACTGCACCAAGGGTTCCGATTATTCCGATAACAACAAGAAGTTCAATTAACGTAAAACCCTTTGAAGACTTAGAACTTTTTAGAGTAGACAGTTTTAACATGATTGATGTTAGTTTAAACATTTAGAAAAATGCTTGTCAAGGGGCAATTTAAAATTGCGATGAAAGACTAAACATTGGCATGATAACTGCAATCACTAAAAACCCAACACCGACGCCCAAAACGATCATAATTATTGGTTCAATTGCCGCAGTTAATCCTTTAACTGCATATCCTGATTCTTTCTCGTAAATGCTCGAAACTTGAAAAAGTGTTTCGTCAATTTTTCCAGTTTCCTCACCAACTGCAAGAAGTTGATAGAGTAGGGGAGGAAAAACTTCGGCTTCTTGTGAAAGAGCGTATGAGAGAGAAAAGCCTTTTTCTACTTTATCCGAGGCTCGAACAAGGGAGTTCTTAATTAAAACATTGTCAACCGAATCTGAGACTATTTTTAATCCTTGCAATATGGGGATTCCCGCTCCGACAAGAAGACCTAAAGTTCTGGTAAATTCAGCCAAAACGATTTGTCTACTCAAATTCCCTGTAATTGGAAATTTAAATTTAATTTTTGCCACCTTTTCCCGCCCTGCGTTAGTATTTGTAAACGCTTTATAACCCATGTACGCTCCCAGTATTAGTAATGGAAAAAGCCACCACGTAGACGCCGAAAAATTGGTAACTTTCATAAGGATTCTGGTTGGCAAAGGAAGTTCAACTTGAAAATCCTCATAAATTGTCATAATTTTTGGCAATACAAAAAACATCATGACTGCGGCAACTGCAATCATTCCAATCACAACAATAATGGGATAAATTAATGCCCCTTTTACTTTTGACTGAAACTCCCGTTGATTTTCAAGATTTTCAGCCATACGATTTAATACTTTATCCATAACACCTCCTGCCTCTCCAGCTTTCACTAAAGATACATAAACTTTTGAAAAGGCCTGGGGGTATTTTTCAAGCGCTGAAGAAAGTGTGGAGCCGCCATCGATATCAGTAAGTATTTGATTAACTACAGTTTTTAAGCTTGCTCCCGACTGCGCCTTCATTATTAAAAGTGCGTCCGTTATCGGTAACCCCGCGCTTATCATTGTCGCAAACTGGCGAGTCATTAATGCAATATCAGCTGTTGATACCTTTTTTGTGGTAAAACCGCGAATCAAAGATATAAGGGGAAAATCTATTTCTGGAGAAATCTTTAAAACAACCAGTCCACGCGACGCTAAAAGTCTCGCAGCCTCTTGAGGACTGGGCGCTTCAACTTTTCCGCGAACCAGCTTTCCTGTTGAATTTTTTGCTTGATAATTAAAACGGCGCATAAAAATCGAAAATTATTGCGTGCTTCCTTTGACCATCCTTGTAAGTTCCTCGGGGTGAAGAGAAAAACTTAAAGCCTCATCCATTGAAATTAATCCTTGTCTTACGTAATTTGCAAGCACAGTTTCAAGCGTAGTCATTCCAAACTCTGAGGATGTTCGAATAATGTTATCTATTAGGTGGGATTTACCTTCCCTTATTATTGTCTTTATAGCAGCTGTTCCAGTCATAATTTCACAAGCAACAATACGACCTTCCCCGAGTAGCGGAATCAACCTTTGGGAAATTACGCCTTCAAGAACATTTGACAACTGTAATCTTACTTGTGACTGTTGCTCTTCTGGAAAAACACCTACAATTCTGTCGACTGATTGACTTGCTGAATTGGTATGGAGTGTTGCAAAAACCAAATGCCCAGTTTCGGCAACAGTTAGGGCAGCAGCAATTGTTTCGTAGTCTCGCATTTCTCCGACCAATACTACGTCTGGATCCTCACGAAGCGAGGAGCGGAGCGCAATTTCCCATGAATGGGTATCTTCGCGCATTTCCCGTTGAGAGATAATAGATTTCAAAGACGAAAAAATAAACTCAACAGGGTCTTCAATTGTTAGGATGTGTGCGGGGCGTGTTTGGTTTATCTCGTTTATCATTGCAGCCAAAGTTGTTGATTTTCCGTGCCCAGTTGGCCCAGTAACCAAAACCAGACCCTGGCGAAGTTTTGTAAAGTTGTAACAAATTTTAGGAAGCTTCAAATCATCAATTTTGGGAATTTTTAGAGGAATTCTTCGCAGGGCTGCAGAAACTGTGCCTTTTTGATAGTAAACATTTACTCTGAAACGTGCATCTTGGGAAAACGCCAATGCAATATCAATTTCTTTGTTTACTAAAACGCGCTCCCACTGTTCAGGATTCAAAAAGCTTTTAACTATTTTTTCTGCCTCTTCACGCGAAAGAGGTGGCTCTGTGGAAACTGGATAAAGCATTCCATCTACCCGCAGTGTAGGCGGAATTCCGACAACAAGATGAAGGTCTGATGCCCTCTTGTCAACTACCAGTTGTAGTAATTGTTGAAACTCCATTTTATTCTTGTGCCACTCTCAGCACTTCTTCTATAGTAGTCAATCCTTCTAAAGCTTTCAAGTACCCATCTTGCTTCATTGTTACCACACCTTCCTCAACAGCTTGTTTTTGAATATCAACAGCTGGTGCACGCTCAAGTATCAGTCTACCAATTTTTTCCGTCACTGGTATCACCTCATATACCCCAATTCTTCCGAGGTAACCAGTATTACCATCTTCCCCGTCTCCTTTGCCACGATAAAGCTTAACGGGTTTGCCCTGAGCGGACTTGTCCTGAGCTCCATCGAAGGAATCAAAAGGCCACAATTTTCCCAGAACTTGTTTCATGTCTTCAACTACCGCATGCTCGGGGTCATAGGCTTCTTTACAAGACTCGTGAATTTTACGAACAACGCGTTGGGCCAAAATCGCAGTTATGGTTGAGGCAAGTAAGAATGGCTCAGCACCCATATCCTGTAGACGTGGTAAAGCACCTGCTGCATCGTTTGTATGCAGCGTTGAAAAAACCAAATGTCCAGTTAACGCTGCCTGTATTGCCAAATTGGCAGTTTCTGAATCCCGTATTTCTCCTACCATTATGACATTTGGATCTTGGCGCAAAAAAGCTCGAAGTCCTGAGGCAAAAGAAAGCCCTGCGTCAGGATTGATTTGAACATGATTAACCCCAGAGATTTTATACTCAACAGGATCCTCAAGCGTAACAATATTAACCTTTGGAGTATTAATCCGAGAAAGAAGAGAGTAGAGCGTTGTGGTTTTTCCAGAACCTGTTGGACCGCAAACTAAAATAATCCCGTGAGGTCGCAAGACTGCATCTTCAAGATTTTTTAAAGCACGCCCTCTTAAGCCTAAGTCGGATAATTTAGGGACTCCACCCGACTTTTTTAACAGCCTCATGACAATTTTTTCACCAAATACTGTTGGGAGCGAGGAAACACGCAAATCAACCTCATCTGTTCCGGCTTTAAAATTAAATCTTCCGTCTTGAGGAACTCTTTTCTCGTCAATTTTCATTCCCGAAAGAATTTTTATCCTGGAAATAAGAGAGTCGTGAAAATTGCGCGGCATTGTAAATTTCTCTTGCAATATTCCGTCGATTCTATAGCGAACCCGCGTTCCTTTTTCCTCAGGTTCGATATGGATATCTGAGGCTCTTGACTTCATTGCAAACTCTAATAGCTCTTTTACAATCTTTGCAATTGGCGCCTCGCTAATAACTTCTGAAAGTCGGGAGACATCAACAGTTTTTTCCGAACCCGGTTGAGCTTCTTTTAAAGCTTGTGTGACTTCTTGTGCTAGTCCTACCGAGTAACGTTCAGCGATAAGTTTTTGCACCTGGGAAGGCAGGGCTGTTAAAGGTCTAACCCCAAGCCCTGTTTTTTGCTCAACAAATCCTATTGCGCTAATGTCTAAAGGATCTGCCATCGCAAGAGACAACTGTTTTTTTTCTTTATTTATTTCAATTGGAATTACCAAAAACCTTGACGCAACCGCCTGCGGCAAAATTGCAAGTGCTTCAGGTGATATCGGTGTTTGTTCAAGATCAACAAAGGGTACACTGTACAATGCAGATTTGCTACGTGCCAGCTGTTCTTCAGTAACCAACCCGCTTGAGATTAGTAACTCTTCTTGGTTTTTGCTGGTTTGCAATTCTTGAAGCTTTATCGATTGGGCTTGATCAGTTTTTATTATTCCTTGAGAAACTAAAACATCTACCAAAGTGTTGCCTTGGGCAAAGGACTGATCACTAACTCCTTGGGCAGACATAATTCATTATGCTCAAGAAGGTGGTAAAATGTCAAGGAGACTAGAACATAAAACCTGTTTCAAAACTCGCCTTGTGAGCTCGTTTTGGGAGCTTCGCTAGGTTGTATGAACTAGTTTTGAAACCAGTTCATAGAACAAAGGCAATAAAAGAAAAATCTATGCTCCATATTTATGCATGCATTTTTAATTACAGGGAATAACGCTGAAAAAAGAAACGAAAAGATCGAAGAACTGACAAAGCAATTTTCTGCTTCAGAAACGATTGTTCTCGAGTCTTATTTGATAGAGTCCGTGCGTGCCTTACGCAAAAAATTAACATTCTCAAGCAAGGACATCCGGGCAGTCATAATTACAAACGTCCACTTGCTAACTCTTGAGGCTGCAAATGCATTTCTAAAAACCCTTGAAGAGCCACCCTCAAATACTATTATTATCATGACGGCACCAAATCCGGACATTGTTTTGGAAACAATTGTGTCTCGTGCACAAATTATAGACTTGGGAAATTCCACCCCACTGCAAGACGAAGTTAAGGCCACATCCTTGTTTGACACACTATCGATGTCAACAGGGCAAAGATTATGTCTCCTTGAAGAAATAGGTGAGAGGGAAAAAGCAATAGAATTTTGCACTCAACAAATTATGGCAGCAAGACAATATACAATAGTAGACATGCAACAAAGGGATAAAGGGACAAGGGGACAAAGTGTGAAAGGTAATTTGACAATCAGCCAGTTGCTCAGCTTGATAGAAAAAATTGAGCAAACAAGAAAAGATTTAGAATCAAACGTAAATGTCAAAATGGCTCTGGGAGACTTGCTTCTAAACTACCCACATTATTAAAAGAAAGAAAAAGACTCGTGAATCGGATGCCCCGTTGGGAACAATAACCTTACCATCTTTTTCGTAGTACTCTTAAACAGTACGACACTAAGCCCTACAAACGCTAAAATTACAAATGTTGTTGCCAGAAGTGAAAACATCGAAATGGCGATCGGGTAAAGAAACAAGCTGTCTTGCATTTGAGGTAAAAAAGAACTCAAGATAGCAACACAAATGAAAGACACTCCGAGGTTTAAACCAATGTGAGTACTCCAGATAATTGAAATTGCCTGAGCCAAACCAATCAATATTCCTAAAAAAATAAATATTGTTAAGCTTTGTGAGTACGACGCCGGTCTTGTTATCTCAAGAAGGGATAAGAAAAAAGCGGTTAAAAGGCTTCCAGCAAAAGTCATATCGTGGCTTAAAGGGCCGTGAAACGCCTCATTGGTCAAAAAAGCTTTAAGTTGGGAACGCTTTTGAAATGCTTGAAAAACGCTTGTTGATGTTGAATGAATTCCATTTCCCGCTACTCCAATGGCTAAAGAAAGTGCAAAAAGAGAAAACAAGAGGCTGCCGTCAATTGCCTCAGGAGTAGGCACACGCAGGTAAATATTGAGCGCAATATTTAAAAGCGATATAAAAACTGCAGGGGAAAGAACAAATAAATAGAAAAATTGGATAAAATAAAGACTGCCAATCCTACGACTTGAAGAATATCTTTTAGTATATACAAATGCTGCTGAAACTACCGCAAAAGTTAGAATAATAAGCCAGATTGTCATTAGCGAAAGTATACACATTTTCACCTTGCAAAGGTAGTTTAAAAAAGGTATACTATTCGTAGTGGGTGGAAGCAAATTGAAGCTAAATCACCCATGTTTTGGGTTTAAAGGAGCGGATTAAGTAATGCCTCAAAAATCTACATATACAGCAAAAGACATTCAAGTTCTTGAAGGCTTGGAGCCTGTGCGGCGCCGTCCTGGAATGTTTATTGGCTCAACTGACGCAAGAGGATTTCACCACCTCTTAACTGAAATTGTTGACAACTCAGTTGATGAAGCCTTGGCTGGCCAAGCCACAGAAATTTGGGTGGTAATCCACAAAGACGGGTCTGTTACAGTTGAAGATAACGGGCGAGGAATCCCTGTTGAAAAGCACAAGTCCGGTGTTTCTGCACTTGAACTCATCATGACCAAGCTCCATGCCGGAGGAAAGTTTGACGAAGGTGCTTACAAAGTTTCAGGAGGTTTACACGGTGTAGGTGCTTCAGTTGTTAACGCGCTGTCTGATTGGTTGGAGGTTGAAGTTTTCAGAGACGGAGCTTCGTTTAAACAAACATACAAAGCTGGGGTGCCTCAAGGACCAGTAAAGAAAACTGGGGCTTCAAACAAAACTGGTACCAAAACTACATTTTTTCCTTCAAAAGAAACATTCAGTGAACAAGTTTGGAACCCAAAAACAATTGAGGACTCGATAAGAAATAGAGCATACCTAATTGCAGGACTTACCTTTAACCTGACATACGAAAGTGCAGGAATCACAAAAACTTTTTACTTTGAGGGAGGAATAAAAAGTTTAGTTGCGCATTTAAACAAAGACAAAAAAGCTATTACAGATGTTATTTATTTTTCAAAAGAAAATGGAGATATTGCAGAAGAAGTCGCCCTCCAATACAACGATGGAATCTCAGAAAACGTTGAGTCATTTGTTAACGTTATCAAGACCGTTGACGGAGGAACTCATTTAACAGGATTTAGAATGGGATTGACCCGTTCAATAATAGATTATGCAAGAAAAAGTGGAGTTGCCAAAGAAGTTGTTGATCAATTGTCTGGAGAAGATACTCGAGAAGGTTTAACAGCTGCAATTTTTGTTAAAATCCCCACCAACAAAATTCAATTTGAGTCACAAACAAAAGCAAAACTAAATAATCCAGAAGTGCAAGGCTTTGTAGCCCAAGCAGTAAAAGAACAACTGGACATTTACTTTGAAGAAAACCCAAATGACGCAAGACGGATTATTGAAAAAATTACACTTGCCGCAAAAGCCCGCTTAGCAGCCCGAGCCGCAAAAGATGCAGTCCTGCGAAAAGGAGCACTTGAAGGAAGTTCTTTGCCTGGAAAATTGGCAGACTGCCAAGAAAAAGATGCTCAAAATTCAGAGCTTTTTATTGTTGAGGGAGTTTCAGCAGGTGGATCTGCAAAACAAGGGAGGGATAGAAAGTTTCAAGCAGTTTTACCCTTGGGAGGAAAAATATTAAACACTGAACGAGCACACTTGGACAAAATTGTTAAGTTTGAAGTTCTAAAAGATTTAATCATCGCACTTGGTGCAGGAATAGGGGAAACATTAAACCCGGAAAAACTGAGGTATCACAGGGTTATTATTATGACCGATGCAGATGTAGATGGAGAGCATATCGCAACATTACTGTTAACCTTTTTTTATCGTCACATCCCTCAACTTATAGAAAGAGGGTATTTATACCTTGCAATGCCTCCACTGTATAAAGTTCAAATCGGGAAAGATATTTATTATGCTTACTCCGACAATGAGAAAAATGACATTGTTAAAAAATACGGGAATGGTAAAGTGACAATTCAAAGGTACAAAGGACTTGGAGAAATGAACCCCGAGCAACTTCGCGAAACTACAATGGACCCGGCGCACAGAACCTTGAAGCAAATAAATATTGAAGATGCAGCAGAAGTTGATAGAATATTTAGTATGTTGATGGGAGAAGAAGTCTCTCAAAGAAAGAAATTTATACAATCGCGTGCAAAAATGGCCACGCTCGATATATAATAGGCCAAACGACAAATTTCAAATTAACTGAATATGGATACTATCATTTTAATTTCACTGGCTGCCTCGCTCGTCACATTGTTGTATTGTGCTTTCCTGATTAAGAATATTCTTAGTCTGCCAACGGGAGAAGCAAAAATGCAAGAAATCGCCAAAGCAATTGCTGAGGGAGCAAGTGCATACATGGGGAGGCAATACAAAACTGTTGCCGCCGTTGCCTTGGTGCTTATCGCCATTTTGACTTTGGCCCTAGGCGTTGGGTACGCCCTGGGGTTTGCGCTAGGTGCAACAGCTTCGGCTGTTGCCGGATTTACAGGCATGATGGTAGCAGTCCGCGCAAATGTCAGGACAACACAAGCTGCGAAAAAAGGATTGGCCGAAGCTCTACAAGTTGCGTTCCAGGGTGGCGCAGTAACTGGACTGATGGTTGCGTCCCTTGCCTTATTTTCTCTTAGTATTGTTGTTTTAGTCTCAACTCTTCTCAGCGTCAACCCGACAGGCCCACTCGTCGCTCTTGGATTTGGTGGATCACTAATTTCCGTCTTCGCGCGCCTTGGAGGAGGAATTTATACAAAAGGCGCGGACGTTGGAACAGACATGGTTGGAAAAATAGAAAAGGGAATTCCCGAAGACGATCCGAGAAACCCAGGAGTTATTGCGGATTTGGTCGGAGATAACGTGGGAGACGATGCCGGTATGGCCGCAGATCTTTTCGAAACGTATGTTGTAACGACCGTGTCTGCCATTCTTTTAGGCTCACTACTTTTCCCTGCAAATTCAACAATAATGTTCCCACTTCTAATCGGGGCGATTGCGCTTATTGGGTCAGTTGTCGGAACATTCTTCGTCAAGCTCCCCAAGAGTAATAGAATTATGGCCGCTCTTTACCAGGGTTTGGCCGGCGCTGCAGCATTTGCGGTCGTAGGGCTTGGCGCGGTTATTGCTTACTACCCACCTCGCCTTCCCGGAATAACCTACACCCAACTTTTTACCACCTTTTTGATTGGAATGATTGTAACCGTTGGGATGGTTGTTATAACTGAATACTTTACCGGTAAAAACTCAAAACCCGTTAAGCATGTTTCGGAAGCTTCCCTCTCAGGGCACGGAACAAACATTATTGCAGGACTCGCACTTTCGATGAAATCTACGCTTGCGCCCATATTACTAATTGCTGCTGCTATTTTAGTTTCATACAACATGGCTGGGCTTTATGGAATCGCCATTGCAGCCGTCAGCATGCTTTCCCTAACCGGGATAATCGTTGCAATTGATGCCTTCGGTCCAATTACTGACAACGCTGGGGGTATTGCTGAAATGTCGGGCCAAAAACAAAGCGTTCGCGAGATCACGGACAGCCTAGACGCCGTGGGAAACACAACAAAAGCAGTTACGAAAGCCTACGCTATTGCCTCAGCGGGACTTGCAGCCTTAGTTTTATTCGCGGCATATGTCCAAGAATTGGGTAGAGCTGGCTCCGACGTTACGTTTTCCTTAGCAGATCCACAAGTTTTGGTCGGTCTTCTAATTGGGGCAAGCTTACCATATCTTTTTGCAGGCCTAGCAATTGAGGCCGTGGGAACAGCAGGGACTGCAATAGTTGTCGAAATAAGGCGCCAATTTAAGGAAATTAAAGGTATAATGAAAGGCACCGCCAGGCCAGATTACGCCCGATGCGTCGATATCGTAACTCAAGCGGCTTTGCGTCAAATGGTAGTTCCTGCACTTCTTCCGGTAGTTGTTCCTATCGCTGTAGGATTGCTCCTGGGAAGTCGTGCACTGGGAGGGCTTCTAATTGGAGTAATTGTTACCGGGCTATTTGTTGCAATCTCTATGACAACAGGAGGAGCAGCTTGGGATAATGCTAAAAAATATATTGAGGATGGAAACTTTGGTGGAAAGGGTAGTGTTGCGCATCTTGCAGCAGTGACGGGAGACACAGTTGGAGATCCCTATAAAGACACTGCCGGACCGGCAATTAATCCTATGATTAAGGTCGCCAACGTTGTAGCGCTTCTTTTAGCACCATTCTTGATATAAACCACAATTTTATACATTGAAAATTCATTCCGACCATATCGGAATTCAATGAAAATTGTAAATTGAAAATTAATCTATGAATATTGGTAAAATCAGACAAGTAGAAATAACCGAAGAAGTACAAAAATCGTACTTAAATTACGCAATGTCCGTTATCGTTGCACGCGCTCTTCCTGACGTACGAGACGGGTTGAAACCAGTCCACAGAAGAATTCTTTACGCAATGCACCAAATGGGCTTGTCAGCCGGATCCCACTACACAAAATCAGCGAAAATAGTAGGTGAAACTATGGGAAAATTCCATCCACACGGCGACGGTCCAATTTACGATGCGCTTGTACGTTTGGCCCAAGACTTTTCAATGAGATATCCGTTAGTTGACGGACAAGGAAACTTTGGTTCAGTTGACGGAGACCCCGCTGCCGCGATGCGTTACACTGAAGCCAAACCTGCAAAAATTTCGCAAGAGCTTCTGGGAGATATCGAAAAAGACACAGTTGAATTTATAGAAAACTTCGACGGAACTTTAAACGAACCAATATTTTTGCCAGCAAGCCTTCCGAATTTACTTTTAATGGGATCTGAGGGAATTGCTGTCGGTATGGCAACAAAGATTCCCCCACACAACTTAAGAGAGGTAGTAGACGCAGTAGTAGCCACAATCAAAAAAGGTAAGGTGGTTGAGATAGAGCAAGAATCAGAAGAGTCTAAGTCAAAGTCTAAGAAAGTCGAAGAAAACACTGCAGATTTCGTAATTAAGAAGATTGATCTAGCAGTTTCTGAAGGTAAGCAAAAAGTTATTGATATTGCTCCGCCAGCAACTGATTTTGATTCCGATATTACAGTCGAGGAGCTTCTAAAGTATGTCAAAGGCCCTGATTTCCCGACCGGAGGACTTATTTACGGGGGTAAAAATCTTCCCGAGGTTTATGGCACAGGACGCGGAACTGTAATAGTTCGTGGAGTTGCAAAAATCGAAGAAGGGGAGCGCGGAAAATCAAGAATTGTTATTTCAGAGCTTCCGTATCAAGTCAACAAGTCAATACTCGTTGCAAAAATTGCAGAGCTCGTGAGAGACAAAAAGATTCAAGGCATTTCAGACCTTAGAGATGAATCAGACAGAAGAGGAATGTCTGTAGTTATCGAACTTAAAAAAGATGCAAGGCCAAAAGCAGTTTTAAATAATTTATACAAGCATACGTCACTCCAAACCACATTCCCAGCAAACTTTGTTGCCTTGATAGACGGAACGCCAAAGACTTTAGCCCTAAAACAAATTTTAGTTGAGTACGTTAAGCACAGACAAAGAGTTGTAACACGCAGATCAATTTATGAACTAACAGAAGCCAAAAGAAGAGGTCACATTTTAGAAGGTTTAAAGATTGCGCTAGACAACTTAGATGAAGTTATTAAAACAATCAGACAAAGCAAAAACTCTGACGTTGCAAAAGAAAACTTGATGAGTAAATTCGGCTTAACCGAACTTCAAGCAACCGCAATTTTAGATATGCAACTCCGCCGGCTCTCAGCGCTTGAGCGTGATAAGATCGAAGAAGAGTATAAAAAAATTAAAGAGCAAATTGACTTTTTGACAGATCTTCTAATGCACCCTGAAAAGATTTTAACTATCATCACAAATGAAGTTGGCGCACTTAAAGAAAAGTTTGGGGATGAGCGAAAAACTAAAGTTTATGCTCAACCAGTAGGGGAAATCTCGGAACAAGATTTGATTGCAAAAGAAGAAACGATCATTACTTTAACTAAGACAGGTTATGTAAAGCGTGTTCCAATAAGTACATATAGAGCACAACGTCGCGGCGGAAAGGGAGTCGTCGGGATGACAACTAAAGAAGAGGACGAAATCGCACACATTTTGTCAGCCTCAACTCACGACCAAATTATGTTCTTTACCGACCATGGCTGTGTATTTTCAATCAAAGCCTGGGAAATTGCAGAGACTTCAAGACAATCAAAAGGTCAAGCGATTGTAAACCTTATTAACATTGACCAGGGAGAAACAATTCAAGCAGTTTTGCCCGTTGAATCCCAAGAAGGAGCAAAATATCTAATGATGGCAACTCGAGGGGGAACAGTAAAGAAAACTCCACTGTCTGCTTTTAAAAACATCCGTTCCTCCGGGCTTATTGCGATACGGCTAGAAAAAGGCGACTCGCTAGCCTGGGTAAGACCAACCTCAGGCGAGGACCATGTCTTGATGGCAACGAGAAAAGGCCAGTCCATAAAGTTTAAAGAAACTGATATACGAGGAGTGGGCCGTAATACACAAGGCGTTAGGGGAGTCAGGCTTACCACAGACGACGAGGTGATCTCAATGGAAATTATTCCAAGCAAATCCGCCTCAGTTGAAGACAAAAGGAAAAAAGTATACAGAGACATTTTAGTAGTCACCGAAAACGGGCTAGGGAAAAGAACTCCAGTTTCAAACTTTCCGCTACAAAAAAGAGGAGGGTCGGGGGTCAAAATTGCCCAAATTTCTGACAAAACAGGCAAACTTTCATCGGCATTAATGGTAACTCAAGACATCGACCAAGTTATTATAACAAGCCGCTCCGGACAGGTTATCAAATTACCTTTGAAGAACATCCCCAAACTTGGACGAGCAACCCAAGGCGTTATCTTAATGCGCTTTGGCAAACCGAAAAACGACTCAGTTGCCGCTGTTGCATTGCTTGACAAAGATGTAGCAGAAAACAAAGAGACTTCAGAAGTAGATGAAGCTTAGAACATTTGGATATTTGCGTTTTTCTTGAGTTCTTCAAGCTTTTGTAGTGAAATCTGGGATAACTTTCTTTGTCTCAGTGTGTCTGAAGCTTCTTTACGTTGACCTTCTGGGTCAGTTGCTTGCAACTGTGTTTTATTTTGCTTAACAAAATCGTCTATTTCTTCCTCGGTTACAACCGTTTCACTTGAATAAAGTTTCTCAAAAGCAAGCTGTAACCTTAATTGATCTTCAACCATGCTTCTTGTTTGTCCTTGCTGTGACAAGAGATTGTCGAAAGATTCTTTCCCGCCAAAACGTTTTTCAATATCTGCAACCCTATCCTGAATTTCTTGATTTGCGGGTAGTGCATTTTTTTTCTTAGCCTCGTCGAGGATAACTCTTTCAGTAACCATATTATCTAACTCTTGATTCCTGTAATTTTGATTTAATTTACTTAGAAGTTCAACTGTTGTTATGGGGCGACCATTAACAGTAGCTACAACAAAAATTCCTTTTTTGTAAACTGCTAAAACAACAATTATCCCAATTAACAATCCAATGCCAATTCTTTTGACTGTAAAGGGGTTTGGCGAAGTGCGTACTGATTCTTCTGGACGCTCACCTATTGGAGTCTCAACCAAACTTTTCGTGGTTGTTTTCTTTTTTGTAGCTTTTTTAACAGCAGCCATGTTCTAATGATATACGATCGTGAAATAATAATCAACAGAGGAAAATTGGCTACTCAGTCTTTTTGGTAGTCAAATTGTACGCAAAAGTTCCTTCTTCGTTAACAGTATAAGCTATGGCATCGTTATCCAGCCATTCATTCAAGATGCCGTACGAGATTGAACCATCTGCCTTTCTCTGTGGAACATAAACTCTTTGAATGTTTTTTGTCACTTTTGTGAAGACAAAAACACCTTCATTGTTTGTAATTTTCTTAGGTGCTGGGGACGGAAGGGGTGAGGCTTTATCCTCATCCACTGAACCCTCCCAAGAAATTCCACCTTCCCAAAGCGACCAGGCTATGTGCATACAATCTTGAGACCACACAGGCCCATCTACTTGACTAAAACCTCCGGGAGATGGAGGCGGAACTTCCTCGGGGAAATCACCACACCTTTTAATTGATTCCCTTAGTTTTTCTTTTGCTGTAGACTTGGAATCAATTTTAACATTAGAAGTATTCATTGGTATTTCTTGATTAACCTGTTTTGTACGGAATTCCAAAAAGGCGGCTACAAGTGCAACAAAGACAGCGAAAAATAAAAGGAGAAGAAAATTATTGTTGTTTGATACAACTTTAGGGCTTTCAGTTTTCTTGGATTTTAAAACTTTCTTCTTAGACATTAATTTAATTTACGGTTTTTAAAATCCATTGTCAAATTACTTTCCACCCTTGCCGTGGAATGCGTCATGGACATCTCTTAATTGTCTGTTTGTAACATGGGTATAAATTTGGGTTGTTGAAACATTTTTGTGGCCCAACATTTCCTGGACACTGCGAAGATCGGCCCCAGCCATTAAAAGATCTGTAGCGAACGAATGCCTCATCACATGGGGCGTAACGTCGACCGGAATATTTACTTTCCTTGCATACTTTTTAATCATTCTTTGGACTGACCTAGCCGTTAGGCGTGTTTCCTCGTCAGCCACACCAGGCCCAAATTTCCCTTTATGCCTAATAAACAATGGTAAGTAGTTGTCGCTTCGAGAGTCAAGATACCCTTGAACCCATTCTGCAGCTCGACCAGACAAAAAGACGACTCGGGCCTTTCCGCCTTTACCAATAACTCCAAATTCACGCCTTTCTAAATCTACTTTATCACGATCTAAAGAAACCAATTCTGAAACACGAAGCCCGGTTGAAAATAAAACTTCCAAGATAGCTTTGTCGCGTTTGCCGTTTATGCTTGATAGGGAAGGGGAGTTTAAAAGCCTGTCGACTTGTTCTCCATTCAAAAACTTCAGCGACCGGTCGTCCATCTTTGGAAGCTCAATCTTGTCCGGACTTAATACTTGACGGTCGTTTTTAACAAGCCATCTTAAAAACGAACGAAGCGCAATCGCGTGATAGCCTTGAGTCTTTTTTGAAAGGGGAGAGCCAAATTTATCTTGAAGGCGCGAAAGATGAAGCCTGAATTGCCTAACCGCATCACTGTCTACGTCTGTAAGCTTAAGTTTTGCGTGGTCAAGCATCCAGCTTGTGAACCTACGAAGGTAGTGAGCATAATTTCGAACCGTTAGGGGAGAGACCGAACGTTCAACTTCCAAATACTCCAAAAATTCCTGAACAGTTTTTTCAAGTTCAGATTTTTGTTTTTCAAGAGCAGGTTCCATGCAAAGTCAGTTTAACACTTAAAAAGCGGGGTAGTCAATATTGTGCGACATTGTAATTGTAATGCCTAACATGGTTGAGCGCACAACAATGCCAAAAGATGAAAAAATTCTAAAGTTTGGCAAAGAGCTTATCAACCAAGGAGGTTATAACTTAAGGGCCATTGAAGAGTGGAAACACAATTTATAGAAATGTGACGCAATATATTAGCGTTTTAGACCCCTTTTAAATCCTTTGCCACTATCCTAATCGGATTAATAATTAAGTTCCCTTTTTACAAAATATTTTCACAGACATATTATCCTGTAGTAGGGAAGAGAATTTTCGGTTGTTGTTCG